>BNJT01001226.1_pt1 | contig 428473 bp, 581 predicted proteins | sample 8540491 | NCBI WGS metagenome assembly BNJT01 (sample SAMD00202455, study PRJDB9452) | human saliva metagenome | host: Homo sapiens
TTTGTGAAAATGGCAAGCTCTGCGAGCATCATCCCTACACTCCTTGAGCTTGTGGGGCTTCCACAGCCTGGAAGAAATGACTGGAAAAGTCCGCTTTTGATTATAAATCTTATAAAAATGAAACAAATATTGGACCGTGAGAATAGTTATGGAAAAGTACAGTGTGAAGTATTGTTAGAGAATGCAAAACTAGAAAACTCTGTATCTAGAATGACATGCTTTGAAAAGAGAGCGTTGTGTGTGTGAGTTTGAAAGATGATTTTTGAAGAAACATCACCAGAAGAACTGTTAGAATATTTTGCAAAAGAAAATACCAACCAATAAGTATGCAAATGCTTACGGAGAAGAAGTCTCTGTTGAAGTTGTTGCTGTAGTGATTATTTTAACCCATTTGAAAATGTAGAATTTGATAATTTTGCAGGAATATATGTGCGAGGCATTTTCACATAGAGATCGATGGTGGTGGCTGATGTTATAGAGTATTATCCTGACTTTTCCATAACGAAATGAGCTAACATATTATTACTAAAAATTGCTATAACTGAGTTAGTATCTGTGCAAAAGAAATAAGTAAGAACATGTTTCCGCCTTGCACTGAGATGCTTACGATATTACAGGTATGGGATTTTGCCATAGTAAATATAACCAAAGATGATGGATCTCTTTTGATTATAGCAAAGGGATTTTGTGGTAAAAAGAATGACGGGAGGCTTGAGAGTGTGGTAAAAGTAACATAAGGAGTGTAGATTTTAATCTGCATAATAAAAAGTAAGTATAAACTTATCTGAATAGGAGGCTTGAATTGTAACTTAAAAGTACATGTGAATGCACTTATTTCTGTGTTAAGTCTTAGTCAGAGGAACAACAGGAGGAAAATACAATGGCAAGAAGAGTGGGTATATCTATTCACTGGAAAGGAAAAGCTGAGATAGCGCGAGGCTTCTTGGCGATAAGGTGCAAACCTTGCAGAAATGACAAATGTCGGACTTCCGGTACCTCAGGGCTTTACTGTCGCAACAGAAGCCTGCACTCCAGTACTAACGAAGACGGTAAGAAAATTAATGATGAGATTCGTGGTCAGATAGACGACGTATCGCAAAGCTCGCGAAAGCAATCACAGGTAAGAAATTTGGAGATCATGAAAATCCACTTCTCGTTTCAGTTCGTTCCAGGTGCGCTGGAAAGCTTCCAATGCCGGGTATGGTGGACACAATTCTTAACAACCAGGTCTTAATGAGGAAGTTGGCTTTATGTTATCGCTGAAGTCAGGAAACCCTCGTTGGGCTTGGGGATTGCTTATAGAAAGATTTATTCAGATGTGTATTCACGATGTAGTTATGGAAGTTGGTAGAAGTATTTTTGAAGGCTTATCGACAAGATGAGAAGGGAAAGAAAAGGGCGACGTTACTCAGGACATAGACCTTACAGCTGAGGATCTTGAAGAAAGCTTGCAGGCCAGTTCAAGGAAGAGTACAAGTCAAGATTGGTGGGACTTCCCTACCGATCCAAAGGAACAGCTCTATGGAGCAATCCAGGCAGTATTCCGTTCATCGGACAGCCCTCAGTAGCAACAGTGTACCGTCGTGACAACGATATCCCTTATTCATAGGAGACAGCTGTTAGCGATACAGTCTGGGCGTTGACTGCTTATGGGTGATGACTGTGGTACAGGTGTTGCATTTACAAGAGACTGCTACTGGAGCAAAGGGACTTTTCGGAGAATTCCTTACCAATGCACAGGGCGAGGGCGTGTTGCCGGTGTTCGTGCACCTATGCACATTGATGGGATGTCCTAATAAGTTCCCAGGGCTTTCAAGGGTTCAATGAAGTTTGCGCTACACTGAGAAGCACTATAGAGATATGCGGATATGGGGTTTACAGTTGAACATAGGTAGGCTTTATATGCTTCGACCAGAGATGGTAAAGAGAACAGCTCAGGCTGCCCTTAAGATAACATGACCTCGTTGACGAGGTGTGAGAACTTCGAGGAAGAGAGGCTGTTGCAATGAGATTGACCCTCGTAACGTTGATGCTCTCCTTCACCCACAGTTTTGATGCTAAGGCACTTAGGCTGCTACACCACTTGGCAAGGGACTTGGAGGCCTTCTCCTGGTGCTGCTTGCAGGTGAGGCAGTGTTACAGCAGATGACGCTGTGGCTTGGGCAGGGCGTGGTGAGGAAGGTGGTTCTCGTTCGTCTTGAGGACCTCTCCTGGGGATGTCAGGGTATGAAGTCAACTGGGGTATCACACCTCTCACAGTTCGTGGCGGTGATATGACATCTCCGCAGCCGTGTTGCCCGTGGTATGGGTGCCTGCTGTGTGTATCCGGTTGTGGTGAGCATCGTTATGGACAGGGCTAACAAAGAAGTTCACTCTTGGCGGCGGGCCTTCCACGAGGAGATGAAATCCTCTATCGATGGTACCACAGGTAGTATCTATGAAGGCTTAATCCCAGCAGTTGATGCTACTATCGCATGGGTGAGGTTCGGTAGAATCATAAACTTGGGCAGACAAGTATAGAAGACTTAGAGTTAGAACAAATGCAAGATACACCTACGGATACGTGAAGAGGCTCGTGAGCTTGGTGCAGAAAGGTATCGGTCTTTGCCATTACCAGAGCTATGTTCTTCGAGGGCTGACAGGGTGCAACATTCAGAGAGATGTTGTTCAGATACAGTGAAGGAAGAGAGCAGCAGCTCTTGGGGAAGATTCTTCCATATCAGCAGGGAGACTTCGAGCAGCTTTAGCTGAGGGCACTTGAGGGAACACCTGTCTGTCCGTTTCTTGATCCACCTCTTCACGAGTTCGTTCCTACAACGCGGAAGGATTTCAGAAGCTGCAGACGGACATGGGCAAGAGCGTTCAGGCTATCAAGGATATAATCCACAGGACTTCACGAGTTCAACCCTATGATGGGACATAGAGGACTTCGATCTTGCAGATTACCTATCCTGGGATTGCTAAGATGCAGACAAGAAGGCGTTATCCGTGCAGCTATCAATGTACCAGAAGAAACATCCTGAGCTGGAAGGTACTTCCAGAGATTGTGATTCCTCTTGCAAGAGTGAAGTAAAAGAGCTTAAGTTCGTTAAGAGAGATAGTGAGTGAGAGAGCGAGATGCTGAGATTAAGGCAGCTGGTGCAGACCTTCACTACGAGGTTGGTACTGTGATGGAGATTCCTCGTTGCCACTGCCTCACGCTGAGTGGGAAAATCGTCTAAGGAAGCTGATTTCTTCTGCTTCGGCGGTACTAATAGACCTTACACAGATGACGTTGGTTTCTCTCGTGATGATGCTGTAAGTTCCTCAATGCTATACTATGATACCAAGATATTCGAGAATGCCATTCATAGAAAGCTTGACCAGAGCGTGTAGGTAAACATGGAAATGGCTATCAAGCTTGCGAGACCTGTTAATCCAAAAGCTTCCATCGGTATCTGCATGGAGAGCACTGGTGGTGACCCATCATCAGTTGAGTTCTGCCACAGAATCGAGGTCTTGACTTCATAGCCCTGCTCCTGCCATTCAGGTACCAGTAGCAAGACTTGCAGCAGCACAGGCTGCTATCCGCTGAGAAGAAGGCAGAGACAGTAGGTGAGATCAATATTAGGTACAGAGGGCTTCGGTCCTCTGTATACATTTCATAGGAAGTATTTACTTTCCGGTGGAGTGAGTGAAGATCAAATTATATGCCAGTTGTGCCTTGATAGTCTTAAGAATATCAAGTACCAAAGGCATAATAGAGCCAGATGACTATTGAGATCTGGAAAATTCAAGATAATGAGATTAAAACATTATATTTTTATCGATGAAATTCAATTTAGAAGAAATTTCTAATCCAACTAAACTGGTGCATACATTTTATGTCAGATATAAAAGATATCTCAGTTTACAGTAAGTAATTACTTGGATTATTTTATTGATGCTTTTTAATTGAAAAGGCCAGAAGATATGATGAAAGGAGGAAATATATATCATCTCCGTATAAATACTATTTTTCAGATATTGGGCTTAGAAATGCAAGGCTAAATTTCAGACAGAATGAGCAGTCACATATTATGGAGAATGTAATATATATGAAAGAAGGAATCTCACCGTAGTCACAGACGGCGGGAGCGAGACAAATATAAAATTGAGTATATGAGAAGGACATCGCAATGAGCAGTCAGTGTCAATTTTGGACGAAAGGTGATCCGATACTGAAGAATACCATATCTATATAGGTGGTGCAAGATTAGTCATGAGTGATGATTTTTGAATTTGGGATGCTGTGCCTTGAAGGCAAGTGTCGGGCTTTCCTGGGAAACGGTAATGCATAAGCGGGAGAATTACCGCAGCGCATTTCACAATTTCAGTGATGCCTGTGCAGTTATGACAGATGAAGAACTCACGGCTTTAATGCTAGATACAGGCCTTATACTGAAATCGCAACAAGATCTTCAGCGTCCGCAAGAATGCACTGGCAGTACAGAAAGATACAGAATGAGTTCGGCTCTTTTGATGTATATCTTTGGGGCTTTACAGGCGGACAGCAAATCGACAGGCATTGGAAAGAACTCTCGGACACCTGTAGAGTCTGATGTTTCTATTCGCCTAAGCAAAGACATAGAGCGTGGCGATTAGTTTTGTAGGCTCGGTCATCACGCATTCTTTCCTAGCAGTCTATCGGGATTGTAAATGACCACTTAGCCGATTGTAAATATCGATAGGGAGACCAGCTATGAACAACTATATAAAAATTAAATGAAGACAGATGGAATAATGTAAAAATGACTATACAGGCCATTGACATCATGAAGAATTAGGAAGAAGTTAGAAATAATCAATTTCTGCATTGCATTAACTGTTGGGAAAAAGTTCCAAAAAGAGTGGTTTGAAAAAGCAAACGGGAAAAAGATATTCTCCGATATAGTTATCTGTTTTGAAATATGAATGGGTCGGAGAACTCCTTATTTGAGAAAAAGATTGATTTTCTGAAATAAGAGTGATATAATTTTGATAGTATTTCAAAAGGAGAGATGATGGATGAAAAAGAAAGAGCTGGAACTTTGAAAACAATTGTCAGGTGAGATGGCATATTTTTCTTTTTATCCTTCAAAAGTACCTCCAGAATCCACTATAGATGTTGATGGTGAGATTATAGATAAATTGATAAATGCTCATAAAGTATTGGCAATACTTGATGATAGAGCAACAATATTCCAAATATCGATTTGTTTATTTCTATGTATGTCCAAAAAGAGGCACTTCTTTCATCACAAAATTGAAGGTACTCAGGCAACATTAGAAGATATTTTTAATCCTAATATTGATGAAAATATCAATGCAGAAGTAGATGATGTTATTAATTATATCAAAGCCGCTAAATATGCAATAAAAAGATTGGAAACATTACCTTTATGTAATAAATTGCTTTTTGGAAACTCACAAGATATTATTATCTGGGTAAGGGAAAAAGAGAAAAATCCGGAGAGTTTAGAAAGAGCCAAAACTGGATAGGTGGAGCAGGATCTACTATCAAAACAGCAAGATATATACCACCGGATGTTTTATCAATGAAAGAGTCTTTATCTGATTTTAGAAAAATATATTAATGCAGAGGCTGATTTAGATGATTTAATTAGAGTTGCACTTATTCATTATCAGTTTGAATCTATACATCCATTTTTAGATGGAAACGGGCGTATTGGAAGATTACTAATCGTGTTATACTTATTGGAGAAAAAGTTATAAAAACTCCATCTCTTTATTTATCATTTTATTTAGAGACATCATGTTGAATATTATGATAGGATGTCGGCAATTAGAAAACGAGGGATTATGAACAATGGATAAAATAGAAGGAATCTATGCTAGTGGAAAATCAGCTATAGAAACTGCAAATGAATTAATTGCATTAAGGGATAAAAATATAAAGAAAACTAGAGAACGAAAATTATACGAAAAAGGACCTTGGAGACAATGATGAAAAGTATTTCATTACCTGAAGCACATCCTATTATAGACATCGGAAAAACACTTGAGAAAGATTTATCTATAGCATACAATACCGTTTCTTCAACTAGTAAATAGATTTGAAAAACTGGGAATTCTTCACTGTATAAAAGAAACAGGAAGGAACAAAGTATATAGCTATAAAGAATATGTGATATATTAAGAGATGGAACAGAAGCTCTAATATAGTACTGTCACTAATAAGAAAATGCAGGAAAAACAGAAATAGATCAACAAGTTACGAGAGCATATGAGTAAATGTTATTTTAGCAAAATACATTGATAGGATTAAGGCAGCTTACGAAGTAGTGCGTTTACAGAGGAATCTGTCCCGTGAAAGGGAAGATAGAATAATACAGTTTGAAGCAAAATATACATCTATTCCGACAGAGTACCGCTGGTTGCTACGCTTGACCCAGGTGGCTGCTGGCAGAACACTGATTTCGGCTGAAAAGAACTGGAGAACTATCAATCTTTGTAGAGGCATACGAGGAGTATATGAGTGAATGAACACGGCCCGCATTTTCCTATTGAGGCTTAGGTGATGGAAGTATCGTATTTATAGACTTGGAAAGTGGTATAGTGCGTGGATATAACAATGACTATGCTGACCTTGGGAAATTGCAGAGAGCTTCCAGAGCTTATTTTAGATTTGGTAGAACAGTAAAGCTTTTCCTGATACGATATAAACAGGCAGTTTTACACTATACAGCTAAAATTTGAGGAAAAATATGAAAGTCAATATGATATTGTTGTTGGCGGAACGGATGATGAGACAAATAATATATTATCTGCTAAAGAACAATAAGAAAAAGAAATGAAAATCTTTATTTGAAAGCTTTGAGATAGAGGCATTGCAGAAGATGGATATTTACGTTTGCCTTTAGTGGAAATATATCAAAAATATTATTCAGAGTCTGGAATTTATCAGGCAAGTTATTATCTTAAAACTAAGAAATTTATTGTATATGTTAATTTTTGTTCTAATGGTGGAATTCTGGTAAGAAAGAAAAATGTAAGTAAGTTTCTGAAAATGTATAACACGACTATCTTTTGGAACTTTCGGATATAATTAAGAAAATAGCAAAGCATAAGTTGGATTTTGATAGTAAATGTTATGAAGATACGATTAGAAGAGTATTTGAGAAATTTGGAAATATGTGTTTGATAGATGAAATCATAAATTTGTAAAGGAGAAGTGCTTTTAATGAGTGAAAATATCGTTCCCTGGCTTAAAACAAAGTTTGGATTCAACTAATTGAACATTTATGCAATGAAAATATCATTAAAAATATTAGTGTAGAGTTTGAACTGTCAGACTTTTAATGGCCTTGTGGTTTTATTAAGAGGATACGCTAGGGGAAGAATATCCTAATACAAAGCTAAAACCAATCTTATGAAAGGGTGTTCATTAGTGCGAACAATTTTTAGTGATTTGTCTCTGGAAGGAAAGTGCTTTTTGTACTTGACGAGATTGAGCAGTATCTCTGTAAGTCAATAAATTTCTCAATCACGATAAATCAGTTAAATACTTTAATAAGAGGATTACAGCTGAGAGATTTGAAAATAAATCAGGAAAATTTGCTTATGGTTATGATAGAGTTTGTTATGTTGTAAAAATAATTGAAGATATAGTGCTAAATTGTAGAAATAATAAAACGAATTCTAAGTTGTCGAGTTATATAATCTAACCTAGTGACGCTCCGAATGATAACATTTCAGACTCGCTCCCGACATCACTTCCTTCGCCTAATGCGCTCGCTTAGAATTTATCATTCGGAGCTGGCACCTTAAATTTATACAAATAATAACTAGAATACCAAATGAAAGGCAGCCACCCCCACCTGCCCCATCTGCTGATGTGTTTGTTTTGTGCCGACTTATCAATCAAACAGCCTGAGCTGATAATGCCGCATATTTCACCAATTGTGTTTTACAGCTCTAATATAAATAGGACTACTCACTTAGATTTCAGTTCAACAGCCGGAACTAATAATGCCTAAGCGAGACGCATTAGGTCTATCCAACAGAACTATTCTAAAACAGCTTCGTTCAGAAAAACCGGGCGAGTCTGGACATTTATTAGTGAAGGCGTCACTGATTGGCTAATCGAAATATTAGCACTTATATATAGTAATTGCTTAGCTGGTATGCTATCCGCGAAGGCGTGACTTAGCTTATCAGACAACACATCAGCCCTACAACTTAGAATTTTTATTATTTTCCCTTAGCGCCATTTTGCGGTATTCAGATGGAAACAGCCTATACTGTTTTTAAAATTTGCCGCAAATCTTCCCTGCATTGGAATATCACAGCCAAAGCAACCTGTTCGATTAGCAAGGTCTGTAGAGCATTGAAAGAGCATTTCCACATAGCTCCTACGCGCTGTCTGATGTATTCAAGTGTGCAGCTATATATGTGCTTAAAAGGATCTTTCAACTTTGTTGTTGCCACTCAGCTATTCAGTGCGAGCATATCATCAAGTGGAAGGTTCCGAGTTGAAATGGTCATTGATATAGAGGCAGCATTGTTCAAGGCATCAATGTCCTGCTTGGAAATTCGTGCACAAGGCTCATTTTACTTTTCTTTCCGAGTTCATAAACAAGAGAGACAGCTTCAGCGACCTTGGCCTCATAGAACAACTTGGCCGGTATGCCGTCTCCCTTTAATCCCAAACTGACGCAAAGATGTGACATCTCCAGGAAGTCGAGTGTCTGTCCAACGCGGATAAAAGCCTCATCGCGGAGGCAGGTGAGTCATCAGGTAGCTGCTCCAGATATTTTTCATAATATGCGGGAAATACTTCTATCCCCACGGAGCAGATCGGATATTCTTATGCATAATGGATTTATACTCATCTATGCCCACTCCGTAAAAAGGTTTACACATCCTGCAGTTAAGCGGCGATAAAGGAGTTAACTCCTCGCGGACACAGAGATCATAGTAGGTAATGCTTTGGAGCATTCTGGTGTATTAAGAGATATAAAGCTATCTTCAAAAATAGAAATCATGGATTTTAATATCAAACAGTCTTTTTCTCCATAGACCCAGTAATATCACAGCCAACTCCCATTCGGGCGAGATACAATTTTCCTGCAAGGCTAAAGTCAGGATGACTCTACTTCAACAAATCCGCTGCGTAAGCCATTCTCTATAAAAATTCGTTTATTTCCATATAATCACCTCAAAATCATACATATCGGACATTATTTCATACATATCAGGCAAATAACTCCCAGTCATATTGTATTGCTTTGCTTGTTATTCTATACTATTTACACTGTAGTTATATCACAACTGAATATTATTACCACAACATCTATAAAATATCAGTATATGCTGATTGCGAAAGTGCAAAACCCGGACCAATCTTTACCGCAGGACTGTTGATGGCAATAAACTCCCTACGCTGTTCTTGGATTCCTTACCTGCAATGACAGTTGAATGTCTGTATGTTCCATTGCTGATGACGGCTTCAAATTCAGCAGATGAACTCTCTGCCTGGCAGCACTCACACGCAGGATAGAACGCAAGACCACGCACCTGCCTTCTTTCGGATATACTTGCGGGGAAGGGACTGCAGTTATTCTTTCGTGCTGCGGGTGAAAATATTGGAGGTGATTTTTGAATAAGGATCAGGAAAAACCGGTGAAATTACTGCTTAAATGGGCGGGCAATGATAAATGGTATTTATTTGCCTCTGTCTTGTGTGCATTCTTAAGTGGACTGTTTTGTAATCGGAGCATATATCGGCATTTATCGCCTGATGGATGCCGTCCTTCTTGGAACGCTCCACACGGAAAGTATTGACAGATTGTATAGTTTTGGTAACAGCCACAACAATTCTTCATATGATACTGCTTGGCCTGTCAGGAGTACTCTCGCATAAAAGGGGCCTATAACACCCTGTTCAAGGTTAGATGTATGATTATAGATCACTTGGCGAAGATTCCGCTTGGATACATCAATGAGCGAGTACGGGTGAAATCAAAACTATCTTGAATGAGGAACATTGAGAAGTTAGAGTTATGTCTCGCATAATATTCCTGAGCTTGTCAGCTATCTTACCGGTCCTGTAGTAATTTTTGCCTATCTTATGACGGTGAATGCAACACTGGCACTTATTTCTCTGATTCCTCTTGTTTTTGGATATTCCAGTGATGATGTCAGTGTTTAGAAAATGTCTGACATGTCTGCCTGAGGGCTAACATATCGCTTGAAAGCTTCAATTCTGTCATAGTCAGAATATGTCCGCATGAGATGCGTCTGATTAGGCATACCGGATGGGCAGCAAATCATTTAAAAAATGTAGGAAGCTATTTTGACGGTAACAGGGCGTGGAACAAGATTTCGGAAAAAGACTGCTCCTTTTGTATGCTGTGTTCATACTGTTGTTTGAGTCTGGGCTTTTGTTAGTGTTCCCATTGGAGGGAGGCTTTTTCTGCGGGGTTCTATCTCAGCCAGTGCATTTCTCCTGTTTGTCTATATCGGTTCATTATATTTGACAGAATTACTTCGCTTCAGCAACTTGCAGGAAACTTTGCACAGGCGTTTAGCGGTATACAAAAAGCAAAAAGAAATATTGGAAATTCCGATATTTGAAGGTGGAGATGTTTTTCGGAAAAATACGATATCGAACTTAAAGATGTGCGCTTTTCCTATGATGGGAAAACAAAGGTGCTTGAAATTGCTGCCTATACATAAGGGATGGTGAAAAGGTTGCTGTTGTGGGAACATCCGGGCCGGGTAAAAAGCACTATTGCAGCACTTATTGCACGCTTCTATGATGTGGACTGCGGAGAGGTTATGATTGGAGGAAAAATGTCAAAAACATTAGATATGAAACTCTCCTTCAGAATATATCTATTGTATTTCAGAAGACCTTTTCTTACACAGGACTCAGTATTTGATAATATCTGCATAGGGAATGAATGCTTCTCTTACGCAGGTGAGGAGGCTGCAAAGCAAAAGCACAGATTGATGATTTTATTATGTCACTTCCTGATGGATATGATACAAGGTTGGAAGTTATGGATCCCGATTTTTCAGGGGAGAAAAAGCAGCGGATTGCCATTTGCAGGGCAATCTTAAAAATGCACCGATTCTTATTTTGGACGAAGCAACGAGTGCCGCTGATCCGGAAAATCAGATGGAATTGACAAGGCAATCAAGAACCTCGCAAAGGAAAAACCGTCATCATTGTGCACATCGCCTTCAAAGTGTGGTCAGAATGTGCGATAGGGTGTTGGTAGTAGAGAATAATACGATTACAGATATTGGAACACATAACGAGTGATGTCGCGGAATATATATTATCAAAAAGCTGGAAAAGCTATGAATTATCAAGAAATATCACCTATGGGAAAGGAGGAAGAGGAAGATGACAGACAAAAATCTTTTTCCATAAGAAATTCCAGGTTTTACTGCGGTCTGATATTGACCGTTTGGAAGGACTTCTTTCAGGAAGCAACTACATTGTCATTTATGAGTGCTTAAAATGCTGTATGAGAGAGTTACTGATATTAAGAACATCTTTAGTATATCATGCCTCGTAGGAATAATTTTTGTGATCCGTCTTGTCATTTATAGCATTGGCTATACACAGAGTCAAATAGGAGGTGCTGAGATATCTAAAAATATCCGTCTGGGACTTGGAGATAAAGCTAAGGAAGGTTCCATTATCCTGTTTTACTAAAAACAGGAGAAGGACAATATATAAATATCATGACGGCAGATGTGAATAGTTATGAGCAGATTCTTACGCACAAGCTTGCAGCCCCTTGTGAAAAACGGGGTTTGTCCGTTATAGTGCTTGCTTTTGTCAGTGTACTATATTTCCCTGCTGTAGTCATTCTTATGGTTTCACTTTTTCTACTACCTGAAATGTGGCTGTCGTTTTCGAATTGTGAAAAGTACGGTATGGAGAAAGAATTTAGTTACAGCAAAAGCTGTAGGACAGATAGTTGAGTACATTGACGGAATTCAGACCTTCCGTTCATATGGAATGGGTGGTACTAAAAATAGAAATACAACAGAAACATTGCGAAAATTCAGCACAGTCAGCTATCAATATGAGGCTATAAGCATACCTGTTAATTTTGCTTTAATATTGTAAATTGGCTCACTGTCCCACTGATTATGTGGATTGGATATATTCCATGGCAGTCAGGCAGTATTAGTGCCATTACCTTTCTGTTTCTATGCATGCTGCCTATGGTCTTAGCAAAGCTTACTGCATCGATTTCGGTTGATATGTTCAGTTACAGAAATCTCTTGATATCAAAGGCAAATATTAAAAATGTGCTGGCAGAAAATGAAGAATCGAAAAGTACAGAGGTCTTTTCACCAAAAAGAGCATGGCATATCGTTTCGCAATGTGTCGTTTTTCATAACTATGCATGGAGGAACCCGTTCTAAAAATATTAGTTTTTCGATACCTGACCACGGACTAACCGCAATCGTGGGTGACTCAGGCTCGGGCAAATCAACAATTCTTAACCTGATTGCAAAGTATTATGATCCTGATAGCGGAGAAATTGGCATTGGAGGGCAATCTATCCGTAATGTCAATGCAGAAGATGTGCTTGCACTAATATCAATAGTAGACCAGGACACCTTCCTCTTTAATGATACAGTACGCGGAAAAGCATACGCTATGCAAAACAGTCATCTACAGATGAAGAAATAGAGAATACCTGCAAAGAGGCTAACTGTACCGGTTTTATCCACAAATTGGAAGAAGGTTATGATACATCTATAGGCGAAAATGGGAATTTGCTTTCAGGTGGTGAAAGGCAACGGCTTTCTATAGCCGATGCTATATTGAAAGAACAGTCCGATACTGCTTCTTGACGAGGCGACATCTTCTTTGGACATTGAGAATGAATTCGCTGTAAAACAGGCAATTTCAAATCTTCTGCAGGAAAACAAGACTGTTGTGATGATTGCCCACACATTGTCTATTACAAAAATGCCAATCAGATTCTCGTTGTGGCTGATGGAAAAGGTAGTAGAGTCAGGGTACCCATCGAAAAACTTCTGGCATTGGGTGGTAAATATACTGCTATGTGGAATGCTGAAAAATAGAGGCATAGTGTCCCTAAATTGTCAATGTATAGCTTGAGAATTATTCTGGTATAAAAGTATAATAATGTGAAAAAGAGAGTCAATATCTCTGAATTATCAATGCGGAGAGATTATGGAAATAAAAAGTAGCTTCTTACTAAATGAGAATAGCCCGGAACTATAAAATGCAAAAAGAGTATGTCCAATGAATATGAGCGTTACAGACAATTCGAGAAATAGGTTAAAAAGGAACGGAGTTTATTAAATTACATAGAATGTGTTATGAATTGGGCGAAGGGGATATTTATGCAGAAATGAGAATAATTCAAACATCACAAGAGTATATAACTTTCAAAGAACAAGGAAATTTAGTCTATTTCTATTTGGTTCAGAAAAGTGCAGTCCTTACAAAGCTCTAAAGGAAAATTAGAGCTTGGAATGAGTCTCATCCACAGGTATTTTGTGGCTATGTGCCCAGTGGAGGAGAATATTTCGCTTGCAGCACAGGAAAATATCTTGGGCGCACCCGCAGTACTCGCTTTTTGTTGGAGGAAAGGAGGCAATACGAAAGGCAGGATATTTTAGCTTGGAAGAAGTGTTTTTCCTCTATGGACCGATACATATCCTGTAGTGCTTGGGCATCTGAGAAAATAGAATTCTTTTTAACTATAAACCATATAATACATATGATATATAAATATACCAACTGAGAAATACAAAAATACTCTCAGTTGGTATATTTTTGTAATAAATCTTATTGCCATCGAAAAAAATTTTATACTTGGCAACTAAAACTAAACAGAAAATGCCTATTCGAGTTGCATAACCTGGGCTTGTTTGTGATACAAAATAAAAACAATGATAAAAGAAAAAAAGGTAAAGGGAATTTGCCAACGAGTACTTGACACAAACAAGACTTAATAATAAAAGGTGAACAGTTTTTAAAAGGTTTAATAAATAATGTTTTTAGGTAGTAGGGGTGCGTAAGCCCCTACTATTCTTATCAGAGTCGAGATGTTATACACAAAGCCAATAAATGAAAAATTGTAATGATAACGCCTTATAATCTAAGAAAGCGAAATGATATCATCATTGTAAGCTTGATGGATTTATAGAGAAAAGTAGTTACTGCTTGGCAGATTATGACCGGATTGATTTTTATGAATAGGGAAAAGTAAGTTGTCGCTATATGGTATAAATCTACACAGTATTCTTAATAATTGATAAATAATCTTGAAAAGTAAAATTGAAGTGATACACTGTTAGTGCCAGCTAACGAAAGGAAAAATGAGATATTACTTTATAAAATATACAAAAGATTAGTTCAGAGCAGTATTTTAAGTAAAATATTTTTTATGTACATTAGTTAGCATAATCTAACTAATAACAAAATAAACATAACTTGTTGGATAAGCAGTTAAACAAACTTACAAAACATTGTTAGCATAGAGAGAGTTTTTGACATCGGGAGAGAAAATTAGTTTTAATTTGGGGTTCACTTATAATGAAAAGACCTTCACTTATAGCCGTAGAAGGGCACATTGAGACAGGAAAAATTTATCGTTTTATGTGGGCAGAGTGGTTGTGGTAAATCTACACTGCTTAGATGTATCAATCATCTAATACCTGAGTTTTACGAGGGAGAACTAAAAAGAGCTTTTGCCTTATGATGGTAAAAGATATAGCGGAGTTAGGTATAGGTGAGGTTGGGAGGATGGTAGCTTCTGTATTTCAAGATCCAAGATCACAGTTTTTACAGTGAATAGTTCATCAGAGGTTGCATTCGGTCTTGAAAAACTTCGGCTTGTCTCAGGCAAAAATGGTTTATAGGGTTAATGAAGGATTTAAAAAAATTTGAACTGGAATACCTTAAGGATAGAGCTGTGTTTGAGCTGTCAAGCGGTGAGAGACAACTTATTGCTATTTTATCTGCCTGGGCACTTGATACGGATATCATTGTAATGGACGAACCAACAGCAAACTTAGATCAAAGAGCTATATCTAAACTGTCTACTATGCTGTCAGAACTTAAGAAAGAAGGAAAGACAATTGTTGTAAGCGAGCACAGATTGCATTACTTGGCAGGGCTTGCTGATGAATATTGGTATCTGGATTCAGGAAAACTTCTTAAAATGCTATAATCAGGAAGAAATGCTTCGGCTAACTGAAAATGAACTGGCAGATATGGGACTTCGTATCCCGGTGGATAGGGATATAAGGTTAAAGTGTTTGGACTCTAATGATGAAACTTACGAAGATAAATCAAGCAGTATGGATATACATAACCTGATTTGTGAAAATATCTCATTTCGGTATAAAACTTCTAAGAATAATATTTTTAAAATCTGCCAATATTTCATTGAAAACCGGAGAAGTAATAGCAGTATCAGGGCCAAATGGCAACGGGAAAACAACGCTTGGGAAAATCATAAGTGGAATCTATAAAGCCTCATCCGGAAAGATTACCTTGAGACGGTAAAACTAGTAAAACAAAGGATTTTACAAAATAGTAGCATTTTTATTATGCAGGAAGCAGAATTCAATTCTTTTACAAACTCTGTATGGAATGAGTTAAAGTACGGTAAAAAGCTAAATTCCGTTCTGGAAATGGAAATGGAAGGATACTAAACTATCCGGATTGTGGAACTTAGGAATAGACATCCCTTCACACCTTATCTGGAGGTCAAATGCAAAAAAACTTGTTCTGTTATTGGCATATTTTTCTAGAAGCCGGTGGTTGTGCTTGATGAACCGACAGCAGGACTTGATGGGCGTTCTCTTACCACTTGTATTAAAATTATAAATGAGATGAGGAAGGATAAAATAGTTCTTATAATTACTCACGACATAGAACTTATAGCAGGTACCTGTACAAGCTGTGTTTGGCTTGAAAATGGAAGGATGCAGGATAGTTTCATCCTTGATTCTGATGAAGCTCTCAGTAAGTTTTGTGCATATAGGGATGAAAAGCTTAAGACTGTAGTCAATAAATATATGCCTGTTAAAAATAAAGTTTTGATCCACGCATAAAATTAGTGATTGCACTGCTTTGCTGTGCTACAAGCGTATGTTGTAGCTCCTTCAATTGTAATGGAATGTTTGCAGCAGGATTTATAATTAACATTTACGAAGGTAAATTTAAATCTTTACTTAGCTATGGCTTGGTATTTGCATTGCTGTTGTTGCCTATCTGGCATTTCCCAATATTGTGACAGCCCTCCTTATCAATGTAATTCCAAGATTTTTGGTAATAGGAGAGTTTATATCAGCCATAATTAGTAATGACGGCGGAAATAAGATGATAACTGCATTTAGATATATGCACATACCGGAAAGAGTGATAATGATTTTTGCTGTGATATTTAGATTTGTACCGGTAATGGGCAAAGACCTGGCACTTATGAAACAGTCGGTTCGTACCAGGGGGATTTTTAAGACAATAAAGATAAAAATATCAGCATTTCCTGAATATATGGAATTATCATAGCACCGCTAATACTGAGGGTAATTAGGGATTGCCGAATCGCTATCTGCATCAGCAGAAACCAGGGAATAGCATTATCCGGCCGTAGACGAGTCGTTTATATCTCTAAAAACCGGTGTTTCAGATGTAATCATCACTATGGTTGTACTCGCTTTGATATGTTTTGGCTTTTTATATCATATGGTTAGTTGAGGCTAAGTGATTTAATAAGCAATTATTATATATATTTAAGTTTTATATTTATGGGAGGATATTATTATGGAAGCTAACAAACTAAAAACAAAAGGACATTATAACTGTTGTTCTTTTGTCTTTGATTAACATTGTTATATTTATGTCTGGAACATTTTTATATGCAACGCCGATAACTCTGTTACTCATGCCTATATATTATGCACTACTTGAAAGCATGGTTGTGTTCACAATAGGTGTTAAGGTACGAAAAGAGGTGCGATGTTAATATATTGCGCCATACAGGGCATTATAGGTTTCTACCTTCCATACGCTTACCCACATTTTTATGAGGAATAATATCTGAAGTAATTCTATTTAAGACAGGGTATGATAATACAAAGGACTTACAGCAAGCTATATCTTGCAGCAGGTGGGACTGTGTTTTGGAAGTACCATATATCCTTATGTTTTTGCCATTAAGGAGACTATGGAAATGATGAGTGTTAAAGAATCAGCTAATCTAAAATACATTATGACTTATGCAGGCCAGTCCATAATGAACTGGGGATGGATAGTACTGTTAATAGCTACGGCCATTGTAGCATATATAGGCTCACTTCTAGGCAAGAGAGTGGTTAGAAAACATATACTTAAGGCTGAAGGAGATTATGAAGATGAAAACTGAAGAAGGTACTAGAAGAGAATCAGCATCATTCTTTAAGAAACTAGGGAGTTTATGCGCCCGTATAGAGGTGGATATTCTTCATCTGTAATTATTAGCGTAATCTCAGTATTACTTAATGTAGAGCACCTATATCTTTGCAGGAAAGATAGTTGTAGAATTATTTTTCTTCCCTCAGGAGTTGGAGTAAGATTGTAAGCTTTTGGAGTTTTTCTTAGCTTTATGCAAAATTGGTAGTGGGTTTGCAATGAATTTGTCCACCTGGTTGTCTCATAAGGCAGCGTTCAAAACTTTAAGAGATATTAGAATAGCTTTTGCCAAGAAGATGCTCAGACTTCCGCTTGGATACTTTGAAGTAAAATGGTAGTGGAAGACTTAAGACCATGATGGTTGATAACATTGAAGGAATGGAAAGAACTGCCTCATATGTTACCTGAGATGACGGGTAATCTTATAGGGCCGTTATTCCTTATTGTATGGATGTTCTTATAGACTGGAGAGTAGCTCTTGCTATGACTATATGGATATTACTTGGATTTTCTGTCCACCATGGGTGTGATGAGGGGTTATGAAGAGAAGTTTAGGGGGCCAGCTAAAAGCCTCAAAAAGCATGAGACCAGAGCATATAGTTGAATTTGTAAGTGGTATTGAAGTAATCAAGAACTGGGAGGAACTAAGGAGAGCTATCTAAAGTATGTAGAGGCTATTAAAGGACATGCAGACTATAATGTTGGGTGGATGGAGAGAAACTCAGGTGTGTTCCTCCTTGGGTATGGCAGTGCACCATTTTCAATATTTCCTGTACTTATATCAGGTCTGATATTTTGGAGTGACAGCAGTCTAAAAGACATCCTTGTTTTTCCTCTTGATAATACTGTCGTTTGGAATATTTTCACCCCTTATGATAGCTTTTAACCTCATATTGACCAGGTTGCTCAAATGGGCACTTACGCTAAGGAAATTAGGGAATGTATTAAATTATCCCGAACTTAGAAGAGGAGATAAAACAGACTTTAACAATAACGATATAGAGTTCAAAGAGGTAGAGTTTTTCCTATGGTAAATCCTCTAATGATGGCTTGGGAAAGGCTTTAGCTAATATAAACTAAAAGGCAGCCGATAATGTTTCTTTTAAGATAAAAGAAGGAAGTATGACGGCTTTAGTGGGGCCTTCAGGAAGTGGTAAATCCACAGTCGGCAAGCTTCTTGCAGGATATTGGGATGTGATTATGGAAGTATAACCATAGGGGGCTGTGACATAAGGGAGTATTCACAAGAGGCGCTAAACGAAAGAATTGCATTTGTAGACCAGGACACCTTCCTGTTTGATAAAACAATTAGAGATAATATTCGCCTTGGGAATAATGATGCTACCGATGAGGAGGTGAGGAGGCTGCAAAGAAAGCAGGTTGCCACGAGGTTCATTTTGTCACTGCCTAATGGCTAGTGAGACTATGGCAGGCTCTGGTGGAGGCAGCCTTTCAGGTGGTGAAAGGCAAGAATTACAGTGCAAGAGCTATGATGAAAAATGCCCTATTATGATGCTTGATGAAGCTAGCATCAAGTTCTGATCCTGAAAATGAAGCGTCCATTCAGAAATCTTTGTCTGCAACGGCAAGAGGTAAGACTTTGATTGTTATAGCGCATAGACTGACGACTATAAGAATGCAAATCAAATAGTATATATGAGGACGGACGCATTAAACAGATGGGCACATGAAGAACTGATGAGATCTTGTTCTGATTACAGGATGATATGGGAGCTATCAGAGGGGATAAAACTCCTGCTTGGGAGGACTAATATGATAAATACAGTTAAAAACTCTGGAAATTTAGTAAATATCAGCATAAAACTTTTTATCATCACACTGATTATGTCGCTTGTACATGCATTTATTGAGGGTTACACAGCTTATTGCAATAATGCTGGTTATAGATGTAATAATAAATGGTACACCTACAGCCACTGCAATAAGAATATTATTATACTTACCATAATAGTGCGCTAGGAAGCTTCTATAACATCATTTTTGAACAGTCCGGCAGTGTGGCTGTCGGATTTTATCGACAGCCGATAAGCGGAATTGGACTGGGGAACTTCTTAAAGATACTTCCGCTTGGATTCTTCAGTGACAATTCATCGGGAAAATTGTAGCACACTGCTACTACTCTTAGTGGTGACTGAGACCGGTGCGGCAATGGCAATGATTACTACGGTGTCAGGGCATTTTTCAGTGCATTAGCCATGTTTATAACTGTTTGTTTTTATGAGTTAAAGGTTGGTGTTATCACAGGAGTTGGCATGGTTATCTATCTTCTTACTGTAGTTTTCAGATGAGACTATCAGGGAAGAATGCACCATTTTTACAAAAAGCACAGAGCGCTTTAGCGGCGGCAACTCTTACCTTCGTTCAGGGTATTAAAGTCACAAAACATTTAGCGTTAAGGAAGGAAATGTTCAGTTAAATAGAGGCTATTAAGGACAGCGAGGAAGCTAATATAAGTCTAACCGATAAATCTATGCCATCACAGTTCTTAAAGCGAGACTTATGATAGCAATATTTGAAACTATTGATAATTGCCTCTACACTTTGGATGTATAAGGAAGGAAGCCTGGCCCTTTTTTAAGACAATAATTCTCCTTATATTTAGTTTTTATGGCATATGTTTCTCCTAAATCAGGCAGGATCAATTCTATCTATGATGGGGCTGTTAGATAGCGGGCTTAAGGAGGTTGGAGAGGTTGAGCCACACAGACAATGAGGGCAGAGCGATAATCCCTAAATCTATAGGGAAATAATGACATAGAGCTAATGAGGTGACATTTTCTTACGGAGACAATGAGGTATTACATAAGGTGTCTGCAATCATCAAAGAAAAATTCCCTTACTGCAGTGTGTGTCATCAGGATCAGGTAAGACTACTTTATGTGAGCTAATTCGAGATTTCACGATATAAACAGCGGAGTATAAAAATTGGAGGAGTAGATATAAGAGATGTGAACTATGATGAACTGATGAAACGAATCAATATGGTATTTCAGAGGGTATATCTATTTGAGGATAGTATATAACAATATTGCTTTTGGAAAGCCGGGTGCAGGTATTGGGAGGTTCGTAAAGCAGCAAAAGGCTGCCAGATGTGATGAGTTTATCGAGGCACTTCCTGATGGATATAATACAGTGCTTGATGAAGGAGGCAGCCTGTCTGGTGAGAAAAACAGAGAATTTCAATTGCCCGTGCTATTCTAAAAAGATTCTCAATCATCATAATGGATGAGAGCAACTGTAACCCTTGATGCTGAGAATGAACACGAAATCCTTGCTGCGATAGAGGCTCTCTGAAAGAACAAGACTGTTATATATGATAGCACACCGTATTAATTCTATTAAAAATGCAGATCACATAATTGCGATTAAAGATGGCAGGGTAGTACAGGATGGAAGTCCCTAAAGAACTTGTAGAAAAAGAGGAAGGCTTGTATAGGGATTTCCTGCGATCAAGAGAGGAAATATCGGGGTGGACAATTAATAATTAAGTTTAAGCAGAGCTTTTTATAAAAAGGTGTGATTTTCTACTAGAGTTTTGGGAGTTATAAGAAAATCTTGCATATATTAACTTGGCATGATATAATATCCGAAAAATCGGAGAGTTATCGAGAGGTTTATAATGCAAATTTATGAGAGAATATTCGAAAGGCTTGGACTATTACATATGAACCAAGCTGAACTGTCAAGAAAGAACAGGTATTGCCACCAGCACAATTAGTGATTGGAGAAAGAAAAAGATTAATCCGCAGTCAGATAAGTTGGTGGCTATATAAAAGCGCATGATATGTCACTGGTGGACTTGCTTTGTGATGAGATGAGATAAGATGAATAAAGTTTTTGAATACTGATTGTATAATTGATGATCAGTTGTTTGTTGAATCATTTAAAATGTATCAGATGATATAAAAGGGTTATCAACTATCACTATGAGTATTAGTTGCTATAGTGATAATGATAAACAATGTAGGCATATCTCAGTTTATTTTTGATGAAAACGGAAATAACATCGTTTTTGATTAATGATGTCGTTACAAATCAAGAAGAAACATAGATTGGAATGAGAATTGAAACATATCTAAAAGCAATATGTGGGAGAGTACTTTGAAATATTGAAACATCAGAGAAAATTTATGTTGGCACAGATTTTTCCTGATGAATATGCACATTCTAAGGATACAAAAATGTAAGGGAGTTAACGAAAAAGCAAAGGCAAATGCAATAACAGCAATCGGAATTTAGTTGAAGTGCGACAGAAAAACAGAAATTTTCTGATTACAAGAATAAACTTATGGAAGGAGAGCAAAAATACGTTGGTATCGTTATACAACTAGATTTGGTATTCAGTTTATAATGATGAAGGTGTTCTAGGGATATAATATTTTCAAAAGCAAGATACTGGTAAGAAGAGATGGAGACGGTAGAATTATGTTTATGTGATGTTGTTATAATAGAAACGAGTAAGCCGCTTGGGTCATGGACATGCGGTAGTAAACTTCGTTTCTATGCTCCTAATATACGATGTTATTAAATGGTTTGTCGATCTGCATATTCAGAAAGGTTGGGCGGGGTGCTCTTCGTAGTTATGAACTTAAGTGAGCTAAAAATGAATTGGGGTGGTACAATGGATGATGATGACAGTTTATTTTCTAAGATAAAACAACTTTCTAATGATATTACAGGAAAACTATTATGACTATGGTGAAAAGCAGGGATATGATGTTTTAGTTAGAATACATAAGTATGGGTATTAGTAAAGGAAGATACATATAGCATATTTCTTCAATATTACGATGAGCAGAGGATGGATTATCTAAGAATGGATTGGAGATATGTTAGATTATATAAGTGGATGGTGTAATCCTGATAAGCATATTTGGAGTGATGAAGTTTTGGAATTAGGTGTAAAAATCGAGAATAAAAATAAGAGGAGACATTTGAATGTCAGAAATAAAAGACCGGAAACATGATGCGGAATACATAAGTTACATTGAAAGCGGAGAGTCAGCAGATTTTTATAGTTAGAGACCCAGCAAGATCAGATTGAAACAAAGGGGTAAATGGGTTGATGCTGATTTCTCTAAATACATATATACAAAAAGGTGCAGGAGACAGAAAAGGGCATTTAATTGGATAATAGTTGGATTATTTCCAAGGAAGCTGCCAACCTAAATATGACAAAAAGTGATGCTGAGGAATAATAGATACCTGACTTGGTTTACAGCTCATGAAGATATTGCCAAACAACGCAGGGCAGGGGTTAAAGGTGAAAAGTATCTTGTGCTTTGCAGTCTATTCAATAAGAATAAAATAAGTTTATAACTCGTACCATATTTGCCAGAAAATGCTGGGAACCACTAGAGGCATATAGGAAATGGAGTAAAGGAGCGCTGTTCCAAAATGGGAATACCGTATTCAGGCAGTTAAGAAGGTGAATTCTAAAAAGAGGGTTAGTTACATTCAAAATAATGGGTGGGAGATTGAAGATATGTGAAAATAGCAGGCCAACCTTAGCAATACTCGGACTGGAAAGGGGTAGAGAGAGTTTCTTTCTTGAATTCTCTTGGCCCAATAATGTGTGACGGCAGGGTGTATGGGGTTAAAAGGAGACTGAAACTTAGAAATAAATGGATTGTGAATATCTTGACTGCCACCTTTGTAAAAGTAGTCTATATATAGAGTGATATTAAAATATTTATAGATTTGGAGGTTTATGTTTAAGAAAAGTTTAGCTAAGGGTATATTATCAGTATTTATAATAGGTACTGTTTTAGCAGCGTACCTAATGTTGGTAACAACTTTAAATAATTCACAGATTGTATATGCGGCAACCAAGAAGATGGTTACCTGTACTGTAGATAAGCTTAAAGGTAAGGACGGATGCGGGTACTGAGTTTGCCAGCTGACATCAGACAATACTCTGGTTTATCTCTTATTAAATGACAAGGCTGATGTAAAAGGCGAGGATAAAGATGGAGTAATTTGGTATAAGATTAGCTTTATATTTGCAGGTAAAAAAATATAACCGGTTTTGTAAGGAGTGATTTTGTAAAGCTTTCAAATAAAACAACGGAGAATGTGGCTGCAGGGACAACGAGGCGATACATGTAAAATCTGTATCAAATATTAAAGAGGTAAAAAGTATTCTTATAAAGGTGAGGTAAAGACTAAGGGACTTAGACTTAGAATGAGAACCGGAACAGATAAACCTCAGTATAAACTGGGCAATGCCGGCGTCATACTTCAAGCGGCCAGGTTCTCAATGTCACAGGAGAAAAGAAGGACTCAGCAAAAGTAAATTGGTACAAGATAAGTACTAAGGTTAATGGCAAGACAGCCAAAAGGGGATATGTGCTAGAAGTGAATTTGTTAAGCTTTTCAGTGGACAAAAGGCACCTGCATATGCAAAAGTTACTGCTAAAAAGGTGCTGTTATAAAGACAAAGGAGCTACAGATAAAGGAAATGAATTAAAGATAGTAAAGGGTAAAAGGTTGTCCTTAAGAAGAATGCAATGAATTGAGTATTTTTCATAAGATTACCTGAAGTGAAGTCAAGTATTATAAAGTAAGTTTGTATTCTTAGATGAGTAAGACTGTTACTGGTTATCTGATGGGATCTCAAGGTAAAACTTATCGGCGTAATTAATAGAGGCTGATAGCAAGTGATGATTCGGAGGATACAAATAATAATTCATCCAATAATGCAGACGATGGTGATAATACAGATGATAATGATGATTCAAATGATACCGGCAGTAATACGGGTGTTATAAACACCAGACAGTGAGAGTTCGTGGCACAAAAAGCTTATATAACATCTGATAAGGTGGGAACTTTATAATGAAGCTGATTATAAGGCTGATATTTTTAAGAGAAAGCAAAACAGGAATTTCTTATAAGCTAGCTATATGAATCAGCAGGTAATAGCGAGGAAAAACAGTACATAGTTGGAAAATGAAATGGTATTTAATTACTTATATAGTAAATGATAGTACCGGGAAACAAGTAATCGGTGCCGGTTTATACCGGAAAAATTTATTAAACTAAGTGGGAGAGCCTGTAGATGATTCTACAGGCTCTAATGTAGAAGAAAATCAGTAATAAACAGTTTGAAAAAGAATTGACGGCTCAGAACTTTCACGAGTGATTACAAACCATTTTAAAGAGAACTTCACTAAAAATCATCCATATTGCAGCATTTTGAAGCAAGACATCTGGGACTTGACTGGGAGGTATGCCGTTTCAAGAGAAAGTGTTGTGAGGGCTCAATCTACTGCAAGATTCAAAATGGTATGCTTTGAAATCTATGGAAAGCAAGGGCTTATGATTGGGCAAAATGATACTTCATAGCCTATGATGGAAAATACTTGGGTAGCAACTTCAAATAAGGCTGTGAGGTATTACATGGATCAAAATTTTCTGAACGAGGACTATATTTATCGGTTTGAGTTGCTTTCTTACGAAACCCTGAACACCATACGGAAGAGTTTCAGCCATTCTCTCAGGACCGCCTATGAAGATGTTTACTATGACTATGTGGCTGGATGGCGTTTGTTAAGATATAAGCTATGCTGAGACTTTTCTGCTTGCAGGGATTTGATTCAGAGTCAGCCCATATCTACCTTGCCAGCAGGGGTGAAGCTAGGAGGTATGCAGCGGCGGCAGATTCTCCACAAGTGTAGCGAGTACTGTGGCAGGACCTCAGGGGGATACTATAGCTTTTACAATATAGGGAGCTTACAATAATACGGCACCGGGCGGTGCTGTTTGCAAGCAGGTTAAGTTGCAGAGAAAGGCAGTTCATCAAAAGGCTGTAATGGGCAATGAGGTTTTAATGACTATCAAAATTCCATGGAATAATAGATATAATGCTATACTGGGAGGCTGCATACATAGGAAATAATTACATATTAAGGAGGACAAAATCACCTTATCTTGAAAAATTTAATTTTACGGATAAGGTACATTTCACATCAAGTATATCTGACCATATTTTCATCAAGTTCTGAATCTCTGATTACCAAAAACATGCAGAATTAAAAGATGAGCCTGGTATTTTTCCATACCTGTATTTCAAAATATGCCGGTGAGAGGAATAAAGCAGACGCCGACAGATATACTAAGTCAAACAATTGGCTAAACAGCCTCAAGGCTACAGGCTGCCGATAACTCCAGTTTAAAACCTAATATGACAGAGGGATACAGCATAGTGGTGGGAAAAGATGTGGATACTATCAGAAATTACAGGAAGGCTGCGAGTAGAAGTGCTGTGGTAAAAAGTTGGGACAAATTAAAATTGCCAATCAGACAGTATTGCTGATGTTCAAATAACAGTAACTGCTGAAGATGGAAGCGTGAGGATCATATAAAATAAAAAGTAGCAAAGGAGGGATAATACATATCTACTGTGGATGCTTATTTTTATCTTTGCTTTTGCAGGGGAGGAGAAGAACCTACGCCTCAGAGTGCAAATGTAGAACTTAAGAATGAAGGAAGAGTAGTAGTAGGGGATAAGTTTGAAGTTACACTGGAAGTAGATTCAGATGACAGTCTTAGCAGGCAGGAAACTATATTTCTTATGATGAAGAACTGGCAGGGTTTTTATCAGCAGATGATGGTATGTGCCGGTGGTAAAGGGGCTATTGAAGTAAATATAAAAAGGTGTTGGAGATGTGAAGGGTAAATTGAAATATAAAATAAAATTTCTTGCACAGGAAAGCGGTCTTTTACTTAGCATTTTCTGGTGAAATTCATTTATATGCGGCAGATACCGATGACGAGATATCTGTCGCTTCGAGGTTGGAAAATGCGTATAATGAATAAAGAGAAGCTTCATCAGATGGTTCTAACCAATCTAAAGGTAGCCGGTGGAAAACTTGTGCCCCAATTTTTCAAAAAGTGTGTTAGACTATACAGTTAATGTGGGAGGATGTGGATAATATTACCATAGGAGTTGATACTTCTGATGCAACTCGGCTGTGAGCTTCTAAGAGATTACAGTGATAAAGTTAAGGACAGGTAAAAATAAAATAGAGATTGTAGTTAAGGCGGAAGATGGAAGTAAAACTACATATACAATTACATTATAAAAAGCAGGCAGCTGAAAATGAACAGGAAAGAGTATCAGGGAACAGGTGTGAAACAAATAGAGAATAAGTCTTCACGAAACCCTTGAAACTACAGAGATCCAATGTCAGAAATACCGGAATATGTACCTGATCCGCCAAGGAAGATATTTGCACAGAAACTGATATAGAGGATAGCAAACAGCCTGTCATCTTGCATGCTATAATAGGTGCTGTAGTAATTCTGGGAATCATGTTTGTTCTTGGAATGATACTATAGAAAAATAAAAAATAAAGATAAAAATGAGGACTGATGTTCTCATGGAGTGAAATGCAGGATAAGTTACAGATAATGCAATAAAAAGTTATTGAGGCGGCTGGAGTCTTCCAAGCAATTTCTCTATCTGCAAACTTATGTTGGCTCAGAGCATCTCTCATGGGACTTCTCTCAGTTGACGGAGTGGCAAAAAGGGTTTTAGAAGAGATGGGTTTCTTATGATAAATTTATGGAACTTGTAAATAAACTTTTTGACTCGGGTAATGTAGCTGTTGGTTCAGCAGACAATATGACACCAAAGGGCTAAGAAGGTTATAGCTTTGACATGCAAATGAAACCCTATAGGCTGAATTCACTGAGATGGTACCAGAACATATTCTTATAGCACTTTTTAGAAGGAGACAGCATAGCTATAAGACTCCTAAATACTATAGGGTTAATCTGCAAAAAGATGTACAGAGCATACTTACTGCTCTTGGACTTGATATTTCTCAGGCAAGGAATGATTATGCTAATTATAAAAACTCGGGAAACAGTAGTAAATCACAGACTCCAACCTTAGACTTATATTCAGAGATCTTACAGAATATGCAAAAACAGAAACTGGATCCGGTTATTGGCAGGGAAGCTGAGGTGCAGAGGGTAATTCAGATTACGAGCAGGCGTACCAAGAATAATCCCTGTATAATAGGAGAACCAGGAGTCAGGAAGCTGCTATAGCGAGGCACTTGCTGAAAAAGAATAGCAGAAGGAAGGGTGCCTGATACAATTGAGGCAAGCGTGTAGTAACCCTCGATATGTCGGGGATGGTTGCAGGTTCAAGTATAGAGGAGAATTTGAAGAAAGAATAAAAAGTAATAGATGAAGTTGTAAAAATGGTAATGTATTGTGTTATAGACAGAGATACATACTATAATTGGGGCAGGAGGCAGAAGGATCACTGGATGCATCAATATGCCAGCCATCCTTGCAAGGGGCGAACTTCAGGTTATAGGGCAACAACCAGAGAAGAATACAAGCGTATTGAAAAAGATGCGCATGAGAAGATTTCAGCCGAGTGGTTATAGAAGGAACCTTCTGAAGAAGAGTCAATTCTTATATTAAAAGGGGCTGCGTGAAAAAATGAAGATCACCATAAAGGTAAGGATTACAGATGAGGCTTTAGAGCGCAATAAAAGCTCTCGGCAAGATATATAAATGACGAATACCTTCCTGATAAGGCGGTTGACCCTAATGGACGAGGCAGCATCTAAAGGCAAGATTGTCAGTGTTTAATGCTAAGCCTGAAAGCAGGACGATTGAAAAAGAATAGCTGAACTGTGAAGAACAAAGGAAGAAGCCATTAAAAACGAGGCTTATGATGTGGCAAGTTCCTTAAAGAAGAGAGCAGACAAAACTAAAACAAAATTTGCTGAATTAAAGCTTGCAGAAGAGCAGAAAAACAGCAGAAAACCATAGTGGTTGGCGAAGATGAAATAACAGGAGTAGTGGCAGACTGGACTAAAATCCCGGTAAATAAACTTAAAACAGTCAGAGAGTGACAGGCTGATGAAACTTGAAAATGTATTACACGAAAGAGTAGTAGGACAGGATGAGAAGCAGTGAAAGCAGTTTCAAAAGGCTATTAGAAGAGGCAGGGTAGGCTTTAATGCCCAGGGAGGCCTATAGGTTCATTCCTCTTCTTAGGACCTACAGGATGGGTAAGACTGAGCTAAGTAAAGGCACTTGCAGAGCGGTGTTGGTAATGAAGCTTCCATCATTAAGGGGTTGATATGTCTGGTGCATGGAGAGCACAGCGTATCTAAGATGATGGGCTCACCTCAGGATATGTTGGACACAGAGGGGCAGCTCTCAGAGAAGGTAAGGAAAAATCCTTATTCAGTCATTCTTTTTGATGAGATAGAAAAGGCACATCCTGATGTGTTGTGTGTGCTTTACAAGTGTTAGACGATGGTAGAATAACTGATTCCCAGGGCGGGTTAGTAGCAAGCTTTAAGAATACCATCATAATTATGACTTCAAATGCGGGAGCACAGAGATATAACTCCTAAAACTTGGCTTTAAGAGCGGAAGAAAATAAAGAGGCTGACTATCAGCTTATGAAAGATGGAGTTATGGCGGAAGTGAGAGGATATTTAAACTTGGAATTCTTAAATAGAATAGATGAACCATAGTCTTCCATACACTTTCAGAAGAAGAACTTAAAAATAGTTAAGATTATGGTTAAGACCTTGCAGAAAGGACAGAAAGACAGATGGGACTTAAACTTAAGTTCACTGGGACAGTCATTAAACATCTTGCAAAGATAGATAAAGAGGCAAATTATGAGGCAAGGCCTTTGGCGAGAAAAATAAAAACAGAGGTAGAGGACTTGCTTGCGACAAATACTTTTAGGGGCATATTAAACATGAGAAGTTTAAAATTGTGGTTTGTAAAGAGGGAAAAATTGAGTTAAAATTATCATAAGGGACATAATGAAATAAAAACATAAAGGAGGAGAATGAAATGGCAATCGTGAGAGAATTAATCCGCAACTCAGGAGAGGTATTGACTTTGGTAACTATAAGCTTACAGTAAGGCTAAACTTGAAGGATTTACCTTTGAAGGTGATGTTTATAAGATTAAAACAACTAAAAGTACAAAGCTTGAAAGAAATGGTCTTTGCATACGAGTCAGTGCCGGAACTGAGTTCTAACTATAAGCGGGCGAAAAGGAGTGAGTTTTAGTGTCGAGGGGCTGATGCACAGATTACCCTTGAACTTGGTGAAGAAAAAGAATATGAGATAGAACTTGATGGAGTGAGCTTGATGGGATGAGGGACAAATCTTGGAGGAAAGCTTACTATAAGTGTAGAAAACAAATGAAGAAACTGCTACAAAGGTAGTTGTAAAAAGAGGCATAATGGCAAAGAGAGTAAAACAGTATTTTTGTGGGAATGTGGCTGCGGTCATCAAAATGTCAGTCAGTGCCCTGCCTGCAAGGCTTGGATACTTTTTCGAAGCTCCGGCCGTAAAGAAGGAGGCAGCAGCCTGAAATCAGGTGTGGCTGCCTCCTTGCCGGTTAAGATAGATGTATCACTTGCAGCTGATGAGCGCTATAATTACAGGCATCTCGGAACTTGACAGGGTGCTTGGTGAGGCATAAGTAAAAGGGTTCCCTTGTGTTGGTAGGGAGGAGACCCAGGCATAGGTAGAGTCCACACTTTTGCAGATGTGTGCAAAACTGCTGACAAAATATATCTGTACTCTATGTCTCAGGAGAGGAGTCTGAGAGGCAGATAGCCATTAGAAGCGAAGGCTTGGTGGACAGTTTTCAGATATGCTCCTTTGTTGTGAGACAGATGTAGAAGATTGAAGCAGTAATAGAAAATGGTAAACCTGAAATTGTAATAGTGGATTCAATCCAGACTATGTACTCATCAAAGCAGACTCTGCAACCGGCAGCATATCTCAGGTTAGAGAGGTAACCTCTACCCTGCTTCGTATATCAAAAGGCCTTGGAGTGTCCATCTTCATAATGGGACATCTTGTGACCAGGAGGGTACTGATGGAGACCAAGAACCCTTGAACATATAGTAGATACTGTACTTTTATTTTGAAGGGAAGATGTGGCCTCATACAGAATACTCAGGGCAGATCAAGAACCGCTTTTGGCTCGACCAATGAGGTAGGAGTCTTTGACATCGAGACGGGACAGGACTCAGAGTAGGTAGCATCATGGAATATATGCTAAAGGTATGCCTGAAAATGCACCCAGCTCAGTGTTGCCTGTACTATGGAGGGCAGCAGGCCGATACTTGATGAGGTACAGGCTCTTGTCTGCCAGACTAATTTTAACTTTCAAAGAGAACCACAGCAGGAGCTGATTATGGCAGAATTAAATATCCTGATAGCCGTACTATGAAAAAGAGGCTGGGACTTAATCTTGGTAACTGTGATGCCTATGTAAATGTGGCAGGAGGCCTTGAAATAAATGAGCCTGCTCTGAGCCTTGCTATAGTGGCTGCGCTTATATCTAGCTATAGAAACAGAAAGTAGAGGAAAGATTATAGCCTTTGGAGGTGGGACTTACAGGAGGTAAGAGGGTAAATCTTGCAGGCTAAGACTTGAGAAATAATGGAAATTTGGTGAGAACCTCGTCATCTAAAGGATAAACTATACAAAAGAATCTTCCTTTTAAGGTATTGCCATGTAAGTAATGTAAAGGAGTTATGGATATAATATAATGGGTAAAACGCTGATTATAACTGAGAAACCATCGGTAGCAGGAGAATATGCCGAGATACTTGGAGTCAGAAGAGGGGACAGGGGTGTCTCTTGATAATGAATACATAATTACCTGGTGTGTAGAAGACATCTCATGAGAAATGTGCTATCCTGGGGATTATGACGAAAATGCACAAATGGAAGATGGAAGACCTGCCTTTTCTCCAAATACCTATAAATACGCAGTCATTCCAAGTGTAAAGAAGCAGTATGATGTGGTGCATGAGCATGAATTCTACAGAAGTAGAAACTATCCTGTATGCCAGCGACAGCGGGCGTGAAGAAGGGTTATCATCAAAGCATCAGAAACTTCGGTGGAGTAAAGAAGAATAGAAGAAAGAGAGTATGGATAGACTCCTTTACCAGGATGAGATAAAGCGCGGTATGAGGAAGCGAAAAGCCCATATCTGCCTATGATAACCTCGCTGGTTGCAGGTATTATGGGGGAATAGAAGACTATGCCATAGGCATCAATTTCTCCAGAGCCTTATCAGTCAAGTGGCTGGCTCTTAAACAATAAGGCAGGTGCTAAAATACTCTGCCATAGCCATAGGCAGGGGTTATGACCTGTGTGCTTGGTATGGTGGTGCGCAGGGAAAGAGAAATAAGAAACTTTGTCGAACGAACTTCTATAAGATATCAGGAAGCTTTGGAGCTGAGGGAGCAAGCTGCAGGAGAATGGAGTCAGGCAAGACAGGTCAAAATACTTTGAAAGCCATCTGCGCACACAATGAAAAGGGATTTAAGAATAAAGAAGATGCTTGAGAAAAGCTGATAGCTGAGCTAGATTGTTCTACAGCTGTAGTTTTGAAGAAGGATAAAACAGTGAGGAAGAAAAGGCCCCTCTGTTATTCAATTTGGCTGAACTTCAGGCAGAATGTACCAAGAGATTTCACATAAGTCCGATACTCACCCTTAAAAAGCAGTTCAAGGAGCTATATGAAGGGAAGCTTACCACATATCCAGAACTGATGCAGGGTGATAACAAAAGAGCAGTAGAGAGATAACCAAGAATCTAAGCGGACTCTATGTATAAACCTGTCAGTGAATATGTGCTTAAAATAAGAGATGAAGGACTCTACAAGGGACTTGAGAAGACACAGTATGTGGATGATAAGAAGGTTACAGACCACTATGCCATCATTCCTACAGGAAACCTAAAGAAATTGCTAAGCGAGTGAATTAAATAAGAAAATCTTCGATATAATAGTCAGGAGGGTTTTTAGCAATTTTCTATCCTCCTGCACAGTTTATGATAAAGTCAGTCTTGTAACAGGGATTAAGCATAAGAGGAGGAGATTTTACCGAAATTCTATTCTTATGTGAAGGTGCTTAAAAGAAAAAGCTGCCTTGAGTAGTGGGTACTCCGTCTAAAGGAAAAGATAAGAAGGATGAGGACTTAGATACAGGAGATACAGCCGATGAAGTTTCGGATAATGAGGGCTGTAAATCTGCTATCATCTCTTACAAAGGGAAGTTCTCTCTCGGTGAATAAACGGAAACCAAGAAGGAAAAACCACTCCTCAAAGCACTATACCTCAGGCTCATGATACTTGCAATGGAAAATGCCGGCCAGCTAATAGAAGATGAGGAGCTTAGGGCAACTATAAAGGGGCAGGTATTGGTACTTCTGCTACAAGGGCAGAGCATCATAGAAAAAGCTTGTAAAATTGGCTATCTTGCACTGAATAAAAAGAACGAATACTTACACTATGCTCTTTGGAGAAATGGTGTATGAGGTTACGGACATAAAGCTATTCCTGCCATCTCTAAACCCCTGAAAATGACAGCAAGCTGGGAAAAAGGGTTTGTCAGGAGTTGAGGCGGGAGATATAAGCACTGAACAATGGAAGAAACTCTTAATACCTATGTAAGAAGGTACATTGACAATATAAAAGTTAAAGACCTGAGCAGAAGAACTTGGGTTAAACTAGAAATGGTAAAGAAAATGCAGAAATAACTAAAAATAGTATAAAATTAAATATGAGGAGAAAATGATAAAAAGAATTTAAGAAAAGCCATTTTTATTGAAATTATCTGTATATTTATTATTTGTGGTAATTATTTCGACATTATGGTTATAAGTGCAGCTGAGATAAATCCGGTTCAAACCGCACAGCAATCGAGATTTGTCTGAAAATGTGCAGAGGTGAGGATGAGATTACAGAAGAGAAATAAAAGACATAGTTGAAAATCTGGAAAATAATGAGCGAAAATGCGGCAGATGACAAAATTGTAAGAAATACGCCCTAGCGAAACAGCGTTTGTAAGTGTTGAATTGATTAAGAAAACGAGAATAATAATTCCGGTAAGTTTACCCTAGATTTTAATCTGGGTGATGAAGCAGTAGATGGAGTTGAAAAACTTGCATTAGCTGATGCCTTTTATATTGAAGGCCTTGATTTCTCCTTTCCCTGGAAAATTAAAACGAGTCAGTGGTTGAATTTGAACTTTCAGGACTTGAGGATAAAAATATAAATATTATATAAGGTCTGTAAATAATGTAGAATATGAAGGGTATTTTGAGGTGGATTTTGCAGAATCTAATGATGAGAATATACCCAGGGTGACTTTAAAGTTCCCTAAAAAGAAGGTGTTTGAGGAACAAATGTAGAAGTTAAACTGATTACAGATAATGTTGAGTAAGCTCAACTTTAATGGTAAGCAGGTAAATGGCAAATGAAGAATGGATGTGAATTTAAAGCTGGCTGTAAGCAAAAACGGAAGTTATAAATATTTGGTAAAAGCTGGCAAAAAGGTAACTGAAGGGGTATTAAAGGTAGATAAGAAAAATAAAACCAAACTGGATGTGCCCTTAGCTGCAAAAGGCCTGCTTATCCTGAGGATGCGAAAGCTATGCATCTGTAGCAGTGTTAAAGCACTTTGGATTCAAGATAAAAGAAATCAGAATTCATATCAAAATATCTGGATATAATAAACCTGTGGGATAGAAGGGTTACTATAATCAAAATTTATTTGACAAATTCTATCTTGGAGATCCATCAAATAAGAAGGCAGCAGGGATATCTTGCCAATCCGCCAGTTTTAGTTAAGGCAGTAAATAAGTTTTTACAAAAGAACAGGCATAAAAATATATTGCCGTAAATACTGAAATCATAAGACACTTTTAGAAGAGAAGTAAACGATAATCCTGTAGTAGTGTGGCTGACCATAAACAATAGAACGTACTTATAGGCAAAAGTCAGAGGTTCATACATATTTCCCAAGCCATACAATGGTCGTATCAGGATATGATAGGGAAAAAGGCCTTCTTTATTTGACAGAACAGCATTTCAGGGTTTATAGGTCGGTGGCTATGATACAGCGAATAAATTATACAATCTTACCGGGAAGGTTTTTATATTACAAACAGGAAATAGAAGAGTCTATATGGAAACATATTATTACAGAACTTTTCGACATTAAGAGGACAATTGCAGCTGATTACTGAGGAACTTTACCTATCCATTTATGAAGCGTTAAAAGGGATAAGTGAACTTATAATACACTTGAGGAGAAAGTCTTGACGCTAATATCTATGAAAGAAAAGGAGAGAAAATATCTGGGTGGCTAAGTCTGCGAAAGTTGCCCCTACAGCGTTTTGGGAGGACCATGCATCATGGGTGAATATACAGAGGGTGTGAGACACTGTGCATTCATAAGAGGAAGTGCATTGGTTGGTAATAGGCTGCGTGGTATGGGTAATTCGGTGGGAACTTAAAAATGTTATAATATTTGATGATGTCCAGGTGCCGCACTATAATTATGTGGGAGATTCTATTCTAGGCTATCATTCACACATAGAACCGGCTCTATTACTAAGCAATGTGAAGGCTGATAAGACAAATGTAGTCATTAAGTTAGAGGCTGACAGCATTGAAACAGGACTTAAAAAGGTAGGAGCCTTCCTTGGTGACTATGCAGAAATAGGCTGCAACAGCGTACTTAATCCCGGTACAGTGATAGGAAGAAATTCAATGTCTATCCCTTTCTGATGGTGAGGAGGAGTGGTTCCGGCAAACAGTATATATATAAGAAAAAGGAGAAGTAGTTGGTAAAAATGCGTGACTTAAGCCTTAATGAATTTTCTGAAAAACTCTTTAGTAAAGAGCCTGTACCGGGAGTGGAGAGCATCAGCTCTTGTTGGTGCCTATAGCTGTGTCTCTTGGCGCAATGGCTGCAAATCTTACTGTAGGCAAGGAAAAATATGCAGAATATACAGATGAACTAAATGCTGCTCTAATAAAGGCTGAGAAAGCTAGAGCTCCGCCTGCTTGAACTTATGAAGAGGATGCCTCGGGGTTTGGAGAGGTAAACAAAAGCCTGCAAAAATAAAACCGAGAGATGAAGAAGCGATAGAAAAAGCCTTGTAAGTGCAGCTATACCGCCTTTCACATACGATGGAAACGATTGAAGAGTAATTGATATCCTTTGCAATCCTTGCAGACAAGACGAGTATGCTTGTGGTAAGCGATGTGGGGGTAGGTGCTAGAGTTTGCCGAGGCTGCCCTAAATCAGCATATCTCAATGTCGTAGTTAATACTAAACTATGAAGATGAAAAAGACAGCCTCAGACATTGGAAGAAAAGGCTGAAAAAGCTATTCGCCTATGCTCAAAAAGCCGATGAAGTATATGAGAAATTTTGAATCAGCAAAGGATAAATAAAATAACTGATGTCCAATAAAATCATTTATTATTGCAAAAATTTTGTCAAAAATATTGCTGATTAGTTTGATGATTTTTACCGCCTTTGATGTATAATCACACTAGAAAGTTTTCAAATTTCTCGTTTGATTTCAAATTATTCCTCTTTAAGTCTTATTTATTTTAAATTAACTGTAAAATAAAGCCTAAAGCAGAGGATGGTTTGTAACATAATATAACAAAAGAGAGTGCAACAGAATGGCAAAAGATTGATTTAACACAGTATGGCATTACAGGTACAACAGAAATCGTTCACAATCCTTCTATGAAGAACTTTTCAAAGAAGAGACAAAGGAAAGCCGCACAGGTTTGAAAAGGACAGGGTTACTGAACTTGGTGCCGTTAATGTAATGACAGGCATTTATACAGATCGTTCTCCTCAGGATAAGTTCATCGTTATGGATGAGAATTCTAAGGATACGGTTTGGTGGACAACACCTGAGTACGAATGATAACCACCTGCTTCAAAGGCTTGGGATGTGAATTAAGAAGCTTGCTGGGAAGGAGCTTTCTAACAGCGTCTTTTTCGTAGTTGATGCATTCTGTGGTGCTAACAAAGATACAAGAATGGCAGTTCGTTTCATCGTTGAGGAGTTGCTTGGCAGGCTCACTTTGCAACAAACTATGTTCATTCAGCCAACCGCAGAAGAACTTGAGAACTTCAAGCCTGATTTTCATCGTTTACAACGCTTCTAAAGGCTGGGTTGAGAACTATAAGGAGTTAGGCCTTAACTACTGAGACAGCTGTAGTATTCAACATTACCAAGCCGTGAGCAGGTTATTCTTAATGTACCTGGTACGGTGGAGAGATGAAGAAAGGGTATGTTCTCTATGATGAACTATACCTTCCACTTAAGACATAAACTGATGCACTGCTCTGCTAACACAGATATGGACGGAAAGCACACGCTATCTTCTTTTGGTCTTTCAGGAACAGAGTGAGACTACACTTTCAACAGATCTAAGCGTCTCCTTATCGGTGATGTGAGCACGGCTGGGATGATAACAGAGTATTTAACTTCGAGGGTGGCTGCTACGCTAAGGTTATTAACCTTGACAGGAATCTGAGCCTGATATCTACAATGCTATCAGAAGGATGCTCTTCTTGAAAATGTAACTGGTGGATGCAAGCGGCAAGATTGACTTTAAGGATGGAGCACAGAGAGAATACCGTGTATCTTATCCTATCGACCACATTGAGAAGATTGTACGCCCTGCATCAGCTGCTCCCTGCTGCAGAGAATGTTATCTTCCTTTCAGCAGATAGCACTGGAGTACTATCCTCGGTATCTATTCTTACACCGGAGCAGACACAGTACCACTTCCTTTCCAGGATTTACTGCTAAAGCTCGCAGGTACAGAGCGTGGTGTCCTGGCCTACCACCTACTTTCTCAGCTTGCTTTCGACGGGCTTTCCTTGAACTTCACCCAACAAAAGTAGCTAGAAGGCTTGTTAAGAAGATGAAGAAGAAGAGCGGAGCTAGAGCACCTCGTAAATACAGGCTGGAACGGAACAGGTAAGAGGAATTTCTGTGGGATGCCCGTGGTATCATCGATGCCATCCTTAACGGTGATGTAAATAAGGAAACTGCTACGAAGATTCTTACTTTGATTTTGAAGTTCCTACAGAGCTTCGGGTGTTGATACACACATATTCTTGACCCTAGAATGCTTATGCAAATGCTTCTGGAGTGGGATGAGAGGCAAAGACCTTTGCCGGAAGATTCATCAAGAACTTTGCTAGAGTATGAGAATAACGAGGCCTGGTAAAGGCACTTGTTGCTACAGCAGGCCCTAAGCTTTACTAGGAAACTACGTAAAATTAGATGTAATGTTATCCTCTCTCCTGCAAAACAGGGAAGAGGATAATTTAATGAGTCAAAAGACTTAGAATTTGTAAAACTATGGAGAGAACACATTTAAAACAGAGTTAAGTCAATAGAAGATAATTCCTTTTAGTCTTTATACAAAATGTAGGTGTATTATAAATATGGTGTAAAGGGATAACTGCTAAAGATTGTAAAAGATAACATTGTATCAAAAGAAATTTGACTATTTAGCTTAGTGTTGAATATTTTGGTAAAAGCATAATTAACTAGATATACAGTTTAATCCTGCTATTACTGGGAGGTATTTATGGAGACTTTAAGAAGATTGTACTGAGCTTGGCATTCTGCAATATCGCCTTTGGGATGTTGGGAGGCTAAAGCGGATACTGCCACTGAGGATATGGTTCTGAGTTTGAGATGTATTACGCGGTCTTGATGAAAAGATCAGGTGATTCATGTAGCAAGACAGTGGTGGATGAAAAAGGGTATCAGAGATATATTGCCAAATTTCAGTGCTGCCAAAAAGATAAGGTGTGAAAAATGGCTGGACTTTGTGAAGGTTTATGCAGCGAAAATAAAGAAGAAATATATAAAGTGGAAGGAATGAAAAATCACGGTTTACAAGCGGAAATTTTGCATTTAACAAGGATCGGAGTTGTTTATATTTCAGTAGGAAGTTGGGTACAACATCATTGTTTATGCCAAAGGGAGTGGAAGATAGCAAACTTCCATACTTATTCAGCTAATGATTATGAAAGCGAGCCTAATAATAAAGCATTTACAGGCAAAATGAAATAGCGGTGGGAAGTTATGTGAAAGGCAATCTCCTATAGCAAGTCAGATGAGGACTGTATGTTGTAAGAGTAAATGAAACAGGATACACAGACTTAAACTTTGAAATCCCTGACTTTATTCCTGATAAAATAGGAGACAGTTGGAATATAGAAATATGCAGCAAGAATAAAGAGGACTTCCTGTACCAAAACATATGGAGTTAAAAGGAGTTTTAAATTTCGGAGTTACCGTTTGCAAAGGGACAGGAGAATTATATAAGATTATGTGTAAAGAGAGCAGCCCGCTTTCACATACACCGGACGGGATTGAGTATAAGTTAAAAGCCAGATGTGGTGAAAACTAATAAATGGGAAGTGGAAGATAACGATGGTTTAGCAGGGCAAATAAGTTAAAGGGTACCAATATCAGCTAATATTTTTAAATAGTGAAGATGTGGATTACTTTACATTTAAGGCTGGAAAAACAAATAGTTATAAGTATAGCCCTGGATACCGAGGAGATAATGTAGACAAAGGAATATGAAGTTGAGATTTTTGTAAAACAATAGGGAAAGGCTAAAATACACAAGCTGACTATGGCTGATAAAGTTTCACATTCAAAGGTGAAAAGGACAGAGAAGAGTTTGGGTTAAAACTAAAGTGGAGCACAGCTAAGTCTCCAATAGGAATAGATATACAGTCAAATACAAGACGGTATGTCAAAGGTCAAGCCTGTTTCGAAGAAAACCAAAGTGGAATCAAGAAACTTTCGATGTCATTAAATAGAATAAATAAAATTTATGATAGAAAGTGCCAAAAGCATAAAAATTTGATTGGGCTTGCTTGTGGGAAGGTTGTATCTTTTGCCACGCATATCATTTCATTGCTGAGAGGTTGTATGGATTTTAGAATTAGCGAGGAAGGTATTCATCATGAGACAGTTAAGTGATAAGAAGGTTGAGAAAAACTTGATAAGATTATTGAAGCAGGCATGCTGCACCTACGGCTACCAATGCACAGCCATACACTTTGGGATATGGCTCATAGAGGTGCACCGAGAGGCTAAGGAAAAGAAACTTGCAAAGTGCAAACAGATATAAAGTTTGGGGCGGAAGTTTTTCTTCGTAGTAGGAGCAAAGAAGAGATGCAACCTGGGTGCGCAAATTTGACAACCATAAATTTGCAGAAATTGGATAATCACATCTATAGCTCGCTACGCATATGATGCTATGAAATAACTTGAACTTGGAGCGGACTACCTGGGTGAGGACATTTTGATGAGCCTTTAGCTTAAGGAGGAATTCCCTGAGATGAAGAGATTTGGGCTAATATGGCAATCTTTCCGTCGGATACCCTGACTGGATAGGCAAAGCCTTCGAGGGGCATACGGTTAGAAGAAGTGTGGAGGAAGCAGTGTCATTTGTAAATTCGATTAAAAGGAGTTAATAGGTCATAATAATGTGTATGTTTTACTATGCAAAAGAAGTGTGGCCTGTTTTCACATTTTCATAAAGAATGATGTGGGTGTCAAAGCTGACACCCATTGATCTAGGATTGCTTTCAGCTCTAGCTTTAGCAATCCTTGCAAAAACTATTCGTAATCACGCTCATTTTGCAAAATGAGCTGCTACTCATATTTTGCAGCGTAGTCAAAAATATACTATATTCTCTTGCAAACAAGCTAGCATCGGGTCATGCTTTTGACACTAACTATCCTCAAAATATAATACTAAAATAGCTGAGTGTTAATCTTAATAAAAGATATATTGTAAGATTATTTAGGAATCCGGAGATATTTTTATTTGACAGGGAAATTTCTCCGAAATTACCTGTCAAATAAACTCTCCGAGGATGCACAGCTCACGGCAGAGAAATTTGCCTTGCGGCACCGCTCGCGCGAAGTAAAGTAGTGAGCACACACTGGATTGTGATAATTTTGTGATAATTTAAAATACTACTGGATTGCTAAGAAAAGGTTATTATACGTTTAGCACTCGTAAAGTAAGTGCTAATCAAAATAAAAAGTAAAAATATGGTTTAATATAAAGGAGGAACTAAGATGATTAGTACCATTAGGGCGACAGAGTTGTATTGAGCAGATAGCGGCAGAAGAGACTACAAAGTCAGGTATTATTTTACCTGATCAGGCTCAGGAGAAGCCACAGCAGGCTGAAGTTGTTGCTGTAGGATCGGCGGAGCAGTAGACGGAAAAAGAAAGTAAACATACAGGTTAAAGAAGGACAGAAAGTTATTTATTCTAAATATGCAGGAACCAATGTAAAGCTTGAGAATGAAAGAGTATATCATAGTTAACAGTCAGATACTGGCGGTTGTTGAATAATTAAGCAGTTATTTGATAAAAATGAGCGAATTAGGACTATTCATATATTTCTTTAAGGAGAAGAAAATGGCAAAAAGAGATTAAATTTGGTACAGAGGCTAGGAAAAGCCCTAGTAGTGGTAATCAGCTTGCAGATACAGTTAGCGTAACTGGGACCTAAGGGAAGAAATGTAGTTCTTGACAAGAGCTATGGTGCACCGCTTATGCCAATGACAGTGTTACTATTACAAAGAAATTGAACTTCGGATGGATTTGAAAATATGGGGCACAGCTTGTAAAAAAGCTGCAACAAGACAAACGATGTAGCGGGTGACGGTACAACTACAGCTACAGTTCTTTGCTCGAGGCTCATGATAAATGAAGGTATGAAGAACCTTGCTGCAGGAGCTAACCCCTATCATCCTTAGAAGTATGAAGAAGGCAACAGGTGTGCAGTAGGGGCTATTTCAAAAATGAGCAGTCCTAGTAGAGGTAAGGCTCATGTACGAGAAGATCGCAGCTATTTCGGCAGGTGATGATGAGTTGGAACACTTATTGCGGATACAGTGGAAAGGTAAGCAAGGACGGTGTTATTACCGTTGAAGAGCAAGACCATAAGAAGACTGAGCTTGACCTTGTAGAAGGTATACGCAGTTTATGACAGAGTTATGTATCAGCTTATATGTGTACAGATATGGATAAGATGGAGGCAGTCCTTGACAATCCATACATTCTTATAACCGACTAAAGAAACTTAGCAATATTCAGGATATACTTCCACTCCTTGAGCAGATTGTACAGCGAGGGCAAGGCTACTTATAATTGCAGGATGTTGAAGGTGAGGCTCTTACAACTTGTAATCAACAAGCTTCGTGATGGAACTTTCAATGTAGTTGCTGTTAAAGGCACCTGGATACGGTGACAGAAGAGGAAAGAAATGCTTCGGAATGTCGCTATTCTTACAGGTGGACAGGCAATTTCCCAGTGAAGCAGGCCTTGAGCTTAAAAGATGCTTCCCTGAGACAGCCTGGACATGTCCAAGAGCCGCAAAGGTTCAGAAAGAAAACAATACAATTATAGTAGATGGATGAAGGCGATTCGAGGCATATTGTCAAAGAGTTGCTCAGATTAGAAGCCAGATTGAAGAAACAACCCTGACTTTTGACTAGAGAAGGCTTCACAGGAAAGAACTCCTGCTAAGCTTGCAGGCGTGCTGCAGAAGTTATCCGTGTAGGTGCGGCCACAGAGGCAGAAATGAAAAGAGATATAACTCCGTATGGAAGATGCTTGCAGCTACCAAGGCAGCTATAGAAGAAGGAATAATCGCAGGCGAAGCGGTTCGAAAGCTTATATCCACGCTTCAAAGGATGGCCGGAAGCTAGCAGCATCCTTGAAGGAGATGAGAAGACGGGTGCTAATTGGTACTTTAAGGCAATGAAGCTCCACTCTTTAAGATAGCTGCTAACGCAGGACTTGAGATTGCGGTTATTATAAGCAAAAGTTAAAGCACAAATCCTGGATTTGGTCTGATTTTCAGAGGAAGACTATGTAGACCTTTGCAAAAAGCTGTATCCTTGATCCTGTAAAGGTAACAAGAAGTGGCACTTCAGAACGCTGCTACAAGTGTAAGCATCTGCTTCACACCACAGAAAGCCTTTGTGGCAGATATTAAAGAAGCTGCCCCTGCTGCAGCGGCATGGGTGCCCCAGGCATGAATGATGTAATGAGTACAGAGATATAGAGATAATAGCCCCCACCACAAGCTCGCTTGTGGGTGCTCTCTCTATTCGTCAACAACTACGCACGCGCCGCCATCCGAAGGAAAATGAGCGAGAGCGATGCGTATTGTTGAAGGACTGCGGAGTGCGGAGCACGGAGCAGTCCGAGTATCGTGTCGATGCATAGATTTTCTGTAAACCGCGCCGCCATTTTCCGAAGAAAAATGAGCAGAGCGTGCGTATTGTTGAAGGACTGCGGAGTGGAGCACGGAGCAGTCCGAGTATCATTAATGATACAAGATTTTCTGTAAATTGCGCCGCCATTTTCCGAAGGAAAATGAGCAGAGCAGTGCGTATTGTTGAAGGACTGCGGAGTCGGAGCACGGAGCAGTCCGAGTATCATTAATGATACAAGGTTATGGCATAAATTTTCCTTATCCATACTTTAAGATAATATCGTATTCTTTTCATTAATGTCATAGTTTTGCAATCATTAAATCCAATTCATTATAAAGCTTAATAGTTCTAAAAGCATCTACCTTCACACCAAGTCTTAAAATCTTATCGACTATCTCAATAATATTATTTTGTTCATCAATCCCAACCACAGGAATAGGGATTTTCTCGATATGTGATCTCAAAACTTTTACAGAATCGAACATTTTCCTAAAATAGAACTGTACTACCCTTGGAATTGAGCACGCCCATTACATACTTTGTATACAGCCCCGGAATTTGTGGAATGAGTACATTACAGCTGTTAAGTGAGAGTGCATGTTGTCGCAGGCCATAACTATCTGATTGCAGACAAATCTGTATATCAGCTTTTCGTAACCCTATAATGCTCTGTAGTCGTTGATAGAGTTCAGGCTTGAACTCAATATATTTGAAGGGTTTTGGAGTTTTGTACTAAATATGTTATTACCGCTGAGAATCTGTTCATTTTTATCTGATTTTTATCTGATATTCTTTTATTGTCGCCGGTAATTATTCCGAGTACAAAGGTGGATTGACCGGCTAGTTAGTATGTCCCAGAGTTGCCTCTATCTTCTCTATTATCATATATTCGGCATCAGTAGTATTAAAATGAACAATAGTCGGCATTTAATTTCCGCTCAATATCTATGGTATACTCCCTGCCCTCTTCCTTAACTTTCATGCCTAAGGTTGTGGAAGGAAGCCCCGTGTATTTCATTTGCAGGATTATACTTGGGCAGTTTACATTGTCAAAAGCCTTGCTTAAAAACTCAATATAATCAAATGAGCACTTTTTCCAAAAGAATTTTTCCTTATAGGAGTGTGTGTGATTTTACATTTAATATGGATGATAGGGAGTGTGAATGAAAGAGTACCATTCATCTTCAAATTGCTTAAAGCCTGTTCAATAAATATGTTATACGACTCTATGGAAAGTGAAGTTGCACAATCAAATCTATTGTGGAGATTAATTTTCTCTTCGCGAGTAATGATAGCCCCAAGGTGATTTACCTAAGATGTAGTCAAACTTCCTGTTTCTTGGAAAGTATAGGTAGTCAAGTTCAGTAATGTGTCATAAATCAGTTTTTATCACCAAGCCTATAACGGAGTGCGTAATTTATTCTTGTAAGTTTTACACTGAGAGAGTCTATGTCATTGGCATATACATTTCTATAGTCAAACTTATCAGGTATTTGCAGAATGAAATTTCCTGTTCCACAAGGGTAGTCTAAAATCTTTTACTCCATTTTGTCAGAAACAATTAAGTTATCACAAATTCTTTTTGGCAACTTTGAAGGCGTATAATAGCAGCCCTGGATTTTTCTTTTCTCTTATATTTTTAATGATATATATAAGAGGCCTATTACATCAACATCTTTTTCATATACATAGTCTTCGGTGAAAAGTTCAGGATATTCATCCGGTATGTCACTCGATTTCTTTAACATTCTCAAGTAAGTCATCTAAAAGAAAGGTATAAGGCTCCGGAAGATATTCTTTCTTTAAAAAGATTTTAAGACAGGTTTTGTCAAATCGAAACCGGATTGTGAAATAATGAGCTTTTAACGCACAATCTGTAATTATTGATAATAAAATATCAGAAGTAACCTCAATATCATTTTCTTCAATAAATCTTAAAATTTCCTGAACGGGAGCCAGATTCTTGGAATCGTTAGGAATATGGAGTAATATAAGCTCTTCCTGAAACAAATTTCTTTATTACGCCTGCTTTTCAAGGAAGTATTTTTCCCGTTAGAAATGTCAGATTTAAGCTTTTGCATATATTCTATTGAGAAATATGTAGTGCCAAGTTCTGCCGGTATTAGTTTGCCTAATTTAATCCAGTTTTTGGCAGTGGCTTCCGAAATAGATAATTCTCTACATACATCAGCAAGAGAAAGCATATTTTCATCGGACTCTCATCTTCATGTCGAACCTCCTCTGTACTAAGCCTTTAACAAGTTATAAATTACAAAGCGTATCCCCGTATGTTCTATTATAGTCTTTAAAAAGACTATTGTCGATAAAAATATTATATTTTAAAAATAAGATAATATAATCAATTTAGAAGGTAATTGGTATTCAATTGGGAATTAATTGAAAATTTTGTTAACCTTCCTTAAGAAATTGTTTTGGAAAAAGTAAACAAAAAGAATAAAAAGGGATTATAATTATACAAAGCAGTGCATGGATTTTATGATACAGGTGTCAGAAATATAAATCAGGCTGGATTTGGTTGTGAGAGAGTCTATTATCTTTTGATGCCGGAATAATATTATTTAAGGGAGGTGGATTATGGACCTGCAGTTTTGGCTGATGGCATTCATCATACTGGTTGTAATGGAATTTTTAACTCATGGGGACTTACAACTATATGGTTTGGTAGGTGTCTCAGCTTGAAGCCTGTTCGGAGCTGCACTCTGGTACAGATAATACTGTTTTTAATAGTTTCACTTGTTGTACTCGTGGTATACAGACCGCTTTGCAGTTAAATATGTAAATTCAAGACGAACAAGAACCAATGTAGATGATTTAATTGGAAAAGAGGTAAGGTTACTGAAAATAGATAATCTCAACCAGACAGGCAGAGTAGTCTTGAATGGAATGGACTGGTCGGCAAGAACTCAGAAAGATGGAACTATAGGAAGCAGAGACTATTGAAAGCAATAGATGTACAGGGTGTTGTTTATAGTAGAACCGGTTATATTGGAAAAGGACAACCGGATTTACTGCAGATGTAGTTCAGGAAAATATTTGATTGAAATAAGGGCTATAGTTTTGTACAATGTAGTTTGAGGATATTCCATTGCACATACAAAAATAAGAAAAAGAGGTATTTTATGGGAGGATTAATAGGTGCACCATGCATTAACAGTGATTGCGGTAATCATAATATTGATATTCGCTATCCCGCATTAAGATTGTTCCACAGGCAACAGCCTTGGTTATTGAGAGGCTTGGCGGTTATCAGGACACTATGGCATGGGAATTCATCGTAAAGCTTCCGTTTGTTGGACAGGGTGGCAAAAGAGAGTTACACTTAAGGAACAGGTTGCGGACTTCCTCCACAGCCGGTCATCACAAAGGATAATGTTTCAATAAGAATAGATACTGTTATTTTCTATCAGATAACAGATCCAAAGCTATATGCTTACGGAGTTGAGAATCCTATTTCAGCTCTTGAGAACCTCACAGCTACTACACTCCGTAATATTATCGGTGATCTTGAACTGGATGAGACTCTACATCCCGTGAGACAATAAATACGCAGATGCGTTCCACACTTGATGTAGCTACGTGATCCTTGGGGAATAAAGGTAAACAGGGTGGAACTTAAGAACATAATGTGTCCTCCTGATATTCAGGGAGCAATGGAGAAACAGGCTAGGCAGAGCGTGAAAGGCGTGCCGCAGTTACAAGTGCGGAAGGTGAGAAGAAGGCGGCCATCCTTGTAGCTGAAGGAAACAAGGAATCGACTATTCTGGAAGCTGAAGCTGAAAAGGCTGCTCAGATTCTTCGTGCAGAGGCTAAGAAAGAAGCTACAATCCGTGAGGCAGAAGGTCAGGCACAGGCTATACTTGCAGTTCAGAAGGCTAACGCAGACGGTATCAAGCTGCTGAATGAGGCAGCTCCTTCGGGAGAAGTAATCAAGCTTAAGGGCTTGAGGCCTTCGGCAGGCTGCAGACGGTAAGGCAACCAAGATTATCATCCTTCTGAGATACAGGGTCTTGCAGGGCTTGTAAGCGGTATTACAGAGTGGCGGCAGAGGCTAAGAAAAAGGTGGAAGAATAATGAAAAGAAAACTTCCTGAAAATTTCTGCCAAGACTTATAATGACTGTATTTGGGGTTATAATCTATGGATAGCGGTTGGTAAGAATTCTTTATTTGGTATAGATCCTTTCCAAAGCTTTACAGGGGTCTCACGAGAGACTCTTTTCAGGGGTTACTTATGGAACTTATTATATGGTTATAAGTATCATAATGTTTATCGTAGTTCTTGTTTTAGGATAAACACTATATCGGAATTGCAACCATATTGAATTTGTTTTTCCGGTTATATAGTGGATTATTCAACTAAGTTCATAGCAGAGGCCATGCTCAATCCAAACCTTGTTGTAAGGGTGGTTATGCTGGCTATAGGCGTGGTTGTGCTTTGCTTTTGCACTCATCACTCTATATGACTTCGGACCTTGGAGTTTCGGTTTACGATGCAATTCCTATCATCATTTCAAAGAGAACAGGAAGGCCGTTTAAGTTTATGCGTATAGGCTGCGACTTAATCTGTGTTATTATCGGAGTCTTGTGTGGCTTGATGCGGGTATTGGAACTTTGGTTACTGCATTTTTTATGGGACCGCTCATAGATTTCTTTAACAGAAAATTTTCCAGCCGCTGCTTGATAAATTTAAGGCTTTAGAATATAGCTATACAGGTGCTTGAAATACAGTCCTGTATGGCTTTTTTTACGCATGCGTAAGTGACAAAATGCTGAAAAATTTTAAGTTGTTGGGCTGATGGGTTTATTGACTAAAGTTACGCCTTCACTAATAAATGTCCAGACTCGCCCGGTTTTTCTGAAAGGTGCTTGGCTAAGTTTTTGAATGATGACGAAAAACCGTAATGCGCTCAGCTTAGAATTTATCATTCGTAGCTGATGCCATAGGTTTAGTGAAATAATAATTTGTAGGGCTTTATTAATCAATCAAGTGACGCTTCGAATGATAACATTTCAAGACTCGCTCCGGTTTTTCTGTTAGTGGCTATACTATAATTACATCTCACGAAAAACCTAATGCGCTCGCTTAGAATTTATCATTCGTAGCTGATGCCTTAGATTTATACAAAAATAACTAGAATACCAAATTAAAGACAGCCCCACACACCTGCCCCCATGTGGCTGATGTGTTTGTTTTGCCGACTTATCAATTAAAACAGCCGGAACTAATAATGTCGCATAGTTCGTTGTTTTCACTCTGACTTCGTGCTTCGCACTCGTCACTCGTGGACGGCTATTATATAGGCAGGACTAACACACTTAGCTTCATTGCTTCGCAATTTGCTAAGTGCTAGTCACTGCCAAAAGCGAGGCACATCAGGTTTTCTCGTCAACAAAGCCATATTACAGCATGCATCTTACAGAAAAACCGTAGCGAGTCTGGACATTTATTAGTGAAGGCGTCACTGAGTGTAGCAAACAACAACACATTAGCCATACAACTGTTGCTAATATAAAAGTAGACACGGAACGGTTGAAAAATAATGTATTAATATTTATAATTAATACAATATGACTACCAGGAAGGAGTCTACTTTTATTATGGCTAAACATTTAAATCCATTGGAAAAAGAGTTTTTAATCCATCAGTTTAAAAAGGAATCCCGCTATTAAGCTAAGTGATTTCTGTGAAGCACATCAGATTTCAGTTTCAGCATTAAGAAATTGGATTAAGCAGTATGAAGAGTTTGGGCTTGATGGACTTGAAAAGAGCTGATGCAGAAATAGGCAGTGTTCTCCCGGAGGAAGTAGATCCAACGGAGGAAGCTTACAGGCGTGAAATACTCAGCTGCGTATAGAGAATGAGGGGCTTAAAAACTATATTGTTCGGACGAACGAGGATGGGGAACAGGAATATGTTCGTTTTCAGCGAAGAATTCCGAAATAGTTGAACAGCTATCCAGAGATTATGATGTTCAGGAACTGTGATAGCTCTGATGGGTGTTAGTCGATCGGGTTATTATAAGTGGAAGAGACGAGAGAAATCTGATAGAGATCTGAAAGAGGAGGAAATGATATCTCTTGGAAGCCGTTCATAGAGCACAGATCCATGGTTACAGATGGACTGCCGCCTATATACGTCTTCAATATGGCTACAACTGTAGCGATAACTTTATTTACAAATGCTTTCGTTTCCTTGGCATTGCAGCAGAAACAAAACATCAGGTTCATTATAGAAAACATAAGGAAAAGGATAAATACCCAAATCTGATTTTACAACTTGGGAGACCATAGATAGGCCGTCAGGTAATAGTATCTGATATGACTGCGTTTAAGTTTTGGATTCTCACTGAAGTAACGTTTGCTATTTTGATGTATTTACCAGGAGATTCTTACATATAGAATAGCCGCTGAAAAGGGACAGACAGCAGTATATAGATGGCTTGGAAGATGTGAGGGAACTGCTGAAAGGCCATACAGAACCTGTGGTGTTACACACGGATCAAGGAAGTGTCTATGCATCGAGCTTTGCCTATAATGAGCTGATTAAAGATACGAGTGATTGTTAGATCCATGTCCAGAGCAGGTAAGCCCACGGATAATCCTGTTAATGAATCTATTAATGGCTGGATGAAGGAAGAGCTGTATATTGACTTTAGATTAGTGAATGCAGACGAAAGGATGAATTTGAGAGAAGTACTTACAAGCTATGTTGATTTCTACAATAATCATCGTCCTTGCTATGCTCTTGGCTATGATACACTGGTTAATATCGTAAGCGCTATTACAGGGAGAATTAGAAAGATACGTTTGAGAACAGTACTATCTGAAGAGCCTAAATTTGTGCAGAAGCTGCCGTAAACGAGGCTATATTCCAAAGATGTGTCTACTTTTGAAAAGGAAGATGAGTAAAAATATGCTGTATGTCTATTTTTTGAAAATAAATAATAGTTAAAAAGTGTGGCCAGTGTCCACTTTTGAAAAGAGGAAAAACATTTTTGTGTCTACTTTTCTTGACTGCTACAACCCCTAGAATTTAGACTTTGACAGAACGGTAATAAAATGATATTTAGACTTTGACAGAACAGTAATTTATAGATATAATAACTTTGATAAAACGGTAATAAAATAAAATTAAACTGTAAAAATAGAGGCGTCTGCCTATTGTGGAGAGTTAAATATATTAAAAGAAAAAGCGTTTGAAAAGTTGAAATATTGGAAAGAGCTCCTAAGTATGCTGTACTTTTGGAGGGAGCGAGGCAGTGGGTAAATCTACAATTGCAGAAGAATTTGCAAAGCAGGAATATAAGTCATATATAAAGATTGACTTTGCTAATGTAAGAAAAAGAAATTCTTGATGTATTTGAGGATATTGCAGAACCTGATATATTTTTCTTAGATTGCAGACTGCGACAGGTATTACCCTACACAAAGAGAATCCGTAATTATATTTGATGAAAATTCAACTTATACTAAGGTACATGAGCTATCAAATATCTGGTGGCAGATGAGATATGATTATATTGAGATCAGGCTCATTGATAAGCATAAAAGAATGTTAAAAGACATCGTTATTCCTTCCGAGGAGATAAAAATACAGGTATATCCTATGGATTATGAGGAATTTATGTGGGCAGCCGAGACGAAACCTATCAGGTTTGAAGGAACTATACAAACGAGGAAAGGCAGTTGGAAATTCCTTAAATAGAAAATTAATGCGGGATTTTAGGGTGTATATGGCAGTAGGAGGAATACATAGGCGGTAGCATCATATGTAGAAGGAAGCTTTACTGAAATAGATGAGGTAAAGAGAGAGATAATCAACCTTTATAAAGATGATTTTTAAGATTGATGGTACAGGGTTGATAGGAGAATGTATGAAAGTATTCCTACACGGCTTGCAACAGATAAGCGAAGTTACATAATATCAGCAGCTACAGGTAAAAAGATTGATAAAGAACTATAGAAAGATTGTACAACATATTGGATTCAAAGACAGTACTGCCTTGCTACAATGTACTTAATCCGAGCGTGACACTGTCCCAAACTGTGGATAACCAGACCTTTAAGTTGTATTTGGCGGATAGGGGTTGTTTAGACCATAAATTATTTTGAATCATCAGGAGAAACGGATGAGAATATTTATACAAAGCTTCTAAGTGATTCTCTTCCTGCGGATCTCGGATATCTATATGAGAATGCAGTAGCTCAGGTAATAAATACGCAGAACATCCTCTTTACTACGTACTTGGAGAGGATAATGTGCATTATTTTGGAAATTGATTTTCTTGTTGCATCAAAAACAAAAATAGTACCTATTGAGGTTAAATCTTCCGGGCTTGAATGCAAAATCAATTACAGAATTTCAGAAAAGTACTCGAAAAATACTGCGGCACCAATCTTATTATCGCAAAAGGATGTAGGTCAGATTGAAATGTTGAAACTGTATCCGTTTATATGTTGTCATTATACTTGAAGACTTATAAATACAGTAATAGCTTAATGCATTCCTATACAATTTGTGATATTTACAACAAAGTTTGATGTATGATATTATAGGACAGAAATTCATTATTACTCTGAATATATGGGACCGCTATGGACTGTCTGGCTGATAGGGCAAAATCATAGGATGCGTAATAATTTGATAAAAGATTTAGGAGATAATATGAATCTACTTACACAGAAAAATTTATCAAAAGCTTTTAACACAGATAAAGATACTTTTGATAATATTTCCTTGAGCATAAAACGAAAGGTGACAAAAATAGGACTTATAGGATAAATGGAACAGGAAAATCTGCACCTCTTAAGATACTTGCAGGAGAGGAGGCAGATGGCAAGCTCACCAAGGGAATGCTGTCCGCAGCCTATCTTCCGCAGAATCCTGAGTTTGACGAGGGCGCAGCGTTATTTTCGGAGGTAATAAAGGGGAAAAAGGCTAAAAATGAATTCTGGGACACAGAGGAGGCAAGGAGCCTGCTTGCAAAATTTGAAATAGAAGATGTAAGAAGCGAAGGTAGCCACACTTTCAGGCGGTCAGAAAAAGAGGGCTGCCCTTGTGCGCACCCTCCTTGATGATGCGGAAATCCTCATCCTTGATGAGCCTACCAACCACCTGGATACAGCCATGTCTGGTGGCTTGAGATTATCTTAAAGAAAATGAAACAGGCTCTCATCATAACCCACGCAGATATTTCATGACCAGGTGACAAACGGATAGTGGAGCTAACCCATGGAGCTTTTATTCCTATGTGGGAGGCTACTAAAAAGTATCTCGAGCTAAAGGCAGGCGTGAGGAAATGGAGATAGCCACCGAAAGGAAGAATGCCACACTTTTAAGAAAGACCTGCTTGGATGATGAGAGTTGCAAGGCCCGTTCAACCAAAGCAGAGAGCCCATATAGAGCGTTTTGAAGAGCTTAAAAACAGGATAAGATTGTAGTGGATAAAGAAATTGTGGTTGATTCAGTTTCAAAAGTCATCTCGGTAAGCAGATAATTGAAGTTGAAAACATATCAAAAAGCCTACGGTGAAGGTTTTTATTTGAGGATTTACATATTTATTTAGAAGAATAGACAGAATAGGAATTATTGGGAAAAATGACTCTCAGCAAGTCAAACCCCTTCTTAAGACTATTTTTGAGAGAAGTAGCACCTGACAGTGGTAACATTATCATCGGTCAGACAGCTAAAATAGGCTATTTCTCACAGATTCAGGAGAACTTGACCCAAGTCAGAACTGTAATAGAGTCAACAGACATAGCAGAGTATGTGCAGACAAGGATGGTACATATCGGCGAGCAAGATGTCGAACACTTTCTCTTTGAAGGTGCAATGCAGTATACGAAAATCGAGAAGCTTTCAGGTGGAGAAGAGGCTTGCCCTCTTACATACCCTCATTTCTGCGCCAAATATCTTATCTTAGACGAGCCTACCAATGACCTTGATATAACCCACTCTCTATCTTAGAGGACTATCTGGATGGCTTTGATGGAGTGGTTATAACGGTTCTACGACAGATACTTCCTTGACAGGGTAGCAAACAGGATATTCTCCTTTGAAAATGGCCTTATTAAGATATATGAGGGGCGGTTACAGTGACTATCTGGAAAAAGCAGAGCCACAGCTGGAAGAGGCTAAGATGAGAGGCCAGTGATGCGAAGAAAGACTGGAAGGCAAGTAAGACTCAAAGCTTAAGTTTACCTATAGCGAACAGAAGGAATTTGATACCATAGATGAAGACATTGAAAAGCTAAACGACAGCCCTACTAGCTTGATAAAATAGCAGAAAATGTCAAGATACAGCAAACTCGAGGAACTTATGGCTGAAAAAAGAAAAGCTGGGAGAGAGAAGCTTGAACAGAAAGAGAGATGGCTCTACCTTACAGAGCTGAATGGGAAGATAAATGCAGGAGGTAAATAATATGCAGAGTAAAACATCATTTGTGCTAAAGATAGTTGCCATTATATCCATGCATAGACCACACAACTGTCGTCTTTACGAGTTATTCCGGTGAAATGTGGGATATCTCATGATGTTGGCAGATGGATAGGAGGACGGCCTTTTCCGCTTTTTTGCTTTTATGATAGTTGAGGGATACTATCATACGAGAAACAGGTGGAGATATCTGGGAAGCCTTATTTTTCTCGCATTTATATCGGAACTTCCTTTCGATGCCCCTCATTGAAAATAATGGGTTTGTGCTTGAATTTAGTTCACAAAATGTGTTTTTACGCTTGCACTTGGACTGTTTACTGTCATTTTAATTGATGGAGTTAATGAGAAGGTACAGAATGTATTTTTGAGTAAGATATTACAATTTATTATTATCCTGCTTATTTCAATACCTGCAATTCAAATTTCATCTGATTACGGCATTGTTGGTGTGGTTTTGATTTTATTCATTTATTATTTTGAAAAATGCAAGGCAGCCTAGCTAAGATTAACAACAAATTCTACAGATCAAGACCAAATTTGTGCTAGCTGGAATGTATGTCCTTGTATGGCTGGTATTATATGATGCTTTGGCAGGCAGGGTGAGTGAGAGTTTTGGTTTTCCGGCAGTCATTCTTATTATGCTTTATAACGGACAGAGAGGGAATTACAGAATTCCTAAATATGTATTTTACTTTTTCTATCCTGTTCACCTTATAATCCTGTGCTTTATTAGAAAATCGCTGGTAGGATACTAAGATGGCAGATAAACCGAAGTTTGTACTTTTACTAGAGGGATATCGGAAAAAGTGAAATTTGTCAGAAGAATGCAGGAAGAGTTTAAAAATTAGGATTGACTTGTATTCAGTGTGAAGAAAAATCAAGATTTTGACATAGGATTATCAGTAGCAATGCAGGACATGAGCTGGAAGACGGCATAATTTTAACTTCTACAGATTACAGCAGTGAATGGCTGCTTAGTTCAGGCCGACAACTGTCATATTTGATGAAACCCTTGGCAAAAATTTGCCATATGGCTTTGATATGATAGTGGAAAGTTTTGAAGAGATAGATGCAGTTTTTTGGTTAAACTTTGGAAACATAAAAATAACATCCCTGTATAATTGCAGAAACCAAGGACTGTTCTCAGGAATTTTGTGAAAAGATATCAATGAAGTCATTAAAATAAGCAGGGAAGAGCATATCCTCAAGTTTGTAGAAGATGGGAGAGGATGAAGAGGAACAAAAGAGAAACTCCTTGTATATCCGGAATGTTTTACAGGTTTTACGATTATGGATCTGGGGAATATTTGATAGAATGATATAGCTTAATTGGAGTTATAAGCCTTGTTGCTTACAAACACGAGAAGAGGCTAGGTATGAAACGAGGCTTTCATCAGGAAGGAAAGGCTGGGGCGAGGATTTGCAGCTGAAGGCTTAAAAACAGTTGAGAAATATGTAAAAACAGACTGTCAGCCTCAAAACTTACAGCGTTACAAAACTGTGAAAATAAAGGCAGTATGGCTGCTTAAGAAAAGTGGATTTACAGCTGTCGGTCAAAATGATAAGATAATATTTGAAAAACAATTGAATGATTAGGAGGATGGAACATCGATTACCAAGGATGCAGTCATCTTTTAAGCTTTGTAAATACTAGCTGAGGGACTATTATCCGAGTCTTCGACTTTGAATTCTGCAAGGCAGCAGGGTGGAAAAGGAGCTATAGTCGAGAAAACTTGGGATGATTGACTATGAGTATGATGAAGGACTGAATAAATTTGTGTAAATGTTTACTTTGCACAAGTATATCTTTTATCGTATAATTGACTTCGATAAAGGAATAATGTCATGATACATAACCCTAAAGAGTTGCAGCTCTTGGGGGCTATGTATTTAGGCTAGTTGTCATTACTAATTCTATCTAACCATTTGCAGATTAAATAGCTAGTTACATCTGCTTATGACAGAAAATGATAAAGGAATAATATGCATGATAACACCTCCTTTCCGCTGTCGGTCTGGAGTATGACAACACCTCAATTCTATCTAAAAAAGCTTTGATAGTCAACTGCTCTATAAATCCTTAAAGAATTGCAAAAATCCACTTTAAATATGTGGCTTCTATGTTATGATATGAGTAATGAAAACTACATAAACGAGGAGAAGCATATGTCGTACTTAATTTTTATGTGATAGTGGAACGGATTTTACCAACGAATTAAAAGAAAATAAAGCAGTAATAAAGATTCCTTTGACGCTTAGGCTGGGAGAAGAAGATTTTGTAGATGATGATAACCTTGATTCTCTGTATTTTCTTTCTAAAATGAAAGAATATCCGGATACGCCAAAATCTGCCTGTCCATCACCTGAGGATTATATGAAGCATTTTGATAAGGCAGATGAAATATATATAATAACATTATCTTCCCAATTATCAGCCTCTTATAATTCAGCGAAGATGGCGATAGATATGTATGGAGAGGAGGGTGGAAGACACAAGGTCATCTTATTGACTCTCTAAGTGCATCTGCCACACAGACGCTTTTGGCTAATAAGATAGTTGAACTGAAGAAGGCAGGGATTTATCTTTTGAAGATACAGTCAATAAGATAGAGGAGTTTAAGACGAAAACAAACACTGTGTTTGTACTTGAAACACTTGAAAATCTTAGGAAAAATGGAGGCTTGCACAGGACTTAAGGCTTTTTATTGCTGAGGCACTTAATATAAAACCTGTTATGACTACCGATGGTAAGGGCAGTATAATTCAAGGCGGATCAGGCAAGAGGTATAAATAAAGCCTGTAGCATTCTTGCAGAAATGGTAATTAAACATGTGGAAGAAAAATGGAAGTAAAGAAATGGTATCACTGTGCCTGCCCTGAAAGAGCTGAGAAATTAAAGGCTATGATAGAAGAAAAACATAAGTTTGACAGGATAGATATAGTTATGACAGGGTGGAATAGCGACTTTATATGCAGCTGAGGGCGGGATAGTAATTGGCTGCTAGAATAAAAAGGCTACTGATCGGACTCGAACCGACGGCCTGCTGATTACGAATCAGCTGGCTCCACCAACTGAGCTACAGTAGCGGGTAGCTTAACTATTATATCCGAGAAAAGTAAAGCATAAAGTGTTTACAAAAATAATAACTATGGTATAAAGATAGAATGCGTCTGTAGCTCAGCCGGATAGAGCACCGGCTTCCGAAGCCGGGTGCCGCAGGTTCGAATCCTGTCAGACGCATATTTTTCAGAAAGTGCATACATCATTTTTAGAGGTATGCACTTTATCTGTTTAGTTGGGAATTCTTCGGAATATCTTATTAAATGATATGCCGTCAGCGGCTTTACCCGTGGAAAAAGGAGCCTGGCATCAATTTTAGTGCACCGGCTCCTTTAATACGGGGTTCTATTGATAATGTATTTATATACCACTTCAATATTGGGATGCTGTTATTTACATTTTTCCTTAAAAGTCCAAATTTTAAAATTCAATCCGGTAATTATTGACTTATTTGCCTTCTCATCAAATGTACCACTGACTTATATTCTTTATTGTCAGGCCAAGACCGGCAACATTGCCATAAAAAATAACGATCAGATATGTTGGCGGTATTTTTAGCTATTCCAACGATACTGCCTTTATTATTGCTTGAACTCTCAGTATCCAGCACTCCTGATGCCGTTACGCAGCCTTTTTAGAACACCTGAAAATTCTCCGGCAATGCCGCCTACTGCAGCTGAACTATCCTTGGATATATTCCCAATCATAAGGCAGTTCGTTATACTCATATTGCCTCTTCACTGCCAACAATTCCTCCGGTATTTGAGCCTGTATCAAAGGCCATAGGACGAAACACAGGAACTTATATTTGTATTTTTCAGCCTTTCCAATAAAAGCCGCCGCTAATGCCTATGCTGCTCATATATCCGCTGATTGCACATTTTTAATGAGAGAACCAGTCAGATGTATATGTAAGTCCTCCGGTTTGAAAAGAAGTGAGATTATAAATATTGATATTGACTAATCTGGATTCGATATTTGAGCATCTGCTGAAAGATTCTCAAATAAACCGCCTGTAGTACTCTTCAAGTTTTTAACTGCATCCTTTTCCATCAAGGATACGCATTGAAATCAAATGGTTTCCAGTCTGACCTTTTTAAGTCTATATCATTCTTTAAAACATACCTATCGCCCGGACGACTATCTTTTAATTTTTAAGTTCACTTACTGTTTCCTATATTTACGGTTTTCAGCATATACATTATTCGAAACCTGCAAAATACCGGCGAATAAGAATGTAAGTACTAAAAGATTCAGCTTTAATAGTTTTTCTCATGTTCTTTCCTTGTATTATAAGATTCGTTATCCCGGAGGAAGAGTATTCTTGTCATCATGACGAATTCTGTCATACCGTCTGTTGCCAGGTTAACTGTCATAGATGTATTGTTGTCTATTCTTACATATCCATTTGGAGTGTTGACTAAAACAGCCTTTGAAGCAAGGTTGGATATTTCTGTAATTGCACCAATTTCTTTAATATTTACAATTGTTCCCTCAGCACGAGCCTGATAGTAAGTTTTGGACCTCCATATATATTGGCTGTCAAGGGCTGAGTCTAGTATTTACACTGCTTCCGCTGCCACCTGAATTAATGTTTCAAATTTGCTATTTTTGAAGTATTTGCAATTGTAGAGTGAAACCGGTTTATTAGCATTTATGCTGTCGTATGCTAATTCAGCTTATGTCGAAAGTCACCGGCCTCGTTTATATCTAGCCTTGAGGATGTTGGTAACATCCATTCCCCTAAGAACAGCATCTCGTTTTCTCTCTTCGGCAGTAAAAATGCTTCCTCTAATCTTCGTACCTGTAGATTTTGCCTTTATAGTTAACTTTTTAACACTGCCTTTTGAGTATTATACCTGCCTTGTTTGATTCACCCACAACGGTGATGTCATCTACCTTTATATTTTCGGTAAGTGTAAAGTCGGTAGAATTATGAAGCTTGATAACATCCATATTTTGTGCCCAGGAATTGGCCGTTATATCGAGATTCTTAAACCCATCCCCAACAGTTGAAACCGGAATTGGGTGACATCTACCTTAAGGCTGAGGCTTATCATAGTAACCGGGAAGGTATCTCAAATCTAAATTTATTTGTTTTTATATTTAGCTTTGTCAGATTTTTGTTCTTTAATGCCTTCTTAAGTTCTTTTTGATTGGTTACTGTCATCTTTTCTTTGTATTTTTGTCTTGCTAATATACTGTCATTTGGCAAGAGGATAACCAATAAAAGAGCAGATATAAAAAGGCCTGGTAATTTTTAATTTTACTATTCATCCATCCCTCCATTTGAAAAAGTCCACCAAGCAGTTATACTTGGTGGACAATATTCAGTTCAAACATTTAATAATCAAAGATTATCTGCTGATAGCGGATGCTCTTTCAAATACATAAGTAGATCTTGGGAAGGTAAGTCTTAAGGTAACAACTGCATACCATTAGATATAGTACTTCCTATCCCTTCTTAAATGTAAAAGGCTGCACCCTTTTTCGCCGTTCTGATGATAGATGCACAGGCACCATCTACACCCTTGTTTTGCATTTGAAGGATCAACAGTGAAATCCTTGAAGGTTATGTAGGTTCTCATGTCTATTGGGTTTCCATACTGATCGAGTTACATCAAGATATTTTTGAAAGTTCCTGTCCAATCAATTCTGCATTATCACCATCAGCTCTGCCCTGCGATTATGCGTCCATTATTATCATATTCATCTTTGAAGCTTACATCTGCAACAACACGGAGCCTTGCTATAAGTATACTTAGCATTAACTTCTGTGCAAATGTCATATTCTTAACAATAGCTCTTACGCCTGCATCTTTAGATACAACATCCTTTTCCAGAGATAGTCCTTGCTTGGAACCTTAACATCTACAGTATCTGTTGTTGCTGTACCCTCAGCAGAAGCAAATGCGATATAATCATCGTTAGGTACTAACTTAACAGTTTCACCTGCATAGTTACCAACAACAACGGCAGCAAATGTTGCATGAGTATAATCTTTGCCACCTGTCCAGGTGCCGCTTGTAAGGGTGCCACCAACATGTTTAAGATTAACTACTGGGCTGTTTACATCAGGCCAGCTCTGATCTTCAGGATCGCGTACTTCCTTAAGGTCTGAGTTATGGTCGGCAAACTTAAAGTTTCTCATGTCTGCAAGCCTTACATTGTAAAGATTGAATTCAAAATCGGACTTAACCTTATTATTAAGGTCATCTAATTTATCTCCGGTAAGGGTAAATTTATATCTTCCGTCACCGGTCTGGTCAGATATTTTCTTAGCAGGGTCTGTATAGCACCGTCAGATACCGCATCAACTGTTAAGAAAACATTATCTTTAGCTACATTCTTAACATTTACACCGGCTGAAGAAGCTGCAACTAAAGAAATCTGGAATTGCTTGCCTCTGTAAGAGTAACAGTATCTTGTTATTAAGTCTTGCATTTCCAAAATCTCTTTTGCATTCATTTCATTCCGTACTGATCTGATATCTGAGATCCTGTGCAGTAATGGAAATTATAGGTGTAATTATTGATCTGGTAACACCTGTGGCAAAAGCCTTTCTAAATCGATGATAGCTAGGATATCTGTCCGAGCTTAATTATAATCGAGCATTTACAAACTTATTGGTTTCTGTAATATAAGAAATTACCTTTACTGCGCCAACTCTTTCGTGCCGTCAGGAACATAGTTATCTACTCCTAAAGAAGAGCCTACTGTACCATCATCCTTCTTTTCAAATCTTACTTTCAGCACCGTTTCTATTATGGTAAACCATATCGTTAAGGTTCTTTAAAGATAGCCCAATCTTTAATTGGCTTTGCCGTTCTAGTCACGTCTTTAAACTCAAACTCGTTATCCTGGCCCGTCAAATACTCCCATTGCACCTTCTCTAATTGTAAGTTTGTCAGCCTTTACACTTGATGCAACATTAAACTTGTTAGGATACAGACTTACCGCTGTTGATAGCTATAGTACAAGATTTACCTCGCCTGCCCTAAGGCTTGTATTTGTTCCGAGGTTAAGCTGATAAGTAATGTACTTATGTCCGTTGATGGTATCAAGGTTTCCTATTGGCTCGTTAGTAAGGCCTGTTGTACTTAAAGAATGACATTAATCATCTTCCGATACGCCACGGGTATGTACACTCTTATTCAAATAATCATTTGTCTGTGTAACAGTATGGCCATACTGATCTACTCCTGAGAATACAAGATAGTAATTCTTAATTGTTTCTTTTATCTTCGATATCAGATATATCTTTGACAAATTCTCTTGTAGACTTATTGTAGATACCCTCAAATTTAGCTTCTACTATCTTAGACTCTTCACTTATAGTAAGAATACCTTCTGTATGAACGCCGGTAGCTGCTATCAACTATAGATACGCTTACCTTTGAAAGTCTAACTGATATCCAACAGGGTTCTTAAATTCGATTGTTCCCGGAAGAGGTCCTTTTCTAGCATCATCAGAACCGGCTATAACTACATTTGATGAAGAGAACTTCTGTGTGATGTCCTCATCAAACTGGTTGATGCCTAGTAAGCTACTGCTGACTTAGATGAAAACAAGAATAGCTTTATCAACAGGATCCAAGAGTTATCCCCTTAACTACCTCTCTAACGATTGTTAAGTCTACAGGCTCGCTGCCCCTGATATGAAAGGGTATATGTTCCAGCTGGAAGAATGTTGTGTCTCCATAGAGAACAGCCTCTGTTCTGCCTCATTTACTTCAACCTTATCGCTTAACTTAAGAGGAGCGCTCGGTTGAACTCTTAATTACATGGCTCCTGCACTTGCAATAAGTCCCTGCCCATAACGGTAATCTTGTTAGCACCTGTCTGTTTTTGCTTCAAGTTTGCTGTTTACCTAACATCAAACTTCTCTGTAAGTTTTAATCCTTACTTCCTTAGCCTTTGCAAGGTTAGTAACCTGGGCTGCATAAACTGTGATTGATACAGGAGTAGCTGACTTAGCAACACCCTCTACAACAATCTTGTCATTGCCCTCAACAGAAACCTTTGCTGCTTCTCATCTGATGACTCAGCAAAAAGCTTGTAAGTAGTTGTCTTCCGTAACCGGCTGCCTGGATCTTCTTTGAGATCTCGTAGCTTACGCTGACTGTTGACTTCTCGCCTTCCTTAACAACTACTGCCAAGGTGAGGATCATCTTAGATGCCCTTTGTCCTTGCATTGATTGTCATCTTAACTGTTACGGACTTAACCTCTTTTGTAGCCTTGGTCTTGAAAGAAAGTGGTACCTTACCGTTCTTGAGGGCCTTAACTCACCGTTCTTGTCAACAGATGCAATCTTCTTGTTACTTGACTTCCAAGTACCCCTAGCATCCTTAACAACTTTTCCTTTAACTACAGCATCGAAATCTAGCAACCTTTCCACCGATGTAGATGTTCTTGCTCTTAACAGCAGCCCTTGCTGTTCTTAACTACAATCTTATTTTGCAGCTGCCTCTGCTCCCCTGTGGTGCATAAAGGGATGTAATTTCAGTCAGGGTTAAAAGCGGATGCGTGTGGATTTGCAAATGTTAAAGCTTAAGATATTTAGTAACAAATTAGTAACAAAGGGTAGGATGTAACTCTATTTGTTATAAATATTTATACCATTTATAAAGCTTATATGATAAAATATTATATATATTTTCTACTGTTTTAAATAATTTGAAATTTTTATTTAATTATGTTTGTAGCTTAAAACAGGGGAAAATGATAGAAAAGGAAATGGCTTATGCATAACATAACTAATTTTTAAGAGGTATTATAAATGAAAAAGTATATTAATGCTGACAACAGGAGGTACTATTGCCTCAGTGGTTACCCCATATGGGCTTATTCCAACTCTTAATTCTGCAGAACTGCTTTCCCCATCTGCCGAAACTGGAAGATGATATTCAAATAGATACAAGAGAACTTTATAGCATAGACAGCACAAATACCAGACCTGAACATTGGAAGCTTATTGCACAGGCTGTTGAAACGGAGTATGATAATTATGATGGATTTGTCATCCGCCATGGAACTGATACTATGGCTTATACTGCCGCAGCCTTGTCATATCTTATACAAAATTCACCTGCCTATAGTGCTTACAGGAGCACAGAAACCTATAGGAATGGAGATTACGGATGCAAAAATCCAATTTGCGGGATAGCATACTATATGCCGCAGATGAATTATCCTGTGGTGTTCAGATAGTATTTAGCGTAAAGTTATACTTGGAACCCGTGCAAAAGAAAACCAGAACTTTCAGTTTTGAAGCCTTTTCAAGCATTAACTATCCATTTATTGCAGAAATCTACGATGGCAAAATTATTCGTTACATATCTCAGAATAAAAATGATATGAAAGCTGTTTTTATCATAATCTAAATGAAAAATGTATATGTGATGAAGCTGATTCCGGGGATTTCAGACAGCCTTATTCCTACGATTTTTGAAAAATATGACGGAATTATTTTAGAAAGCTTTTGGAACGGGCGGTGTTCCGGACAGTATACAGGAAACAATATTTAAAATTTGGATAAATACCTGCAAAAGACAAGGTATTGGTTATAACTACTCAGGTTCAAAACGAGGGCAGCGACACTGGTATCTATGAAGTAGGTGTGAAACTAAAAATATAAATTTCTTGAAGCTGCTGATATGACATTAGAAGCTTCTTACAAAAACTGATGTGGATTCTATCCAAAACTGATAGGAACTGGGAGTATATAGAAAGAATTTTAACAAAAATAATTAGTTATGATAGGGTAAGAGGATGAAAAGCATCATTATTAATAAATTACTCTAGAATTTCAGAGTGCTGTGATTTTTATACTTGTGTAGATAAATTCAAAAACACAAAAAGTTTGACAAAAATATCAAAATATTATGAATTGACACTTGATATTTTCCTCTATTCAAGTTAGAATAATAGATAAGTTTGATAACCCAAATTGTTTCGTGAATGATTTGGGATAAACAATATCAACATATTAATTAGGAGGATATTAAAATGGCAGTTAAAGTTGCAATTAATGGTTTTGGTCGTATCGGTCGTCTTGCGTTCAGACAGATGTTTTGGACATGAAGGTTCAGAAATCGTAGCTATCAATGATCTTACAGATCCAAGATGCTCGCTCACCTTCTTAAATATGATTCTATCACAGGGTAAGTATGCACTTGCTGATAAGGTTACAGCAGGTGAGGACAGCATTACTGTAGATGTGCAAGACAATCAAAATCTACAAGGAGAAGGATGCAAACAACCTTCCTTGGAAAGAACTTGGAGTAGATGTTGTGCTTGAGTGTACAGGTTTCTAGCACAAGCAAAGAAAAATCACAGGCACATATCAATGCCGGTGCTAAGAAAGTAGTTATTTCGCTCTGCCGGTAACGATCTTCCTACTATCGTATATAATGTTAACCACGAGAGCCTTAAGGCTGATGATGATATCATTTCAGCAGCTTCTTGACAACAAACTGCCCTTGCGCTATGGCTGAGGCACTTAATGACTTCCTTCCTATCCAGGGCGGTATTGCATGTCAGCCATCCACGCTTACAGGCGATCAGATGACACTTGACGGCCCTCATCCAAAGGGAGACTTAAGAAGAGCAAGAGCAGCTAACATCGTTCCTAACAGCACAGGTGCAGCTAAGGCTATCGGTCTTGTTATTCCTGAGCTTAACGGCAAACTCATCGGTTCTGCACAGAGAGTTCCTGTTCCAACAGGTTCAACAACCCTTCTTTATGCAGTAGTTAAGAGCGACAAAGAAATCACAAAGGATGATGTAAATGCAGCTATGAAGAAGGCTTTCCAGATCCTGAGACATTTGGTTACAATGAGGATCAATAGTTTCTTTCCTGATATCGTAGGCATGACTTACGGTTCACCTTTGATGCTACTCAGACTATGGTATCAAAGGCTGGTGACGGACTTTACCTTGTGCAGGTTGTTTCTTGGTATGACAATGAGAATTCATACACATCACAGATGGTTAGAACAATTGAAAGTGCTTCGAGAAGTTTGTGAACAATTATACAAACGGCAAAAGATAAGCACCAACGGCAAGCTTGCTTTGCAGGGGTGCGTAATCTTTCGATGCGAGGACAATATGAGTAAGCAGCGTTTTTCGCAGAAAAACGAGGCGGATTCTGAATATTGTTTCAAGGGATTACTGGGAGGCGAAGCCGTAGCAATCCTGTATCATATGAAGACATAATAATCATGCGGTTAAGCCGCCGAGGCAATGGCTCTCGGTGGCTTTTTAACATAATGGAAATTTATAAGAGCAGACAGCTGCTCGGCAAAAATAAGGAGAAAACCAATGGCGGGATTAAATAAGAAAAGCGTTGATGATATCAATGTAAAGGAAAAAGAGTATTGGTTCGTTGCGACTATCAATGTACCACTTAAAGAAGGAAAGATAACAGACGAAAACCGTCTTGTAGCTGCCCTTCCTACTATCAAGAAGCTTTATAGCTGATTTCGGCGGCAAGGTTATACTGCTCACATCTTGGCAAGCCAAAGGGAGAGCCAAAAGCCTGAACTTTCACTTGCTCCTGTGGCAGTTAGACTTGCTGAACTTCTAGGACAGCCTGTAAGTTTGCTGCTGACAACGAAGTAGTAGGACCTCAATGCTAAGGCTGCGGTAGAGGCTATGAAGGATGGAGATGTTGTTCTCCTTCAGAATACCAGATATAGAGCAGGAAGAAACCAAGAACGGTGAGGAATTTTTCAAAGGAACTGCTTCACTTGCAGATGTATTTGTAAACGATGCCTTTGGTACAGCCCACAGAGCACACTGCTCAAATGTAGGGAGTAACCAAGTACATCGATACCTGCGTTGTTGGATACCTTATGAACAAAGGAAATCGAATTCCTCGGCAATGCAGTAGAGAATCCAAAGCGCCCATTCGTAGCTATACTTGGCGGTGCCAAGGTAGCAGACAAGCAATGTAATCAACAACCTCCTTGAGAAGTGTGATACCCTCATCATCGGCGGTGGTATGGCTTACACCTTCCTCAAAGGCTCAGGGAAAAGGAAATCGGACTTTCACTTGTTGACAACGAGAAGATAGATTATTGTGAGGAAATGCTTGCAAAGGCTGAAAAACTCGGCAAGAAGCTCCTTCTTCCTGTTGATTCAGTTACAATCAAGGACTTCTAACCCTATAGACGCACCTGTGGAGGTGAGAAGTTTATGACTCAGACAACCTTCCTGCAGACAGAGAAGGCTGTGACATCGGTCCCTAAGAGTGCAGAACTTTTGCAAATGAAGTAAAAACAGCTAAGACTGTTGTTTGGAATGGACCTATGGGAGTGTTGAGAATCCTACTCTTGCAGCAGGTACACTTGCAGTAGCAAAGCACTTGCAGAGACAGATGCTACTACCATCATCGGTGGCGGAGATTCTGCAGCAGCAGTTAACCAGATGGGATTTGGCGATAAGATGAGCCACATATCTACAGGTGGCGGTGCTTCCCTTGAATTCCTTGAGGGTAAGGAGCTTCCGGGCGTAGCGGCAGCTAACGATAAGTAAATATAGTGATTAAATACAAAATTTAAAATATTCTTCTGCCAGCCTTATAAACTGAAAATGCAGTATGGACAGGACGGCTGCTCTTCCATCATATTAATGTGGATTTTCCTAGTTGATAAGGCTGCAGATAGTTTGAGAGGTTAACATAATGAGAAGAAAAATAATAGCAGGCAACTGGAAGATGAACAAGACTCCAAGTGAGGCGGTTGCATTAGTTAATGAATTAAAAGACTTAGTTAAAAATGATGATGTAGATGTAGTGTACTGCGTACCTGCCATTGACATCGTTCCTGTAGTAGAGGCAGTTAAGGGAACTAATGTTAAAGTTGGTGCGAGAATATGTATTTCGAGGAAAGCGGTGCTTACACAGGAGAAATCTCAGCAGCCATCTTAAGGATGCAGGTGTTGAGTATGTAATCATCGGACACAGCGAGAGAAGGGACTATTTCAAAGAGATGATGTCCTCCTCAACAAGAAGGTTAAGAAGGCTATAGAGGCGAGGCATCACTCCTATACTTTGCTGCGGCGAGACTCTTGAACAGAGAGAAATGGGTATAGCTGTTGATTTTATCAGACTTCAGATTAAGTCAGACTTAAAGGATGTGGCAGCCGCAGATGCAGCAAAGCTGGTAAATAGCTTACAGAGCCCTATCTGGGCTATAGGTACAGGAAAGACTGCTACAAGTGAACAGGCTGAAGAAATCTGTAAGGCAGTTCGTGACTGCATAAGAGAGATGTATGATGATGATACAGCCGAGAAGGTTCGTATCCAGTACGGCAGTTCAGTAAATGCAGGCAATGCGGCTGAACTCTTCACCAAGCCGAACATTGACGGAGCACTCGTGAGGCGGAGCAAGCCTTAAGGCTGATTTTTGGCAAGATTATAAATTATAAGTAAGAATTTGACTTTTAAGCTTTAATAGATTTAATGAGAATTGTAACAGATTATTAAGTCTTCCTTGAGTTTAAAAAGCGAACACCACAGAGCGGCCTCTCTGGGGTGTTCTATTCTGATCTCCCAGAAAGGTGGCTTAATCCTTTTAGGTTGGTCGCTACATAAGTTCTGTGTTGTCGTAATTAAGAGAAGAAAAATTTGCATATAATAGACTTGACTTTTTAGGTTAGAATGGCTTACAATAGGAATGTATTAATGTTGTAACGCTTCCAATGAAATTCAAGAAAACGAACACCCCAGAGTGGCCTCTCTGGGGTATTCTATTCCGATTTTTAGAAAGGTGGCTTAATCCTTTTTAGGTTGGTCGCCTGTTTTCTTTTCTCTGTTCAACCATTTGCAGATGTAGTTGGCAACTACGCCTGCCACAACAGAGATTACAAATGAAGTAACAGTGTCCAATGAAATTCACCTCCCTTCTATGCCTAGTGGGAGGCAACAATACTATTATAGCACATAAGTTCTGTATTGTCATAATTAAAATAAGAAAAATTTTTATCCTCTATTGTTCCAAAATTTCATCAAACTTATTCTCTATTCATCTTGCCATTTCCCGTCATAAATGCTATTATACAAGACAAAAATAAGGAGGTAGAACATGGATATAAAAATATGTAAGTACCAGAGGAGACAAAGAAAAAGGTTACAGCCTCACAGGCTATATTAAGAGGAATAGCACCTGACGGCGGACTTTATGTACCTGAGAACTTTCCAAAAGCTTGATAAGAGCCTTGAAGAACTAAAAGGACTTAACTATGAGAAACCGCCTATGAAGTAATGAAGCTTTTCTTCTGGATTTTGACAGAAGAACTAAAATACAGCATAGCATCAGCTTATGATGAAAAATTTGACACAGAAGAGATAGTTCCGCTAAAAAGAAGCAGACGGACTTACCTATCTGGAACTCTTCCATGGACCAACCCCTGGCCTTTAAGGATATGGCGCTTTCAATTCTTCCATACCTTATGGTAACATCTGCTAAGAAAAATGGAGTAAAGGAAAAATCATAATACTTACAGCTACCTCCGGTGATACGGGAAAAGCGGCTCTGGCAGGATTTTTCAGATGTGGAAAGGTACCGGCATCATAGTATTTTATCCAAAAAGACGGCGTAAGTCCCTTCCAGAAACAGCAGATGGTTACGGAAAAGGGAAGAAATGCTTCTGTAATCGCTATAGAGGGTAATTTTGATGATGCTCAAAATGGGAAAGTGAAAAGCCATATTTTTCAGATAAAGAGCTGGCAGCAGAACTTAAAGAAAAGGGCTATGTATTCTCCTCAGTCAATTCTATTAATATAGGAAGGCTGTGCCGCAGATAGTCTACTATGTGTATGCCTATGTGAAAATGCTTAAGTCAGGAGGGATATCTCCAGGTGAAAAAATAGATGTTTGTGTGCCAACAGGTAATTTTGGAAACATTCTTGCGGCGAATTTTGCAAAAGAAATAGGACTTCCTATAGAAAGATTTGTATGTGCCTCAAATACCAACAAAGTCCTGTATGACTTCTTTAAGAGCAGCATCTATGACAGACAGAGAGAATTTGCACTCACCATATCCCCAAGTATGGACATACTTATTTCAAACAATCTTGAGAGGCTCATTTACAAAGCTGTGCGGCTCTAATGCAGCTAAAAATGCTGAGTTTATGCGTGAACTTTCAATTGATGGAAAATACACAGTTGACGAAGCTATGATAAAAGAACTCAGAGACTTTGAGGCAGGCTTTGCTACTGAGGATGATACACTCTCTGCTATTAAATCTGTCTATGACAAGACAGGCTATGTGATAGATACACATACAGCTGTAGCTGCCTTTGTGCAAATGAATATAGAAATAGAAAATTTCAAACAACAAAATAATAGTTGCCGCTACCGCCAGTCCGTTCAAATTTGCAGGAAGTGTGCTTAAAAGCACTTGAAGGCACAGGTGCGGATAACTTTAACTCTGAATGGGATAAGATAGCGGAACTTGAAAAATTATCCAAAAACGAAGCTTCCAAAAAGCGGCACTTGCAATTAAAGACGCAGAAGTGAGACATAAGGAAGTATGTGCTAAGGATGAAATGAAACAGGTAGTCAGGACTAAAATACTTGATGGGAAACTGTAATTAATCAAAAATTTTGCGAAAAATTTCAAAAACTAAAACTATAAGTTTGACATAGTCTTGTCACAAACTGGGGGTTATATTAGTGCTCGTAAAGTAAATCTTGTATGTAATCTTTTTAATTATAGTAAAGATTATAATATTTAAGAAATTCTTAAGGTATAAATGCTTGACCTTTTGTGAACTTATTGTTATAATCGTTGTGTTATTGGAAAAGATTATATCCTGTCACAGTTGTCGTATTAGATAGTGTACCGCTTAGTACCGGTTATGCACTTGAAAATGGATGACGATCAGGACATAAGGAAACCCAAATTTAAGGAGGAAGAAAAAGATGAAGAATTTCAGTAGAAACTCTCATTCGTTATGGCTACCGCTATGGTGGTTACATCCCTTTATGCACCACAGGGAGCAGAGGCAGCTGCAACAAATAAGATTGTAGTGAAGAACGGCAAGACTATCTGTTAAGACAAAGAACATCTACATCGGTGGAAAGGTTGTAGATTTCGATGCTGTAGTTAAGGAAAACCTGTTAAGGATTCCAAGGGTACTTGAAGTCAAGCAACAAGAAGATTGCTTCTGTTGACAAGAACGGTAAGAGTTAAGGCCCTTAAGAACGGTAAGGTTACCATTTCTTTTCAAGACCAAGGCTACAAAGAAGGTTAAGTCCGTAACAGTTAAGATGACAATCAATGCAAGGACAAGGGCATCTAAGATGATCCTCACTCCTGCAGCAGTAGTTGTTAAGGAAGGCGAGAAGTCAACAGTAGGCGTAAGCTACGAGATCTCAAAGAAGATTCAGGCAGCCGGCGGAAAGACAACTACTTACAAGCTTTTTGCTGAGTCATCAAATGAGAATGCAGCAAAGGTTTCTGTTGAGGGCAATGACAAGATTGTTGTAGAGGGTGTTGCTAAGTCAGCTACTCCTGTATCAATCACAGTTTATGCAGCCCAGGTTACTAACATTGCAAAGGCTAAGGAAGTAAGGATTAAACTTACAGAGAAGTTTGATGTTAAGGTAAACAGCAAGTTCGATGCTAAGCAGGTAAAGGCTAACAAGATTCTTGTTACCGGAACAAACCTCTCTACAAAGGCAGCTGCTTATGTAGTAAAGAACACTAACGGCATTGTTCTTAACTTAAAGGATAAGGTAGAGGTTAACAAGGAAGGTACAGAGGCTACTCTTGAAGCAGTAGTTATCAGATTCCTGAAGGAAAGTACACAGTTACTTACGATAAGGAAGATCCGGCTGAGTTTACAGCAGTTAAGCAGGTATTAGATAAGATAGTTATTGAACCAGCTGATAAGCTCATCTTAAAGGGTATTACAGATCCTGAGAATAAGGTAGCTTATGCTTACTATAAGGCACTTGATAACTTTGGTGAGGATGTAACAGAGCAGCCACTTGGCGCTAACATCTATGCTAATGGCAAGCCTGTAGCAAAGAAGGGCGAAGTTGAGTCAGCAGGATAACGCTTTCCTTCTTGGTACTACATATGGACTTACACTCTGTAGATCAGAACTCCAGGGCCAAGACAGCTACAGCTAACCTTACAGTAAGCAGAGAATCTATGCTCACTGATATTATGGTTAAGGGCGTTTATGACAAGAAGAACAAGAAGGTTGTTGAGTCTCTTGGTGAGAGAGCAGTCCTTGAAGATTATGTACTTCTTTTCGAGGGTAAGGATCAGTATGGCCGCGTAAAAATAATATTGAGAAACTTCAGGCAACAATCGGCGGTTCAACAGGTCTTCAGGTTAAGACCGGCAAAGTTGATCAGGTTAAGATTGACGGTGTAGAGTATATGACTTTTTAGGTCTTACAAAATTTACACAGGAAAAGCTTAATGCTGGTGATGCTACTATTGGTGCATTCTCGCTTGAGAGTGGTAAACAGGCAACTCCTGCAAAGATTACAGTAGTTTCAGCTACAGAGGTTAAGAATCTTTCTATTAGTAACGGACCTAAGACTATTGTAGCCGGTGAAGAAGCAGAACTTTCATATTCAGCAACAGATGCAGATGGAAAGCCTGTAACAGATTTTGAGACACTTAACAGAGTGACCCTTAATGGCGGTAAGGCTGAAAAAGACAACGGTGGAAAGAGGGGTCTTAGGTTTGAAAAGAAAGATGGCAAGGTAGTCCTTCTTTATCAGCCTGAGCAGATGATACTCTTGACAGAGCAACTACAGAGTTTATATCTTACACTACACAGACAAACAATGTGTGAAATGCTATAGCTTACAGTAAATCTGCTAGAATTCCAACAAAAGATTGTTGGACTTAAGAAAGGATGCAGCTACAAGCGTTACAGTAGCTTCTAAGGGTGCGCCACTTACAATTAAGGCGACGGATCTTGAAATTAAGGACTCGCATGGTGACACAGTAGAAATTAAGAACTTTAACAAAAGGATATGCACTTAAGGTTGCAGTTGATGATGTAAAATGATAATAAAGCATTCTCAACCTGCGGAGCAATTATACCGGCAGTTGCTTCTACTCCAGCTAAGAAGGTTCCTAGCTTCATTTGGTGCAACTGATATTACTACAAATCCTATTCATGCAAAATGCTATCCTTAACAAGGATACTGAGATTGTATCTGCTTCCAGCGGTAACTCCTGGTTCATTAAAAATAAATCTTTCAGTTGTTGATAAAGACGGCAAGACCGTTGCAGGAAGTGAAACTATAGCTTCAATATCCATGCAGGTTGCCGCATCTTCACTTAAGGATGTAAAAAGATTGAGGATATTGATCTTGCTCAGGCTAATATGAAGAATAGTGCCGGTCAGGAGACAACATCTAAGGTTGCTATTAAGGTAACAGGTATGGTTGACGATAAGAGAGTTGACCTGTAGCTGGTAGAGATTATGAAATAGTAGCTGATACAGATAAGATTCCTATGGACACACACCTTACAAATGGCGCAACTGAAGGTAAGTCAACTGTTTCTATCATCGTAATGGATGGTAAGGGAACAAGAGTTAACAAGGAATATACTTTTCAGCAAGAAAGCTCTCTGTAGTTTCTTCTGGAGAGCTTAGAGACAGATGAAATACAGGTTAAGTCTAAGACTGTGGGTGTAGCTCCTAATCAGGTTAAGGTAGTTACAGGCCAGTCTATGCTTGAAGCTTTAGATGTTAAAGACCAGTATGGCAATAAGTACAGTGTTGCATCTTTAGGAGGCATGAGTTTATGTAAAAATTCAGTAATCTTCCTAAGAAAACGGATAAGAAAAGACGAGTTAGAGGTTGATAGAAACGGTGGTAATGATGCTATACTCAGTAACTTTAAGACGGGTGACAGGGTTACTGTAGAGCTTTCATTCAGCAGGTTCTACTTATGTATTCAAGAAAGAAATAGTTCTTTCCAGAGAACTAAATAGTCTATCTAGGGTATATAAAAGGGTCAAACCAAATAATTAGTGAACCTAATAAAACCCCCGCATTTATGGAAACATAGATGTGGGGGTTTTTATAAATCTAGAGAAATTGACAAAAAGTACCGCTTATACCAAATTCAGACTTTGATATAAGCGGTACCTTCATATAATGTTACCTTAGTTTTTCTATCTCATCCTGGACAGGCCTGTAATCTCCATTATGTTATCAATGCTATAGTTGTTTTTAAGCATAGTCTTTGCAAAATTAAGGCTAGTGTTATGTTTCCCACTTCATGCCTCTGGCTCACCGATTTTCAATGCCTCTGGCCTCACCAATTTCGATGCCTCTCCTCTCGCCATCCTCAATCCCTTGTTGTATTCATCAAGTTTCATAAACTCAATAGCCTGTTCGGGTGATAATACTGTCATCAACATATTCTCGACCTCCTACATTAATTCTTCTATCTCTTCCTGGACAGGGCCTGTAATCTCCATTATGTTATCAATGTTATAATTGTTTTTAGCATAGTCTTTTGCAAAATTAAGGCTAGTGTTATGTTTCCCCAATCTCTATGCCTCTAGCCTCACCCGAAAATTTCGATGCCTCTAGCCTCACCACCAATTTCGATGCCTCTGGCCTCACCGATTTCGATACCACGCCTCTCACCTCTGGCCTCACCCATCCTCAATCCCCTTGTTGTATTCATCTTTAGACTCAATAGCCTGTTCTGGGTGATAATACTGTCATCAACATTCTCGACCTCCTACATTGGTCTTCTATCTCTTCCTGGACAGGCCTGTAATCTCCATTATGTTATCAATGTTATAATTGTTTTTAAGCATAGTCTTTGCAAAATTAAGGCTAGTGTTATGTTTCCCACTCTCATGCCTCTAGCCTCACCAATTTCGATACCACGCCTCTCACCTCTGGCCTCACCGATTTCGATACCACGCCTCTCACCTCTGGCCTCACCGATTTCTGATACCACGCCTCTCACCTCTGGCCTCACCATCCTCAATCCCCTTGTTGTATTCATCAAGTTTCATAAAATTCAATTGCCTGTTCAGGTGATAATACTGTCATCAACATATTCTCTGACCTTCTGGTGTTTTTATGAAATTCGCCAAGAATGCCATTTTGTATACATTCGTAGATAACTCTTTCTAAGTCCCTGGAACTTTTCTTTTTGGCTGTTTTCTTGCCTTTTTACATATCTGTCATACTATATCACAAAAAGGTCAGGTATTCTGCAGATTCCTGTCTTGGTTTCGTCCTTTTAATTACTTTTACAACTAATTCAATACTAGGAGAGACATTAGATTCAAAACAGTCAGATAACCTTATTTCATTAACATCCTGTCTCTTTGCACCTGGGTAAACTACAATAAATTCAGGTATTGGCAGCTTAATCAGCCTTTCTCCAAATATGTTCAGCTTATTTTCAACAATATAGTCGTGATAGGATTTGGCTATGTACATAAGCAGCCTGACCCCCATATTGGGGTTAAAGGTGCTTTGAGCCTCTACAAGTATAATTAATCTGTCACTCACTGTAAGCCTAAGTCATTGTACTGCCCGTTTATTAGGCATTTTCGAGGGTTATTATTTTAAAAATCTCTCATCTGAATAATTATCTTCATCATCGTGTAAACTCCCATACAGCTTTCTTACATTTCTATTTCGCAAAATAACAGAGTGAACACACACTGTCCTTAACAGCATATTTTACTTCGCCTGCCTTACCTTCCATTGTCTTCCTTTCTTTGATTTTAACATTTTTTCGTTCATAATTCCATAGTTTGGGAAAATTATAGGGTGGATAAAAAGTTTTAATAAATTTTGATAATACTTATTTAATAAGATGTCTTTCAAATTTGAATATGATAAGATAATTATAGATTATTGATATGTAATTAACAATGTTCAAATGTATACAAAATCGAAAGGCAAAGTGCTAAAAATAGACGAAGAATGGGCAGAAATATATGGAAGTATAGAAAAACACCCTGTATCTATGTTTCCATAAATGCGGGGGTTTTATTAGAGTGCACTAATTGATTGGTTTAACCTTTAGAGTTAAATCTAAAATTTAATGAGCTTTTAATTTCGATGTCCCCTCGAATACATAAGGTGAACCAGAGAATACAACCTAACTCTAACAGTATCACCAGCTACAAGTGAATTTGCTTTAATCTTAGCTGTTGTTAAACCGTTATTCTCAATATCAACACCTGATTTAACATTACTGAATGTTACATACATACCATTAGCTGTAACACCAGTATAATCATCACCATACTGATCCTTAAAAGTTAGCGTATCCTTTTACTTTTCTCAGCAGTAATATCAACATTATCTGCAATCTTACCATCATTACCAGATTTAAGTTCTGCTGAACTAACCTTTGCAGGAGCATTGCTGTACTCATAGTCTTTCTTAAGTTCAGCACCTGAACCCTGATAATAACAGCAACTACAGCCTTGCCTGTTGTTGCAGGAACAACAATAGTACTAGCTGCAGGAAACATCTTTGGTGCTAGCAACATCTCATAATCTTTAGTTGATACAAGTTTCTGCCTCTTACCATCAACTTCGCCTGTTACATCAAGTTTTACTGGTTGACCAGCCTTCTGAAGACCAAATGTCCTCAATTCTTACATTCTTAATGTCGGATACACTTACAGTCCTTAATATTAAAATGTATATGCACTGCCAACTACATCTGCTATGGTTCCATCTGATCTCAATAAGTGAAAGTGTAACTGGACTGAACCAGGAGTTACTTGCAGAAGCAGATACAATCTTTGTTTCTCCAGTAAGTGTAGTATCGCTATTTGCAATTGCACCGAAAAGAAGCTACGGTTTTGCTTTTCCAAAAGTAGGTGTAGTCTTTGTAACTGCACCATATTCACTAAATACATCTCTTTACCGTCAGCGAAGCTACTTTTAAGATCGTAGTTATACCTAACTACTCATATCAATATCTTCGCCATACTGATCTTTGAATACTACATTGCTAGCTTTAATAGTCAAACCATTTCCTACTGTAACGCTTGTTGCTGTATCTTCTTAAGTCCGCCAATCTGCTAGTATCAGTAGGATAAACAGTAAGCATTGCGCTCAAAGTTATAAGAAGGATACGAAAGAAACATATTCCTGTACTGCCTTTATCAGTTGTTGCTGTAGTAGGCTTTATACTGAAAGAATAACCTTTTCCACCTTTTTCTACCCATCTAAGGTTATCCTTAGGGGTAAATACCATTTTCCTAAGAGCTTTTACATCAGTAACAGGCTTACCGTTGGCATCGGTAGCTGTGTATGAAATATCATTCCATTCACCAACAACTATTGTTTTTGAACCATTTCCTAATGTAAATGTCTTACCTATTACCTGAAATGCATTTATCTTAGCAGGAGCAGACTGCTTACCTGTAGCGGTAGAGAATGCCTGAACAGTAGCCTCGCTCCATTAAGTTTATCACCGTATACATATCCAAGTGAAAATGCCATATAAGAAGCACCTGGCCCACCTTGTAAAAAGGTCTTTGAGTTTATCTGCCTTAAGGGCTGTAGTTCCACCAATAACGGCATTGACATCTTTAATGCTGTTCATCTCTATGCCATACTGATCTTTTCCCTCGAAAAGCATTACATAGTTCTTAAGATCATCTGTAGTTGCTATGCTTTCTACAAACTTTTTGTCCTTCTTATCATATACACCCTTGAAGATGATGTCTGAAAAGCATTGAATACTGGCTTATTGTAAGTGTAGCAGTAACATTCTTTTCCTGTATTGTTATCTACAAGAACTACACCTGTCTGAGTTCCAACAATAAAGCCTGTTGGACTCTGGAGTTCAACAGCACCCTTAGTTGCAATTGCCTTACCATTAGCTAAAATATTTGCACCAAGAGGTTCTTTTGTTACATCTTCACCAAAGTTATCAAAAGCCTTATAGAATACACGAACTATTTTATTTTCGCTTCCTTCAACTAAAATAGCCTTATCAGCCGGCTCAATAACTCATCTTATCTAATACCTGCTTAACTGCTGTGAACTCAGCCGGATCTTCCTTATCATAAGTAGCGTGTACTTTCCTTCAGGAATCTGGTTAACTACTGCTTCAAGAGTAGCTACTACCGGTCCTGTTAACCCTCTCACCTCATCCTTTAAGTTAAGGACAACGCCGTTAGTGTTCTTTACTACACAAGCAGCTGCCTTTGTAGAGAGGTTTGTTCCAACAACAGAAATCTTGTTAGCCTTTTACCTGCTTAGCATCGAACTTGCTGTTTAAGCACTTTAACATCAAACTTCGTAAGTTTAATCCTTACTTCCTTAGCCTTTGCAATGTTAGTAACCTGAGCTGCACAACTGTGATTGATACAGGAGTAGCTGACTTAGTGCAACACCCTCTACAACAATCTTGGCATTGCCCCTCACAGAAACCTTTGCTGCCTTCTCGTCTAGATGACTCCAGCAAAAAGCTAGTAGTAGTTGTCTCCCTGGCTGCGCTGAATCTTCTTTGAGATCTCGTAGCTTACGCCGACTGTTGACTTCTCGCCTCTTAACAACTACTGCTGCAGGAGTGAGGATCATCTTAGATGCCTTTGTCTTGCACTGATTGTCATCTTAACTGTTACGGACTTAGTCTTCTTTGTAGCCCTTGGTCTTGAAAAGAGATGGTAACCTTACCATTCTCACGAGCTACCTTACCGTTCTTGTCAACAGATGATCTTAGAGTTGCTTTGACTTCCAAGTACCCTTGGAATCCTTAACAGGTTTTCCTTAACTATACAGACAGAAATCTACAACCTTACCGCCGATGTAGATGTTCTTTGTCTCAACAGCACGGCTTGCCGTTCCTTCACCACAATCTTATTTGTTGCAGCTGCCTCTGCTCCTGTGGTGCATAAAAGGGATGTAATTTCAGGCAGGGTTAAAAGCGGATGCAGTGTGGATTTGCAAATGTTAAAGCATAAGATATTTAGTAACAAATTAGTAACAAAGGAGAGGATTTATAGGAGTTTTGATATGAAGAGAACACTTGGACACATAATAATTAGGGTATTAGTGAGTTAATCCAGATCAACAATTAGTGCAATTATTTTCATCAAAGAAATATAGCTGGACTCTCTGCAATCCGGCCACTGAAATATAATTAATTATAAAATTAACAATACAAAGCTTAGACACATAATTGTGGGGCACATAGAGTAAAAACTTGTGGGAAAAATAAATAAATTATCGTTTAGCCTTTATTTGAGCCTCTCCTTTAATTCCAGAGTCCTCTTTTTAGCTCTTTTCATTTCTAATAATTCAGCCTTCGTAACTATTTTAGGGGGTCTCATAGTCTTCATCTGGGGACAAAACTAATAATATCTTCTATTCTACAGCCTAGAGCATCACAAAGCCTGCAAATGGTAGTAGGTAGAACTATGCATATTATTCTTCATTCTTTTTAAAATCGTAATTTGACTAAAATTATGATAATGCATAAGCCTGTATTGAGTAATTCCCTTTTCCTTCATAGTTTCCATAAATTATCATATACTATCACGATAACACCTCTTTCTAAAGCACTTTTTCTAAAGGGAAAGACAGCTGCCCTTCTTTGATTTTTAACATTTTTCGTTCATAATGCCATAGTACAGGGAAATTATAGGGAGTATATAAAAATAATTATAGCAGTCTGGTAGTAATAAGAATAATATGATATACTAATAAGATATCAGATTTACATACGAACTATTTGATGATATAGGTATCAAAGATATAAAAATTTTGTGTAAACTTGTTTATATATATACTGCCTTTGATATTTAAACTCATGTAAGACTATATTTTAGAACTAAAATAGCAGGAGGGCATTATGGAACTTATTACAGGTCAGAGAACTTTTTAAGGAAAAAGGAAAAGTTTGCAGGTAAAGAGGTAACAGTTGGAGGATGGATTAGGAGCGTTAGAGATTCTAAGACCTTCGGATTCATCGTACTTTAGTGATGGTACATACTTGAAACTTTACAGATAGTTTTATCACGATAATATGGAGAATTTTTGCAGAAGTGAAAGTAAGTTGAATGTTGGCTCTGGCAGTTATTGTAGGGTGAGCTGATGCTTACTCCTGACGCTAAGCAGCCTTTGAGATACAGGCAACAGAAATAATAATAGAAGGAAAGTCCACAAGCGATTACCCTCTGTCAGACGCCACAAGATGGAATATCTTAGGACCATCTCGCATCTTCGTCCAAGAACCAATACCTTCCAGGCTGTATTTAGAGTGCGTTCCCTCATAGCCTATGCTATACACAAGTTCTTTCAGGAGAGAGACTTTGTATATGTACATACACCAATTATCACAGGGCTCAGATGCAGAGGGTGCAGGAGAGATGTTTAGGGTGACTACACTGACCTCGACAACCTCCCTCTTAATGAAGATGGAAAGGTGGATGACAGCAAGGACTTCTGGCAAGGCTACCAACCTTACGGTAAGCGGACAGTTAAACGGTGAGACCTTTGCTATGGCATTTAAGAATATCTATACCTTCGGACCTAGCTTTAGAGCAGAGAACCCAATACCACAAGACCGCAGCGGAGTTCTGGATGATAGAGCCTGAGATAGCTTTTGCCGACCTTGATGACAACATGAGCTTTTGCGGAATCAATGCTTAAGTACATCATCAACTATGTACTTCTTTAATGCTCCTGAAGAGATGGCTTCTTCAACCAGTTCATCGACAAAGATCTTATCGAGAGACTTAAAGGGTAGCGGGCTCTGACTTTGGTCGTGTAACTTACACTGAGGGCTATCGAGCTTCTTAAGGAGCACAACGACGAGTTTGACTACAAGGTTAGCTGAGGGCTGTGACTCTACAGACAGAGCACGAGCGTTACCTTACAGAGAAAACTTCAAGCGTCCCTATCGCATGACTATCCAAAAGGAAATAAAAGCTTTCAGATGAAGCTAAATGATGACGGCAAGACAGTTGCAGCCATGGACTGCCTTGTTCCAGCGTGGCTGAGATGTATAGAGGCAGCCAGAGAGAAGAGAATCTGGAACTGCTTACGCGTATGAAGGAGCTAGGTCTTAACGAAGCAGACTATGATTTCTATCTTGACCTTAGAAAATACGGCTCAGCAAGACACGCAGGCTTTGGCCTTGGTTTTTGAAAAGATGTGATGTACCTCACCGGAATGGGCAACATCCGTGATGTAATTCCATCTCCCTAGAACAGTAGGCAACTGTGAACTGTAATTTGAAATAAAAACAGTACCTGATTTTATCATCCTAAACTATAGAGGTGATGAGTCAGGTATTTTTGATTTATGCAAGTTAGACAAAGCTAATCATAGAAAAATTAAATAAACAATATGAAATATAGAATAATCGCATCAAAAAATATCCTTTATTTGGGTTGAATATTGTTAAAAATCAACCTATAATTATACTTATAGTTTAAAAGGATTTCTAATTTTTAGGCATATTTATCAAAGACTACAATTAAAAATAAGGACAAAAGTAAAGGCTATATACTGCCTTTTAGAGGCCAAGCTGAGGAAATATCTTGGAGTATAACTTACTTTAGAAAGTCAAATAATTTTAATACGGGCATGAAAAATATGTCTAAGTAGGAGATTCCAGCAAAAATTACATTTATAGGAGGGTTTATTTATGGCGGATTATGAGAAGATGGGAAGAACTGGGGATGAAATATGGAGCTTCACGATCAGCTCTGTCAGGTGCTCCCCAACAGCCTTTTGGTGATGTTTATCTTTCACAGGAAAACAGACCTGAAGGTATGGGTTTTTGGGACTTTGTTGTATCAGGTATTCACGGTATCAGGCCTGCTGAGCTTATCGAGGCTCAGAAAAACGGTCAGAAGGTATTTGGTACCTTCTGTGTCTATGTACCTGATGAAATAGTGATAGCTGCAAAGGGGATAGTTACAGGACTTTGCGGAGGCTCTCAGTTCTGGGTACCGGGTGGAGAGAAGGTACTTCCAAAGAGTACCTGTCCTCTTATCAAGGCTTCTGTAGGTGCAAGGCTTGACAAGACCTGTCCGTTCTTTAGGATAGCAGATATGTATGTGGGCGAGACCACCTGTGACGGCAAGAAGAAGGCTTGGGAGATACTGGGGAAGATGTGCCTATGCACATAATGGATGTGCCTCAGATGAAGCGTGAAAAGGACATAGTTAAATGGGCAGGAGAGATAGAGGAATTCAAAAAGTAGTGGAGGATTTTACAGGCAATAAAATTACAGTTGAAAAATCTCAACGAAGCTATTAAAATAGTTAATAACAAGAGAAAGGCTCTTGGCAGGGTATTTAACTGCAGAAAGGCAGCTAAGTCACCCATAAGCGGTAAGGATGCCCCTTCTTATGATGCAGATAGCTTTCTTTGACGATCCTGTGCGCTGTGCTGAGATGTGCAACAAGCTGGCAGATGAGCTTGAAAAAGAGGATAGAAGATGGAGTTTCAGTCTGTCCGGAGGGAACCAAAGAGAATCCTGGTCACAGGTACACCTCTCTGCGATTCCTAACTGGAAGCTCCACCACATCATTGAGACCAGCGGTGCTATCGTGGTTTGCGAAGAAAATGTGTACAGGAACAAGGTATTTTTGAAAATATCGTGAAGAAGACCTCCCTACGCTTGAGGCTCAGTACATGGCACTCGCAAGACGCTATATGAAGACTAATTGTGCCTGCTTCACACCTAATACAGCGAGGTTTGATGACATCCTCCGTATGGTTGATGAATACAAGGTTGACGGAGTTATAGATGTAAGCCTTAAGTTCTGTAACCTTTACGATACAGAGGGCTTCCTTCTTGAGCGTACACTTATGGCAAGGGCTTCCTGTACTTGGAATAGAGACTGATTATACAGATGCAGATGCAGAGCAGTTAAAGACTCGTATCGGTGCATTTATAGAAATGTTGGGATAAAATGAAAAATTATTATATCTTATTCGCCAATTATACAGAGGGCTCTTATTGCAGGATATACTAAAGGCAAACGGTCATAAAGCGAGGATATCCCCACTCCAAGGACTATACAGGGCTCAGTTCCTGTGGAATGAGCCTCTTGTAAAATGAAGAGGACATAGAGGGAGTAGAGCCTGTATCAGGGAGAATGAGGCTTCCCTATGTTGACATAGTTGAAACAGAATGTCAGATAAATGCAGAAAGAAATAAATTCGTTAGAAGTTAAGGAGATATTATGGCAAGTTAGTTTATGCCTTGATTTAGGCCTCTCACAAGTACAAAAATATGTGGCTATGCAGGACGGGAATATACTTATAAACACAGGCTTCCTACAGGCTGGAGCTCTAAGGAGGCTTCTCTGAATGTGAAGGGAGACCTTATTAAAAATGGTTTTTCTTTTGATGATTTCCGCTGTGTATCCACAGGCTACGGACGGGTAAGCGTTGATTATGCAAATAAGAATATTACAGAGATTACCTGTCACGCTAAGGGTGCAGAATATCTCTTTAACGAAAGGGAAGTTGCTATCATCGACATAGGAGGGCAGGATACGAAGATTATCGTGCTTGAGGACGGTCAGGTTAAGGACTCTTATTATGAACTGACAAATGCTCTGCCGGCACGGAGGTTCTTAGAGGTAATGGCAAATGCAATGGGCTATGATCCTGCCTCCCCTTTGCGAACTTGCAAGAAAGGGAAGGGAGTGAAGATAAGCTCCATGTGCACGGTATTTGCGGAGTCGGAGGTTATTGGGCTTGCGGGAGCAGGCACACCTAAGGAGGACATAGCCTTTGGCATAGTCGAATCTATAACAGAAAAGGTTGTGTCTCAGTGCAGAAATGTGCCTGAAGACTTAAGGTTTTCCTTACAGGAGGGCTTTGGCTACAGTCCTTACATCCTAGAATCTCTTTCAAATAAGCTTGGCAGGGAAGGTTGAGGACTCATGACAGATGCAATGTATGCAGGTGCGATAGAGGAGCCAGCTTGCTGAGAAAATGAAATAAAATAATATGTAAACATAAAAGGCTGTCACACTACAGATAAAATTACTCAATATATTTTTGTAAACTTATCTTAATGTGGCAGCCTTGTATTTAGGATAAAAACCATAAAGTCTTTACAAATAAAGCATCAAACAGTTATCTAAATTTCTTTAACTATATATTCAGTCAGGTTTTTAGAAATCACACATGAATGAAATCATTACAAATAGGTTCTAGCTCTACCTTATTTCTGATTGGATAAAGTGCTGTAAGCAAAATCAAACCAAGTATTCCACAGGAAATTACTTCACCCAGACCTACTGTAAGAGATGAGAAATGGTATGCCATCAGCTATTCCAGTGCATATGTAAGAACAAAGGAACTATAATTGTATTGGATATGATGGGCTGGGAGAGGTGACAAAAACTTCAAATTTTTGTTGCTGGTTTTTCTAAAAAGGATACCTATGTACTAGTGCCGAGGCACCTATAAAGGTAGCAAAGGTACCGAAGATAATATCAAAAATATTACTTCCGATTATAATATTTGATGTGAGACAGCCTATTGTTACTCCGGGAACTCCCTGCAAAACCAAAAACGGCAGGATAGTAGAGAACTTCTGAGAATCTTACCTGAATTGCACCGCTTGCCAGATTAAGGCTTGCTGCCAATACAGTTAGAACTGAATGAAGGGCAGCAATTATGCCTGCTAATACAATTGTAAGGACACGAATTCTGCCCTTTGTCATAAAGTTCGTCCATTTATGTTGTTCTCCTTTAGTTTTTATATGAGGAAGGTTTTAACACTCGGTCTCTTAGTATATTACACTTCTAAAATTATTTCAAGAGTAAATATTTGACAAAACAGCTCTATGAATGTAAGCTAAAACTTAAGAAATTTCTTCTTTAATTTTTAATAAAAATATGATACAATTACAGTTACCCGAAAAGGAGGTAGTAGTTTTGGCTAAAAAGAGAAAACACCAAAGAGTCCTGTGGAAAAGGCAATAGGAATTGTGGTTAAAAATAATCATTGATGCTACTATTACTAATAGTTGTTGTGTGGTGGTTTCCTGCTGTATATGAAATATGGCAAGAGAATAATGTCAATGGAAAGTGATGCTAAGAAAAATAGTTGCACAGAGTAATTTGGAAACTTTTAGGCAGAATGAAACAAGTATTATTTATGATGCTAATGGCAGCATTTTGTCTAAATTAAAGGGAGAGAAGGATGTTTATTATATTAAATACAGTGATATTCCTAAGATGGCTGTTGATGCCATAACGAGTATAGAAGATAAGAACTTTTTAAGCATAAGGGCTAAGTGACTTGAAGGCCATAATGAGAGCTGGTGTGGCTTTATCTTAAGAAACAAAGGGGTCATAACTCAGGGAGGAAGTACAACAAACCAGCAGCTTGCCAGAAATATATTCTTATCATTTGAGGAGAGTTGGGAAAGAAAGGCGAGGAAATATTTATAGCAAAAAGAGCTTGAACATAAGTATTCTAAAAAGAAATTATGGAATTTTCACTTAAATAATATCTATTTTGCAAATGGATACTATGGCATACAGTCAGCAAGCCTTGGATATTTTGGCAAGGGTGTCAATTCACTCTCGCTTTCCCAAATTACATTTTTACTAAGTATTCCAAACAGTCCTACAAGATATAATCCTTATGAAAATATGGAGGGTACTATAGGAAGAAGGAACCGTATCTTGGATCAGATGGTTAAAGATGGGAAAATAAGCGAATCTGAAGCACTTGTATGGCGAAGAATGAAGAAATTAAGGTTAAGGGCCGAAAACTGAAAAAAGCAGCTATATGCTTACTTTTGCACTTGACAGAGCAGTAAAGAGCCTTATGAAATCAGAGGGATTCAGGTTTAGATATTCTTTTTCATCAACAGAAGATAAAGAGGCATATAATGATAATTATAGTGAAGATATTCAAGCTGTCAAAATAGGCTGTATTCCGGTGGATACAGGATTTTATACATCCTTAGATCCTGAAAAACAAAAACTGCTTAGGAAACAGTTGATAACTGGATTGAGTGTGTCTGATGAGAGTAAAGGCAGGAATATACAGCTTTACAGGGTGCTGCAGTCACTATCGATAATGACAGCGGAAGGGTCGTTGCTATTGTTGGCGGAAGGAGTCAAAAGCTTAAGGGAAGGACATTAAATAGGGCATACCAGAGCTTTTAGGCAGCCGGAAGTACTATTGAAAGCCGCTTGTTGTATATACTCCTGCATTTGAGCAGGGATCATACCCCTGCAAAGCATGGTTGAGGATGAGAAAATCGAGGCGGCCCCTGAAAATGCAGATGGAGTATATAGTGGTAATATGACTATACTTGATGCGACTTGCAAGAGTCTAAGAATACTGTCGCTTGGAGCTTTTTACTGAAATCTCGCCAACAGTTGGTATCAGTAAGCTGATAGAGATGGGATTTTCTAATATAGAGGAAACGGACTATTATCCTTCAGCTGCTCTTGGAGGCCTTACAAAGGGAGTGAGTGCCCTTGAAATGGCATCAGCCTATGCAACTCTTGAAAAATGGCGGAGAATTCAGAGAGACCTGCATTATGAAGATGACCGATGCTGATGGAAATGATGTAGTTATAGATGGTTTCTATCAAAATGGAACAACTAAATTCATATATGATGAAAATGCCACTAAAATGATGACTACCTGTATGGAGGCAGTATATGACAAAGGGAACAGGTGTTGCAGGAAGGTTAGCATGCCATCCTTGTGCAGGAAAGACAGGAACCACCAATGACAGTGAGTTGTGGTTTGTAGGATTTACTAAGTATTATACAACGAGTGTTTGGGTTGGATATGATATCCCAAGAAGTCTGGCTTCCCTTTCGGGTTCTGCTACCCCTCTTGGCATATGGAAAACTTATATGGACAGCCTGCATCAGGGACTTGAGATTAAGCCTTTAGATGACTATAAGATGGCAGCCACACCTGTAGAAACTCCGAAGGAGAGGAGAAGAATTCTGAAGAAGAGAAAAAGCTTGAAGAAGAGAAAAAGCTGAAGAGAAAAATACTGAAGAAGAGGTGAAAGAGAAAAGAAGAGAGGCTAAGCCTAAGGAAGATAGTGAAAGTGTGATTGATGAGGGGAGAATCCTGAGGGCAATGATGTAACAGAAACACCTGCAGTAGAAGATGGCGGAAGTGATGAGACGGGAGGAGACACTGCTGATGATGGAAGCAATCAGACAGAAACGCCTACAGAAACAGATGATGGCACTGCCGAAACCCCATAATACTGTTCTTGACTAACAGGTGGCTATAGGGATTATAATTATGTGGGTATCAGTTTTCGGTACTCACATAATTAATAGTTTATTGAAAGAGGTGAGAATATGTCAGAAACAGAAAATAACTAAGGATATGATAAATTGCAGATATAATTAAAGGTGGATGAGAACCTGATTCGGTATTACTTAACGCAGGTATGCATTGTGTAGGCTGTCCATCTTCTTTAGGGAGAGACTCTTGGAGGAGGCAGCAGAGGTTCATCTGGAATGAATGCTGACGAGCTTTGTGACCTGCTCAATGAGTGTTGATTAATTAACTTTTCTAATAGAAAAAGAACTGCTACATTGAAGTTTGTACAGTTCTTTTTAGTGTCGTTTAATTTTTAATTAAAAGGCTGAGAGTATGGTAAACAACATCTGAACCGGCTATCACAATGTTCTGTGATAACAGCAGTTGTAGTGTAATTACTCCTGTTTTGAACAGAAAACTCAGAAACTATGTTGTTTACCTTGCCAAAGTTTTTCCTTATCGGCAGGATTATTTTCAAGAACTAAAAAGTAAAGTTTACTCTGTGGATTCTTGTACAGAGAACTTTTTCCTGAAAATAAATCTTTGATATGAAAAGAAAGTTCACATACTGCATCAAGAGAATTAAAAAAATAAATATTTTACTGTTTCCCTCACTAAAAAGTATTTTTCAGTTTTATTCTTTTCACTGTTTTTGAATTTGTCTTCTGTAAATCCACTCGCTAAGCATATCGGTAAGTGGAATAAACCTCATCGTCATCATTATAATCGTCTAAAGAGTTATATAAATCAGGGAGAAAATCTTGAAAAATCTTGTATCAAGATCCTCAGAGGAATTATGGTTATAAAAATGATTAGATTTCCTTTTAGATGTCGGTATAGCCTCATTACTAAGGCACTCGTCCTCGCTTTCAAAAACCAAACTCGCTTAAAAGCCTGTTCTATAAGTTCGTTATATAAATCCTTAGTTTTTGTAGAGCCATATGAAAAGCTCGTTAAGTCAAGTCCCCTTATGCTTAAATCTTCAGGAGCCAGTGTAATTTTTTAGTTGATTTTCATTAGCTTTTCTATTTTCATAAAAACACCTTTCTATATTTTGACCCAATTAAGAGCTTTGTGTATTAGTGTGGGTAACTGGAGTTTAGATCTTAAAAGCTTTTATAAAATAATAGTATAAATTAAAAATGTGTTATTGTCAGAATTAATAGCTGGGATTAAGACACAAATTGACAGAAAATTTTTGGTTATTCTGCCGAAAATTTCTTCAAGAATTTCCAATGCAAAATAACATACAAAAATTTTAATCTCCAGATACAATATAAGCACATTGATGTTTGTTTTGGAAAAACTCTATAAAGTAGTGAAAGGAGTTGGTAGTGGATTAACCTATGGTTAGGGTAAATACCATATTCTCACTATTCTAGATTCCCTAAATCCCTACCCCACATGTATTTCGGCTTCTCATCGTGAAGCTGCAGGAGTATCGTGTAATCATTTCAAAGGCTCATCCTTTTTATGCAACTGAAAAATGAGGCAAAATTTTTGTCTAAGTATAATTCTGAACTAATACCCAAATTGTATGATGTTGAAGAAGATAGAGATAATCTGTACCTGGTTGAAGAATATATACAGGGTACAAGGCTTGATTCTTCGGATTTCAATGAAAATATACTTAAAGATGACGAACTTGTGAATATAGTAGTCAATTGTTTGAATTTCTGAAATTTCTGAATTCTTTGGAAGAATCTTTACTTTACATTGATTGAAACCAAAGCTAATATAATGCTTACTAAAAATGGTTTAAAAAGTAGTGGATTTTGGTTCTAATTTCTAGGAAATGAAGATAATTATATGGGTTTGGCGACAGAAGGGTTTGCTGCACTGGAACTTATAAATGGAAATAAACTTGGCAGTTATACTGATATTTATGGGTTTGGCAGCATACTGATGTATTTTAACTAAGCAAACTGAGGGAGAAAAACTTTATTAAGGCGGACAGTTAAAGAAAGGTGTGAAAGACTTGCGCTGCAATGCACTAGAGAAAAATTATAAAGAAAGGCCTGGTCTTAGAACTATAGAAAAAGACTGTTAGAAACTTTAATAAAAAGGATTAAAACTTCTTTCTGCAGAAAATGAAGATATTGTAAGTAATTCTAATGTATCCAAGATTGGGGTCTGTGGCAGTGCAAATGGAGTGGGTACAACGCATATTGCATTTTGTGCCGCCAAAGAATTGGTAAAAAGGTAAAAAGTAGCCTGTGTAGCTATAGAGAATGCATGATGAAGCTGAACTTTATGGCTCTAGTCAGCAGTTTGAAAAGGTATCCAAATTTATAAAAATGTCTGTGAAGAAGATTTAGGATACTCTAAAGAAGGACTTTGACTGTCTGATCATGGATTTTGCAGAGCTTACTGAGTTTTTCAATTCTTTTTCACAGCTGCGATGAGAAGTTATTGGTAGTTCAAAATAACTTTGTAAAAGGAGGGCTGCTGGAGATTTTTTGATTAATCACTATGATGACATTGGAGAAAAAGGGCTGGATGATTTTTGGACAATTTATCAGATAATGTCCAGCTTGAATCCACAAAGGCTTTGATTAGGAGGTTAGGACTAAGAGTAAAGGTGTAAGGGAATGGGAATTAAAGAGGATATGATGTGGAGGTACTATGCTTAATAATAAGGAAGAAACAAAACTATTATCTGATGATGAATTTGAAAGGATTGGCAGGAGGAAGAAAACTATAGTTTCAATCATAATAATTATGATTATATTGATTGCTGCAATATTGGCTTTTGGGTTCATAAGAAAGAATGAGAACATTAATGTGGAACAAAATGAAGTCGCTGAAAACGCTGTGGTTAAAGGAAAAACTGAGGACGAGCCGGTTATTTCCGATAAAGAACTTACAGAGAATTTGATGACTGATAATGACAATCAGGTAAAAATTCTGCCTGTGGGCAGAAAGACAGAAGCTGGTGAACATGAGATTTATCTGTGAATATTCAGAGATTATTTTACCTGAATTGCTGCAAACAGGTGATTATGCGGATATTAGGCTTTCTCTGGCTGATGGACGCAATTATACTGTGATATCTGAAAAGAAGGTAATGGATTTTAATAAGTCGGAGACAAGTCTTTGCTCTATCTGCCGCTATGTGAAGAAAAGAGATTTTAATCTTAGAAAGTGCACTTACAGATTTAAAGCTGTTTGAGGGTTCTAAGATTTATCTTGCGATTGGAAAACAGAAAAATAAAAATGAGATAAATTACCCTGTAAACAGACGGACTTACAAAATTACTTAATCCTAAAAATAAGATTAATAATCTTTCGGGTTATGCATATGGGGTTAAGTTTGATGAGGAAATCGAAAAAGAGAGGCTTATTCTTAGAAAGGCAATGTATTATAAGGGGCGAGTGGAGGAAAGAGGCTGCTCTACTGGAATGATAAGGAGTAATTGCATCACATTATAAACTTATTGAGATGGAATCCGGACTTTCCGTGACAGGAAAGTCCGGGGATGTTGGGAGAAGAAGATGGATAATGAAAATAAAGAAGATGTGTTGATAGTAGAAATGAGAAAATACTGGAAAAGAGAGGGTAAAGTTTTATGTGTGGAGAAAGAGTTTTGGATGAATTCAGTGCGGCAGAAACTTTAGCTGAGGATGGACGATATATGGTAGAACTGGATATAAATCTGATGGGAGAAGTAACTGAAGTTAATTTTCAGGACATAGGGATTATAAAAGAAATGACAAATCTCTGTAATAGTGTTATTATAAAAGTGTATAAAAATTTGGCTGGAGGTACCAATGAAAAAGAAAATACATTCCTATTACAGTTATAATCCCGTTGATTGTAATAGCTGTAATATCAGTTCTAATCATTATAGTGGGTAAGGTAATGAAAAATCAGTATGTCAAATAAGGAAGAAATATCGTTAACAGATTATTATAAAAATTCCTGCAGGAGAGGCAGGGAGGCTTGTTGTTAACCTTATTAAGAATGATGAGAATGCACTGATTAGAGATAAGAAAGTTTATCTTCCTTACGATGTGGCAGAGAAAATTTTACCGAGATATACTACGATGTAATGGATGATGTTATGAGTATATACAACAGCTACGGAAAAATATATATTTATAAAAGCGGGTGAAAAAGAGAGTATGAGACAAATGGAAAGAGCAAGACCGATGAAATTCCGAGTTTTATAGAAGAGAGCGGCAATATTTTTGTTTCTGCTGATTTTTATAAAAATGGCAGGATTTTTCAAAAATTGATGTTTATGAAAATCCCGGCAGGATAATTATTTTTGAAAACAGCAATGATGATTATAAATACTGTGAAGTTAAGGAAAAATACCGAGTTAAGAGAGTGTGGAAGCAATAAGGACATTATATTAAAGAAACTTGCTGCCGGTGATAAAGTATATTTACTTGAAAATGCTGCCGCAGATTTTGTCAGGGTATTTACTGAGGACGGCGTGACAGGATATGTCAAAGTAAATGAAGTTGATATTGAGAATGCAGAGGATAAAAATACACTTTTTGACGGCGGGAAGCAAGACGAGGGTTATACAAGTATATCGAGGAAAGAACCAATAGTGTTAGGCTGGCATCAGGTTACGAGTGAGGCTGCAAACTCCAGGATGGGGAACTGCACTTTCTAAAGCGAGAGGGTGTCAATGTTATATCTCCAACTTGGTTTGGAGTAGCTGACTCAGAAGGTGAGCTTTCAAGTTTTGCGTCTAAAGATTATGTATCTAAGATGCATAGTTTAAACATGTTGATGTGGCCTTTGTGATGATTTTTAATAAGGGATGTAGATTTTTAAAAATTGTTAACAAGTATGCTCTAAGAACTAAATTTAATTAAAAATATAACTTATTTTGTTGATGAATATGGACTTGATGGAATAAATATAGATTTTTGAAAAGGTGAAAGCTTCATATTCGAAGGGATACATTCAGTTTCTGAGGGAACTTTCCATAGAAATGAGAAACCGAAATAAGGTGCTTTCTATAGATAATTATGTGCCATTAGAGTTTTAATTCATTTTTATAATGTTAAAAGAGCAGGGCGTACTCGCTGACTATATCTGCGTGATGGCATACGATGAACATTATTCAGGCTCTTCTGAGGCAGGCTCCGTGTCAAGTATTGGCTGGGTAAAAAGAGTGTCAAAAAATACTGCCGCCAATGTGCCGATGAAAAACCTCATAATAGAGGCTGCCGTTCTATACAAGGCTATGGAGAGAGACAAATGACGGAAAGCTTAAGACCAAGGCCTTGGGCATGGAGGGTGGACTTAATCTTGTAAATGCATCTAAGGCAAAAAGAATGGAACGAGGAAAGCGGCCAGTATTATGCTGAATGGAAAGATGGAAAAGACAGGATGAGAATTTGAGCTTGAAGAAGAAAAATCTCTGCAGCAAAGTTGAAATTGTTTGAGAAAGATAAGGTTGCAGGTATTGCTTTCTGGAAACTTGGGTTAGAAAGAAAAGAAGCTTGGAAGAGTGTTACTGATTGGCAAGTGAGAAAATCCCTCATTGCTATAATAATGATATAGTAATAGGGATTTTCTATAAATCTTTAATTGATTTTTATTATCAATAATACTTGACGGAAGAATGTGCATAGAGTACAATATAAAACCGACAGCTTTTACTGGGAATATATCAGGAAAAATAGGAGAGTATTTTATGGAAAAGAAGAAAACACTTCGATGCTGATTTCGGTAGTAATACTTGCACTTAGTCTTTGCCTGACTATTGGCGTGCGTTTTATATTTCATCACCTGCCCTATGATGGGTAATGAAATGGGAAAGATTATGCCTTGCCACTGGGCGGAAAGAGCAGTCTTGCTACAGGTGTAGTATTAATTGTGATGTCAGTGCTATTGTTTGTATTTAAGAAATCAGGTGAAAAAGGCTGCGGTGTCAGCTTGTATGATACCAACTACAGTCCTAGCTATGCTATTTCCCCAGACTATAATCAGCCTTTGTATGAAGCCTGAGATGATGTGCAGGACACATATGCGCCTGGGGGTAATTGGTATTACCATCGTACTGGTTGTATTGGAATGCATAAGTGTAATAATAAACCTAAAAAGATAAATAAACGAAAATAAATTGGTTTAATTTTTAGAAAGTTGGAGAAAAATGTCTGTTTTTAAGGAGTATTTCATATAAAAAAATATAGCAAGGCGGCCGGGAAGGACATTTATTCTAATATTATTATCTGCGTTGTTATGTTTCTCAGTTACAGGGAGGATCTTTTGGCAATCGCCGGCCTGAAAGGGGGATTATTGCCATTAAAAATCCAGGCTGGGTGCAGATATTATGGTTGTTCCATATGAAGCTACTACGAAGACTAATTTTTTTCGAATATGATTTTGCAGGGTAATCCGGGATATTTCTATATGAAGAGAAGCATTTTGGAACAAATTATGGAAGGAATAAAGGAAATATCTGAACAGTATTTTCTGGCTTCTGCAAAAAGCCGGCTGTTGTTCTGCAAAACTTCTAGCTTATAGGTTTCGATCCTGCTACAGATTTTTACAATAAAACCATAGGGTTAAAGAGTCTTATGACAGTAAAATTAGGGAGTTTGAGATTCTGGTGGGAAATGATTTAAATGCTTTTTGAGGGAGACCGGCTGACTTTTTATAATAAGGTATGCACAGTTAAGGGAAACTGAAAAACTGGTACTTACTTAGATACAGCAGTATACATGAGTATTGATTCTGTTAAGGCCCTTCTCAAGTCTGCCGAAGAAATGGGAATGGTAACAAATGGTAAAGGAAATCCGGATGAACTTACTTCCTGTATTCTTATAAATGCAGCGGATGGGTATACTCCGCTTGAAGTAATGAGTGAGATAAACCTAAAGACCCGTGGAGTGGAAGCGATACAGACTCAGGATATGATTTCAGGAGTTGCAGGACAGCTCGAATCTGCATCAGGGGTTATCAGTTTTCCCTTATTGTTGCAATCTGGCTGCTTTCAATTTTTATACTTGTACTTGCGTTTGCTATGATAGCTAATGAAAGAAAAAGAGTTTGCCATACTTAGGGTTTTAGGGTTCTTCAAGAAAAAAATGGTGGCGGGTATAATACTTAAAGAAGCCTTGCTTTATAAATATAGTGGGAAGCTTTTATCGGAGCTGCAGTGGCAGTAATTGCAATATTGCTGATTGGTGATATAAGCCTTACAAGTTTCGACCTTCCATTTTTACTGCCCGGAATCGCTGAAATGTTCATACTGGCTGTAACTACAATTGTAGTCTCTGTAATTGCAGGTTGTCTCAGCATCTTCATTAAGTGCTTTTGAGACATCTAAAAATAGATACAGCACTTATTTTTAAGGGAGGACAATTGATGAAACTTGTAGCGAATAAGGTAAGTAAGTGGTTTTTAAGAGCCAGGAAGGCTCAAATAAGTTTTTTTGCCTTAAATGAATGTGACTTTGCCTTTAAATGAAGGAGAATTGACTGTGCTGTATGGACAGTCGGGAAGTGGTAAAAGCACTCTTTTAAATGTCTTATCAGGACTTCTTACTCCCAGTTCCGGCAATGTTATGGCAGGAGATACCGATATTCATGTTTTGGATGATGCAGCAGTTTCAAAGTTTAGAAATGAACATTTTTGGAATAATACTCCAAGGGCAATCAGCTATTAATACTCTGACAGTGATGGAAAATGTCCTTCTTCCATATAATCTTTACCCCCAAACAGGAAAAGGCAGCAAGACTCTGAAAGAAATGGAAGAAAGAGCGGCGGAACTGTTGAAAAAGAACAGGGGATAGACGGACTAAAAGATGTTATGCCCACCGAGTTATCAGGCGGTGAACTGAGGAGGATGTCTCATATCAAGGGCACTTATAAATGACCCGGAATTTATACTTGCAGATGAACCGACTTCAGATTTGGACGATGAAAATACAGAAATAGTACTCGGTATGTTTAGGGAACTTGCAAAATGAAGGCAAGGCAGTACTCGTGATAACCCATGATAAGGAAGTATTTAAATATGCTGATAAAATTTTTGAAATGAAATTGGGAATCATACTTGACAAAAATGAAAAATTGGTATAGTTTATTAGAAGTTAGTTCAAGCTAATATAGAAGAGAGGCAAAAGTAATGTTTGTAAAGAAAAAGAGTGTTTTTGGCAAGGATTTATATTGTTTTATTTATGCAGGCTTTTGGTTTTAGTACAGTTGCCAAGGCTGAGGGAAAGTATTATGCAACTTGGAAGGAGTATCAGGCAAGCGGTGGACCATCTAAGACTTGGGAGGATGTTGCCAATGCTATGGATACAGTCTTTGAACACGCTAAGGAAGTATACAAAGCAGGAGATGCTAAGGCAGCATATGATTCTATAAAACCATGGTTATTATGGTTATTATGAAACCACAGGCTTTGAGAGAATTACCATGGGTAAGATTTCCGGAGCAAGGAAATCCGAAATGGAATTACAGTTTGCCGCTTGCAAGGCAGTAACCAAGAATGGAGGCTCTACTGATGAATTTAATAAGGAAGTAGATAAGCTTTAAATCTATGATAAGAAATGATGCGGCTATTCTGGATGGTAAAAAACCTACTGCTGCATCAAAGACAACAAGTGGAACGGCCGGCAGTGCGGATGAAGCGGCAATAAGACAGGTTGTAGAGGAAGTGCTTGCTGAACAGTCCGGAGGCAGTACAAGTGCGGCAACAGCTACCTTCATAGCTTGTTTTTCTATCATACTCAGAGAGGGTTTTGAGGCAATTCTTATAGTAGGAGCTATTATAGCATATCTTGTCAAATCGGCCGGTGATGATGCAGAGAGAAGGAAGAGACTTACAAGACCTGTTTATCTGGGATCGTTGATAGGTATAGCAGCGAGCTTTATATTAGCCTGGTTATTAGATGTACTTATGCTTGCAAACAGTGCATCTCAGGAAATTATAGAAGGTGTTACGGCACTTACGGCGGTTGTGGTACTTTACTATGTAAGTAATTGGATGCTTTCTAAATCTGGAAAGCGATGCTTTGGACAAACTATATTAAAAAGTAAGACTGAGACTAATGCTAAGAGTGGAAGTACTCTTGCCCTTGCTGTTACAGCATTTCTTGCTGTATTTAGAGAGGGTGCGGAAGTTGTGCTTTTCTTCCAGCCTATGCTAAAGGATGAAAACATACATATGGTATGGGCAGGCCTTATTGTTGGTTTTATAGTACTTATCTTTGTATACTATGCAATAAATGCATTTAGTTTAAGGATACCGCTTAAACCTTTCTTTACGGCAACGAGCATACTTATGTTTATTATGTCGATATCCTTCCTTGGTGCAGGCATTAAGGAGTTTATAGAGGGTGATGTGCTTGTTATGACTTCTCCGGACTGGCTTGCAGGACTTATACCTTCAAATGAGTTCTTTGAAGTGCTTGGTATATATCCTATACTTGAAACCCTTATTCCACAGCTGATATTGTTAGGAATTACCATACTTGTATATTTGCATTGGAGAAAAGAAAAACCTTGTAATAAGAGCGGAAGCCGATAAGAAGAGGGCGGAAGAAACGGCAAAGAAGGAGGCTCTTCTCAAAGAAGAAGAAGAAAAAGAAGTTAAAAGAACTTATTAAAACCGTAGTTAAAGAAGTAATGGAAGAAAGAGCGGTTAGTAAGGGTTAATAAGCAGTGCATAATTAAGGTGACTAACGATTTATACTACATATCCTCGTTATCATATAAATTTTCATTTTCACATTATAGGAGGAGAACATGAGAAAAGAAATTTTTATCACTTGCTATTGCAGCTACCTTCGCTGTAACAGCAATAACAGGTTGTGGACAGAAGGCAAACAATGCTTCACAGCAAGCAAGGTATCAAGCGCTAAGGCAAGCGGCGAAAGCGTACCCTGCCAGTCAGGCATCAAATATTGTTAAAGGCAGCACTTCATCCGCAGCAGCAGATGCAGCAGCAGCACCTGGAGATGCAGCAGGATTTACAGAATATCCGATTTTTGAAGATGAGAAGGTTGAATTCCTTAATGTATCAGCTGTTTACTTCCAGCCTGTTCCTATGGCTCCAGGCCAGGAGAAGATTGATAAGGAAAATGAGATTCATCTTGAGGCAGATATCTCAGCTCTTGAGAATAAGCTTGGATATGGTACAGGAACCTGGGTTCCATATCTTACCATCGATTATTTAATATCTGACAAAGATGGCAAAGAAGTAGCTAAGGGAACATTCATGCCTATGAGTGCTTCAGATGGTCCCTCACTATGGCGCAAAACATTAAGATGGGTGAGTCAGGTTCCTACAAGCTTAAGTTCACTATCCACAGCCCTGCTGAAAAAGGATATTTAATCCACAGTGATGCTGAGACAGGTCCGGGAGCAGTCCTTGAAGATTACTTCAAAGATGGCAATCTTACAGTTGAGAAAGACTGGGATTATGTAAAACAGAGCTGGTAATTATAAGCTAATATCAGACTTTATTGATAATTTGCTGCATTGGGGGTAAAAATCGTGCAGCTTATTGTGAGTATATTAGGTTGACCGGATTTTGTATAATAAACATCTGAATATAGTGTGATATATGGACTATCCTGTTATATTCAGGTGTTTATGAAGAGGTTCAGGGATTAATAGATAAGGAGAAAGAATTGCTTAAGTATTTTTGTGTTATCAACAGAACAGCTGCTGCCGATGATGCTGCTTACAGGACTTCTGTTTTCGGAATTAAGCAGCTTTGGGCTAAAAAAGGGTACAGGTTGTTTTCAATATGCTGCAGTCATAGTGGGCTTATTAAGTGCAGTTATTATGACGGTATTTAAACCACAAACCAATAAGATAGATACCAGTATGTGGAATGTCAGAATATATGCGGTAAAATGTATTTGCATTGGTTTTATTTGTGATTGCGGGGTTATTTTTAAAGAGATTAGAGGAATTTAGGAAGATAGCAAAAATCTGCCATGCTCAGTATTATGGCGGCTGCCATGTTTCTATATTTCTTACCGCCGTTTTTGAAAAATCCACATACGCTTTTTGTTTGCAGAACAAAGCGTCCCTGTCAACCAATTTTTATACAGACATGGTTGGTATGTGCTTTGGATGTATTTTTGAGTTTTTGTGGCGGGACTTGCAGTTTATAAAGGGAAACATAAGGCTTAGCAGTAGAGGTTTCACTAGCCGTAATGTTTGTATCGGTAATTATAAATATGGTGAAAATGAACTTGGCGATACCCTCGGTGTATTCCCTGGCAAAAGAATAATTAAGACTAATCATACACTATTTATCTTGCTACATTTACTTCAAATAAAAAGATATGGTTTACCCCTGCTTATAGTGGCAGTGTGTTTAGTAATACCGGTAGTTTTTACTTATTAAAAGCCGTAATGTAAACGAACCGTATGAAAATAATGCAGAACATAGAAAGATTAAGGCTAAGTGGAGAAATATCAGGCGCTGGAGCGTAACAGTGGCAGTATGTGCCGTTTTTCCTTTGTTACACTTACAAGCTTGAGGGTATATGCAAATCAGGAAATAGAGATTTCACCCTGTTGAGGAAGCCAAGGTTACTGATGACAATGTAGTGGTATCATTTGAACAGGTAGCTGATGGCCACCTTCATCGTTTTGGCTACCTACAGAAAACAATAAAACGATTAGATTCATAGTAATAAAAACCAAATTCAAATGCTTACGGCATAGGACTGGATGCCCTGTGACATCTGTGGTGAGACAGGATATTATGAGAGAGAGAAGGCCAGGTGGTATGTAATCTCTGCAATGTAGTTATGAATATAAATACAATAGGTTTCAAGGGAGGCTGTAATCCTATAGTAATTGATTATAAGATACATGATGGTAAAATAATCATTCCTATAGCTGAACTTGTTAAGATGAGGATATTTTTAAGTAAGGGGAGATAAATATGTTTTTAGAATGGTAAAAGGGACACTGATCCACAATGGAAAATGATTCTTATTGCCTTTACTATTGGTCTTGGAGCATCTCTTGCAAACAGCTATGCTGAGTGTAGTTTTTGGATGTGGGAGATAAGGTTAATAAAGAGCTTAAGACTTTCGGTGCCAACATTACAGTTATGCCAAAGAGGCAGAGCGTGGTAAGTGATCTTTATGATGTAAGCGGCGGCAAATCGGGTGGTGCCTATCTCAAGGAAGATGAATTGGGTAAAGATTAAGACCATATTTTTGGGCATTTAATATAGTTGATTACACACCTTTTATAAAGAGCAATGTAAAAATTGGCTGATGGCTCTGATGCACAGGTGGTGGGAAGTTGGTTCAACCATCACATGGATTTGCCTACAGGTGAGCAGCTTGACGCAGGTCTTGCAAGCCTTAGAAGCTGGTGGGAGATTAAAAGACGGAAAAATGGATAGATGAACAGGCTGATTCAGATGAAAATGCCCATGATGATGGGTGCTAATCTTGCAGAGAAACTTAACCTTAAGTCAGGAGACAAGATAAGGGTTAAGGGAAGTAAGGAAGAAAGAGAACTAAATATAGTTGGTATATTTTCATCAGGCGGAGATGAAGATGACCGTATATTCACTAAGGCTTAAGCCTGCTCAGGCTCTTAACGGACTTGAGGGAAAGATAGATACCATAGAGTGAAGTGCTCTTACCACTCCTGATAATGAACTTGCGGTAAAAGCCGCCAAGGACCCGCAGTCTTTAACTGTAGCACAGTATGAAATATGGTATTGTACAGCCTATGTAAGTTCTATCTGTTACCAGATTCAAGAGGTTATAACAGATTCAGTTGCTGCTCCTGTAAGGCAGGTGTGGCTGATTCTGAGGGAGCCATCCCTCGATAAGACACAGCTTTTTGATGGTGCTTATAACTATTTTTAAGTCTTATAGGTTCAGCTCTTGGTATATGCAACCCTGTTACTGCTTTCAGTTATGGAAAGAAGCGGTGAAATAGGACTTATGAAGGCTATAGGGGCTCATAACTCTGCAATTACAGGTCTTGTAGCTCACTGGAAATCATAATAACTGCGATAATAGGCGGCACTGTCGGTTTTTGGATGTGGAATCGGCTTTTGCTCAAATCATAGGAAAGAGTGTATTTGGCTCTGCTTATTACACTCAAGGCCTATGGTCATACCTATAGTCGGGATACTTGTTATTATAGTAACTCTTATCGGAAGCATACCTGCCATAAGAATGCTTCTTAAACTTGAGCCAGAGGCAGTGTTACACGGGAGATAATGATGAAAAATAGAAGAATGTTTTTAAGAATGATTACAGCCTCTCTTATGAGGAGGAAGTCCAGAATGATAATAGCACTTTTAGCTATTGCCATAGGAGCCGCCATTCTCTCAGGGGACTTGTAACCATTTACTATGATGTACCGCGTCAGATGGGTGCCGAATTTCGTAATTATGGTGCAAATGTGATACTCACTCCAACAGAAAGCAGATTTACTTATGTCGGATATGAGAGGCGGCTACAGATGTTGTTGCAGCCAATGAACTTGTAGGAGCTACGCCTTTTAGATATGAGACTGTGAGAATGCATGAACAACCGATTCTTGCAGCAGGTACAGATATGGAGTCAGTAAAAAAGACAAGTCCATATTGGCTTGTAGATGGAGAATGGCCTAAGAAAAGTTCTGAACTTTTACTAGGGAAAAAGGTATCTGACAGCCTTGAACTGGAAAGGTAGGAGACAGTGTAGCAGTCAGCTTTACGCCTGAAAATGCAGCTAAAGACCAAGAAGATAATACTATGGACTTCAAGGTAACAGGCATACTTAACACCGGTGGAAGTGAAGAGGACTATGCGTATATGTCAATGGCTGATCTTGAAAATCTTGCAGGAGCAGAAGGAAATATTGATTTAGCAGAAGTAAGTATATCAGCATCCGGGGATAAGCTTAACAAGTATGTTTCCGATATAAATGATAATGTAGATACTGTCAGTGCGAGTCTTGTAAAAAGAGTTACAGCTTCGAAACCACAGTACTTTCAAAGCCCAGGCGTTGGTATTCCTTTGTAACCGTTATTGTGCTTGCACTTACAATGATTTGTGTTGCTACTACGATGACGGCAGTGAGTTACTGAGAGAGAAGAAAAGAGATAGGGGCTTAGAAAGGCAATAGGTGCTTCGGACTCAAGCATAATTAAGGAATTTATGGGAGAGGGCATACTGCTATGGCGGTCTGGGAGGGGTGGTAGGCTCAGTTATCGGCTTTGCCTTTGCACAGACTGTAAGCGTGAATGTATTTGGCAGCTCAATATCCTTTAGGGCCTTTGCTTGTGCCTATAACCATCATTGTATCTATAGCGGTTACAGGAATTGCCTGCCTTATACCTATAAGAACAACAACCAAGATAGATCCTGCCCCTAGTGTTAAAAAGGAGAATAAAAATGAGCTTGTTAGAGTTGAAAGATGTATATAAAATATATGGCGACCTCTTATGCTCTTGACAATGTTAACTTCAAGGTGGAAAAGGGGCGAGTGGGTGTCCATTATGGGGCCTTCTAGGCTCAGGTAAGAGTACTATGATGAATATAATGGGCTGTATGGATAAAACCTTCCAAGGGTTCAGTCCTCTTAGACGGAGTAGATATAGCAAAGGAAAGTGCAAAGAACCTTACAAATATCCGCAGGGATAAGATAGGTCTTATCTTCCAGCAGTTCCACTTGGTAAACTATCTTACAGCCCTTGAAAATGTAATGCTTGCACAGTATTATCACAGCATTACAGACGAAAAAGAGGCTATGGAAGCCCTTGACAGGGTAGGTCTTGCAGACAGGGCTACAGATCTCCCAAGCCAGCTCTCAGGTGGAGAACAGCAGAGAGTATGCGTAGCAAGAGCGCTTATTAACCAGCCGGAAATCATCCTGCAGATGAACCTACAGGTAACCTTGACGATGCCAATGAAGAGGTGGTAGTTGAGTTATTTAGAAAGCTTCACAGTGAAGGCACAACCCTTATAGTGGTTACTCATGATATCGAGGTGGCTGAGGTTGCTCAGAGGATGATAGTGCTTCGTAACGGCAAGATATCAAAGGAAAGCGTAAATAGTAACTTTACGGGACATATTAGGTTTCATGAGTAATTGACTTATTAAATTGATAGTTACGCCTTCGCTGATAAATGTCCAGACTCGCTACGGTTTTTCTTTCTGAAAGATAGCTGCGGTAAGTACCAAGATGTTGACGAAAAACCTGATGCGCTCGCTTAGGCATTATCAGCTACGGCTATATTATTGAAAATCATAATGTAATAATATACATACAGCCGTATATAGTTGACTTTATAAGCACGAAGTCAGAGCGGAAATAGCGCACTATAAAACATTATTAATTATAGCGGCTAATTATGACTTTTGGAAAAATAAGAATATAGGAGGGAGTAAAATGATGAAAAAGTATATGAGAATTGTGAGCATTGCAGCCATAATGGCGGTACTTACTGCCTGTGGCGGTAGTGTGAAGCTTGCTGACGGAAGCTACGAGGGTACCAGTTCAGTATATACGAACCCTGACGGCTCAGATGCCGGAAATGGCTATGGTGTGGTGAAAATTACCGTAAAGGATAATGCAATTACCGAGTGCAGCTTCAAGACCTATGAGCCTGACGGCACGGAGAAGGGTGCTGACTACGGTAAGAAACAGGAAGCGTAGCAAACAGAGATTTCTATAATAAGGCACAAAAGGCTGTTAAGGCTTTGCGATGAGTATGCGAAGCTCCTTGTTCAGAGCGGCAATCCTGACGATATTGATGCTATTTCAGGTGCAACAATTAACCATGACCAGTTTGTTGAGGCGGCAAAAGACAGCTCTTGACTCAGCAAAAGCAAAATAATGATGAAAATAATGAAAACTTTAAAAGCATCTATTTATAGTTGCAGTTGTATTGTTTTTAATAGTAGGAGTCCCTTTTATGATGACAGATTATTGGAGGGGACTCCTATCTTCAGATGAGGCTGATGCAGTATCAAGTCCTTCGGTTGTCATAGATAAGCCATCGGGAAACTACATAGTGCTAATAAACACCAGGCTTCATAAGGATAAGGAAAAGTTAAATCAGTGGATAGATTTTTTTAGTGGAAAAAGAAACTGATATTATCTTTGAAGATATAGCCTGTACTGTGGCTGAGGGGCGATGCTATGGGGATAGAAATGGCTGATAGTTTCCGCTCAAAACTTCCTGAGAATCAGATGAAGATAAAAAGAAGAAGCTGTTTTAGTTGTATCAAGAGCAGAAGAAGGCAAGTTTGATGTTCTACTAATGTCGAAAGAATTTGCAAATTCATATAAGCTGAAAGAGAAAAACAGGGATTATATCGATGATATAAATATAAGTGAGGAGAAGAAGTCCAAATGAGAAAGTGGAATACTATTATCAGCCTTATTTTATAATATTATTTTTGATTCATGCCATAGCGGGCTCCTTTCAGCTTATGAAGATAATCCCCGGCGGAAATGCGGTGATGAAAAACTCGCCTGTATCCTAATGGTCTTTCTGGTGGTTCATATAGTGATAGGAATAAAAGCTACAATTGATTCTCTTAAAGCAGGAAGCAAGACAGGGAAGTTTTACTTTAGAGAAAATGCGTTTTGGATAAGAAGAATAACAGGCTTTGCAATGATTATCCTTATTATCTGCCATGTAATCTTATTTTCAAATAAGGGAGATGTATTCAGGCTGAAAGATTTTAACGAAATTCAGCTTATTTTTTCTATTCTTCTGGTGCTTACTCTCTTAGTACATATATTATCCAATATAAGGCCTTTACTTATAAGCTTTGGAATAGCAGGCTTTAGGGCCTATGTCAAAGACATCATCCTCCTTGTACTTGCGGTTATTCTCTTTATATCAGCAATTGCTTTTGTGATTTATTTCCCTTAGATGGAATATAATGTGGAGGTACTAACAGTGATAAACATAATAGGTGCGGGACTGGCAGGGCTTTCAGCAGCAATTACCCCTTGCGGAGAGGAATGTATTCTGTAATTTGATTTCAAATTATCCGTCTGAGAGAGCCCAGTCGGTTATGGCTGAAGGTGGAATAAACGCAGCACTGGATACTATGGGAGAAGGGGATAACACGGAAAACCACTTTGCAGATACAATGAGGGCAGGCGGTGATATAGCTGACGAGGGCTGCCGTGAGGGATTAACCCAAAAATGCTCCTGATATAGTAAGATATTTGAGAAGGATAGGAGTTCCATTTAACTAAAAGCCAATGTTATTCAGCAGAGAAATTTTTGGCGGACAGAAGAAAAAGAGAACAGCCTATGCAAAAAGCAGTACAGGTAAGGTTATAATGACTGCCCTCATAGACGAAGCAAGAAAGTAGTGAGGCTAAGGGGCTGATACGAAGATATAATCACCACGAGTTTTTGGAACTCAGGCTTGAAAATGAAGGCAGAGTCTGTAAGGGCGTAGAAATAAGGGATAATTACACAGGAAAAATATTATTATTTGGAGGGCAGTGTAATCCTTGCAACAGGTGGGCTGAGCAGGTATATTTAGGGGGAGTTACCACAGGTACAACTGCTAATACCGGAGATGTGGCAGCAAGGTATTTTCACAAAGGGTGAGATTTAGCAATCTTGAAATGATACAGTATCATCCCACAACCATAGAAATTGCAGACAAGGTCTGTCTTGTGTCAGAGGCTGCAAGAGGAGAGGGAGGACGGCTCTTCATTTATAAGGATAATGAAAAATTCTATTTTATGGAGGGAAAATATCCTGAACTTAAGAATCTTATGCCAAGATGATGGTTTCAAGAGAAATGTATTTTGTGAGCAGGGAGAATGCTAATGCTCAGGTTTATCTTGATATGACGGAACTTCATAAGGAGGTCTGGGAAGAAAGGCTGCCTGATTTAAGGGAAGAAATCATCCATTATCTGGGGATTGATCCTAAAAATGAACCCATTCCCGTAAGACCGGGCATCCACTATTTTATGGGTGGAATAGATGTGGACATAGAGCATAAGACAAATGTAGAAAACCTCTATGCAGCAGGAGGAAGCCTGTTCGGCCTACCACGGAGCAAACAGGCTTTGGCGGCAACTCCTCCCTTGGAGCAATATACGGAGGAAGAAAGGCTGCAGAAAGTGCAGCTAAGACAGTGGTAGGTGTAGACAGCTTATTTAATACTACAGAAGGAGTAACTAGGGCTATAGAAAAGCCGTTATACACTACAAAAGTAGTAACAAATCAGGTAGAAAAGAGTAGAATACCTATTGAAATAGAGACTTATAATGCAGAATTTGAAGATGCTCGTGAGAGTTTTATAATTGAGGTGAGGGATATTTTACTCTCCTCTCTTGGGATAGTTAGAAATGAAACCCTGTTAAATGAGGGGATTGCTGCTCTTGACAAGTTGGCACTTAGACAGTTAAATGAGAGAGAAAAGGAGAGGCTCACCCTTGCCAAAGCACTTATACTTAGTGCGTTTTGTAGAAAAGAAAGCAGGGGAGCAAACTACAGAGAAGACTATCCTGATGAAATGATGATTTTAAGGGTTTAACAAAGCTTACTTGAACCAGGGAAATGTAAATATAGAATTATGGAGAACCAATGGAAGTAGTAATTGAGATAAGAAGGCAGGAAGATGCTGAAAGCAGTCCATATTTTTCAGAGTATCAAGCTAACTTTGGAAAAGGAAAATTTGACGGTTGCAAAAGCCTGCTTCGTGAGATAAATGCTGATTCCGACATAAAGGGATATAGAAGGAAAAAGGTTTCATACATAGGGATGGAGAGTGCAGCTGTATTCAAAAGAAATGCGGAGCTTGTGCCATGATTGGTAAATGGGAAAGCCAAAGCTTTGCCTGCGATACATTTTAAGGGATTATGAGAAAAGGAGAGACTTACCTTAGCACCGCTTAGTAAATTTCCTGTTATAAAAGATTTGATTGTGGATAGAGGTATATTGTATAATAACTTAAAAGACATAAAGAATTACCTTGAAGAAGAAGCCGGTCTTACCGATAAAAAAACACGGATACGGCATATGAGGCTTCAAGGTGTCTTATGTGTGGCTGTTGTCTGGAAGTTTGTCCAAACTTTTTATGTGGGAGGAAAACTTCTATGGAGCAGCGTCTTTGTGCCGGCAGCAGGCTGCTCACTGCCCTTGGGAAAGGCGGGGCAGAAGAATTAAAGAGAGAGTATAAGGAGCATATTTACAAGGGCTGCGGCAAGTCTCTTGCCTGTAAGGATATATGTCCTGCCGGGATAGACATGGACAAGCTGCTTAGTAAGTCAAATGCCGTAGCAGTGTGGAAGGACCTGATGAAAACACTGATATGGAAAATATTGATTTATGTAATCGCTTGCATACCGCATTTTTCCAGGATTTATTGAAACAGGATAATTTACTGATGATGAAAATTATTTTAGGAGGTAGTATGAATAGTATAGTTTGTTTGGATTTGGAAGGGGTTGTTAATCCCTGAGATATGGATTGAATTTGCTGAGGAGACAGGAATAGAAGAACTTAGGCTTACCACAAAGGATGAGCCTGACTATGATAAGCTTATGAAGATGCGTATTAAACTCTTAAAGGAGAATAATTACGGCATAAAAGAGATTCAGGAGGTAATAGACAGGGTCCGGCCGTTTGAGAGCGCTGAGAATTTCTTGACGAGGCTTAGGATTTTTACTCAGGTGATTATCTTAAGCGACACCTACAGGGAATTTGGACTGCCTGTAATGAAAAACTTGGGAATCCAACTCTTTTTGCCACGAACTTGAAATAGCGGAGCGGCGAAATAACAGACTATAAACTTAGAAAACGGAACTAAACTTGAGACAGTTAAAGCCTTGCAGAGTGTAGGTTTTGAAACTATAGCTGCAGGGGACAGTTACAATGATCTTGGTATGATAAGAGCAAGTAAGGAGGATTCTTATTTAAGAGTCCTGAGAAGATAAAAATGAAAATCAGGATGTAAAAACAGTAGAATCTATGAGGAATTGCTTTCTGAAATTAAGAAGGTTATAAATGAAGCAAAATAATTAATTGGTCTATGCAAGAGGACTCCTATGCGGCGGTGAAGCTACCGCCGTTTTTATACTCACAGGCTGTGCAGTAAGCAGATGATGTCACAATATGAATGAGTTTTTGTAGAAATTACTTATTCATCGTAAGTATTATCTGTTATGTGGCAGCCTGTTTTTATTCTGAATAATTATTAAAATGTTAAATAGAAATATATAATGCCCACTTGACAAATCTAATTGTATGCAATATAATCATACAAAAATAAATAGTTCGCTTTACTAAGAATGATTGTGGATGACTATTTAATCTAAGGAGCGGAAAGAACATGGATTTTTATAATTTTAAGGCGAGGAGTTTAAGCGGCAGGGAAGTATCGCTTGAGGAATATAAAGATAAGGTAGTCCTTGTGGTTAATACAGCCAGTAAATGTGGATTTACTCCACAGCTAAGGGACTTCAGGAACTCTATGACAAATATTCAGACAGGGTTTTTGTGGTTCTTGGTTTTCCCTGTAACCAATTTGGGAAACAGGATCCTGACGATGAGGTTCGTAATACCTGCCTTATCAACTATGGAGTAAGATTTTCCTATGTTTGAAAAATTGATGTTAATGGGTGAATGCTCACCCTTTATTTAATTATCTTAAGAGTGCTGCGAGTGGTATTCTTGGCAATGATATCAAGTGGAATTTTTACAAAGTTTTTGATAGATAGGAAGGGAGGGTAGTAAAGCGGTTTGCTCCAATAACCAAGCCTTGGGCAATAGAAGAGTACATAATAAAACTTTTGTAGTTATTAGAAAAGGAGGAATTATGAGCGAGATATGACATTGCGATAATAGGAACGGGTCCTGAGGACTTGAAGCCCGCTATTACGGCAAAACTTAGGAATAAAGACATTATACTCTTTGGAACTAAAGAGCTGAAGTCCCAAGATAACAAAGGCAGTCGAGATAAGAAACTACTTGGAGCTCGCCAGGTATTTCAGGTGATGGGCTTGCCAAGGCGTATACTGACCACCTTGAGGGCTATGGACATAAAGATAAATGAAGCAAGGATGTAGTGCAGTATATGCGATGGGAGAGTTATTTTGCTCTTCAGGCATCAGGAGAGATGTATGAAGCGAAGACAATTATTATCTCCACAGGAGTTGTAGCCGGCAGGCCTTTCCCCGGCGAGGATGAGAACCTTGGAAGTGGAGTAAGCTACTGTGCTACTCATGCGATGCTGCTCTGTACAAGGGGAAAGAAGCAGTAGTCATGGGATTACTCTAAAGTAAAAGAGGAAGATGCACTTTTCCTAGCTGAAAATGTGTGACAAGGTGACTTATGTTGCACTATACAAGGATGTTTCAGAGCTTGCGGATAATATAGAGGTTTGATTACGGGCAATGTTCCAAAAGAAATAACAAAAGAAGGCGACAAGATGACCCCTTGTAACCAACAAGGATAGGGTTTACCGCAGATGGAATATTCATATTAAGAGATGTTCTATCAGCAGAAAAAAGCTGGTTCCGGGACTCCTTATGGAGGATGATCGTATGTGCAGTAGGAAGGGATATGAGTACCAACATCGAAGGGGTATTTGCCTGTGGTGATGTGACAGGCAAGCCTTATCAGTATATATAAAGGCTGCGGGTGAGGGAAATATAGCTGCGTTGTCTGCGATTTCCTACCTTATGTCAAAAACGGACAGATTGATAATAGTTAAGTAACTCGTTGAGGTTATTGATAAAAATGGTGTAATCACCGGGAAAGAGGATATTATGGTAAAGAAGATTAATGAAGCAGAATTTTCAGAGGTTAAAAACAGCAGGACTGCAGTTGTAGATTTTAATGCTACCTGGTGTGGACCTTGCACAGATGTTTAGGGCCTGTACTTGAGGAAGTGTCAGAAGAACTTGCAGGAAAGGCAGATTTCTTTTGCAGTTGATGTGGATGACAATCAGACTCTTGCTATTAAAAACAAGATTCAGAGCATACCTGCAGTTGTAATTTTTAAGAATGGTGAGCCTGTTGACAGACAGATGAGGCTTTTGTTCCGAAGGCACAGCTTGTTGAATTTATAGAAAAATATAGGCTAATAATATCACTGTATAAGGATGAATCATGTCAAAAAGAAGATAAATATAAGATGTTAAGACTTTCAAGTCAGCTTTGTTTTCCACTCTATGCCTGTGTCTAAGGAAAATTGTAAAAAGTACAAGCCTTTTTGGATGAACTTGATTTAACATATACTCAGTATATTACTATGATGGTTATGTGGGAAAATGAGAAAGTAAATGTAAAAAGAACTTGGAGAACTATTATATCTTGACTCAGGGTACTCTTACTCCTGTACTTAAGAAGCTTGAACAGAAAAATTTATTGGCCGCCATAGGGACAAGGATGATGAAAGAGTACTCAATGTAACTCTTACTCGACAGCGGCAGGGAGCTCAAGGATAAGGCTTTTGGATGTGCCTAAAAAGATGGGAGCCCTGTCTTGAGGCTTACAGAGGAAGAGATGTCAGTGCTACATGCTATACTTGATAAAATGCTGAAGGAATTTTTAAAAATAATAGGGATTAAAGACTATTTTTCTCCAATTTAATGAAGATTTGGAAAAAAATTTAGTTCAATTTTTAATAATTAAGAAGGGCTGAATAGATTAATATGTTCGGCCCTTCTTTGTAATTTAAGTTTTTGACATATGCTATACCCGTTTTACCTACTCAGTCTTTTTGTTCAAAACTTTTTCATAGCCGCAAAGCTTTCCTTACTGATAACATCGCTCAATTCTACAAGCGTCTTCCAGTGCAGTCCCCTTATCCACCCGAGGCTTATAAGCCAGGTGGAGAAGAATTTATGCCTTTCATATATCATATCAGCAACTTCTTTCCCAAGCGGAGTAAGTTTTTATATATCCATTTTCATCAACAACAATATGACCTGTGGTTCTAAAGATTTTTCATAGCCACGCTTACGCTTGATTTCTTAAAGCCCATTTCGTTAGAAATATCTACAGAACACTCATTTCCAATTCTTTCGGTAAGCATAAGTAGTGTCTCTAAATAATCTTCCAGCCGATTCATGTAGTTTCCATTCAGTGCCACCTCAAGCTTTTATCTCAGATATAACAAAGATTAAATAAGCTTAGCAAGGGTGAGCGGGTTTTCGTTAAATTAATTCTGTTTATGGAGAATATGGGAAGTTTAGGCTGGAAAATTTGCAATGAAAAATAATAATAATTATCAAAAATCTATTGACAAATTGGAAAAATTTATTATCATCATAATCAGTTAGCAAGAACTAACTTAATAAAATTCGGAGAGCTGTTATGAGTTTTGATATTGTTGACATAATCAAAAAGATGGATGTGCATTCGGTTCCGCTTTCAGTTGGCATTGCGGTGCACCCGTTATTTCAGGAATTAAAAATATCCAGTTTATTAACAATACCGGCCAAAAACATCAGGAGTTATCATCTATATTAAAGAAAAACTAAACTTTCTTTTTAGGATTTTATATCCGGGAAGGGAAAGAGCTTGTAATTCTAATTTACAGAGAAGCTGAACTTAAGGAATATTTGAAAAAGAGATGAAGTAGGGAGTTTATTTATAAATGCGGTTACAAAACTTCAGATATGAATAAGATATTTCCGATACTTGTTAAGCACTATATTAGATATATGGAGTTAAAACAGGATTTTTCCACACGAACTGGGACTGTTTTTAGGCTATCCGGTTGAAGATGTTGTGGGATTCATTGAAAATAATGGGAAGAATTTTCTTTACAGCGGCTACTGGAAAATTTATAAAAGATGCAGAGATTAAGATTCAGCTCTTTAAGAATTATGAGAGAGTTCAAACGGAGATGGTGCGATTGCTGTATGAAGGACTTGATATAGTTAACATTATCCACAATTACAGTAACATAGATCATGGTGAAGGGAATGTACCTGTTCAAGTGATTTGTGCATAGAAAATAGATGTGAATACACAGAAAGAGGATGTATTATGAGTAAAATCAGCGTAGTTTATTGGTCACAGACAGGAAATACTCAGGCAATGGCTGAGGCAGTTGCAGAGGAATTAAAGGAGCAGGAGCAGAGGCGGAATTGCTTGAAGTTGGAGCTGCTTCTGTAGACGCACTTAAGGAAGAGAAGGCATTTGCACTTGGATGTCCGGCAATGGGTTCTGAAGTACTTGAAGAGTCCGAGATGGAGCCGTTTGTAGCAGAGCTTGAGCCACATGTATCAGGCAAGGTTATTGCACTTTTTGGTTCTTATGACTGGGGCGATGGCGAATGGATGAGAGACTGGGCAGACAGAATGAAGGCTGCAGGTGCAACAGTTGTTGGAGATGAGGTGTTATCTGCAATCTTGAACCTGACGCTGAGAGGCCTTGACAAATGCAAAGAACTCGGAAAGAAGCTTGCAGAGGCTTAATAGGGCAAAATTCGAAATGAAGCCGTAGAAGTATTTGTTATCATAGGGTGTCAAAATTTTTGACACCCATATCATATAAGGGGTGCATTATGAGTGTGGTTATAGTAGGCGGTCATCATGACCGTATGGTTTTGTGTATAAGAAAAATATGTAAGGAACATAAATGTAAGGCAAGATTTTTACACAGATGTCTGCTAATCTGAGTGGGCGAGATAGGGTTCGCCGGATTTGCTGATACTGTTTACAAACACTGTATCACTAAGATGGTGCGTACAGCCCTTACGGAGGCTGAAAAAATGTAAGAGCTAATATTGTCAGAAGCCACACAGACGGTGGAACTGCATTAAATGAGATTCTTGACAATATAATGCCAACAATGGCATAAATCAGGTTCAAGATGATAATGGAAGTTAATATCCTGCAATAATGAAAGTCAGTCTTTATTAGAGCCATTTTATTGCAAAATTTTTCTCAAAAACTGCAAAAATGATTGAAATCGACTTGCCTATTGTTATAAGTCAGTACATAATTGATGTGAAACAGGTATAACTCAAAGCCGATTGCTTATTATGAAGTTTAGAAGGCAGTTTGACATCTTAGAAAATCTTATTATTAAAAAGGAGGGATCCTGAGATGTGGGATAAAATTAATTGGAAAAAGGTTGGATTATTTTTAGGCGGTTTGCTTTTTGGAACAGTCGGGCTTAAGGCTTTGTTCAGTGAGGATGTTAGAAATGCTATACGCATGCAACCGCAGCAGCTCTTAGAGTTAAGGATTATACCCCATGAGCGTACAGAAACACTTAAAGAGAGAACTGTGAAGATATCTATGAGGATGCTTTAAGGATATCAATGAGGATAGAAAGGCTGCTGAAGAATCTATATTTGAAGATGCTTCCAAAAAGTTACAAAGAAGTAGGAAGCACTGAAGAATAAAAATTCTTGGTCTGCAGGGAGTAAAGGTTAGCTGCCACTCTCCTGCAGGCTATTTCTTTCCATAGTAAAAGTGCTTTATAAAGATAATTAGAGGTGGGATGATGAAATTTAAAATTATATCTGAATCAAGCGGTGAGATTGAGAATGGAACTCTTGCAAAAATACATGTGTTTCGAGCAGGCTGATACCCTGTTTTACTATGTGAGACATCTGTCTGGAGTTACATTTGCCCAAGGTATCCGATAGAACCTGTACGCTTACGGTTGAGTTTACGGAGATAAATGGGATATAGTAGATGCCATTCAGAGTTTGACTATGGGAGAGTTTAAAAAGCTCCCGATGAGTTCGTAGAGAATTCCAGCAGAAGCCCTGAATGCAGCTATCAGGACAAATTGTTTCATGTCCATTGCAAGAGGGTCTTAACGCAGTCACGTTACACCAATGCCTATAAGGATTGCACTTCACCGCAGCAAAAATCTGTTAAGTACATTAAAGAGGGTATCAAGAGCCTTCTAAGCGGTAAAATAGAAAGTGGCTCTTCTGGATGGTGTGGCTGTAGGGTCTCCGTGCTTAGAAGAGATTTTAATACTGCAGGTTCTGTTGTGTTCTTGCTGGGGAGTGGGAGAGCTCCTTGAGGAATGGACTGAGAAGAAGACTACGGCAGACCTTGCCGGCATACTTTCGCTGAATATAAGCGAGTATGAGCTTAAAAATGACGAGTACAGAGATTCTTGTTGACTATAATACGATAAAAGAAGATGATGAGGTAGTGGTACACTTAAGCGGCGTTATTCCTTTTGACGGGATAGTTGTAGAGGGTGAAGCCATCGGTCAATCAGGGAAAGCTTCAATGACAGGGGAGAAAGTGAGCCTGTAAAGAGGAAGAGGGAAGTACAGTATTTGCAGGAACCGTTATAGAAGAAGGAGGAACTTACCTTTAGGGTAAAGAGGAACGGGAGGACACTCAAAGTTTGAGAAAATAGTTAAGATGATAGGGGGAGACTGAAAAGCTTAAGTCAGGTGCAGGAAAATTCTGCACTTCAAGCTTGCAGACAGACTTGTACCTTATACATTGGCGGGTACTGGACTTGTATATCTCTTAACCCGCAATGTAACCAAGGCACTCTCAGTGCTTAAGTGAACTTCTCCTGTGCACTGAAACTTGCCATACCGGTATCGGTACTCATCTGCAATCAGAGAGGCTTCTGAAACCGGAATAACCGTAAAGGAGGCAAATTCTTAGAGGCGGTTGCGGCAGCAGAGACTATAGTTTTTGATAAGACCGGTACGCTTGCACCAGGACAGAGCCTGTGGTTACTTCTGTTATATCCCTCAGAAGACAGGGAAGAGGATGAACTCCTTAGAATAGCTGCCTGTCTTGAGGAGCATTTCCACACTCCATAGCTTTAATGCGGTTGTAGAGGCAGCAAAGAAGAAGGGCTTAAGCATAAAGAAATGCATTCTAAGGTGCAAACTACATAGTTGCCCACGGAATAAGCAGCCATATGAGCGAGACAGTAGTTATAGCAGCTATCATTTTGTATTTGAAGATGAGGGAGTTGTGATTCCTCAAAGGGACTTGAAGAAAGATTTGAAAATATTTCCTGAAGTTCATCCCATCTGTATATGGCAATAGAAGGAAGGCTGTCGGCGGTTATACTGCATCTCAGACCCTGTGAGAGAGGAAGCTAAGGAAGTGTGCAGAGACTAAGGGAACTTGGCATCAAAAAGGTTGTAATGATGACAGGTGACAATGAGCGTACGGCAAAGGCTGTAGCCGCTAAAATAGGAGTGGATAAGTATTACGCTGAAGTACTTCCTGAGGACAAGGCGGTATTTTGTTGAGAAAAGAAAAGGCGAAGGGAAAGAAAGGTAATTATGGTTGAGACGGCATCAACGATTCTCCTGCACTCTGCAACTGACTGTGGCATAGCTATCAGCGGCGGTGCCGAACTGGCGAGGAAATAGCCGATATTACCATGGTTGCGCAGACAATCTGGAACGAACGTGAAACTTAAAACATTGTCAAATCTCCTTATGAAGAGGATAAACAGTAACTACAGAAAAATAGTTGGCATCAATGGAGGACTGATTGGACTTGGTGTATTTGGAGTTATCCAGCCTGCCATCGGCTCTTGTACACAAAACCTCTACTCTTGCAATCGGACTGCAGTCAACTATCAACCTTATGGAGCGGCTATCATGATAAAAAGCGGAGTAAAAGATCTGCAAAAGCTAACAGGGATTTACGAGGCTGCAAGAGCAGTATATGAGGGAAAAATAAATCCGGACCAGTGGGGTACGAACTATCCTGTGAAGACATTTTTGCTAAAATGACATGGAAAAAGGTGTACTATACACTGATGAAGGGTTTAACTTTTGCCTTCTGTGCTTATGGGTGGAAGAAGCCCATAGAGATATATATGAGGGCAGCTGGTTAAATGAAAAGCCCTACCTCACTCTCCATAGGGTTGCAGGTAATGGAAGGGGTTAGAGGGTGTTTTTCCAAGGTATTTGAATTTAGTATAATAAAAATGAGAGAAGCAGGACTCCTCAAATATCAGGATTGATACCCATGACCTTACCATGCAGAAGGCTCTTGCACGGCAGGGTTTTGTAAGATGTGGACTTGTAAAACTTAGGGAAGGCGAGAGAATAGCCTATCAGTATGTGGCTAAATAAAAGGAAAACTATCAACAGGGCTTTGATGTCAGATGCTTGCTGCTACAAAGCCCTGAATCATTTTCTGCCGCCGCCCCCTTGGCGTTAAAAGCTCTTTTAAGCCTTCCCCAATTAAACTAGAATCAAGGCTGTTGCTGCCTATAAGGTAGAATAGCCTATCGTCTCAACAAGGATACGCAGTGATGCTCACTCTTGTTAATGAAATCAATTAGAGCCTCTCTTTGGCTTTTGCACTCTATTTCATCAGTGAAGATAAGAGCCTCTTTTGAGGTAGGCAAAATTGTCTATTTCACTTATCAGTCTGGTCTTAAGAGCCTCTCTTAGTTTTTATCCTAAGTCCGTCTCTTTCATTCGTTATGAGGCTGTTACATTGTTTACCACCTCGTTTTGTTCTGAGGAAAGTAAAACTCTTAATTCATTCATATTGTTCTGAAGTGAACTAAAATATGCAAGGGCTCTGAAACCACAGAGAATGGAAAGCCTCATGCCGCCCTTTATACTTTATGGAGAAATTACCTTGAGTAAACCCTATTTCGCCGTTTTGTTTTGTAGATAGAGGGCAGCAACAGGCACAGATGTCTATTCCTAATTTCAACTATCCTAATGTCTCCGGCAAGTTCACCCTTGCTATCTGTAATCAATTTTATTAAGTTCTGATTTATCAGGGTAATAACAGGTTATATTGATATTACTTACAGCCTTATTAACCTCCTCCTCTATTTTTGCAACATCTTCAGGGTGAGACAGCCGTTGTAGTCCATAGTTACATTGTTGTCCGAGAGATGGAAGCCGACATTTTTCGTAACCAAACTTTCTGATGGACTATGCCTGAAAAATATGTGTTCACCACTATGCGCTGCATGTTTGAAACCAGTGTTCTCAGTCAATTTTTCCCCTAATCTTTTGTATTTTCAAGATTTAGAATGTCAAGGAGGCGGAAGAATGATGAAATGGGTTATGACTCCTGCCTTATCAATTTGAACATTTTTCCACAATGGCAATGATATTGCCAATTATAATTTCACCCCCTGTCTCGGACCGCCCGCCAGCCTCAGGGAAGAAGAGTTTGATTAAGTATAATTTTATAAAGTATTATAACCGGTATCACAGGTGTCTATGCTTATGATATCAACATCAAAAATCAGTTTTATACGGATAAATATAATATAATTCGAGAGTTGGCATAAATTCTCCTTTAAATAATGAGTGGTACAGGTAAAAGATAAAATATTTATCTGATGTCTTGTGTCTGTTGTTGTCAAAAGTAATTATAATGATATAATTAATAAAAGCCAGTATGCAAGTTTAGGAGATGTTTGAAAAAGATAAAAGATGCTGAAAAAGAGATATTAAGATATTGCAAACAGTCATCCGAAATATATTTTGAGTGCAGTTTGTAGATGAAAATGATGCAGCAGGGGCAAGAAGAGATAAGACTGATTGAGAGTTATACTGACAAAAAGATTCGCTTTTATGGGCATTAGGACGCCAGTTGGAATGATGAATTGTCCCCACAGGGAGGCTGAACCTGTGTTTGAAGAGCAGGGCTGAGGAAAAAGCAGACAAAAATCTTGACTATCTTGAGAAAATATCAACAAACTTAAAGAGGCATGTGCGGATGGATGACGGTGAGGCAATCGGTTATTCTCGGTGGATGTTCGTGCACGGAGCCTGTTTGCACTGTGGGCAAGGGGATATAAGGCCTCTGCTTTTTCAGGAATAGCGGCCGCATCGCTCTGTGTCAGTTTCGCTCTGAAGGCTGGACAGAGCACATTGCAAGGAGAAAAATATAAATGTTGAGGCTGTTTACTTAAGCCTGGGTGATAAAGAATCAAAGACTTCAAATAAAAATTGTCTCAAAGCTTGAAAATTGTATTAAAACTACAGTATAATAAGTTTTCAGAGCAAAACAGTTTCAGAAATATACGATGGACTGGAATAAAGGAAACCATTTCCAAAGATGTTCCGTTGCGTATGGCTTCCGAGGTTTTTGGCTGGATTTTGAAACAATATTTAAGAATATAGTTGATAGACGATCTGCAGTTCCTAGTAGAAATAGATAGAGGGGTTGTTGGAGAAATCTTCTGAGATTCAAATCTTTAAAATAATGCGTGAAAGGGAGTATAATAATGGCTAAGAGAAAGTATTGGTAGTAGATGATGCGGCTTTCATGAGGAATGATAAGCTATGGACATCCTATCTAAAGAATGGATGTGAGAGTTGTAGGTGAGGGTGTTAGCGGAAAGCAGAGTGGTTGAAAAATATAAAGAGTTAAAAGCCTGAGTATCGTTACTCTGGATATTACAAATGCCTGGAATGTGAGTGTACTACAGTGTCTTAAGAAGATTAAAGAGTTTGATGCTGCCGCATATGATGTAGTTATAGTGTGTCTCTGCAGTGGGACAGCAGGCTATGGTTATCGAATCAGCTAGAGGCGGAGCAAAGGACTTCCTAGCGTTAAGCCTTCCAGCAGGATAGAGTTTTAGAGTCTCTTGCAAAGATTAAATAAAGATTAATACAACATATAGGTTTCGGAATTATAAAGATAATAAATGAAACTGAGGCTGTTTTCTAAAATGAAAATGGTCTTAGTTTGTTGGTCTCAATATGGATAATTTATAGTAAAAAGCAGATGACAGGAATCGAACCCGCCTTCTCAACCTTTGGGAGGTCGCATTCTACCGATGAGACTACATCTGCTATATATAATTAGATTATATCCCTAAAGAGAGGAAATGTGTGGAAGTCCAGCTTTATAGAAAGTTATGGGAAGGAAAAGTAGAAACATATACAGGAAGCTCTTGTAACATGGTTTTGGCTCCCGATGGAGGGGATAACAGGGAGGGTTTTTAGAAGGATATTTGACAAGTATTTTGAAAGGAATAAGTGACTACTATACTCCATTTATCACCCTAAGGAGAAAAGCGTGGATTGGATCAGATATAAAAGGAACTGCTTCCCGAGTGTCAATAGCGAATAAAAGACTAGTTCCACAGATACTTACAGCCGAATTCCAGGTGAAGCTGCTACCTGAGCTGGAAAGCAGGTAAGTTGATGTGAGATGGGTTGGTGATGAGGTAAATCTTAATTTAGGATGTCCATCAGGTACTGCGTAGTCAACAAAACGCAGAGGTTCGGGAGCGTCGAAGCAGAACCTTGGGGAACTCGAGAAAGCTTTCAACATCAATTTACAGCCGATCGAACGCTACGGGACTTAAAATATCAATAAAAACCAGGATGGAGTTATGAAAGTATTGAAGAGGTTTGAGGATATCCTGTCTTTGTATGACAAAATTTCCTTAGAAAAGCTAATCCCAGCCATCCAAGGACAAGAATGGAATTTTATATGGCGTGAGTTCATAGAAAGCTTTGCAAAAGCCTTTGAAAAATAAGGATGAAAGTAGTCGACGCACAGGCTTTTGTTTCAATGGAGAATTAAGTGATATGGGAGATATTGAGGAGCCGAAATGAAATTTCCTAAGATTAATCATTTAATGATAGATGCAGGGGATTACTTAGATATCCGTTTTTGGTAGAGAATATTTGCAAGGTGGAGAGTATGGATAGAAATAAAAGACTAAAATTATTTGACTGAACTGGCTTTCTGTATATTTGGAAGAGAATTCAATAACAAGTGACGGCGGCGTGGCCCAAAATGAAAGTTAGAACTCTGGTATTATATTCAAGAGTGTTTTGGAAAATTCTGAAAATTATATTTTCGAATATCAGAAAGGCTATGAAGATTGAAGTAGGGCTGGTAGTTGCAAATGTTCTGTTCAAACTGCGTGATGTAAGAAAGCAGGAATAATTATTATATATTCTTGCTATTAGTGGAATATTATGATAATCTTAGAATAAACGGGAATCGGTGGATTTATTTCATCATTTAAAGTCTGGAGGTAGGTAAAATGGCTAAAATAGGAGATGAAAAACTCCATTGGTTGATGGATGGAGATGAGATGACGAGGGGTAATAGTGGCGGATCTCAAAGGATGAACTCATATTCATCCATTTTATTAATTTAAAATCTGAATACTATGACTTGGGACTTAAATATCGTAATGAAACTGATGACACAGTAACCACAGAGTCTCAGGTGGAAAGCTACACTTTAAGTACGGAGTTGCGGTTAAATGTGCGACTATTACAACCGAATGCTGCCAGAGTTAAGGGTGAACAACACAATCTAAAAGAGATGTGAGAGAAGGTCCAAACGGGACTATTAGAGCTATGCTTTGATGGAACTGTATTTAGAACCCCTCATTCTTGTAAAAGGAATAGAGAGCCATGTACGCACTTGGAAATCACCCATTACTATAGCCAGAAACATGCATATGGAGATGATGTATATAAAAATGCTGAAATTGAGATAGATGCACGGAAAGGCTGAACTTGTGCTGCTACGGCAGAGGATGAGGGCTGTAACAAAAAGCACTGATCCCATGATTTCAGCTGATGCTGAGGATTATCCGGTGGGTATGCACAATCTTAATTCTTCCATAGAAAGTTTTTGCAATAGCCTGCTTTGAATATGCCCTCGACCTTAATGTGTCGATCTGTGGTTCTCAACAAAGGATACAATATCAAAGAAGTATGAGCCATACTTTTAAGTGATGGCTTTTTGAAGAAATACGATGAAAGACATATAAGGGAAAAGTCTGTATCAGGATTACCTATTTCTATACCCTATTAGATGCTAGTGGTGGGCCAGGGGTTGTAGAAGTGAAGGAGGCTTTTCTTGGGCTTGTAAAAATTGCGATGGAGATGTGATGGGCGATATGCTTTACTACAGCCTTCGCTCTCTCTCAATGATGAGACTTCTGTCCTTGTATCACTAAGGGAGCATGGGACTATGAGGGCTGCCTATGGAACCAGTACAGAGACATTGTATAAGTGTCGGTGCAGAGCGAGCTTCTACCTTTTACCTCCATAGCTACAATCTTTGCCTGGAGTGGAGCTCTGAGGAAAAGAGGAGAACTTGACGACTCAGGTGAACTAATGCGCTTTGCAGAGAAACTTTGAAAAGCAGTTATTCGATGCATGTTGAAAACAGCATCATGACTAAAGGATTTGTGCAGATATTACCACTCTTAAGTAGTCGCAACAGAGGCCGGTACTAGAAGGAATTTATTATAGGCTATAAGAGAAAGACTTGAGAAAAGTCTGTAGATTATATCTCCAAAAGTGCGGAGATTATGAAAATAGGTTTTATAGGTATGGGCAATATGGGCGGAGCGGTACTCGCTTTAGGGCTGATCAAAATATGGCAAGATAAATAATATCAGGGCTTTTTGCACCTAATCAGACCAAAATTAAAAAGAAAATGCGGATAAAACGTTTTATTCCTGTATCGACTTTGGAAAAAGCTGGGCAGAAGATTCGGATACCATTATTCTTGCCTTTCCGTAAAGCCTCATCAGGTGAGATGGTTAGTTCTCGATGAAATTGGAAATGACTTGAAGGGGTAAGCGCCGTAATATCGATTGTTACTGGGATTAGATTTTGAAAAATGGAAGTCTCAAAGGGATTGAATGGGCGTACGATTCCAGTTTGTTATGCGTCACCGTGAGTACAGGTATGGAGTGCTTATATTTGAAGGAAGACAATTCTAACTGTTTTGGCAGGTGAAAGAGCTGACATTATACGAGGGTTTTGTGAAAAGAGTAGGCCTTGTAACTGAACTTTCTTCCGGACTTATGGACATAGGAGGTCGGTGTCGGGCTGTGAAAGTCCGCCTTTTGTATCTGGCGTTCATAGGAAACGCATGACGCGGCGGTGAAATATGGCATTCCTAGAGAGAGCGTACGCTATAGATGGCATCCACAGCGGTGATGGGAACGTAGCCAGCACAATTGTCTACGGGAGAACATCCGGCAGTTGATTAAAGACGAGGTATGCTCCCGGTGGAAGTACTATTAGGGAGTGGCGGCTGCCTTGAGAGAGAGAAGGCCTTTAGAGGAGCCCTGTCAGGCTCGATTGATGAGAGTATGAGGGTGACATCATTAATATATTGAAATTTGATTCTATAAACTGGAAACTCCCACTCTTAAATTGTTATATTTAGGAAGTGAGTTTCTTTTAATCATCCAATTTTATAAGAATCAGTTTGGTTATATTTGGATTACAGGAGCTTTTTAATATAAGGAGTCCATGTCATCACTGCTATTGTTGGAGAGGAATCTCCACACATTCCTTCCCTGTCGATAAGGAATTTAGTGAATTCGCAGCAATTTCGCTGCCCAACACCTGACCAAGGCTTGCGAGCTTTCAAGCAAGCCCCGATGCGCGTTGGTTACTTTCCAGGTTTGCCCCTTAAGACATCAAAAAGCGGGATCTGCATTAGGACCGTTTACTCAAGCTTTCAAAGTTTTCAAAAGTAACACCACAATTAACCATACAGAACTTAACGGTATCTTTTTCCATTCTGGTGACTTGGTCAAGGAACTGTCCATGATGGGAAAACCGATGATTTCAAACCTTCCTGTTGTAGCCTCTGATATACTTTTTCAAGATCTCGCTGCGGAGTAAGACCCATCCGTGTGCGCAATATTAACCAGGTAAGAAGCACCTTTTGTTCCAGTATTCTGAAAGGAAGTCACCCAACATTTTTTATACACTGAAATCATAAACGCTCATACTTCCTTTCATTAAATGCAAAATTATTTTTGATGATACTAATGATAACAGTGTTATGAAAAAATAAAGCTATATGTAAATAACTAAAGTTGCACACAATTTAATTCGAATTTTGTATATTTAAAACATATGTGAATGTGTAATTACTTGATATCAAGGACTATTATTGGGCAAACTAATGACAAAGTTATATGATGGTTGTATAATGCCAAAGGTTTGATGTAGGGTATTTTATTTTATTCTTTAAAAGAGTTATAAATGTAAATGGACACAGGTGTCAAAAGTATACATTCTATGCAAACTTGTGTGTACAAAAGAATTTATTATCTTTAATGTATAAAAGTATGGTGGTATTATGCTTAAAACAAGTCTGAGGGTGGAATAACAACTTATGAAATCACAGATAGCTGGCGAAATCCGAGATTCAAAAAAGATAATTAGATTAGCGATTGACGGCAGTGATGGACATCCTGCGATGGAATACCCAGGATAGAGATATTCTGGATATGACTTATTTTCATAACCATGTTCAAAATAATAGGAATAGTAATGGGAATAGAGGAGGCGCCCCAGCTGATTGCTTTGAGAGCATGAGATAGGACTTAATAACAATTTCTGTCTGGGAAAAGATTGTTGCCGGTGTATCTAAAGATGGCATAAACAGATACCGGGAAAAGGTATTAGGAATATGTGGCAGAGTTGGCCTCTTATAAATAAAGAAAAGCTTCTGTAGAGAGTGGAAAAGGATTGAAGAGGAACTTATACTTGAGCATTTGTACGGAAATATAAAAATCAAGAGAGAACTTAGTATAAGAAGTAACCCAACGAAGCTGGGAAATAAAGGATAATTTAGTTGTTGTGGTTTTTGATGTATGAATATAAGAAAGTATAGTTGATCAAAAGAATCCAGTAGAAAAAATAGAAGTTGTAAAAGAGAAGATGTTTAGATCTTGAAAATAATTTTGGATGGTGAAATTTGACCTTTATACTACCAAAAACAGTGAAGGCATTATATTTTTATTTTGAGTTCGACAAACACCATCTGTATAACAAAGATAAATTATTCAAGAAAATGATGCAGGAGTCTATAGAAGATTATGAAGCTTCACCTAAAGTACAGTTGAATTGGAAGGGTAGTAAACAATATATTTGATAATTCAATATCATATAATAGAGGCAAGGGAAGTCATCGTAACAGGAAGAAGTATGCTTGGTCTTGGAATGATACACGAATATAAAGATTCTTAAACTTTTTTTCCCTTGCTTAAACAATGCTGGGTTAATAAGGATATATTGGCGGGTGAGCTCATGCGTCCGATAAGAAAGTTACAATAGAATATGACAGGGAAACGAAACTGAATACTATACCTTCTTAAAGGAACTGATAAATGCGGAATCTGAGCCTGACACAAGTGTCAGAAAATAATTACATCCATTATAATATTGGCAAAATACATAGGCTTTAAAAGACAGAAGAGATTATAGACTAAGGTAGACACAGCGAATAGCAGATTTAAGTTGAACTCAATCGTAGGCTTTATAGAACTTAAAAAACATGAAGACACTTAAAACTATTCTTATGTTTATGGAGATGGAAATGCAAATATATTAAAAAAAAAAGTAAAGAAAAATCCAAGGATACATTCAAGTAAATAAATACTCTGAATCAAAGATTATGGGTCAGTAGAATTATAATTTATAGTAGTTGTTTTGTAAGCTTGTAGTTCCGGAACCAGTCACAAGTCTTGAAGAAAACTGATAGGCAGCAGGTTGGAGCAACATATCAATTATGCGAAAGATTTGGTGTCGGCAATTGATAATGAGGCAAAAGTGGACGTCAGGGGAGATACTATATATATTTTGAGAGTACTACAATTGGAGATGGTTCTGCTGAAAAGGCTAACTTGTGTTCCTTTTGGAAATAACATTTTGATAAGACGGGCACTATGGCTTATATCTTCATAAAGGTAAGTGATGATGATCCTGAGTTTATACAAATGCTGTTAAAAGACAGGGCTATGAGATTGGCCACACATAGGGTGGAAGTACATTGGGAGAGGGCGGAAAGTCCATCCTTGGCACTTCATATGACTAAGAATGTTTCTGGACACACCTTGATAAAAGGGCGATATTCCGGAGAGGCCACAATGTAGCTGGGGATATGATATTTTGTCTCGGTATAGAGTAATTTGAAGACAAAGACGGCAATGTAGTCGGTGCCATTGTAGTTGGCAGAAGACAAGAGATGAATAATGAGATAAGCAAGGCTGTTGTTAAGGTGGCGGGCAATTACACCGTATGGGCTAATTGCAATTATAATAACAATTATTTTTGCACACTCACAGCTTTTAAGCACAATAAATGATATTGTGAGCTTAACGAAGGCAGTTGGAGGTTGGAATCATACCTGATACAAGGCTGAATGTCAAATCAATAAGTGAATTAATCTGGTTGCAGAAAGCGTAAATAACCTTTGTAGGCTACTTGAAAAATCTTAAATGCAGAAGAATCTGAAATAGATGGGACTCACAGACCTCCGAACAATGTCTGAGACGGATATTGTACAGAACTTCCAGAAGTACCCTGAGGTAAACCAGAAAACCCCTTGAGTTGAAACCGATATAGATTATTTCCAAGCAGTATAATGATAACCAGGTCACTGGTGAATGGAGATGATCAGATAAGGCGGATGATTGCGGAGAATTGCAGAAACTTACTCAGGAAAGTCCTAAGATATATGTTGCAAGGCATGGTGGAGATGAATTTGTTATTATATATCCGGGTTTCCTTTTGCGGGGTAGAAGGTTTTGTTAAGATGTTGAAGAGAAACATTCAGGCAAAATGCACGAACACGAGCGCTCTAAGGCTGCTGACGTAGTTACAGAGTCACTCAGGAGTGTTTCTATGTTTTGATGTGTTACATCAGGATAAAAACCATTGCAGACTTCCTAAAAAGAGAGCTGATGAAATGCCTCTCATGAAGAAGAAGGTTGGAAGAAATAGTTATCGGATACTAGATATGTAGGACTTGGACTTATATTTGATAAACGGATATTATGGTACACAAGTATAAAATAAAGACTATGATGGTGCAGCCTAAAAGGCATGCAGAGTGGGAGCCATACAGAGAGAGAGCAGCTAAGCTGGAGTCTTGTCGCCAATTCTGACATTTCACACCTGAGGTTGCGTGAAATCTTAAAAAGAGAGTAGATTCTGCAGCGGCAGCCGTTATCTACAGCAAATTACAGAGGCCTGTCAAATGACGCGTGGAACCAGGGTGGTAACACACGGAATTCCGCCCCTGCATTATGCAGGGGTGTCTTAAAATGAAAAGTCTCAAAGTCCGTGTATCAGTCATGTGCAAAATTTGTCTCGACAGTATCTGTGAACACAAAGTGTAGGTATAATACACACTTTATTATAATAGTGGAGGACAATGTGAAAGATTACAGGCAATTATGGATTCTGCGCTTTAAGCAGATAGAAGAAGCTGTGGACAGCGAAAAGCTATGATGCAGAGTCTGCTTCCTCGAAGAAAGGTGAACTTACTCAGGTGTTAAAAAGCCCTCAAGGATGCAGCTCCTGAGGATAGGCCAAAGGTGGACAACGCTAAATGAAGCAAGGGAGGCTAGAGAAGAGGCTTGACGAGCGTGAATTTGAAAAAGAAAGATACTGACCTTAAAGCTTGTGACAGAGACTCATAGATGTTACCCTTCCTGCTAAAACCTATGATAGGACATGGCATCCAAAATACCATAGCCCCTTGATGAGGTTAAGAAAATCTTTTTATAGAGCATGGAGATCAGGTTGTAGACGGCCCCTGAGATTGAATATGATTACTATAACTTTAGAAGCACTTTAATATACCCTGCAAACCACCTGCAAGGGACGAGCAGGATACATTTTATATAAATGACCAAGCTTTTGCTTCGTACACAGACATCATCGGTTCAGGTATATGTTATGGAAAAAGAAAAGCCTCTAGAATTATTGCTCCGAAGGGTATTCCGTTCAGATGAGGTGATGCAACACATTCACCTTCCTTCCACTGTAGGTAGAGGGCCCTTGCAATAGATAAGAGTGCAACAGCTGCAGACCTTAAGAGAACTCTTTGCTGAATTTCAAGAAGAATCTTCGGAGAAGATACTAAGGTTAAGTTTAGGCTCCCCACCACTCCCAGTTTTCATCAGAAAACCTCAGAGATGGATGTTTCGCTTTTAAATGTGGTGGAAAAGTACGCTGTTTCTGTAAAAACGAGGGCTGGATTGAGATTCTTGGCTGTGGAATGACATCCTCATGTCCTTGAGATAAGCGCATAGATCCTAAGGAGATATCAGGGCTTTGCTTGGTATCGGTCTGGAAAGAATTGCACTCTTAAAGTATGAGGTAGACGATATGCCCCCTCCCTATGAGAATGATGTGCGTTTCTAAGACAGTTCTAGGACTCTTGATTTATATATAATAAGTTACAAAGGTCGATTACTTTTTGATGTCCACATCATAATAAAGAGAGACTGAAACACTTGCTCTTTTTGGCTTGAAGTTTCAGTTTAAGAATTTGAAAAACAATAATCTACAAGCGTGAGAGATTACTTGGAATATTTAGGAAATTTTAACTTGAAACATAATATAAAAACAGGCTTGAAATAGAGTTAAACTGTAGGTGAGGGAAGAGGAGATTGATGAATACACCTTTTGATCATGGATAAAGAAATGTGCCGACTCTGACTGCAGCCCGGCAGAATATATGGATGCGATGACACCTCAGCGGTACCACAGGCAAGAAAAAGTGTTAGAATATTTTGATGAAAATTTAGATAGAAAATTATAGTTGAAGAATCAATAAAATCGAAAGACACCCTGATGCAGACAAACTTGTTATCTGTCAGGTTCAAATTGATGAGGACGGAAAAGAGATTCAGATAGTTACAGGTGCGCCAAATGCTTTTGAAGGAGCTGTAGTTCCTGTTCTTGACGGAGGAAGGGTAGCCTGCGACCATTCCCGGTAATAAGGCGGCAGAGGCTTTGCCATTAAGGCAGTGTAAACCCAGAGGTGTAGACTCAGCTGGTATGATGTGCTCCATAGATGAGCTGGGCAGGATAAGCCTATTATCCTGAGGCAGACGAGGAAGGACTTTACATTTTCAATAAAATCGATGGAGGAAGCGAGCTTAAGCTAGCGATAGCTCTTATTCCTTTGGGCTTAGGAGACGCCCCTGTAGAATGATGAGGTAACCAGCAACAGGGTAGATTGCTTTTGGTATAGAGGGCATAGCAGAGAGGCCGCAGCCACCTTCCGTACAAAGGAGTTTAAGCATCCCGTGATTAAAGAAACAGGTAACAATGAAAAAGGCGAAGACTATATTTCAGTTGAAATAAAAGATAATAGACTCCTAGCGTTAGTGTTGCGAGGGTGGTTACGAATCGTCAAAAGATAGACTCCACTCCCCGTCTGACAGCGTACAGAGAAAGCTCCAAGCAGCTAGGCCTCCGCCCTATCAATAACATCGTAGATGTCACCAACTATGTGATGACTGAAGCTAGCCAGCCTATGCACTCAGCCCTGCTGTGACCTTGATACCATTGAGGATAGGAAAATAATGTTGAAAAGAGCAGCAAACGGAGAGACATCTACCTTGACGGAGTAGAAAGAGAAAGCGATGATGGTACGACGCACAAAAGGCGGCAAAGAAGGCTGTGAGGCATTGGTAGAACTGATGGGTGGAGAGAATTCCAAGATAAACGAGCAATCTGCTTGCACATGCTCTCTCCTGGAGGGCAGCCTGCTGGTGGCAGCTACCAATATCCGCCTTTCAAGCAAGAAGGTGGGACTTAGAACTGATGTTTCACGAGGCGAAGTTTGAAAAGGGACTTCATCCTTGAGACAGCTCTTTTAGCTATGAACAGAGCCTGCACCCTCATGGGAGATGAGTGCAGGTGAGAGAGGTTGTTGGAGGAGTGGTTGATGTTTATCCTATTAAAGAGGGCATTGACAGAGAGGTAGGGTGCCTGACCTTGATTCGCCACCGATCGTTTGCTTGGAACAAACATCAGCCTATGATGAGGCAAGAGAATATTTTGACAGGCTTTTGTGTAAAGATAAAATGATGATTTAAAGAGCGTAGTAGTTACCTGCCGCTGGAGCAGGGATTTACTGCGTACTGCAGACCTGGCAGGAGGAGCTTGCAAGATTCTTTTGGATATGATAAAGATACCTACCACCCTTCCAAGTGGCGAGTCCACAGCCGGCGGAGAGTCTCTTTTGACATAGGTGGAGGTAGATGGGCATAAGAGAGACTTGCGGGAGAGGCAGTTTAGTTTCACGTGAGGCGATGACGTTGCTCCTCTTTAGAAAGTCCTAAGGTATTTGACAGGCTTCCTTTACCTTCTGATGCAAAAGGAAAAGAGAAAGCTAATTAAGATAATGAATCCTTGGAGAGGATTATTCGATTATGCGTACGCAGATTGTAAATGGGTATGCGTCACATCACTTGGAACAAATTCGCAGAAGAAATACGATAAGGCTGTATGAGATATCAAACATTTACATTTGCTAAAGAACTTCCACTCAGAAGGCGATTATCCTGAGGGAGAGAAAGAAACAGTTCTGCCTCGCTTTGTCTTATGGAGAGGGTGATTTCTTTGTGCTTAAAGGGTGTAGTTGAGGAGATTCTTATACAAGGTAGGCATGATCAGAAGAAGCTTCCTTCTTACAGGTGCAGAAGCAGGTAAGACCTTTCCTTCATCCGGGAAGGCAGGCTGGAAATCGTTTGTGATGGTGTGTGGTTGTGGGATGTTTGGGTGAGGTGCATCCTCTTGTTCAGGAAACCTACGTGTAAGTGAAAGAACATATTGCCACTACTGATTTTAAGTAAGATTTGTGAAAAGGCCAGATTTTACAGCATGTGAAGGAATAGCTAGCCCTGGCAGTGGTGCGTGAGTATAAAAGCTTAATTATGGACAAGAAGATTACAGCAGGCCAAAGCCGGAAGAGATTATAAGAACTAATGGAGGCGTTGTTTTAGAGAATCTTGAGGTGTGACATGTTACGAAGGAGAGAGAATAGGGTTTGATAAAGAAGTCTACTGGCTTACTCTATTACAGCTTTAGAAAACAGCAGGAAGACTCTTGAAGAGAATAGAAAGAAGCTGAAAAGTTATGGAAAAAGATACTTAAGGGGCTTGATAGGGCAGGTGCTAAGAAGTTGATATTTTGAAGTTTTCAACTATGGATAGTAGATAATATAAATTGAAGGTATAAATTGTTTGTTAACATGATAAAGCACATAATTAGAATGAGAGTTGGGATTATGTGCTAGAGGGTAGTTTGAGAGGAGAGTGCATGAGATAAGGATTTTGAGGCTTATTGAAGCCATACTTTGGATGAAATCCTACATCAGCTATGAATACGGCAGTGGCGTTATTTGGAGTGGGATACAGAAACTCTTGGTGACTAAAGGCGGCAGTAGACCAGACTGCCAAGGTATTGGGAGTACTTGCCGAGTAGTCCCACAATGTACAGTGATGAACAATGAAGTAAAGGATATCGTATACAGGCTCTCAAAAGAAGAATATTGATGAGAGGAAAGGATGAAGGACTTACAGAAGTAGAAAAGGGAATCATAAGGCAGCTTAAAAAGGAATACGAGATGCTTTGAAAAGATACCCACTGCTGACGAATTTCAGGCATTTTCAGGAGAAAACTTCCAGGCTGCGGGTGCATCAAGACAGCTTGAGAGGCTACTAGATGATTTTGATAAGTTCCTTCCTGCCCTAAATCAATACTTATGCAGAATGTTCAAGAAAGTTTGCGGGCTGTAGAGCGTTAAGCCTGGCGAAAAGCCTTATGATGTGCTCTCAATGGCTACGAAAGAAGGCTTTGTAACCAAGAGAGGATACTTGACAAATTTCTTTGGTAAAGCTTAAGGAGGCTATCGTTCCTCTGCTTAAAAGAAGATAAAGGAAAGGCCGCAGGTTGAGTATGGGTCGCTTTTTACAGTGACTACTTACACGTCTGATAAGCAGGAGGGAGTTTAGCAGGTTTTTAGCTGGAGCATATGGGACCGGTTACGGACAAGGGGTAAATTGCTGAAAGTGAGCATCCCTTTACAAACAGCCTTCACAATAAGGGATGCCAAGAATAACGAACTCTATTATGCAAGCGATCTGGAAAGTGCTGTCTTTCGGTTATCCACAGAAATGCAGGACTATCTGGCATATATGAGATGAATATACCTGATGAACTTACTCAAATACCATTGTCGGGGAAGGCTCATCTATGGGACTTCATATGAGTCACAGTCAAGATTTTGAGAACATTATCGGAAAGAAAGCAAGGCTTTTGTGAGCCTATTTTATAGGAAGCTTGTCTCTACCTTCCCAGAGCGCTAAAGGATGTGGGACCTTGAGTAAATTTATAACAGCTATTAACCGTACAGAGCCTGACTTTATCCGTACAGAAACGCAGATAGAGGCTGATTCCATGCAGCCTGCACATTCTGGTGCGTTATGAAGTTGGAGAAGAAGATATTTAACGAAAACTATCCAGAGTGGAAGAACTCTCCAAAACTCTGGGATGATTTACATGAATATCTTGGAGTACGCCCAAATACGCTGGCGTAAGGATGGAATTCTTCAGGATATTCATTGGCAGGAGGGGCTTTTGGATATTTTTTCCAGCTATGCATTAGGCAACGCAATAGGAGCACAGCTTTTACCATCAGATGAAGAAGGAAATGGATTTTGACGGACTGTTTAGAAAGGAGAGTAGTATCTACTATTGATTGGCTGAAGGAAAGGTGCATAAATATGGAAAACTTAAGAATATGATAATTCTCCTCTTAGCCACCGGTGAGAGTTTGAACGCAGATTGATGATGCAGAGTACCACAGAAAAGTTTTACAAGGAGTATGGTCTATAATTATATTAATGAAGAATTTTTTGAACAAGAATAAAAAGTTAGTTATAAAAGCTTAGCTTTCATCATTATCTTCTTGTCCTAGGGTATCACCTGTCAAGTGATACCCTGGGCAGGGAGAGAAAACTATCAGAGGGTTATCGTTATACTTGTAAAGGAAATAACCAGATATGTTACTAATATAAATGCTATTGGTTAAACTTGTCCTTTTCAACCTTGCAGGAAAATATGAGTTGCATTTGTACCGTTGGAATATTTATGAGTTATTTTTAATGGCAGTAAATATGCTTTATTAAGACTGGCTTTTGCTTGGACTTGTACCGACAATGTCGGTAGAAGGTATTCAGCTGGTTACAAGAGTGGGTATATGTGATGTAGACGATATACTTCTAAATTCCATAGGAGTTGTAATAGGAGCGGTCTTAGCAAAAATTATTTATAAAAAGTAAATAGACTTGAAACTAGTAGTGTTAAAATAGAAATTAAGATGTAAAGTAAGAGTCTTGGGAAAATATTGATTTTTACGAAAATTTGGACAAATAGATAGATTTTTGTTTAATGGAAAAATTCTTCAAGATTTTCTATTAAACAAAAAGGCAACGCCTAAGCGGTATTCCTGATATGTATGTGACAAGATTCGAACTTCGCGAGCCTTCTGATCCGTAGTCAGACTGCTCTATCCAGCTGAGCCACACATACAAAATTGTCGAACTGAGTAGTATTTTTACCACATAGTTTTTAGATTTGTAAAGTGAAAAATAAATTTGAAAGGAATATAAATATGCTTGCAAACATATAATACCTTTTATTTGATAGTAAGATGGAAGTGTGTGCATATTCGGTTTTTCGCTCAAAGAGAGATTACCTGATTCACCCTTCCTGTTAGGAACAGGCAGTTTAGATGCAGCATCAGGGTTATTGGGCTTAGAAATAGTTGGGAGAGCGATGGGGAATAGGCACCCTTGCAGGGAAGATAAAGGAGGTATTCATCGAAGTAAATAATATTTCCTTATTTTTCGGATATTGAGAACCAGTGCAGTGCCCCTGCAAATAAGGTAGATCCTTCTTATTGATTATAAAATAAATACAGAGACAGATGTATGTAGAAAGGATAGCAGGGATCTCAAGGCAAGGGATATCAAATTTAGCTAAAGGAAGCTTAAAATTGAGACAGTTTGAAGAATATCAAAGGCAGTGCTAAGTCTGATGGATTATATCCTGCTTGATCGCATTAAAATCGACAAGGCCAAGCTTTTATTTTGGACAGGTGTATCCAAATATCAGAAAACTTTTAGTGCTAGTAAATGTAGATACGAAAGAAGAATATGAGAAACTTACGGAAAGCGGAGGCTACTCTTTGAAGGAGATTTCTTTAGAATGCCTGCTATCTCAGGATCAGGAGAGGTTGCGCCGCTTAAGATGACTTATATTGAACTTCTTAATCTTTGTAAAACCAGCCGGATTTTTGACCTTACGGAAGTCGCAGATATCATTTCTAAAAGATACTGCCCTTGTAATCAATATGCTTGAGATAGTGAAAATAAAGCTGCAAGAAATTCAAAGATTACATCTATAAGGCTACTGCCATATAGCTTGGCCAGGAGGGAAATAAGAAGGGCAGCACAGCGGCTACAGAGTCGCTTTTTGTGCAGATAAGCCTAGTGAGAGTATGAGGCTTTTCCTCATAGAGCAAAGTTTGCGGAAAATCATGGCTTATTGCTTTTGATTTTGGGAGCTGTTACCTCAGAGTTATTCCTGATGGGGCTTTTCTCGGTAATAGACATCCTCTAGATAAAAATATGAAGGATGCCCTGAACTTGTAAATGTGCATCGAAGAGATTAACCAGCCCTGCTTGAAAGAAAGGGAAGACTGGCTCCTCTGCTTAACTTTTATGCTGCACTATGAAAAATGCGGATTGGCAGGAAGTAAAAAGCTGGGATAATGACAGTATTAAATATTGATGCAAAAATATTCATACAGCTTATATAGATGTACCTTATCTGCATAGGGATATGTTTTTATAAGACAGGAGTACGGGTGAAAATAATCTCCCAAATTTCGAAACTATCCCCTGTCTGGGGATTTTTATATTTTTTGTATCTATCATTATTTATACTTTGTATTGACTATAGATGAGGATTATAAGCATCTTATAGTTACATTTATAGCAACTGTAAGAAAAGGAGCGGTACGGGTGATTGGCCGAGCGGCTGGCGGAAGAACTGAATCGTCGAAACAGTTTTTGATGTTCCGTTTTTCGGTGGAATTTCAGAGTCTGTTGTAGTGATGATGGATAATTATGGCAGTCACCTTGTTGTTTCTATTACTTACCGGAAACCTAAAAGGTTGAGAATCCAAGCAGGAGACACAGCTAATGGTAAGAAGTGGTCACTTGCTCTCAGGGCGGTAACCAATATTGCTCGGAGAACACGGAAAAGCTTATGTCTCCATATCTGACAAGCGTTCTTATCTACATAGGGAATCGCAAATGATTGGTGGGCGCTGGGATTTGCCGCCCACAAAGGACTTAAATGTTACCATAGCACCAGCTGCATTCAGTATAATAATAATTGAATATGCAGGCATACACAAAAAGGTGTGGGCAAGTGGTTAAAGAGCTTTTGACGGAGCCGATGGTTGTTAGTTACCCCAATTAAGATTCTTGAGGTATTTACAACGCCGTTGTCCCTATGTATGCGGCTTTTCGGTCACGTTCTTGGAGCCTTTGTAGTTAGTGAAACTCATAGAATTTGTGCTTCCGATAGGCCTTCCAGTGCGTTTAGTTTTTACTTTGACATCTTTGACGGGCTGATTCAGGCATATGTATTTGTGTTCTTGACAGGCTTATTCGTGGGTGAGCAGCTTGAATAGGCGGTTTAATTATAAGATAAGGAGAATAATTATGAATTTATTAGAATTGGCGCTGGTATTGCAGTTTTAACAGGTTTAGGAGCAGGTATCGGTATTGGTGTGCAACAGGAAAGGCAGCAGATGATGCTACAGCAAGGCAGCTCCCTGAAGCAGCAGAAAAAGATTCTGTAGTGCTCATCTCTCTGGTGCAGCACTTGCAGAGGCAACTGCTATTTATGGTTTCGTTATCGCAGTCCTTATAATAATGATAAGCGTATAGGAAAACAGGAGGAACAATGCTTAAAGTAGATTGGAATCTCCCTCTTTGCAGTAATTAATATTGTGGTTTGCTACATAATAATCAAGCTATTCTTATTTAAGCTCATAAAACAATGTAATTGACAAAAAGAAGAGATGCTAGTAAATGGAAAGTTTAATGAAGCAGTGAATCAGCAAAGCAGGATGCTTTGTGCCCCTAAGGCTGAGTATGAGGAGGGCTGTAAGCAATAGCTTCTAATGAAAGACAGGGATAATATGATGGGCTAGAGCAGCTGCTGATGAAGAATACTAAGCGTAGTTTTTAGAAAGAAGCAGATGTTAAGGCATCGAAAGTTATAAGCAATGCAAAAGAGCAGGCATGAGGAAGAACATCAGAAAATAATAAGAGAGCGAGATATGGAAATAGCCTCATGCTTGTTATGGAAGCTACCACAAAAGCCTTATGATGATAGCAGCAATGGAGCTGGTGATAGTTATCTCATGATGAATTTATACCAAAAGAGGGTGAACAGGAGTCTTTGGATAATAAGAATAATGAGTTAAAAGGTGAGAGCCTTTTTATGTTACACCGACCATGACTCCCCAGCTTGACAAAAATTAAAAGAGTTTGTCGCTTCTAAAAAGGTGTAAATAAGGAAGAGGTTGAAGATAGAACCATTGAAAAAGAAGGATTTGGTAGGCGGTTTCTGTGCTTCGCATAGGCTACTTATGAGTATGATTGAGTACAAAGGGGCTTGACCAGCTTATGACGGAACTTTAATTCAGATGATGGTTCTAAGGAAACAGATGGGACCAATTATCTGGATGATGGACTTGATGCGGAGAGAGACATGTAAGGATAGCTCAAAGCTTAGGCAGCATAGAGGGTTTCTACCCAAGACAGAAGAGCAGGAAGTAGGCTTTTTGTAGTGGCTGTGGGTGATGGAATTGCAAAGATTCAGGGTATAGATCATGAGTTATGTATGGAGAAAGTATGAGATTTTGAATCAGGAGCCAAAAGGCATGGTTCAGGATATTATGTCATAGATGCATAGGCTGTATTCTTTTAATAAGGCAGACAGTGTAGTGGAGGGAGCCAGAGAAGCCGCACAGGTAAAACCGGCTGATGCAGGTTGGTGAAGGTTTCCTTGGAAGAGTAGTAGATGCACTCTGGAAGCCTATAGATGGCGGCGGAGGAGATGAGTTGCTTTCTGATTTTAGGCCTGTTGAACATGGGGCCCGGGAATAGTTGAAAGGAAGTCGGTATCAGTACCGCTTGAAACAGGTATATTGGCACTGATTCTGTGTTCCCCATCGGCGAGAGGACGAGAGAGCTCATCATAGGTGAGCAGGCAGACAGGTAAGACATGCCATTGCAGTAGATACAATAATTAACCAGAAGGGTAAGGGAGTTATCTGTATCTATGTAGCAACAGGCCGAGAAGGCTTCAACAGTTGCAAAGTTAGTGAGTACTCTCGGACAAAATGGTGCACTGGGGTACTCATTGTAGTTGTCGCTACTGCTATCGGACTCTTCAGCACTCTGCAGCACATTGCTCCTTAGCGCAGCTACTTCGATGGCTGAGTACTTTATGTACAAAAGGAAAAGATGTACTCATTGTTTATATGATGATTTAAGTAAACACGCTGTTGCATACAGGGCTTTTATCTCTTCTCTTAGAGCGTTCTCCGGGTAGAGAGGCTTATCCAGGAGATGTATTCTATTCACCTCAAGACTCTTTGAAGAAGCAGCCGTCTTTCAGATGAGGCGGGCGGGGGTTCCACCACAGCACTCTCCTGTTAGCGAAACTCAGGCAGGAGATGTATCTGGCCCTATATTCTACCAATGTAATTTCAATTGACAGATGGACGAGATATTCTTCTGAGAGCAGCCTTTTCTTCTCAGGCCAGAGGCCTGCGGTAAATGTAGGTCTTTCAGTATCCCGAGTAGGCGGTGCGGCACAGAGTAAGGCTATGAAGAAGGCATCCGGTTCAATAAGGATTGACCTTGCACAGTATAGAGAGATGGAAGTATTTACGCAGTTCTCGTCCGACCTGATCAGGTGACAAAGAACCAGCTTACCTATGGCAGGGACCTCATGGAACTGCTTAAACAGCCGTTATGTAAGCCTCTATTACGATAACGAGGTAATAACTCTTGTAGCTACAAAGAAAGTTATGATGCTTGTGGAAAATGATAAGATTAAAGACTTCCAGACTGAAATGTTAGATTATTTTGAAACCCATCATCCTGAAATTACAAGGGAAATTGAGAATCAGAAAGTACTTTCTGAAGACCTTACAGAGCAGTATAGTGGACGCAGCAACTCACTCCGTAATTTTTATCTTGGTGCAAAAGAAGGTAAATCAAACATAATAATGGCTGAGAGAGATTAGATAGAATCTCAAGCGTTAGAAAGATGCGGCGAAGATAACTGAGAGGCAATGTGATCTCATATCTTCTACAAAGTTAAGAAAGGCGAAGAAGCAGCCTTGAAGATACAGAACCAGTATTTTTACAATCTCCAGATGGCTATTGTGCAAAGGCTTCTTAGGCATATGCCGGACATGAGGCATAGTTTAAGGAACCTTAACGATATAGATCCTGGAAAAAGAAGGAGGCCTCATCGTTGTAACGGCAGATAAAGGACTTGCAGGAGCTATAATCAATGTTATTAAGTGTGCGGAGAGTATAGGCTTAAAGAGCCGGGTGTAAACTCTTTATTTGTTGGGGAAAGCTTGGAAGAAGCTATTTTATGAATAAGGGAATGGAAATAGATGACCCATTTTCGTTACTAGAATCACCGTCTTTACACAGGGCAAGAAAAATAATTGGGTGCCGTAGTAGACAAGTATCGAGGCCGGTGAGTTGGATGAGATAACCATAGTGTATACAAGGATGGTAAATAGTATGGTGACTCAGGCTGAGGTGATTCTTGCCTCTTGATAAGATTATGGGTAATATTCCTGCCGGTTTTATTACAGAGCAGGATATAACAATGCTCCATCTCCAAAGGAAGTACTGATACAGTTATTCCCAATTATCTGGTAGGCTTTGTATACGGAGCACTGGTAGAGTCATTTTGTTCGGAGCAGAATGCCAGAATGATGGCTATGCAGGCAGCAAATGACAACGCAGATGATATAATAAAAGATTTATCAATACAATATAATCGTGTAAGGCTAGGCTGCTATTACTCAGGAAATAACTGAGGTTGTAGCCGGAGCCAAGGCACAGCATTTGAGGAAATGAGAATGAAGAATGGTAAGATAGTACAGGTAATGGGACCGGTTGTGAGATGTCCTGTTTCCGGATGAAGATGTACCGAAGATTAAGGATGCCCTCATAGTGCAAACAACCATGGTAAGAAGTGTCTTATGGAAGTTTCTTCACATCAGGGTGGGAACATGAGTCAGATGTATCATGCTCACTGCCTCAGAAGGACTTGCTAGCAGGATATGGAAGTAATGGTGCTACAGGTGACGGCATCAAAGTTCCGGTTGGAGAGGCTACTCTTGGCAGGCTTTTCAATGTATTCGGTGATACAATCGATGGAGGAGAAAGTCTTGAGAATGAAGAACACTGGACTATACACAGAGAACCTCCTAAGTTTGACGAACAGAGTCCTGCTGTAGAGTATTGAGACAGGCATAAAGGTAGTTGACCTTCTTGCTCCCTATGCAAAGGGTGGAAAGATAGGCCTATTCGGAGGTGCCGGCGTAGGTAAGACAGTACTTATTCCAGGAACTTATAAGAAATATAGCTACGAGACATAGGTGGATATTCTATATTTACCGGTGTTGGTGAGCGTTCACGAGAGGAAATGACCTCTGGACAGAAATGAAGGAGGTCAGGTGTTATAGCTAAGACTGCCTTGGTATTTGGACAGATGAGACGAGCCACCGGGAGCCAGAATGAGGGTCGCTGAGACAGGACTTACGATGGCGGAGTATTTTGAGATGAGAAAAATGCAGATGATGCTTCTTTTCATCGATAATATCTTCCGTTTTTGCTACAGGCAGAGCTCAGAGGTATCAGCCCCTCCTTGGCCGTATGCCTTCAGCGGTTGGTTATCAGCCAACTCTTGCAACAGATGGGTGAACTTCAGGGAGAATTGCCCTCTACCAAGTCAGGCTCAGTTACTTCTGTTCAGGCAGTATGATGTGCCGGCAGACGATATCACCGATCCTGCTCCTGCAACTACATTTCACATCTTGATGCAACTACGGTACTTTCAAGAAAGATAGTTGAGCAGGGTATTTATCCTGCCGTAGACCCCTTCTCGAGTCCTCCCTCTCGTGTCCTGGAGGCGGATGTAGTAGGGAGAGGAGCATTATAATACAGACAAAGAAAGTACAGGAGATAGCTTCAAAAGTACAGAGGCTTCAGGATATAATCGCCAGTCCTTGGTATGGAAGAACTTTCTGAAGCTGACAAACAGACAGTTAACAGAGCAAGAAAAGATACAGCGTTTCCTTTCACTGCCTACTCTTTGTGGCAGAGACATTTACAGGTGTTCAGGAGTAAGTATGTGCCTCTTGCTGAGACAATAAAAGGGCTTCAGGGCTATAATTGATGGTGAAATGGATGAATATCCTGGGAGCTTTCTTCAATGTAGGAACAATTGATGAAGTGAAGGCAAAAGCCGAAGCTATGGAGCAGGAGGCCGTATAAGTGGCAAATAGAACATTTTATCTTAAAGTATATGCAAGTGACAGAATCTGAGGTCAGTGCCAGACCTTGGTCATCCCACAGAGTGACGGACTCGAGGGCTATGCAGGCACATCACGAGGACATAGGCTTGCAGTGAGACATAGGTAGAGGCCCATATAGTCGAGGAAGATGGAACAGTTACCTATGTGGTGAGTTGGGCGGTATGGTTCAGATATTCCATAACAGAGCCATGATGGCTTGTAGACACTGCTGAACTTCCTGATGAAATTGACTCTAAGAGGGGCGGGGAGATGCCCTTGAAAGAGCAAAGGAGACAGCAGGCAGAAACAGAGTATCCAAGAACATAAAAATGAGTCAGGCATCACTTGCAAAGAGCTCTTGCAGGAGCTTGGAGGAGCTCAAAGTATAATGCATAATTTGAACTAAAGAAAAACATGGGAAACTAAAACTTAGCTTTAGTTTCTCGATGTTTTTATTGTATAATGTTATAGTACGGACATTTTGAGAGTTATGGGTTTTTATAAAGGAATCTTAGTTTGATTCAACAAAGATGTATTACGAAAGGGATATTATAATGAAGTGTACCAGACAGATTACTGATGATTTGTACTATGTAGGAGGTAGTGACAGAGAAAGTCGCACTTTTTGAAAATTGTTTTCAATTCGGATGGGATTGCATACAATTCTTATCTTTTAATGGATGAAAAGACGGTTTTGTTTGATACAGTTGATTATTCAATAGGAAAGGCAGTTCATTGATAATGTCTACTTCTCTTCTGATAATAGAAAGCTTGATTATCTGGTTGTAAAACCATATGGAGCCTGACCACTGTGCTTTTAATTACACAGATAATATCATTTTTATCCTGATTCAGACTTTGTTGCCAATAAAAAGACTTTTAGGTCTTATTTCTCAGTTTTACAATGTTGATATGACAGAGCGTACCGTCTGCGTTGGAGATGGCGACAGCTCTGTCTACAGTTCACAATAACTCAAGTTCTATACTGCTCATGGTTCACTGTTCGAGGTAATGTACCCATGATGAGTATATCGGATAAAATCCTTTTTTCAGCTGATGCCTTTGGTACTTTTGGAGCATTAGACGGAAGGATTTTTCAATGATGAACTGATTATGAACATGGTTTCATGGATGAGGCAAGAAGATACTATGCTAATATAGTTGGAAAATATGGTGCTCAGTGTACAGGCTGTATTCAAGAAACTTCCTTCCACAGTGCCTATCATTTGTCCTTTACATGGACCAATCTGGAAGAGACATTCCGTTCATGGAAAAATACCAAGCTTGGAGTACCCATACTCCTGAAGAAAATGGCGTGTTCATTGCCCATGACCATCTGTATGGCGATGACAGAACTTGCAGCAAGGGTACTTGCCTCTAAGCTTACTGAGCGTGGAATGGTAAATATGAAGATGCAGATGTATCTCGCACTTTATTCTTATCACATATAAGTGATATATTTAAGTATAGTACTATAGTATTTGCGCCTTCTTGCAATATGTCAGTACATCCCACAAAATGAATGAACCGGAGTTAATGAAATGAAGGAAATTACAGTAAGAAACAGGGCTTATGCAGTTACAGAAAATGGTTCCTGGGCTCCGAGTGCGGCAAAGACTATCGAAGAAAATTGTGGATGAGCTTAAAGAATATAAGAGGCAGATTGGAGGAGATGCAATAATAAATCAGCTATTTTAGAGGGCAGGAAGTACTTGACGAACTCGCAGAACTCATAGTGGGATGAAACTAAGTAGGTAAAACAGCAAGCAATGCAGCTGTGAGGTATAGGAAACCAATGCCCTCTGGAGTGTTGCAGCAGTCCAAAGAACATAAAATAGAGTTAAATAGATACGATAAATAAATGATTGCGATTTTAAGCCAAAAGTCGAGAAATTTCTAGTAAATAAAGCGTATTTTGAGTTTTGAATTTGTAGTTATTTATCTGATTTTTATGGATAAATCCAGTCTATCAATAACAAACAATAACAAAATACGCTTATTTTATTTATTGATCTTTAATTAACTCCCTCTGCTCTTTTAGATATCCTAAAAAGTTCTATGGCCGTAGATACCGTACTTACATCTTGGAATGCGTCCCATCATAAATTTTTATCAGTTTCTTTAATTCCATTTTCATCGCATAGCATAGCAAAGGTATGACGGCAATCATGAGGGGTATGCCTTTCAATGCCTAAACAATCTAACACATTATACATTTTTATTCTGAAATGCTCGATAGTTGAATTAAAGCCTATTCGGATTTTTCTTTTATTAGTGGCATTATATCCGAATGAATAGGAACATATCTGTTTTTCCCCTGCCTCTGTCTTAACTCCTCCGATACCCCTCTTAGGTTGATTCCAGCCGCTTTCATACTCTGAAATCCTAAGCCCTGAATATATTAGTATAAGGATATTGGCACAAATAGGATTGCCACTATTATCCCATAGCTTTTTATGTCATCCGCATTAAATGGAATGCCTTTTTATATCGTCATTCTCTGTTTTAATCGCTAGTCTGTAGAGTAGTCCTTTTCTATAAGCTCGTGTATATCGGCGTATTTGTACATCTGCTTGAACAGATTGACTATAAGCTCTCTTGATGGTGCGTGTATGGGCGATCATCAACTATCATTCTGCATATCACGGTTTTAATCTGTGAGAAAACCTTATCATGTAAGGCGGTACAGTTCTTAAATGCAGTCTTATATGAATTTCAAGGCTGACTTACTAAGCTTTCGATTGTTATCGCTAAACTTCCATTCCATAAACTTATCATAGACCTGTGCAAATGTTTCCCCTTCTATAGTGCCTATATTGAGTGCAGACAAGATTTTATTTACTACAGGGGTTAACTGTCCATGGTCGACCTCTTCAAAGCTGATTAGAACAGATAGCCCACCCTTCTTGTATTGCCCTGTATGGAAGTTTAGGAGTACGGAAAAGGCAGGCACTCCCAAGTGAGGGCAGTATGCAAGAGCCTTGTCCATAGAGCTGGTAGCCTCTTTCATCCCTGTAGGTAGAAGGAGCAAAAGACTGCATAGGGGTTGGCTCTGTTGCCTGACAGCCTTCTTATACCTCGAAATGCCGTTTCTAAGCCGTGGATATTTTTCTTTTTGGCATATTTACCTCCTTTAGTTCTGACATTTGGAACAAATAATGCTGCTTCTGACTTACATAGACTTACACAACACTTACACGATTGAATTTTGGGCGCAAAAATACCCTGTAAATATTGCAATCTACAGGGCGGTGTGCTGCTAATTTAAACGAGTTGATAAATTGTTTACCGTTATCGCCCAGTAGATGATGGTTGCTCTCCTGTTGGCGCAGGAGGGCTTTTTATTTTCCAATTGTCAACTGATGGTTTTACAGTTGGAGAACTACTTGAATTGCAATGGCAAATAGTGCGTTATGTTTTCGATTTTAATTAACCAGCATGCAAAAATAATAAAAGCAAAAACTATACAAAATATATTAAACCATTTAATCTTGAATGCTTTCCAGTTTTTATCGTTTATCGTTGCAACGAATTTGACAAGCAGCCACAAATAACATTTATAAAAACAAATCCTAATAAGTCCACAATGGCAAAGAAGCCTATAAATACTACACCCACTTATGTTCTGCAATACAGAAGTCGAAAAGGTCATCCACCCACAAAAAGCAAGCACAATAGATAGAATATGCGAGGATTGATATATGTTCCTTCTCAATCCTTTAATTTCCTTTTGTTAGATTTATTTTTGCATCTTCTATACTTGCTTTCAAGAATTGTCTTTACATTATCTGTCTGAGTTGAAACAAGCTGGAAATGGTCATACAGCTTTATGATTATTTTTAATGAATCAGGGTTCATTGTGCCATTACTTAAGGAATATGAAAGCAGACGGTCAAAGTTTGTTGCCAGCTCCCTCTTACCTCAGCATCAAGCGTGAACACATAAGAACTGATTACAGAGCATAAAATTCTGTCCATTTTTCGGTTTCTTTGATGTAGTCTTCTATAATCTTTATTGTGCTGGTGGGATCATATTCCTCCGTATCTGCCCTAAGACTATTAAATATCTTTTGTAATTATGCCCTTGGTAGCATTATATTTTGGTATAGAGTTTAATGCCTTTGTGGACTCATTGTACGCTTTTCATTCAACACATCAATCATGGAAGTCTCCTTTAACGCTATCTAAGGTTATTATGTTGTTTTTTATGAGGAACATAGGCATTTTTCCATGGTGCTTGTCTATGTGTAAGGTCGACAAGGTCTGTTGCTGAATACGGAGAAAATTTGTCAGCAACATCATTTATCATCTGTTTATGCTTTTGAAATCATATCAGTATTTATAGGAATTCTTTTAAGTCCCACAAATTATTTTATCTATTACCAAATATGAATCCAAGTGAGGGATCATCCAGCCCGCCATATTTTTATATTCCATATAAGCCTCACGAATAACAGGGCCAAAGTTCCAAGCCTCTATATCTTCGTGAAAACAGGCTTTATTAGTGGAAATGAGGAAGTAAGCCTGTATAAAATACAACAATTTTTGCAATTTTAGGTTAGATTATGCTGTATCCTTTTATCATTGCAGTAATTAATTACATAATGGCAAATGTCTAAAAACATTATACATATAATTTATCCTTTCTATGGGAATAGTTGAAATCTATCTAAGATAAGTATAGCATAAAAGGGACAGCCACAAATGTAGCGGGTAATGACAGGCTGTATAGTGGTTGTAAACCAATGGTTGACGAGATCACTATACTAGTCAAATTCTTTACACTCAGGATCGTTTTTCTATATCTGCCAACATCTGCAAATCCCATTCGTCAGGCTCTACTTCCTCTATATCGTCCCAAGATATTAATTGCTCCAAGTTTTCCATATGCCTATCCTCACTATTAAACAAGCATTTTTGCCAGCCCTTAAGTCTTCAATACTCACGCTCACATACTCATCATTTTTCTGTATATGTTCCAGTTCATCTCTTTTCAGCTTGTGTGAGCTTCGTAAAATCAGGGTCCCAGGCAAGCATTAGCTTTTTAATCATCTGATTAGCAAGAACCAAATCATCATCAGGAAGAACATTTATAATTGCTATTGTTTCTTTTTCAATAGTTCTCTTTCCATAAGAACCTCCTTTATTTGTATATGTCGCCCCTGCTACCTAAACTGTCGATAAACAGAGTGTCATCAATAATTCTAAAAATAATATGCCGGTATTTACCGACTCTTAACCGATTTGTATTATTATATCCGCTTTAATGGCTTTTATATCACCTTCAGGAGGTATTTTTTATCAATCCTTCGATTGATGTTAGTATAGTTTTGTCTATATCTTTTTATCGAGATTAGATAAAGACTTGATAAATGTTTTTGAATATTTTATTTCCATACACTCTCCTTAAATATCACACCTTCCCCAACACCTTACCTAAACACTTCTCCATACTCACCCACAATATTGTTGTAGGCTTTGTTATCTGATATAAGTTCTCCGTTGCCCATACGCTTATATAACTAACTTGCACTCATTAGACCCTAATGGTATTTCAGAAGCCGTTTAATCATTATCGCTCTTATATAAATTTAGGAACCAATCAATTGCTCTTTTATGTTTGAAAAATATCGCTGACATCCCTTAGTTCATATTTAGTGTAGACTTTTATCTTTGCCGGGAATCATTAAAGCTTTTTATTTTTGAATTCAAATACTACCCGACAGAGGGTTTGTCTTAGGTTTTTGTAAAAATTCCAAAATATCTTTCAGTATCTTTATAGATTATATCATCTGCCGGAACAAATTCGGACAATATAGCTCTAATGATATAGTATCTAATTCTTCCTGGGTGGTTATTATTTTACTTTCTGCAATATCTTCTTCTACATTTTCCACAACATCTTCTTTTTACATCACTTTCAGTTGTTAAAAGCCGAAGAAATCTTCTGGTTTACTATCTCATTCACAAATGCAGTGAAAGATGATTATAGGCGAAAAATTTTTCTAATGTTTTTGAGTTTTCACTCCGTCGTAGATATTGTTAAGAATATACCCTTACAAAATGATTCGCTAGGGGTCATCAAGTTCATTTGTTAAAAGTTGTTTAATTAAAGAGCTGTATTTTAACTCTTCTGGCAGTGCTAAAAATTCTATCACTATCAAAATTAGACTTGCAAAATTTCTTTAATTCTACTCAATTGATTTTCTTTAATATTTTAAAGATCTATTTCCAGGAACTAAATCCATTTTTATTGCTTCTTCTAATTGTATAGAATTTCGTAATTAACACCATTGGTGAGAATTCCAAATTTTGCAGTAGTCGTAGAAAAAGTACCTAAATAATTGAGAACCATATTTATCAAGCTTCTCACCACACCATTTACACTCTATAAGAACAACAGGGCTCCCATTTTCCATAATGGCATAGTCAACTCTCCTTTTTTAATTCCACATCAGCAGTAAATTCGACAAAACTCAGTTGGATTAAAAACGCTATATCCCAATATTATTTGGAAAAGGCACTATTAAAGACATTTTGGTTGCTTCTTCGGTTTTGACAAACATTAATTCTTGCCTCAATTTGGTTAGTAAATGCTTTAATTTCTTCTAAAAATCCATATTATTACCCCTTATTTTTAGTAATATTTTTATATTAGCTTTAATGCTACCATAAAATTAAAATTTTCCTCTCAGCTCGACAACTTTCCCAATTATCCTAACAGGTTTGCTGTCTATATCATCTTTTTAAGATATATAGGCTCATACTGCTGGATTAAGCTGACACAGAGCGATACCGTCATTATACTTTTTGCAGCCTCTACATACAGCATCATCGCCATTAATAGAGGCAATAACTATTTCGCCGCTTTCAGCATCATTTTGTTGCCTAACAATAACGACATCACCGTTCCATATACGAGGGACATACTGTCACCTTGTATCTTAAGAGCAAAGTATTCACTATGTCTCTGCCATATCCTCTGTAATCTCTTCATCACTGACACATCTTCAATCATTTCTATGCACACCTGCAGCAACTCTGCTAAGGACAGAATTTTTACCCTTTTTCTTTGGTGGAGATTCTTCGTTGGTTTCCATCAGCCTCATAAGATAGGCAGGAGTAGTTTGTAGTGCAGAAGCTAACACCTCTAATTTATCTAATGGTAGATTTTTAATTGCGCCAGTTTCATATCTTTGTAATGTAGACTTACTCATATTAGTCTTATCTGCCAAATCCTGAAATGAATATTCCAGCTCAAGACGACGCTTTTTAATTCTTTTTACTATATTATTGACATCTTCCATAATCAACCTCCCTGAGTAGATTATATAACTAATATATCAAATATGCAACAGTTATTTTTGAAAAATAAAAAATAGTTGCAAAAATGGGTTGACAAGATAAAAATAGAGTGGTATTATTAGACATCCCAAATACGCAACTGAAAGGAAGTGAGGAAAATGGCATACGATAAACTAAAAAGGAAGAATGGTGAGAAAAGAAAAGTAACACAAAGATTGAAATGGCTAAGAGACTGAATGTAAGTGTATCTACGCTAAATGCTAAGTTAAATAAAAAGCGTGAGTTTACAGTCAATGAGGTTATTGTTGTGTGTAAGGCTTTAGAGATAAATAATCCTAATGAATATGTTGCCTAAATCCCAAATATGCAACGACAAGAAGGCAAAAAGGAGGAGATATGGAAGATAAGAAAACAGAAGACACAGAGATAATATTAAGTAGAAAGCGAATGTGTATGCTGATAGTACATCTATGACAAAATAGCTGAAGAATTGCAAAACTTTTATCCTAAACAAGGTTTTGCTGATAAGTACAATGTCTTAGAAAAATTTTTAATGACATACTTGATGAAGAAACTAAATACCAGCAAAGCCTTTTGCACATAGCTATTGCAACATCAGAAAGGTAAAAATGCTTAAAAGAAATATTAGGAGTAAAAAGAAAACTTCAAACTGCCAACCGCGTTAGTAAAGGAATTATTACAAGATAGTGAAGCAATAATAGAAAGATATATAAAGCTGGGTTAGTTGAAAGCAGGGCATTGGATTTTAGTTACTTTCAAACGGAAACATTCGGACAGAAACGAACTTAAGCAGGATTTTACTCCTGAATGTCTGTGCAAGGTTGTAGCTGAGTTAACAGAAGGTGGCAGCTATTTAGATGTCTGTGCAGGGGTTGGCGACCTGAAGGTATTTGCTTTTCAAAGTAAGGCCGACAAGCTTTTATTTGGAGGAATATTCAGAAAGAGCAACCCTTCCTACTGCTTAATCTAGCATTTAATAATGTAAACGCTTTTAGTATTTCAAAAAGATGTGCTTACAGGTGAGATATTTCACACATATAAATTATTGGCAATGGCGAAATACTCAAAGATTGGAAGAGGTAGAGAATGCAGAGTATCTACAGTGTTAAAAATGTAATAATGAATCCCTGCTATATTCATTAAAAGTGGGATAGTAAAAGAGCAGTAAATGATGTGAGATTTTTAGAATACGGCATCCCGCCAAATTCAAAGGCTGATTATGCGTTTTTGCTACATGGATTATCACAGCTTGAACCACAGGGAATTATGATAGCTATAGTACCACATGGACTTTTATTCAGGGAGCATCAGAAGAGGCAATAAGACAGAAAAATTATTGAAAATAATCTACTGGATACGGTGGTAGGGCCTTCCGGATAAGCTTGCTTTTCACTAAATACGGATATAGCTTATGTGATATTCAAAAGACAGGAATACTGGAAAATATTCTTTATTGACAGCTCCAAAAGAATTTAAAAAGCAGGGTAAACAGAACTATTTAACTGAAAGCCAAATTGAAAAAATTATCAATGTATATAAACACAGGCTGGCAGTAGACAAATATTCAAAAAGCATCTCAAGAAAAGAGCTTATTGATAACTCGTATAACCTAAATATTTCCGCGTTATGTAGATACAAGGAGGAAGAGGAAATACCTGATTTGCTGTGAAATAATGAGTAACCTTTGCTGAAATTGATGCGGAGGAGAAAAGAACAAGGGTAGAATTATACAGGCTTATATCAGAACTTGAAACTGAAAAGCCTAATCTTAGGACTGGAGGCAGACTTAAAAAGAAATGAGACAGTATTCAGGAAGTAAAATTAGTAAAGCATTGCGACAGTAGAAAGAGCAATAAAGGTAAGATTTACAAGATGGGGAGTGTCTTTTTCCCATTAAGTGCGATAGGGACTACAGTATTGTATCGATGCTAATGGATGACGGAGAGTAGAGACAAGATACGCAGTAGCATTTCCGACTGTGGAGTGTATCCTACATACTTCCATATAGCCATTGAACGGGCATTCCCGTTATTTGCATCAAAATACGCAACAACGATAAACATTCAGAAGGAAGCCTCAAAAGAGTCAGTCTATTGTGGCACTTTGACCTGAAAAGAACAAGCAAAAAGTTGTGGAGTGTTTTCTGTATTGAATAAAGAGATTGAGATATTAGAGGAACAAATCAGGATGGAAAAAGAGAGCAAAGAAAGCATACTTGTCGCACTTATTTCCTTAAAAACTGAAAGGAGAGAGGATGGCAGAACTAAAAATAATTGATGAAAGAAGGGTATTAGAAAGGAGTTTGAGCTCATGAAAGGATATAAAGTTTTTAACCCTGATTGGACTTGCAGGGATATGTACAGTTTGAAGTAGGCAAAAGCTATGAAATGGAAGAAGAACCTGTAGTTTGCAAAAAGAGGATTTCATTTCTGTGAAAAATTGTTGATTGTTTTGAATATTATGGATTTTTATCCTAATAATAAAGTTGCGTGAAATTGAAGCGTTTGGTGAACTTGATTTTGAAGAAAGCGGAAATAAACACTGCACTAATAAAACTCAAAATTATTCGTGAATTAACTTGGTATGAGGTTCTTGAACTCGTCACATACAGGGAAAGATTGCACTGGTAGGAATAATAGTGGCGACAGTAACACAGGCGACAGTAACACAGGCAACAGTAACACAGGCAACAATAACACAGGCAACAATAACTCAGGCGACAGTAACACAGGCAACTGGAATTCAGGAAACAATAACACAGGCAACAACAACATAGGCAACTGGAACACAGGCAACAGGAATTCAGGCAACTGTAACACAGGCAACTGGAACTCAGGAAACAATAACACAGGCAACAATAACACAGGCAACAGGAACACAGGCGACAATAACACAGGCAACTGGAACACTGGCAACAGGAACTCAGGCGACTGTAACAGGCGGGTGACTGGAATTTGACATCAAATTGTGCTGGGTGCTTTAACACTATATCGCAAACCTATTATGTTTTTCGATAATCCAGCTAATATAACATTTCAACAGTGGAGAAATTCAAAAGCTTGCTTGTTATTGAGGAAAATTGAATTCTGCCCCACTGAATGGATTTGCTCAAATAATATGAGCGATGTTGAAAAAGAACGACATCCTGAACATGAAAACAACAGGTGGCTATCTAAAAATTGGAGATAACAGCGAGTGTTACCTTGAATGGTGGGAAGGATTAACAGACTGTGAAAAAGAAATCATCAAAGCTATTCCAAACTTTGATAATGAAAAAGTTTTATCAAATTACAGGAATAAAGGTTGAATAGGAGGAATGAGGAATGTGTGATATATGCGGACAGATGCCGTGTGATGCAAGGTGTCCGAACAGCTTGGAATTTGAACCGCTTATTAAGTGTAAAACCTGTAAAAGCATACTGTACGGTGGAGAGAGGTATCTCCAAACATCCAGAGGATGTATATGTGGAGGATGCCTTGAAGGATTTACTCAGTGGGATTGGCTGGAAGCATTTAATAAAGATTTAGAGGAGGTATAACGATGGAGTGCCAAAAGTGAATAACAAAGAGGCTGCCAAGCTTTTAGGAATGAGCGTGGCAAGGATGAGTCATTGATGGACAGAAAGCTGATAGACATAGGTGCAGTAATCCAGCCTATGCCGGGATACAAAAAGCGTTCATACTAAGTATACCGCAAGCAAGCTTAATAAAATGGCTTGGGCTTGAAGATGATAAAAATGCAGACTACCCAAAAGGCAATCTGCAAATAAGGGATGAAACAAAAATTACAAGCTACTAATAGCACAAATAGGAGGGAAAAGCAATGAGCATTAAAGATTTACAGAATATAAATTGGGAGACAGTTACGATAGAAGATTTGATAAGGGCACATGAATTGATGGGAATGTCGTTTGAGTTTAATAATGGCAAACTCACTGAAAATTTATAAAACCCGGAGGAGTTAGAGTGATGACGGTTTATATAAGTGGTGGGATTACAAATGTTCGCAATTTCAAAGATAAATTTAAGGCAGCAGAAAAACACTTGTTAAAGTTGGGATTTAATGTGATAAACCCTGCAGAATTACAAGGCAGCGTAATGCATGGAGAATTTAAGCATGGTGAATAGATGGACATTTGCATCCCCTTGCTGAAGCCTTAGTAATTGTATTTACCTTCAATGGCTGGCAGGAATCAGAAGGGGCAAAAAGAGAAATCAGACAAGCAAGAGTGTTTGGGCTATCTATAGTCACTCAACGAGCTGAAGAAGAAAAAGGAGGGCTATATGGGAGCAATTTTGAAAGTTGATAAAGCCTGTATAGATAAAGAATTAGGATATGAGATTCCTGAATTTATCTATGAAGAGGCTAAGAGGCACTGCAAATCTTAAACAGGCTTTACTTATTAAGATGGGGTATAACATGTTCAAGAACCTTACTATCACAATCAAGTTAATAGCTCAAATATGTAAGACAGATATTTGACTTAGATAGATATATTAAACTTTTGGAGGATAAAAACGATGAGAACATTATATGAGCTTACAGATGATGAAATTACTTATCATTTGCGGAAGATGAAAACGAGGATATAGAGGTAATCCTTAGCACCATTGAAGGTGTGGATTATGAAATTGAGCTTAAAGCTGAAGGATATGCAAAGGTAATCAAAGAGCTTGGAAGCAAGAGCTGAAGCTATAAAGAAGGAAGAGGATAGACTTGCAGGAATGCGTGAGACTATAGCAAACAATATAAAGCGTATGAAGGCAAACCCTACAGCAGTCTCATGGAGGTTGACAGGTAAGACTAAATTTAAGACTGATTTGTTTAGCTTTAATATACAGAATAATCCGCCAAGCTTTGTACTTGATAAGGGCATTGAAGACATACCTGATAAGTACCCAATACCACAGCCGGCTAAGGTTGATAATGCAAAGGTAAAAGGAGTTGTTGAAAACTGGCGAAAGCTTTTGATTTTGCACACTCTTAGTGTGTCGAAGTCTCTTAAGAATAAGATAGGAGGCACTTATGGGATATTTCAGAGATTTAACAGCGGAAGAGATAGACTGCAGAGTACAGAACATTAGCAATAAAGGGCTTATGCTACTCCTCTATAAAGATGGCAAGAGTTGATCAAAAACATACTTGATGAAACATTTGGGATATTCGGCTGGCAAAGATCACATCAAGTAATGGATGGCAGGTTGTATTGTACTGTAAGCGTCTACGATAAAGAAAAAGGGCAATGGATAAGCAAGCAGGATGTAGGAACAGAGAGCAATACAGAAAAGGAAAAAGGCGAGGCATCGGATAGTTTCTAAGAGAGCCTGCTTTAATCTAGGTATAGGCAGGGAGCTCATATACGGCTCCGTTTATATGGATAGATAAAAGCAAATACAAAGAGGCCAAGGACAAAAATGATAAGCCTACAACCTACGATAAATTTAAGGTTATTGAAATAAAGATTGATAAAGGCATCACTCACAGGCTTAGCAATAGCAAATATCAGCAATAAAGATACAGTTGTATTTACCTTTGGAGATGTTAAGGCAAAAGTAAAAAGACAAGCCAAAGGAAGAGCAGAAGGAAGAAAAAGGTTGAGGTAAAGCTAACAGATGATGAAAAATCAACGCACCACAGGCTGAATCACTTAGGGCTGTGTGTGTAAGGCACAATATGCCTGAAAAGAGCTATACAACCGTTACAAAAGAGAAAGCCTTGAAGATATGACGGTTGAGACTGGAAGATATCTCGCAGTAGAAGGAAAAGAGATACTTGATGAATGGGATAAAAACTACAGGAAGATAACAGGGCTACAGCTTGATTACAGGAGTAAAAAGCCTGTAGCATCTCTTGGAAAATGGATGAGAGCCTGTTGAGATTGAAAGCCTTTAGAACTCAGGCTTGATATAAAGCTTGAAAAGGCAAAGAAAAAGAAGCCTTGATGCAAATGCTATGTTGTGGGCTTGCTCTTTCTGACATAGCAGGAGCAACAGGGATGACTAATTGATGCTTTACCTTTATGAACTCAAAAGATACGGCAAATACACCCATATCCTTGTTAGAAGAAGAAGCGCTTGATGATATCAAGGCCTTGTGGAGAGAAACGGAAGAGGTAGGCAAAGGGCAATATGGTAGAACTGCTATGCTTCTTGGTAGTTCCACCTATTCAAGCGCTGAATTTTCAAAACCGCTTGAGGGGGTCATAAAGCGATATGAAAGATTTAGGACTTGTACCGCCGCCAAGCAGTGACATGAAACGGGCTCTTGAAGAATTAGAGGCAAGAGAGAAGAGAAAAGGCAGGGGCATAGATGAAAGAATACAGCTTTGTAATTGAAGGTACACTTCAAAAGTAACCGCACATTCCCGGCATTAAATGACTTTATAGGGGCTATGAACCGCAAACCGCTTTGTAGGTGCTCAGATGAAGAAGAAGTATGAACGCATAGCCAACGAGGCAATCAGAACCCAGCTAAAAGGTGTACGGATAGATAAAAAGGTATTTATTGAATACACCTACTACGAGGCAGATAAAAAGGCGCGACAAGTCAAATATAAATGCCTTTGCGGTAAAAAGTCATAGAGGATGCCTTGCAGGATTGTGGAGTGCTAAAGAATGATGGCTGGGACAATATCGCAGGGTATAGCCAGTATTTCAAGATTGACAAGAATAACCCTGAGGATAGAAGTGCTGATAAGGGAGGTTAAGAAGGATGAATAGTAAAAATATTTGAAGTTAACAAGTGATTTTTATACAAGACCAGAAATAATAATGCTTAGCAAATGAAAAACAAAGACTTTGTACCAATTTATTTGAGAATGCTTACAATGGCAATAGATACAGATGGGAAGCTTTTATTTGAACCCAATATTCCATATGACATGGCAATGCTGGCTATGTTGTTTGGATGTTCATATTCGGTTATGCAGTCAGCTTTTAAAAGCTTTTATGTTTGTTGGACTTTTGGTTGAAAAATGACGATGCCTACTATCTACCTAAATTAAAAGATATGCTGATAGTGGAAGATGATGAAGAGGAGTAATCTTTTATGGAAAGAGATTCAATGATTTTTATAAAAAGCTTTTATGGAGGCAACAGATGACCTTGAACCTGAGTTATATAAAAACGGTTATAAAAATGGTCTTACATTATGCTATGGAAGGAAAGAGCCTGAGGGTGACACCATTTCAAAAAGCTTCTTCTCTTATAAAACCTCAAATAGATACTAATAACCGAAGGTATGCAAAATGGTAAGCAAGGTGGAAGAAAGTCAAACCAAGACGAAACCAAAGTAGAACCCTAACTCAAAACCAAAACATAAACCAAAGGCAAACCAAACCATAAACCAAGACGAAACCAAAGTAGAACCTAATGTAAATGATAATGTAAATGTAAATGATAGTGTAAATGATTTAAAAGATATATATAGTCAAGCAGGCTCGACCGCATGCGTTGAATCCGATGTCGAATCTGTTCAGCCTGAAACCAAGGGAGAGCCACGCTCTGAACAGGTTAAAAAGCCTAAAAAGGCAAAGGAAACCAAAAGCCGGTAAAGAGGCAACCGAGGTTATAGACTATCTAAATACTAAGACTGGCTCAAACTACAGAGCTACCACAGGGGCTAACATAAAACCTATAAGGGCAAGGCTTAATGATGGTTTTAGCGTAGAAGACTGCAAGAATGTTATTGATACTAAATCAGGGCAATGGCTGAATAACCCTGATATGGTTAAGTATCTGCGCCCTGCAACCCTGTTCAGTCCATCAAAAGTTTGAGGGCTACTTGAACGAATGCAGGGCAAGCCCTCAATCCGTGGGGATAGTCCGCCCATTTCAGAGCAGACAGCCTTTAACCAGTCAATATCTGAGGGCAATTCAGAGGCAGATAGCTTGAGCCTGTGGAGAATCCTGTCACAGATGAGATAGTTTGACGAATTAGGCATTAAATAGCCCTTTTAGGCAGAAGGAGGATGAATGGAGCAAATAAACAGTGAATCCACGGTATGCCCTAAGTGTGGCGGTTCTATGTGGATAACGGGCTGATGAACAGGGTTGTGACATGGCAAGGCGCTGTGAATGCTTTGAGTCACAATGGCAAAACGCAGGATTGCCCGAAGCGGTATAAGCGAGCCGTTCAGGGCTAAAGGCTTTTAAGAATTTTGACACAAGGGGCATAGCCCAGCTTGAAAAAGGCATATACAATTTGCGTTGATTACTGCAAGAACTATCAGGACTTCGAAAAGAATCAAGGCATAATTCAATCTTGTTGCTTGGTCAGTAGGATGTGGCAAACTCACCTTGCATTAGTTTGAAAGCAAATGCACTTTGGATTACCAAAAATCAGGGTTGTTTATATGCCTTACAGGAAATGATTACAAAGGCTTAAGCAGAATATAACCGATGAAGATAGCTATACAAAGGCTATTGATACATTCAAAACTGCGCCTATGCTTGTCATTGATGACCTCTTAAAGGGCAAGACTACAGAGAGCGATATAAATATCCTGTTTGAGATAGTCAACTATCGCTATGTGTGCAATCTGCCAGTGATTTTAACAAGTGAAAAGACCACAGGTGAGCTATTAGACTTTGACAGTGCTATAGGCTCAAGGCTTATTGAAATGGCAGAGGGCAGGATTATAGAGTTTAAGGGCAATGAATTAAATTATAGATTGCGAGGATGCAAAATGACGAGACTTGAGATAACTAAAGGTTGTCAGAACTTACAGAAAAAGCTAATCAATCCAAACAATGACAGCCGTATATATTGGGCTAGGGAGGTAACTTTTGACTATGCCACATCTAACCGTGTTAGGGTTGACTATATGAGATTTGAGCCACTGAATACAACTATAAGCGGTATCGAAAAAGGAGATTTTTACTGTTATGAACTTAAGTCTTCTGTGGAGGACTTCCACTCAAAAATGGACATAACTTCATAGGCGATTATAACTATTATGTAATTCCTAGCGAGGTTTATCAGAAGGTATCCGCTGAAATCCCATTCGGTGTTGGAGTGTATTGTCCTACAGGTGGAATCTTGAATCTGTTAAACAGGCTAGAAGAATGAATAGAAAAAGGTCAGTAACTGAAATGCTGCTAATGATGTTTAGGTCGGCTAGCAGAGACAAATTAAAGAATAATATGCAAGGGAGATAAAAATGTATGACAAATGAAGAGATTATGTTGAAAATCATAAACATTGGCTTAAAGAAGATATTGATGGATGGGAGAAAATGAGAGCAAATCTCAGGGAGCAGACCTCAGGGGAGCAAACCTCAGGGACAGCAGACCTCAGGGGAGCAAACCTCAGGGAGCAAACCTCTGGGAAGCAAACCTCAGGAAAGCAGACCTCAGGGGAGCAGACCTCTGGGAAGCAAACCTCAGGGAAGCAAACATTGATGAGAATACAAGGATAAACCTACCGATTTCTTGCCCTGATATAGGAGTATTTACGCATGGAAAAAGCAAGAGGATATATAATACAGCTTGAGATTCCGGCTGAATCGAAAAGACCCAGCGCAACGACTCAGAAAGTGCCGATGTAATATAGCAAAGGTTGTAGCTATTCAGAATATTGATGGAACTGATTCGGGTTTGCTTGAAGTTTGTCTCGGTATGACCATAATTTTATTTACAAAGTAGGGGAAACGGTATCAGTAGATAAATTTGACAGCAACCGTTGGAATGAGTGTTCTAATGGGATACATATTACTAGGGAGGGAGCAGTTAATTATTATGAAGGAGAATAATATGCAGAAAGCATTGAAAGAGATTAAGCCAGGCGAGGTATTCACCTACGCAGGCTATGAGTGGATAAAGTTAGAAGAGAGGGCTCTGTAATGAAAGACATTCTGGAAGAAAGAGCCTTTTAACGAGGATTCCAAACGACTGGAGGAAGTCGGAGCTTAGGGAATATCTTAATAATGATTTTTACAAAACCTTGACAGAAAAATGGGGCAGATGAAAAAGACTTCCTAATGAGTTGAAACAGACCTAACAGCAGACGACGGAATGAAAGACTATGGCACAAGTAAAGACCGCATAAGCTTTATGACAGCAGATTTATATAGAAGCAACAGACATCTACACTAAAAACCGCTGGGGGAACTGGTGGTGGCTTGCCACCCCTCACTCTTGTCTGGCTTCCTCCTCGTGCACACTATCCGTGTCGTCAGCTCTTCCGGACCACTGTACCACAACAACGCGTACACTGGCTACGCTATGCGTTCGCCCGCTGTGCAATCTGAAATCAGAAACCTTGGTTTCTGTACTCGAGAAGAAAAGAAATGAATATAACCGAGTTTATAAAGAAGTTAGCGGAGGAAAAAGAACTTGGCACAGAGGCCCTATTACCAACATCATTTATAGACTGATACAGAATATTAGCGACCTGACAAGGCATATTGAAGAGGAAGATTATAACGAAGCTAAACACGATTTGGGTTATATATATGCGAAATTGGTTATACTGGCTAAAAAATTAAGTGGCACAGATAGCGAGGACTACACAAGTTTTTGATTAATGAAATAGAGGCAGGGACAATATATGGTAATGGACAGAAAGAGGAAGGCTATAATGGATAAAATAATAACTGGGAATGCGATTGAAGTGTTAAAAAGAGCTTCCTGATTGTTCTGCAGATTGCTGTATAACATCACCACCTTACTTAGGTCTAAGAGTTATGGGAGTTAATGAGCAGATTGGTCTTGAAAACTCTGTAGAAGCTACATAAATAGACTTACCGATATTTTTAGAGAGGTAAGGCGAGTGTTAAAAATGACGGTACTTTATGGCTGAATATTGGAGACAGCTATGTAACAAGCAATAGTGAATATAGTAATTGCAAACGAAAAGGATTTAATAGGGGTTCCTTAGTTGCTTGCGTTTGCACTAGGAATGACGGATGGTATCTAAGACAGGATATTATCTGGGAGAAACCAAACGCAATGCCGAAGCGTAAAAGATAGATGTACGAAAAGTCATGAGTATATATTCCTTTTCTCTAAAGCAATCTAAATATTACTTTGATTATGAGGCTATAAAAAGAACCTGCTGTTGGATTTAATAACATAGTACCTGCAGGAAGCAAAGGAACCCTAAGACCAAACAACAGGTTAAGAAAAGGGAATAGTCGAACATTCAGAGGAGGCGGAGTTTATACCAAAGGACAGAGTTTTAATAATTCTGCAGAAATAATGAGAGAAAGTCATGGGAATAACGAAAATATGACAGGTCTAAGGAATAAAAGAAGTGTATGGACTGTGGCCACACAAGGATATAAAGAAGCTCACTTTGCTACTTTCCCAGAAAAACTTATAGAACCATGTGTACTAGCAGGAGCAGGTATGGAGGAATTATTTTAGATCCATTTATTGGAAGTGGCACAACTCCTGTAGTGGCTAAAAACATAATAGAGGTTTTATAGGAATTGAGCTTAATTCCGAATATGTTAAGATGGCAGAAAGAAGATTGGAGGGAGATAATGAAAGTAGCAGGGTGTATAGAAAGAAAGAGCATGCTCTACCAGACAGGTGTTGAGTACGGTGATTATACTATGAATCATGTCCTTGGTTGTTCCCACGGCTGCAAATATCCGTGCTATGCTTTTTAATGAAAAAGCGATTCAGGAAAATCAAGAACTATGAAGAGTGGTGCAGTCCTTTTTCTTGTGTCCAATACACTTGAGCTACTGGATAAAGAAATAGCAAGACTTGGAGATAAGATTCAGTCTGTGCAACTTTGCTTTACTACAGACCTGTTCATGGAAGGATATCCGGAGGTATCCCGGATGAGCATAGCGGCTATCCGCAAACTAAATAATGCAGGTATTAAATGCGACAACGCTCACGAAAGGACTGTGCCGATAGAGACTTGCAGAATTTTCAAAGACAAACGAATACGCATCACTCTAATCTCCCTCAACGAGAATACAGAAGAAGGTTGAGCCGAGAGCAACAACATACAAAGACAGATTAGCTGCACTAAAAATTATGAGGGCAGGTTGTAAGGCGTGGGTAAGTATAGAGCTTATCCTACACCAAATCTGATAGAACAGAGCCTTGGAGAGATTCTTGAGGCAGTCAGCTTTTGTGGATAGGATTGTTTTTGGGAGGACAAACTCACAATAAAACGGTCTCGATTATAAAGGAAATAAAGCAGTTTTATAACAAATGCGCAGAGGAGGTTATCGCTTTTTGTAAAGAACGCAATATTAATGTGTCATATAAAAAGAAAAACGATGACACAGGAAGCAGTAAAAAGATACTGGAGGGATAATGAATAATCAGGATAAAACCAAAAGAAAGCCGAAAAGCTTAGAGCCTTAACAGATGAACAGCTTGTCGCGTATGTGAGATAACAGAGTCGAAAAGGCATATAGTGAAGGCTTTAATAAGGGTAGGAAGTTAGTTAAACAGGAGGCACAAGATGAGAATGACAAATAATCAGCTTGCCTTGATAAAAAGCATTAGCAGAAAAATCACTACAGGATGCAAAAAGGCAGCTGTCTGCTGCTGTGTTGAAGACAATACAAAGAAGAATGAGTGTGAAGTCAACAGATATAAAAGCTTACTCGAAAATGGTGGGTTAAATATTCTAGAAGTTCCAACAAATCTTATAGGGAGCCTTATATTAGAAGATGTATCAAATTTTAGGGAAAGCAGATATTATCTTGGCAAAAACGAAAAAGGTTATATTTGATAAAATAAAAACAGGCTAACAAGGTAAGTATGAAACTTTTTGGAAATGGGTATTCCTTATCTAAATTCAACGCTTTTATACGGTATACCGGGAACAGGCAAAACAATGTTCAGGGCGGTATGCAGCTTATAAACTTCAAGTACCTTTTGCTTATGTGAATTTTTCCTATCTGATTAGTTCGTTTATGGGAGATACGAGCAAAAACATAAAAAGTTTTTGATTTTTGTAAAGACAAACCATGGTCCTTATGCTTGATGAAATAGACTGTATAGGACTGAAAAAGGAGTGGTGAAAGCAACGGTGCGGATATGGCGAACTTGCAGGACAACCATATCCTTATGCAGGAGTTAGACCAGCTGACAAATAAACAGATAGTAATAGCTGCTACTAATAGAGAAGACAGAATAGATGAAGCATTAAAAAGGAGATTTTATCAAAAGCATAAATGACATTCTTTAACGAAAATGAACGCATTGAGATGGCATTGAAATTTATAAATGATGTTGGCATAGAATATGAGCGGAACAGACTTATAGAATATTCAAGAGTCAAAAAGAACACAAGCAGATATAATTAAATTCGCAACACAAATGGTAATTGATAAAGTATTGGAACTTGAGGAGGAATAAACATGAATAAAGCAATTTTAATTGGCAGACTTACAAAGAGATCCTGATGTTAGATATTCACAGACTGACAGTAATATGGCTATAGCTAAGTTTTCACTTGCAGTTGACAGAAGATATAAAAAGCAGGGAGATGAAACCACTGCCGACTTCTTTAACTGTACAGCCTTTGGCAAACAGGGCGAATTTGTCGAGAAGTATCTTAAAAAGGGTACAAAGGTAGTAGTTACCGGTCGCATTCAGAATGACAACTACACCAATAAAAGAAGGTCAGAAGGTCTACAGTGTACAGATTATGGTGGAAGAGATAGAATTCGCTGAGAGCAAGGCAAATGCGGAACAGAGAGGACAAGAAGATAATAATATGCCACCTGCAATTGGCGAACCCGGTGCTGATGGCTTTATGGATATTCCAGACGGCATACCAAACAGCCTGCCATTTAATTAAGAATGGCAGTTCCTGGGCAATTAAAAGCAAACTAAAACATAACCAAGGGCTTGTTTAAGTCTTAAAAACTAAACAAGGTTAAACGAGAATTCAGAACAAAGCTCTGTCAGTGAAAGGAGCAACAACTTGGCTATAAATTTTACGCGTGACACTTACAACAAACTAAGAAAGATGGACAGAAAGCAACTAGAGGACCATATAACTAAGACATATGAGAAGGGCTACAAGGATGGCTCAGAAGCTTCTAAACCCACAGCACCTGATTATAGAAAAATTGAAAACCGTTTAAAGCGTATATGGGGGCTTGGGAAAATAAAGTAGGAGATATTGTATTAGCTCTTAAAGAGGTTATGTGACAACATTATTGAGGAGGTGAATGCCAATGTGGGCGAAAAAGTACCTAGGAGATACAAAGGTTAGAAGAATTACTCAATCAAAGGCTAGAAGAGTTATCTAGCCTTAAAGCTATCATGGATTAAGAGGTTGCAACCTGTCGGAAAAGGTTCAGACAAGCACTAAAGGGGATATGTTAGAAAAGTGCAGTCATCAAATGCGTGGAATTACAGGATAAAGTAAACGCTATGATTGATGAATTTGTGGATAAGAAGAATATTATCATATCACGGATACAAGCATTGTCTGATACCAGGTGTATTAAAATCCTCTATATGCGGTATGTGCGATATATGAGCTTTGAAAGTATAGCCGTAGAACTCTGCTGTAGCTATGACCATATTAGACGGTTACATGCAAAAAGCCTTGAAAGATTTTGAAAGATGCCACAAAATGCCACAACATGTCTGATTAGGATGTGGTATAATGGTATCATTGAAATAACATCAAGAGCCGAGTTTCCTCCTTCTCGGTTCTTTTTGTTTTAAATCTCAACAACAGGCATTAGCTGGAAAGGAGAGTAAAATGCTAAAACGAAAAACAAAAAGATTTGTGAGCGAATATATTATAGACCTTAACGCAAAGCAGGCGGCAATCCGTGCAGGCTACTCTCCTAAAGGGGCAGAGCCACAGGCATCAAGACTGCTAAGCAATGCTAAGATTCAAGTTGAAATCGCTAAAGCTATGGAGGACAGGGGAAAGCGGACAGGCATTACACAAGATAGGGTACTGGTGGAGCTTTCTGCAATAGCTTTTGCAAAAGGCTACCGACTATGTAGAGGTAGACGATGATGGACTTGTTAAGATAAAGCCTACCGCAGGGTTAACGGACGAACAGAAGAGTGCTATAGCAGGTATTAAGAAAGGGGCGAACGGTATAGAGATTAAAGCTTGTGGATAAGACTAAGGCTCTTGAAATGCTGTCAAGGCATTTAGGGCTGTTAATGACAAGCTTAATGTAAATGTTGAATCCGTTGAGATTATAGACGATATGGAGAGTGATGACGATTGAGGATATCACTCAAAGAATTAGTAGGCAAAGGCTATAATGATTTTTGGAACTGCAGAAAGCGTTACAGGGTATGCAAGGGTAGCCGAGGCTCTAAGAGTCAAAGACTGCCGCCCTTAATATGATATACAGGATAATCAAATATCCGCTGTCTAATGGGCTATGCGTTGCAGATACTCGAGATACATTGCGCGACAGCGTATTTAGTGATTTGAAGTGGGCAATACATAAGCTTCATCTTGATGATTACTTTGAATGCACTGTATCCCCTATGCAGATTGTTAGAAGGACAACAGGGCAGAAGATATTATTTAGGGGGCTTGATGATGGTCTTAAAAATAACATCTATATCAGTTGATTATGGTGTTCTTTGCTTTATATGGATAGAAGAGGCATTTGAGGTAACTAATGAGGATGATTTTTAATAAATTGAACATGTCTGTCCGCGGTGAAGTGCTTGAGGGATATTTTCAAGCAGATTACCCTCACTTTCAACCCTTGAGTGCTACAAGTTGGCTTTAAGGCTAGATTTTGATGTTGTTGATGATGATATATTTACCAAAACAACCACTTGGGGTGTAACGAGTGGTTAGATGCCTCAGATCGCAATCTTTTTGAAGATGAAGGTAAAACAACCCACGCAGATACAGGATTGAAGGCGATGGGGAGTGGGGTATTGCAGAGGGCTTAATATATGAGAAGGTCAGATTTGAAAACTTTGACATAGACAAGATTAGGGCTATCAATGGAATCAAGGCAGCTTTCGGGCTGGACTTTGGTTTTTACCGACCCTAACGCATTTGTATGTATGCTGATAGACAATACTGCAATGAAGATATATGTCTTTGATGAATGGTATAAGACTGGAGTTACTAATAAGATTATAGCACAGGCAATAAAAAGATAAGGGCTATGGCGGTCAAAGGATTATATGCGACTGTGCAGAACCTAAGTCTATAGCAGAGCTACAGGAAGGGACATAAACGCAGAGGCATCAAGGAAGAGGCAAAGACAGCGTTAACCACGGCATACAGCTTATACAGAATTATGAGATTGTAGTTCACGATGTAAATTGCCCTGAATTTAGAGCGAAATACTTAACTATTGTTGGCTAAAGGATAAGAACGGAAAGTCGACAGATAAGCCCGACCATGACTTCTCACATGGGATGGATGCTATGAGGGTATGGAGCTTCAAAGGCGTTAGTAGCTGATACATTCAGTTTTGATTAAAGAGGTGTTAAATGTTTGATTTTGGAATGGAGACAAGACGCATAAATGAGATTATCAACATAGGGCGCATCGAGTAAAATAAGCGATATCGAATTCTTGGAGAAAGAACATGCAAAGTTCTTGAGGCTCAAAAGAGCGCAAGTTGATGATAACAGGTGAGCGTTATTTTTAACTACGAACATGACATATTAGGCAAACGCAAGAATGGTCATAGGGGAAAAATGGCAGTCTAATAGAGGATACTAAGCTCCCCTAACAATAAATACATTGATAACCGTTACGCTGAAATGGTACAGCAGAAGGTAAGCTACATGCTCGCAAAAGCCTATAACCTTTAATACCGATAATGACGCTTATGCTAAGCTGTTAAGAGAGGTATTTAATAAAGCGTTTTATGCGCCTTATCAAGAATATAGGGCGCGACAGTTACAACGGCGGTATAAGTTGGCTATATCCTTACTACGATGAGCAGGGCAACTTTAAGATGAAGAGGTTTAAGCCTTATGAGATTTTACCTTTTTGGAAGGACGAAACCGAGGAAGAACTTGATTTTGCCCTTTAGAGTGTATGACATCCCTACATACACGAAGGCGAGAGAGACTATAACAACCTTTGTAGAGCTATATGCCAAGGAAGGCATTTACAAGTTTAGGGTATATGAATGGCTCACTTATAAAAGACTATCAGACCTATTACTTTGAAAATGCCACAGCTTGATGAGGGATATGATGCCGTACAACTGGGAGAAAGTACCGCTTATCCCTTTTTAGGAGCAATGGGGCAGGCATTCCGCTTATTAAAAAGTGTAAGAGTTTGCAGGACGGTGTCAATCAGATTATGTCTAGCTTTGCTGATGGGATGGAAGAGAACGCAAGGAGAACACTATTCTAATAATTAAAGAAATTATGATGGGCAGGACTTGGGTACATTCAGGCAGAACCTTGCAGCATACAAGGCGGTAAAGGTTAGGACGGTAGACAGTGCAGACGGTGGCATAGAAAAACTTGAAATAGAGGTAAATGCAGAGAATTACAAGGCAATACTTGCAGAGCTTAGAAAAGCGGTTGTACTTAACTGCAAGGGGTTATGACATCGAGGAGCTTAAGAGTTCAGGCTCTCCGAATGAAATGTCGATTAAGGCGGTGTATTCCAACATTGACCTTGATGCCAACGAGATGGAGACAGAATATCAGGCGGCATTTGAAGATTTGCTATGGTTTATAAACACTTACTTTGCTCAGACTAGCAAGGGGAACTTTGAGAATGAACCAGTAGGAGATTATATTCAACAGGGACATGATGGTCAATGAATCACAGGTAATCGCTGATATAAATAACAGTGTGGGATTGCTAAGCCAAAAGACTTGTGTAGCTATGCACTTTATACTTCAAATGTTGAGGAAGAGCTAAAACAGATTGAACTTGAAAAACAGGCATCAATAGATGACTATGATAACGACTTTACTCCGAATACTGGAGACGAAGGAGACGGAGACGATGAAGAGTAGGGAATACTGGCAGAACCGCCACATGCTTATAGAGAGCCTAAACAATGCCCAGGGTGTAAATGTTAAGGCTGACATTGATAAGGCTTTCAGAACGGCAGAGAACGATATACAGGGGCGAAATTGAGAAGTGGTATTCGCGTATTGCGGACAACAATGGGGTTTCAATCTCAAAGGCAAGGCAGTTGCTCACTAACCGAGAGCTTGAAGAGTTCAAATGGGATTTGAAAGACTATATCAAGTACGGAGAAGAGAACAACTTAAATGGCAAGTGGATAAAAGAGCTGAAAAATGCTTCAGGCAGATGGCATATAAATAGGCTTGAAGCGTTAAAGCTCCGAGTGCAACAGAAGGCAGAAGAGGCCTTTGGAAATGAAGTAGATTCTATTGACAAATTTGCGCGTGATGCCTATATGCGTGGCTATTACCGTACAGCCTACGAGATACAAAAAGGCTTGGGGTGGGTTGGAATGTAGGGAGTAATTGATAATGCAGCTGTTAATGAGATTATAAAAAGCCCTGGTGTCCTGATGGCGCTAACTTTTCAAGTCGTATATGGAATAGAAAAAGCTCAGATGGTTGATGAATTGCACAGGGAGATATTAAGGACTACACTACTGGGAGAACACCCAACCAAGGCAATAGATAGAATGCTTAAGTATGTAGATGGTTCAATCGGCAATGTAAGACATGACGGCTGGAAGGCTTACGATGACAGAAGCAGCATACTTTGGCAGTAAAGGACAACAGGACAGCTTTAACATGCTAGGTGTGGAAGAATACGAGATAGTGGCTACACTTGACAATTCCACATCGGCGATATGTCAGGAGATGGATGGCCAGCATTTCCTATGAGTGAGTTCAAACCGGGAGTAACAGCTCCACCGTTTCATCCATATTGCAGGACTTGCACCTGTCCGTATTTTTGATGATGAATTTGCTGAAAAGGATATCAGAGCTGCAAAGAAATGAAGAAGGCGAAGTTTATTATGTGCCTGCGGATATGAAGTATGAGGGTGGAAAAAGAAATATGTTGTGGAAAATTCTGCAAAAAGTGGTATAATAAAAAGACAACAAGAATACTTCTAATAATTTTTAAGACAAGAAGCAATAAATATGTGGTTGATAAAAATTGCAAAAGGGTGAATATGGGGCAACGATTAATCCTGAAATGCAGACACCACATATGGAAGAAACTGTAAAAAGAGGCAAAAGCTATCTATTCAATAATATTGATGCTCAGGTGTTGTTTAATAAGTATGCTGGTACTGGGAAGATGGAGTTAGACATAAATAGAAATTTTACAAACAAAGAAATATGTCAAGCAGACTATTATATAGGTATTGATGGCAGGAACAAGGAAAAAAACTAAGAGTTTTTAAGATACATCATTCCAAAAAGAGACACATATAGTACCCAAAAAGGAGGAATAATATGGCTACAATAAAGGATGATTGGTTTGGTAAAAAAAAGCTAGGATAGTAGCTGTAAATGATAAAACTTTTCAATGGGAAAATAACAGATATTACAGGTAAAGAAGATAATATAGAAACAAACAAGGATTCATTGACATTGTACGATGGAACTGATTATATATTTATCAGTGACGATGAAATAAAAGAAATAGAAATACTAGGATAAAAGCATTTTTACAAGCACCTGTGACAGGGTGCTTTTTTGATGCAACAATTTAATAAGTTTACAAGCATTTTACAGCAATGTAGAGTGCTTTTTTCATGCGGACTGACAAGCGTATAACCGAGTACACCAACTAATCATAGTGAGAGCGAACTCGTAAAAAGCGTAAAAAGAAAGGATGGAAGATATGACAAGAGCAGAACTTGAAGCATTAGGACTAACCAAAGAGCAGATTGACAGCGTAATGGGCATCAATGGCAATGACATCGAAAAGGTTAAGACAAAGCTAACTGAGGCAGAGAAAGAGGCTGATACCCTAAAAGAACAGATTAAGGATAGGGACAAACAGCTCAATGACCTTAAGAACTCCAAAGAGGACTTAGAGGGTTCAAAAGTCTCAGATTGAAACCTTGCAGAAGGACAACAAAGCCAAAGATGAACAGTATAAGGCTGAAATCAGAAATCTAAAGGTAAATAGCGCAGTTGATGTAGCTCTTACAGGGGCAAAGGCTAAAAACCTAACTGCGGTTAAGGCATTACCAAAGACCTTGATAAGGCTGAATTACTTGAAGATGGAACGGTTAAGGGCTTGAAAGAGCAGATAGAGGCTCTAACTAAGGCAGACGATAGCAAATTCTTATTTGATATCGAAGCAACACCACAGACACCTAAGGGGGCAACTCCTGTAAGCAGTCCTAAAACATCTGCAACTGGCATAACTAGAGAACAGTTTAATAAGATGGGTTATAGGGATAGGCTTGAATTATTTAACAATGACCCAACAACCTACAACTCGCTTATGGGCGAGAATTAAAGAAAGTGAGGACAAAAGAATGGCAACAGGAATGACCAAATTAACCAACCTTGTAAAAGCAGAAGTAATGGCACCTATGATTAGTGCTACCCTTCCAAAAAGAAGATCAAGTTTTCTCCTATCGCAAAGATTGACAGAAGTCTTGCAGGACAGCCGGGGGATACAATTACAGTACCTAAATTTGAGTATATCGGTGCTGCTGAGGATGTAGCTGAAGGTGTGGCTATGGGTACAACCGTACTTACTGCAAGCAGTACAAAGGCAACTGTAAAAAGGCTGGCAAGGCTGTAGAGCTTACAGATGAATCCGTACTTTCAGGATACGGCGACCCAGTGGGAGAGGCTACAGGACAGCTTGCAATGTCTATCGCAGATAAGGTGGATAATGACTGCCTCGATAGCTTTTAAAACAAGGCAAAGCTAAAGTATAACGGTGTTGCAAAGGCTATCTCTTATGATGGCGTTGTAAGTGCTGTAGATTTATTCGAGGACGAGAATGATGAGGCTATAGATATGCTTATCTTCGTGCATCCTAAGCAGATTACACAGCTTAGAAAAGACCCACAGTTCCTTGACATCAATAAGTACCCTATTACTAACGGAGTTGTTATGTCGGGAATGATTGGAAGTATTGCAGGATGCAAGGTGGTTAAGTCCAAAAAGGTAAAAACTTAACGCAGACGGTACAGGATATGATAACCCTATCGTAGTCGTTGACCTTAAGGATACAAATGAGGCAAACGATGCAGACGGATTCAGCACAACCGCGCCAGCTCTTACAATCTACCTTAAGAGGGATGTAATGCTCGAGGATGACAGAGATATCCTTAAAAGACTACTGTAGTATCTGCGGATGAGCATTATACCGTTGTGCTTTTCAAACGATAGTAAGGTAGTGCTTGCTACCTTTAAGAAGGACTAAGAAGAGTAAGGAGGTACATCAATATGATGTTAAGACGATATCACAACTTAGACAACGATCATGAGTGTAGTTGAAGATACGGTTGAATCAGCCACAGAGATTGGAGCCTGTTGAAGATACGATTGAAGCTAACGAGGCAACAGAAGAAGCGGTTGATGAAGCTCCTGAAAGCAAAAAGGCAAAAGAAAAAGCAGGAAAGTAGGCAGATATGATTACTGTAGAGGATGTTAAAAAGAGGCTTTGAAGGCTTCGGCTATAGTGCTGTTTCTGAAAATGAGGCAGCACTTGCCTTGCTCTTAAAAAGGCTTCTGATATTTGCAAGAATGATTGTAATGTGTTAGAAGTACCCGAAGGCTTAGAGACATAGTTGTAGATATGGCTGTAGGTGAGTTTTTCCTTGCATTAAAGACCTTTAACCCATCAAGTCTAAGTAATATAGGGCTGTCATTTGATAGTGCCGTTAAAAGAGCTTTCAGAGGGTGATACAAGGGTATCATTTGTGACCGATGGGAATAAGTCGGATGAGCAGAAACTTGATATAATTATTGATTTGCTTATTAACGGCAGAAGGTCAGAATTTGCCTGCTACAGGAGGTTTAGATGGTAAACATTACAAAGCTGGAATGGGCAAGGGAAAAGGCAAAAGAAAAACCTTGAATCGCTATTTGAGGATAAATGCGATATTTATGAGTATATCAAAGAAAAAGCAGACTAATGGCTCAACAGCCCACAAAGAGAGGCTTGTACTTGCCGATATCCCTTGCAGAATATCATTTAAGACCGTGAATCAGACTGTTGAAGGGGCTAAAAAGCTCCACGCCTGTACAGAGTATAAAGCTCTTTATTCCAAAATGGTATAAATATTAAAGACGGCTCAAAAACTTGTTATTACAAGGCAGGGGTGAGGCAACTGCTTATAAAAACAGTAGTGTATTGTCAAACTATGCCACACATAGCGAGCTAGGGCTAGAACTGTTTAAGGGGTGGTCATAATGAGTAGGAATGGAAGCGTTGATACTTCGGAAATCGAACAGCTCATGAAAAATATCGAGGGTATGAAAAGAGGCTACGCCTGAATTTTTAAGGCAATGCACCAATGAATTAGGGTCAAAGGCTACTGCGTAAAGTTATAAGGCGAACGCCTGTAGGCAAAAACCGACATTTAATGGCGATAAGACCGTAAAAAGTTGAGGGCAAGAGTGGAAGTCAAAGACCTCTTAACTAAAGAAGGTGCTGCTTATGAAAATATGATGAAAACATATTGGAGTGGGTACACAGGCGGACACCTCCGCAGGAGCTGGAGGGTGACAAGTGTAGAAGGTGCTGGATATAATTACGCAATAAAGGTTGAAAACCCTTTAAATTATGCCAGTTATGTAGAGCATGGGCACAGGCAGACTCCTGGGAGATTCATTCCTGCACTTGGAAAAACTGCGGTAGTTTCGTGGGTAAAAGGCAGGCATATGCTAGCCAATTCGGTAAAATGAGACTTGAGGAGTCTATGTTCAAAAATAGTCGATAGAAGCGTTCAGGAATTTATGAAGAGGTGGACGAATGTTTAATGATGTAGTAGATGCTATATGCCCTGACTATATCACAGGCATTTGCAGACAGGGAAATATACACGGAACAGGTAAAACAGGGATTTACTCCACCCTGTTTTTGTTACCTGTACAAACCCCAACGAAGGGCGATACCTTTGGCAACAAATTCCAAACATAAGGGGCGATATGAGGTCAACTATTTCCCTAATGAGGAAAAACGCCAACAGGGAACTGGTGGATGTTAGCGAAAAACTATCGGATATCCTTGAAACTATTGAGGTAAAAGGGAGAGCTTACAAGAGGAACGAAGATGGAAAGCACTATAAGTGATGGGGTGCTTAGCTTCTAGTAAATTATGACTACTTTGTATATAAGGGAATGGCAAAAGAGGAAGCTATGGAGAAACTGCAAGCTAAAAACGGAGGTAGAAAATGGCTAAAACAAAAAGATGATGATAGCCCTGTATATGACCTTGAATCGCTTTTTACAGGCTGATAAGTATGCAGGCTACAAAGACATATTGCCGATAGTGGTAAGCCCCTGATGACTTGCTTACCTTTGGCAGAGGTTGACAGCAGGATAGATGAATTTTTAGAAAGAGAGGTACAGTAAAATGGCATTAGGCGGTGGAAATTTTCTTACACAGAACAAAGTATTGCCAGGCTCGTATATTAACTTTGTATCTGCTGCAAAGGCAAGCTCATCCCTATCAGACAGGGAATCGCTACAATGCCCTTGTACTTGACTGGGGCAAAAGATGAAGAAGTATTTGAGGTTACATCCTCAGAGTTTCAGAAGAACAGCCGTGATATATTCGGCTATGACTATGCAAGTGATAAGTTAAAAGGGTTTAAGGGATTTATTCCTTAATGCTAAAAACCCTTTTTGCCTATAAGCTCAATAAGGGCGATAAGGCATCAAAATCATTTGCAACTGCTAAGTACAGCGGTGAGGGGGAACGCCCTTAAGGTGGTTGTTAAGGCAAATGCAGATGTGCCATCAAACTTTGATGTGGCTCTTTACCTTGATAATGAGAAGGTTGACGCTCAGACAGTATCAAAGATGGCAGACCTTAAGGATAATGCCTTCGTAGAGTGGAAAAATGATGCAACCTTGGCAGTAAATGCAGGACTTGCATTGACAGGCGGTACAAATGGAAATGTGACCGCAGCAAAACCATCAGGAAGTACCTTGAAAGAATAGAAAGCTACAGCTTCAATACTATGGGTGTAGTAACTACAGATGAGGCGGTTAAAACCCTCTATGTCAACTTTGTAAAGAGGTTAAGAGATGAAGAGGGTATCAAGTTTCAGACGGTGCTCCATAAGAAGGCGGCAGACTTTGAAGGCGTAATAAAATGTTAAGAATACGGTTAGAGGTGAAGGAGCTGACATCGTTTACTGGGTTACAGGATTACAGGCAGGGTGTGCAGTAAATAAGTCCCGCCTGGAACCGTAAATACGATGGCGAATACGAAGTAAATGCAGACTTTTCACAGTCCGAATTAAAAGGCATCAATAAAGGCAGGCGAGTTTGTACTTCATAAAGTTGGAGATGAAATCAGGGTATTGTCTGATATTAACTCACTTGTAACCGTAAGCGACACCAAGGGCGAGATATTCAAAGAGAATCAGACCATACGAGTAATTGATCAGATTGCCAACGATATAGCCGTTCTCTTTAATTCTAAATACCTTGGAAAGATTCCAAATGATGCAGATGGCAGGGTAAGCCTTTGGGCTGACATAGTAAAGCAACTCATGAGGAATTACAGAAGATTAGGGCTATTGAGAACTTTAGTGACAAAGATGTAAACCGTAGGGCAGAGCGACAGCAAAGAAAGGTGTAGTTGTCGCTGATAAGGTTACTGTAGTAAATGCAATGGCTCAGCTCTATATGACTGTAACAGTGGCATAGATTAAGAAGGAGATTACAAATGGCAGAAAAATATCACGATGAAAGCCTCAGATACCTTGTCGGCAAAGATGGCAAAGGTATTTGTCACAATTGATGGGAACAGATACAACCTTATGAACGCCATCAACCTTGAAGCTAAATTTGAAAAGACTAAGACCGAAGTACTGATATTAGGACAGATGGGAGCTGGTAATAAGGCGACTGGCTGGAAGGGTACAGGCTCGACGACCTTCCACTACAACTCAAGTATGTTCAGGAGATTGTAGAGAAGTTTAAGGATACTGGAGAGGATACATATTTTGAGATTCAGATAACCAACGAAGACCCAACCTCAAAGGCAGGAAGGCAGACGGTAGTATTGCTTGGCTGTAATATCGATGGCTGTATGCTTGCTAAGTTCGATGCAGACGGCGAGAATCTCGACGAGGATATGGATTTCACTTTTTGAAGACTTTAAGATACCTGAAAAGTTCAAGCTCCTTCCGGAGCATGCATAAATTAAATCAACTGATTCACAGGGTACGCAATATTTGTGTACCCTATATTTTAAAAGAAATGGAGATAATACGATGAGTAATTTTGAATTATTTATGAAGGCTAACAAGATTAAAAAGAGAATATTTTTATACCTGCAACAAAAATCCATTTTGGATAAAAATGGCAAACCTGTTATGTGGGAAGTTAGGCATTTAAGTACAAAAAGAAGCAAATGTAATTAGAGAGGACTGTACTACTGAAATACAGGTTAAAGGCAAGCCAGGAATGTTTAGAAATCAACTAACACAAACGAATATTTATGCAAGCTTGCAAGTTCTGCGGTGGTGTTCCCTGATTTGAATGACAAGGCTTTGCAGGATTCATACGGAGTTATGACCCCGGAAGAACTGATTGTGGAAATGATAGATGACCCTACGGAATTTAGTGAGTTTCTCAATAAAATTCAGAATATGAGCGGTCTTGATAAAAATTTGAATGACAAGGTGGAAGAAGCAAAAAAACTAATTGAAGAGGATAGTGATGGCGAGTATTAGCATTACTGTTTACACAAGCTCCACATAAGCTTGCCCTCTCAGTTTTTAGAGCTTGAAGAAGAGGATAAAGCGTTTGTTATTGCTTCTATAACCTTGAAGGCGGAAAAAGAACGCAAAAGAGGCTGAACGGATCAAGAGGAAGGGGAAAAAGTAATGGCAGGAATAAACGCAAGAATAAACCTGATTGACAGCTTAAGCGGCCCGATGCAAAAGAATGATTGCAAGCACTGAAAATTTAATAAATCACATCAACAATGTAGAAAGTGCAATGGATAGCGGATTTGAGCCATCTGTAATAGAAGATGCAAGACATCAAGTAGAAGTATTTTCAAATCAGATGAATACAGTAAGCAATAGCATAAATAATGCCGAGAACGAACAGCAAAGCTTTAATAATACTGTAAACTGGTGGTACTTCTGCAATGGGTGGGCTTGTCGCTAAAGCCATAGCGCTTACATCTGCATATATGGGGGTGGTAAGCTCGTGAATATGTCAGACGAAATTACTCAGGCGGCTGCAAGGTTGGATATGATGAATGACAAAAGCTCAGACTACTCCTGAACTTTTTAATATGGTATACCAGTCGGCGCAAAATGCGCGTGGCTCTCTTACAGATATGGTTGATGTTGTTGCAAGATTCGGCAACAATGCAAAAGGATGCGTTTGGCAGTTCAAGAGAAGTTGTTGATTTTACTAACCTCATCCAAAAAGCAAATGACCATTGCAGGAGCAGGAACGCAGGAAGCATCCAATGCCATGCTCCAGCTTTCACAGGCGTTAGGTTCGGGCGTACTGCGTGGCGATGAACTGAACTCAATATTTGAGCAAGCACCTAATTTAATTCAGTCAATCGCTGATTATATGGATGTTCCTATAGGCTCTATTAAAACAAATGGCACAAGAAGGGAAGTCTCCGCGGATATCGTGAAAAAAACGTAATATTTGCAGACGCTGACAATATAAATGCTAAATTTGAGCAAATGCCTATGACTTGGGGCAGATTTGGACAACCATGTCAAATGCTGCCATAATGCAGTTACAGCCTTTTGCTTGAGAAGATAAACAGCATAGCCAACAGCCCACAGTTTCAAGCCTTTTGCCTCTAACGCAATCAATGCAGTTGGGCTGATATCAAACGCTTTGATTGGACTAATTGACCTAATCGGCAGTGTAGCCAGTTTTTGTGTCAGACAATTGGGGGAATGATTGAACCAGTTGTAATGGGTATAGTTTTTGCTCTCGTGGCATATAACACTGTAATGGCTATAACTAATACACTTAATGCGATTAGCGCAATAAGGGCGAGTGTAAAAGGCTGCCGCAGATACCATCAGGCTGGAGCAACCTTCACAGCAACTGCAGCACAGTACGGTTTTTAATGCAGCACTTATGGCCTGCCCACTTACTTGGATAGTCCTCGCAATAATGGCGGTTATAGTAGTTATTTATGCTGTGGTTGCTGCAATTAACAAAGTAACCGGTTCAACCATTAGTGTAACAGGGATAATAACAGGATTAATTGCGACGGCGGCGGCATTTGTTGGAAATGTATTACTCGGACTGGCGAATTTTTGTAATTGGGCTTTTTGTAGAAATTACAAATCTTTTAATAACATTCGCTAATTTTTTCGGCAACATATTTGATGACCCAGTAAGTGCTATAGCGCATTTGTTTTTCAGGTTTATTTGATTTTATCCTTGGGGTTGTTCAATCTGCTGCAGGCCTTATTGATACCTTGCTGAGGCACTGACTTATCTGGTGGAATTCAGGGATTTAGAAATGATGTTGCTGCTTTTGTAGATGAAAAAGGTAGGTAAACAGAAATACGAAGCAGACAAAATAAACGCAAATGACTACAAATTGAAAAGATTTGAATATAGTAAGGCTTGGGATGCAGGATATGGTTTTGGTGAAGGCATTGAGAATAAAGCTAAAGGAATGTTCGGAACTGCCGGCAGTGGAAATGTTGACACAGCAAATGCATTTGGCGGTGGTGGTTATTCGGCAGGCAGTCATCTGTACCAAGCAGTTATGATTCTGTACCAAACGACATTGCCAATACGGCAAAAATACCAAAAAAATCTGCTGATTCCTTAGATATCACTAATGAGGACTTGCAGTATCTCCGTGATATCGCTGAAAGAGATGTTATAAATAGATTTACTACGGCAGAGATTAAGGTTGATATGAAAAACAACAATAATATCTCTTCAAGTACCGATTTGGACGGTCTCATATCAGACCTTACGGATAAAGTCACAGGAGCATTAAAACATGGCAGCGGAGGGGTGCATAGGTAATGGGTTATGAATTTAGACTAGGTAAGTTACTCCTTCCTGTATCCCTTCGAGCTTTCAATATTCCATCAAGGGAATAATAAAAAGATAAATTCAATAAACGAAGGGGAGTTTTTGATAATCAAAAAGGCTAAACTCTCAGAGCTAAGTTTTGAGTTTATGCTCCCAATGTTAGATATCCCTTTGCGGTGTATAAAAATAACTCATTTAAGAATGCTAAATACTTCTTAGATGAGATTGAGAAGCTAAAGGTCGCGAAAAAGCCTTTTTAACTTCATTATCGATAGGTCAAAGCCGAACGGTAAAAACCTCTACGACTATAAAGAAAAGGTTGTAATTGATGATTACACCCTTTAAAGAGGGAGCTAATCAGGGTTTAGATGTTATGGTGTCGATAAAACTTACACAGTATCGGGCTGGTGCTTTTAATACGATCAAACTAAAAGTAGACAAAAGGGCAAAAAGAAGATTAAGACTAAAAAGAAGAGGCAGACGCATAATGCCCTCAATGTCTGATAATAAGGCAAAAGTCCTACAAAGTATCAAAGGGGCGATTCTTTGTGGCTGATTGCTAAGAAGTTCTATGGCGAGGGTTCTAAGTACAAAAAGATAAAAAGAGGCGAATAAAAGCAAGCTAAAGCGTGGCAATATGATAGTTTAGCGGACAGATTTTGACCATATCAAAGTAAAGGGGGCATATATGAAGGTTACTTTAATAATTGCAGACAGCAAAAGCAGACTATATGCCCCTGTTGTCCTTGATGATATTACTTGGAAAACAGAACGAAGGGGAAGCCCAGGAGTGTTATCCTTTAAGATTCTTAAGGATAAAGAATCAAATAGGTTTTCTGAAAGGTAACTATGTGAGGCTTGGAGGTGGACGGTAAAGGTGTTCTACGGCTTTATATTCTCGATTAAGAGGATAAGAGCGAGAGCATAAGTATAACAGCCTATGACCAGTTAAGGTATCTAAAAACAAAGATACAATGTTCTACGCTAATAAAACGGCAGGAGATGTTATCAAGACTATTGCTAAGACCTTTAGGCTCAGACTGGCAAAATTGAGGATACGGGATATAAGATTCCAAAGAGGGCTGAGGACAATGTGACACTTTTTGACATCATTTACAATGCCCTTGATGAAACCCTTGATAACAAAAACAAATGTATATTCTTTTGACAAGTACGGCAAGATTACACTGAAAAAGCCTTAAAAACATGGAGGTTAACTTTGTGATTGACGAAAACAATGCAGAGGACTTCACATATAATTCAAGCATAGATAAAGATACCTACAATCAGATAAAACTTGCCTTTGATAATGATAAGACAGGCAAGCGCGAACTCGCTGTAGTTAGAGATGGAAAAGCATATCAATGAATGGGGTGTCCTCCAGTATTATGATAAATTCAAAAAGGTGAGAATGGGAAAGCTAAGGCAGAGGCATTGCTTTCGCTTTACAACAGGAAGGCTGAGGCTTTGTCATTTAAGAATGTTAAGGGCGATTTTTACAGGTGCGCGCTGGTAGTCTTATAGGCATAGCGATCGACTTGGGCGATGTAAAGGTTAAGAATATGATGCTTGTTGAAAAATGCACTCATAAGATATCAGAGAATGAGCACTTTATGGATTTATCGGTAAGGGGTGCAGATTTCATAGAATAGGGAGTGTAAATAGCAGATATAAACGATTTGCTTGCAGTCATTAAACAGGCGGCACTTGATGCAGTGTATAATGTAAAAGCCTGTTGCTTTTTATGTTCGGTACTGTAGAGGCACTAAGCCCTTAAGGGTAAAGATAGACCCAAAACTTGTACTTGATGAGGCTTTTCTTGCATTAACAAGAAATGTAAGTAAGTATTCTGTTGATATTGAGATTGAGGAAGAGACCGAGGCAGAACAGGGCACAAACATAAAGTAAAGGGTAAAAAGAAGATAACCGTTGATAATTCTCTTAAGGTTGGGGATATAGTCCTAATTGCTAGGGAGCAGGGCGGGCAAAGATTCATAATAATTGATAAGGCGGTGGGATTATGATACCTGAAAGTTTTTATATCAGATGTTGACCTTGAAGAGGAGATAGAGCCGAATAAGACTTACAAGATGAACTTCAAGGATAACATTGTAGAGGGGCTTTGTTGATGATATGGATGCAGTAAGGCAGGCTATTTATAAAGTTCTTGGAACAGAGCGATATGCCTATCCGATCTATAGTTGGGATTACGGTATAGAGTTATCCGACCTGTACGGCGAGGATACAAGATATGTGTGCAGAGCTTGAAGATAGAATTAAAGAGGCTTTGACACAGGACGAACGCATTACAGATGTGATAGACTTTACTTTCAACACGGAGGGAAAAGGGTATCGTTAAAGTGGCATTTACAGTGGAGACAACCGAGGGAGATATCAGATTGAAAAGCGAGGTGAATTATTAATGTATGAAGAGATGACATTCGAGGCGATATTGGAGAGAATGCTAAACCGTATCCCCGATAGCCTTGATAAGCGCGAGGGCTCTGTAATATATGATGCCATTGCTCCTGCTGCCTTGGAGATAGCGCAGACTTATGCCGACATGGACAGCGTTATAGATGAGACCTTTGCAGATACTGCGTCAAGGGATATGCTTATCCGCAGGGCTAAAGAGCGAGGGCTTACCCCATACCCTGCTACTAACGCAGTAGTAAAAGGTGTATTTGATATTGAAATCCCCATAGGTGAGATTCACATATGGGGATTTAATTTATACGGTTAAAGAGAAAATAAAAAGACCACGAATATAGCTTAGAATGCGAGAAGTGCAGGGATTGTAGGAAATAAGCGGACAGGCTCTCTAATCCTATAAGTTACATCGAGGGGCTGGGCAGTGCTGAGATATCAGAGCTCTTAATCCCTGCCGAGGATGCTGGAGGATACAGGAAGTATTTAGAAAAGCGTTATTTTGACACCTTCAATGCAAAGGCTTACGGTGGCAATAAACAGGACTATATCAACCGTACGAATGCCATAGGAGGCGTAGGAGCTACCAAGGTAATACCAATATGGAACGGTGGCGGTACGGTAAAGGTTGTTATTTTAGATTCTGAATTCAATCCAGCTAATAACGAGTTGATCAAGAAGGTACAGAAAGAATTAGACCCATCGCGCGATGGAACAGGCGCAGGCATAGCTCCAATAGGTCATGTGGTTACAGTTGCAACCGTTGATAAAGTGGCTGTAAATGTCAGGGGCTAAAATAACCTTCGATAGCGGTTATAACTTTAATGGCCTTAAGACAGAAATATCCAAAGCCATAAGTGCATACCTGTTGGAATTAAGGAAGACTTGGGCAGAAAGCGAGAGCATAACCGTTAAAATCAGCCAATTAAATACACGGATAGCAGCTATTAAAGGGGTGTCCGACATAGAAGGCACAACAATCAACGGAAAGAATTCAAATCTTGTTGTGAGTGCATACAGTGTGCTCTGTGGATGGTGAGGTGGTAAATAATGCGTGATATTGATATCAAGTCTTATGTACCGCCTTTTTATTGAAAATACAGTGAACTAAAGCAGTTGTACGAGAGCGAAAATCCTGAATTTAGAAGCTGAACATTGAGGCTGATAACTTGCTTGATAATCAGTTTATAGGCTCAACCAATGAGAAGGGCATGCAAGGTATGAGGCATTACTTGGAATAAGTGGAATACAGGAGTATTCACTGGAAGAAAGACAAATCAAGATATACAAGCATGGATAGATGATGTCACTTATACCTTTAATACCTTGAAGGAGCGTATAGAAAGATTATGTGGTAAAGGAATTTTACCTTGGTAGTCAATAATGAGGCTAATAAGGTAATCATAACCACACACTTAGAATATCAGTTGCAATCAGAGGAGCTGGAAAGAATGCTTGATATTATCCTTCCCTGCTAATATGGTGCTACTTATCACTAACAGTTTTTGATAATGTGCTCCAAACAGATTTTATGTACGCAGGCGGTGGAGTGGTTACAACCGATTATATCGAGCTTTACGGAATGGGAGGTAAAATGGCAGAATTTACAAAACTGATAATAACCAATAAGGGTAAGAGTTACTATCAGAGGTCGCAACAAGCACAAATAAGATCGAATTTACAAGGGTAAGCACATCCGATAGGACTTACACAGAGGAGGAAATCATGGGGCTTACAGATTTGGCAGGCATAAAAGCAGACAAATCATATATCAAACATTGCCGTACAGGCAGGTAAAGTCAAGATTGAGGCTGCCTTTGAAAACCGAGAACTAACAGAAGGCTACTTTATCAGGCTATAGGCGTATATGCAAAAGCTGGGAGCGGTACGGAAGTCCTATATGCGGTAGCGATTGAAAGACTGGGAGATATTCGATACCTCCTTATAATAATGCTACTGTAAAGCGCGGTATATCTAAAAGCTCTTCATTGCGGTTGACAACTTTGAAAAAGATTACCCTTGAAGTAAGCCCAGGTGCGTTCATTACATCAAGCGAAATTGGCAGAATCAAGGACGAGCTCAAGCGTGAGAACGCTGAGACAAAGACAAAAACTTGAGCAACAGGGTGAATCAGCAAGCAGTCACTTACTAAGGCAATAGAGGACATAGCCGACAGCAAGGGAGTGAGCACCACAACCTTTAATGCTGACGGCTCCATAGTGACCGAGAACAGCTTGGAGACTATAACTACAACCTTTAATAAGGCTGATAAGTCAATCCTTGAAAAACACGCTTATAAGAACGGAACATCAAAGACCTTAAAAACAGTTTTTGAAGGTAAAAATAATAACAACGGAGGTAAATTGATATGCAGGTTGAAGCGATTCCTATGCTGATTAATGGCGATTTTTGAACGCACCACTTGATGTGAAAGATGCATCTAGCTGATTACAAGATGTACGGCGAAGATAGCTATGTTTTTCAGCAAAAAGAGCTGTTGCATAGCTTGTATGAATGTACCTATTTATCTATGAATGATAGGCGAATAAATGGAGAGCTTTTTGGTATTTGACTGCTAATAATAAGCACTAGGTAAAAGCTTTTATCCAATGTATGCGATATCGAGCAGAAAGAAGAATTATCCACCTTAACCACAATGCAGGCAGTGGCAGCGTCCTCGACGGCAATGCAGGCAGTACTTGCGTCCTCGATAGCAATGCAGGCGGTGGCAGCGTCCTCGACGGCAATGCAGGCAGTACTTGCGTCCTCGATAGCAATGCAGGCGGTGGCAGCGTCCTCGACGGCAATGCAGGCAGTGCTTGCGTCCTCGACAGTAATGCAGGCAGTACTTGCGTCCTCGACGGCAATGCAGGCAGTGGCAGCGTCCTCGACGGCAATGCAGGCAGTACTGCGTCCTCGACAGTAATGCAGGCAGTACTTGCGTCCTCGACGGCAATGCAGGCAGTGGCAGCGTCCTCGATAGCAATGCAGGTGGTGGCAGCGTCCTCAACCGCAATGCAGGCAGTGGTAGCGTCCTCGACGGCAATGCGGGCGGTGGCAGCGTCCTCAACCGCAACGCAGGCGGTGGCAGCGTCCTCAACCGCAATGCAGACGGTGTTGACGTCAAGTACAGCGATAGCAGAAATATTGAGTTCTAGTAATCCACAATGAGGAAATGTTTACCATAATGGGGAAATCTAAAAGCAGTCCTAAATACATTTAAGAATTCCGTAACCCTTATGATTAAATTTAATAAATTATCAGAAGAATTAAGGGCTAAGTTTGCGAATGGAGTGAGATATTAATAGTAGAATATTATACAAGCAAATATATAATTAGCGCTCCAGCATTTCTTCATAGATATACAAATGGTAGAGGGTACAATAATAGAGCAGCTGGAACAGTGGGTAATAGCAATATAACATTAGTTGGCGAGAGTCCCCAAACAAACATATCTGTTAAAATAAATTTATAACTGATTTTTATTACAATAGTGGTGATTTAGTGCCAAATAACTATGGTTATCCACAATATTGTGGGAATGTATCAATCATATACGCTTAATACTAAGGAGGTGAGAAATGAAAAGGATTTTGTAACTGAATTTACCGAGCGTTCAGACAGCATGAACGCTCAAATAGCTGAACTAGAAGCTCAGCTAAGCGAAAAACAAGACAATAGAAGAGCTTAAAGAGGAGTTGAATAGAAAAAGATGAGGAGAATAAGAAGGCAATATCAAGCCTATCGGAGGAGAATCAGGCGTTTAAGACGCATCTTAATGAGACAGCTCTTGCGCTTGCTGAATTCTACGAGGCTACTATGGCTAATAATGCATGATATATGCCTTATTATAAAAATCTTTTATGAGAGGAGGTGGCGAAATGGTAGACTTTTATACATTTCTTGTTGTGTCAGGTCTTAAAAAGTTTAAGATGTATTGTCATTTTTGAAGCCAAAAGTAAGGGCTAGGCTTGAAGAGCTTGGGCATCCTGAACTTGCAACAGAAGAAGAACCAAAGGGCAATGCCTAAATAGGCAGTAGTCTATATCCCATATTACTGTAAAGGTGATATGGGATATTTTTGAAATGGATAATTAACATACACAGGAGGTGGATAGAACATGACAATTTTTAACTGGTTAGCTTTATTCTCAATTCCGACCTTGATAGCGAGCCTTTGGGCTCATCTTATAAGGAGGATAAAGCACAGCGATGAACAGACAAGGGCACTTCAAAGAGGTGTTCAGGCTCTGCTTAGGGAAAGGCTGATACATTTCCTATCGTAAGTTTTTTCAAACTTGGATTTGTGAGATTATAACGATCGCTTGAATGTCGAGAATATGTACCAGCAGTACCATTCTTTAGGAGAAAACGGAGTAATGGACGATATGCACCATCGCTTTATGAACCTTCCTATCGGTTCTGAACAGGAAGTGGAGGAAGAGGCATGAAAAAGAAAGGTAAGAAAGATAAGAGAGGCGGGTTCTCAAAGCTTATAATCTCGCTTGTAGTGGTTATGAATATTATATTTACCGTTGCAGTACTATATGTATTCTTAAAGACTTCGAGTGAGCCTGTTGCCCTTGTAGGCGCTTGGTTTGCGTTTACAACAGGGGAACTCTGGATGCTTAGTTCAATTAAGAAAGAAAAAGGTAAAGAAGGGAGATAGCGAAAATGAATGAGAAAATTGATTGGAAGAGGAGCTTACTTCACGGAAGTTTTGGTTAGCTGTCATTGGTTTTGTGACAGCTATACTGGATGCATTTAATGTGGATAAGTTAACTGTTGAACAGGTTATGGCCATTATATCAGCATTAGGCACGCTTGTGGCTTACATTATTGGTGAAGGAATGACGGATGCGGCACATATTAAGGAGGGTAAATAGATGGTTAAAGTGGGTTCAGCAAGGATAGACGAAAACGGCAATGCTAACTGGGGAAAGGCTGGTGACCAGACTGGCAGGAGGCAACAGAAGAGTCTTATTACAGCCACAGGCTGGGCTGAGTGTCTCCGACCTAAAGAGGCAGCAGTCGCAAGGAAGATAGGTCTTGCAATGGTTGAGGCTTGTCTAAACAACAATATAGGCTATGACCAGTCCGAACGCTACGGAGTGATTAGTGCCTTAAGAAGTACGGAAGAATTGCAAAAAATCAACGAGCGTACAGAAGCAGACTGTAGCTCACTTGTAAGAGCTTGCTGTATTCAGGCAGGTATACAGGTGGGCGACTTCAATACCTCTAGCGAGGTGGCTGTACTTGAAAGGACAGGAGCATTCAAAAGGCTGTAATCGTAACTACGATACTAAGCTATGTCAGGGCGACATACTTGTAACTAGAGCAAGGGCATACTGGGTTATAGTTACGGAAGGATACCCAAGAGAGGAAAAACCTGCGGTAAAACCTACAGAAAAGCCAAAGCCTAATAAGACAGGCAAGAAGAGCCTTGAAGAGGTGGCTAGAGAGGTTATAGCTGGTAAGTGGGGGCAATAACCCCGAAAGAAAAGATAAAACTTATTAAGGCTGGATATGTTCCGGCTGAGGTGCAGGCGGAGTAAATAAATTGCTGAAGTAAACTAATAAGGTCAGAGATAGATGCAAATAGCATTTATCCCTGACCTTGTCCTCGATAAACAGAAAACACTTAAAATTGATTTATTTATCCTTGTTATATCTTAGTTTGTTGTTGTTTAACAATAACAAAAACAATAACAAATCTATGTAAGAATGGCTTAAAAATCAAGTAAATAAACAATAAAATTATAAAATAGAGTTATATGTATACCAGACTAAGGCTTCACTCTATTTACATAGCAGAAAACTATGTGAATGGGCTGAAGCCTTTATTAGTCCGGAAAGACCTTTTATAACGGTGGAATATGAATCAATGAGTCCATACTGATGGTCATAAGATATGTATATTGAATATGTATGTAGGTGGGATTTTAGGCTGTGGATGATAAGAAAAATCATTATTTTTATGGATTGTAAAAAAGAAGGTGAAAAAGCAGTAGAATAGATGGATAGGATAATAAGTATTGAAAGGATTTGTGGTATAAAATGAGACATGGATTTGTAAAGGCAGCTGCAGTTACACCGGATATAAGGGTAGCAGACTGTATTTTTAATGGTGAAAGCATAATTAAAGAAATGAAGTACTGTGCAGACAGGGGGTTAAGATAGCGGTTTTCCCTGAACTTTACCATTACGGGTTATACCTGTGGCGAGTTATTTTTTTACAGGAGAGGCTGTTAAGTGCGGCTGTCAATACACTGCAGAAAATCATAAAAGGCAAGCTGGGGCATGGATATGCTTACAGTGGCAGGACTGCCGTTTGAAAATGGATGGAAAACTCTATAATGTAGCGGCGGTGTTTAAGGATGGAGAATTATTGGGGCTTGTGCCTAAACAGTACATTCCAAACTACTCAGAGCTTTATGAAGCGAGGCATTTTGCTCCATTTTCAGGAGATAACAGGCTGATAAGCTGGGAAAAGAATAAGAGCGGATATACTTATTTTGGCAATAAAACTCATATTTGAAAAATACAGATATGAAAAAAACCTTAAGATTGCGGCTGAAATCTGTAGAAGACCTGTAGGGTGGTTATTCCGCCAAGCAATTATCATATGCATGGCAGGTGCAACCATAATAGTCAATCCGTCTGCAAGCCCGGAGATAATGGGTAAAGCAGTATTATAGGAGGGATTTGGTTCTAGGGACAGTCTGCAAGGCTCAATGCCGGCTATATCTACGCTACTACAGGAGAGGGAGAGTCGACTACAGACCTTGTTTTTGGCGGACATAACCTGATTTGTGAAGACGGTATCATCTTGGCAGAGAAAGAGCGTTTTAAGAATGGCACCATCATCACTGAAATAGATGTAAATAAGCTTGCTTATGAAAGAAGAAAGATGAATACCTGTGAAATAAAGGGTATGGAGGGTTATGATTTTATTGAATTTTCATTTGCAAAGGTTCATGTTACAGGATATAACCAAGATGGAATACAGAAAAGATACTTGTAGAAATACCATTGGAAAGAAAATTCCCGAAATCTCCATTCATTCCGGAGAATAAGGAAGAAAGTGACCGCAATTCAGAAGATGTAATTACAATTCAGGCACTTGGGCTAAAAAAGAGAATAGCACATATAGGCTGCAAATATGTAGTTGTTGGGCTTTCAGGCGAGACTTGATTCTACTCTTGCAGTCTTGGTGGCTTGTAGGACCTTTGATATGCTTAAAATAGACAGAAAAAATATTATAGCTGTCACCATGCCTTGCTTTGGTACTACAGGCAGAACATACAATAATGCAAAGGCTCTGGCAGAGGAGCTTGGTATTACACTCGTGAAATAAATATCAAAGAATCGGTGCTTTCTCATCTAAAAAGACATTGGGCACGATGAAAAATGACCACAATGTAACCTTTGAAAATGCACAGGCTCGTGAGCGTACTCAGGTACTCATGGATCTTGCAAATGAATATGGCGGTATTGTTATAGGTACAGGAGATATGAGTGAACTTGCACTCGGTTTTGCTACTTACAACGGTGACCATATGTCAATGTATGGGGTAAATGCGTCTATACCTAAAAACCCTTGTTCGGCAGTTAGTCAGATATTCTGCTCAAAATGCAGAGAAAGATGGGAAAGAGATTCTTTCAACCATACTTACAGACATAGTGGATACCCCTGTAAGCCCTGAACTTCTTCAGACAAAATGAGGTAGGAGAGTTGGTGCACCGAGGAAATAGTAGGACCTTATGAATTAAATGATTTCTTCCTATACAATATGGTGAGGTGGGGCATGGATCCAGACAAGCTTTTTAGAATCAGTAAGCCTTACCTTTGAAGATGAATATTCAAAGGAAGAGATAGAAAAAGTGGCAGAAGAGTTTTTACCAGCAGATTCTTTTGCTCAACAGTACAAGAGGTCCTGTCTTCCGGATGGTCCAAAGGTTGGTTCTGTAACTTTATCTCCAAGAGGAGATTTTTAGGATGCCGTCAGATGCTGTAGGCAGGCTCTGGATACAGTAAAAAGAGGGGGATGAAATGATACTTGGAATATATGGTTCCGGAGGGACATGGGCTTGAAGTGGAAGAACTGGCCGGAGTTATCAATTTGAAAGAAAAATAGATGGGAAAGGATTATTTTCCTGGATGATGCTACCGGACAGGGTGGATAATGAAAAATATTTTCATTTAATGGGATAAAAACAGATATAGTACAGAAGAGATAGAGTTTATGATTGGCATAGGTGAGCCGGTTATTAGAAACAAGGTATTTTTGAAGGTGAAAAATATGGGCGGGTAAATTTGCTGTTCTTATTCACCCAACAGCGTAGTGGCAGAGAGTGCCAGGATTGAAGAAGGGGTAATGATGAGGCAGTAATGCCTTTGTCTCCGTAAGAACCCATTTGCATGAAATGTACTAATACAGCCTATGGCGGCGGTTGACCATAGTGTGTTATTGGAAGAAATTCAGTAGTCTCAAGCTTTGTGGCAATGGGTGAGGCAGCAGCCTTGGAGAGAATTCCTTTATTGGCTTAAATGCAGCTGTCAAGCAGGGAGTAAACATCGGTGACGGCTCTGTGGTTGGAATGGGCTCTGTGGTTATAAAGGATGTAGATGACAGGGTTATGGTAGTGGAAATCCCGCAAGAAAGATAAAAAATGGGTGATGTTAGGCGTTTTAATAATAGAGGAAAAGGTAAAAATATGCAGATTTTATTTCTAACTCTTATGAAAATATACTCTCCACATGATGAGGGATATATATGGACTTGATGAAGTGTTTTACGGAAAATGGACATAGGGTTTTATATAATATCACCTCTTGAAAAGAAGGATAGTGGGAAGAAGAGATTATAAAGAGGCCTCGGATATAAGCCTTGTGGGTGTGGGACTGGAAATCTTTTTGGAGTGGGTATGTTTGAAAGGAATTTCTCAGACCAGGCTTGCTTCTCAGTATTTAAGAGCAATTGACAAATATTTCGCAGGGATAAAATTTGACCTTATACTATATTCCACTCCGCCAATCAGCCTTTGCAGGTGTGGTGGAGAAGGTAAAAAAAAGAACTGGAGCAGTTACCTACCTTCTACTAAAGGACATTTTTCCTCAAAATGCAGTAGATATCGGCATTTTAAAGCCTTTTATGGCAGAGCTGTTATTTAGGAACAAGGAGAAAAACTCTACGATATTTCCAGATTACATAGGCTGTATGTCGCCTGCAAATGTAAAATATTTACTTGCACACAATGAAATAGACAGCGCTAAAGGTGGAGGTATGTCCTAACTCAATAAGGGTTAAGCTGAATGAGGACGAAGCTTTATGTGTGAAAGATAACTTGGACTCAGAAAAAAACTATAAAGATGAGTTGTTCGCTAAATATGATATTCCAACAGATAAAACAATCTTCCTATATGGAGGAAATCTGGGAAAGCCGCAGGATATTCCTTTCATTATAGAGTGTATAAAAAGGGCTTGTACAGTGGATAAGGCTTATTTTGTAATTTGTGGTGATGGGACTGAGTACGGAAGGCTGTTGGAATTTGTAAATGAATGTAAACCGAAGAACCTAAGTTTGATTAAATCCCCTACCAAAGCCTGATTATGACAGGTTTTAGCAAGTTTTTGGATGTAGGAATGATCTTTCTTGACCATAGATTTACTAGTACCGAACTTTCCTTCAAGGCTGTTATCCTATCTTAAAGAGAAAAATGCCGGTTCTGGTATGTGCTGATGAAAGTACGGATATAGGAGAATTGCAGAAAATAATGATTTCGGGCTTAGTTCAGCCAGCAATAATGTGGAAGATTTTGTGGAAAAATGTGGCAAGACTTACCGATGAGAACTTAGGAGCCCGTTTAGGGAGAAAACGGATATAGTTTTTACTTGAGAACTATACGGTGGAAAAATAGCTGCTGAGATTATAATGAAACATTTTTAAATAATCAGCCGTATTATAAAAATTTACAATTATTGATATTAATTATGAAGTGTATTAAGAGTGATGTCGCAGAGCATTAGTGCCGGGATAAAAACTCCCTGAGTATAAACCGATAATTCGGAATATACGAAGGAGAGTATATAAACTATAAAATCAGGTTACACATTAGTGGCGTTGGCTATATCAGGCTTTCTTCTGTTAAATCTTTCGTGGTTAAGATAATACTGCTCTTTATCAGAATACATACTTTTTATCAAGTTCCTTTATAAATTCATCAAAGTTTTCACTTGAAGATTTGTGCAGTCCTAAACCAAAAAGACAGTGACAACTGATATTTTTCTGTCAGGCAGGAATTTATTTCGTTAAAGCTTGTGCATTATCTGTTTTTATATCTAATAGTGCATTATAATCTGCCTTCTCAATAAAGATAAGAAATTCATCGCCGGCATATCGAATAACTGAACCTGATTCAGGTGTTGATTCAAATAAAATATTTGCAATCTCAATTAGAGCCTTATCTCCTGTATCATCTTCCATAGGTATCATTTATAGACTTAAATCTATTTACATCAAGCATTATGCCGCCACGCATTGTTTCATAAAATTTATTATTAAAAGATAGGCTCTGTTTAATAAACCGGTAAGCTCATCAATATAAACATAGTTTCCTTTTGAAGGCTCATAAAGACACTGGAGAGCCCGACAGCTACAGATGCCAGCCGGTGGCTAGCCCATAAAATAAAAATTTGAGCCATAAAGCCCTATGAGTACAGGAAGTAAAAATACCCAAATTGGGAAAAAAATTCACATACTTTTTTATTCTTAAAAAGTTCTGTGTACATATGCACTATATAAAAATATAGCCATAAGATATAATGACATATAGGCGGGAAAGAGGACCGCGCCTATAGATATTATCGGAATCAATACTAAAACTATGGGAACAAACCAGTTAATCAATGCACTTATGAAAATAATGACTGCAGAGTATGGAAATAATTTTAACCCACCGCCTTGTTTTGAGTATTTCCATACAGATGAAATATGATGAAGGCATTCCAAAACATACAAATGAACTGATGGTTGTCAGGTATGCGATAGTATTGCCTAACATACTGATAAATATAAAAAGTTTTTCGGGTTTTCCATCAGCGGCAAATGTTAATCCATCAAAAGACAGGATATACCTGTTATGGCGAGCATATATTTGAGCATAGCATAGTCCGGCTTGGACCTTTTGCAAAAATGGAGTAGTTATTGACAATAATCGATAAAACTATAGCGATACCGACTGAACTTGCAACATATACATGATGTTATACCCATTAGTCATACCCGCATATCTTTGTTTAATACTAATTATTACATATTTTTAGGTAAGTTCAATAGAAAAGTGTATGAAATCACGATTCTGCAATATATAAAGACTTAATTTTATTGAAAATGCCAGCCCACTGTGTTAAAATATTTTTGTGAGAGTATCTGCGGCAAAGGAAACTCCCTAAGTATAAACCGTTTACACGGAATCATACGAAGGAGGTGGTGCTGATGACTGCTTATGAAATCATCATGATCTTCATAGGGATACTAGGTCTGCTAATATCCTTCGGAGGTTTTCTTATCGCCATTTTTACTTTTTCTCGATAAGAGAGTAGATTACCTGCTTGTCGCAAGCAAGCGAGGTGAGTCTATAGACTTTAACACTAAGCTTAGGGAGTACCATATCACGTGGATACTCTCTTCTCCATAACTATAGCATATTATGATACAGGTGTCAAGGTATAATACTCTGTTTGGTTACTAGGAGAATATATTATCTTTTGACATCTATCGTCATATCACATAATAATTATAAATATATTAGCTTACAGAAGGCAATTATCATAGAGCATATTTACAGGAAAAACCCTGCTTATTACAGGTGGAACAGGTTCATTTGGTCATGCGGTTATGGACAGGTTTCTTTCAACAGATATAGGGTGAAATAAGGATATTTTCAAGGGATGAGAAGAAAACAGGACGTATGAGGCACGAATATCAGGCGAAGATCACCTGAGGTGGCTGAAAAGATTAAGTTCTACATAGGAGATGTGAGGGATATCAACTCCGTTAAAAATACCCTATAGACGGAGTTGACTATAGTCTTCCACGCTGCAACACTCAAACAGGTGCCTTCCTGTGAGTTCTTCCCGATAGAAGCAGTTAAGACAAATGTGCTGGCACTGAAAAATGTACTAAATGCAGCTATAGAAGCGGGTAAAGAGCATAATCTGCCTTTCTACTGACAAGGCGGCCTACCCATAAATGCTATGGGCACAAGTAAGGCTATGATGGAAAAGGTAATAGTGGCGAAGTCCCGTACTGTAGACCAGTCAAAGACCAAGATATGCTGCACAAGATATGGCAATGTTGTAATGCTCTCGTGGCTCCGTTATCCCTCTTTGGATAGACCAGATAAGAGCAGGAAACCCTATTACAGTCCACAGAGCCTGCTATGACTCAGGTTTATTATGTCGCTTGAAAGAGGCTGTTGATCTCGTTCTTTTTGCATTTGAACATGGAGAAACAGGAGACATACTGGTACAAAGGCACCTGCCTGCACTATCAAGGTTCAGGCGGGAGGCGGTTTGCGATTTGTTTAACGGAGATAAGAATGCAATCAGACAGATAGGGTATAAGACTATGGTGAAAAGATGTATGAAACCCTGCTTACTAATGAGGAGTGCGAAAGAGCTATCGACCTTGGCAAGTTCTACAGGGTGCCTTGTGACAGCAGAAATCTTAACTATGATAAATATTTCACACAGGGAAATACTGAAAGAGCCAAGTTAACTGAGTTTAACTCAAATAATACCGAACTCCTTAATGTGGAGGAAGTAAAAGGCAAAGCTTATGGAACTTAGCTACATTAGGGAAGAGCTTGAGAAGTAGCTGCCAATATTGCAGGAGTGAGATAAACTAAGTTCCAAAAGCATCTCAGTACATCTAAGGATGTTAGATGATTAGATACTTGAGATGCCTGGTAAGCAGTGTAAGATAGCAGGGTGTTTTATAGGGCATAGAATAGGATTGGATTAAGATATGAATATACTCTGTTACAGGTGCAAAAAGGATTTGTGGGAGAAAAATCTCGTGGAAAATCTTAAATGCATAAGAGATGGCAAAAATACCACAAGACCTGAACTTAAGATTGATGAAAATATGAATATGATGCAGAATCAGATAAGGAACAGCTCTTTTACTATTGTGAGAGGCTGGCTTTGTATTTAATCTGGCAGGAGTGAACCGCCCCAGGATGAGGGGAGTTTATGAAGGAAACTTCAGCTTTGCTTCAGAACTTAGAAACACTTAAAAATGTAAGAATACCTGCCCTGTAATGCTATCTTCAGTACAGGCAAACACCTGCAGGGAGATTTCAGACTTCAGAATACGGAAGGTCTAAGCTTGCAGGTGAGGAACTTTTCTTTGACTACAGCAGGGAAACTGGGGCAAAGGTGCTGGTATACAGGTTCCCAAACCTCTTTGGTGAGTGGTGCAGGCCCAATTATAACTCAGCAGTGGCCACATTTTGTTACAATACAGCCAACGACCTGCCTCTTACGATAAATGACAGAAATACTGTGCTCGGGAGCTCTTTGTACATAGATGACCTTAGAAGGCCTCCTGGATACTTGAAGGCAAAGAACAATACTGCGAGATATGAGGGAGTAGAGGCAATAGGAAAGACGGCATATATGCCTACATTCCTCGTGACTATAAGGTGGCTCTTGGAGAAATAGCTGATACTTTTAGAGAAATTTAAGGCTCAGCCAGAGACCCTTATTATGCCTGAGATACCAGAGGAAGCTTTGCAAAGAAGCTGTATTCAACCTATGCATCATATTTGCCAAAGAGAAGGTAAGCTTTACATTAAGGATGAATGAAAATAATGAGGGCAGTTTACAGAACTCTTAAAACCACCTCTGTGGGCAAGTTCTCGGTAATATATAAAGCAAGCCTGGTATAACAAAGGGAGAACACTGGCACAATACCAAGTGGGAGTTCTTTATAGTAGTGTCGCAAGGCTCTCATACAGGAAAGAAAGATAGGAACGGATGAGGTTCTGGAGTTTTATGTAAGCGGCGAGAAGATTGAGGCAGTACATATGCTGCCGATATACACATAACATTATCAATCTCTCAGATACAGGATTTGATTACCCTTATATGGGCCAATGAAAGCTTTGATAAGAACAGACCTGACACCCTATTTTGAGAAGGTGGAAGTGGATAATTAAGAATGATAAAGCAATAACAAATGATGGGTTAATGATCAGCGAATTAAAGCAAATTAGTACGAGGGAAACGAAGGATTGATAGTATAAAAGCTATGAATATTGATAAAAATGAGTGTTTGAAACAATGAGGTATGAAGATGAAGACAGATTATACGGATGTGAGTTTTGTAAATAACGTGCAGATTGAAATTACTCATAATAGTTGGCACTAGAGCCTGAGATAATAAGGCTTTCAGAGGTTATAAAGAAGTGCAGGCTGTATTTTTGACTGTATCTTAGCCCACACAGGGCAGAACTATGATTATAACCTCAAATGGTATCTTTTTAAGGACTTAAAGCTTAAAGATGCTGAAGTATATGGATGCGGTAGGGAGCCGACCTTGGCGAGACGGTTGGCAATATTATAGCCGCTTCATATAAGCTGATGGTAAGCCATAAACCGGACGCCCTTCTTATACTCGGTGATACCAACAGCTGTCTCTCTGCCATATCAGCGAAGAGAGCTTCACATACCTATATTTCATATGGAAGCGGGAAACAGATGTAAGGATGAATGCCTGCCTGAGGAGACAAACCGCAGGATAGTGGATATAATATCAGATGTGAATCTGGCTTACTCTGAGCATCAGTGAGGATACCTTGCGGAATGCGGTCTTCCAAAGGAGAGAACCTATGTGACGGGCTCCCTATGGCTGAGGTGCTAAGAGCCAATCTTGCCGAAAGTCAAGTGCAAGTGATGTGCTACCAGACTGAGAGTCTCAAAAGAGGGCAAACTACATCCTTTATCTGCTCACAGAGAAGAGAACATAGATACCAAAGGAGAATTTCACATCCTTTACCGCAGTAAATAAGCTGGCAGAAAAATACGATATGCCGGTGCTTTACTGTCATCCAAGGAGCAGGAAACGCCTTGAAGAATCAGGCTTTAGCTTGACGGCAGAGTTATAAGACAGGAGCCTCTAGGCTTTCACGACTATAACAAAGCTCCAGATGTCTGCATTTTTGGTGGTCATCAGACAGCGGCACCCTCCTGAGGAGAGCTCTTTCTACATAAGCGAGGGCAGTCCATTCCCGGCGGTCTGCATAAGAACTTCTACCGAAAGACCTGAAGCCCTTGACAAAGGAGACTTTATCCTTGCAGGCATAGATGAAAAGAGCCTCTTGCAGGCAGCAGACACAGCAGTAAGTCTGAAGGCAAATGGGATTATGGCCTCCCACCGGACTACATGGATGAGAATGTAAGCGATAAGGTAGTAAGGATAATCCAGGGGTATACCGGGGTTGTGAATAAGATGGTGTGGAGGAAGTAGGGATAACTCTAATGGTGAAATGAGTAAAAGGTAAAGTTTTGGACAAATAGAGAAAAATTAAGTAGAATAGAACTAGAATGAAGGAGGTATAGCGAATGTCAGAGAGAAGATTGAATAATAGCATATTTCTAATGTATCTTGTGTCAACCAATTATATGAAGGCTCATAAAAATGACAAAGGGAGATTTTTGAACAGTTGGACAGAAAGTTTGAAATACTAAATTATATTGCAGAATGCCGAACATTTTCGATAGTCTGTACAGAAGAAGAAATGGTGGAGGAGATTGACAACTATGTTGCAAGTTGATTGTGAATACATCCTCTATCATGGAACCGTCTCTGAAACTAAAAAGCAAAGTTGACGTGACGAGAGGAAGAGGACGGAAAGATTTTTGGAAGAGCTTCTATATAGCGACATCTAAAAACAGGCTATAGGTATGATGTACTAAGAAATACAAAGAAATGCTGCGTCGTAACAGGAATAAGAGTAATAATGATGTTAAAGAGCATTTTGTATGAGATGAATTAGATGAGAATTATTTAAGAACACTTAGCACTAGAAGTTTTTGATGCCAGATCAATAATGGTTGATTTTTATTCTGTGATTGCAGAGAAGATGAAACACATCGCATAACTATGATTTAGTAATTGGACCAACCGCTGACGATGATACAATGATTGCTTAGAGCATATTGGATGGGCTTTATGGGAAAGTTGGATCTGATGAAGCTAAAAATATACTGCTAAATAATTTAGAGCCGGAGAACTTAGGAGTTCAGTATTTTATTGGTAAGGCAAGAAAGTGGCTGATGGATTGATAAAATCTATGAAAGAAATCAGATTGGAGATGATTTAATGTCTGAGAATAGAATTGAAACAATTAAAAGGCCTATGCGTGGTAAATATAACTAGATTTCATCATGACCAAATTAGGGCTTAGTGCGGATGAAGCCTACGCCAAATTTATGCAAATGGAAATGTTTGACCTGTTAATGGATACAGATTCCGGTCATGTATTTGGAACAGAATGAGTTTTTGATTGAATGCTGCGAAAAAGAAATTGATTATGGTGCGGAAGAACTAGTAAAGCCCTTGGAAGTAGCATAGGTTTAATAGTGGGTTCCCGGGTTGTGAATAAGATGGTGTGGAGGAAATAAAAATACAAAATGTATTTAATTTACTCTCAAAAACATCAGTTATAATCTCCTTATAGGAGGAGTAAGTTATGAAGCATATATATTTAGTTAATTATAGAGTAAAAGGGATTAAGACATTAGAAGAAGAGTATCGCTTTCCTTTTACAAAAAGACCATAACAATGCCTTAGATACAAAAGAATATAATATTAAAAGGCATATATGGAATCAACGGTTCAGGCAAGTCAGGCATAGTAGCTTCCGCAGATATACTCAGAAATCTTCTGCTTGATGATGGCTATCTTAACAATCACCATGGTTCAGAAGAACTTGGATGCGATTATCAATAAGAAATCGAAGGAGCTTTTTATAGGTGCAGATTTTTCTGGCTGAATATAAAGAAAGACATATCTTTATAGGTATGAGATATTGCTTAAAAGACCGTTACTGATAAGTATGCCATTAGTTCAGAAAAACTATCATATAGACTTGCAACTTCTAAAAGGATGACTTTTAATAGTCTAATAGAAGTTAAAAATGGGATAATTGATTACATTGATATATGATGAAGAGTTAAAGAATACTTTTATTCAGAGCACTTTGAATCTGCTATCAATGTCTGCTGTATCATCGGTCTTTTGGATAAGATGTACCCTTATGGAGAACAGATAAGCAATATCATTTCACTTGATGGAGTACTTTTGCTGATTCATTTGGGAATAAGAATGAAGGTATATATGGATCAGTCTGACAACCCATAGATTACCTTCTTAAAAATATGCTAATGTATACAACGGAAACAGATAAAGATGATATATATATTGATTCTTTGCGTAAAGGTGCTTTTAAGTTTGAATCGTTCTTCGATTGATGCAATATCGGGTGGTACTGATTTGATTGCAAAGCCAATATATACACTCTATGAAAAGAAAGTAAAAAGACTAAAAAGAGTTTATAAAAATCTTCAAGTCTGATTTGACGGATATAACAATTGATAGAAAGAGAAGATGGAGACAATTATGTCTGCAATTTGAATATGGTTTATGGATATTATGTGGTTCATACAGAGTTTGAGAGTACTGGTGTCAAAAAGTTGATAAAGCTATTTGATTATTTGGCAGTTTATGGTACAAGGTTGGGATTGTATTTTATAGATGAATTTGACTCAAACCCTGTATGAGTGTGTACTTATGTGCCTTACTGGAATATCTTATGGAGTATGGTAGCGACAGCTTTTGTTTTACGACACATAATGTCGGACCGATGGATGTACTAAAGAGAAATAAAAAGTCCATAGATTTTTGTCTGTAGACCATAAGATTTATCCTTGGACAACCAATGGCAACTCATTCGCCTTCAAAACTATATAGAAATGGTATGATAGAGGTCTCCGTTTAATGTGGATTCCATTGATTTCATAGGTATTTTTCGATCCTCTAGAGGAGGTAGACTAAGAATGGGCTCTTCAGTTGGATATTTGTAGTAGAGGCTAACAAGAAAAGTAAACTGACTGGATATATATTAAAGAGACGATAGACAGGTTTTTACAAATATGATGTGGCATTAATTTAAAAACTATCCGCTGTATATGGAAGGTAAAAACAAATATTTTGGCCAAGGAGAAAAGAAGTTAACTTGCTGATATCTCAGTGCAAGTGTAAGCTTCTGTAAATAATGTTACAAAAGTGATTTATTGCTTTTGATTGTGATGATTATGACAGTAATCCTGTAGATAAAGAATTTCCCTAGAAAACGCAAGAATTTTGCAAAAGCTAACAACTATGAATATGCGTGGTTTTGTAAAGATATTGAGAGGGTATATTTAGGCAAGAAAGTGGAAGATGGGCATAAGAATGGTGAAGCAACAAGATTTAAGGCAAATAAGCCTGATTGATGGAGTAAGTGAGAGTAGATTGAATGGTAAATCCATTAGCCACAATATGAGCAATATATTAAGGGTGCTTGATGAATTTGAGGCTGATTTGGTGAGAAAGTAAGGAGTTGGTGTGGAGGAAGTAAAAAGAACAATAACTATGAGAAAAATTATGTATAAAGATATTTATTATACTAATACCGATAATAGCCTATTTTGCTTTGTTCTTGCCTTTGATGTGAATGATTTTTCGGGACTTAGACATTCACTTTTTCACAATATTGAAGAGAGTAAGATAATAGCGTATGATGGTATAGAAGACAGTTGACAGTCCATATTCTATAATAAAATATATAAATGAACTTGATTCAAATAAGGAAGTAAAAATTCAGCTATATATTTGGTGATTGCATGATTAATGGAATAGATGTAGTCAAGTTGCATAGCTTAGATGGTAAAAACTATATAAATCTTGCCTTTGGTGGTTGTACTCATGAAGGAAAGCGTTGATGAGTTTTGGCTGGCTGTATCTAAAAGTAAGCCTGAAAGGGTCATCTTTAGGTAGACTACTATAACTGAATGAGAAAAGACAATTAGACCGTATAAAGCAAGTTCTGAATATGAGTAAAATACAGTATGACTACTTTAATAATGAAAGCTCATGCTTGATGAAGCTGTGACAAAAACTAAAGCAGAGTAGACAGGAAAGTATAACTCCTGTAGGAGAATTACAGCCTAGATTTGACTACCTAACACAGATAAAAGCTATTTGTGAAAGCTATGAAAGTTGACAAGGAAGAGTGTCAGACAATCTTCTAAAAATCGCAGACTATTGTGATATAAACGATGTAGAACTGGTTTTCTTTATTCCTCGGTTCATAAAAAGTATCTACGATGGAGTTATTGCTTTTTACGGTATAGATATGAGAAAAATCAAAAGAAGAATTATCAAAGAAAGCAACTGTAATAGATATGCAGTACTCTCTCTGAAATATGTGAAAAGATGGGCTTTGGTTTGATGGGCATCATTTTATGGGAGAACTTATGGAACAGGGTAGAAAAGAATGTTACCTTAACTGATGAAAAAGTATGTGAAGATAATGAGGAAGGACAGATAAATGTTATTTTTAAATCCAATGGATATCAATATTAATAGTACTAATGGTGTATTATAATGTCAAAAACAAAAACATTAAAATTTACTGTTAGTTGTATTTAGTTTTTGAGCTGGATATATTTGGTATACAAAACAGTTTCTCTATATCTGTTCTCGACAATATTAACTACCTGGTTTTGTGGGAAAATATATGAAAAACAGAGACTCAATAGAATTCTTAGGTTCCTTGCCTGGATAGTGGGAATTGGCACCAACCTCGTATACTTATAGTGCTAAAAATACAATGGTTGATATTTAATACGGACTAGGATTCCATCATACCCTATGGGACTGTCATTTTATACCTCTCAGGCAGTGGGATATTGTATAGATATTGAAACGAACTTGTAAAGCCTGGAGAAAACTTCATAAATCATTGCCTGTCTATAGGCTTTATTCCGCAATTATTGATCAGCAATCTCAGAAAAAGAGGATTTGGGAAAGAAAATTGAGAAGGATAAGTTCTTTGATTATGAAGAAAGACAGTGCTGCGATTTATAGGGTTGTTTTAGGATTATTTAAGAGAAATTGTTATAGCGGATAATCTTGCGGTTGTGAGTTAACGGTATATATAATGAGTACAATCTGTATTCGGGTTTACTGTTTGCCATTATTATGGTATTATATATGGTGGAGCTGTACTCTGATTTTGCTGGAAGCATTGATATAGCCATTGGTATAGCTGGACTGTTTGGAATAAAGCTTACTGAGAATTTTTAATAAGCTTTTTATAGCTAAGACAGCATCAGAGTTTTGGAGAAGATGGCATATTACACTTGGTGCCTGGATGCGAGATTATGTATTTAATCCCATTTTACTTTTTATTTAGTAGAAATTTTTCTGAAAATCTTAGGAGAAAACTGGGTAAAATTGGTTAGAAAAATGGTAACTGGTCTCTCTTATTATGCTTGGAGTGTTGTAGGACTTTGGCATGGAGCAGATATTAAATATTGGATTGGTAACGGACTGTGGTATGCCCTTGATTATTATATGCGGAGAAATGTTTGAACCGCTATTTGACATTATTTGTAAAAACTGCGTTTGAATAGAAAAAGTAAACCATTTGAGATTTTTCAAGTGATTAGAACATTTATGATAGTTTGCGTAGGTAATCTGTTCTTTAGTTCTAAATCAGCTTATGATGCAATAAATATCTTAAAGAGGTTGGCTTTGAATTCCAACTAACTTTTGGTAATATTGGATTTTTCACATCTCTCACAGGGAAGTGGAAAAACTGAGGATATTGATAGGGCTTACAATGAGTATTGTGCTTGTAGGTACTATCTTTATTTAATGTTGATATTAATAGACTTAGAAATAGAAAAGTTGTAGTCAGGTGGGGATTGTATTTTGTTATAGTTATGGTAGTCTTTGTAAACTATATTTTACAAAGTGGTGGAAATGGTGATATAGGCAACTTTATTTATATGCAGTTTTAGATTTGTAGTTTTTAGTAGATATGTTTGTGATGAGGAATTTGAATTTGGATAAATTAAAAATTATTTTTATTGCACCGCTACCGCCACCTTATGGCGGAATTGCGAACTGGATGGCTAGTGTTATCAAGATACATTAGTAAAGAGAAGGCATCAAAGATAGCATATAGCATTATAGATACTTCGCCTAAAAAGAGGGTAACAGAGGGACGAGGTTTATTACAAAGAGTAGTTGGTGGTTTCGTATCACTTATTAAGACCTCATTTGAACTAAGAAATGAACTGGGAAGAGGTAATCCAGATTGTGTACATATAACCACAAGCGGAAGTCTTGAGTTAATGAGGAGACAGAGCTGTATTAAGAATGTTGTCAAAAGAAAGATTAATCTCAGTTTATCATATTCGCTTTGGAAGGGTTAATAAACTTCAAAAACTTAATAATTGGGAAGGTAAGTTGTTTAGTTATAATCTGGAGCTAGCTGCGAATATCATTGCGATAGATGGGGATACATATAGTGCCCTGACAGAGTTTGGATTTGGTGACAAAAAGTTATTATGTGCCTAATTGTATCAACTTAAAGGAACTTCCTGAAAGTTCTATTATAAAAGAAAAATTATATCTTTTATAGGCTGGGTAATACCTGTAAAAGGAATAGGGGAGTTGGTGCAGGCTTGGAAAGAGATTTCGGTAGAAATATCAAAGGAATGGAAGCTTGAAAATATAGGACCTTACAGCAAAGAATATATTGACACATTTAAAATACAAAATAGTGATAATATTAGTTTCGCTGGAGAGTTAGAACATAATAAAGCATTGGAACATTTGAATATGAGTTCAGCATTCGTACCTCCCAGTTATACTGAAAGGGTTCCCTAATTCTGTACTTGAAGCGATGGCTCTGGGAACAACAGTTATAGCTTCGATGTGGTGCAATACCACAGATGTTGTTTGGATGGCTGTGGTATAGTGGTAAAGGCGAAGAATGTGTTGAATTAAAAAGATGCTCTAGTTAAGGTGATGACTGAGAACATCTCCGGCTTTGGTAATAGGGCATTGGAGAAAGTTAAAAAGTGAATATGAAATATCGAGGTTGTAGAACAATATATTAGACTTTGGAGGAAGAACGATGTTATTTTGATGATTTGTTAGCTAGAAAGAGAGCATATCCCTTATAGGTCTTGGATATGTGGGAATGCCTATTGCTGTTGCATTTGCTAAAGGTAAATGTAATAGGATTTGACCCTAAATGAGGATAAAAATAAACCTGTATAAATCAGGATAGATCCTACAAATGAAGTCGGTAATGAAATAATTAAATCTACTTCTGTTGAGTTTACTGCTAATGAAGAAGACTTAAGAAGGGCAAAGTTTCATAGTTGCAGTACCTACTCCTGTAAATGATGACCATACTCCAGACTTTGACTCCGGTTGAGGTGCGAGCAGGATACTTGGAAAAACCTTACTAAAGGGAGTATTGTATTTGAATCTACCGTTTATCCAGAGTGACGGAAGAGGTATGTGTTCCTATTTTAGAAAAGAATCAGGACTTAAATGCGGAGTTGATTTTAAAAATAGGTTATTCTCCTGAGCAGAGATAAATCAAGTGATAAGGTTCATAGACTTGAAACTATTACTAAAATAGTTTCAGGTATGGATGATGAATCTCTTGAAGAAATAGCAAAAACATATGAACTTGTAGTAGAAGCAGGTGTTTACAGGACTTGAATCCATAAAGTGGCTGAAGCTGCAAAAAGTAATAGAAAATAGCCAGAGAGATATAAATATAGCTTTTATGAATGAGCTCTCAATCATCTTTAACAAGATGGGTATAGATACCTATCTGTACTAAAGGCTGCAGGAACAAAATGGAACTTCCTCAAATTCTATCCGGGACTTGTAGGAGGGCATTGTATAGGCGTAGATCCATACTATCTTACATATAAAGCTGAAATGCTTGGTTATCATAGCCAGGTCATACTGTCAGGCAGAAGAATGATGACACGATGGGTAAGTATGTAGCAGAAAAATCTTGTTAAAAGCTTAATAGAAACAGGTAAGCCTGTTACAGAGGCTAAGGTTGCTATCCTAGGATTTACATTTAGAGAATTGTCCTGATACAAGAAACAGTAAGGTGTTTTGATATTGTTAAAGAACTTAGGAGTACAGTATTGAGCCTATAGTAGCAGATCCGGTAGCTGAGTAGTGATGAAAGCAGAAAAATTATATGGAATTGGGTTTACTAATGTGATCTGAAATTAAAGATATGGATGGAGTGATACTTGCAGTTGCACATGAAGAATTTAGCAGACTTACACTGGAAGATATGAATACAAAATCTGTGAGGAAATCTAAAAGTATTACTTGATATAAAAGGAATTTTAGATAGAAAAAGAGATATGAAAAAGCAGAGTTACTGCTATTGGAGATTGTAATGGATTATAAAAGATTTAAGATTTGAGGAAGGAAGTATTTTCTTGCTAACAGGTGGTACAGGCTTTATTGGTTCAAACCTTTGTGAAGCATTGCTTAATATGGGACATAAGTAAGGTGTTAGGATGACTTATCTGCAGGAAAAGAGAAAAATATTGATTTTATTTATAACAATCCTAACTATGAATTTATGAGAGGCGATATTAAAAACTTAGATACCTGTGAAAGTAACTGAAGCGAGTAAACTATGTGCTTAATCAGGCGGCATGGGGAAGTGTACCAAGAAGTATAGAAATGCCGTTACTTTTTATTCTGCTAACAACATAGGCGGAACTCTCAATATGCTTGAAGCGTCAAGGGTTAATGGAGTTAAAAAGTTTGTATATGCTTCGAGTTCGTCGGTCTATGGTGATGAACCAAACCTTCCAAAGACAGAGAACAGAGTGGGCAGGCTTCTATCACCTTATGCAGTAACCAAGCGTACTAATGAGGAATGGGCCAGACAGTATACTATTAATTATGGACTCCAAACCATAGAGGCTTAGGTATTTTAATGTATTTGGAAGAAGACAGGATCCAAATGGAGCTTATGCAGCTGTTATACCTAAATTCATTAAACTTATGCTTCAAGGAGAGGCTCCAACAATAAATGGAGATGGGAAACAAAGCAGAGACTTTACTTATATTGAAAATGTAATAGAGGCTAACTTAAAGGCTTGTCTTGCAGGTGAAGAAGCAGGTGGAGAGGCCTTTAACATAGCTTACGGAGGCAGAGAATATCTAATTGATATATATCGGGTATTGAAGGGAAGCTCGGTGTTGAACTTGAACCTATATTTGGACCAGATAGAAAAGGTGATATTAAACATAGTAATGCAGATATAAGTAAGAGCAAGAAAGATAAGTTGGCTATGATCCTCAATATACTTTTGAAAGAGGACCAAATGAGGCAATTGCTTGGTATAAGGAGAATTTATAGGCAACATAGAAATAGCATTTGTGTATGGATCATTGACTGGGGGCGGTGCAGAAAGAGTAATTTCAAATTTGGCAAATAGAGCTTTAGCGAAACACATAATGTGTCAATTATCATCACCGAGGAGGATTCGGTTTATAGATTGAATGAAAACATAAAAGCTTATCCGTCCAGTCAAGTCTGCAAAAAGGGAAATCGATAATTTATAGGATTGTAGAAAACTTTCTTAATAGGAGTAAATTTTTGCAAGAAAATATTAAAAAGTTATGATTAGTGTAATATCTTTTGATAATTTACTGGCAACACAATGCAAACTTATAAGTCCAAAGACAAAGTGATAGGCTCTGAGCAGAGCAAATCCTTTTTGCAAAGAAGTTTAAGGAGAAACTAACTATTAAATTTATCCTGTATCTTAGACGGATTTATTTTTCAAACCAGAGGTGCTTTCAATGTGCTATCCTAAAAGGAATTAGAAATAAATCTTGTATAATCCGAATGCATTTTGGGGTAAGGATATTATACTTCCCAAGTATAAAGACAGAGATAATTGTATTTGTGCCTCGGGAGAATAACTGGCTGTAGAAGAGATATGATTTTGATTATTAAAGCGTTTAAAGACAGTTCGGGAGAAGTATCCTGAATATTTGTTAAAAATTTACGGTGTCGGTGATAAAGAGGGGTGAAATTCGTAAGCTGATTGAAGAATATGGACTATCTGACGCAGTTAGTTTGATGGGATGGAGTAAGGATATAATAAGTAATTTGCTTAGAAATAAAATTTTCATACTACAGTGATTATGAAGGAATGCCAAATGGACTGATTGAAGCTATGGCTTTGTGGTTGTACTTGTATTTCGAGGAACTGTAAGTTTGGTCCCGCAGAGATAATTGATAACGAAAAAGATGGGCTTTTTGAGTAGACTCAGCTGATGAAAATGATTTTGCGGCTGCACGTTGATAAAAGTTATCGAGGATGAAACACTAGCAGAAGAGATGTCTATAAATGCTTATAAAAATATAAGTTTGAATGAACAGATAATATTAACAAGTTCTGTGACTATATTGATGATGTCATAAAAAGATAGGAGAATTTATGTGTGGAATATGCGGCTCATTTCAAAAGGAATATCTCAACTCAATGCTTGGTTGAAATGAACAACACTATGATGGCATAGGAGTCCTGATGATGCGGGTGTTACCGTGATTCAAAATGGTATATATAGTGTTGGACTTGCACATAGGAGACTTTCGATTATTGATCTTATTGAGCAGGACATCAACCTATGTTATCACAGGATGGTATGATATATGTTGTTTTTAATGGAGAAATATATAATTATAAAACAACTTAAGAAGGAACTCTCTGATTATGAGTATAAATCAACACGATACGAAATAATCGCTGCTTACCTAAAGTGGGGAATAAAAGCAATAGAAAAATTTAATGGAATGTTTGCTATAGGGTATATGATAAAAGAATAGATAAACTTTTTCTTTGTCGAGATAGAATAGGGGAAAAACCTTTATACTATTGGCTTGACGGTGATAATATTGTATTTAGCATCTGAACTGAAGCCCTAATGAAGTCACTAGGGTTTGTGCCGATACTCAATAAGAAAGTTATTAGTGAAATTTTATTCATCAGTACATACCTGATCCACAAACAATATTTGAAAATGTATATAAAGTTAGACCGGGAGAAATAGTTAGTGTATTCAGGACTAATTGAAAAAACATGAAAGTGTTGATTAATGAAGCCAGAAATTTCTATTAGCTATGGTAATTTGAAGTTGCAACTAAAGAAATTACGCTTGATTCTTGCAGAATGAGGGATGATGCAGATGTTCCAGTAGGCGTATTCACTGTGTGGAGAATTGATTCTTCACTGGTGGCAGCATTAGCGCAAGCGTAAAGGGAAATATAAAAACTTTTTCAATAGGCTAATGAAGAAAAATATAATGAGGCAAAAGTATGCAAAGGATGTTGCCATTCATTTGGAACAAATCGCAAGAGAGCTATATCTAGATGAGAATGCAATGTTTGAATTTGTGTAGAAAATTACCTCGATACTAGTGATGAGCCTTTTGCAGATAGCTCTCAGATAGCTACAATAGCTGCTTTCAAAAGCTTTTCCAAGAGAAAGATGCTTGACGGTTGCAATTTCAGGTGATGGTGGAGATGAGTTGTTTTGTGGCTGTGCGTATCTAGATGTTTTTAACAAATAGGAAAAAGAGTTATAGAGGCAGATTTTATAAAAAGAATTTTAGATACAACTGGACTTAAGGTTGTAAAATTCTTCCATAAAGTGCTTCCTAATAATTTTGAAAATGTTTGTTGATACCTATCATAAAAGAGCTTGAGACAGAATTTTGGCTTGGATTTTATGAACAAATTATCTGGATATTTGTTGAATAATGGAATATGTACAGATTTAAGCTTTGAAAAAGATTGCGAACACAGACAACGAAATATTTGATCAGATAACTACTTGATCAAGTTACTTATTTGCCAGGAGATATATTATGTAAGGTTGATGAAACATCGATGAGATATTCGCGAAGTTAGAAGCCCATTGCTTGATTATCGAGTGATAGAATTTGCAAAATTCGATTCCGTTTGAGTATAAATATATAATGGTATACAAAAGAATATTGAAAAGATTTGACATATGAATATATACCAAAGAACTTTTGGAGAGGCCTAAAAGAGGTTTGCAGTACCGGTTGAAAAGGTGGTTGAAAGAATAAGTTTAAAAGATAAAGTGAGGACTTGCTGTTGTATAAACAGATTGAAAAAGCAAGGGATATTTGATTCAGATACTATGAATATGTTCATTAATCAAATTACTTTTAATGAGATTGATGACAGGCAGTTTGAGACATCTAGATAAGACAAAAATAGTTTGGTCATTTTATATTCTGAGATTGGATGGAATATTATGGAATCAATTAAACGAATCAACTTAACTTGGAGCTGCAAGGAGAGATCAGTTGAAAGAAGATATTGCTTATTGTTCCTAATCTCCAAATTGGAGGACAGGAAAGAGTTGCTATCAATACAGCTAAATATTATCTGACACCTTTGAAGTAACTTTGTTAATCTTTGTGATGATGCGAAAGCTGTATATGAATGGGATGGGAATATAATAAATATTAATATTCCCTGCAAGACCATCTAAGCTGTCTAAGATAATAAATGTATTAAAAACGAGCCTCAAAAGTGAAAATCAAAAAGAAGTTAGGAATAGATTATTCATTTTCGTTTGGAGAATCAGCTAATATTGTGGAATGCAATGTCAAGATTAGTGAGGATAGAGTTTTTAACATCAATACATGGATACGCTAACTATTCTCAAGGCCAATTGATAAGTTTTATTTACAGTCAAAGTGATAGGGTTATCTGTTGCTCAAAGGAGATTAAAAATAAATGTGACAGACTATTCACCCAAATACAATAACTCCATCGTACTCTATAATCATATGATATAGATGAGGTTAAAGAGCTTGGTTTGGCTCCTGTGGATGATGTAGGTTTTCTGGTGTTAATATTATTTCGCATGGAAGACTCGAAAAAGTAAAAAGTAGTCCAGACTTATTGAGGCATTTTCTATTTAAAAAGATTGAAAATGCTGTTCTGATTATATAATAGGAGAAGGCAGTGAGCAGAAATAGACTTGAAGAACTTTATAAAAAGCTGAATATTGAAGCTAGTGTACATCTAATAGGGTTTCAGTAAAGGAATCCCTTTGCTTCTCTTAAAAGTCGTTTATATGTTCTCTTCAGCTTAACGAGGATTCCCCAATTGCTTATTGAGGGATGACTCTTTTACCAACAGTGGCAGTTGACTGCAAAAGCGGACCTAGGGAAATATTGAATGAAGAGGTAGGAGGAGATAAATGTAGGAAATAGAAGAAGCAACTTACACGGGAGTTCTTTGTTAGTCAAACAAGCGAAAAGAGTTTTTCTTATGAAATAAAAGAGGATGATAGGCTACTCGCAAAAGCAATAATGGATTTGCTAAATAATAGAGATAGACTTGAATTATACAAAAATCGTGCTGCAAAAACGGGTTGAAGAGTTCTCGTTTGAAAATTATAAAATCAAATTACTCAGGGTTTTTAAAGGAGAGAATGATGGGAGCTAAGCTTGTATTTTTAGACTTGATGATATATGTCCGGATATGAACTATAAAATTTTGAAAGGATAAGAGATATTTTTATAAAGTATGATATCAGACCGCTTATAGTGTGTATCCGGAATTGTAGAGATGAGTTCTTAAAGAAACAGTCATAGGACATAGCATAGAGGATGACATTTTTGGAAAGAGATTAAGACACTACGGGATTTAAGAGGATGAAATTGCACTTCATGGATAGTGACCATGTGTATTAGTGATGATAGTGGTATATTTAGGACAAATGAGCTGAATTTTGCAGGATTGCCATATGAAGCTCAATATGAGAAAAATTAAAAAGAGGGGATTTTGAGTCAAAGAGGACCAATTATACTGGCTCATCAAACTCATCTCATTCTCTTGATTGGAATACAGTAAAGGCTTTTGAAAAACAATTGGAATTTATGCTGTTACTGACGGTATTAGCGCTTTTTCCTTATATGAAGAATGAGACTGTTGTTTATACCGCAAATATCATCTTGGCCAAAGAAAAGAATATTTAAGATTTGATACTGTTTGTTTTCACATTAGTGTTGGACAGATAAAATGTTTTTGGATTTGGAAAAAATATTTGAAAGTATCATAAACTTGATTATAACATTTAGTGAAGCAAAAGAATATTAGAGAACTTGTTGTTAAATGTAATAGTATCAGTTAAAAAAGAGGTTAGAAAAGTATTGTCGTTTGTTAAGCACAAGATATTAAAGAAATAGTTAATAGGAAATACATAATTTTTATAAGATATGGAATTAAAGTTTGTGAGGTTTGGTATGATATAAATGACGGTGAACGAGAAACGCATAGTAGTATATATGATTATTGTTTAAGTGAAGAAATACCTGTTTATAGAGGTTACAAAAAAGCTTGTTTCAAAGGAAATGTTCACTTTAATAACAGATTTGATGCCAAACCAAGGAAGAGATACTGGGTAAAATTGAAAAATACAAAATATAAAAATAAAAGAGCAGATAGAGAAGGAGCAAGGGCTATTTATTATTTTTCTCAAGATATATTAGAAAACTTTGATATAATAGAACATTTTTGATGAAGAGTATATTAAAAATGTATGAGGCAAAAAGGAATAAAAATTGCTTCAGTAAAAGATAGAATAAAGAAAACTTACGAAAAATGATTCTGTTGTTATAACTGAAGGAAAAGTAGATAATTTTACTTGTGCTTATCATGTGTACATTTTAAGTGATGAAACTCGTAAGATTAGTCTATTCAGTGTCAAATTTTAGAGAAAATATGAAAAAGATGAAGCAATCAATATGAGATATATATGAGTGAGGCAGACTTAACAGGTGGCTTCATGTATGAAGATATGATGCTATTCAAAAAGATAAAGGCTTTGAAACATACGATTGGGGTGGTTATGATATTGAGGAAAATCTAGAAGGAATCAATAAATTTAAGAAAGGTTTTGGAGGCACACTTGTTAAGCAGTATCTGGGGAAGACTACAAACAGTTTGATTCTGTGGATAATATATAGACTTCTACGCGGTAATAAGTAGTAGCGCTTTTAATTTTATTGTACTTAGTAGGTTTATAACCTATAATTATGTATATATTCCAAACTGGTTTGTGAGGTTGGAAATTAATTTATTATGGTGATTATTTTTGATTTAGATTGGAATGAGGGATAGTTATGAAAATAGTACGATTATCATATGGTTTGGGAAATGAGATGTTTCAGTATTGTATATATCTTCAATTAAAAAGATGTATCCAAATGAGGATATTTATGTGGATACTGGGTTCTATGACATAACCGATTATCCGAACGATCTTCCCAAAGTTCTAGGGACTCGCTTGAGAAGTTTGATATTAATAATAAATTTAAGAAGGATTCTGCATACTTTGAAGCAATAGATAAGTTCAGATATTGGAAAGAACTGGGATTTGATAGTTATGTAAATATGATAAGAGAGAAAAAGGACAATTATATGCAAACTTAGATGCATAAAATGAGCTATATTGAACTCCCACTTTTTATACAAAGAGAAGTTTAAAAGAGTTAAAGATAGTTTCGCCCAATAAGGAAAAAGATTGAAAACATAATAAATGAGTTTTTGAATGATGATAGATTTTATGGATGACTTAAAAATTTATAACAGTTAAAACATTCAATCGATGAGTTTATCAATAAAACTTAGAGGAACTGTAAAACTTAAGTATAATCTTTTTAGAATGCCAGATGTGAGAAGCAGGGTTATTAATCAGCTACTTTTTAAAAGACGTGACTGGTGCCATTATGGAGAGTGGAAGGATATTAATTTCAGAAGGTGACACTATTACAATATATTTGGTGCTCCTTGTAATCTTGAAGGAGTAGAGGATGAGGTAAAGAAGGTAGCGGAATTTTCACCTTTTGATGATGATAAAAATAGTGAATTATCTGAGATAATACTAAATACTGAGTCGGTGGCACATCATGCTCGAGTTGTACATTTTGAATATGGTATGAAGGATATTTTTAGCTCGTGATTATTATTCAAAAGCGGTGGCTTTTATTAAAAAGCAGAGTTAGAAAGCCGTTATCGTTTTTTGTTTTCGGATAATGTGGATTGGTGGGGAAAACTGTGATAAACTGGGAATAGATGGTAATGATGTGACATTATAGATCATAATAAGGGAGAAAACGCATTTCGGGATATGCAACTGATGAGCCTATGTAAACATATTGTAATACCAAATAGTACATTTAGCTGGTGGGCTGGGTTTTTAATTAATAACCGGATAAGGTTTTTGTAACACCTTACGGTTCGTGGCCTGGGACTATTAGCTTTTAAAATTATTATAAGAGAAAGAGTATTTTTAGAATGAAAAAGAGTTAAAAATTAAATATGTTGATGTCAATTTGGAATTTGATCCTAAAAAGTGAGTCTGCTATGCAATGCGGTGGAAATGATGTTATTATGGAGGCTTTAGGTCCTAAATATGAAGTGAAATTTTCAGATGATCCTGACATTATTTTCGTGGTATCCAGTATGTGGGCTAAAAGGAACAGATTACTATAAATATAATTGTAAAAGATGTCTGTGGTTATTAGAAACAGAATTTCCTGATTTTAATACTTTTGATTATGTAGTATCGCCTTATCATAACCTTAAATACTATGATGAGACACTTGTACATACCATATTCAATAATGCTGGATTAATAATGAGCAGACAGAATTAAACTACAACGCAGTTTAAAAACACAACGATATTACTCCTGGACTTAGTGAACCGTAGATTCTGTAGCGTTTTTACTGTTAGTAACGACTCTGATTCTGATTTTGAAAGATTTAAATTTTATAAGATGTGAGTGAGTACAAGACTGTAGATAGTGGGGTAGGATAGTATACTAATGTGGGGGACAGGTGAAAATAAGCTGTGATTCAGCGCATAGAGTTTTCAATAGTATTTGAAAATATTATTGGTTCTTTTTCTAACTGAAAAGCTTGATGCAGCTTTTGCGGGGAAAACTATACCAATTTATTGGGAAATCCTATGCGACAGAAGTCTATAATTCAAAGCTTTTTATTAATTGTCATGATTATGATTCATTTGAAGAGCGTAATAAAAAGAGTAATAGAGCTTGATAAAAATGATGATGAATACTTAAGTATGCTGAAGAGCCTGCATTCATAACTACAAATCAGTTGAAGAATACAAAGAAGAGCTTAAAATTTCTGGCAATGATAGCTGATGAAGGTGTAAGTATTCGTTCAAACAATGGTATTAAAAAAGGCTGAATATGCAAGATACATAGGTAGAAAATTATGTTGATAAAAGAAAAGAAAGACTCATGAAGATATTAGTTTTATTCAAACCTTGGACACATTCTAAGTTTGGACAATATATAGAGTGTTATAAAGAAGATTTAAAAATTCGCTTTAATATTTATATGGATTTGTGTATAATGATTATAGTATCTTATTAAATAATGAAATATATATAAGGAGAATAAAAATGGAATACAAGTTATCAGATAATACTTGGGATGAAAAAGAACTCGAAGCTATTCAGAGAGTAATGATAGTGGTTTTTAGTATGGGAAAAGAGGTGGAAGAGTATGAAGAGTTATTTTCACAAAAAGTTGGAAAGCAAGTTCTCAATCATGACCAAATTCAGGTTCATCTGCAAACTCTTAGCTGCTTGCAGCACTTTTGTTATTCAGGTAGACTAAAAGAAGGTGATGAGGTTATTGTACTGGCTGTTTCTTGGAGCACAACATATTTTCCGCTTGCACAGTATAATTTAAAACAAATTTGTTGATATTGATGTTGATACTCTTAACATTGATGTTGAAAAGATAAAGAAAGGAATAACAAAGGATACTAAAGCTATAATGTGTAAGTTAATTTGTTGGGAAATCCCAAATAAATTTGATGAATTATTACCTTATGTGAGGAGTATTCCCTAATTTTGATTGAAGACAACTGTGTGAGTCTCTTATGCAAAAGGTATAAGGAAGACAGTTAGGAACATTTGAGTATTGGGAACATATTCAACATTTTATCTCGCATCATTCTTGTACAATGGAAGGGAGGTATGGTTGTTACTGATGATGAAGAACTATATCATTATATGCTTGCAATAAGAGCAATATGGTTGGACAAGAAATCTTCCAAAAAGACATAAGCTATACCAGAAAATGAAAATGAGTTTTATGAAAGTTTAACTATAATGCCAGGTTATAATCTAAGACCTCTTGAGATGGAAGCTGCAAATTGGTAAAGAACAGTTATGGGATATACTTTATTGAACAAAGAAGAAAAATGCTGAATACTAAAGAGGGGATGAATAAATTATCTGAATACTATCAAATACAAAAAGAATGTGAAGAAAGCTCTTGGTTTGGTTTTGCAACTAATACGTAAAGGCGAATTAGTGGGACATGAGAGATGAATTAATAAAAGAAAATTGAGAGATAATGAAGTTGAGGTTAGACCAATCGTGCGGGTAATTTCACAAAATCAAAGTCAATTAGTTTTATTAAAGCATGAGATTTCAGGAAACATAGGTAGCAGCAGATGTAATAGATGAGAATGGATTCTTTGTGGGAAATCATGGCAAGGATAACTCAAAAATGTAAGAGAAGCATTAAAATGTGCTTGAAAATGTTTGCCAAAAGGTATAATATATATGAATAAGAATAGTAAAGGTCAGTTACTGGCCACAATGGTATGGATTGGTTCGGGTATGACTAGACGCCTTAGAGCAGAGGGATACTGCAATATAATAATTGTACAAAAGTAGAAAAAGAGCTTGAGTTTGACTCGGCGAGAAGATGTTGGAAAGCTACTTGCAAAGGAAAAACCTGAAGGAGTGTGTGTCCTGATCAGCAGCTGCTAAGGTTGGAGGTGGTTGAAAATGGTGAGGAGATGGCAGATTTTATATGAAACATAATAATGGAGATGGATAATATATTCTTATTTAAACTTTGTTTAAAAATTGGAATTAGGGAGTTCAGTATATACCCCAAATGTGCTCCACAACCTATAAAATCATGTTTGTTAACGTCAGAGCTTGATAAGGCAAATGAGGGTAGCATGCTTTGAAGATCTTGAGAATTAAATATTGCGATTTTAAACACACAGTATGGGACAAGAATTATATTTCTTTGGCTATACCTAATCTCTATGGAACCAATGACAATTATCATCCCTACTAAAAAGTCATATTATACCAGCATTTATCAGGCGTTTTTCATAAAACAAGACAAATAATATCAATACTGTAACCTGTTGGGGGAGATTGATTCCAATAGAGGATTTATACGTTGATGACTTAGCTAGAGTTTGTGTCTTTTAATGAATAATTATTCTGATAACGAAATAATAAATGTAGGTGCGGGAAATGAGATAACAATAAAAGAAATTTACTGATTGAGTAGCTAAAGTTGTGAGATACAAAGTGAAATTAATTGGGACATTTCTAAACAAATGGTTTTTCCTAGAAAACTTATGGATAATTCTAAAAATAAAAGTCGTTAAGTTTAATCTTAAAGTTGACTTAAACAGGACTTAAAATGGCATATGATGATTTTCTGAATAATATAATGAGAACGGAGAGATAAAATAATTTCACGCACTATTTTTAAATTTCCTTCTTTGGAGGGTACTGAATTACAACGAGTTCTATAAAGAATATGGCGGGCGTATTGTCAACGAGTTTTGATAATATTGTTATGTAACAGCAGGGCATTTTGCCAGATTTTTTTGACTATAAATACCAAATTACATATTCACAAAATTGAAAGGGTGAATAATTTTGTGAAATAGTACATCCTATGAGTAAAGGGGAGACAAAAATGCCCAGATATGCGAGAAATGTTCGTTGGATATGATGCAGATCTACTGCGAGATCGAGCCTGGGAAGTAGTAGTTCGTTTGTAGTTGGTATGCTCAATGCTTTTATGCTATTAAGGAAAGTACATGAATAAAAAAGGCTGCAAAGGAAGCAATTCATGATGAAAGGTTCTTTGCAGTGGTGGAATTCAGGACCAGATAGCAGCTTCATATGGTGGGTTTAATAGAATTGACTTTAAGGAGATGATTTTTCTGTTCAGGCTGGATTGGATTTTGAGCGTAAAAATTATTAGATGAAAATCTTATGCTGTTCTTACAGGATTTTTCATGAATATCTTCTACAAAATTGCGATTGAACAAAAAGAGCTCGTCTAATAAGGTTAAAGAGTTGAAAAGAAATGCTTGGGATAGTGAATGAAGCTGAAAAATATTAATTAATAAAAATCTGAATGAATTTGGAAAGTTGCTGAATCTACAGTTGGAAGTTAAAGAGGAATAACAAGTAGAATTACCAACAACGACATAGATGATATATATCTAACTGGAATTAAACAGGTGCTCTTGGAGGAAGTTACTGGGAGGCAGGGGGTGGAGGCTTTATACTATTTTATGTTGAAAAGATAAGCAGGAAAGAAAAAGTAAAAGGAGGCTTTATCCCAAATTACTTTATGTACCATTAACTGAAAATGAAGGAACAAAATAATATATGTATATGCCGGAGAGTTATACAATTGATTAAGGGTTTGGTTATAGGGCTCTAATTACTGGTGTTACACAGGTATGGTGGGTTCACCTATGTGATTTTCTATTAGAAAATACCGATTGGGAGGGTTACGAGTGCTGTGAATGGAAGCCCTCTTGATGATGTAAATCATTTGCTTGAAAAAGTTACAATCAGAGGATGAGCTGTATTTTGAATATGCGGATTTTCGTCAGTGAAATATAAACATAGAAGCAGTCAGAAAAATAAAACCTGATTCGTATTCCATTTAGCGGCTCAAAACTGTCAATGACAAACTTTGCTGCGCCTATGAATGCATTAAATACTACCAATATATTGAGACTTGCAGATTATTGAGCTCTACATCTTGAAATGAAAATGATAACTGCTATAAACCTGTTATTCATGTTTGTGCTTCCAGTGAGGTTTTCAGCCAAAATTCCTAGAATAAAAAACTGAAACAGGAATTCATGAAGAGTGTCCTTTCCATCAGCTACCTTATACTATATCTAAGGTTGGTACTGACTTGCTGGAAGATACTATGCAGAAGCTATGGAATGACTGTTATAACCACGCGTATATTTACTATACAGGACCTAGAAGAGATGTATTTACATAAGTCTGCTTGCAAAGCAGATTATATAATTGAAAAAGGACTTATTCCACTATGGTTAAGGTAGGTAATTCAAATCTCTTAGAACTTACGCAGATGTAAGAGATAAGTCAAAGCCCTATTATGTGATGGTTACAGTTAATCGATAGCAGGAGAGTATTATAATATTGGCGGAACTTATACTTGCTTGGTAAGAGAAGATACTTAATACTCTTATTTCGTATTCAAACAAAAAGACGAGATTAAGATTGAAATAGATCAAGAGACTCCGCCTAATGATGCAGACACAGGTTCCGGATTGTAGCGATTACAAAGCATACAGGTTTGGAAACCTGAAATAAGTTTGAGCAGACTATACATAGTCCTTAATTACTGGAGACAGATTGCAAAAAGGTGAAAATTTTTTAACCAGATAAAAATAGTTTAATAAACAGGTAATTGATGATGAAGTATAGTAATAATGGCCGGGGAAGGGTACAGGATATCTTCTCTTAACGGTGAGTTCAAAGCCTATATGATAGTAATAGCCGGAAAACTGCTGGGCAACAAATAGAAGTATTAAAGGATCAAAGAGGCTATACAGATATTATTTACAACAATAGGCTATTTAAGGAGATAGAATAAGTTCATATTTTGGAGATGGAGAAAATTTGGAGTAAAATATCTTATGTTAAAGAAAGATAAACCTTTAGGAACAAGACCTTGAATTTAATGAAGGATATATTGACTGAAGACTTTTTACTGATAAATGGGATAGTATATTCAATATTGATAAGTCGTTTCAAATATCACTATGATAAAGGAATTGATTTTGTATTTTACATCCTAAACGATATCCATATGATAGTGGGCTTATATTTTCTAAAGAAGCAATAGTTGAAAAATAGCTTCATAAAAGAAGATGACAGGCTATGGTACAAAAATGGAGATTAATGTAGAAGCTTACATATGATTCCTAAAATCTTAACTTATCGGTTTTTGAGTCAGTCTGAGAAGATAGTTTGAACAGGGATGTACTAAGAGACCTGATTAAAACAAGTTGCTTTGCTATGATTCTCCTGAATATGCTAAAGATATGGGAACTCCTAGGAGATTCTATGAAGTTGAAAATGATATAATTAATAGAATAAACCTAAAGGAATCTAAACAATAAAAACGAGCCTTGCACTGTGACAGAGATGGAACACTTAACAAATATGTTGGTTTCTAAGGAATATAGATGATTTGAACTTATAGATGGTACTTGTGAGGCTGTAAAGAAGGAATAAATGAAGCGAATATTTAGCCATAGTACAGTCAGCCGGTAATTGCCAGGAAGTTAAGGATGAAGAGTTAAATGAAATTCACAATAAATTGGAAACCTTATTGAGCAATGAAGGGCGTATATTGATGCGGTTGTTACTGTCACATCATCCTGATATGGTGGTTTGAAATTGAGGAATTAAAGAACTGAGGGTGGACTGTTATTGTCGTAAACCTAAGCCCCGGTCTTCTTTTAAGGCAGCAGAGAGGTTTAATATAAGATTTGAATAACTCTTGGATGATGGGGTGATAGTAGTGATGTAAGCTGGGAAAGGCCTTGAGTTGTAAGTGCATAAAATAGGTGATAAAGAAATTATAAAAGATATGTTGAGCAGTTAAAGATAATGAGAATTGAGACAATGGGAAAAAATAAACAGTTGGATATATATTGATGAAAAGATATCCTGGGTTAGATGTTTATGAGATGATATATTTGTGACTTTTGAGAAAATAAGAGACACATACAGAATTGGAGGAAGCGCATATGCAGTATTGGAGAAGTGCAGCAGATTCCGATCACATTAATGGGAGAACTTATGAAAAGCACAGGAAGCAACAAGAAACACCTAATGAGTAAGAAAGTCTTAAAAAGACTGATTTGGAATATGGAAAAATTCTTGCTGGTTTACAGGATGCCTTGCCTGCAATTGCGCTTAATAAATCATTCTACTCTAAGTACTGCTTATTTAAATAGTAAATGGGCAGGTGAGTTTTGCTAACAGGTTTATGGTTATCGGAAGAAGGAAGACTCTTTACTAGCAACAACATCAGGTAACTCAAAAATGTAGTTATAGCTGCATTGGTTACACCAAAAGCAAAGGAATGGGAGTAGTGCACTTACAGGAAATAGCAGTGAGAATACAAAGATATTTGGAATGTTACAATTAAGGTTCCTGATGAAGAGACTTGCCATGAATACAGGATATCATCTTCCTGTTTATCACTGCCTTTGTCTTATGCTTGAAGATGAGTTTTTAGATTAAAAAGAATATTTTAATGTTTGTGTAGTTATGAAATGGAGATACTATGTTTTCAGTAAATCAAGAGATTTAATGACTAATAAACAATAAGCAAAAATCGTTTAGGTACTTGAATAATTGATTATAGGAGCATTTGAAATTAATAAGGTTTCACTCATCTTCCTCTTATTCTCACTATTGCAACCGGACATTATAAATACAGGAATAAGAGTATATAACTTTGTGTGTAATATATTAGATTGCATTCACATAGGACATTGTTATAGTCTGTATAATTTCAGTTATTTTGTATTTATTTTCAAGGCCTATTTTAATTTGAATTATTATACCAAACGGTTTGTATATAGCCCAATCAATTGCTATGCAACAGAGATATTAAGCAGTTTATTAATGTATATGATTTTCTTACTGCTGAATCTGGCGAAATTCTTAGGGTTATTCAGTCGGATGTTATAGCTATGTATTACTAACTAACCTACTAGGGATGTTTACTGAATCCCAGTTGTTGCACTAGCAATAACAGCAACAATTTTTTTATAGATCGATTACTTGACTACTTTGTCATGGTTATGATGATAGTAGTTGTTATAACAATCTCCAAATTTATTAGAAGCCAATATTAAAAAGAGGGTGAAAAGACATTTTCATCTTCCTTATGTACAAATGGCTTCTGCAAAGCATAACAGGTATAAAGAGTTAATTAGTTCGAAAGAGACTTTTTAAGAAGAATTTTTGAGATAAGTGTAGAAATAAGTGCTGAAAATGGAGTATAAATATTTTCAAATATCCCCAGACTCATAGTGAAATGGTTTCTGTATACTCCAACGTACTTTATTGCATTTATGATATATAGAGGTAAAGAAATAGAAACTCTGAACACCACCATTGGGTGGATTTGCAATGGCTGCTGTGAAACTTATGCAAGTGCAAATAGGATAGTAAGTGCAATAAATCAGGTAGTATTCTACAGGCCTTCTCTTAATAAACTGGTAATGGATATTGGGTTGTTTGAAAAGATGAGGAGAAACGCTTGGTAACAGAACAATAAATGTAAAATATGAAAAACACTTTTAATGATGAAGATTGACCCAAGGTATAACTCTATATAAATAATAAGAATTCAGATAAACTTATTTTAGATAAAGCGGACATATTTCTTACCAATTGGTAAATCAATAATTTATGGTTGGAGCTTCAAGGCAGGTAAGACACTTGACATAGACCTACTTCTTGGGGTCTTACTTGCAAGAGAGAGGAAGATTCTTGCAGATGGTGTAAATATAATGAACAATTATTCTGATGGATTCTCTCCCTTATGGGACTCTCTACAAAACATTTATACTGCAGTGGTGACATAAAACAATGTCACTTTTGGTAAAGAAAGATCAGGATGAGGAAAAAGTTTGGGAGGCTAAGGGAGGCGCACAACTTGAAAATTTTTGTAAAGGGTTAAATAGCATTCATACTCAAATAGGTGAGAAGAGGTATGCGCCTATCAGGTGGTCAAAAACAAAAATTGGTATAACAAGAGCGTTGTATTCCTAATCCTGAGGTGTTGGTATTTGTGAGGCTACATCTATATGACAGTGAGACAGAAGCTGGCTGGCAATGTCGTCTATCAATAGCCTTCATGGTAGAAGACTATATGATTATAATTGCATAGATTACAGACAATAAAGAGTGTGATATGGTTTATAGAGGTTGAGAATGGAAAAATAATAAAGGGAAGGTGAAAAATAAAAGGTGAGGAAAATGAGTATTACATCAGTTGAGTTTTTAGCTTTTACAATAGTTGTTTTATTGATATTATACTGAATATATCAAGAAGATTTCAATGGATACTTTGTATTTCAAGTGTTATATTTCGTATTAAATGCCGGTGTTTGTAATTTATATAGGTATTTCAACAGTTGTTTCAGTATACTATGCAACAATAACACTTTGAAAAGGATGGTAAAATAAAAAAAGCTGTTCTAAATGAGCATGGTTATAGTGCTAGGTATTCTGGCAGTGCTCAAGTATACAACGAACCTTTGTAGGAACACTGTTTATGCTTCTTTAAAATTCCTTATGCAGGAGTTAATTGGATTACTGCCATTGGCTATAAGTTTCTATACATTACAGTTAGTAGCAATATACTTGGATTATTATTGGGGTGGCAGGAAAGGCAGAACATAATATCCTAAAACTTTTATTTATATACCATATATTTCCACAGATGGTGTCAGACCTATTTCAAAGTTTTCAGAATTGGAATAAAACTCTTTGAAAACATAAATTTGATGTGGATAGATTTATATGGACTAAAGAATTGGAATCGGTTTAGTTAAAAGATGTTTATAGCGGCTAAGTTTAAAATGATAGCTGATACTTATCTATTAATCCTACAAGTTTTGCTGGTATATGGATAGCAGCTTGGAATATTTATGTTTACAGTTGAACTATTTATGGACTTTTCAGGTTGTATGGATATCATTATAGGTGTATCTCTTTGTTTTGGAGTTGAGTTAAAGAGAATTTTTGTTCACCATTTCTAGCGAGAACTACAAGAATTTTGGCAACGTTGGCACATATTACGCTTGGTGTCTGGTTGAAGATTATAATGAACCTCTTCTTAAATCAGCTTGGTTTATTAAATTTGAAATGGAGTCAAAAAAGTTTTGGAAAGAAAGTTGGTAAAAATACCGGTATATGTTGCAATATTGTTTGTATGGACTGCAATGGGAATATGGTAATAGTACAAGTATATGTAATAGGCGAGGACTTTGGTTTTGGTTTTAATATAGTTATCGGAAACATATTTGAACCACGTTTTTAGAGAATTAGAAAAACTGTATTGGTAAAAGATAATCGTTAATGAATTTGTTTAGGATAACTAGAGACTTTGTGCTCGTAATTATCAGAGTATATTTTTAGAGCAAATCATTTATGAAGGGATGAAATGATTAGATTGGCAATTTTTAAAGAAACAAACTTTACTATAACAGATATTTAGAAAAAATATAACATTGGAAGGGTATTTTTGATGATTTTGTTGGATTTGTTCTTTGTTTTCTGGCAATTTGATGGTGATAACTAAGTTATGGCGCTATAATGGAATAAATCCGATGTCTTTGCTTTGTAATAAGAGCAGAGTTTACGATGGGGTTGCTGGTTCCTGTCATATAATTTCATTTTCAATATTTGGTGAACAAAGTACATTTATTTGTACGGGATTTTGGGAAAACTATGAGTAGAATTATTAAGGTAATACAGTTTTAATAGCACTGATTACTACTTATAGCAGGAATAATTATATTATTGATCCATATTTTCATTTTCATAAAATGATTCAAAGGAATAAGCTATATTCTTGAAAATGCAAGACAGCAAAATGATAAGGTATTCTAAAATTTTGATTACGATACTACTATATTAACAGGAACATCTTTAGACCAGAATGAAAAGACAAGTGAAGTTGAGCAGTTATTTGGTGGTAAGGCAGTTAAAAGTTCCTTTTTGTGGGTATTCCGGAACTCATTTACATTAGATAATGCTACAAAGAAAAGAAGAGGGTTGACAGAAATTAATTGTAATGATAGGATATTCAACTTATATTGGAAGCAGGTATGATGATTGAGACATCAGATTCACATATCAATGTATTTGTATGATGATGACATATTAAACGATATTAAGTATATTTTTGATGAGTCTCAGTAATCAAGGATATCAGAAGAACTCTAAAGGTAAAGATCAACTACTTTTGATGATTATTTAAGTCTGGGATAATAGCGAGTTTTTGGGAAGATAAGCGTTTTAACGAAAAATACTCAGAGTATAAAGAAAGATATAAACCTTTAGTCAGCAAACGAAGACAACAAGAAAATATAAGGGAAAATTTAGTGAGATTAACTAATAAATATCCTAATACAGAATTTGATTTATATTTCCGCCTTTCAACATAATGTTTGGTATGACCTAGAACAGAAAAATGCTCTTTATGATAAAATTGGAGACTATTAGAGCTGTAATTGAAAAGAATTGTTGGTATGTAAAATGTAAAAATGTATTATTTGTGAATGAGTGGGATATAGCTACAAAATTTGATTATTATATGGATCCTCTTCATTGTTCAGAATAGTAAATTCATATAGCGAGAAATAGACAGATGATAATCTTATCACACCTAATAATTATACAGATTATTCGTCAAAACAAAGGAGTTTATGCAAACTACAACTATGAAAGATACTTAGTAGAATGTACTGAAATATACATAGTTTGTGAGAATCTCCTCCTGGTAATATATAATCTAAATAAAGAAGAGTGGCTTGTTGAAGTGAATATTCATCATAATCTAGGCGAGAATAGGTTTATGCCTACAGCTTGAATGTGGAAAACTCTTTACAGGCTTCAAGGAAAATGAGTTCCGAAATTGCATACTCCCTCGAAATCAGATTATACAAATATAATACAGAATTAGCCTATTTAGCTTTGTAGATGGGAGTCCCACCCCTAAGTAAAACAACTAATTAAAATATGTCAACTACCGAAGAGGAACAAGATGGACAATAGAGATTGTTCTATACCATAATTGGCAAAATCATAAATTCCCACGAGATAAGAATAAAGGTACAATAAGACTTCTATTTTGGATTTTATTGTACTAATATTGGTGAGCTATAAAGATGGGCCTGAATTTGATGGAAAAAGTTTTAGAGTGAATATGAATATGTCCTGACAACGAATTAAATATTAAACAATTCACTGATATGACTGAAGAGTGGCTTGATTTATAAGTAGATTGCAGGCTTGGTAAATCTCATAATTTTGACATTGTGGGTGAGCCTATGGCAAATGATACGATATTTAACGCTATGTTCAGGATTTTGCTGATAAAGATAACAGAGAGAGGCATTTGGGCTTTTGGCTAAATTTATGATTACTACTCATCAAATAAGTTTTCATACTGACTAGAGCACTTGCTACTCTTGCATTTATCAGGGGGAAGAGAGGTAGTCTGAAGAATGATAACGACCTTTTTTTACCTGCAGTCTTATTGAGTTTGTGGAAGAGAGCAGAAACTTTGCGTTCTGATGTTGTCGTTACCTTGCTTGCAAAGACAAAAGCATAGAGAATCTATAATGCTGCAGATGTTTTCATTTGTGGTCAATTGAGAAGGTTGCGATTGATTTTGCAACATATCGTGGAGTCCGACGAGAGTTTGACAATGTTGCCAAAATGCAAGTATGCTATCTGATTATTGGAAGATAGGCGCAGTTTATGAAAGACTTATCGGGAGGATGTGTCCGAGTGTTCAGGTAAAGATGTCATAAGCTAGCTTATTTGAAGTTTATTCATCGTGGATTAGATAAAAACTATATCGAAATTACAATTCGAGTTTCTTTTATCAGATCCAGAGAATACATTGCACTATGCTACAAGGAAGGAAAAGGTCACTGAATAACATGCTAAAATTACATCTTGCAATACTATGTACGCTTCCACCACAGAAACGGAGGAATCAAATGACAACATATTGCACTTACGACCCACTTAAAACTTGCGTATCTGAGGACCTCTACACCCGTGAGCTTTCTCGGATTACGCCATCACAAAAGCTTTGGCAATGTGTGTTCTCTAATCTCCCTGGAAGGTGGGATGAGGTTCAGTCAGGAGATGCTGTGGGAGATGTAGAAAGTATTAAAACTGTAACTGATATCATCTGTCCCGATATCAGGAGAGGCTGTGGAAGTAAATGAAGATGTGAGCGCATCCAGAAATGATATGTCTATAGCCTGAGGAGCGTGCAGTTATTTAAGGTAAAGGCTGAGGAAGAGCCGGATGATGTAATGACGGAAGAAGAGTGCGAATATGTAAAGGATTATAAAATGTATAAAATTGCTATCATAGGTGGAGGACCTGCAGAGCTATAGTGCCTGCTTTTGAAGCTGTCAGATATGGCTTTTAGCGTATTGCTGTTTGAGATGGATGAGCGGCCGGACTTGTCTAAATAGATTGTGCTGCAATGACAAGTATCTATTACTCATGCAGCAGACCTCTACAGGAATATAAATGCCTCCAAACCGTTATAGAGCATTGGCGTAGAGTTAACAGGCTTGAGACTGTGTAGACACTATGTGCTGAATCTGAAAACTATAGTATCAAAGCTAAGAGAAGACCTCCACAAATAATCTCTTGCAGCAGTAAGATAACCATTGTAATCAGGAAAAGGCTAAAGACTTCCTCGATGAGACTCATATTAGCTGTAATGGCGAAGTGTTTGCAGCTGAACATATAATCATGTGCAACTGGCTCAAAGAATACGGACAAAGCTCCTTGTGCTGACTGCATAAACACAGATGAACTCTTAGCCTCAAACATTTGCCTGATGAGCTTATAATCCCTTGGAGGTGGAGGATCTCTGATAGGAATTGCCGATATTAGCAGCTTAGGTACACAGGTAGACATATACATAAAGTATAGCGTATTCTTCTTGAAAGTGGAGCAAGGAGATAGCAGACCTCGAGCCGCAGTGTATTAAAGACGGAGTTGAGATACACAGAGCGATTTTGCCGACATTGCTCATGACGCTCTAGCTACCGTTTTATCAGTACTGCTTGGAAGAGTAGCCTAATCTAGAAGGCGTAGATGGAAGACCTTATGTAAGCATAGCTGATGATGGTGGAATAGTGGTTGATATGAATACTACAGAGACCAAAACATAAAATATATTTGCAGTAGGTGATGTTATCAGACATATGCCCACAGCTTGCATGATCGTTGCCATGGGAAGAAAGCAAAAGCAGGTGGTAAGGCTTTACTAGCCAGGAGTAGCTGTCGTCAGTGCTGTGGTTCAGTGTGTATATATACTATGCCTGAGAGTAGCTGTGGCAGAGTTCTCTGAAAGTGAAGCAAAAGGAATCGGGATAGATTACATATGCAGAAGCAGACGATGTATTCAATGCAAGGACTGTCATAGGTCTCAACAGACAGAGGCTTTATCAAGATAATAGTAGATAAAAAATACTGAGAAGATACTTGGCGCAGAGCTGTAGTGCGAAAGAGCAAGTGATATGTTGGAGAATTAGCTCTGGCGATAAACAGTGGTATTAAAAGGTGAACTGACTGAAGGCTCTACAAGAGCTCATCCTACCTCTTTACAGAGGCAGTAACAGAAGCTTTGGATAAACTAATAAGAAACTAGAGGTAAAACAAGGTGTAAGCATATTTGTTCAGAAAATACAAGTCCATATTATAATCTGGCACTTGAAAGAAGCTGATTTGATTTTGTGGATGAGGATATCAGTGATTTTATATCTTTGGTAGAACTCCCACACCATAGTCGTTGGGAAGAATCAGAATGCCTATGCTGAGTGTAAGGTTGATGAGTTTATCAAGGACGGAGGTACTCTTGCAGCGAGACATCTAGGCGGAGGTGCGGTCTATCACGACTTGGGCAACTTAAATTTTTCTATCATTTGTAAAGAGAGTATAGCTAGCAGAACATACTTATCAAAAGGATTGTTACAGAGGCACTTAGTTATTTTGGCATAGTTTCAGAGTTTAACGGAAGAAATGACCTGACAGTAGATGATAAAAAGTTCAGTGGCAATGCTTTTTATGTAAAAGATGATGTGCTGTGTCAACATGGAACTATTTTGATAAATTCAGATTTTAAGGAGTTGTCAAAATACCTGACTCCTGATATAAGCAAGCTTGGGAGAAACCATGTAAAAAGTGTGGAATCAGAGTAGTCAACCTTTCCGAAATCTCAGATAAAAACAACGGTAGAAACAGTGAAGGAAGCTATGATAAAGGCTACCAATGCAGTTAGATTTGGAAAAGTGCCAACTGAAAGCAAAGTAGAGAGAGTATAAGAAGATTTTTGAAAATGATGAGTGGATTTTTGGAAGGAAAGGGACTGTAATGAGGATGCTTGCTTTATCGGGATTTGTTCCTGAGCATATATGCGATGTTGTTAGATTTACAGGTTTTGATGGTGAGTATAATATTGCTCAGTACTGTGGTTATGCTGCTGATTACGCATGCGCGGGTAATAAAAGACGACAGTATCGATGGAGCAGTATTTCCCAAAAAGTCATGATAGCAGCAGAACAATGAGGCTCATACCTAAGTGAAACTAATAAGTCTATCTATCAGATTAATATTCCTGCAAGACAGGATGACTTGGCTATCCGCACTTTTTCTGAAATACTTAAAAACTATAGTAAGGCTCTTAAAGAGCATTACAAAGTTGAGTTTTAACTACAGAAAGTATAGAGGCGTATAGAGCTTATCAATAAGCGAAATGCTTGGATTAAAAGCGGCTTATGATAAAGCTTTGACAGGATTTCTTATCCACGAGTATTTAAGTAAGATACATCAATTACTGGAGACCACTTGAAAACAGGTAAAAATACAGAATTTGCAGAGCTTAATTTGACTGACAAAAGGTATATGTTGTTGGTTCATTTGCTCAATGAAAATGATAGACAGAAACTATTGAAAAGACTTTGGATGAAAGTGGTTTGGAGACAATCCTCCTGAATCAGGCAGACTTGCGTCTATGAAGCCTGTCTGTCTAATGGGGATGATGATATATAAATGTATAGCAGAGAGCATATTAAAGAACAGGCCTCTCCCTACTCAGGATAATTTTTCTGTCATACTTGAAAAGGACTTTAGCGAGATGGAGAATAAGGGAGTAAGGGGGATAATCTATATCCTCAAAATACTGCGAACCTTATGGACTACTTGTTTTCTGTGTATAAAAAGATGGCATGATAGAAAGAGTATAAACTATTGTTAGAATAAGCCTTGCTAGACTCTGGGAAAGATAGTGGGAAAGTCGGAATTAGGAGCTATGAGGCATTTTCAGATTTGTTATATGATTGAGAGGTGTGGCGGAACAGTCAATAGCGGCACTCAGGCAAGGACTGCTTAGAGATTATTATAAATGGTTTTCTGAAAAGTACGCCAAGGGTAAAAGGACCGGATAAAAAGGAGGTGCTTGGGTAACTTTCTATTTTGGCGCCTGTTGGAAATCCTTGAGGCGCTAGATATTTATTACTATTATCCTGAAAGCTACGCTGCGGTTATATGGCAAGCGCAGTGAGAACAGCCTCTGCTTGAAGAAAAGTGGAGAAATGAAGGAACTTTTCCAGAGATTGTTGTTCTCATTCGTGCGTATGTGATTGCCTCGTTACGGAAAAGGGACCAAGAGGTCCTGACCAACTCCTGATATTTCTCATAGCAACCAACACTCAGTGTAATACTCTTCCGAATTGGTGGAATATACCGGCAAAGAGATTTAATGTTCCCGCTTGTTGTCATTGATTATCCGGGGAGAAATGGATAATAAAGAGGTTGCCTAGTTCCTCGTGATAGCAATAAGCACAAAAGAGAGCTTATTGCGATACTGGAAGACAAGCGAAAATAAGTTGATATGGATATCTATTAAAACTAATAGATATATAGTGCAAGATGTAGTGATGTGGAAAGAATAATAAAGGTTAGGATGGAAAATCTTCCATAACTTCACTTTTTGATGATATTTCATTTCTTTATCATCACGCTGCAAGCCTGAGACTGAGGAATATACAGAGGTGCTTCTAGAAGGACTTAAAAAGTGAAGAAGAGAGCGAACCTGATGATGACAAAATAAAGGCATTTTGGACAGGGTATCGCTTTTGGTATCCATCCAAGAGCAGACACTTTTGATGAGGCACTGGATAATATTGGACACCAGCTCCAACCTATGTACGCACGGTGGATTCTTGACTATTCAGGTGAAGATGCATATGACTTTTAACGCTATAATTATACATTTTTGAACTTAAGCCAAAGACCAGAAATTCAAGGCTTAAGTTTCTTATAGAAAACGTCGGGGCAGTATGCACCATCACCTTACACAATAAAAAGCTGTAAGTGTGACCATATTTCAACCAGAAATATAGAAGTTCCAGCAGGCAGAGATAGAGATGGATATGGTGGATAGGAATTCTTAAAATTGATGGGGCAGAGCTTAGGATAGATATATTAAGGAAAAATTTATGCACAAAATAGGTATAGATATTGGTTTCTACATATACTAAGTACGTATTATGAATGAGAAAAATGATATAACTAAGCTTTTTCTGAAAAACGCCTATAAGACAAAAGAATACTTTGAGGCAAAAGTTAGATGAGCTTACAGAAAGCTATCCATCATCTAATATAGTGTCCTGCAGGATATGGAAAGAAAAATATACAGGCGCTTTTAAGAACATAAATGAACTTACAGCGCTGGCTCTTGGAGGCATTTCCAGCCCACAGACTCTGATATATATCCTCGATATAGGTGAGTCAGGATACCAAGATAATAAGGCAGGAAAACGGGAAGGCTAAAAAGAGTTTCTTTTATCAATGGGAAATGTGCAGCAGGAAGTGGAATGTTTTGGCAAATGTGCTTAGAATGCTGGAAAAGGACTTTCGGAAATAGACCTTACCGGAATAGACACGACCCCTCTCAAACTCTCATCTGATGTGCTGTATTTGCTAGTAGTGAGATAGTACACTTCTAGCAGATAATGTGGATGAGGATGACATTGTTAGGGAGTAATATGGCATATCCTTATTCAGGCAAAGTTACTTCTAAAAAGGTTAAACGAAGCAAAAATTTTACTCTCCGGTGGCTTACACAAAGATTCCGGGATTTAGTAACTACGCAGAAAATGCCCTTGAATGTGAAAGTGTTGTCGCACCTAATTGTTCTATCTTTCAGCAATTGGCTGTGCCTTGATGGAAAAGGTAAGTGACAAAAAGCTTAATATGGAAATAGAAACAACTTTTCAGGAAAGGACTTGGTTATGAACGATTATGCTATATTAACAAGCGAAAGCGAATATACTATATTTGAATATAACAGATAGAATTAAATTTGCAACATCAGATGAGACTTAAGAGATATACTAAAATTATGGAATGGGATCATCGTTACATCGTGGTTAACGCAGGAATATAAAGGAGTGGGAGATAGAGAATATATTGACTGGTACCTATATTGAAAACCTATACTATGATGTAGACAAAGTTTTTAGAGCCTATAAAGGAGGTTAGAATTGAATATGCATCTTGATATTAAAGAAATAGCAGATAAAGCAGACTTGATAGTTAATGGATATGCCTATACTAAAGATAAAGGGCTATATCTCGTGTAATAAACTTAAATAATTTAAGCCATGCTGCGGTAATCTATAACGACAAAATTGTTGAGACAAAAATGGATGAGATTGAAAGCCAAATTGTACTGGACTATTACTTGCAGGATAAAGAATTTATTGAGGAAAAAGCATATGCCTAAACACTATGAGTTTAAGGAAATGTACCTTAAGTGGAGAGAAATGTCTGACACTGGTTTTTACGGTGAGAAAGGAGAATGATGATAGAAAATACTTACCTACCCCTTCTGATGAGAACTACATACTCTCAAAGAAAAGAAAAATAGCAAAGAGCTCCTTGAGATCAGGTAGAGACTTTACTGCATACAAGGATAGCCATCCTGGGAGGCTCACTACCAATGACATCAAGCTTGTTATGGAGCTTTTCCTGCTTGACTACGGTATAAAAGCCTCGTTCTCACGAGTCTGAGTACAACCGCTATTATCAGGATGCAGTATTCCTAATGAGGGAGCTGAAAGCTTTGCCCTCAGATAATCTACATCCATACTACCAACAGGAATATCACTAGAATATCCTAAGATAAGCGATTCTCCTGAAACCATGACGAGCTTATTAAGAGTGAAATGCTAAAATTTACCTCAATGTGGGAGAATTAGAGGAGAAGTATCACTGCCCTATCATTCAGAAATAACTTTGAAATGCCTCTCTGCCCTGCCCTATGGGGACATAAGGAAGCAAGTGACATATATGGTAAAAATCAACTTCATCAATAGGCTAAACGAAGAGTTTTATAGGTATGCGCAAGGGGCACGATAACTTCTATATCTGCGATATTAACTTCACATATCTGCGGACTACGGCCTTAAGAAATGGCAGGAGCCGTTTTACTGGTATATGTATAAAGTATGCCTAAAATGTGGCACGCATCCCGTATCTTTCCTACATGTGGCAAATATAATAGAAGTCTCTCTCTTGGCAAAATAAAAGGGCTTTTGTGCTGGACCTTGACAATACTCTCTGGGCGAAGGTATAGTAGGAGATGATGGAGTAGACAACCTTGAGATAGTACTGAGGGAGTCAGGCCGGGCAGGTATACAGCGAGAGTTTCAGAGCTATATCAAGGACATAAGGATCTTTGGTCTTGTGCTAAATGTGGCATCAAAAATGAATGAGGAAAATGCTATAGCAGGGGCTGAAACCATCCCTGACGGGCATAAAACTGATGACTTCATAGAGATTAGGGCTAACTGGGGCCGAGGACAGGAACTTTGCGGCTATAGCGAGAGCCTTACTTTTACTTCCTGAGTCTGGTATTTGTAGATGACAATCCTGCCGAGAGGGCAATCGTTGCTGGAAACCCAAGGGAGTGAGGGCTCCTGAGATAGGTGAGGCTCTACACTACATCTAGACACTAGACCGCTCGGGCTTCTTTGAGGTAACTAACCTCTCAAAAGACGATTTAAGCCGCAATGAGGATGTATAAGGAGAATATAAAAGGGCTAAGCTTCAGGCTTCTTTTGAGAACTATGAGGGATTATCTGCTCTCCCTTGAAATGGTGGGAACAATTAAGAGATTTGAGCCTATACACAGCGAGCATCTGCAGCTCTCAAACAAGAGCAACCAGTTCAACCTCACAACGAAGCGTTACACCAGACTGAGATTGAAGAGGTTATGCAAGATGAATCCTATATACCTCTTTACGGAAAGCTTGTGGACAAGTTTGGAGATAATGGGTTGTATCCATTGTCATGGCCATATTGTGGGTGAAGTCTGCCATATGGAGTTTGTGGCTTGATGAGCTGCCGTGTCTATGAGCGTGATATGGAATTTATATGATGGATGAGCTGCAAGGCTATATAAGGAAAGAGGTGAAGCAGATTAAGGGTTTATTATTGCCCTACAGCGAAGAACAACTGATAGTTCGTGAGTTCTATGACGTTTCAGGGATTTATGAAGGTATCTGAAGATGACGGCAATGAGTGGATTTTGACATACAGATAGTTATGAGAATAAAAATAAAGGTAATCAAGAGAAAATTAGGCCAAAAATCAGGCAGCTGGAAATGATGGAACAGCCAAAATCGTGGGTTATCAGGAAGGGAGACAAGATGGATGATAAATTGATTTTTATATCATGGAGTCAGGAAATAGTTGAATTTCCTGAGATTAGGCTGCTGGTATAATAAGGATTTTTATTTTGGCAACCTTGAGATTTATATAAGGGACTGGGTAACTAATGAGTATGATAATGACCTCTTTTACCTGCACCTAATTGAATTATTGGCAGGAAGAAAAACTTATACACACAGATGTGGTTTAAATATCTGGGTGAAGATGAGTTAAGAGAATATATAGCTATGCAGATGTTTTTCATTGTGAACCCATCGAAAAGGTGGCGGATGACTTCATAAAAGCTCTTAATATTCCTGAAGGTGAGTTTGACAATATTGCGAAAAATGCGGGTATGCTATACCTGATTACTGGAAGGAATGGGAGCTGTAGAGCACATCGCCCTATGTTACAAAGAAGGTAAAGGTACTGACTAAAATACTCTTCCAATCAGTACGTAATTATAAAACGGAGGAAAATAAGATGACAAGAGAAGAGATTTTTGAAGGGCGATGAGGTATTCAGTGATGTATTTGATGAGGATATCACGGTAACAGACTCTAACTGCCGATGATATTGAGGATTGGGGACAGCTTGAACACATTAATCTTATAGTTGCAGTTGAGAACAAGTTTGGCATTAAATTTGATATCGGAAGTAAATAAGATGAAAAATGAGAAAATGGTTGATATAATAATGAGCAGGATTAATTAACTCCGTTAAAGTTTTAATATGAAGATGCTTATCATTTAAGATAGGCATTTTCTATTTTCCCTTGCTTTCATTAGATTATTGTTATAGAATATAATGTAAAGGTATATAAAATCAAAGTTGGAATATTTAAGGAGAATAATATGTCTAAGGCAACAACATTTTTCATGGAAGAAATTTCCATTTTCTGTGATCAGATTGTATGATATAATGGCGGCATTCCTATATATGAGGGTGCCCAGATTCTTATGAGGAAATGGATGAGGGAAGGACAAAAGGGATATACTTAAGAAGGTTGCTGATAATGTTAAGTCAGGAATGTCATTCAACAGAGGCACTCTAAAAGAAAGCAGTGCTTTTCCAGCCTATAGTGTGTGAAATGGTTAAAATAGGAGATGACAGGTAAACTGGAAGACATTATGCATTCTTTATCAGGATTTTACGAAGAGAGAATCTCGTTTGACAGTATTAGGGTGTAATAAGCTGTCCAACCATGCTTCAGCATGATGGCTGTTATTCTCTTGGTCTTAGTAGGTAAGATTCTTCCTATGTTTGAGAATATATTCTTAGAACTTGATGGCGGTACAGGAACTACCATGGGACTTATGAATACAAGTATTCTTATCTCGAAGGTAGTAGTTGTGATTGTGCTTGTGCTTCTCGTACTGCTCCTTGTGGGAAATTGCATGGTATAGAGCTGAGGGCGGAAGTGCCATGGTTACAAGCATTTTAAACATAATAATCCGATTTCATCAGGACTTGCGGATAAAATCAGTATGAGGTAAATTTTGCAACACTTGCAGTTATGAACGCAGGTGGTGTTGAAATGACGGAAGCAGTTAAGAATGCATCAAGGTAGTAGAAAATAAAAAGACCTCAGCCAAGATTAATCAGTGCATCAAATTGCTTGGAAGCAGATGAAAAGCCGGAAGATAGCTTTTAAGAAATCAGGACTGCTCAATTCCTTCACTCTAAGATGTTTGGAGTATGCAGGATGAGTGGTTCAGGTGATACCATCCTCTTTAAGCTTGTCAATGGATTTGATGATGATATCAACTCAGGCTCAATTCCTTGCATCAGTGAGTGAAACCATCCTTGTAGTAGTGCTGTCTATCCTCAGTAGGAGCTGTGCTCATGTCGGTTATGATGCTTTAATGAGCGTAATCGCATCTGGGCTAAGGAGCAGAATATGAAAAGTTTTGTAAATGTAAAGGCAAGGAGAATTGAGAGATTTAATATATTCAAATCTTTGTTTTTGTAATTATTATATCGGCAGTTCTTGTGCGGGTATATACTACATTGGCAATCTGGGCAATGAACAGGGGATACTCGTACCTGGGAAGCAGCTGTAGGGACTGACCAGTCCAGTGTTATGCGATAGAAATTTATCCGCCGGATGTAGCGTACATGGAAGAACATTATAAGTTTAGTTATGATAAGTCAGAGTATTATATCCACCACGATGCATTTGCGTCTAACATTATACCTACTATAGTGGTATATGAGGAAGAGGTAATATGGAGAATATGAATAAGGGAAAAGGGGCTTGTACATACTGTCTGCATGATAACTGTTATTTGTATGTTCGACATTTTCTGCTATGATGCTTGGCAGTGTTGGAGACATCCGTATACAAAAATATAGCGGAAAGAAATCTTGACAGCTTTGAACTTAGAACATCACTTTCTTATGTTAAAACTAAAGATTAATCAGTTTGATGAAAAGGGTAAAAATATCCATTGAAGAGAGAGATGGACTTAAAATGTTGATTCTTAGTGAAGAAGTTGATGGAGAAATCTTTGATACAGTGGTTTATTTCAATAAGGGAGAAACTTTTATGAAATAACAGGTGCAAAAAGGAATGACATTTAAGCCTGAAGATGGATCCTCCCATACTTAATGTGGATGAATTTGAGATTAACGTGGGAAAGATGGTTTTGTAAAACTTGTATTTGCAACTGATGACGATGGAGAAAGTGAAACCCTATATGTTAAAATTAGAACAAGTTAGGATGGCTGTTGGGAGGATAATGAATACATTTAAGATGGACAGTGCAAAAAGGACAAGGAACCAATACGGGGTTTTATGCTCCTGTAGTTGAACTTTGTCATTGCAATTGGGCTATTTACAATTATCAGTATTTTTCTAATAAAATTCTTTACATCAGCCAATACTACGAGCGAGAGATGCAGATGATTTGAGTAAGGGTCTTATTAAGCTGAATCAGCCATAGAACTTTCAAAGGTTTTCACTGGGAAAAACTGCTGATGAACTGGGTGGAAAGCTGACAGAAGGTAAGGATGAAAGCTGATTGAAGCATATTATGATAAAGACTGGAAACGGATAGATACAGCGGATAATTTTAAATATCTGCTCACCATAACAATGTGACTGACAAACCTAATGCGAGTGGAGTGATAAGTGACATTCGTGTTTCAATTCAGAGAAAAGACAGGGATAAGAATACTGTAATTGTAGATTTAGAAGGGGCTAAATACACAAAAAGGTGTGCAAATGATGAAAAATGATATAAAGAAATAGGATGAATACGGGCGGAGCACTGGTTATTCTGGTTATACTTGTAGTGGCTATGTCTTTTATTTGCAGTGCTTGCCATTCAATCGTCTTTGAATGAGAAAAGACTTTCAACTAAGACTAAGGAAGGTATAGAAAAGCTATTATAAGCTGGATGCTGAGGCTGAGAGAATCTATGCCGGCATAGACGAGATAGATTATCTACAAAGTAATAATGTATCTTCTGATTTAACGGAGTTCAGGACAAAAATGAGATGAAGGAAAAAGATGACAGCAGTATAAAAAGTGGAGATAAGTAATATAAGTATGAAGGAGACAGGCCAACGCTGGTTAGGTATAGCGTTATAAATGGTGATAAGAGTTTAAAATGTCGAAATTGGTATAAAATGGTAAGAAAACCCTCCGTGGATAGATGAATTACGAAAACAAAGTCTGACAATTTGGAATACGAACTTGAAATAACTGATTAAATTTTTCGAGAATAATGGGAGGTCTAAAAGTGGAGTTTGATGAATATCCTGAGCAGGCTGTCAAAGACGATGCATCGGATATCTTTTCTTGTAGTTGGACAGGCGGGTTTCTTCAAACAGGATGGCACAATTATGGATGAAACAGAACTTTCACCAATGGACACAGAGCAGATAATTACAAGCATTTATGATGAACGGAAGAAGCCTTAGTCATTTTATGACAACCGGTGATGATGACTTCTGCATCTCAATTGCAAATCTGGGGAAGATTTAGATGTAATATATATTTAGACAGAGAGGAACAACTTGGAGCAGTTATTCGATGAAGTTCATTTTGACCTGCCGGGTTTATAAGGATATGAGGATTCTGGAAAGTATAATGGAAAACTCTCAGAACTTAATAAAGGTCTTGTGCTTGTAACAGGAGCCGCAGGTTCAGGTAAGAGTACCACCATCTCCTATATAATTGACAGAATAAATGAAACCAGAAACTGCCATATACTTACACTTGAAGATCCTATTGAATTTTTTACACAGGCATAAAAAGAGTATAGTAAGCCAGGCGTGAAGTAAAATTGACAGTGAAAAAGCTATTCAGCTGCGCTTAGGGCTGCTATGCGCCAGTCTCCTGATGTTATTCTTGTAGGAGAAAATGCGTGATTTGAAACTATAGATATAGCTATGACAGCAGCCGAAACGGAGCATCTTGTACTTTCAACCCTTCATACCATAGGTGCTGCTAATACAATAGACGAGTAATAGATGTATTCCCGGCATCACAGCAGCAACAGATAAGGGTACAGCTTTCTATGGTGCTCAGGCAGATGGTTTCGCAGCAGCTCATTCCGGGAGTTAACAATGAATTAATTCCTGCATTTTGAAAATAATGAAGGTAAACAATGCAGTAAAGACAATGATTCGAGATAATATAATCCACCAAATTGATTCAGTCATTTTTATGCTTCAGGAAAGAGAAACTATGAGAACGATGGATACCAGTATTCTTGAACTTTATACGCAGGGGCTTATTGACAGTCAGACTGCACTTAATTTTTGCAACTAATCAGGAAATGGTTAGCAGGCAGATAAAAAGATAAGCCTATGGAAATAAATCTTGATGATGTAAGTACATTAAAAATTCACCCCTGCGGCTCCTTTGATTGGAAAGTAATAAGAACGAGGATGGATATAAGGCTTAGCTGCTTAGGATGTGGAAGACGAGTTATGCTCCCAAGAAAACAGGTGGAAAAGAATATTAAAGATTGTGAAACCGCTTGATGATATGAAGATTTTTGTGGGATTAGTTCATCTGAAAATCAGTTATATAGGGATAAAAATATTATAAAAAGGATTTTGGTACTTGCAAAATCCTATAACATAATAATTTTCGTGATGTAAAATAAATATCCTTGCTCTTTTAATGCTACTCGTCCTAGCAGATAAAGGGGCCGGAACGAGACCAGAAGGAGGAGCAGAGCAACTATGAACAAATATGAATTAGCGTTAGTTGTTAATGCAAAAATCGAAGACGAGGCAAGAAACAAAGTTGTAGAAGATGTTAAAAGGCCTTGTAACACGTTTTGGTGGAACAATCACCGATGTGAAGAATGGGGAAAAGAAGAAAACTTTGCTTATGATATTCAGAAGATGAGCGAAGGTTTCTACTATTTCATCCGTTTTGAAGCTGAATCATCAGCACCTGGTGAGATTGAAAGCCGTATCCGTATTATGGAGAACGTTCTTAGATTTTTCATGCGTTAAACAGGAAGCATAACTAAGAAGGAGTTTTCCTTTATGAACAAAGTGATTTTTAATGGGCCGTCTTACAAGAGATCCTGAGGTTAGATATTCCCAGGGTGAAGGCCAGATGGCTATTGCGAGATTTTTCACTTGCAGTTGACAGAAGATTTAAAAGACAGGGAGATACAGTAACCACTGATTTCTTCAATTGTACTGCTTTTTGGTAAGCAGGGTGATTTGTTGAGAAATATCTTAAGCAGAGTACTAAGATAGTAGTTACCGGACGTATTCAGAATGATAATTATACAAATAAAAGAAGGTCAGAAGGTATATAGTGTTCAGGTTGTTGTTGAGGAGATGGAATTTGCAGAAAGCAAGAATGCTGCATGATAAATAATGCAGGTGCTTTTTCAGAATCTGTCTGGCATGGGCAATAGTCAGGAGACCAATGATGCCTGCGGATGGTTTTTGATGAACATTCCTGATGGTATCGACAATGCTCTCCCATTTCAATAATATGAGGAGGTAAGGACAATGTCATTCAATAAGGACAATAAAGGTTCAGAGAAGATAAAAATGATTTTTCCACTGCAGAAATGCCAATGCTAGCAGAAAGAAAAGTATGATGCTTTTAACACCGGAGGAGCTTGATAACCTTGATTACAAGGATACTGAGCTAAGCTAAAGAAATTTATCTCTGAGAGGGTAAGATTCTTCCTAGAAGATTTACGGAACAAGCGCTAAACATCAGAGAATACTTACAACAGCTAGTAAGCGTGCCCGTCATTTAGCTACTTATTCCATATGTTTGTGAATAATAATATCAGTCCCTGCCAACTGAAAATCAGATGGCAGGGTATTTATAGGCATTTTAAAAGACTAGTGTATTTAAAATATCCAAGGCTGTCAAAGCATAAATGATTATGTCCCAAAATAATTAATTATAAGCACAGAGGGGCTTTTTATTATCTGCACTTACAAGTCGTCTTCAATTCTGTGTGGCTGTGAATGTGCAAATTTATTAGAAAACCTCTAATCTCCAAGGATGGTTCATTGGAGGGAATATAAGGCTTTCTGAGTTTTAGGTTGTTTGTGAGTCAGCGTCCAAGTCCTTAGATTTGTGTTCATGAGCCGAGTATTTCTTCCAGTGCATAAATATCCTTGTCATTTACGCGCAAACATGAGACCTATCAAATGCCTTGATAAGCATAACCTTGGTACCTTTCTATAATGGTTTGGACTCCATTGCGATCTATCATCTTATAAAATTTCTTCTTAAAATTGAAGTCAGCATGTCCAGCATCAACAGTTCTCTCAGTCAAAACTGCTAAAGTAAGATTTATTTTTCTTTTAGACGGTTGCGTTTCAAAGACAGATTTGATACCATGAAGTGGAAGTGAGAACTTCTCATTGAATTCCTTTATGTAGGAGTGAAGAGAATTCATTGGCGTCATTGATGTCGGTTACGCCTGCGAGTCTAAACTCAATAGGCGAGGCGTGACTGTAAGGTTTGATTCAATCGTTCTATGCGTCCCTGGCCTGTGGTACGCTGCTTGATTCAGGATTGTGTACCTAGGTTGCTTCTGCAGGCATAAAGCGGGCTGTGTATAGGTGTCGTTGTCGTCAGATAAGCGCACCTTTTCTTGAAGTAAATACAGTGCGTTTATCGGTAGGAAACTTATAGGGGATACCATAATCGGTAGAATCTGTTCAAACACATGGTAGTAGCCGTTAAGGGTCTCCTGAGTATCAAACCATGCGCCAGTAACAGCACCTGAGGCATCATCAATGGCTAAATGTGAATGCCATATCTGTCCCGGCACCCATTCATAAGGGGTTGCATCCATCTGGAGCAATTCACCGAAATAAGCACATCTTGGACGACGACTGTGAAACATCTTCAACTGCTACTAAGATTAGCCTGTATCTGTGATAATTCTTTTTTGACGTTTCAGATTCCTTCTTGGCTCTGAGTGCTTGCCTAATGCGTCTGCGTTTGGCTTTGTAGCCTTTGGAGATGGGAATGTACTCAGACTCCAAAATACTCATTACAGAGGAAGAAGAGATGCTTATGCCCTCATGCTTTTTAGAAGCTCTGTATAGTGTTCAAAGTTAGCCTCTGTATTTGGTTCTGTATAGATCAAGAACCTGACTTCTGATGTCAGGATGGATGGTGGTAACCGGCTGCTTACCTCTGTTACCATGAATAAAGAATGCTTTACCATCTTTAATATAGCCTTCGTATCATACGGTTTTATATGCCTCTTGGTGCATCCTAGGATGAGCAGCTCTATCCTTATTAGCTGTATCTGGGTGATCTATCAGACCTTTAATAACCTCGTACTTTCTTTTGTTCATCCATTGATGAAAATAACCTTTCTGATAAAGTCAGTCCCTCTAGTGTTAGAATATACAAAATAGTATTTTACCATAAGTGGGACATTTTATTTGTGGTATACTAGGACTTTATCATTTTGTAGGCTTATATGTGTTTAAAAATAAAAATCCAAGGAAGCTTGACACCTTGATGATAATATTAAAGAATGCACCACTAGGGTTAAACATGGATAACTATTGCTATTACTACCATAAAAATTCTAAAAAGTGCAAGTATTTGTAAATTAAGCAATATCATTTTTAACTGTATAATCATACGGTTAGTGGTAGATTTTTAAAAAGTATCAAGGGGTGAAAACGTCAATGAAGAAAAACAGAATTCGTCCGATTAAAGCAGGAAACGGAATAAGAATGAGTTATGCCAGACAGGAAGAAGTTCTTGAAATGCCTAATCTTATTGAGGTTCAAAAATTCGTATAAGTGGCTTCTTACTGACGGACTAAGAGAAGTATTTGACGATATCTCTACGATTGTTGATTACAGTGGGCGTTATGGTCTGAGGTTTGGCAAATTTACACTGGAGCCAAAGGAAAATCATTCAATCGAGGTGTGCAAAAGAGAGATGGAACCTATTCCGATGCCTTAAAAGGTGGAAGTTGAATTGGTTGACATAAGAAAGAGCCGATTAATGGGAAGGATAAAGTTTTTCTCGGTGAGCTTCCAAGGATGACAGATACAGGCAGCTTTGTTATTAATGGTGCAGAGCGTGTAATCGTAAAGTCAGTTAGTGCGTTCTCCGGGTATTTACTACAGCATAACCTCATGAGTAAAACCGGTGAGGAATTATATGCTTCACAGGTAATTCCTAATCGTGAACCTGGCTTGAATATGAGACAGATTCTAATAATATATTTTATGTAAAGGTAGATAGAAATAGGAAGGTGCCTATTACAGTTCTTATAAGAGCGCTTGAGTAGCCTGAATAAAGATATTGAGGACTTATTTGGTGATGAGCCAAAAGCTTCAGGCAAGTCTTGCTAAAGGATGTGTCTACAATTCTGATGAGAGGTACTAGCTGAGACTTTTACAAGAAGCTATCGTCGGGTGAACCTCTATTGGTGAAAATGCAAGCAATTACATAACTAATATGCTCTTTTGATGCTAAGCGTTATGACCTTACTAAGGTTGGCGTTATCAAATTTAACAGAAACTTTGCCTTCCGTAACCGTATATAGTTAAACATACACTTGCAGAAGATGTAATGGATAGGTCTACGGGCGAGATTGTAGGAGAGAGAGGCACTGTAGTTACTGTTGAACTTGCAGATAAAATACAAAAATTCAGCAGTTCACTTATGTATGGATTCAGGGAGAGGATAGGAATTCCAAGGTGCTTTCTAACCTTATGGTTGACATTAGCACATATCTTCCTGAATTGAATAAAGAAGAAGTGGGAATCCGAGCTGGTATATTATCCAAAACTTATGGATGTAATGGAACTTGCTAATGGAGATTATAATAGCGATGAGTTCAAGGGTATACTTAGAGAACATATAAATGATCTATACCAAAGCATATAACCAGAGAAGATATATTTGCCTCTATTAGTTATGTCTTCCAATTTGGAAAAATGGAATAGGTACAGAGGATGATATTGACCACCTTGGCAACAGAGCATATCGTGCGGTGAGGTGAGCTTCTTCAGAATCAGTACCGTGGAGTCTTTCCAGAATGGAGAAGTGTAAGGGATAAGCTTAGTTCTATAAATAATGATAATATAAATACAGTGAATGCGGGAGATTATATTAATTGCAAGCCTGTAACTGCTGCAATTAAGGAGTCGGAAGTTCCCAGCTTTTCACAGTTCATGGATCAGCATAACCCACTTGGTGAACTTACACATAAAGAAGGCTTTCAGCCCTCGGTCCGGGCGGTCTTTTCAAGAGATAGGGCCGGATTTGAGGGTTCGAGAGCGTACATTATTCACACTATGGAAGAATGTGCCCTGTAGAACACCTGGAAGGACCTAACATCGGTCTTATTAACTCACTTGCAAGTTGTGCCGAGAAATTAATGAATACGGCTTTATTGAGCTCCATATAGAAAATTGGATAAAACAGATCCTAACAATCCAAGAGTAACAGATGAGGTAGTTTACCTTACTGCAGATGAGGAAGATCCATTCATAGTTGCCAGGCGAATGAACCTCTTGATGAAAATGGATATTTTATCAATAATCCACAGTATCAGGGACGTTTTAGGGATGAGACTTCTACCTATGATAAGAAGAATGTGGAACTGATGGATGTGTCTCCTAAGATGGTATTTTCAGCTGCTACAGCCATGGTTCCATTCCTTCAGAATGACGATACTTCTAACCGTGCCCTCATGGGTTCAAACATGCGCGTCAGGCAGTACTCATCTTTTTACAGATTCAGCAGTAGTTGGAACCGGTATGGAAGCAAAGGTAGCCGTTGACTCAGGTGTGTGTGTGCTTGCGGAAAAGGCAGGTGTGGTTGAAAGTGCCTGCGGAGATAGGATTTTAGTTAGAAATGATGATGATAATAGATTAACAGAGTATCATACTTAAATTTGCAAGAAGTAACCAGGAACCTGTATAAATCAGCGCCCTATAGTGAATAAGGGTGACCATGCTTGGAGGCTAAACAGGTAGTGCTGATGGGCCTTCTACAAAGGGTGGAGAGATTGGACTTGGTGAGAGCCCGCTCATCGGTTTTATGACCTGGAAGGCTACAACTACGAGATGCAGTTCTTCTATCAGAGCGTCTTGTAAGAGATGATGTCTATGCTTCTGTTCATATCGAAGAATATGAATGTGAGGCGAAGATACAAAAGCTTGGTGATGAGGAGATTACAAGGGATGTACCAGGCGTAGGTGATGATGCTCTCAAAGACCTGGGTGAAGTACGGTATCATAAGAATAGGTGCAGAGGTTCGTGCAGGAGATATTCTTGTAGGAAAGGTTACTCCTAAGGAGAAACAGAACTTACAGCTGAGAGAGACTGCTTCGTGCTATCTTCGGTGAGAAGGCAAGAGAGGTAAGAGATACTTCGCTTCGTGTGCCTCACGGTGAATATGGCATCATTGTGAGATGCAAAGAAGTTTGATAGAGAAAACGGCGATGAACTTGCCCATGGAGTTAAGAAGAGCGTCAGGTATATATTGCACAGAGAGAAAGATTCAGGTCGGAGATAAGATGGCGAGGCCGTCATAGGTAATAAGGGTGTAGTTTCAAAGGGTACTTCCTGTTGAGGATATGCCTTTCCTTCCAAACGGCCGTCCGCTTGATATCGTACTTAACCCACTTGGTGTGCCTTCACGTATGAACATTGGACAGGTGCTTGAGATTCACCTAAGTCTTGCCGCTACAGTGCTTGGTTTTCAGGTTTCTACACCTATCTTTGATGGAGCAAAACGAGGGAGGATATCGGAGATACACTTGAGCTTGCAAATGATTACATTAATATGCCGCTTGATGAATTTGAGCAGAAATATAGAGAGGATCTGGGCGATGAGGTAATGGATTACACTTCTCACGCATCTTGATTCCAGAAATGACTGGAAGGGAGTAAAGATTGGAAGAGATGGTGAGTATGGCTCAAAGACGGTGAGAACAGGCCAGTATTTTGAGCTCACCTGCAACTGTAGGTTTCATGAACTACCTTAAGCTCCACCACCTTGTAGATGATAAGATTCATACCCGTTCAACCGGTCCCTACTCACTTGTTGCAGCAGCCACTCGGCGGTAAAGCACAGTTTGGTGGACAGCGTTTCGGAGAGATGGAGGTTTGGGCACTTGAGGGCTTATGGTGCGGCTTATACACTTCAGGAAATACTTACTATCAAGTCTGATGTGATGTTGTTGGCCGTCGTCAAGACTTGCAGGGCTATTATCAAAGGGAGAAAACATAAGTGAACCGGGCATTCCTGAGTCATTTAAGGGTGCTTCTGCAAGGAACTTCAGTCACTCGCTCTTGATGTGACAGTTCTTGATGAGGATGGAAACGAAATCAAGATGATGGAAAAATGTTGAGTATGGTGATGAAGACCTTACTCCACTCCATTGAGACTGAGGGAGACTTTTACTTTTGATGACGCTTCAACTAAGAATGGTTTTACAACAGGTACGCCTGGAGAACTTGAAGATGGTGTTTCATGATGAGGAAGACTCCGATTATTTTGATGGTGAGGATTTAGATTTGGACTATGAAAGTAATGACGATAACGAAGACTTTTAATTTAAAGCATGAAATATTTATTTCTCTATCGGAATTTACAAAAGATATAATGCCTGGCGGGGCTTATGTAAATATAAAGCCCTATATAGCCGGTTTTAATACGAAGGATAACAGGGATGTCAGAAATGAGCATAGAAAATGTTCAGCCAATTACTTATGATGCAATAAAAATAGGCTTAGCTTCACCGGAGAAAATAAAAGAATGGTCTCATGAGAGGTAAAAAAACCGGAGACAATTAACTATAGAACCCTCAAACCTGAAAAGGATGGTCTTTACTGCGAAAAGATTTTTGGACCTAGCAAGGATTGGGAGTGCCACTGTGGCAAATATAAGAAAATCCGCTATAAGGGTGTTATTTTGTGACAGATGTGGCGTTGAAGTTACAAAGGCAACTGTAAGGCGTGAGAGAATGGGACATATTGAGCTTGCAGCTCCTGTATCCCATATTTGGTATTTTAAAGGAATCCCAAGCCGTATGGGAACTATTCTTTCAATACCGCCAAGGAGTCTTGAAAAGGTACTTTACTTTGCTTCTTATATAGTAACTGATAAGGGAAGCAGTGATTTAGAGAAAAAGACAATTCTTTCTGAAAAAGAATATGCAGAAGCAAAAAGAAAAATATGGGAATAATTTTAAGGCAGAGGTAGGTGCAGAGGCATATACAAGCTTCTTGCAGATATAGACTTGGAGAAGAATCAAGCGCCTTGAGGAAGAATTAAAAAGCAGGCAACTCAAAGAGCCAGAAAATGATTAAGGCAGCGAAGGAACTTGCTGTAATTGAGGCATTCAGAGAGTCAGGCAACCGTCCTGAATGGATGATACTAAAAGGCTGTTCCTGTACTTCCACCTGATCTTCGTCCTATGGTTCAGCTTGATGGTGGAAGATTTGCTACCTCCGATATGAATGACCTTTACGGAAGAATAATAAACAGAAACAACCGTCTTAAGAAGCTTCTTGAGATAGGTTGCCCCTGATATCATTGTAGAAATGAAAAGCGTATGCTTCAGGAGGCCGTAGATGCACTTATAGATAACGGCCGCCGTGGAAAAACCCATGTCACAGGACCAGGCAATAGAGCACTTAAGTCACTTTCAGATATGCTTTAAGGGTAAGCAGGGCCGTTTCCGTCAGAACCTTCTGGTAGCGTGTTGACTATTCAGGACGTTCAGTTATCGTAGTTGGTCTGACCTGAGATATATCAGTGCGTGTGCCAAAGGAAATGGCTATCGAACTTTTCAAACCTTTCGTTATGAAGGAGCTCGTTGCAAGGGACATTGCACACAATATAAAATCAGCTAAGAAGATGGTTGGAAAGAGTAGAGACTCAGGTTTGGGATGTACTTGAAGATGTAATAAAGGATCATCCTGTCATGCTTAACCGTGCTCCGACTCTCCACAGACTGGGTATTCAGGCATTTGAGCCTGTACTTGTAGAAGGTAAGGCCATTAAGCTTCATCCTCTTGTATGTACAGCCTTCAATGCGGACTTTGACGGAGACCAGATGGCTATCCACCTTCCACTTTCTGTTGAAGCTCAGGCTGAGTGCCGTTTCCTCCTTCTTTCACCCAACAACCTCCTTAAACCTTCTGACGGTGGTGTAGTTGCAGTTCCTTCTCAGGATATGGTACTTGGTATTTATTATCTTACACTTGATAAACCAGGTGATAAGGGCGAGGGTATGTTCTTTAAGAACATGAATGAGCCCTTCTTGCTATGAAAACGGATATATTACCTTACAGGCTAAGATTAAGGTTGAGGCGTGAGGGAATTAACTCTAAGGGAGTTAAGGAACAGAGAATAATAGAGTCCACACTCGGAAGATTCATCTTTAATGAAGTACTTGAGCAGGACTTAGGTTTTTGTAGACGAAGTCTTGATGAAAACTTCTTAAAAGCTTGAGATTGACTTCCTCGTTAAGAAGAAGGAACCTAAGCAGATACTTGAGAAGTGTATGGCAAACCTCGGTGCTACAAGAACTGCAGAAATCATGGATGCTGTTAAGAGCCTTGGCTACAAGTATTCTACCATAGCTGCGATGACTGTTTCCGTCTCAGATATGACAGTTCCGCCTGAAAAGGCTGCCATTCTTAAAGAGGCACAGAATAAGGTTGAAATTAGTACAAGAAACTTTTAGGAAAGGTCTTCTTACTGAACAGGAAAGATATCAGGAAGTTATTAAGAATTGGAAGAAAGCCGATGACGAGATTGCAGCTAAAGCTTTATGAGTGGTCTTGATAAATACAACAATATTTACATGATGGCACACTCCCGAGGCCCCGTGGTTCTGACAAACAGATTAAACAGCTTGCAGGTATGCGTGGACTTATGGCGGATACAAAGGGACACACTATCGAACTTTCCAATCAAATCAAACTTCCGTGAGGGACTTGATGTTCTGGAATACTTTGTTTCTGCCCATGGTGCAAGAAAAGGTCTTTCAGATACAGCTCTTAGAACTGCCGATTCAGGATACCTTACAAGAGAGGCTTGTAGATGTATCTCAGGATCTTATTATCAGAGAAACTGACTGCCAGGCAGGAAAGAATGAGTGCCTGGAATGTGGGTATCAGCCTTTATGGATGGCAAGGAAGAGATAGAAAGCCTTGAAGAGAATCAAGGGAAGATATTCCTGTGAAACTATATATGATGATAACGGTGAAATTATAGTTAAGGCAAACCATATCATTACTCCCAAAGCGTGCAGCCAGGATAATGAAGACCAAGGCCGTAATGGAGGCTGGTATAACAGCTAAGATTAAGATACGTTACAGTTCTTACCTGCCGCAGCCATGTAGGTATCTGTTCTAAGTGCTATGGTGCAAACATGGCAACAGGTGATCCTGTTCAGGTTGGTGAGGCAGTTGGTATCATAGCTGCTCAGTCAATCGGTGAGCCGGGTACACAGCTTACCATAGAGAACCTTCCATACCGGTGGTGTTGCGGGTGGAGATATTACTCAGGGTCTTCCGATGTAGAGGAACTTTTGAGGCACCGTAAGCCAAAAGGGACTTGCCATTATCTCTGAAATTGCAGGTAAGGTAAGCATACAGGATACAGAAAGAGCAGGCGTTGAGGTAGTAGTTACAGCAGATGATGGAGAAGAGAAGAAATATCCTATTAACTATGGTTCAAGAATAAAAGTATTTGATGGCGATGTGATTGAGGCCGGAGATGAAATCACCGAAGGCAGCATCAATCCTCACGATCTTCTTAGCATCAAGGGTGTAAAAGCAGTACAGGATTATATGATTCGTGAGTACAGCGTGTATACCGTTTTGCAGGGTGTTGAGATTAACGATAAGCATATTGAGATGATAGTTCGTCAGATGCTTTAAGAAGATAAAGATATCTGAGCCTGGTGACTCTGATTACTTAACAGGTGGTATGCTGATATAATCGAGGTTTGAGGGAGCTTAATGAGCAGCTTGAGCAGGAAGGCTTTGAGAGGCAGAAGGGTGAGAGGACAATGCTTGGTATTACCAAGAGCATCTCTTGCAACTAATTCTTTCCTTTCGGCAGCTTCCTTCCGGGAGACGACAAAGGTGCTTACACGATGCAGCTATCAAGGGTAAGGTAGATAAGCTGATTGGTCTTAAGGAGAATGTTATCTTGAGGTAGCTCATCCTGCAGGTACGGGTATCGAAGTTCTATCGTTCAGTAAAAACTTGACAGTGATCACGATTTGACGAGATGGGAGAGGAAAACCTCAATCCTGACGAGTTCGATGAGAATTATTCTGAGAACTATGAGAACGAAGAAACTGAGACAACAGATAATGGACAGGGATGAAGAATAATTGAATTGAAATAAGGACAGGAGTGGCTTAGGCTGCTCCTGTTTTTATAGATAAGAGAAATGGTTTGAATAATAAGTATAATTCTCTTGCATTTTTATGAATAAAAGTATATAACATAAATGAGATTAAAAATCATTAGCAATTATGAAAGCAGTTATAACAGCTATAAAAATAATATGCAAGGGGACATGAATATGAATGGAGACTTAGTAAAAAGAAGAATAATAAGAGGCTTAGTACTTGCAGTACTTGCTATGAGTTGTAAAATATGTTGGCGGATTCGATTTTAATATAGAATATTAATTCATATAAAAGGCTCATAAACAGCAACAAAATAGTTATGCTATAGGGCTTTTGTGTTTGGTGAATTGCAAAAGTAACTTCCACACCTAATGTTTAATTTTTATTTTAGATACGGTATGGAAGTTACTTGTTACAAATTTTACATAAATTAAGAGCTAGATGTATACATTATCTGAAAAATGCTATAATCAGCCTTACAGGAAGAACATACCTAATCATAGCAAACAGGAGTCGAAGTTACTTTCCAAAACTGGGAATAAGTAAAATCCACCCTTTATATATGGGCTAGAAGTTCATCTTTAACCGGTGAGTTCCTTTTATTTGCCTAAGAGCTTAGGGGTTAGGGTAATTTCATCCGGTGAAATTTTTTGAATACCTAGGCTCTTTAATATTTTTTTGCCGTATTGAAATGCAAAAATATCATAAGAGCTTTTGCTTCCGAGCTTCACCCTTGAATATGAATTGATGTGGCTCATCATCAGGTTTATGTCTTCCTGTGTGTAATTACTAAAATCCACACCCTTTGGTATTATCCTTCTTATCATTTTCATGGTTGTTTTTCACAGCCACCCTTTTTGGTAAGGTGAAGAAGGATCACAGTAAAATACCCTAAGTCTCATGTTGCCTTGTGCATCAAATTCCAGTGCCTGTGGATTTGAAAAACTCACTTCCATTGTCTAACAGCAGCATCAAATATTTTTCCCGAAAATATCAGGCCTCAGTTCAATATACAGCCTTTTCAAATATATCCGTAACAGAGCGTGAGTCATTGTAGTTTCTCAGAAAAAGCAAGCTGCAGGTTCTGTTGTACAAAAGAAGAGAGTGAGAAGTACTTTCCGCCCTTTACCCCTTCTACACTGTCGCCTTCACATACAACTGAATCAGGGTTTTCTTCAATAAACTTCAGGAAGTCCTCATAAGTCCTTCCCTTTCTGCACTCTTTATCCACTTTCAAAGATTTGCTTTTTATTTTTTCTCGGACGCATTCTTATAGTGCGTGGCATGTCAATGTTTCTGGCAGAAAACAGACTGTTGTTTATATATTTATAGAGAGTCCTGTCGGAAACCATGATTTCATGGTTGATTGTTATATGTCTTATGGATTGCCCTTTTAACAGGAGTGGACTTACAATGCCGTCTATATATTCCCCTTTCGTTTTCTGTAAGGTTAAACCCTGTTCTTGATTCAGACAACGATTTTCTGTATCTTGCCTCAGCTTCCTTTGCCTTGTAAAACCTTTTTTTCAAGGCGACACCTGTTTCTGTCAGGGCATCCGTTACATACATAAGGTGGCTTAAGAAGTTTAGGGCAGATATGTTTGACATAATCATCACACAGTGGCATGCATTTCCCAGCAGCTTCACATATGTTCTGTTTTTGTTAAGGCAGTGACTGCATACAAATCTTTTTTTATGAGTCTGTCCACTGAATGCAGACAGTCATTAAAAAGACCTGCCGTATGAGCCTGTCTGTTCAGTAATTATGTATTTCTTTTGAAACAGTTGTGTTGTCTTTTCCTATAGCCAAAAGCAATCTTATTAAAGCTCATTTTTAGAAAGATGAGTTTCTATGTCAGAACGCTGGCTTAAAAGAAAGATGTGAATGTTTTTCCCATAATTAAAATATTCCTTTCAGTTTGTATATAAAACCCTAACCTGATGAATCTAACCCAATATATATTTTTAATCATGGAATCAGTAAAGTCCATAGTTAAAGATGTGGTGTATGGAAAAAGTAAAAATCCATACTAATATGGAATTTACTTTTTCAAATAACTACTTGCTAGATTTTCAAGATAAGTGCAACACTTTATAAAAATAGTAAATGCAACACTTTTCCTAGATAAAATAATAAAATTATATCAATAAAATCAGACTGAACTTAATCAAATTTGATTTGATTTTATTTAGCTGGCGAAAAAGAGTATAGTAAACAGACCTGAAAGCGTATCTTTCAGGTTAAATGCAACGCTTTTTAGTGTTGCGTTTGCTCTGAAAAATATTACCAATATCTACTTAATAATTCTTATATTTGGGCTAATAGATTATATTTCACTTATACGAAATCTGTCAAGGCTAAAGTGAATGGGCTTTTCAGCCAAGCCTTGACTAGAATTTCGTAAGTGAAATCATCATAATTAAGCCCAATATAACTATAAATAAAACTTAAAAATAGCCTTATATTTCCTTCATTTTATCAATTAGAATGGCTCTTTTGTATTATATTGGAACTGAGCTAATGATATTCTTCAATGTAAATGCAACAGGGTATCTGTCAAAGTAGGTGCAACACCATGATTTGCATTTAAGTTGAAAAACTACACAAATAACACTTTTTTGTGCTTGCATAATAAAAATACTTGACACAAAACTATGTTAAGGTTATAATATTAAAAATTTAAACTTTAACAAGGTAGAGTGATAATAAGCAAAAGTAAGAGAGGGAAAATCTATGTCTGAGTTTTTAACAGCTGCTATGAAAAACCTGACATCCTATGTGCCGGGAGAACAGCCACAGGATAGAACTTATATAAAGCTAACACAAATGAATCTCCTTACCCTCCTGCTTACAGCTTAAAAAGTGATTTTGATATGGAACTTATAAAGGGGCTGAAACTATATTCCGACCCGGATGTTAAAGAACTAAAAGAAGCCATTGCAGAGTTTTTATGATTTAGATAAAAGAAAGAGGTATTTATAGGTAACGGTTCTGATGAATGTCTTTATTACAGCTTCATGGCCTTTGGTGGAGGCGGAGTTAGTTTTTCCCGATATTACCTATGGTTTCTACAAGGTATATGCAGATGTAAATCATCTAAGGGCAAATGTTATTCCGCTAAAAGAAGATTTTTCTATTGATGCAGGAGACTATAAAAATCTTGGAACAGCAATAATTATAGCCAATCCGAATGCCCCTACGGGACTAATGCTAAGCCTTATGAGAGATAAGGGAAATATTAGAAAATAATAAGAACAATGTAGTAATTATAGATGAGGCTTATATAGACTTTGCTGATGAGAAAAGCTCGGCAGTCAGCCTTATATCGGAGTATGATAACCTCCTTGTCATTCAGACCTTTTCCAAATCCCGCTCTTTAGCAGGAGCAAGGGTTGGATTCGCAATGGGAAATGAAGGACTAATAGCTGGCCTTGACAGAATTAAATTCTCAATCAATCCCTACAATGTGAACACTATATCAATGAAGATGGCGGTGGAAGGGATAAAGAACACAGGTTATTTCTACGAAAATTGTAACAAGATAAAAGGAAACCAGAGAGTTTTACAAAAATGAGCTTGAAAAATTAGGGTTTAAGGTGTTAGACTCTAGAGCCAACTTTCTTTTTGCCGGGAATGATAAGGTTAGCGGAATGAGGCTTTATGAAGAATTAAAGTCTCGTGGGATACTCATAAGGCATTTTTAATGATGAGAGAATTAAAGAATATAACCGTATTACCATAGGCAGTATGGAGGAGATGAAGATATTTATTGAAAAAGTTAAGGAGATAATTAAAAATTAGGAGTAAATAAACCAGATTGTTGTAATTCAAGTTTGCAGCAATGAAAGTAAGTGGTTATTCAACCGGTAATAATGCGAGCTGTTCGTAATTAAAGTTATCATAATATAAGCAGGTTGTAATTCAATAGTTAGCAGAGTTAAATATAAGGTTTGGTTTTAATTTATAAATCGAATTATTATAAAAAGAATATGGGAATGGGGTTAAAATAGTATGAGAAAAGCTGATATAAAAACGAGAAACCGCAGAAACTAAGATAGATTTAAGTCTTGATTTGAGACGGAAATATAGATGAATCTTTAATATCTACAGGTGTAGGTTTCCTAGACCATATGCTGACCTTGTTTGCCAGATATGCAGGAATTGAACTTAGGTTAAATGTGTAGGTGATACCTATGTTGACGACCACCACAGTGTGGAAGATGTAGGGGATTACGCTTGGTATGGCTCTTAGGGAGGGCCTCGGCGATAAAGGGGATATGCCGCTTTGGTGAAGCTTATCAGCCGATGGATGAAAGCCTTGTGCTTACCGCCCTTGATATATCAGGCAGGGGAGGATTTTACACAGACTTGTATTTTCTAACAGAGAAGATTGGAAGCTTTGACACTGAGCTGGTTGCAGAATTTATGAATGCCTTTGCAGTAAATGCAGGTCTTACCCTGCACATAAGGCAGATTGCGGGTACTAATTCACATCACATAGCAGAGGCCGCTTTTTAAGGGGCTTGGAAGGGCAGTTCTGCAAGGCTGTGAAAGTTGATGAGAGATTTAATGACAAGATTCCATCTACTAAAGGGAAGCCTTGGTTAGATAAAGAAATGAGGAGAGATGGCAGTTAAAGAATTAAATAAAATCTATGAAAAATACGGTTACAAAAAGTTTAAGATGTCTAAGTTTGAGCCTTACGAGCTTTTATATGGAGAATAAAGACTTTTTGAACTCAAACCAGGTTATAAGCTTTTACTGATTTGGACGGTGAACTCCTTGCCCCTAAAGCCTGATGTTACTCTTAGCATAATGAAGTCGGGACTGGGACAGGGAAGGATATATTATAATGAAAATGTATACCGCCCGAAAAGACAGGCATTTTAGAGAGAGTGCGCAGACAGGAATAGAGTATATTGGAAAATTAAATGTCTATGCTGAGGCGGAAGTCATAATGCTTGCAGTAAAGAGTTTGAAACTCTTTTTCAGGCGAAATTAGAATAAGAATCAGTGATGTGGGTCTTATCTCTAAGGTATTTGAGAAACTGAATTTGACTGATACGGGTAGGGATACTTAGGCTGGTTGAATCTAAAAATGCCTGGAGAGCTGGATATCCTTGCAAATACAGGAGAATTAGATAAAAGAAAAAGCTGCAATACTTAAAAATATGATAAACCTATATCTTCCATTTGAAGAAGGAGTAAAAAAATGCTGGCAGATGGAAGCCTCACAGGGAGGCTGCTTGGGGAGAATAATGAGATAATTATAAGACTTAAAAAGTTAGCGTCTGCTTTGAAGGCTTTTCGGTGTTATAGATAAGATTTTACCTCGACTTTTCAGTAATCAACTCAATGGATTATTATAATGGAATCATTTTTCAGGGGGTAATTGAAGGACTGCCATTTAGCGTGCTTTCAGGAGGAAGGTATGACAAGCTCACCGTTAAAATGGGGAAGGATGCAGGCGCCATAGGCTTTGCCTTGACCTTTCTCTGGTGGAAAAATTATAAGGAAGAGGTTTCAGATAAGATTTTTAGACTATATTATTATTTATGATGAGAAAAAGGATGATATTACTAAGGCAGTAGAGGCAGTAGAGACTTATAAATGAGGGCTATAAGGTGGAGCTTATAGAAAAGGATGAAGAAGAAATACCGGGAAGAGCCAGAGCTAAGGAAGTACTTGAACTAAGGAGAATAATATGGTAAATATTGCACTTCCTAAGGGAAGAATCGGAAATAAGTCTTATGACATCTTAGAGAAAGCAGGATATTCCTGTCCGGAAAATCTTAGAGCTTAATAGAAACTCACCTTTGTAAAATGAGGAAAGGGTGTCAGATATTTCTGGGTGAAGCCATCGGATGTGGCCATCTATGTGGAAAGAGGGGCTGCTGATGTAGGGAGTGTGTGGGGCAGATATACTTAGGGAGTATGAGCCTGATGTATATGAACTCCTTGACCTGGGCTTAGGAAGGTGCAGGATGTGTCTGCGGTGAAAAGGGTTTCTTTGAAAAGGCAGAGAAGACACTGAAGGTGGCTACCAAATTCCCAAACATTGCAGGAAAATACTATGAGGAAGTAGGAAGGGATATAGATATAATCAAGTTAAACGGCTCTATAGAGTTAGCACCGCTTCTTGGACTTTCAGATGTAATAGTGGATATAGTTGAAACCGGAAATACTCTTCGTGAGAACGGACTTGAGGTGATTGAAGAAATTTTACCTATTAGTGCAAGATTTATCTGTAATAAGGTGAGTTTTCAGTTTAAGAATGAAGAGATTATTAAAATGCGTGATAAATTATCCTGCTGTATTAGGTAGAGTAGGGCTAAAGCATCGTATGTTGCGGATAATTAGGAATAATCAGGGATGACTAAGAATAATCAGGGATGATTAAGAGTAATTATGGATAAACAAGAATAATTATGGTTAATTAAGAATAACTAAGAATAATTAGGGATAATTAGAGATAATTAGAGATAATCAAGAATAATCAGGGATTAAGGGTGGCTATGATTAAAAATATATGAAGTGGGCAAGATTAAGGAAGAAGAGATATTTGCAAAGAAATGAGCCTGTATCAGAGGTAGGCGGTATAGTTCGTGAAATCATAGACAATGTAAAGACTAAGGAGATAGGGCTCTTGGCGAATACCTTGAAAAAATTTTGACGGAGTAGTGCTTAGGCAGTTTAAGGTAAGCATAGAAGAGATAGAAGAGGCAATCGGTGAGGTTGAGACTGAGTTTCTTGATATACTTAAAGAGGCAGAGAGTAATATAAGGGCATTTCACGAGAAGCAAGTAAGACAGGGTTTTTATGATGACAAATAAGTCAGGGGTTATACTTGGACAAAGAGTAGTGCCTATTGAAAAGGTGGGGCTCTATGTACCGGGAGGAACGGCTGCCTACCCGTCAACTGTCCTTATGGATGCAGTACCTGCAAAAGATTGCGGGGGTATCTGAGATAATTATGGTAACGCCGCCGAATAAAGAAGGAAGGGTTAATCCATATATACTTGCAGCTGCAAAGATAGCGGGGTTACATCAGTATACAAAATAGGAGGGGCACAGGCTGTTGCAGCACTCGCCTTTGGTACAGAGAGTGTGCCTAAGGTGAGACAAGATAGTGAGGTCCTGGCAACGCTTTTTGTAGCAGAAGCCAAAAAGCAGGTCTTTGGACAGGTCGGCATAGATATGATAGCAGGCCCATCTGAGGTACTTGCACTTGCAGACGGCAAGTCGAATCCTAAGTTTGTGGCAGCAGACCTGCTTAGTCAGGCTGAGCATGATAAAAATGCATCCTGTGTGCTTATTACAGAGTCTTATACACTTGCAGAAAAGGTAAGAGAAGAAATTGAAAATCAGCTAAAAATGCTAGAAAGAGAGGAGATAGCAAGGGTTTCGGTTGAGAATAACGGTAAGATAATCATTTGCAGGGACTTACTTCAGGGAATCGAGATAGCAAACCGCTATCGCACCTGAGCATATGGAGGTCTGCGTAGATGAGCCTCTTTAACTATCTGGGTCTTATTAAAAATGCTGGCTCTGTTTTCCTTGGCAGATACAACGCAGAACCAACAGGAGACTATTTTGCAGGACCTAACCACACCCTGCCAACCTCTGGTACTGCTAGGTTCTACAGTCCGCTCTCAGTAGAGGATTTTTGTAAAAATATCCAGTACAGCTACTACACTAAAGAAGCCCTTAGAGAGGATTATGCAAAAATATCCTATTTTTGCAAAAAGAGGGACTTACAGCACACGCAAGGGCTGTGGATATTAGGTTTGAGGAAGAATAGACATCAGAATAAAAGACTACAGAAGTAGAATATCTATAAAAAGTGTAAAGCATATTATAGGTTGAACGGTTTGACTTTAAGATAATTGAAATGGATATTAATAGAAAAGGGTGATAAGAGAATATGACAGTTATCATAGATTATGGAGTTGGAAATGTATTTTCACTTGTAAGTTCCCTAAGAAAGATAGGTGAAGAGGCTGCCATAAGCTCCGATAGGAAGATTATCTCAGAGGCAGAGAGATAATACTCCCTGGAGTAGGAGCCTTTCCTGATGCTATAGCTAGGCTTTGTGAGAGTGGCGTTGCAGATGTGATTAAAGAGGAAGTGAAGAAAGATAAGCCGTTTTTAGGCATTTGCCTTTGGAATGCAGCTTCTCTTTGAAAGGTCATATGAATACGGAGAAAATGAAGGCTTAGGACTTATAAAGGGTGAAGTTAGAGCTCTAAGTGAAGCATTGCCAAAAGAACCTTGTTGTACCGCATATGGGATGGAACGGACTTAATTTTAAGAAAGAAAGTCCGATATTTGAGGGACTATCTGAGGGAAGTGAAGTTTACTTTGTGCACAGCTTCGCAGGCTTTAACTGTGAGGAGAGCCTTATAGCTACAGCGGAATATGGGATAGAGGTGACTGCTGCTGTAAATAAGGGAGCTGTCTACGGTGTACAGTTTCACCCTGAAAAAAAGTGGGGAGATAGGGACTAAAGATACTTAAAAACTTTTGCAGGCTATGAAAGGCGGTTTCTATGATAATATTTCCTGCTATAGATATGTATGAAGGCAAGGTGGTAAGGCTCCTTAAAGGGCAACTTTAACAAGATGACGGTGTATAGTGAAAAGGTGGTAGAGAAGGCGGTAGAAATAGAGTCTTTAGGAGCAGAGTGGCTCCCACCTTGTGAGACCTTGAGGGGGCAAAGGAAGGCACTACGCCTAATTTTAGCTATGTTAAAGAAATATGTAAAAAGACAGGGCTTAAGGTTGAAATAGGCGGAGGCATAAGAAGTGAGGAGACGATTGAGCAATACCTTTCTGTGGGAGTGGATAGGATAATTCTTGGAACTAAGGCAGCCACAGATGGTGAGTTTCTAAGAGAGATGGCAGATAAATTTGGGGATAAAATTGCAGTAGGCATAGATGTAAAGGATGAAAAAGTTGCCATAAAGGGTTGGCTTGAAGTGCTTGATAAGAACATATTTGACTTTGTGGGAGAACTTAGGGAAATAGGAGTTAAGAATATTATCGTGACAGACATAGCAAAAGACGGTGCTATGAGTGGGATAAATGCCTCATTTTATGAAAGACTGAATGCCTATACAGATATGGACATTACAGCATCAGGAGGGGTAACAAGGCTAGATGACCTTGTAGAGCTTAAAAAAGCAGGACTTTACGGAGCTATTCTTGGCAAGGCTATGTACACAGGAAATATTGATTTAAGAGAGGCGCTTAAAGTATGATAACAAAGAGAATTATTCCCTGCCTAGATGTAAAAGACGGAAAGGTAGTAAAAGGAGTTAATTTTACAGGCTTAAAGGAAATAGCAGAACCGGTGGAACTTGGCAAGTATTATAGTGAGGCAGGGGCTGATGAGTTGGTATTTTACGATATTACAGCCAGTGTTGAGGGCAGGAAAATATTTACAGATATCCTAACAAGGGTGGCAGAGGAAGTCTTTATTCCGCTGACGGTAGGAGGAGGCATAAGCACCCTCTCTGACTTTGACAGGGTATTAAAATGCGGTGCTGATAAGGTGTCGGTAAATTCAGGTGCCCCTCAAGAATCCTATGCTTATAAAATGAGGCTGCCTCCAAATACGGAAACCAATGCGTGGTACTTTCAGTGGATGTTAAGAGGGTAGACGGAGACTACCATATATTTGCAGAAGGTGGAAAAAGGGATACCGGGGTTTTAGCACTTAGCTTTTATAGAAGGTGGAATTAAGCGTGGAGCAGGAGAGATAGTGGTAAATTCTATTGATACTGACGGAGTAAAGAAGGGCTTTGACCTTGAACTTTTAAGGGCAGTATGTGACATAAGCCCTGTACCTGTTATAGCCTCAGGAGGAGCAGGTAAGATGGAAGATTTTTACTAAGCTGTTTAAGAAAAATACCGGATATATCAGCAGGGACTGGCGGCCTCTATCTTCCACTCGGGTGAGGTAAAGATAAAGGACTTGAAGAAAGAGTTAAAGGCAGAGGGATACTGGTGCGGATTTAGGAGACAGGAGGCTTTTTCCTTACTTCCAAACCTCTTCATGGCTGAAAATATCGCCATTTTTATAATCCTCTTCCCCCTGCCTGATTGCTTCTATTTCATCAGGTAAAGGATTGTCAGAAGGTATAAATTTTAAAACGAGAGCGTATAATAAGTCTATTTCTTTTTCATTTACAGTATCAATAAGACTATGAAGTTCCTGTCTGCTCATAAAAAGCCTCCTTTATAAATCTTTATATAGCTTTCTCCTCTAGGTAATATACATTCTATGTATATTCCATCGGGAATGATTTTGTATATTATTCTATAATTATCTACTCCAAGCCTAAACATATTTGAATAACCAACAAGGGTTTTTATATCGCCTCTAGGGATTTTTCAATTCCTGTTTTAATATGTTCTTTCATTGGGTTGGGAATTGCTTTAATATTTTTTTAGGCTTGTTTGGAATATTTTATGTCCATAGTTAGCCTCCTTGTTCAAATTATATAACTAAAATATGAAATGCGCAACAATTGTTTTTTGAATAATAAGATGGCTGACAAGCTGCTATGATGTAAAATGACTGGAAAGACCTTGACAAGTTGTTGTAGTAGTAATAGAAATAAGAGGGAAGTATAGCTGGATAAGAGATAGGGTATTTAGTGAATTTATTTAGGAGACAGATTATGTTTGATATTAACAAGATTAAGTTTTGATGAAAAAGGGGCTTGTACCCTGCATAGTTCAGGACTTTGTTACAGGAAGAGTTCTTACTCTTGCCTATATGAACAGACAGTCACTTGAGATAAGTCTTGATAAAAGCTCACCTGTTTTTATTCCCGCTCCAGAAGTAAGCTCTGGCTTAAGGGAGAGACAAGCGGGAAAATTATCAGCACATTGTGAGCATTGAATCAGACTGTGATAATGATGCCATATTAGTAAAGGTAATAAAGGATGGTGCGGCCTGTCATAAAGGGAATGACAGCTGCTTTGATGATACTATGAGGATTGAATTTGAGGAAAATACTATGGAAATGATAGATATCTACAATGAAAACAAAAGAAAAGACCGGGGAAATTCTTCCACGCGGAAAGGGAGCTTAAAAAGGGACAGTATATGCTCTATGTACTGGCTGTACTAGAGGATGAGTACGGAAAGCTCCTTGCGACTAAGAGGAGTAATGATAAAAATGGGAGCAGGTGCCTGGGAAATACCGGGTGGCAGCGCTAAGGCTGGAGAAGATTCTCAGACTGCAACACTTAGGGAGGTGGCTGAAGAGACAGGGCTTGAGATAGATAAGAAAAAGGGAAGCTAATTTACAGTTATAGAAATGAAGATGCAGAAAGTGGAGATAATTACTTTGTGGATATCTATCATTTTAAGGGCTGCTTTTGACAAAAAGCAAGATAAAGGTAAACCCTGATGAGGTAACAGATTACAGATTTGTGGATGAGGACGATATGGAAAAACTAGAGAAGGAAGAGGGCTTTTTGCACTATGAGAAAGGGTGAGGAAGGCACTTGTAAGCAGGTAAAGATTAGGGCGTAAAATATAAGCTAAATGATAGGGTCACCATTAGTTTGAAGTGAGTTTGAAATGACTTTGAAGTGAGTTTGAAGTTGACTTTGAAATGAGTTTGAAGTATTATTGAAGTAGTTCAAATAAAGAGGTGGCATTATGTATTTAGATGAGATGATTAGCGATGTGAAGCTTGAAAGTGACAAGTTTGAGAGCAAGGCAGTTCTAAATAGAGAGGATGTTATCGGCTGGCTTAAAAAGTATCGTAGGATTTGCCAATGCTTCCGGAGGAGATTTTTATATTGGAGTGGAGGATAAGACCAATAAGTTGATTGGTTTTTGATAGGAAGGGCGCAGATAATGAAAGGAACTACTTCAACAATCAGGTTAGCGAACATTTGACACCAAGACCACAAATGAAAATATCCTTCATAGGATATAAAAGTAAATGGTAAAGAACGCTTTATAATTAAGATAGCAATTGATGAATCGGCAGTTAAGCCTGTAATATTAAAAATATAAAGATATCCCTTCTATTTTTTTATACGGCGTGACGGATTTACAAACGGTGCAACCTATGAAGAAATAATCGAAATGAGCGTTAAAAAGTAAGAAAACCCAGTATGATATATTGGTTTCTGATGTAAAATATGAATCAGATAAATTCTTGGATCTTCATGGGTTTTTATAAAGAACATAATAAAGGGTAAAGTACTAAAAGAAAAAGGCATTACAGTCACTTGGCTTTGTAAATGAGGAAGGATACCTATTGAATGGTGCAGTCTTATTTATGGATGATTACAATGATAAGAAAACAGAAGTACAATGCTCAGTTTTTCTCAGGATTTAATAAAGGGAAGTGATAGGTTGTTACAATTAACAGGTTTAATGGGCAATATTACCTCGACCATTGATTATATCATTGAATTTGTGAACCTGAGAATGAATCATAGCATGGTAAAAGCTTGATAATACCCATCTAAAATATAGATTCATTTCCTTCTAGAGCTTTTGTTTGAAGGTGTTATAAATGCAGTTGCCCATAGGGACTATTATTTGGATGGCACTCAAATACAGGTTGATATGTTTAAGGATCGTTTGGAAAATATCTTCTCAGGGGATTTTATAGGGGTGAGAAGTTTGGGAAAACTTATGATTTATCGGGAATTATTTCTAAAAGAAGAAACGAACTGATTTGTGGAGTATTGGTTGCCTGCAATGTAATGGAGGCAGCGGGCACGGGATTTGATAAGATTATAGAAGAGTATGCATCTGCGAATGAAAAACATAAACCATATATTTACTCAAAAATCGGATCATTTTACCCTGGTTCTTCCTGATTTGACTTATGATAGGGGAAATTGAAAATGATGTTGTGGAAGGTTTGAGCTTTGTGCCCGTACCTGATGGAACAGACCTGGATGAAAAGGTGTTAAATTTTTGTTATCTCAATGCACATAAAAGGTATCCGAAATAGCTGAATACTTGGAGTGTAGTGATTCTACCTATTTTAGGAAGAGAGTTCTAAGCAATCTTGAAAAGATGGTTTACCTTATGAAGAGCAAAGTGTCAAGGGCAGCATACTATAAAACGAACCCTGATATGGTTGGCGTTTAGTGAAGGTTTTTTTCTACCCTCAAAGCCGGCAGAATGGAGGTATTATGAGAGTTAGTTATTATGCAGTTTTTAATTATGACAGAATATGACAAAAGTGAAGAAAAATACGGAATATCAATTACATTTCCTGATATTCCGGAGGCAAATACTGTGCAAGGAACTACGCTGAGGGAGCCAACATGGCACTGGATGTACTGGCAGCTTTGTCTGATTGATGAGTGAAATAGAAGCATATCCCAAAGCCGTCTTCTATAGAAAATATTAGGTTAGGCAAAAAATGAGAAAGCTGTTCTTATACAATATGATACGGATAAAATTGATATTTCAAAGTTTAAATTTTTTTAATGAATAAAGCTTTGATAAAAAGTAAGATAAAGGTAAATCCTGATGAGGTAATAGATTACAGATTTGTAGATGTGGATGATATAGAGGAACTTGAGAGGAAGAAGGTTTTTTTGTACTTTTGAAAGGGTTAGGAAGGTACTTGATAGTGTTATATAAAGGCAGACACGAAAAGGTAGAAAATACTGTGTCTGCATTTCTTGACTACTACAGACTGATGCTGCAATTAGGCATAAAAATATTGAAAAAGTCATAAAAAAATCAATCCCCTAAAGTTATTGAAAAAGTCACAGAATTTATGCAATAATATTATTGAAAAGTCATAAAAATATGGCTTAAAAACACATTGAAAAGTCAGAATGGAGATGAGAGTATGTTGATTAGAAAGATTGAAAGCCTGATTAGAGAGCACCTACAAAGCACTTCTAATAAGGTTTTGCTTATTGATGGAGCCAGACAGGTGAGCCAAAACCTATATTATCCGTTATGTAGGAGAAGAGCTGTATAAAAATTTCATTGAGATCAACATGATTGAAGATTGCAACAGGATAGACTTTTTGAAAGAGTAAAAACTGTTGAGGATTTTTTTATTTTCAGGTCAGTATGCTTGCAGGAAATAAGATGGGACCAAAAGAAGACACTCTTATTTTTTTATTGATGAGATACAGGCATATCCCTGTCTCTACTAACCCTGCTTAAGTTCTTATCGCAGGATGGAAGGTTTATATTTATTGCAAGTGGTTCATTGTTAGGAGTTACCTTGTCATGCAGACTACTTCCATACCTATGGGAAGCATAAGAAAGGTAAGAATGTTTCCACTTGATTTTTGAGGAGTTTTTGTATGCCAATGGATTTAATGAAATGACCATATCATATCTGCGTAAAAAATATGAGAATGAAGAGGCACTTGATGAAGCCACTCATAATAAGATTATGGAATTATTCCGTAAATATCTACTGGTAGGAGGACTTCCGGAGGCAGTAAATTCGTATATACGAAATCAAAATATTGTACTCGTGCGTGAAATACAAAATGAAATCAGGGAATACTATGCCGCCGATGCTTCAAAGTATGATGGAGAAAATAAGTTAAAAATACGAAGAATATACGATATGCTTCCTTCGAACATGGAAAATAAAAAAGAAGCGTATTGTGGCAAAAACATTGAGAATAAAAAGGAAGAGACATTTAACGATTACAGCGATGAGTTCGAATACCTGATAAGTGCTGGGATTGTGCTAAATGTTCAGGCTATATCAAATCAGTTTTCCTCTTGTGCAGTCAAGCAGTAAGAACTTGTTAAAGCTGTACTTAAATGATGTAGGTATATTAACAAGTATTCTTTATGGAAATAATATCAGGGCAGTGTTAGATGATGAAAGAAGTATAAATCTTGGCTCGGTTTATGAAACAGTAGTTGCAAGTGAGTTAATAGCACATGGATATAAGCTATTTTACTATGATAATAGGGGCAAGGGAGAAGTAGATTATCTGATTGATGATTATGACAGCCTGTCAGTGGTGCCTGTTGAGGTAAAATCAGGTAAAGACTATACCGTGCATAGTGCTTTAAGCAATTTTGCAAAAAATGAGAATTATAACCTGAAAAAGGCGTATGTATTGTCAAATGAAAGGGAAGTTATAAAAAGACAAAATCATATATGCCTATTTATAATATTATGTTTTTCAACAATCAACTCGTTAGCACTCAATAAAAAGAGTGCTAACAAAAACCTTGACAAAGATTTAAATCAGTATTATTATATTAATCGAGGCAGTTAATAGCTGTTCGATTTTTAGCTTTCAAACGACTAAACATCAAAAAAATACAAATAAATATACGAGGTGAAATAATATGGGAAATATTGAAAAAGGTTCATTATCAATTACTTCGGAAAATATATTTCCGATTATCAAAAATGGCTCTACTCAGACCACGATATCTTTTTAAGGAGTTGGTGTCAAATGCCTGTGATGCTATAACCAAGCTTAAAAAGTTGGACGGAATAGGTGAGTGGAAGGCTCCTAGAAGACAATAAATACAGAGTGGATGTAATCACTGACAGCGAAGCAAAGACCATAACTGTCATTGATAACGGTATCGGTATGACTGCTGATGAGGTTAAGAAGTACATCAATCAGATAGCGTTTTTCAGGTGCTCAGAGCTTCCTTGAGCAGTATAAGGACAAGACAAGTGAGGAGCAGATTATAGGGCACTTTGGACTTGGTTTCTACTCAGCCTTCATGGTAGCAAGAAGAGTTACTATAGATACTCTTTCATATAAAGAGGGAGAAAAGCCTGTACACTGGGTATCAGACGAGGGTATAGACTTCACTATGGAAGATGGTGACAGGACTGAGCGTGGTACCAAGATAACTCTTTACTTAAATGATGACTGCTATGAATTTGCCAATGAATACAGGGTTAAGGAAATCTTAGAGAAGTACTGTTCATTTATGCCTGTTGAAATCTACTACACCAATGCCAATGTGCTTAAGGCTGAAAAAGGATGAGGGTGGTGGAGGACAAGGAGGCAGAGAAGAAGGAAGAGGCTCCAAAGCCAATCAATGATATTCATCCACTTTGGACAAGACATCCTAACGAAGTAAGTGAAGAGGACTATAAGGAGTTCTATAGAAAGGTATTTAGAGACTATAAAGAACCGCTTTTCTGGATTCACCTGAATATGGACTATCCTTTTCAACCTCAAAGGTATCCTCTACTTCCCTAAGATAAACAACGAGTACGAGGCAGCAGAGGGAACCATTAAGCTCTACAACAACCAGGTATTTATAGCAGATAACATTAAGGAGGTCATTCCTGAGTTCCTGCTTCTCTTAAAGGGGGTAATTGATTGCCCTGACCTGCCTCTGAATGTATCAAGAAGTGCGTTGCAGAATGATGGATTTGTTAAGAAGATATCAGACTACATAACCAAGAAGGTGGCTGAGAAACTTTCAGGACTTTGCAAGACAGACAGGGAAAAATTACGAGAAATACTGGGATGATATCAGTCCTTTCATCAAGTACGGCTGCTTAAAGGATGATAAGTTTGAAGAAAAAAATGAAGGAATTCATCCTCTTTAAGGACTTAAACGATAAGTATGTAACCTTTGATGACTATGTAAAGACTATAGAGCCTGAAAAGGTCGAGGAAGAAAAAGACTGAAGAGGAACAGAAAGAAGACGGTGCAGAGACTGAACCGGAGAAGCCTAAGAAGATAATCTACTATGTGACAGATGTGCGTGAGCAGAGCCAGTACATCAATATGTTCAAGGAAAAACGGATTAAATGCCGTTATACTTGAACACAGGATAGACCAGCCTTTATCAATGCTCTTGAGATGAAGAATGATGACCTTAAGTTTGAGCGTATCGACTCCAAGGTAAATGCTTCTGCTAAGAATGAACTTCAGAGGAAGAGGTAAAGGCTATGACAGAGAGTCTTTCAGAACTTTTTAAGAAGGCACTTGATAAGGATAAGCTTGAAGTTAAGGTTGAAAGCCTTAAGAATGAGAATGTTTCTTCTATGATAACCGTATCAGAAGAAATGCGCAGAATGCAGGATATGATGAAGCAGTATGGATGGGAGCTATGGGTGATTCTCCTTTTTGAGATGGGAGAGATTCTTGTACTTAACAGCAACAATGCCCTTGTTAAATATCTTCTTGACCATAAGGACGAGGCTGATAATGATAAGGTAAAAGCTATTCTGTGAACAGCTTTACGACCTTGCAGTTATAGCTAACCGCCAGCTTTCTCCTGAGGCTATGACTAAGTTTATAGCAAGGAGTAACGAGGTGCTTAAGCTTTTGGCTGAATAAAAATTTATAAATGGGCTGTCAGCCTTAATATATACTATGCAAGATATAAGGAGTTGATGTTATGGATACAATGGAAAAAAAGTGAAAATTTGAGCCTGTTAGAGTATATCAATAAAAATTGTGCATATGTCGATAAAAACGAACAGGAAGAGATTGAAGCTTTGAATATTGACTTTGATGATTTAACATCTTCTAGACTGCGAACAGGCGGATATAGGTCTGCCTGAAGAAAAACCAGCTATGGAAGTATAATAAAAACCTTGAAATAACCCTCTGTTTTTGATAAAATATAAGTAATTAATTCTTGTGAGGTGATTGACAGGGGAAATGAGAAAATGCAGAATTATTACAGACAGACAGACAGACAGACAGACAGACAGACAGACAGACAGACAGAGGGAATTTAACTTTATCTCAGTTTGTTTTTGGTGCTTTTAATAAAATTAAATAATTATAATATATGTAAATTAGGGATTGCTTTAGGATAATTCTCAGGCAGTCCTTTTGATTTTTAAAATTATATAGGAGAGGAGGATAAGCCGGGAACTGCCATAATGTGCTAAATACAGCAAGCAGCAAAAATAATAAAATCAAAGGAAAGAGGATAACATTATGTATTGTAACAACTGTGGTAATGAACTTATTGCAGGGGCTAAGTTTTTGCAGCAACTGTGGTGCTCCTGTAAAATCAGAAGCAGATGATGAAATCAGTCAGACACCTAAACAGGAAGTGACTGAAACCGAAATAACTTCAAAATGAAGAAACTAAAGGGAGTACAGGAAAAAAACTGAAATTACATCATGGCAAAAATCCTGTTAAGGCAAAAGACCATTTAATAAAAAAACTGGCTGTAATACTGTCATTAGTACTTGTACTTCGATAGCTGGCTGGGGACTGGCTTTTTATAGTAAAAAGCCAAAACAGATGATTTTAGAAACTATATAGCAGAAACAGAGAAAAAGCTAAAAGCTATAGTTCGCTTGGGAAATATGCGGATGAATATTCTTCATTAATCAAAGAAGCAGGGAAGACAGCAGACAGCTACAATATCTTTAAGTATGAAGAAGAGCAGGAAAAAGATATCTGCACTTTTTAGAAAATGTAGATGAGCTTAAGGGAAGAGTAGCAGATTATGAAAAGAAGTATAAAGATATAATCAATGAAACAGAGGTAAAAAGCAAATTCCTATTTGGAGATTATACTGAAAAATACGAAGAAGCAAAGGCAAAGACAGAAAAAGCTTTTTCAACACTTGATGAGGAAGAAAGTAAGGCAGGAGTAGACGAACTTGAGAGCATGCTAGCTGATATAAGGACTTACAATGAGCAAAAAAAGCAGAAGAATACAATAATAAGATTAAGGAAATGTCTGTCAGCGGAGATTATTTTGACGCAGAAAAGGATTTATAGAGAATGCTAAGAAAGAGCTGGATGAAGCTTTTAAAGGAAGCTGATTATGTAAAAAGCAGAACAGGTATTTAACGATTTTTGATGAGCAGAAAAAGATACGACCGCATTGGTAAAAGTGATTACTTTGGAAAGTTCATTCAGATGGATGTATCTGAGGATAATACAGTTAAACTGTATTATGAAGATGATGGCAGTAATTGGAATGCTGACAAATTTACATTGCTTGAGAGAGCAAAGGGAGACAAAGAGTGGAGCCAGGCAGAAATTGTGGGAATGAATCAGGTAAAATGGCTCGCTAAGTATAGACCTTGTAGTTGATGTAAGTGGAAGCTTATGCAGGACATATTCGATGACATAGAAAGAATCTGTAAAAAAATTTGTATATAATACTGATGATGATACTGAATTGGGGCTCTCAATTATTTCTGACATATATAGGAGAGAAAGTGAATTTACAAATGATAAGAATAATATAGTTAATCTAGTGGATGGAGCTTAACTGTGAGGGGCTTACCAGCCTTTATCAATCTCTCTATTCATCTGTAATATATACTGCATCACAACCTGGCTCGAAATGCGTAGTTGCTTTTTACAGATGGTATGAATGTGCCATATGGTACAGGATATGACTTTTCGGAAGATGATGTTATTGAGGTGTCAAGACGATATAAAATACCTGTATATATAATAGCACTTGGTTCTCAGGTGAGATAGTAATGTACTTAACAATATAGCCTATAGTACAGGCGGCAAATATTTTTGAGAATATAAGCATATCTGATCTTTATAGGATTTATAAGGAAATATATGACTCACAAAAGACAATATATGAGCTTACTTATAAGTCTAAGCTAAGCAATAAAAAAAGAAGAGAAGTCTATGTCAATTATTATGATGATTCAAATGGATGGGGAGTAAGAAGCGAATTTGCAATGAAACCTGACATTATTCTTAATGGATATAGCGAAAATAGCATAGTAGACAGCTCAAACCTTAAATCTTACTATACAAATAAAAATATCTGGCGGTTGAAGAAGTGGAAAGGCTCAGTACAATAGGAGAGCTTCAGACAGTTATAAATATTTACTGTGCAAAAGCAGGCTTTAAGTTTAAGTCTGATGGAGATAACGCTTGTACTTATGAAGCAGTTGGGTGTAATAAAGAAAAATGGCACTAAGACTATGGCTCAGGTAACAGCCAAATTGAAGAAAGATGAGGTACTATGGACTAACTTCAGTACCCTGTTCAACTACAGATATGAGTGGCTGTATGGGTAGCTTATCCAGGCTGTATTACAAGGGTTATAAAGATTTTGATGAGTTAAATGAAGAAGTACATAGTGAACTTGGAGAAAGGACAGGAAGATTCGTAGATGTACTTAAGAAAAATTTATAAGAAATTGGAAGATGAGTAGAACAATTAAATTAAGGATATTTAAAAATAGGAGGGAAAAACTATGAAACCAAGAATTAAGAAACAAGTCATTTCACTTGCACTGGCACTCAGCCTTTCGTTTGGAATAACAGAACAGACTGCAAAAGCTTACCCTTGCAGCATCTAATGGAGCAGATAAGCTCTACTCAGCAACAACTGAAAAATCGACATTTACAAGAAGAATAAGAAGCCAAATGCCAGAAACTACAAGGCGGATTGGAATGAGAAAAATCTTCTACACTCTTGAAGATATCAACACTAAGAGCAGTAAAGACGGTCAGATAAAGAAGTACAAGCTTGTAAGAAAAGAGCTGATAAATAAGAAAAATGGGAACCGTATAGAGTATGAAGTATATAAGCACCCAAATACAGGAAAGATGCATAAAAATAACCTCCATAGAGCATAGGAAAAATGACCTTGAGATAACAGATTATTACTATGATGACAAGGGAAAGCCAAACTTTGTATATCAGAGAAAAGACAGCATATATACACCTGTATATGCAAGCTTTGAGTTTACAGGGAGACAGGTATTTCTTTAATAATGACAGCCTTATCAAATGGCGTTGGGTAAAAAGGCAAACGATGTTGAGGAAATTACTCTTAAAGTAGACAAAGGGCAGAAAAGATGTGAAACAGACATGGATTCTCTACTGTAAGTAAGGCTAAGAAGAAAGCCTACGATAAAAAGAAGTAAATATACTAAATGCAGCCTACAATACCTACAATGCCATCTTAAAAAGTCTAAAAAAAGCATAGTAAAGGGATATATAATAGATTCAAAGAGGAATCCTGTGGCAAATGCTACAGTAGAGTTTTTACACTCAGATAAAGTAATAGGTACAGTAAAGACAAATGCAAACGGCTACTATACTACAGGAATACTTCCTGTAAAGACGGCTACACTATAAGGGTATCAGCAGACGGCTATCAGACTACAGAGGGGCAAAGGCGGTTATAGACAAGAGCGGAGCAGTTATCCGGATAGATGTGATAAGCCTGGTAGCAGTTTCAGAAGCAAGCCATAAGGTAAGCATAAATGTATATGACGGAGAAAACTGTAAAATATGTTAAGAAAAAAAGGCAGTAAAGACAGCTCTTTCAGGCGCAGAGGTTATAGCAAGAAAGGGACTTAACAATAAGACAGGAGAGCAGGTAACTACAGGTACTACAGATGCAGATGGAAACCTTGTAATAGAGCTTGTAAGTGGAGTATACACTCTTGAAATAAGGCTTAACGGCTATGTAGTGGGATATAAGACTGTAGTAGTGGATGAAGATAAGACTGTGTCAGCAGCTTTAACAAAAGCCCTGTAAAAGACAAGGAGATGAAGGTAGTGCTTTCCTGGGATGGAGAGCAGGATCTTGATTCTTATCTTTTCACACCTTATAGGGCGAAGAAGGGCAACATAGACTTATATTGGAGGTTCTTATTCAGAGGATAAAACATGGTAATAGCCTCTACCTTGATGGTAAGAATGGAAATAATGTAGAGGTAATAAATATAGCTAATATAAAGAAGGGTAATTATAAGTATTATGTATCAGACTACACCAACAGCCTTAAAAAGAATTATTCAGCTAAGGATATGGCAGGACTGAATATAAGAGTGGAAGTCTATGATAAGAACGGACTGGCAGCTGTGTATATCATCCCTTACAATTCAAACGGTGTAATCTGGGAAGTATTTGAGATTAAGAACGAGTAAGGTTGTAGCAATTCAGAATACCTATAAGAATGTGAAGGGGAAAAAGTGGTGGATAGAGAAGAAAGAAGTAGGGAAAAAGAAGAAATATAAGACAGGGGATGTGGTGATACCGTTCAAGTATGATGAAGCATATAACTTCAGCGAAGGACTTGCACCGGTGAAATTAAATGGTAAGTATGGCTTTATAGATAAGTCAGGCAAGGAGGTAGTGCCGATAAAGTATGATAATGTATGGGCTTTCAAAGAAGGACTTGCAGGAGTAAAAATTAAAAGGTAAGTTGGGTTTTATAGACAAATCTGGCAAGGAGGTAGTGCCTCCAAAGTATGTTGATGCTGGATTCTTTCCACGAAGGACTTGCAATGGTGATATTAAATGGCAAGAAGAGCTATATAAATAAATCAGGAAAAGTGGTAGTGCCACCAAAGTATGATAATGTATGGGATTTCACAGAAGGACTTGCAATTGTGGAATTAAATGGCAAGTGTGGCTTTGTAGATAAATCAGGAAAAGAGGTAGTGCCATTAAAGTATGATGTGGTATGGAATTTCAGCGAAGGACTTGCAGGAGTAAAATTAAAAAGATAAGTGGGGCTTTGTAGATAAATCAGGAAAAAGAGGTAGTGCCATTAAAAGTATGATACGGTATGGAAATTCAGAGAAGGACTTGCAGATGTGAAATTAAATGGCAAGTGGGGCTTTGTAGATAAATCAGGAAAAAGAGGTAGTGCCGATAAAAGTATGATTATGTGGATAATTTTAGCGAAGGACTTGCAAGTGTGAGATTAAATGGCAAGTGTGGCATATAAATAAAATCAGGAAAAGTGGTAGTGCCATTAAAGTATGAAGATGTAAGGTATTTCAGCGAAGGACTTGCAGGAGTAGAATTAAAAGGTAAGTGGGGTTTTATAGACAAATCTGGCAAGGAGGTAGTGCCGCTAAAGTATGAAGATGTATCATGTAGGGGGATTTCGGAGAAGGACTTGTAATGGTGGAATTAAATGGCAAGTGTGGCTATATAAATAAATCAGGCAAGGAGGTAGTGCCGCTAAAGTATGAATATGAAGATGTAAATTTAGGGTATTTCAGCGAAGGACTTGCAACGGTGGAATTAAATGGCAAGGGTGGCTATATAAATAAATCAGGCAAGCAGGTAGTGCCGCCAAAGTATGATGCTGTGCATTATTTCAAAGAAGGACTTGCAGGAGTAGAATTAAAAAGGTAAGTGGGGTTCTATAGACAAATCTGGCAAGGAGGTAGTGCCGCTAAAGTATGAAGATGGAAGGAGTTTCAGCGAAGGACTTGCAGCAGTTAAGCTAAATGGCAAGTGGGGATTTATAAGCAGGTAGTGTTGTTTATGGCTTCCAGTTCTACAAGGGGCTGGAAGCCAGATTAGAGAAGAAAAACATAGATTTAAATAAAAAAGGATTAGATAAAATGGATAAAAAGAAGATGTCCAGAAGTCAGAAAATAAAAAGTGATGGGAATAATGAGGATAATATTTTTTAGAGAGAAAAGACAAAATAGGGCTGGAATAGTGATAGGGATATTAGCTATTGTAGCATCTGTAATTACAGGTATATTTATAATGGCATTGAAATATACTAATAATATGCCGATATTAGATGTTTGGGACTTATTTATCTATATAATGATGGCTTTAATGTTAGGGAGTTTAATTGTAGTTGTAATTAATGCAATAGTGTTTTTGTATTATGAACTAAGAAGAAATGATACAACATATTACAAAGCAGTAGATAGTATTTTTAGCAATGACAGATAATAGTTACCGTAATTTTATTAGAACGGTAAAAGGTAACTATAGGAATATCAGTATTTGCTGTATGTATATTTTTAATAAGATTTTTTTGAAAAATAAAGTTATTGGAACTCTAACTGTTCTGGGAGTAGTGATAGGAATAGCAGTATATAATTATAGAGGCATGGAAAAAAATAAAAAGATGAAAGCTTGATATTTATAATTCTGAAGTGTTAAGAAAGATAGTACTTCCGATAATTTTGGCAACATTTATATTACTGCATTATTTACTCCAATATAATGAAAATAATGACTTGAAACTTATTGTTAACTTTGCTGAAAATGGAATGGTGTATATTGATAAAGAAAGTTTATATACTGATGGTGTGGAAGTAAAAAGTAACTTATTGGTATGATGGTGAATTTCATTGGAAAAAAACAGTTTGTTGAAAATGAAGGAATGCGAGGATATAGCGGAGTTTCAGAAAACACTACAGATGAACAAGGTAATGAAAGATGGATTAATGCTAAGTTATATTCACATTTTGGAAGTTAATATGAATGAAATTGAAAATGATATTACAGAAAAGAAAAAAATAAAAATAGAAGATCTTGAAGATTCTTATATTATTACCATAACAGTAAACAGAAACAAAAAGAATTGTTACTGTAAATCGTTTCAAATTAGATCAAAATCAAAGATACATTTTTGCAAAAAAGAAGTCGTAATAGATTATACAGGAGAAAATTTTTTCTGAAATAAGATACTGAGGAAACTATGACAAATTATTGTCAAACTTAGTGAAGTTCAATATAAAAACTGCAAGGAGAGCCAAAAAAATGAAAACAAGAATTAACCCCTAACCTACCTAGCCCTTTTTCCTTACCACAGCCAATATATTATGTAAAATCTTATCAGACTATAGCTGTAGAAAAGAAATCTGCTATGAATATCCCTCTTGTAAAGAAGATAAAGAAAAACCAGCTGAAGATAGTGCGTTCCTGGGAGGGTGACAAGGATATGGACTCCAGTCTTTTTACACCATATCAGGGTAAAAGGCGGTGACATAAACATATAGGACAGACATAAAGAAGGATAAACATGGCAACAGACTTGTACTTGATGGAAAGCAGGGAAATACTACAGAAGTAATCATTCTGGATAATGTAAAAGCGGGGAATTATAAGTATTATGTATCTGACTACACAAATAGCAAGAAGAAGAAATTTTCATCAAAGGACATGAAAAATATGAAACTAAAGGTAGTAGTCTATTGTGAAAATGGAGTTGCAGGCTACTATACCCCTGCCTTACGATGTAAATGGTGTAATATGGGAAGTGTTTGAGATTAAAAAAATGGCAAGCTTATCCCGCTCCAAAAGACTTATTCAAACATAAGTGGAAAGAAATGGTGGACTATGATAAGGAACTTATAGCTAGAAAAGCAGCCTTGGAAAAGAAAAGACTGTATGAAATAAGGAAGTTTGAAACGGAAATATTACCTGCATATGAGAAGTATGTAAGGGAAAAGTATTCGAGTATATCTGATATCTTAAATTAAAAGACAGGGTATAATATTAAGATAATAATAGGGCATTTATCATTTGATGGTAAGTGCCCTGTTATTTTAATGCAAGCTGACCATAAATGCCACAATATCCCAATCAGGCATTCAAAGCCTGCTGAAAAATGGAGATAATTTATAAAGAATAAAGACTTATAGACAAAAACCTTGAAGTGTTATTATGATTGGGTGACATTTACAAAATAAAGGAGAAAACATATGAGAAAATTCAAGACAGCATTATCTTTTACCTTATGTGCAGGGCTCTTTATCAGCTCAGCTGCCGGAGTTAAGGCACAGGTGAAGGCTGATCCGCTGCTTAATACAAAAATGCGAATTACCAGTATCAGTTTGATGATATAAAATGTGATGAAGGCTTGGAAGTTATTAAAGGAAAAGGGATATACCAAGACTAAGGTAGGGTGTAATGGACACCGGTGTCGACAGCTTACACGAAGATCTTAAGAAGAACTTAAAAGAGTATGTCCACATCAGCAAGGGTGCTGTTAAGAAGGCTGTAGCAGATGCAGATACTCATGGAACCCATGTATCCGGAATAATGGCGGCCACCTATGGCAATGGCAAGGGTGGAGCAGGTGTAGCATCAGGATTTAACAATGATATGGTTGAGCTTTATGTAGCCGGTGTGCAGGACGATGACGGTTCTATAAGTGATGTGGATTTAATAAAGGCAATTGAATATTTTTAAAGAGAAGGGTGTCAAGGTTGTAAATATGAGCCTTGGCGGTTACAGTTATGATGATAACATCCATAAGGCCATGAAGGCTGCCTATGATGCAGGTATAACCCTTGTGGCAGCATCAGGCAATGATGATACCAATAAGGACAGTTCACCGGCATCTTTTGATGAAGTAATTTCTGTCAATTCATCTGATTCAGACAATCAGGCTTCATATTTTTCAAACTATGGTTTTTACATCAGATATCTCTGCACCGGGCTCAACAGTTCCAAGTACTATACCGGGTGACAGATATGCAGCATACTCGGGGACCTCTATGGCATCACCTGTGGTTGCAGGAGTGGCTTCTCTTGTACTTTCTGCAAATCCATCACTTACACCAAGACAGGTATATAACATACTTTGCGGAACAGCCAATAAGTCTAAACTTGGCGACAGGTTTTTTTGATGATAAACAGTATGGCTATGGTATAGTAGATGCCTATGCTGCGGTTAAGGCCGCTTATGAGATGAAGGAGAATCCTTCTGATAAGGTTGAAAAGCATATTTGTTAAAAATAAAACATTGACAGTGCCAAAGGGTTACGAAATAGCTTTGGAAACCTTAATCTCTCCATATACAAGTACAGCTAAGATAAGCTGGTCAAGCAGTGATGAGAATGTTGCTTCAGTAGGTGAAGACGGTTATGTGAAGGGAATTGAGGTGGGACATACTACAGTAACGGCTAAGGCAGGAGATAAAGAAACAACAGTTTCTGTCAATGTTGAAGAAAACAGAGTGCCTGACAAGATTGAAATCTTAAAAGGCAAAAGAAAGTCATCTCTGTTGGAGAGATGGATATTCCATATGTAAATATCACCCCTAATGATGCCCTTGTTAAGGAATATTATGCCACAAGCAGCAATATGAAGGTGGCTGTTGCTTACTCAAATTATGGAGTGAGGGCGTGAAACCCGGTAAGGCAGTTATTACTCTCAGGACGGTGAACGGCTTAGAAGAAAAAAATATGAGGTTACAGTTAAGCCTGCGGTTTCTGATATCAAAATTACAAAGAAGACAGATGAGCTTAAAGGTGGGACAGAAGTTTAAGTTTGCAGCTGAAACACTTAATTCATCCGGTAAAAATGATGTGGCAGTAAAAGGTGTGGAATGGTCCGTTGCTGACACAAGGCTTGCAAAGATTGATAAGAAGACAGGTGAATTCACAGCTAAAAAAAGGCAGGCAAGGTCTTTGTAAAAGTTACTTCTAAAGGGATTTGGTGCAGATGGTACCAATAAAAATATCCAAGATATTTAAGGTAGAACTTGTAGGTAAAGTTCAGAAAAAAAGATAATAAATCTACAAAAAGACAGACAAAAAGACTGAAAACAGGGTTAAGGCAAGCCATATAGAAAATTCAGAGGCCATCGCTTAAATCAAAGGCTAATGATTTGATTGATAACTTATATTCGGGTATGGATTCAGACAGTACGAAGTATACTGCTAATGTAATGGAGGCGGCATTCAAATTAAAGAAAGAAGCCCGTAAATACATTGCTGATGCTAAGTTTGATACAGAACTTTACAAAGGAGGCACAGATGAGGAAACGAGCATGGAAGATCTTGTTCCAGCCGGAAAAACTTGCTGACTACAATATGCAGTTCAAGGCTCTTATGGGCTAGTGATATAATGAAGACAGGCTATAAGTATAACTTTTACTAAGCTTAGGATAGTGTGTATGAGGCTGTTAAAGAAGGTTACAAGGCAATAGACAAGGGAAATCTCAATGAATATTATTTACAAATTGTGGATGCCGGATATGCCAAGTCTCTATCAGCCATCAAAAATCAAAAAAATGTCCTAGAACTTGCTAAAAGCAGATGCAGCTTCTATGAATCTCCCTTTAGGAACAGATCTTGAACTAAAAGGGTATTAGAAACATAAAAAGGATTATGATGCAGTATATACCAACAATGATATAAAGGTAATTAAGAGAATTTTAAAGAGACAGCTGGATTCTTATGTAAATGGACAATTGAAGATGTCCGGTTATAAAGAGGATGTAAAAGGAGCTTAAAAAAATCATTAAAAGATTATAAAAAGGACATTGATAAAACGCTTTATGTAGGCATGATGTTTACAAAAACAGAAAAATTATATTAATAAAATGGTTAAGAAAACAGGTATTGAATACGATAAAATATCTGTTAGGGATATGAATAAGGCAAGAGAGGCTGTTGATAAGGGTTCTGTCAAATTTTAATGATAAGGACTATTCTTCAAAAAGGCTGGAAAAAGATAGAAAATGCTTATAACGATACAAATGATGCTATAAGCAGGTACCTGGTATAAAGGTGAACTGTATGGCCTTGACAAGCAGTTAAAAAAAGAAACTTGATAAGGTAAAGACTATTAAGGGAGGAAAAAGGCTGAAAAGGCCAAAAGAAGGCTGAGAAAGGTAATAAAAAAAGCCATCTAAGAAGGTTGAAAAGAGTAATAAAAATCATCTAAGTAGTTTATGATGTGAAATAATTTAAAATATGGACAGGGGTATATAATAACCGTATAATAATAGCATATTGCAAGAGAAAAGTGATTTTCCTGCAATATGCTTATGAGTGATTTATGGGAAAATGATTGGAGAAGGTAATGAAAAAGAAACTTTATATTTTTGATTCTGCAGATGGAAAGCATAAGATAGCGGGATATATTTATACGGAAAATATAGTAGAGCCGAAAGCCGTAATCCAGCTTTCGCATGGTATGTGTGAATACATAGAGCGTTACGAGTGGGTAGCGGATTTTTTTACAGCCAGAGGATATATATTTGCAGGAAATGACCATTTGGGACATGGAAATTCGTCTAAGCCGTCTGAGTATGGAGACTTTGATGAAGAACATTTGGAAATTGATTTGAAGAAGATGAATGATATTTTAAGGAAAAATATCCTCTGCTTCCTATTATCCTATATGGACATAGTATGGGAAGCTTTTTTGCCAGATGGTATGCATCAAGATATCCGGATACCATAGATGGACTTATTATAAGCGGAACTGCTGGTCCTTCCATTAGAAACATAGGCGGCAGAGCCTTAGCCGGATTTATAGCCCGGACACATAAGGAAGGCTATGTTTTCAAAGCTGATGGCGAAGCTGAGTTTTGCAGAAACAATAGGAAAATACCAGAGGCTAAGACTGCTAATGACTGGCTCTCCCATGAGCAGTGAGATAGTAGAAATATATGAATGATCCTAAGTGTAACTTTGAATTTACAGCGAAAGCCTTTCACTCAATGCTTACAGCACTTACTGTAGTAAGCAGAAAAAGAATGGGCAGGGAGTCTGCCAAAGGATATGCCGGTCTTACTTATGTCAGGTAAACAGGATCCTATAGAGTAACTACGGTGAAGGAGTAAAGAAGGTTACAAAGATGTTGAAAAATGCAGGTATAAAAGATGTAACTGAATACATAGACGAAACAGGAAGACATAGACTGCATAATGAAGCACATAAAGCTAAGATAATGAAAGAAGTCGTAAAATGGCTTGATAAAAGATTTGAGTTAGATGAACAGGGAGAATTTATGTCAGAATTAATTATTAAGTCAGGAAAGATGTTTATCATAACCGGTCATTCTATTGATAAAATATACATCATAAAAAGCGGACAGATACGGGTTCAATGTGATGGAGGAAGCTATGAAATAGGTGCAGGTGATGTGATTGGAATATGTGAAGCATTCTCAGAAGTACATTTCCTGACATATACTGCGTCTGCGGATACAGTAGTTTACGCATATCCGATTAATGGGATTGAGTCTATAGACTCTATTCTAAATTCAAATTCTGATATTGCAAGGATTTTTATCCGTTCCTGCATAAGGCAGATAACAAAGCTGATAAACTCTTATAGGGACTGAGAGGGTAAGGAGCAATACTATTTATGACAGCCTGATTGCCTGTTATAATATCTATATCAACTTGGCAGGCACTGTGGGTATAGAACCTGAAAAAGCTTGAAAATATTGAGAATCTGGAAACATATTCAAATAATGAAGAGGTAGACTTTTGGCTGTCAGGGTTACTATGAAGGCTTGAATAGGGTTTATGCAAGCGATGATTACAAACTGCTTATAGAAGAGGCAGATATTTCTGTGGGAATGCTTAGAAAGGGAAGTCTAGACATGAAAAATCTGTACTGCTTATGGGGGATATGTATCAGTATGTAAAAATGCTTAAATTATTATTTTTGGAAGAAGAAGGAGAATTTTTACAGACTCTTAGAGAGTTACGAAAAGTTTCAGACTGATGCTGATACAAAAAGAAGTTTTTAAATAAAATAAGCACAATAGTTTTTGAGGCTGCACAGTTTCCGATGAGATGCAGAGGATAAGCTTGATTATAAGATAAAAGAGTGTTCAGAAATTTTTAGGGAAGTTAAGAGATAAGATTGAAGCGGGTGAAAAGGCAGATTCAAGTGACGAAGAAGTGGATATTTTAGAAGAACTTTACGAGTCTTTGGATATTATTCTGGATTTTGCCGATATAATAGGGCCTGAAAGGAGGATGTTCAGGCTCAATATCAATAAGCTGTGCAGTTTGAAAGATAAAAAAATGCCATAGATGATGATACTATGGCACTAAAAAGAGAAATAACAGCTGAATTTTTATCAAATATATTCAGAAGTATTTTTAAGAGTTTGGAAAAAGAACTTACACCGGCTATAAAAAAATGTTTCTGTACTTTGGATATGTGGATGAGAAACTTGCAGGTAAAGAGTATACAAAGGATCTCTACCATTTGGTTAAGGATTTGGAGGAAAATGATCCGAATGAAACAGGAGTTTATACATTCTATGACTGGCTGTTAGCCATATATAGAGGTGAAAAAGAAACCGTCACGCAATGAATTGGACATAGATTTTTCTGACTATGTAAGGAAATGAAAACTGCCAAGAAGATTACAGAGTCAGAAGCGGAAGAATTGCTTGAAAATGGGAAGCCAGAGTATCTTATGAATTAAACAATATATTTAAAACTGCAAATAAGATTACCTGTGGCAGAGTATCAACTTTCTGCCCTGTATTTTTGCAGAGAAAATATGTTAAAAAGAAATTAAGAGCTGTGTTGTTAAGCCAAGAAACATTAAGAAGGATAAACGCAATTAAAAATATTGATTATTCAGCGTTTTTATAGGGAAACTCTTGCAACCGGTGACGGTGATGCAATGTCAAGGGAGCATATACATGTGGAGAAACTTCCGGATTTTATATTAATGCCTAATGCCGGTGTGAGAGGAATAATGTGGCAGGAGATAGAAGGCAAGGTGAGGACAACGGCAGGAAGAATGTTTGTATCCATCCTGCATATGGAAGATTTGCAAAATACAATAATAAGAATGACAGGTGAGTTCCGTTGGGAACTATGCAAGAAGGGTTCAGGGAGCAAGGTGGAATGATGTAACGGATCCGTCGCTTACCAGTGTATATTGTGACTATGTACAGTTTTATCGTAAGAATAATAACCTGAGCCAGGAAATGAAGGAAAAGGTAAAAGCTTTAGTTTACAACGCTGCCGTAACAGTTTCAAGGAAATGTTTGTACAGGATTATATTACTTATATCCTGTATGAAAGTAATGGTTCTCAAGGCTTAATAAGGTGGCGAGGCAGATTTTTATTTGAATATTGTCCGCTTGATGCTGAGGGAATTGAAGGCTGTCGAAAAATCCAACTTATTTGGAAATTATTAAGCAAAGACAAATCAGGCAGGAACAACAACTGCAACGATATGAAGGGCTTGAGAAAAATTACTTAAAAGAAACCGGCAGCGTTCCGCTTAGTTTGAAAAAAAGAAATTGATTTTGTAAAGGGAATTAGATAAGTAAGGCTGCTGCCTTGTAATTATAAGTTACAAGGCAGCAGCCTTTTACATATAATAACTAGTTGTCCATTTAGACAAATCCCATACATCACTTGCAAGCCCCTCATAGAATTCAGGCTCGTGGCAAACCATTATTATACTTCCCTTATAGGCTATAAGGGCTCTTTTTTAGCTCGTCCTTTGCATCCACATCTAAGTGGTTGGTAGGCTCGTCAAGAACGAGAATATTGCTCTTTCTGTTAATAAAGCTTGCAAAGCCTGACTTTTTGCCTGTTCTCCACCACTTAATACCTTTACCATACTTTCTATATGTTTGGTGGTGAGTCCGCATTTGACTTAAGGCACTTCTAACCTCGTACTGAGCTAAAGCCAGGAATTCTTCCCAGATTTCATTTATGCAGGTGTTATTTCCGTTTCCGCTCATTTCCTGCTCAAAATATCCAAGTTCCTGCGAGATCTCCAAGCCTAACCTCTCCTGAAAGAGGTGGGATTAGTCCCATAATGCTCTTAAGCAGGGTAGTCTTTCCCTATACCGTTAGCGCCTTCAATAACGACCTTCTGACCTCTTTCCATCTTGAGAGGTTCATGGAAAGCTTACTTAGAGGGCTGTCATAGCCTATCACAAGGTCTTTTGCCTCAAGGATAACCTTGCCGCTGATTCCTGCTTCAAGGAAGTTAAATACAGGCTTTGGCTTTTTCTCCGGCAAGCTCTATTATATCCATCTTATCAAGTTTTTTTCTGCCTGGACATAGCCATATTTCTGGTTGATACCCTAGCCTTGTTTCTTGCCACAAAGTCCTTAAGGTCGGCGATTTCTTTTTGCTGCTTATTGTAGGCAGCTTCCTGTTGAGCTTTCTCCATCTCATAGACTTCAAGGAAGTTGTTGTAGTCACCCACATAACGCTTTTAATTCCTGATTGTTCATCGTGGTAAATAATGTTGATTACGCTGTTTAAGAAAAGGAATATCATGAGCTAATCAGTATGAAGGCATTTTCATATTCCTGTAAATATCTGGTAAGCCAGGCAATATGCTCCCTGTCGAGGTAGTTGGTAGGCTCGTCAAGAAGGAGAATGTCAGGCTTTTTCAAGTAAGAGTTTTGCAAGAAGAACCTTAGTACGCTGGCCTCCTGAAAGCTCAGTCACATCATTGTCAAGGCCGATATCGCTAAGGCCCTAAGGCGGCAACCACTTCCTCCACTTTTGAGTCTATCATATAAAAGTCGTGCAGGGTAAGCAAGTCCCTGAATGGTGCCGGTTTCTTCCATAAGTTTAGCAAGGCTCTCTTCATCAGCCTCACCCATTTTCAAGATAGGCTTCGTTTAGCCTTTTTTCAAGGTCAAAAAGATAGTCAAAGGCAGATTTTAAGACACTTCTTATAGTCATTCCCTTTGTGAGAACAACATCTTTGATCCATATAGCCGACATATAGAGTTCTTTGCCCATTCTATCTTGCCCTCATCAGGCATCTGCTTTCCTGTAATTATATTCATAAAGGTAGACTTACCCTCACCGTTGGCGCCAATAAGTCCTATATGTTCTCCTGCCAAAAGGCGGAAGGATACATCGTTAAATATCGCTCTGTCACCAAAGCCATGTGTTAAATGTTCTACATTTAATATACTCCTAATCTAACCTTTCAAATATTAGTCTAATATTATACTCTATGTGCCCCTTGATTGTGTTCCCATTCTTAATAAATACGGCTTCTATGACCGGCTTCAATGAGTACTAGAACCAATTCATTATCTCTAATTTCTGCCAAAATGCGATAATTTCCTACTCTGTATCTCCATTGTACGCTTTTATTTGCTGTAAGCCATTTTCCGTGTAGGCGAGGATTCTCGCTATCCCATAAGGTTTTTCTCAATCCAAGCCTTAATTATCTTTTTGTGTTTGTTTATCCAGTTTTTGAATGATTTATCGAATTTATCGGTTGTAACAATCTGATAAATCATAAGTCAAGCTCTTTCCAAAAGCTCGTTTATTGGTCTTGTTTTTAATCTTCCCGCTTGCTTTTTAGCTTCATACTCTTCAAACACTTTCAAATCGTATTCGTCCTCAATTTTTTCAAGCATTGTAATTCTAATAATTTCGGACAATGTGGTATTGTTATGTTTTGCATAGGATTCAAAATGTTCAATTCTTTTTCCGGAACTCTCAAACTAATTGTAGACATATTTATTCTCCTTTTTTATATGTAATACAATTGTATTATGCTTGCCGTAAAAGTCAAGAACCTAACAGCGAAAAACATTGGACTGCTGACATGCGATCATAATGGATGAGCATCATAAATAATAATATGTTTTAGAAGAGGAATAGGATTAAAAGTTAAAGCTTGTTCATCTTTATAGTTTTTTAAATGAGAGTTGCGTATATGCTGATTTTTATACTATAATTATACAAAAGAAAGGCAAAGGGGGATGTAGCCTTGAATACAGAAATGAAAAATGCAGTTAATTCTGCAGGAGATAAGGCACAGTATGATGAGAATGCCAAAAGGCTTTTAGGGAACAAGAGCATACTTGCACATATTCTTGCGAAAACTGTAGATGAGTTTAAAGGAATGAAACCTGAAGAATATAGTCACATATATTGAAGGTGAGCCTAAAAATAGGTATTGTACCAGTGAGAACCCGGACTAACCAATGTAGAAAAAACAGATGAGTCTGGACAAAGAGTTAAAGGATTGAACTCTGAGAATGTGGAAGCAAACGAAGGCTTGATTAGATTTGACATCATATTTTATGTACGCTTAAAGAATGGACTTTCACAGATAATAGTGAATGTTGAGGCTCAGAAGGATGAACCTGTTTCATATAAGATACTAAATAGAGCAATATTTTTATGTGAGCGAGGCTTATATCGTCACAAAAGGAAAGGGATTTTTGTAAATACCAACTATGATGATATAAAACAGGTATTCAGCATTTGGGTGTGTATGAATATGAGCAAGAACAGTTTAAGCCATTTTCACATTGTAAAAGATGAGATGTTAGAGCCTTATGACTGGAAGGAAATGCAGACTTACTCAATATCGTGATGATTGGAGTTACAAACGAACTTCCTGAACATGATGAAAAAAATACGAATTACACCGTCTTATTGGAGCTTTATTGTCGGATAGATTAAGAGAATATGAGAAACTGGATATTATTGAAAAGGAATATAAAAATTCCTCTTAGCAATGATTTTAGAAAGGAAGTGGATACTATGTGTAACTTAGGGTCAGGGAATAGAAGATAGGGTAACAGCAGAGGTAACAGCAAAAGAATTTAATAGATTTTGTTATGAAGATACCAAAAAGGCTATACACTGGAACAGATATCAGAAATAGCAGAAAAAGTGTATCTGAATTAGAAGAAAGTATAGATAAAAACTCGGTTTTAGCATAATATTAGTTAACAACTGATTCACTATGATTTGTAAGGAAGTGGATACTATGTATAACTTATCCCGTAAAAATGTTGCCGTTGCCGATGATTCGACAAATTTCACTTGGGACTGTAGCTGCCATTCCAGTGCCTGTGCTGCTCATATATTTTAATTATCTTAGCCAACAAAAACTACATTACGGTAGTATGTTATAGAAATTTATATATAATATTTTGAACATTGATATGCCAAAAGCAGCAGATTAAAGCAATGTTTTCTGCTTAGCAATTATACTAGACCTCCACAAGGCTCCAGAATACTGGGGCCTTTTTCTAATTGTTTCCACAAAAAATGTGGATTAGTCTATACATCGCAGTTATGACCGCCGGCGCGCGATCATAATGGATGAGCCTTATAATTATTAAATGAGTGGTTTAATACTGATTAGGTATATACCAAGATTATAAACGGAGATATAGAAAATAGGTTATATTTTTGTTATAATTTAAGATGAAGCAAAAATTTTGAAGATTAAAAAGAACTTATAGACTGTAAAGACGATTATAATAAAAGATTAAAACTCGTACTAGCGGTGCGAGAATTGGAGAAAAGCAAAAAAATGAGTAACCCTAAGAATACAAAATTATGAAATTTTTTTATAAATGACATAAAAGGAATTATTCATAAGAAACAGTATGAAGTTATTAAAAGATAAATTCTGAGACCATAGCTTTGTACTGGGAGATTGGTAAAAAGAAATACAAGATAAGCAAAAAGAACAGGGTTGGGGAAAAGGAGTTGTAGAAATATTGTCTAAGGAATTGCAAAAAGAATTTCCGGGGGGCAAAGGGGTATTCTGCAGGTAATCTTTGGAGAATGAAAAATTTTTTTACTTGAATTATTGTGCTTCTGAAAAACTCGCACCGCTGGTGCAGAAATTAGTGGTCTAATAACATTGTCATTATGGAAAAAAATGTAAAGACGATTTTGGAAAGAGAATTTTATATCCAAATGACTAAAAGATATGGGTGGAGTAAACGGATATTAACTAACTTTTATTGAAGCTAAAACATATGAAAAGTATTTGCTAAATCAGAATAATTTTTGATTTGACGCTTCGAAAAGAGAAGAAATCAAGCAAAATTAGCAATTAAAGATGAATATACATTTGACTTTGCAGAGTTATCTCCTGAATATACGGAACATGAACTTGAAGTACAGCTTGTAAATAATGTAAGATCATTTTTGATTGAGATGGGTGGTGATTTTACTTTTTGTTGGAAACCAATACCATATAAAGGCTGGTTCTAAAGATTTATATATTGATTTATTGCTATTTCATAGGAGATTAAGAAGTTTGGTGGCAATTGAATTAAAAATCGGAGAATTTGAAGCAGAATATGCAGGAAAAAAATGCAATTGTATTTAGAAGTGTTAGATGAAAAAGTAAAATTACCTGAAGAAAAATTCATCAATTGGAATAATAATATGCAAAAATAAGGATAAAACATTTGTAGAATATGCTTTTAAGACGGACAAATGCTCCGATTGGAGTTGCAACATATCAGTTAAGAAATACTTTGCCGGATGATATGAAAAAAATATTACCAGCGCCAAATGAGATAATAGAAAAAAATTAAAAATATTCGAATGAAATATCAACCCCTTTAGTATAGTTTATGTTTGTATATGCTTTTTAAAAAGGTTGTTATAAATTCGGTAATTGAAGAAAAATGATGTAGTATTAGTATAACTTTTTCAGTAAAACTGTTGCCCGTTGCCGATGATACACAATATCTCATACAGGTGTGTATATATATTTCCGTACCTGTATTGTATATATCTTTATCTTTATCTTCGGCAACAGATATATATTACGGTAGTATATATTACAGTAGAATAATATTTATTTAATGTCTTTGTATTTCCAGAAACTACAAAAAGATTACCGAATAATAAAGGAGGGGTGATATAATTAAAAAAACATCGCAATTTGCGGCGTTTTTTTAACTGTTTCCACAAAAATGTGGATTAGTCTATACATCGCAGTTATGACCGCCGGCGCGTACTCATAGTTATAACTATAACAACCTATTTGCAAGCCATAAACAATGTGGTATAATATGAGCACTTGGCAAACTTAATTATATTGAATAGGAGAAGGAAGTATGAACGATCAGTATTTAGAAGAAGGTATTAAATGTCTGGATACAGGTAAAAAAATAAGGCGATAAGAGCAGGGCTGATTGTACTTGTACTTTTTACCTTTATTTTGGTTTTAATTAATCCTGTACTTATTATATCACCTGTTGTTGCTATAGCACTAGCGGTATTTATCTTTTCAAGACTTAAGATTGAATATGAATACATATACGCAGATGGACAGATTGATTTTGACAGAATCAGCGGTAATGCAAAGAGAAAGACTATGATGAGGGTGGATATTGAGAATGCAGAAGTTATTGCCCCTTCTAATTCAGACTCAATAAAGGCTTATAACAATAATAATAGAATAAAAGTTAAGGATTTTAGCTCATACGATAGTAGTGTAAACACTTATTCAATGATAGTAAGTAAAAACGGAGAGCTCTATAAGATAATCTTTGAGCCCTCCGAAAGAATGAGTTAAAAGTATGAAATACAAGCAGCCTAGAAAGGTTAAGGAGTACTAATCTTTCTGCAAAAAGGCTATAAATACATCCAGTGCTTCGTTTGTAGAATATTCTCTGAGATAGGTAAAGCCTATCTCTCTTTTGATATTGGGATAGAAAGGAATAGTGGTTAAACTTCCCTCGCTTAGTTCAGGCTTTACAAAGTCAGTGATTACACAGGCTATACCAAGTCCTATTTTTTTGCAAACTCGATGAGGAGATCCATACTGCTTACCTCAGGATATTTCCGTAGCTATCTGTCCGGTGTGCAAGTTCGCTTCCCCTAATATATTCATCTATATAACGCCTTGATACATTGTGCTGGTCAAGAAGCATAAGATTTGCATATTCAAATGGGTTAGTGGCAGCCTCAGGATGCCTTTTTGGAGGTTTTTAAGATAGGCAGGTGTGGCTACAAAACCGTCTTCAACCATTCCTATCGGTGAAAAACAAGGCTCTCAAGCCTTCCACTTTCGCCGACAAGCCCTGATATCTACCTTATGGTTTTGAATAAGATTAAGAGTCTGGTAGGTGGATTGGCAACTGATTGATATCTTAATATGAGGGTGGAGTTTGATAAATTTCTCTAAGTAAGGCATGAGTACATACTTGCAAAGGGTGGTGGAAACCCGATTTTTAAGGCTGCCCGTACCCAGCTTTTTATTTTTTCTTAATTGTATCTTCGGCCTGTTTTAAGTGCTTAAATGCGGCATTGGTCTGCTCGTATAGCATTTTTCCTGAGTCTGTAAGGGTAACACCTCTAGAACTTCAGTATAAAAAGTTTTGTTTCCAGATTCTGCTCAAGCCTGGTCACTGCCTTACTTATGGCAGGCTGGCTTATAAAAGTTCTTTAGCAGCATGGGATATATTACCGGCTTCAGCAACTGTGTTGAATATATGATAGAGGGATAAATTTTGTTCCATATTATTTTCCATAGCTGTCTCCTTTTCGACACTTGTATCACTACATAACCATATTTCATAGCAATTATATTTATTATGTATTTTTTTATTATACTATATGTCTTGCTATAATACAAGAATACTTATAACCGGAAAGGGGTATATTATGGGAATGACAATGACACAGAAGATTCTCGATGACCATGCAGGGGCTTCAAAGGTGCAGGCAGGAGAACTCATAGAAGTAGGGCTTGACATGGTGCTTGGCAATGATGTGACTGCACCTGTTGCCATCAAAGAACTGTCAAAGTTTAAGGATAATAAGGTTTTTGACAAGGATAAGATTGCCCTCGTTCCAGATCATTTTACTCCTAATAAGGATATAAAATCGGCAGAAAACTGCAAATGTATGCGTGACTATGCCATAAGCAATAATATAACCAATTACTTTGAAGTGGGCTGTATGGGCACTAGAGCATGCCCCTTCTTCCTGAGCAGGGAGTGGTTACAGCCGGAGACTGCATAATAGGTGCGGACTCACATACCTGTACCTATGGTGCTTTGGGAGCATTTTCCACTGGTGTCGGAAGTACGGATATGGCGGCGAGGCATGGTTACAGGCAAAGCTTGGTTTAAGGTGCCTTCAGCCATAAAATTCGTGCTTACAGGTAAGATGAAGAAGTGGGTTAGCGGTAAGGATGTCATACTTCACATTATAGGAAAGATAGGAGTGGACGGGGCTCTTTACAAATCAATGGAATTTACCGGAGACGGAGTGAAGAACCTGACCATGGATGATAGATTTACCATAGCAAATATGGCAATTGAAGCCGGCGCAAAAGAATGGCATATTCCTGTGGATGAGCTTACCCTAGAGTATATCAAGGAGCATTCCACAAAGCCATACAAGGTATATGAGGCTGATGAAGATGCTCTCTATGATGAAGTTATTGAGATAAATCTCTCAGAACTTGAGCCTACTATTGCATTTCCACATCTCCCTGAGAATACAAGGACTATAGGTGAAACTGGGGAAGTTAAGATAGACCAGGTAGTCATAGGTTCTTGTACCAACGGCAGGATATCAGATATAAGGGTGGCAGCTGATGTAATGAAGGGAAGGAAGGTGCTCCGGGGATAAGGGCTATTGTAATCCCTGCTACCCAAAGAGGTCTACCTTACGGCACTAAAGAGGGACTTATTACTACCTTTGTACAGGCTGGCTGTATAGTTAGTACCCCTACCTGCAGGGCCATGTCTTGGAGGACATATGGGAGTGCTTGCAGCAGGTGAGCGCGCAGTATCTACAACCAACAGAAACTTTGTAGGCCGTATGGGACATACTGAAAGTGAGGTCTACCTTGCAAGCCCTGCAGTGGCTGCTGCAAGTGCCATTACAGGTAAAATAAGTTCGCCTGAAGAACTGGGATTATAGGAGGGATTATGGAAGCAAGAGGATATGTTCATAAATATGGTAATGATGTAGATACAGATGTAATCATTCCTGCAAGATATCTAAATACATCTGATCCTCACGAGCTTGCGGCAAAATGTATGATAGAACATAGATGCAGACTTTGTAAAACAAGGTAAAAGCCAGGAGATATAATGGTAGCAGGAGACAACTTTGGCTGTGGCTCTTCCAGGAACACGCACCTATAGCCATCAAGGCATCAGGCATAGCCTGCGTGGTGGCTAAGACCTTTGCAAGAATATTCTATAGGAATGCTATAAATATTGGCCTTCCAATCATTGAATGTCCTGCGGCGGCTGTGGCTATTAGTAACGGTGACGAGGTAGAGATGAGACTTTGACACAGGCATAATCAAAGACCTTACCACTGGAGAGCTTTACAGGACAGGCTTTTCCTGAATTTATCAAAAAGATAATAAAGCAGGGTGGTTTGATTAACTATATAAATGCTGAAAATAGTTAACTATGATTTGCCTATATTGCAGGGTAATGTAGATGAAGGTAAAATTAATATAATTAAGCTATAGGTGTGAAAAATATAAAAATTCTATTGTAGTTTGTCTGAGAGAGTTTATTAGTTTTTAACATTACATCATACAAATTATACAGTACCCCAAATTATTAATAAATATTGTGATTAAAGATAGTATTTTAATTAATAAATATAATTAATAGTTTGGGATGTATTAAGTTTTAAAAAGAAAATAGCCGATAATTAATATGTATACTATATTTGTGAGTTATCACGATTTGTAAATATACAGGAAATCAAGTTAAACAAAAAGAGTATGATGCTCACCTGATATGACTATGAGATTGGAGAATAATTATGAATTCTATGAAAAACCTTTGGAAAGCCTTTTTCTAGTTGCTGTTATGGTGATTAGTATATTTTTGTGGTGGATTTTCGCAGACGGTCTTGGCTGCTACAATTAAAGCTAAGTCAACTATGATGCATGCAGAAGTTTACAGTGTCATATTAAGACTTAAGCCTGATGGGACTATTGAGTTAATTTCTGAAGGACCGGTTACAAATGGTACTGAACTGAGTGCTACTATAGACAATTCTGAACAAGTGTTTTTTTGTTTTTTGGAAAGCCGGAAAAGGATATCTAATAACGGGTGTAGGTACGACTGGAAAAAAATAATATTTCTCACATATCGAGACTTGACGATCCGGAAAAAGATACTTAGAACAGAAGGTAAGGTTCCTGAAGAAATTTTTACAACGAATGAAAGCAGAGGGGTATCTTTTGCTTGGGGATATACGAGAGGTGGAAGTAATAGTACTAATGCATTTTGCAGATAATGTGAATGGATTTAAGCCTGCAGTGTATTCATCCATTACTAATACCTCAGGGGATATTGAGCCTGGAAAGCCAGTAACTATGAAAGTTGTGATAAAAGCCTGATAAAAGCATTTAGAGATGGGGATGATAAGCGTAAATATTGGACAGATATTCCCGCAGGTGAGGCTACTATAACGATTGATGGTAAAAGGGTAATCCCTGTAACAGATATAAAGAAAAAGAATGACAATCTATACGAAGGTAATGTTACCTTTGTACTTAGTGATGAAGATGCAGTGTAAATACCCATACAGCTGTTGTCAATGCAAATGTCCATTATACTGCTGAACTTGCACTAACTAGTGCTACAGGTAGTTATAGGGGAACCGGTAAAAACTACAACAGTAGTAGAGGCTCCGCCTGCCACAGTTAGCTTTTAACCTTATAAGCGGTCTTTCCCGTAAACTCATCTATGACCTTAATTATCCGGGGGCTGAGACTATAGAACCTGAGTATCACAACAGTGGGACAAGTGTGACTGTAAGATCTGACAATTATGTGCGTCCGGGTTATGAGTTTGGTGGCTGGGATACCTTAGACTCACAGGAAATGCGGTAAACCGTAAGCCGTCAGATACTTTCTTTATGCCGGACAGGGTAACAGGAACCAAGCTTACTGCAAGATGGAGGCCTTATCTTACGGTAGACTGTGATAATGGTAGTGCAGTTTATACCAATGCGTACGAGATAGGGAGCATAGCAACTCCGGTAAGGCCGGTGAAACAGGATTATTATTTTTCAGGCTGGAGAGATGAAAACGGAAGAGAATACGAGGTAAACGAAGATATTATTATGCCGGATAGGCCGCTTAGTATTAAGGCGGGCTGGTATAACACTATAGCCAGTGTACCGCAGTTTTATGAGACCTGCGTTAACTAATGACAAAGCCTAAAAACAGGAGATGTTGTTGACAAGAATACGGAAGATAAGACAGAAAAAGAATGTAGATAAAGAAAACAGAAAAATAAGACAGACAAAAAGGCTGCGGACAAAAAGACAGAGAATAAGACGGATAAGAAGGCTGCAGATAAAAAGACAGAAAATAAGACAGATAAGAAGGCTGCAGATAAAAAGACAGAAAAATAAGACAGACAAAAAGGCTGCAGACAAGACTGCGGACAAAAAGAGCAGAGAATAAGACAGACAAAAAGACTGTTTCCGGAAAGAAAAGAGCAACAGGAGGCTAAATCAGGGAAGAATACCGATAAAAAGCCATCGGAAGGAAGGGATGAAAAGAAAAAAATACAACTAAAAATCAAGATAAGCCTGATGTGACGAAGCAAGAAACGGCTGATAAGGAAACTCAGGCAGATGATTTGGATTCTAAAAGCAGAGACGAAAATATCTGATGCAGAGTCAGAGAAGGATACTGACGGAAATACAGAAGACAAAATATCTGATGATACGGAAGATAAAGAAACAGCAGGAGATGAAGTTTCTAAAGAAGATGGTAAGGAGAAAAACTGCTGAGAATGATAAGAAGAAAAATCCGCCTGAAAATGAAAAACAAAGAAGAGTACTCCTGATACAACAGCTAAAGGTGATAAATCGGGTTCGTCTTCAGGTAATAATAAATCGGATTCATCTTCAGGCAGCAATAAATCGGATTCATCTTCAGGTAATGGCAATCAGACCGCATCTTCAGGCAAAAATAACAGCCAAGCTTCACAGCCTGCAAGAACCAGTGCTTCTGTAACAGCAGCAGGAAGGGGAGGTACAGGAATAATAGATCCCAAGACAGGCCTGCCAAGAGACTTTGTAAATGGAGCCGGTTCAAGGAGTGAAACAAACAAAACATATCATTTGGCGTGGGTCAAGACCAGGGCTTTGAGATTCTGTTATATGATGAACAGGGTATTCCGCTTTACGGTAATAAAGCAGGTATCTTGATTTACCGCGGTAAAGTCCTTAAGAACAGTAACATACTTAAGAACGGTAAAATACTTAAGAATGGGAAGTTACTTGTGGACGGTAAACTATTTACGATTGCTTCAAAGACTCTCCCTGTAACCGGTGGCAGGGTAAATGTAGAATTTTGGCTTGGATTATCCATACTCTCTGCTCTGGATGTGTATATAAGCTGTTTGAAACTAAAAGAAAGAAAGTTAAATAAGGCATCAAAACTTCTATACCAGAATCATTTGATTAAAACAAATTAGGAACTCTGATTAGGGTTCCCTTTTAACTAATATCCTAAAATATCTTTGTAATTTATTGAAAATAATGTATAATAGCTGTAGCCAAAAAGAAATTAAATTACAACCTTAAATTCAATAGTTCTAACTGGAAGGGAGAAAGTATAATGAGTTATCAGGAAATTGCTAAGGATATGATTGATAAATTACCTGCAGATAAGATGATTTATGTTATAAATATTTTAGAGAATATTGGTGAAATGTATGAATTAATCTTTATCCAGATTATGAGCCTAATAAAGAAACCGTTGAAGCTATCGAAGAAATTAACAATATGATAAAAGAGGAACCGGTGAGCACTTTGAAGGGAATACAGCGGACTTTTGAATGGACTATTAGGGGATTAAACAATGCTGAAACTAAAATGTATCTACTAAGTTTAAAACAAGGACTATAAAGTATGTAATAAACGAGGGCTATAACTTGAAATTATTACAGTGTAATAGATATTTTTGAGAATGCCGGAAATTCTAGAGAAAAACATAAGGATCATAAATTGAGTGGTAACTATGAGGGTGTAAGGGAATGCCATATCTTGCCTGACTGGCTTTTTGATATATCGAATTACTGAGGATGAAATATATCTTGTTCAGTACAGGCACTCATTCTGATTTATTTGGTATTTAGAAAATTGTCGGATTTCTAATAAAATGTTTTACGATATAAGAAGAAGGTTAGATTTCAAAAGGTAAATGTAACGTCCAAGCTGTATTTAAGTTAAAAATTTCCATTGATAAATTACCTGCAGATAAGATGATTTATGCTTGAAATAATCCAGCCCATGTAATATAATGTAGTAAATGGGAAGAGTAATGTGTAATGAGTAAATGGGGAAGGACTATGAAATATTATTTGTTTAATACAGGTCAGTATGTTGAGAATTATGTTCTATGGGGTGATTTTGCGGTCAAAATTTAATAGTTCGTATTACTATATGTCATAGTTTAGATGCATTTTTGTACAAAAATGGAAGTTTGTATAACATAAACAGTTCATATATAAATTAAATGGGAGGTAGAGTTTATGAACAAAATATGGAAAAGGATTGTAACTGTAGTTTTTATATTTACATTTTTGGTTAGTTATATCTTTCAATGTTAACGCGTATGCAGAAAACTGCCCGTACCAGAGAAGAGGCACTAAATTGGGTCAGAAGTCAGGAAGGTAAATTTCTAGACTTTGACAGACAATATGGTGCACAATGTGTTGATTTTTGAGTTTTTATTATCAATACTTAGGTAAGCCTATACTTTGGGAAATGCTAATGCGTTTACCTGGAGCAATCCACCTGCGGGTTGGACGAAAAATACCCTAATACCGGTAACTTTGTGCCACAGCCCGGTGATGTGGCGACTACTGCGGTCCTTACGGCCATCTGTAGGGATTGTTCTAAGTGCCAACAATGATACGGTTGAGATTATGGATCAAACCGAAGTGGGAAAGAATAGCTACGGTAACTATGATCCGGTTAAAAAAGGGGCATATTTAGGAAGGCTTACTTTCACATTATATTAGACCTGATTTTAAGAACAGATTCAATGCCTCCGCTCCCAAGCACCACAACTGCAAAATATATAATGGTTGGTATATAATCAAAACTCTTGGCAGCAGCAATATGGTTAGTTACAGCTGAGTAGTAACTATGGGAGTTAGGCTCCTAATGTATATCATCGATAAAAACAATTTAGCTGATAATCAGCTTTTGGTACTGAAGCTTTTAGAGATGGAAGTTATAAAATTGTAAATAAACTTAGAAATAAGGTGCTTGATGTCAAGGATATACTTAAGGATAACGAAACTAATATTTTGCTGTGGAACTGGACGGGAACAGATAATCAGAGATGGTATCTGACAAAAATCTGACGGAACTTTTTGGAAACTTATAGCCAAGCATTCACACTTCAGATTTGATGTAGAGATTTGCAGTGGTTAGATAAAGAAGGAGCAAATATCTGGCAGATTGTACCAAATGGCAGCAGGGCACAGAAGTTTATTATAGAAAATCCTTTTAAGCCGGCTTCAACTACGACTTCTGTAAGCAATGGTAAATACATCATAAAGACAGTTGGTAACGCTGACATAGCTGTAACTGCTGATGATAATATGAGCGTTGAAGCACCTAATGTATATATAAGTAAGGCTAATGGACAAAAAGAATCAGGTGTGGAACTTTGAAGTTTTTAGAAGATGGAACATATAAGATTACAAACGAACTAGAAATAAGGTTTTTGATGTGAAAGGATATCAGTAAGAATCCTGGAGCTAATGTTCTTTTGTGGTATTGGACAGGAACAGATAATCAGAGATGGTATCTTGTAAAGAATGCAGATGGAACCTTTGGAATGATGGCTAAGCACTCAGGTTTTATGTTTGATGTAGAAAAATGAGTGGATGAAAATGGTGCAAATATCTGGCAGATTATCCGAATGGAAGCAAAGCTCAAAAATTCAGACTGGAAAAACTCAATGAAGATTCAAAGAAAACAGATGAAAATGCTAAAAACAAGAAGATGCAAAAGAAGCAGGAAGCAAGTTATATTGTAAGATTTTTAGATAGCAGCGGAACCCTTATTAAAAAGAATCTGTTAAGAAAAAATGCGGGTGCTGCAGCTCCGGCAGCTCCGTTAAAAACCGGCTATATCTTCAAAGGCTGGGATAAAGAATTATACCAATATAACCGGTAATACTGATATTTATGCAGTATGTAGAAAAATTACTGAAAACAGCGTTGAAAAACAGTGCTGAGAATAATAATGAACTTGTTGAAAATCAGAATAAATACGATATTACATCCGGTAATGCTGAGATAAGACTTGTTCCTGTATTATATATAAAAATAATAAATATGCATTAAATATATCAAAGGATGATGTTTATAAGGCATTAGATGAACTGGAAGATGAGGGTGTAATAACTGTCGAAGCTAAGGATGTTCCTGAGAACTTTAAGAAATTAACAGTTAATCTTACATTAAAATCTATTGAGGATATGTTAGATGAAGAGTTGGAAACTCTTAAACTTGAGTTACCTATAGGAACTGTTACTATATCAGGTGATGCTTTTAGAAGATATCTGTAATAAAAGCTGCCGGTAAGAAAATTGAAATCCAGATAAAAGAGCAGTAAGAAAGATGTAAGCAAAAAGACCTGGAGCAAGCTTAAGGGAGCAAAGCTATATTTTTCTGGATATAAAAATCAGGACATAAAACCTTACCTAACCTGAACAAAGATGATATAAGTGCAGATGGTCTTTTGTAAACATGAAAAAGAATGAACTTAGAAAGCACTTAATTTATATTAAAAATAGGTTAGAGATTATATAAGAATTATATGCTTGTTTTAGGTTATCTGATTTTTAATATTCTAAAACTATATCCGAACTAAAAACCGGTTTGTAAGGCTTTTTATAAACTAGTAAATATAAGTAATCAGGAGGAATGATAAAATGAAAGCTAAAGACAAAGTGGTATATGTATGTGGTTAGTTTTTATTTTAGTATCTTCCGTACTGGTAGTTGAAGAAAAAGGTATGCGGTGCAGAATTGCACAAAAGAAACCTTAGCAGTGACGAAGAATGAGGCAGCATCTGCGACTAAAAAGAGGCAGAAATAGGGAAGTTTGAGAAAGTAATCCTACCTGCTTACGAGAAGTATGTGAGAGAGAATTTTTCGGAGGCAGTGGCACATGATTCCCTTATTCATTTATATATCTGAATAATGACAATATACCTGAACTTGTTGTAGACGGTGAATATTCATTTTCAGGAACCTGATTTGTACATATTCTAATGGTGTTGTTGCATTAAATACTCGACAGACTTATGCTGGGATATGTAGAAAAAGAAAAATATTCTTCATAATCCATTTGCATATATGGATTATTTTTCTGATGATGTATATTCGATAAAAAGGGAAGTTTGTAAAGGTATGGTCAGGGCATTATGAAGATAAAGAGGATGGAAAAATCCCAATAGAACATACATATTATTATAAAGGTGTTGAAATTTCTGATATAAGGCTAAACTGAAAGCAGAGCCTTGCGGGTAATAACAGTGAAACAACAGGGAAATTTATCAAAGGTGATACAATTAGAGAGGCATATAAAAATTCAAAAGGCTAAGGGGATTAAATAATCTGCTATTTGACAAAAAATCCTGCCTCTATGCTATAATCTATCAGTTACCGGGCATCTCATTGCACGGAGATACGCACTGCTCAATAATAGATAATCAATAAGAGAATGTTATTTGAACACGAAAGGTGGAAATTTAATTGAAATTTAATGAAATGGAACTTGATGAGCGTATACTAAAGGCTGTTAAGGAGCTTGGCTACGAAGAGGCTACTCCTATCCAGGCTGAGGCTATACCTGTAGCCATCACAGGAAAGGATATCTTAGGCCAGGCACAGACAGGAACAGGAAAGACAGCAGCATTTTCTATACCTATCTTAAATAATATTGATTCGAGCAATAAGCATTTACAGGCCGTAGTACTTTGCCCCTACCAGAGAACTTGCTCTTCAGGTATGTGGAGAAATAAAGGAAATTATCCAGATATATGCATAGCATCAAGCTGGTGCCTGTATATGGCGGACAGGATATAGTTAAGCAGATAAAGTCCTTAAAGCAGGGAGCACAGATTATAGTGGGTACCCCGGGCCGTGTAATGGACCATATGCGCAGGAAAACAGTGAAGTTTGACCAGGTTAAGATTATGGTTCTGGATGAAGCGGATGAAATGCTTGACATAGGGATTTAGGGATGATATAGAGACCATCCTTGCTGAAGTTCCTGAAGAGAGACAGACCATGCTCTTTTCAGCTACCATCTAAAGCCAATCCTTGACATCTGCAAGAGAGTATCAGAAAAAGGCACAGAATATAAAGATGAGCTAAAAAGAGCTTACAGTAGAAAAATATAGAGCAGTATTACTTTGAAGTAAGAAGAAACTACAAGGATGAGATTCTTTCAAAGAATCCTTGACATCTACAATCCTGAGCTAAGCATAGTATTCTGCAATACCAAGAAGAAGGTGGAAGAGGTTGCTAATGAACTCCAGGGCAGAGGTTACTTTGCAGAAGGACTTCACGGAGATCTTAAGCAGCAGCAGAGAGAGAGGTAATGGAAACTTCCGTAATGGAAAGACTGAAATCCTTGTAGCTACTGATGTTGCAGCAAGAGGACTTGATGTAAGGGAGTTGACCTTGTTATCAACTACGATTTGCCACAGGATGATGAATACTATGTGCATAGAATAGGAAGAACCGGAAGAGCAGGTAAATCAGGTCTGGCCCTTTTCATTTGTTAGCGGTAAAGAGGTATATAAGCTAAAAGAGATTCAGCGTTACTGCCATACAAAGATTAGGCTAAAAGCCTGTTCCATCTCTTGATGATGTTACTAATACGAGGGTAGACAGTCTCTTTGGCGAACTTTCAGAGATAATTGAAAATGAGGACTTGACCAAGATGACGGAACTCATTGAGCAGAAGGTAAATGAAGAAGACTTCACCTCTCTCGATGTGGCGGCAGCCTTCTTAAAAGCTATATCTTTCTTCAAGGAAAGCAGCAGCGATGGGGCCTCCGATATGGATGCCGCATTTAATGGAAGCAGTGAGGGTGTATGGTAAGGGCTCTTCATCAATATAGGTAAGAAAGACAGGGTTAAGCCGGGTGATATCCTTGGCGCCATAGCAGGCGAATCCGGTATATCAGGTAAACTTATGGGAAAATCCAGATGTATGATAAGTACACCTTTGTGAGAAGTGCCTGCAGAAAACGGTAAGGAAGTCCTCCTTGCGATGAAGAATGCCAAGATAAAAGGAGAAGAAGATAAATATAGAGCCTGCAAATGCGAGGTAATGATATGAAGACGGAATATGTAGATTTGAGGAAGGAAAGATATAAAGGAAGGTGTTAAGAAGGCGGCTGAAATTATAAAAAGAGGCGGCCTTGTGGCCTTTCCAACGGAGACTGTGTACAGTCTTGGAGCTAACGGACTTGACGAAAATGCAGTTCCTAAGATATATGAGGCAAAAAGGAAGACCTTCCGACAATCCCCTTATTTTACATATAAGTAAATTGGATGAAATAGAAGATATTATTAAAGAAATACCAAAGTCTGCCCTTATTTTGGCTGAAGAATTTTGGCCGGGACCACTAACTATGGTATTTAAGAAAAGTGAGCGTATACCTTATAGGACTACAGGAGGGCTTGAAAGTGTTGCTATTAGGATGCCATCAAATAAGATAGCAGAGAACTTATAAAGGCTGCCGGGTTCCTATTGCTGCTCCAAGTGCCAATTCATCAGGAAGGCCTAGTCCAACAAAGGCTGCCCATGTAATATATGATCTAGACGGAAAGATGAGATGTAGTGATTGATGGTGGAGAGGTTGATATGGGCATTGAGTCTACAATAGTAGATGTGACAGGAGAAGTGCCGGTTATCCTAAGCCGGAGCTTCATTACTGAGGAAATGCTCTCTGAGAGCCATAGGCAGGTGGAGATTGATGAAGTAGTTAAGAGCCCTAAGTCCTGATAAGGACTTAAAAGCCTAAGGCACCCGGTATGAAATACAGGCATTATGCACCTAAGGGCAAGATGACCATATATGAGGAAGTCATTCTAAGGTAGTAGAAAGAATAAATGAAGAAATATCGAAATTAGAAGGTAAAAACAGGGTACTTGACAGCTGAGTGAAAACAAAGAGTTATTATAGGGCTGATATTATAATTTCTCTGGGCAGCAGGGAAGATGGAGAAAACATCGCTCACAATCTCTTTGATGCTCTTAGAAAGTTTGATGATGATGATGTAAATTTATTTTTCAGAGGTTTGATGAAAATAAACTTGGCTTTGCCATTATGAACCGTTTGCATAAGTCAGCAGGCTATAATATTATTAATGTGTGAGTAAAATTTTGCTTTGTTTTTGCAGGAGGTAATGTGTTCGATAAAATCATTTTTGTATGTACAGGTAATCATTCCAAGCCCGATGGCGGAAACCATATATAAGAGCCTTGCTGAGGAGGATGGACTGCCATCCATATCAAGGGGTTGTAGGTATTATTTTTCAGAACCTGTTAATGAAAAGGCGGAGTCGGTTCTTGAAAATCATGGTTTGGACTGTGTAGTGAAGGTTTCTAAAGAGTTGGGGAAGGAAGATATTACAGAAGGTTCACTGATTCTAACAATGACAGATAAGCAGAAGAGACAGGTAAATGAGAAGTTTAATCTTCAGGATAATGTATATACAATCAAAGAGAATTCAATGGTGAGGAAGGCGAGGTAAAAGGATCTTATGGAGGCACACTGGTGGACTATGAGGAGTGCTACAATGAACTATTGAGACTTATCAAAAACAATATATAAACTTGATGAAATGGGGAATTAATGTATGGAAAAACAAAACTATAGCTATTGGCAGTGATCATAGTGGATTTACACTTAAACAGGAGATTGTTAAATATTTAACGGGAAACATAGATTTTGAAGACTTTGGCTGCTACAGTGAGAAGTCTTGTGATTATACAGAATATGGCAGGGCTGTTGCTGAGGCGGTAGCAGCAGGTAAATACGAAAAAGGTATCTTGATTTGTGGTACAGGAATAGGAATATCAATTACTGCAAATAAGGTAAAGGGGTATCAGATGTGCTCTTTTGCAGCAGACTGTTTTTCAGCAGGAGGCTACTCAGAGAAACATAATGATATACCATACTGGCACTTGGCGGCAGGGGTAGTTGGCAGCGGACTTGCTCTAAAGATAGTTGATACCTTTTTTAAATACTCCTTTTTCAAATGAAGAAAGGCATATAGAAGAATCAGCAGGATTGAGGGTTAAAGATAACTTTTCCAGTTCAATTATCGGCTGTTTAAGTGAAGTCATATTCATTGTTATAAATATAATTAAGCAGGTTATGAAAGCTGTTAAGAGCTTTTATTTCCTGCTCTTTTATTATCAAGTGATGGCTTCCGCAAATTCATCAATATCCATAGACTTTTTATACTGTTGTCGGGAAAATAACCACATCTATAAGTAAATCTATGCAAAAATTGATGTCATTTCCGCTAAAGTAAAGTTCGGAAATGTCATTGTACCAATAAAGCTCACTCATTTCCGTCAAAAATTTACTGGTTTTTATTCCAAGCTTCGGATAGTAGGCAGAGAACCCACCGGAGATATCCTGGCGGAGGCGGATAGCCTTCCAACCGGATACTATCAATTCATCAGATCATGATGAGATAACATCATGGTTTAAGGTTATCACTTCGTTAGGAATATAGCGTTTTTCTGGTAACGGTGTAAGACTTATATGTTTCAGGATTAAAATTAATCATTTTTGACCTCTATCTTGTTATATGTTATCATACTTCTAATAAACAATTGCTTGTATCATATGGTATCATTTTATTAGGCATAAGTAAACAATTATTATAGGAGAAATATATGTATATTCCAAAATTTCTTAAAAAGGATGATGTGATAGGGGTTGAGTGCACCGTCAGCGGGCTTTACTGAACAGGATGGATATCACCAGACTTTGAGAGCGCAAAGTTTAATTTATCTGAAAGAGGCTATGAAGTTATTGAGGACGGATAATGTAAGAAAAATGTGAAAAAGGGCAGAAGTTCTACAGGTAAGAAAAGGGCAGAAGAATTTATTTCATTAATAAAAATGAAAAGGTAAAAATATATAGTTTTCCACCAGTGGGAGACTTCCTAATGGAAAATGCTGGAATATCTTGATTATGAGGGTGATAAAAAGACAACCCTAAGTGGATTCAGGGGTTACTCTGATAATACGGGACTCATCTGTCCTATTACAACAATTTGTGATATGGCAACAGTGTATTCAGGAAACATAGGGGACTATGGAATGTCGCTCTGGCATCGGGGCAGTCAGGAATAATCTTAAAATACTGGAAGGAAGGAATATTGTCCAAAAAGAATTCGATCTCTATGAGAATGAATATGTTAAAAAGATAACAGGGTTTTGAAGGTTATAATCTTACGAAAAGGTTGAATAGAATTTGTTTCAAGTAATAGAGTGGAGAACTTCACAGGGAGGCTTTCTAGGAGGTTGTCTGGATGTTCTCATTATGCTTTGTGGTACCAAGTTTGACAAAACAGCAGAGTTTGTAAAGAAGTACAAGGAAGATGGAATAATTTGGTATCTGGAAAGTTTTGATCTATCTTCAGCAAGGCTTCAATGTGCGCTTTGGCAGCTAAAAGGAAGCAGGCTGGTTTTGAAAGGGGCTAAAGGGATTTTTATTTTGGCAGGCCTTGTTTCTTTACCAAGGAGTATGAAACTGATTTTTAATGAGTCTGTAAAGACTGCTTTTAGATGGTCTTAATCTTCCTATTATAAACCGGATGTGATATGGGACATAGGCCATAAGACTAACTATGATAAATGGTATGAAGAGCAAAGATTAGCTTTTGATGGACAGCATTTGAGATGACATATCAGGAGGTAGAAGGTGAGTAGGAATTTTTGCCAGATTTTTGGGCACTTAAAGACTGTAACTAAGCACAGGAGATTAGTTGAAAGCATTGTTTCAGGCTGGGGCTGTACCGTCAGGGACTTATGATGATTTATCTAAATTTTCTTTCGTTGAATTTTTGGACGGGAGTTAAATACTATCAGGGAGATAAAAAGCCTAATTTTGCTGAACGGAAGGCTAATAACGGATATAGCTATGCCTGGCGTGCATCACAAGGGAGGAATAAGCACCATCTTGAATACTGGATTGATTATGATTTAAGTGATGGGGCAACTATGATGGGGCTTGAAATGCCTCCCTAACTACCTTGCTGAAATGTTTTGTGACAGGCTGGCAGCAAGCAAGACTTATAGGGGAGATAAGTACAAAGTTCAGATTCTTATGAATATCTTATGCTGGTAAAAGACCATTACATTATTCATCCAAAGACTCTGGCTGAACTTGGAGAAAAATGATGACGATTCTTAAGGATGAGGGTGAAGAGGCAGCTTAATTATATAAAAGAAAATTTTAAAGAAATAGTGTACACCTGTGGCTAAGCAGGTTATTAAAAATTATAAGAATAAAATATAAAATCTCTACTGGACTTATAGGAATTATGAGTATAATTGTACCCATGTCAGAAAATTAACATTCTTTTTCAGACAATATCTTGTCAGAAAAAGGCAATAAAAGGAGAAAGATGTGGGAAAAAGTACAGCTCGGTTAAAGGATTTTTAACCAAAAAGGAATTGAAATTTCATTCAGACGCTATGGTATTGATGTTTTAGGCTCAATGGCGATGGGACTCTTTTGCTTCATTGTTGATTGGAACTATATTAAATACGATAGGCTTAAAAGCTTGGAATACCTTTTCTATCTCAGTTATCTGGCCTATGGCAAAAAGAAATGACAGGGCCTGCAATTTGCAGTTGCCATAGCTCATGGCACCTAAAGCGCCTAATATGGTTGTGTTTTTCTTCACTTATAGTAGGCTAGCAGGTAACCAACTTGGAGGGCCGGCTGGAGCCTGGCTTGCCACCTGGCTCAGTGTGGAGCTGGTAAGGGTGGTTTCAAAGAAAACTAAAAGGTAGATATTATAGTTACCTGCAGTAACAATAATTTCGGGTGTAAGCATAGGAACATTTTTAGGACCTATAATAAATGATTTGATGAGTGGCCTTGGTCAGACCATAATGCTTGCTACAACCTTACAGCCATTTTGGATGAATAATAATTTCAGTAATTGTAGAATTGTTTTAACGCTTCCAATAAGTTCAGCGGCACTTTAGTGATGCTATCACTTGCAGGTCTTGCAGGTGGAGCGGCAACCGCAGGCTGTACTGCTCAGATGATAGGGTTTGCGGTAATAAGCTTTAAGGAAAATGGCTGGAGCGGACTTCGCCCAAGGGGCTTGGTACATCTATGTTACAAATTCCCAATATACTTAAAAACTGGAAAATATGGATACCGCCTACATTGGCTTCTGCTATAACAGGGCCTATTGCAACTACTGTATTTAAAATGGAAAATATACCTCTTGGTGCAGGTAAGGAACAAGCGGACTTGTTGGACAGATTGGTACAATAACTGCGATGGAAAGAGCTGGAGCTTCTACGTCATATGACCCTATGGAGGGATTATAATAGTACCTTCATCCTTCCGGCTGTACTCAGTGTGGTATTTTACAGGATTTTTGAAAAATAAATTGGATAAAGGATGGAGATTTAAAGATTAAATTTATAGAAATATCAAATAAAGCTGATAACTGATTTGATAAAACAATGACAACAAAATTGACAAATATTGCCAAGGAATGTAAAAATTTTATTGTAAATTATATATTTTTGATACAAAAAGAATTAAATTATATGTGACTTTTATACTTATGCGGAGGCTATGGCTATGGAAGCCGCCTGCCGGGAAGCAGACTTGGGAGGACATCTGGTATCAATTCGAGAAAGCTTTCCAGCAGGCTGTGGAGTCGGCCTGGGAGGTGTACTCCTGAAATCAGGGCTGACATTGAGAATCTGCTTCGTGAAGAGAATATTGAATTTGAAGAGATGGCAGAATTATCAACAGGTTAATATATAATATCTTGTTGAATTTACGCTTTCAACACCACAATTATATCTATAAAATCAGACTAAATTTAATTAGATTTAGTCTGATTTTGAACTAATACAGTGTTATCAACATACAGAAAGGGTAATGCTCAGTTTTAATTGAATAATTTAGAAGTAATGCTTATAAATAAGAATTATATGTAAAGGTAGTAAAGGAATACATAAATGTATATTTATAGTTATTTTACCTGTGAGTATTTTGGATATTATTTCAAAATTGTGCATAGTAACAGTTTATATATTTGAAATTATTATAAATAGAGTTATCATAGTTAAAAATAAATTAATACTTGATTTTTATTGGTGAAAAGATATATAATGTGAATGTTTTTATAAAAGAAATCAGTTTTAATAATCAAATATTTGATATTGAATAATATTCACAAAATTTTTAAAACGAAAGGGGATTTATTAATGGAAAATCAATGGAAAAACAATGAAGAAAGTAATAGGCGTTAGCCTATGCCTATATTAGGACTTGAAGCCTCACCACTAAATGTAAATACAGCCAAGGCTGATGTTTCCAGTGCAGAGTTTTATCTTATGAATATCAGAATGCAAGACAGGAGATAGATCAGGCAATAAGAGGTTTGAACTACAACAAATATCAGATTTTATCACATAATGGAGAAATGGTAGATGTTTCGTGCCTAAAGAAGGAAAAACTCAGTAATGGAAAATTAATAGTTATAGAGAGAAAGAAAAAGAGCCTAACTACCAATCCGGCAGATATATCTGTAGTTAATTCAGTTATTGACCGTACTTATCCGGGTGCACCTGGTGTAGCCAATCGTGATTTGGTAGAAAACAGACCAACTTTTGATGATGGTAGAAAGAAAACCTATCGACATATCAGTTAATTTGGCAGGATTAGAAAATAATACAGTTACAGTAGAAAATCCAACCTACGGATGTAACTAAGGCTAGTAAAATGAATTGGTAAATAAGTGGAGCAGAGGTATGGTGCGACACATCACCTGCACAGCTGCAGTATACAGCTTCAATGGTTCACAGCAAGTCACAGGTTTCAGCTGCACTTAATGTAAATGCTGACTTTTGGAAAAATCACTTGGCATAGATTTTTAGAAACTGTAGGAAGTGGAGAGGTTATAGTAGTTGCATTTAAGCAGATATTCTACAATGCAACCGCTAAAATTCAACTAATCCTTCGGACTTGTTTTGCGGATGAGTGTTACAGTTAAAACTTTGAGAAATGCAGATGAATGATGAGAATCCTCCTGTAATGTGGTATCTAATGTGTTGCGTATGGAGCATTGTATAAAACTTGAAACATCATCAAAAGAGCAGGATGTAGAGGCTGCATTCAAGGCTTTGATAGAAGGTAAATGTATCAGCTTCAACTAAGTACTCAGATATACTTGAAAACAGTTCGTTTACAGCTGTAGTATTAGGCGGAGATTCAGAAAATCATATGTGAGATTCTTACAAATAATTTTGATGAAATAATGCAGGTATTAAAAACTAATGCAGCATTTAGTACCGGCAATCCGGGATATCCTATAACATATACAGCTAATTTCTTAAAGGATAACTCAGTAGCTGTAGTTAATAATGCTACAGATTATGTTGAAACTACAGCGACCGAATATAATGGCGGTTCAATAAACGATTAATCACAGAGGTGCTTATATAAGCTCAGTTTGAAATTACATGAGGATGAGTTTTCATATGATGCGCAGGTAATGAAAAGTTGAAAAGAAGGCTTGGGAAGGTAATTGGAAAGGAAGAACATCATCATTTTCTACTACTATATCACTGCCTGCAAAATGCAAGAAATATAAGAATATTTGCAAGAGAATGCACAGGACTTGCTTGGGAATGGTGGAGAACTGTAGTGGACATGAGAGAATGTTACTTTTAACAAACAAGATAAATGTTAATCTTTCAGGAACAACTTTGAAAACCCTAGTTGTAAGAGTTGAATATGAAATAATAGTTGACAGGTTAAAAAGTTATACCTGTAAAATCAAAAGTAGAGTTAAAGACATATTGAGAATGATAGTGAAATTCAGGAAATGTCTGCTTGACAGAAAACAAATTATGTAGTAACATTTCTACAAAAGATATTCTCCTTATTCAGAGTGGCGGAGGTGAGAGGCTCTGTGAAGCTACGGCAACCCTGAAATATGGAAGGTGCCAACCTGAGCGAAGTTATGCTTCGAGCAATAAGAGGATTTGATTATTTTTGTCAGGTCCAATAAGGTTAATTAGAATAAGAGAGGTTATCGTGAATAGCCTCTTTTCTTCGAGAATTGTATTTTTCACAGGAAGAGAATGAGCTTTCCAATATTAAAGGGGAGAAACAATGGATAAGTTTATTTTTACTTCAGAATCAGTTACAGAAGGACATCCGGATAAAATCTGTGATGCAATATCGGATGCAATACTTGATGCCTGCCTTAAAGAAGACCCCATGAGCCGTGTTGCCTGCAGAAACAGCTACCTGTACAGGCTTTGTTAGCTTATTACAGGGGAGATTACTACTAAGGCAAAGGTAGATTATGCAAGAATAGCAAGGGATACAATTAAAGAAATAGGATATGATGATTCAAAAAGTTTGATGGTGAGACTTGTGCAGTACTTGTTGCGATTGACGGCCAGTCGCCTGATATAGCAATGGGAGTTGACAAGGCTCTTGAAGTCCGTGAGAAAGATATGACTGAGTCTGAACTTTCTGCGATAGGAGCGGGAGACCAGGGTATGATGTTTGGCTATGCTTCAAATGAAGGTGATGAGCATATGCCTTATGCAATTTCTTTGGCACATAAGCTATGAAGGCTTACAGAAGTTAGAAAAATGAACTCTGCCTTTATTTAAGGCCCTGACGGCAAGAGCCAGGTGTCAGTTGAATATGATGAAAATGACAAGCCTGTAAGACTTGAAGCCATAGTTATTTCAAGCCAGCACGATGAAGAAGTGACTCAGGAAAAATCAGAAAAGATATAAGAACTGAGGTAATTGACAAGATTGTAGATAAGTCTATGGTGAGATGAGCATACCAAGATATATCATCAACCCCTACAGGACGCTTTGTAATTGGAGGTCCTCCACGGTGATGCAGGGCTTACCGGAAGAAAGATAATTGTAGATACTTATGGTGGAGCTGCAAGACATGGCGGCGGTGCATTCTCGAGTAAGGATGCAACTAAGGTGAGACAGAAGCGGGTGCCTATGTTGCAAGATATGCCAGCTAAGAACATAGTTGAGGCAGGATATGCAGACAAGGTAGAAATTCAGCTCTCTATGCCATGGGTGTAGCTGAGCCTACTTCAGTCCTTGTAGATACCTTCGAGTACAGGAACTGTGAGTGAGGAAAGGCTGGTTGCTGCTATAAGAGGCATTCGACTCCGTCCGGCAGGAATAATTAAGATAGCTTGACCTTGAGAAGGCCTAGTATATAGAGGAACAGCAGCTTATGGCCACTTTGGAAGAACAGATATAGAACTTCCTTGGGAGAAAAACTGATAAGGTGGAAGAACTTAAAAAGATTTTAGGATAAGATTAATAGAAAAAGGCCTCATGAAATTTTTATAATAAATCATAGAGGCCTTTGTGTTAATAGTTTATGAAAATACATTACTGTTTATCAAAGGAAAGCATACGTTCCTTTTTCTTTTTCCTTTTTCTTTTTGAATTACAGGCTTTGGCTTTTCGTAGGCATTATCCAGTTGATTTATCATCTTAGCCTCACATTCGGCACAAAAAGCGTCCTGTTCTAATCATTTTACCACAGTTATCGCATTCAATTCGATTCCTGATTCTTGAGAAAAACTGAGCCGCTCCTCCTTATCCATTTTTAATCTGTGGTATGCTGACTTTACACTCTTTTGCTACAGTATTTATATTAGCACAGGATTTTCTCTGATATAATCCTTGGTTATCATAAATTTTTCTCAAGTCATACAGTTAGGACAAAGCCTGAGGACCTGATACATAATTAAAAAGATTGCCGCAGGCCTTACAGTCAGTTACTTCCATTTAATGATATTCCTTTCTAAGATAATAAAATAAAAATAGTGCTGTTTAAGGCTGGAATGATATTTTGGCAAATCATCCCATACAATTATAACATTTAAATCCGGGTTAGCCAAGTCCCTGCTCTGCCATATATATCAGGTAGCTCTAACGGAGGCTGTACATAATACATATACCATCTCCGTGCCATTATCCTTGAGGACTTTAGCACAGGCATCTGCGGTACTCCCGGTAGTATAAATATCGTCAATGAGGAGAACATTCATTAGGTGAATGTTGTAATATTGGAATTTTTGTTTTATATCAAAGGCATTTTTGAGATTTTTCGTCTTGAAACAGGATCGAGATCTTTCTGTGCTGTAGTATTTTTGGAACGGAAAAGGTAATCTGAAATATTTGGAACATTCATCTTTTCGGCTAAAATTTCTGCAATCAAATCAGCCTGATTATATCCCCTTGTTTTCAGCCTGTTGGCATGGATTGGAACAGGTATGACAGCTGTTATATTGAGCTTTGAAAGAAGTTCATTGAAATGTTCATATAGTGAATTTGCATCAATATTCAGCAAAATTCACGCCTGCCCTATACTTGAAACCTGAGAGTGATGCTTTGACAGTGCTGTTGTAAGGCCAGAGGGAAAAAGCTCTGTCAAAAGCAAAGTTATAGTTGGAACAGGTTTCGCAATATTCTGTTGAAGATGAAATAATCTGACGCCCACATTTATAGCAAAGAGGAGAAGTGAGGGGGGTCAATATATCTTTGCAGGAATCACATATCATTTCTCCTCTTGGAATTATAATGTCGTCACAAACAGGACATCTTTTGGGATAAATAAAATTAAAGGATTCTTTTTAACATTCAGGCCTCCAGAGCGGAGCAGGATAAGTACCGTTGTTTATAAGTTCATTTAACGAGGCCTTAACCTCGCGGCCTGTCATCCCTGAAAGTTACACCAGAACCAATTTGCAGTGGTTTTTACAACTTCAACATCTACGAGATTTTCATTTAATAATTCGTTCAGGACAACCGGACATAGAAATTCGGCTTTCATTGGATCTTTGTGTTAAGCTCGTCAAGGAAGTTTTAAACTCAAGTAAAGTAAAAATTGCCGGAGTAAATCCTATCATATTCATTGAGGCAATATCTGAGAGGTGATAGTGAGGAGGCTGTTTTCGGAAGAACTTCTGCCTGTAATTACATCATTTTCATATTTTATTTCAAAAAGTTTCTTCTATAGATATGAGCTTTCCGCCATCACACTTACAGATGCTCTCTAGTTACGCTTCCGTTATTGCTTAAAGTATTTTTCAAGGACATATCCGGCGAGACAGAATTTAGGCTTTTCTAAGTTAAGAATGGAATTGGAAAAGATTTGTGACTTTATAAAGCCTCTCTTCCATAAAAAGTCATCTGCATTAATGACAAGAAATGGTTCATCTATATATTCGCTTACAGAGAGAATGACTTGTCCGGTTCCCCAAGGTTTTGTACGCCCGGCTGGAACACTGTATCCGGCAGGAAGACTATCCGGTGATTGAAATACTAGTGTATAGGTATATTGGTTGACTTGATGAGCCTGTTTCCTATAATATTCATAAAAATCATCATATATGTCTTCTCTTATAATGATTACAATTTTGTCGAATCCGGCCTTTATGGCATCAAAGATTGAGATAATCCATTATAATCTCACCATCAGGGCCAAAAGGATTCAAGCTGTTTAATGCCTCATACCTGCTGCCCAGCCCCTGCTGCCATTATAACCAGAAGTAATATTCATTTATATCCCCTCCTGTATATGTTGTTGGATTTCTTTTTGTGATACAAGTGCCAAAAAGTATAAAAAGCCGATGTAAGCCTGATTACAAGAGAATTAGTTATCTTTGACATCCCATTATTTTTATCATAATAGAGGAGTACAGTCAAAAAGAATAAAGAGACTACAGGAGTAGAAATGGAAAATGAAAGTCGATATATTCTACAGCAATAGTATAAAATGGAGTAAAATGTTACGAATATTAAAAATATCTTAAGAGAGGTAAAAACTTCTTGAAAAGAGGCTTAATTATAGGAAAAATTAAAAGGACAAAAAGGATGTGGGAGAAAATATTTATTACAAAAATATTTAAAATTTACCACTATTTTTCATGAATCCAGTTGACAAAGAATTTATATTGTGTTATGATTTCAATCGTGAAGTTAATAAATTTGTAACAATTGAACTTTAAGTTATATGAGTTGCTTTTAAGGAGGTACTTAATGCGTCATCAGATCTTAGATGTGGAGTGGGGGCAGTAGTTGTGCAGCATCAGCTGCTATACTTTCAAATAATGGAGTTGAGGCTTCAAGTAATGCTAAGGTAAGTGGACTTGCAGGCATTTCGCTTTTGTAGACAATGCATATGTTCAGGGTGAAAACAGAGTAGTCAAGGCAAAGCTTGATTCAGTTATCCCTGTTGATGAGATATTAGTTCTTTTAATGCAAATTCAGTTACTGCTTTTGGGCTTGATACATCAGACTTAAACGGTGTTGTTTCAGATGAAAAGACTCAATGCAGAAGCAGCAGATGAAAAGACAGCGGAAGGTGAAGCATCATCGGATGCAGATGATGATGATGGGCAGGAAGGCAATAAGACTGCTGACGAAATGGAATCTACAGAAGAAGAAGTAAAATCAGAATATGAAAACATAGGTATTTCTATTGCACGATCCATATGTTAACATAAGAAAAAGCTGGAGAAGACAGCGAAATTATAGGTAAGCTTTACAAAGGAAGTAAATGCGATATCATTAAAGATAAAGGCGAGATGGGTTAAGATAGAGTCAGGTAATGCAAAGGGTTATATTAAGGCAGAATATTTGGCAAGAGGCTTTGATGCTGAAAAACTTATAGATGATTACGGCACAAAGGTTGCTGAGGTTAAGGTGGAAACACTCAATGTAAGATTTGAGCACAATGCAGATTCCAGAATTGCAACCTCAGATTCCTGCCGGTGAGAAACTCCTCGTGTTAAAGCAGAAGAGGTGATTGGTACGAGGTTGCTGTCAGCGATGGTGATGGTGACGAGGATCAAATTACAGGCTGGGTTTTAGCTGATTATGTAAAGGTTAAGATTCAGTGGAAACATGCTATAACAATTAAAAGAAGAAAAAGGCTGAAGAGGAGAGAAAAAGCAGCAGCTGAGGCGGCGTTAGAGGCACTGCGAGGCAGCACTTAAGGCAGAGCAGGATGCACAGCGAGGCAGCAACGCAGGCAAGACAGCAACAGGCAGCAGCTCCAGGCAAGACAGCAGGCAGCAGCACAGGCAAGACAACAGCAGACAGCACAGAGACAGAGTAATAATGTAACACTAATACACAGAAGGCGGCAGAGCAGCCTAGGGTAGAAGAAAAGTTCAGACAAGTGTAAGCGGTGGAGCAAAAAGGACAGAGTATTGCAAACTTTGACACTTAACTTTGTAGAGTAATCCTTATGTTTGGGGTGGAACAAGCCTTACCAGAGGATGTGACTGTTCAGGTTTTGCAATGTCAGTATATGCAAACTTTGGTATAGGTCTTAACAGAACATCAAGAGCGCAGGCTTCAAATGGTTATGCAGTTGCATGAATGAACTTCAGGCAGGAGATTTAATATTCTATGCAGCTAATGGAAGAAGCATATCTCATCTGTAGCTATTTATATAGGCGGTGGTAAGGTTGCATGACAAGTACTCCTCGTACAGGCATAATAGTGTCTTCCGTATCACTATCAGACACCTTACTGTGCAAGAAGAATTGTTAAATAATGTAAATCATTTAGAGAAACTGTTATGTCTATCGAGATGATATAACAGTTTTCTTTTCTCTTTATTAATGTAATAATATGATACAAGTGTCAAAAAGTATAAAAATTTGATTTAGGGGTTTGCCTGCAGAGAATTTATTATAATTGGAAATCTATATTACATAGAGTAAATTGTCTGAATTGTCTGAATTAAATAAAATTATTAAAAACTTGACAAAATATTTCTTTGTGCAAAATACACAAAGTATATGGATAGATTTGAGAGAACCTACAAGAAGATAAAAGGTGGGACAATAGAAATCACACAAGGCTTATCCACTAATTATTAATAAAAATATGGCTAAATCAAAGGTTATTCACAAAGTTATCCACATTATCCACAATAAAAAGGGTGGTTATCCACTCTGTCAAGGATGAAAAATCTGTTTTGTCTGTATTGATAAAAATGTATAATATATACTAAAAATAGTAAAGTCAGACTTGACACAAAAGAAGAGTGAAAATACAAGGATTACAGAGGAAATTTTCAGACAAATAGCTAAGGAAAATAATAAATCTATTTGATTTTTGCCCGCTTATATTGTATAATAGCCTTAGCACTAAACCCTATACTTATAGGGATATAATCTAGAGCTGTAGCAAAGGTTTACAGCGGAAAAGAGTGTATTGTATGAAGTATATTATCAGTGGTAGAGGCACCAATGTTACTGATGGACTTAGAAGTGCGGTTGAAGAGAAGCTTGGTAAGTTAGAGCATTATTTTACACCGATTCAGCAAGTTCATGCTAACACTTAAGGTTGAGAAAGACAGACAGAAGGTAGAGGTTACAGTACCGTAGTGACATATAATCAGAGCTGAACAGGTTGGTGATGATGGTATGTCTTTATTGATCTGATTGAGGATATCATTGAAAGACAGTTGAGAAAATATAAAACTAAAATAGTGGATTCAAAGCAGAGTGCAGGTAACTTTACTTCTGCGTTTATGCAGGAGGATGAGTATGATGATGAGGATGTAAAGTCATAGAGAACCAAAAGGTTTGCAGTTAAGCTCTATGGATCCTGAAGAAGCCTGCGTACAGATGGAACTTCTTAATCATAGTTTCTATGTATTTAGAAATGCAGAAACAGATGAAGTCAATGTTGTTTACTAAGAGAAAGGGCAGAGACTACGGTCTTATTGAGCCTGAATTCTAATCTGAGATTGTGAACAAAATGTAAAAATGCCCTTCGGGGCATTTATTGAAAGCATTGTAAAAAGTAATGATAAAATGGATGCATGAGTAAATATATCACAAGATATTTGTGAGTGATTTGAATTTACCGAGATATATTTTACCCTATGTATTTGGGAAAAATCGAGCAAAAGAGGAAAATTATGAGTTTTATTGAGAAGATTTTGGAAGTCACAGTGAATCGAAGTTAAGAAGCTTAAATTTGCGGTTGATAAAAATAGAAGAATTAGGACCTGCAATGGAAGCTTTAAGCGATGATGAATTGAAAGCTAAGACAACAGAGTTTAAGGAAAGACTCGCAAAGGGTGAAACTCTTGATGATTTTGGCTTATAGAGGCTTTTTGCGGTAGTACGTGAGGCTGCTTTGGAGAACTCTCGAACAGAAGCCGTATAGAGTTCAGATTGTGGTGGTATCATTCTTCACCAGGGAAGAATTGGGAGAGATGCGTACAGGTGAAGGTAAAACCTCGTATCTACCGATGCTTTGGTTTACCTCACGCACTTGAGGGAAAGGGCGTACATCGATAGTTACTGTCAATGACTCACCTTGCAAAGCGAGACAGTGAGTGGATGGACAGGTTCATTCCTTTCTTGGACTTACAGTTGGCTGTATATTAAATGATATGGAGCCTGAAGAAAGAAGAGAGCTTATAACGTGATATTACCTATGCTACCAACAATGAGCTTGGTTTCGATTATCTTAGGGATAACATAGGTTATATCTATAAGAACCAGCTTGTACAGCGTGACCTCCACTATCGCGGTAATCGACGAGGTCGACTCTGTCCTATGATGATGAGGCAAGAACTCCTCTTATCTATTTCAGGACGAGTGGAAAAGTCTACCAAGCTTTTATGAACTTTGTGATATTCTGGCAAGACAGCTAAAAGGTGTGAGGCAAATAAAGGAACTTAGCAGATTGATGCCACTAGGCTGGGTGAAGATGTAGTCGAGACAGGTGATTTTCATTGTAAAAATGAAAAGGATAAGAATGTAAGCCTTACTCTTGATGGTGTGGCCAAGGTAGAGAAATTCTTTAATATAGAGAATCTTGCAGATGCTGAAAACCTTGAAATCCAGCACAATATCATCCTTGCTCTTCGTGCGCATAACCTTATGTTTAGAGATAAGGACTATATAGTTAAAGATGACGAAGTCCTTATAGTTGATGAATTTACAGGCCGTGTAATGCCGGGAAGAAGGTATTCAGATGGTCTCCACCCGAGGCTATAGAGGCTAAGGAAAGGTTAAAGGTTAATAGAGAAAGCTGTACTCTTGCAACCATTACCTTTCAGAACTTCTTCAATAAATATAAGAAGAAATCAGGTACTGACAGGTACAGCTCTTACAGAGGAAAAGGAGTTCAAGGGACATCTATGGCTATGGATGTTATTACCATTCCTACCAACCGTCCTGTACAGAGAATTGACCATAGATGATGCCATGCATATAAGACAAGAAAAAGAAAAACTTAATGCCATTGTTGATAATATAGCAGAAGCTTATGAGAAGGGACAGCCTGTACTCGTAGGTACCATTTCTATTGAAAAAGTCTGAGGAACTCTCTGATATGTTGAAGAAGAGACATATTCCTCAATAGGTATTGAACGCTAAGTTCCATGAACTTGAGGCTGAGATAGTTGCAGAGGCAGGTCAGAAGGGAAATGTAACAATCACGCAACCAACATGGCCGGACGTGGTACCGATATTAAACTTGGAGAGGGTGTTCTTGAACTTGGAGGCCTTAGAATACATAGGTACTGAGCGCCACGAGTCAAGACGTGATAGACAACCAGCTTCGTGGGACGTGCAGGTAGACAGGGTGATGTGGGTGAGTCTAAGTTCTATCTCTCCCTGAAGATGACCTTATGAGACTCTTTGGCTCAGAGAAGCTTAAGACTATGTTTGATACTATGGGGCTTCCTGAAGGTGAGGAACTTAACCATAAGATGCTCACAGGTGCTATCGAAAGAGCACAGAAGAAGATGAGAGCAACAACTTCAGTATCCGTAAGAATCTCCTTGATTACGATAAGGTAAACAATGAGCAGAGAGAGATTATCTATGCGGAGAGAAGAAGGGTACTTGACGGAGACAGTATGAGAGAGGTTGTCTATAAGATGATAACTGAGACTGTTGAAAAATAAGGTAAAATATGTGTATAGGTGATGATTCTGTAGCTGAAGAGTGGGATATTGATGGGTCAAATCGTCTTCTTCTGCCTATCTTCCCATTTGAGGAAATTAAGCTTTACAGAGGAAGAACTTAAGCATATGACAAAGAATGAACTTATGCAGAAACTCAAAAGAACAGGCCGTTAAACTTTATGAGGAAAAAGAAGCTGAGTTCCCTGAAGCTGAGCAGATAAGAGAGATTGAGCGTGTAATTCTTCTCAAGGTTATAGATACTAAGTGGATGTCTCATATTGATGACATGGATCAGCTTCGTCAGGGTATAGGGCTTGCTGCTCTTGGCCAGAAGGATCCTTTGGTAGAGTATAAGTTTGCAGGCTATGATATGTTTGAGGAAATGACAAAACGCAATCAGTGAAGATACTGTCCGTGCTCTTAAGTGCATATAAAACTTGAGGAACGTGTAGAGAGAGAGAAGTTGTAAAGGTGACAGGTACAAATAAGGATGAATCGGTAAGCAAGGCTCCGGTAAGAAGAGCTGAGAAGAAGATTAGAAATTAATGATCCTTGTCCTTGTGGAAGTGGAAGAAAGTATAAGCATTGCTGTGGAAGAACTAATTAAAAGATAATAAATCGTAAAAAGCCTGCATTGAACTTTATGTTTTTGATGTTTTATATCACAATAAATAAGTAATGCAATTTATGCCCCGGCTTGTAAATGTCTGGAACAGCCAGGCAGGTATATGTTGGGGCTGTTTGATTTTACAGACTCTATTTTTCTTGCATTTATGCACAAAAAGTGATAAATAAATAGTTGTAAATGGTGATATTATCTATTGAAAACGAATATCTTTTGAATGGAGTTACAGACATAATGAAAAATTAGAAGACTATATTAGAACTATACCCAACTTCCCTGAAGAGGAGTTATGTTCAGGGATATAAGCACTGTCTTTCAGACAGAGACGGGCTTAGAAATGGCGGTTGACCAGATGAGTTGCAGCACTTGGGGATGAAGACTTTTGATATTGTACTTGGACCTGAATCCAGAGTTTTATCTTTTGAGTGCCTAGTGCGTACTATATGCATAAAGCCTTTGTACCTATAAGGAAAAGGAAAATTACCGGGAGAGACCGTATCGGTGAGTATGGCGACCTTGAGTATGGAAGTGCGGAGCTTGAAGTTCATAAAGATGTTATAAAGCCTGGAGACAGAGTTGTTATAGTTGATGACTTGATTGCAACAGGAGGAACTACAGAAGCTATATGCAAGCTTATTGAAAAACTTGGAGGAAAAGTTGTTAAGATAGTTTTCTTATTGAACTTGAAGGGCTTGAGGGCAGAGATAAGCTTAAAAGACTATAATATGATTTCTATAGTTACATATCCTGAAAGTAAGTATTTATGTTGGGCGTCAGTTCTGTGGCGCTCATTCTTTACAATTGTAAGTATTGTTTTGATTTATACAGGTAGAATCTGGGGAATTATGAATTCTATTTTTGAGATTATAAAAGCTATGGTTTTTGGCATAGTTGAGGAGTTACCGAGGTGGCTGCCGGTAAGTTCTACGGGACATATGATAGTTTTACAGGATATTATGCCGCTTAATGTATCAGCGGTTTTTGGAAGATGTTTGAGGTGGTCATACAGCTGGGAGCTATTATGGCAGTGGTTATTTTGTATTGGAAAAAGACTTTTGGCCAATAAAAAGGATTGATGGAAGACCATTTATTAAACTTGTAACTATCAGGCTATGGATGAAGATAATAATTGCCTGTACATCCGGCGGCAGTAATCGGTATTGTATTTGATGACCTTATAGACGAACATTTTATAAGCCTGAGATGATGGTAGCGGCGGCGCTAATTGTTGTCGGAATAATGTTTATATATAGAAAATAAGTTGAAATATGTTAAAAATACACAGGTTACAAAGCTTTCAGAAATAACTTATAAAGATGCAATTATAATAGGCGTTTTTCAGCTATTAGCTGCAGTTTTCCAGGAACATCAAGGTCCGGAGCAACAATTATAGTGTGGTCTTATGTTGGGGCTTTTCAAGAAAAACGGCAGCTGAATTCTACATGGCAATTCCTGTAATGTTTGGCGCCAGTTTGTTAAAAACGGTTAAATATATGGTTTCAGGAGAGGTAGCTATATCAGGTAACGAGGCGCATGATACTGGTAGTTGGTGTAATTACAGCTTTTGTGGTTTATTTTGGTAATTGGATTTTTAATGAATTATATAAAAAGAAGGATTTTTCAACCTTTGGTTGGTACAGGATAGGCTTGGGTAGTAGTTATTATTATATACTCAATAGTTACTAAATCTTGATTGAGTATAATAGAAATATAATGATACTTATGTCAAGTAATATGCACTTGGAAAGGACGGGCTGTAAGGGCTTGAGGTATAAAAATGGATGGTAATGAGATATTGAGAAGGTAAGGGATGCTCAGAAATCAGATAAATGATTCATATGTCCCAATGAAAGCATAAAGAAGAAAATGATGGCTTCTGAAAAGGAGTTTGACTCGTTTGCGGAATTTACGCCTACAGAAGTACTTTTTGATAAATTAGTCAAAGACATATATGAATACCATCCATCAACTGATATAAGTCGTATTAAGAAAGCCTATGAACTAGGCAGACAGCTGCGCATGAGGGACAGCTTAGAAAATCAGGAGAACCTTACATCTGTCATCCGCTTTGTGTTGCTATAATTTTAGCTGAACTTGAACTGGATAAAGAGACTTATACAGTGGGAATACTACACGATGTTATAGAAGATACGGCCTGTAGCCCTGAAGAACTTAAGTGCGATATTTGGAGAAGAAGTTCTCCTCTTAGTTGATGGAGTTACCAAGCTGACTCAGTTACAATATTCTAAGGATAAAGTAGATGTCCAGGCAGAAAATCTTCGTAAGATGTTCTTTGCCATATGGCAAAGGATATAAGAGTTATCCTTATTAAGCTTGCAGACAGACTTCACAATATGCGTACGATGGAATACTCAGTCTCCTGCAAAGCAGATAGAAAAAGTCAAGAGAGACTATGGACATATATTCTCCTATTGCACAAAAGACTTGTGTATAAGCAAGATTAAGGTTGAACTGGATGATTTATCCTTAAAATATCTTCATCCTGATGTGATATAAGATTTGGATGAAAAATCAGAGAAAAGCCCTCGAAAAGGGTGAATTTATAAAGTCAATAGAAAAAGAAGTGGCTAAGCACATAAAGGCAGCAGGTATGAGCACTATCGGAGGAAGGGTTAAACATTATTTCAGTATTTACAAGAAAATGGTAAATCAAAAAGTAAACACCCTTGACCAGATTTATGATGTATTTGCAATCAGAATTATAGTGGACAGCCTTGGGACTGTTATGCCTCCTCGGTGTAATCACACGAGATGTATGTGCCTATTCCGGGCAGGTTTAAGGACTATAGTAGCCTATGCTCAAGTCTAATATGTATCAGTCACTGCACACAACTGTAATAGGACCCTAAGGACAGCCGTTTGAGATTCAGATTCGTACCTACGATATGACAGAACGGCTGAATATGGTATTGCAGCCCATTGGAAACACAAGGAAGGCAGTGACGGTAAGAACAATAAGGCTAGTGAGGAAGCAAAGTATAACTGAGCTTAGACAGATACTTGAATGGCAGAAGGACATCATGTCTGATAATAAGGAGTTTTTAAGCGTCATTAAAGATGACCTAAACCTCTTCTCGGATAGTGTATACTGCTTTACCCTACAGGAGATGTGAAGAATCTGCCTGTTGGTTCTACACCTATAGACTTTGCTTACAGCATCCATTCAGCTGTAGGTACAAGATGGTTGGTGCAAGGGCAAACGGCAGACTGTGACCATTGACTATGTTATCCAAAAACGGTGACAGAATTGAGATTATAACCAGCCAGAACTCAAAAGGGCCGAGCCTTGACTGGCTTAAACTGGTAAAGAGTACTCAGGCTCAGCTCTAAGATTAATCAGTGGTTTTAGAACTGAGCTTAAGGAAGACAATATCACTCGTGGGAAAGAACTATGCTTAACTACTGTAAGTCCCACTGCACTTATTATGAGTGATTTGTTAGAAAGTCCGAATATATGCAGGCCTGTATGCAGAAGTATGGTTTTAAGGATTGGGAATCTATCTCAGCAGCAGTTGGGCGTGGAGGGCTAAAGGAAGGCCAGATGAGTCAATAAACTCTGAGAAGAAAAAGAAAAAGAAGGAAATTTCTGAACTTACGGACGAGGATATTTTAGATAACACGAAGTCAGTCTGTCACTCCTGCAAAGACCAGCCGTTCAAAGGGCGGAATAGTGGTCAAGGGCATAGATATGTTGCGGTACATTTTTCAAAATGCTGTTCACCTGTGCCCGGTGATGAAATAGTTGGCTTTGTCACCAGGGGGCAGGGGATTTCCACACATAGAACAGATTGTATCAATGTGATGAATCTCCCTGAGAGAGGACAGAAAGAGGCTTATTGAGGCTGAATGGTCGCTGGATGCTACTGCAGAGACAGATAAGCTTTTATACTACAGAGATTAAAATATATGCAAATAATAGAAGCGGCCTTCTCATTGATGTGTCAAGGGTATTCACTGAGTCAGGGATTGATATAGCTTCTGTGTCTGCAAGGACAAATAAGCAGGGATTGCAACCTTGGATCTTATGTTTGAGATTAAGGGAAGGAATCAACTTACAACCCTTACTTCAAAGCTTAGGAGCTTGGATGGAGTAATAGACATAGAGAGACAACGGGCTGATGAAGATAGAAATTGAAAAAATTAGTACTAGGGTCTGTAAGTACCAATGTTTATTTAATTTTTTTATAATGGAAACTGCCTTTATTATAGATCCATCTGATGAGGCGGAAAGGATAATATCCTGTATAGAAGAAAGAAAGGCTAAACCACTCGCAATCCTTATAACTCATGGGCATTTTGATCAGTACTATGGCAGCACCTGTGTTAGCTAAAAATATGGAATTAAGATTTATGCAGGTGAGGCGGATAGACAGCTTTTACAGGATTCTAAGCTAAATATGGCTGAGAGATTTCTAGGAGAGAGGTTTACCCTCGACGCTGACTGCTTCTTAAAGGGTGGAGATGAACCCGAATTTGAAGGTTTTTAAGCTTTAAGGTCATCTATACTCCCGGACATACCGTGGGAGCATAAGTTTTTATTCAGATGACCTTCAAGATAATGAAGCTTTTTCAAAAGGCAGTATTTACAGGAGATGCTTTTATTTGCAGGAAGCATAGGGAGAGTAGATTTTCCTACCGGAAATGAGAGATGATGAGAAAAACCTTAGACGAAACTTTCAAGAAAAATGCCTCCTGAAACTGTAGTATTTGCAGGTCATGGAGCGGCCACAACCATTGAAAGGGAATTATTACATAATCCGTATTTAAGATAGACAAATGTCAACTACACCAGTAGAAAGAATATGTTATCGTATAGATGTATTAGATTAAATTTAGGTAAAAATAATTAAATATAGAAAGAAGACCAGATGATAGAAATCAGGCTTGAAGATGTATCATTTGAACAGGATATAAGGCCTTTAGTATCGGGCATTTTTAGCAGAGAAGAGATAAAAAGGTGAAGGTATGCGGCTTTGCTGAGCCGGAAAAAGGCAGAGGTTTCACCTTCAAACTATGTATTAGCCGTTCATAATAGTGAAATGGTTATTGATATGTGGTTTAAGGATGAAATGAAGAAAAACTGTAAGAAAAAGTATGAATATAAGGAAGCAGAAGAAGATAGAAGGCTGTATAAAAATGAACTAAAAAGTACTATATAATATTTTAACAGAATATACAGAAGAGGAACTCCATAGGAACTCTAACAGGAATAAGGCCGACTAAAATAGCCTGTGATTACATTGAAGCAGGAAGAAGTGAACAGGAAGTAAGAGATTTTTACGAGAGACAGTATTTATGTGGTGAAGAAAGACGGAGCTGTCTCATTGAAATAGCTAAGAAGGAAAATGAACTTTTGCAAAAATCTTGATTATAAAATGGATACAGCCTATATATAGGGCATACCATTTTTGTCCTACTACCTGTCTGTATTGTTCATTTTACTTCTTATCCAATTGGAGGCTATAAGAAAAAGGTAGGGGAATACTTAAAGGCACTTTTTAAGAAATAGATTTTGCAGCCAAGATTTTACCGCATAAAAACTTACAACTGTATATATAGGGAGGGGAACACCTACTTCACTTTCGGCAGAGGAATTAGAACTTTACTGATTATGTAAATATGAAACTTCCCATATCGCAGTGAAGGAATTTACGGTTGAAGCCGGCAGGCCTGACAGTATTACGAGAGATAAGCTTAAGGTCATGAAAAAAGCTTGGAGTGAAACGGATGTCAATAAATCCTCAGACTATGTCAGATAAAAACTCTTAAGTTCATAGGAAGGATGCATGATGCTGAATCTGTAAGAAGAGCCTTTACTATGGCAAGGGAAGAGGGCATGGAAGACATAAATATGGATCTTATAGTGGGGTTACCGGGTGAAACAGTGAAAGATACTGAGTATACCTTATCTGAGATTAGAAGAGTTAGATCCGGATGATCTTACAGTTCATCAAATTGCAATAAAGAGCAGCAGCTCTGGAAGCTTAAATTAGATGAATTGTCAGATATGATACCAGTGGATACGGCCTATGCAGCAGAGACTTACTTATGATTTTGCAAGGGAGAATGGGTATGAACCTTATTATTTATACAGGCAGAAAAACATAGCAGATAACCTTGAAAATGTTGGCTAGACAAGAAGGGGTAAAGAGGGGTTATATAACATCCTTATTATGGAAGAAAAACATCCGATTATCGGATTGGGGGCAGGTTCCTCCTGTAAGTTTGTATTTAGGAGGGAAATAGAATAGAGCGTACTGAAAATGTAAAATTTGTTATGGACTATATTGAACGAATTGATGAAATGATTGAGCGTAAGACAAAATTTTTAGAAGAATTTGGAGATATGCTATAATGATTAAAAAGCCGATGTCAGTTCAACCTGTAAAATGTCTCACGAAGTTGTTTTGGAAATTGATTTGGATGATTTGTTAAAACATAGGTATAGGTTGTAAGTAATTTGGCTGAGATGGTAGCCAGAGAACTAGGCGAGTCAGATGACTTTGTAGCTAAAATGTCTCAGGCAGGGCTTTTATGATATTGGCAAGCTGCGTATTGCCGGTTATCTGTATGGCAGGCAGAACGGAGAGCTGAAAGTAGGGAAATTAAGTATGTAAGAATGCACTCCGTACTCAGCTATGGCATACTAAAGAAGCAGGGTTATGAGCATACTATACTTGATGCAGTCCTTTATCATCACGAAAACTATGATGGTTCAGGATATCCAAATAACCTTAAGGGAGACAACATCCCACTTGGAGCCAGAATTCTTAGGATTTGTGATGTATTTGGCGCTCTGGTTGCCCATAGGCCATACAGGAAGCTTTTACAGTGGACAAGGCTATTGAGGCTATGATAAAGGAGATTAAAAACTACGATATGGAATGTTTCCTGGCATTACAGAGAGTGGTAAATAGTGATGAATTTGACAGGCTTGCTGAGATAATTGAGGATAATAAAAAAAGCAGCAAAAATGTTTATCAGAAGGCAGAAATGAATTTAGATTTGTGGTAAGGAGAGATATGATTACAAACAGACCAAAGGGAACACAGGACTGGTTCGGGGAAAATATGTGGAAACGCACCAAGATAGAAGCTATAGCGAGGGAACTTTGTGGTGCTTACAATATGGGAGAAATTATACTCCTGCATTTGAACATACGGTGTTATTTAACAGAAGTGTTGGTGATACTACAGATGTAGTACAAAAGGAAATGTATACCTTTAAGGACAAGGGAGACAGAGAAATAAGTCTTAAGCCTGAGGGAACAGCAGGAACTATAAGGGCTTATCTTGAAAATAATCTCTATGCACTTCCACAGCCTATCAAGATGTTCTACTTTACACAGGCATTCAGATATGAGAGACCGCAGAGTGGAAGGCTTAGACAGCACCATCAGTTTGGTGTGGAGTTTGTAGGTTCTCCTGAGCCTATAGTTGAGGTTGAACTTATTACATTGGTAAGCGAATTTATAAAAAGAATTGGCTAAAGGATGTGAAACTCCATATTAATAGTATAGGTTATGGAAAGTGCAGACAGGACTATAATGATGCACTTGTTAACTATCTAAAAGATTATGAATCCGAACTTTGTGAGGATTGTAAGATAAGGATGAAGAAAAATCCACTGAGGGTGATAGATTGTAAGGTACCCGGCTGTAAGGCTATAGTGGAGAAGGCACCAAGGACGATTGAGTTTTTAGATGAGGAATGTAAGGAGCATTTTGAAAAGTTAAAGAAGATGCTTACAGAGTTAAATATTCCATTTGAAGTGGACACCGGCAGAGTTAGAGGACTTGACTATTATACAAAAGACAGTTTTTGAATTTGTAGATAAAGATGGATTCACGCTTTGCGGTGGTGGAAGATATGATGGATTAATAAAAAGAAATAGATGGAAAGCAAAAATATCCCGGCTGTAGGCTTTGGTATGGGAATTGAGCATACTCTCTATTTTTCTTGAAAAAGAAGGAGTAAGCCTTGGAGAAATGCCACATCCTAAACTTTATGTGGGTATTATGGGAGATGCAGCCAGGGCAAAGGCATTTGAAATAGTGACGAAACTTCGAAATAGGGGAATGATAGTTGAAACGGATTATCTTGACCGTTCAGTGAAGGCTCAGATGAAGTATGCTAATAAGCTTGGGTAGAGTATGCTGTAATCATTGGACAAAATGAGATTGAAAGTGGTCTGGTTAAGCTTAAAAATATGGAAACAGGGTGATGAAACAGAGATAAACCTGACAGAGTTAGAATCAAAAAGCGGGAAGTGTACAAGGAGATGATAACTAATGGGCGAGATGGAAATGTAATGGTATGGGATTCTGAGAGGCAGATTTTCAATGAGCTTACACCGGCAGAAATTTTAGCGAACTTATTGCAGGAGAACAGTATTGAATGCCAGCTTTTTTTAGCTTGGCTGCCTCAGGTAAAAAGTGTGTTCCTTTACAGGCGTAAAAAGGATGGAAATAGTGTTTGTAGATGGAATGACATATAATATCCCTAATATGCCTTATTTATACGATAAATTATTTTCAATGAGACATGGAATTTAATATATATTTGAAACTTAGCCTAATATATTGGCTTTGCAAAAACTTTATAAAAAGAGGATGAAACAATGGCAGAATCAATGAAGGGTATGCATAGAACCCACAGATGTACAGAACTTAGTAAGGCAGATGTAGGCAAAACAGTTACGGTTATGGGCTGGGTTGCTAAATATAGAAATAAAGGAGGCCTTATTTTCATAGACCTAAGAGACCGTTCAGGTATCTTACAGCTTGTATATGAGGAGCAGGACTGCGGAAGTGAAGTATTTGAAAAAGGCAGCAAAGCTTCGTAATGAATATGTAGTAGCGGCTACGGGAGTAGTCACCGAGAGAACAGCTATAAATGAGAACATACCTACAGGTTATATAGAGATAAGGGTAAAGGAGACTAGGATACTCTCAGAGGCGGAGACAACACCTTTTGAGATAGTAAACGACCTTAAGACCAAGGAGGAATTAAGACTCAAATACAGATACCTTGACCTAAGAAGACCTGATATGCAGGAGAAACTTATGCTAAAAAGCAGGGTTTTACGCCTTATGCGTGACTTTATGGCAGATGAGGGATTTTTAGAGATAGAGACTCCTATTATGTGTAACTCTACTCCTGAGGGCAGCGAGAGATTATCTTGTGCCAAAGCCGTGTAAATCAGGGTTCTTTTTACGCCCTTCCACAGTCACCACAGGTGCTTAAACAGCTTCTCATCTTTCAGGCTTTGACAGATATTTTCAGATAGCAAGATGCTTTAGAGATGAGGACCTAAGAGCAGACAGACAGCCTGAATTTACTCAGGCAGACATAGGAGCTTTCTTTTGTGGATGTGGATGATGTGCTTGATGTAAATGAGCGTCTTATAAAGCATATTATGAAGGAAACAAAGGGAATAGACATAGAGCTTCCTCTTCCTAGGATGAAGTGGAAGGATGCAATGAATGACTACGGCTCAGATAAGCCTGATACCAGATTTGAGATGAAGCTTTGTAGATGTATCAGAGGTAGTAAAGGGGCTGTGGCTTTTGGAGTATTTACTTCAGCTCTTGAAATGAAAAACGGAAGTGTAAGAGGTATCAATGTAAAGGGACAGGCAGGTATGCCTCGTAAGAAAGATTGATGCACTTTGAGACAAGGCTAAGGGTTTTGGAGCCAAGGGACTTAGCCTATCTCGCAGTAAAATGAAGACGGCACTTATAAGTCCTCTTTCTCAAAGTTTATGACAGAAGAAGAGCTTGATAAGCTTGTTCAGGCTATGAAGGGTGAAAAGGGAGATTTACTTCTTTTTGCAGCTGACAAAACTTCCCTTGTATGGAATATCTTAGGTGCACTCAGACTTGACCCTTGGAGAAGAGCTTGGACTTATAGATAAGAGTAAGTTTAACTTCCTTTGGATAGTGGAATTCCTCTTCTAGCTGGAATGAGGATGAAAACAGGTTTCAGGCTGAGCATCATCCTTTACTGCTCCTATGGAAGAAGACTGGATAAATGCTGACAAGGATCCGGGAAGCAGGGCTAAAGCTTATGATATAGTATTAAACGGCTATGAACTTGGTGGCGGCTCTGTAAGAATATATCAGGATGAGTGTTCAGGAGAAGATGTTTGAACTCCTTGGATTTACCAAGGAAGAGGCACATAACAGATTCGGCTTCCTCCCTGATGCCTTCAGGGTACAGGTGCCTCCTCACGCAGGACTTGCTTACAGGAGTAGACAGATTTGTAATGCTTCTTGCAGGAGCTGAGAATATAAGAGAGGTTATTGCCTTCCCTAAGAATAAGGATACAATGGATCTTATGCTTGGTTCACCGGGCAGGGTTGATACAAAGCAGCTTGATGAACTAGGAATTACAGTTAAAGCTAAAGAAGATTAGTTATAAATATATCATATTTTAAGATTGTAGATTGATTATAAGGCTAAATAGGATATTTAGTTAATAATAGTGGTAAATAAATGGTATATAGGTTATAAAGGCTGTGTAAGTGTCTATAGCCTATACCGGTTTTTAAGAAAATTTACCAGTGCTTTACATAAAATGAATATATTGAAGATAGCACTGTAGCCTAATATCATTATATTAAGGTCATTTGAGGGACAGAGATATAAGCAGCGTAAGTTATTGCAGAAAATTAAGGAGAAAGCTATGAAGGTAGAAATAAGTGATTTTGGGAAAGCAAAAGATGGATCAGTAGTGAAATGTTATTCTCTTAGCAATGAGAGGAATGAAGAGTAACTCTCTTAAATCTTGGCGCTATAGTAAAAGATATAATTGTACCTGATAAAACAGGTAAGTCTATAGATGTAAACTTAGGCTACGATAATGTGGAAGGGTATTATGATAATGCCGAGGCTCTGGGTAGCTTTGTAGGAAGAAACGCAAACAGAATAGGCGGAGCTAAGGTAATTATAGACGGAATTACTTATGAACTTGAAAAATGACGGAGAGAATAATCTTCACAGCGGAAGTGACCGCTCTCACTATATGCTTTTTGATGCTGAAGTCCTTGAGGATGAGTATGCCATAAGAGTTAGATTTATGCGTACATTTAAGGATATGGAACAGGGATTCCCGGGTAAGGCAGAACTAAGCGTAACCTATACACTTACAGAGGATAATGAACTATATTAGAATACAGGGGGTATCTGATAAGGATACTGTTATTAATCCTACCAACCACAGCTACTTTAATTTAGATGGGGAGGAGACATCCTTAGCCATAAACTCTGTAAATGCGGATAAGTTTACAGCTATAGGAGAGGATATGATTCCAACAGGGGAACTTGTGGAAGCAGAAGGTACTCTATGGACTTTAGAAAAGCAAAATAGTAGAAGAGGAATTGATTCAGATTATCACTACATTAAGATAGCAAGAGGCTATGACCATAACTTTGCCTTAAATAATACTCTCGGTGAGATAGAAAAAGGCAGCCGAGTTTTCATCTGATCAAAAGTGGAATATCAATGGAAGTTATGACGGATTTGCCGGGATGCAGGTATATACAGCTAATTTCCTTGAGAATAAGAAAGGAAAAAGGGGTGTAATATACGGACGAGAGGTCAGGCTGCTGCTTTGAAACCCAGTATTTTCAAATACATGCAACGAAAAGAAGTTTAAATCAAGTATAATAGGTGCAGGAGAAGGTATATAAGCACAACAGTGTTTAAGTTTAATACTAACCAATAGTTGAGGCTAAAAATAAACCGGTAGGCCATATGCCTGCCAGGTTTTGTGTTACAGAGAAAAGTTGTTTGTTTTAAGTCTCTTGATATCATCTTTATCAATTAAAAAGGTTTTTAGTATAGAGGTCATTTTCCTTAAGCGGTTTAGTACTAAAGAGCATCTTAAATGAAAGAGGGTAATGTGGACGGAATGAAACTCCGGAGAAAACTGCCCCATTTTAGTTTTCGGTCGGAGTGAAATTTTCAAGTATTTTTAAGTACGGAGGTATTTAAAGAGTTATTTTCACATCCAAAAGTAAAGATAGAACTTTTTGCTGCTGAAAAAAAGGCGGAATAATAATATCATTTTACAATATAGAACAAAAAGATGTAGAAAGCTAAATTTGTATTAAAAAGAAATACAAAAATAAAAAGATGGGAGAAAGGAAATATGAAAAACCGGTTATTGGAATATCTGGAAGTTTGATAATTGATGACTCTGGAAGTTTTGCAGGCTATAAGAGGTCTTATGTAAACAATGATTACATTCTCTCTGTGATTAGGAATGGAGGATACCATTTATCATCCCATTCAATGAGAATGAAGAAGTGATTAAGGCACAGATGGAAATGATTGACGGACTCCTGCTTTCCGGTGGACAAGATGTAGCACCTAGAATTATGGAGAAGAGCCAACCCCAAAAACTTGGAGATATTTTTCCGGAGAGAGACGATTTTTGAATATGCTCTTCTAAAGTCGGCACTTGAGGCAAAGAAACCTGTTCTGGGTATCTGTAGAGGTTCACAGATAATCAACACATATTTTAATGGCAGCCTGTATCAGGACTTAAGCTATATTGGAAAAAGATGTTCTAAAAGCACAATCAGGTTAATTCTCCTTCAATGGTAACACATTCCGTTACAATTGATAAGAGTTCAAAACTCTTTGACATATTTGGTGAGGAGAAAATTAGAGTAAATTCCTTCCACCATCAGGCAGTGAAAAAGGTTGGAGAGGGGCTTGTCAGAGGCAGCTAAAGCTCGGATGGCATTGTAGAAGCCATTGAAAAGACAGATTATCCTTTCTTGGTTTGCAGTACAGTAGCATCCTGAGATGTTACAGAACTCCAGTAGATATGATGAATAAATTATTTTTAAGATTCATAAAGGAGGCTTCAAATGAATAAAAATGAAGTTTTGGTCAACAGTATTCTTAACTATTAACTCGATTATAGGTACAGGTATCTTCCTATCTCCTGGTGGAGTTACCAAACAGGCAGGGAGCATGGCTCCGTTTATCTATCTCGTGCAGCGGCCTTTGCGGCAGTCCTTGCTGTAACCTTTGCGGCAGCCAGTAAATATGTAGTTAAAAATGGAGCTGCTTATTCTTATGCTAAAGCAGCCTTTTGGAACAAATGTAGGCATGTTCATTGGCGTAACCAGATATGTATCCGCCAGCATAGCCTGGGGAGTAATGGCTACCGGTGTAGTAAAAATGCTCTTCAATAGCCGGTATGGATCATCAAAAAGTATGGTCAATATAACAGTTGGATTTTTAGTGCTTATGCTGGTTTTTATTTATTATAAATGTAAAAGGTACAGAGTTCTTAACTCTTATCAGTGATCTTTCAACAGCAGGTAAGATGGCGGCTCTTGTAATTACCATAATTGCCGGTGTTGTTATTATAATTAGTGACAGGTGAAAAATCATTTTGGCAGATGTAGATATGCTTAAGAATGCAGATGGAAGCAATCTTATACCTGAAATGGATGCAACCGCATTTGTAACAGCTGTTATTTCAGCCTTCTATGCATTCACAGGTTTTGAAAGTGTAGCATCCGGTGCCAGTGATATGGAAAATCCTGAGAAAAACCTGCAAAGACTGTCCAGCTTGCTGCATAGGTATAATTGCAGCAATTTACTTTGGTATAGTTCTTGTAGCAATGATGATAAATTCAAATGCACTTGTTTTATCAGATGAGGTTGTTGTTCTTGCTTCGGTATTTACCAATAAGATAATTAGAGGAATAATTATTATAGGAGCCCTTGTTTCTATGTTTGGTATCAATGTAGCATCTTCTTTCCATGCTCCGAGAGTATGCGAGGCTATGGCTAAGGACGGCATTTTGCCTGATTTTCTTGGGAAACGCAATGCTAATGACATACCGCTTAATGCCTTCATACTTACAGCTCTCCTTGCAATAGTTGTACCTATGTCCTTTATGTATGATATGCAGGGAATAATGATAATCAGCTCAATAGCAAGATTTGCCCAGTTTATCATAGTGCCTTTTGGGTGTAATAATGTTCTTTACCGGTAAGCAGAAGGAAAATATTATCATGCTAAGAAAAACTTTATTACTGATGTAATTTTACCAATAATTTCAGTTGCACTTACAGTACTTCTTCTCTATGTTTAACTGGAAGGGGCAGTTTTCAGTTGCTGATGCAGATGGAGTATTGCATCTTAACTGGTACGCTATTACAGCTATGATAATAGGTTATGTTATTCTTCCTATAGTGGCTTTTGTCCGTTTGAATACAAAAGAATGACTAAGACTTGGAGGTAATGATGATGAAGGGAATAAATACAAAAGATGCTGCATAAGCTATCCTGTAATAGATGGATACACCGGTGCTGCATCCATACCTAAGTACCAAACATCTACATTTGACCAGAAGAGCTGCTATGTAGATGGTAAGAAATACAGATTATTCAAGATTTGGAAACCCTACGGTTATGGCTCTTGAAAGTGCAGTGGCTAAACTTGAAGGTGCAAAAAGCATGGACTTGTGTATTCATCGGGAATGGCAGCCATCAGTAATGTACTTATGCTGGCAGGCAGAGCAGGCTGACCATGTAATCTTCCCAAGTGAAGTATATGGCGGTACATTCCAGTTTGCAACTGAGGTTATGCCAAGGAGGCTCAATATGAGGTTTCCTTCCTTGATTACGATAACTTGGAATTAGTTGAAAGCAGTATTAAGGAAAATACCAGATATCTCTACATAGAGACTCCTTCTAATCCTCTCCTTAAAGTTTCTGATATTAGAAAGCTTGTGAGATAGCAAAGAGACATAAACTGATTACAATAGCAGATAATACTTTTATGACGCCTTTTTATCAGCGTCCTCTTGAACTTGGTGTAGATATAGTTGCTGAGAGCATGATCCAAAGTTCATTAATGGGCTACAGCGATGTTGTGGCAGGTATGATAGCGACCAACAGTGATGAATACATAGGCTGTCTGGGACTTTTCCAGAAAAACTTTTGAGCCATAATGGGAGTTGAAGATGCCTAGCTTGTACTTCGTGGAATGAAGACCATGGGACTTCGTATGGAGAAGTCTGTGGCTAATGCAGCCGCTATATCAGAATTCCTTGCAAAGCGAAGAAGATTAAGACAGTTTATTATCCGGGAATACCATCCTGTAGGTATTATAAAATACATATGAGTCAGGCAGCTTCGGTGGTGCAGTATTATCTTTCAAGTTCCATACCAAGGAGGATATGGATAAGTTGTTGAGGAAAAATAAAGATACCTATTTACGCAGTAAGCCTTGGAGGTGTTGAGTCTATTATTTCACACCTGCAACTATGTCACATAAATGTATGTCAAAGGAAGACAGGCTTAAGTATGGAGTGACAGATGAAATTTTGAGGCTGCTCATCGTGTATTGAGGATATTGAGGACTTAATAGAGGTTGGGTCAGGCTTTGGCTGATTAAGAACTTTGATTTACGCAAAATTTATTTTTAGTAAAAATGATTATTTCCGCATTTTCTTTTAGGAGAAAAATGCGGAAATTCTAAAAGTATCTTGACAATTAGTATATACAAGTATATACTTTAAAAATAAGATGATTAAACTGATGAAAAATTAAACTGATGAAAAATTAAACTGATGAAAAATTAAACTGATGAAAAATTAAACTGATGAAAAATTAAACTGATGAAAAATTAAACTGATGAAAAATGGAAAATAAAGATATGAAAATTTTTGGAAAACAAATGTAAATGTGGTAAAGTGGGGTAATGGTAATGGGATACGCATTCCTAGATCATATTTAACAAAATTAGGTATTAGAAAATGAAACAATTAGAAATTAGTTTGCTTGAAAATGGTATTAGTATTAAGATTATTTAGTAAACAGACTGGAAAATTTTTTACGGTAAACATATATAGAAGATATTTATGTGAGATCTGAAAGAAATTGAAGAGGTTCCAGTCGGAGAGAAGTATGGTAAAAGAGCTGAAATTTGGAGACATAATAGCAAAGCTCAATTTCACGCCACAGTCAGAGACATGAACAGGCAGGAAGGAGACCTGCTCTTGTGGTCAGCAATGATATCTTAAACTCTCATAGCAATATGGTTATGGTTTGCCCGATTACAACAAAAATAAAGCCACATCCATTTCACATTTCGCTTGGGGGACAGCCACTCAGATAAAAAGGTGAGATACTTTGTGAACAGGTTAAAATGCTTGATGTAATAGCAAGAAACTATGAGTTTATAGAAAAATGTGATGGAGAAATAGCAGAAGAAGCAAGAAGGCTGATAATTAGTTTTCTGGAAACAGAATAAGATAACAGCTGCCGGTACCGTAATCAAATCCACGATACCGGCAGTTTTATCATTTTAAATTCCTGCTTAAAATTATCACTATTAAGTACTCAACCAGACCATAAACACTTGAAATAAGACTTACCATAATACAGCCCCAAAAAGATTTATGCTGGTAATGTTCATTGGAAACAATGAAAAATGACACAAAAAGTAAGCAAAACACCAGTAGGAATGGAAATGCCTAAAAAGGGTAAGAATATCATCCAAAGTCCGCCTTCCCGATATGATTATAGCACTAAGTTTATAAAAAGAAATATAATAAAAGTAGGCGCATCTAAAAATCCCATAACTATATTACTTAAGCTGATTTTTGACATAACTGCAGATTAAAATTAAAGCAAGATAAATAACGCAAGCCCTGCAAATAATTTTGCAAAAATTTTTCCTGGAAATATCATTTTTCACGAATAATATCAACAAAATTAGTTTCAGCCTTTTTCCAGGTAGACATCTTCTGTAAGATATTCCCCTGACAGAAGCTCATTAACTTTAATATTAAGAGCATCACATAGAGCTTCATAATAAGAAATATCCGGAAGACTTTTTCCTGTTTCCCATTTTGAGATAGTTTTATCACTTACTCCTATCTTGTCTGCAAGTTCTTTTTGTGTAAATCCTGTTTTGGTTCTTGCTGTAGCGATAAATTTGCTGATTTTTCAGTATCCATATTGTATCTCCTAAATTTTTAATATACCTATTATAATACAGCAGGAAAGACAGGGACAACCTACAATTTGTAGAAAGGTTCTACAATAAGGAGAATAACTAAAAAGGTATATGCAAAATGTAGCATATACCTTTTAATTAGATTATATTTAATTTTATTCAATTCTATTTTTGTTCCGTAGATTCTATCTCCGGCATCTCCAAGTCCCGGAAGGATGTAGCCGTTTTCGTTAAGCTGTCTGTCTACAGCGCCTATATAAATATCAATATCAGGATGAGCTTCTTCTAAAAGCTTTAACACCCTCAGGAGCAGCTATAAGGCAGAGGAAACGGATGCTCTTGATGCCTCTTGCCTTAAGACGGTTGATAGCTGCAATGGCAGAACCGCCCGTTGCAAGCATAGGGTCTACTACAAATATATCTCTTTCATCAGCATCTTTAGGAAGCTTGCAGAAATATTCAACAGGTTCTAAAGTTTCTTCATTACGATACATCTAATATGCCCTACCTGGCATTAGGTATGAGATTAAGAATCCGTCAGCTCATATGAAGTCCTGCACGCAGAATAGGTACTATACAAAGCTTTTTGCCTGCTATTTCCTTAACTGTTGTTGTTTCTAATGGAGTTTCTATTTCTTTATCAGCAAGATGAAGTTCTCTGGTTGCTTCATAACAAATAAGCATTGCTATTTCTGAAACTAAATCACGAAACTCTTTTGTTGTAGTATCCTTAACACGCATAATACCAATCTTGTGCTGAATTAATGGATGATCCATTACTGTTACTTTTGACATAATATCCTCCTGAATATGCTGAATAAAAACTATAAATGTTCAAATAGATTTTTAATTCAATGTTCGGATAAATACAAGGATATAAGAAAAATAAATAAAAATGTTATTTGAAAAAGTAAATTCCATATTAGTATGGATTTTACTTTTTCCATACACCACATCTTTAACTATGGACTTTACTGATTCCATGATTAAAATATATATTGGGTTAGATTCATCAGGTTAGGTTTTTATATACAAACTGAAAGGAATATTTTAATTATGGGAAAACATTCATCTTTCTTTTAAGCCAGCGTTCTGACATAGAAATCATCTTTCTAAAAAGTGAGCTTTTAATAAGATTGCTTTGGCTATAGGAAAAGACAACACAACTGTTTCAAAAGAAATACATAATTACTGAACAGACAGGCTCATGCTTAGCAGGTCTTTTTAATGACTGTCTGCATTCAGTGGACAGATCATATAGATTTGTATGCAGTCACTGCCTTAACAAAAAACAGAACATGCACGGAAGCTGCGGGAAATGCATATCACTGTGTGATGATTATGTCAGACATATCTGCCCTAAACTTCTTAATCCACCTTATGTATGTAACGGATGCCCTGACAGAAACAGGTGCCGCCTTGAAAAAAGATTTTACAAGGCAAAGGAAGCTGAGGCAAGATATAGAAAATCACTGTCTGAATCAAGAACAGGGTTTAACCTTACAGAAAACGAAAGGGAATATATAGACGGCATTGTAAGTCCACTCCCTGTTAAAGGGCAATCCATAAGACATATAACAATCAACCATTCTGATGAAATCTATGGTTTCCGACAGGACTCTCATAAATATATAAACAACAGTCTGTTTTTGCCAGAAACATTGACATGCCACGCACTATAAGAATGCGTCCGAGAAAAAATAAAAGCAAATCTTTGAAAGTGGATAAAGAGTGCAGGAAGGGAAGGACTTATGAGGACTTCCTGAAGTTTCATTGAAGAAAACCCGATTCAGTCGTATGTGAAGGCGACAGTGTAGAAGGGGTAAAGGGCGGGAAAATACTTCTCACTCTCTTCTTTGTACAGCAGAACCTGCAACTTGCTTTTTCTGAGGAAACTACAATGACTCACATTCTGTTACGGAGATATTTGAAAGGCTGTATATTGAACTGGAGACCTGATATTTTCGGAAAATATTTGATGTGCTGCTGTTAGACAACGGAAGTGAATTTTCAAATCCGCAGGCACTGGAGTTTGATGCACGAAACAGGAGACTTAGGGTATTTACTGCGACCCTTCTTCACCTTACCAGAAGGGCGGCTGTGAAAAACAACTATGAAATGATAGAAGGATAATACCGAAGGGTGTGGATTTTAGTAATTACACACAGGAAGACATAAACCTGATGATGAGCCACATCAATTCATATTCAAGGGCGAAGCTCGGAAACAAAAAGCTCTTTATGATATTTTTGCATTTCAATACGGCAAAAATATTAAAGAGCTTAGGTATTCAAAATTTCACCGGATGAAATTACCTAACCCTCAAGCTCTTAGGCAAATAAAAAGGAACTCACCGGTTAAAAGATGAACTTCTAGCCCATATATAAAGGGTGGATTTACTTATTCCCAGTTTTGGAAAGTAACTGACTCCTGTTTGCTATGAAAAATTAGGTCATCAGTTCTTCCTGTAAGGCTGATTATAGCATTTTTTCAGATAATGTATACATCTAGCTCTTAATTTATGTAAAATTTGTAAAAGTAATTTCCATACCGTATCTAAAATAAAAATTAAACCTTAGGTGTGGAAGTTACTTTTGCAATTCCAATAAATAAAAAAGGTGTATGCCGGGCATACACTTTTTGCTGCATATCGGACTATAAGCTAAAACTGTATTATTTATTGCCTGATGAACTTGAACTGCTTGTTGTAGAAGAGGTTGTGCTGCCTGTAGTTGAAGCATTTGTGCTGCTTGTTGCAGCAAGTTTTGCTTCCCTGTTGTAGAAGTATTTGCGCTGCCTGTGGTTGAAGCACTCTTATTTGTTGAAGCAGGAGTACTTGTAGCACTTGTTGCTGTATCTTTCTTTCCACATCCGGTTACAAGCCCTGCTGTACCAACAGCAAGTACAAGACTGCTAGCTAAAAACTAATTTTTTGTCTTTTCATTTTTAATCTCCTTTTTCGTTTTTGTAATTTGCTTTTAAAAATTACAGTTATAATAAATAGCACTATGAGATTAAAAAGTCAATAAAACAGATAAAAATACACAGATAGTTCACAAATAAGTGCCATAAGGATTAATCACCTAATGTACAAAAATATATAAATCCAACTTGTTTACATTATAGCCTGCAGCTATCTTACAACACGATATAGCAGGATGAAATTTGGATTATATTATAAAAATAAGGCTATCTGTAAAGAAATGACTGCTTTACAGATAGTCTTATTCTATAAGATTACTGATTCTTTGACAAATTCAGAAATTATATTACTGAACAGGCTTAAGAGCTCCATCAATTTCAGAAAGAGCCTTTGCTCCACCTTCTACTGTAAAGATTTTGCTCTTGTCAATGCCTGTTTTCAATTAAAAATCTTTGTAGTCTTTTCGGCACCTCTTTTTACCTGAGTTGCATATAATATAGATATTTTTTTGCCATCGTTTAGGTGGGCGGTTGCATAATCCTTCATTGCTGATTCAAGAGATGTATCCTCAGAGTGGGAAGATTGGCTGCCATTCAGATCCTTCAACAGTACCTTTTTATAGTTTTTCTTCTTCTCTAACATCAAGGACATAGGCATCTTTAACTTTTAATACATCCTCAGCTGAAATATACTGATAATCAATTGCCTGTGAAGTATTGCTTGCAGTGGATGCTGCAGTAGTACCAGCTGTTTCATCAGCCTTTTTCTCACAGCCTGTTACAAAGCCTGTTTGTTCCAGAGTAAGTGTAAGTGCTGCTGCTAAAGCGATAATTCTTGTTTTTCATTGCAAAACTCCTTTTTTTATTTTATTATATAATCTAACAATAAGTATAAAGTAACATAAATAACAAAGAAAGTCAAATAGAAATACTAAATGGTATGGATATTTATAGACTATATAAAGAGCAGAATTATTCAATAATTATATTTAAAAAGAGTTGAAAATATTTACAGTAATTTCAGGTATACTATACAATAAATTTATAGAGACAAACAATGTTAAAAATATAACATTGTACTTATAAAAAGTACAATATATGCAGATTTGGAGTGTTTTCATGTACTAAAAGATAAACATTATCAAAAATTAGTTGACTTTTAGATTGTGCGTAATTTATATTGTATTTTAAGATGTAAAACAATAATTAACAAAACTTATTTGATTAAGTGGAAAAGAGGCTGATAATGAGAGAAGAATGGACGGGTTTCAAAACTAAGGTATTTGGGAGAAAGAAATCAATGTTCGTGATTTCATTCAGAGAAACTACACCCCATACGAAGGAGATGATGCCTTCCTTGCAGGTCCTACTAAGAGAACTGAAGAACTTTGGGCACAGGTAATGGACCTTACAATGAAGGAGCGTGCTAAAGGCGGTGTGCTGGATATGGATACAAGATTGTATCTACAATCACTTCACATGGACCGGCATATCTGGATAAAGAGAAGGAGACAATAGTAGGTTTCCAGACAGATGTACCTTTTAAGCGTTCTCTTCAGGTTAACGGCGAGTCTTAAAATGGCTATAAAGGCTTGTGAGAGTAATGGATACGAGGTAGACCCCTCAGATAGTGGAGTTTTATTCTAAATATAGAAAGACACATAATGATGGAGTTTTTGATGCTTATACACCGGAAATGAGAGCCTGCCGCAGCAGCCACATCATCACAGGGCTTCCTGATGCTTTACGGCAGAGGACGATATAATAGGCGATTATAGAAGGGTTGCTCTTTATGGCGTAGACAGGCTTATAGAAGAGAAGAAGAAAGAAAAAGAGACAACCAGAACTACCATGTATTCTAACATAACAAGGCTTCGTGAGGAACTTTCAGAGCAGATTAAGGCTCTTAATGAACTTAAGGAACTGGGTAAGATATATGGATTCGATATCCAGAACCTGCCCACGATACTAAGGAAGCTGTACAGTGGCTCTACCTTGCTTACCTCGCAGCAGTTAAAGAGCAAAACGGTGCAGCGATGAGTCTTGGTCGTACCTCTACCTTCCTTGATATCTATGCAGAGAGAGACCTTAAGGCAGGTAAATATACTGAGGAAGAGATTCAGGAATTTATAGACCACTTTGTAATGAAGCTTCGCTGCGTTAAATTTGCCAGAACCCCTGACTATAATGAAATCTTCTCAGGAGACCCTACTTGGGTAACAGGAGTCAATTGCAGGTATGGGCATAGATGGAAGAACAATGGTTACAAAGATGAGTTTCAGATATCTCCACACTCTTTTCAAACCTTGGAACCTCACCTGAGCCAAACCTCACAGTACTTTGGTCAGTAAGGCTTCCTGAGAACTTCAGAGAGATTCTGTGCCAAGACCTCAATTCAGTCATCTTCAATCCAGTATGAGAATGATGACCTTATGAGGGTAACTCTATGGTGATGACTATGCAATTGCATGCTGCGTATCTTCTATGAGACTTGGTAAGGAAATGCAGTTCTTTGGAGCAAGAGCAAACCTTGCAAAGTGCCTCCTTTTATGCAATAAACGGTGGTGCTGATGAGGTCAGCGATAGCAGGTTGGACCTAAATTCCGTCCTATCACAGGTGATTATCTTGAATATGAAGAGGTTTTGGGAGAAGTTCAATGACTATGATGGAATGGCTTGCAGGAGTATATGTAAACTCTCTAACATCATTCACTATATGCACGATAAGTACTGTTATGAGAGAATTCAGATGGCTCTATGATGACAAGAATGTACATAGATGGTTTGCAACCGGTATTGCAGGACTTTCAGTTGTTGCAGATTCACTTTCTGCTATCAAGTATGCTAAGGTTAAGGTTATCCGTAATGAGGCAGGACTTGCAGTTGATTATCAGGTAGAGGGGACTTCCCTAAATATGGTAATGATGATGACAGAGTAGATAATATTGCCTATGATGTAGTTGACATTTTTATGGGCTACATCAAGAGAAACCATACCTATCGTGACAGTGTGCCTACAACTTCTATACTTACAATTACATCAAATGTAGTTTATGGCCGTGCAACAGGCTCAACACCTGACGGACGTAAGAAGGGAGAGGCTTTCGCACCTGGTGCGAACTTAATGCACAGAGCGTGATACCCACGGAGCTATGGCAAGTCTTAGTTCAGTAAGTAAGCTTCCGTTTAGGATGCTCAGGATGGTATTTCAAATACCTTTTCCATCATCCCTGACGCACTTGGCAAGGGTGATAAGGTCTTCTTTGGAGATTCAATTGAATTTGATAACAAGTTCTCTTGTGCTTTGTGAAGAGCCTAATGTTATTGTTCCAGAGGGAGAATAAAGAAATCTATCAGGTATTTATACCTGTTGATGAATAAAAGAACAACAAACTAATTAGATAAGAGTCTGTAAAAACAGACAAATTTGAAAGGAGAATTATTATGGCAGTTAGTGAAGCTCAGATTGATAACCTTGTAAACCTTATTGATGGTTATGCAGAAAAAGGTGGACACCACCTCAATGTTAATGTATTCACAAAGGATACCTTACTTGACGCTCAGGCACATCACTGAGAAATATCCACAGCTTACAGTTCGTGTATCAGGCTATGCAGTAAACTTTGTAAAGCTTACAAAAGAGCAGCAGGATGAAGATTATTTCAAGAACTTTCCATGAAGGTGTATAAGTATAATAAAAATTAGGTAAAAATCTAAGGCTGTCGCATTAAAATATTTTGGTGTGACAGCCATTTTTACATCAAAAATATTTACGGAATACTTTATTTTATTGTATAATGTAGATTAATAACCTATGTGATGATAATTTGTTTTGTTGGAGAAAAAGTATGGAAAATGAAGTGATTAAGGGCAGGGTACATTCTATAGAAACCTTTGGTACTGTGGACGGGCCAGGAACAAGGTATGTGATTTTTTGAAGGATGTCCAATGAGGTGTAAGTATTGTCATAACCCCTGATACCTGGGAATTTTCCAGGTGGTATGGAAATGACCTTGGATGAAATATTCTGCAGGTTACTATTCTAAAAAGAGAATTTTACAGAAAAGGGTGGTATATACCTGCAGCGGCGGTGAACCGCTTGGACAACTAAAGTTTGTAACTGCTTTATTTAAGAGGGCTAAAGATGAGGGATACATACCTGCCTTGACACTTCGGGTATATATTATCCTCTAAAGCCTGTTAACAATGGAAAAACTGAGGAAGAATATCTAAATAGTGGAGCTTATAAGGCTATGCAAAAAAGACTGGCTGAATTTGAAGAACTTTTAAGGTAACGGACCTGGTTCTCTTAGACATAAAAACACTCTAATCCTGATGGGCATAAAGGAACTTACTGCCAATTCCATAGAACCGGTTATGGCTTTTGCAAGGGCTCTTGAAGAACACAAAATCCCTATTTCAATAAGACATATTGTTGTTCCGGGAATTACCTTACTAAAAAGGAACTTCGTGGTGTAGGTGAAATAATGGCGGGCTTTCCAATGTAGTAGGGGCTTGAAGTTCTTCCTACCACACAATGGGAGTGAATAAATACAAAAGAACTTGGGATGGAATATCCTTTGGAAGGAGTTCCAAGTTTAACTAAGGAAGAGGCTGCGGCTGCAAAGAGTATCATTTTTACAGGCAATGCAGGGAAAAAAATAAAAATGATGGCAGGGATTAATCCGCAGCCATCATCACTTTATGCTCAATTATCTGTACTCACCGTGTGATTTAGAATTATATCGGGGAATACATCATTTAGGCTTCCTTAAATCTATCCTTATACTTCCTTGTAACTATGAAGTAACAGGTCAAATGGCTTAAAAATGTAATAGTCCAAGTCACCGGATATGAAATGAATAATATGTCAAGTGTCCTAAACTGTACAAACACAGTGTATATCCAGACTATCCCTAAGACCGCAGGCTCAATTAGTGAAACTATCATAGGCAGGATGGAATAGCCTATACTCACGCATAGCACCTACCATTACATCCATTAGCCCGCATAAGAAGTACATTGTGGATATGATGGAGAGCCCTGATAAGTCCGTAACTAATTACTTCAGGCTCGTTATTGTAAGCAGAAAGCAGGCATTTTCCAAAAAAATAAGCCGAATTACCAAGCAAAAGTCCTGTTATCGCAACGATTACCAGGCAGTTAATTAGTACCATCTTTATACGCTTAAAGTTACCTGCACCCAAAGTTCTGGCTGGTAAAACTTATACAGGTCTAGTGAAGGGAATTCATTGATACATAGACAAAACCCTCTATATTGCTGGCAGCGTATTCCCAGCCATAACAGTCGAACCAAAGGAGTTGACGGAAGACTGATGAGTACATTTGAAATTGAGAAGATACAGCCCTGAAGTCCTGCAGGAAGCCCTATTTTCATAATATCAATACATTTCTCCAGGTTAATCCTAATCTTATTAAGATAGAGCTTTATTGCTCCGGTTTCGTGCTTTAAGCAGAGCAGTATGAGGGCACAGGAAACACCCTCTGAGATAACGGTTGCAATGGCAACACCGGCTACGCCCTAAGCTAAATACAGTGACCAGAAAAATATTGAGGAAGAGATTTATAATACCCGCTATAGTCAGGTAATACAGAGGACGCTTAGTATCCCTATAGCCCTCAGTACTAGCAGCTCCAAAATTAAGGATGAGATTAGCGGCATCTCCTAAAAATAAAATCCGCATATAAATTGTGGATTGGTCGATAACATCTTCGGGAGTAGCCATCATTTCAAGCAAGGGACGGGTAGCCGCAATCCCTATTATGAGAAGGATGAGTCCGCCAATCACTCCAAGTGCTATATAGAGGTATGTACTGTTTCTGAAACAGACTTATCATCCCTTGCTCCCTGATATCTTGCACAAGTACATTTTGTACCTATGGATAGTCCCATAAAGAGGCTCACAAAGCAAATTGATGAGTGAGCTCTAGAGCCTACAGCTGCAAGAGCAGTCTTTCCTGTAAAATCTTCTACGACTATGACATCGGCAGTGTTAAAAAGCAGCTGGAGCATAGCAGTGAGCATAGACAGGTATGGTGAACCTGATTATTTTTGGATGTAAGAGGCCCCTCTGTCATAGTCCATTCTATAAGATTTTTAATATGTTTTTCAGTCATATTCTCTCCTGTAAGTCTAACAATATTGAAAATAAGTGATGGGTAATAAAATGATAGTACAGTGGGGCTGTAATGTCAAAGGTTAGTTATTGATTGTTATCTGTGTTGTTATATACTTAGGGCTAAATACATTTTACAAGGAGGCAGGTATGGAATTTGAAGAAAAAGGAAGGCGGATAGACTGCCGATAGACTTGATTCTCGGTGTGTCTGAACTTTTTCAAAGCAGGATAATGAAGTCATTAAAAATGTAAATGCTCCTATTGAAGTTTATGATATATCAAGAGGAGGCATAGGCTTTCATAGTGAAAGTGACTTGCCACTTGATTACTATTTTAATGCAAGAATACAGGTAACAGATGATTTGCATTCCGCATTTTACTGTGTAGTAAAAATAGTAAGAAGGTCACAAATTGACGATAAAATGTTTGCCTATGGCTGTGAATTCGTAGGTTTTTCCGCCTGTACTTAACTATATCTTTGATGATTTTGAAGAAAAAGATAGCTAAGAAGATGGGAAAGTAGCTGGCAGAATAAAAATATCTGCAATGTTTTAACTGCCGATATAAGTATAAATATTATCTATAAATGCACTGGCTATGTAAAATTACAATATATAAGTAAGTCAATGTGGAATGCTGTAGGTAGAACGATTAAAAACATTAGAATAGCTGTTAAAAATAGTGAGATTACCTTATCTGCGGCTGTGCTTAAAAATACAGGCAGGTCTTATTTGAGGATAGTTAAAAAGAACAATGGCAAATCTGTTAAAAAGTTTATTAAAAATAAAAAGTATGCAAGCTTTAAGATGGCATACGGAAGCAGGTTTTATGATGTAAAAACTTGTTGTAACTCTGATAGTTTATCATTATTCACGAAAAACCTTGCAGGATTAGAGGCCTGTGGAGTGAATTATTGGTGTTAAATGAGATTAAATAGCAAAGAGCCGGCATAGGAAAATCTAAGCCGGTTCTTTATGTGATAGTATATCAAAATTCCTGTGGTATCAAAGCATTATGCTCTCACATCAAAGGTGTATCTGCTGAAATTATTGCTAATGGTTTCTGATGGAAGAAAAATCATTAATCGGATTAAATTTACCGGATAAAAAGTTTTTCTCTTCTTCCTTGTCTGGAAGTTTTTACGACTTCACTGGGATTGAACCCCTGCTTGGACATGGCTGTATCAAGTTCAGGGAGGTGCTTTGCAATAAGCCTTCCGGAGTCTTCGTCATTTTAAAGAAAAACCTTGTGCAGAAACCTGACCGTCACTTAACTCAATTCTATATTCATCCCACCGAGATTTTCCATATCAAGATGGAGTAAACAGGAGATTCCGTCTCCATTAGAAGTTCTTTTTCCTATGTTTATCTGAGTACACATATAAATCTCCGGTTGCAGTCTGCCCGGTCATTCTTATCGAGCAATTCCACAAAGTTATACATATGATTCATATCATTCATAAAAATTCATATTTTGTTTGGTCTGTCCTAAGTCGGTAGAAAGCTTATTAGCAGCAGAACCGGAGTACTGTCAGCAGAGATTTTTAACTTATCTATCTGCTCGTCCATTCTTTTATATAGACTTACTACAGCATCTTTTTCAGTAAGTTCTTCAGCAGAAAGAGTCCAATCAGTATTTATTAGCATCTTAAGAGTCTTATGAAAGTCATCAGACTTAAGCAGAGCCTGTTTTATTTCGGGAGATAAATTATTATTGGCCAAGAGCTTTTGTATATGTGTGCAGTCATTAGGGAGGCACTTTCGGGCAAAAAGTTCCTTTAACGCTTCACTTGGCATGGTAAACTCTCTGCCGAGTACTTCGGTGGCTTGTTTCATCATAGGAGTAAGTTTTGCCTCGCTCTGCATCAGGCAGGGTTTTCAATAATTCCGTAAGGTCTGAAACCCATCTTGCCCTTTATCAAATTTTGAAGTTTGGCCACATCTACTTCGGTGTCAGCAGTTTCAAATAAGGTGAATATTTCAAGCCTCTGTTCATCATTTAGGATGAAAGAAATGGGAGGTATCTTCGGTTAGTACTGCATTTTGCGGCTGACCATCTGCTCCCGTTATAAAATTGTCAGGGAAGTGATATTTCCTCAGCAACAAGACTCTCAAGAAAGTTTGAAAAATTCATAGGCGGCATAGATGGGGATGGAGTTTCGTCATTCAATGCCAAAGTAAGTACCAGTTCGTCAGGTTCTTTGCCGATATTAAAAATATCAAGGAATTTTCCGGCAAGGTCTGTACTGCCGTCTATATCGCCATCTGAAAGCAAGCCATTAATCATGTCCAGCATATCATTGAAGTTTTGTTCGGTGGCAGCAGCTAGTTCAGTTCTGCCGCTGCTGTACATTTCAAAAATCTTGGTACTTTCAGGATTGATATCAAGTCCGGCCTTGTTCATAAGCACAAGGTTTTGTCATAGAAATATCAGGGTTTTTTAAGGGATTGTTGGAGCATACCGTTTATCATCTGTTTGCTTACAGGATATTCATTTTTAAGAAGGGCAGTAATAAGCTCCTCGTTTTTCGGAGAAAATGGTAAGCCGGAGGCATCCAGAGCCTTGTAGCACGACATTTTCGATAGTACCGCTCTGTTTGTAAAGGTTTGATTGTAATCTGCCCGTCTTCTCTATCTACAACTTTAAATCTTGCACCATCTCCTATTGAAAGTTCGGAATTATTGTCATACGTAGCGGTCATAGTTTCGTCCGTTATCAAGCTCCAGAGTCAACTCTCCCGGAGAGATATTGGTTATCTGCCCAGAAAATACCTGACCCTTTGACAGGGGAATTATGTTTACACTGCCGGAATTTGAGCCGGAAAGCTGATACATGGGAAACTTCACTGCTTCTGCTTGTAGAGGCAGTTTCCCGTCCGCTGATGTGCTGTTTGGCAGCCTGGATACATCTATTGGCATCATGTCCTTCCTAATTATCCTGATATTTATAAGTGATTATATTAAGTTTATCGGATGAAAGTATGAATTTCTATAGTTGTTAAACAGTATCATATAATGTGTATGTCAAAAAAATCATAAATTCTCTTGCAATTAAGCCTGTATAGAATTTTATGCTTTTGACACTGGGATCATCCTGTAAATAATTCTGCAATTTTATAAATTAGATAGACAGATAGGCAATTGACAGTTATAATGATTACTGGGGAAGTATCCTGTTGCTTGAAAGGATGTGATGTTTTTAAGATGGACTCAATAAATTTAGATAGCTTGAGAGTTACTGAGCTGCTGCCGGATTCAATAGTTAGTTTGACTGCTAGAAAGGGAACCAAAGCATATCGTTTTGAAAGTTCTGTTTTGGAGCTGTCAGAACAAGAGGATAGCAGAATATGCAGGCAGTTTGTCGGGGAGACTTTATTATAATTGAGCCAATAAGGGTGGATGATAAAATTGTAAAGTTTGTGACAGAAGGCACTAAGCTACTATTTCATAGGTAACCACAAAAGGGAAACCGTATTTATTTGAAAAATATTTCGATAGAAAAATAGAACTTCCATCATATGGAGTTGCTCATCTGTTACGGGCAGATAAGGAAGGCAGGAGATTTAACAGACATGAGATAACTTTTAGAGTGTGAAGCTTGGCCAACATTGCAATATTATTGCACTTAGGGGACAAAAAGCCCAGCACGATGCAATGGTTAAGGATATAAGCAATGACGATAGGGCTCATTGTAGAGTGCGAAATGTAAATACTTGAGGTACAATGATACTATTGAGGGTTCAGTTTAACATTGAAAAATATAATGGTCAGAGAGAGAAGCTATCGAACTACACTTCATACACTGGAAGGGTGCAGAAATAGTGAGATGATGGTTGAGAATAATAGAAAGAGGTTAATCTTGTAGGATGCAAGATAACAGAGGAGCGAGGAAGTAGTAGAAAAAGTTTGTTGCTATGAAACAGAGAGAGAGACAAAAGGTTGGAAGAAAGACAAATGACCTTATAAAGTATGTTTGTTGCAGTAAGAGGGAGAAGAATAACATAGATTTGTGGCTTTGTATTAAATTTAAGTTAAAAGAAATTAAAGGAGATAAAAATGTCAGAAAATGAAAAGAAAACCATATAATCCTGCCGAGGCCGAGCCAAAATGGCAGAAATATTGGGCGGAAGAAATGAGACCCTTTTAAGACAGATGCTTGTGGGACTTTAGCAAGCCTAAGTATTATGTGCTGAGTATGTTCCTTATCCATCAGAAGTAGGCCTTCACGCAGGGCATCCTGAGGCTGTCAGCTACGGACATCATCTCAAGAATGAAGAGGACCGCAGCTACAATGTACTTCATCCAATGGGCTATGATTCATTCGGTCTTCCTGCTATGAGCAGTATGCGCAAGCACAGAGTAATAGCTTAAACGGTTTTAGAGAAGAATATAGTTTCATTTCAAATCCAGCTAAAAGGAGCTTGGTTTTGACTATGACTGAGAATGTCAAAGATGATAGCTACCTCAGATAGATTATTATAAATGGACTCAGTGGATGTTTGAGGAAGCTCTATGAGGGTTATGCGAGAATATGTGGATATGCCTGTAAACTGGTGCGAAGAGCTTGGTACAGTGCTTTCCAATGATGAAGTAATGAGACCAGTGAAGTGAGCGTGGCGGCTTCCTGTGGTTAGAAAGAACATATAGGCAGTGGGCTATCGACCATGCAGGTTGCCTTTGCAGAAGAGCTCCTTGATGCGCCATCGAGATGAGACTGGCCTGAATCCACCAAGAAATGCAGAGAAACTGGATAGGCAAGAGCAGAAGGGTGGAGGTTGATTTCGGAAATAGTTGACGGAGGAGAATTCTCCATTTACACAACCTGTATAGAGACTATTGCGGTATCACCTTTATGGTGCTGGCTCCTGATGGTGAGACAGTTAAGAGCCTGTCTTGCAAAATTAAGAATAAAGAGGCGGTACAAGAGCATATAGATGAAACCCTTAAGAAAGAACGATATGGACAGAACTGGAGTTAAACAAAACCAAGTCCGGCTGTGTCCTTGGGGAATCTATGCTATAAACACCTGTAAATGGCAAAAGAAGTTCCTGTATATACATGAGGTGACTTCGTGCTTGCAGAAAACTATGGTACAAGGTGCGGTTATGGCGGTTCAAGCCATGACCAGAGAGACTTTGAGTATTCTGAGGGCACATAACATACCAAGGATACAGGTAATAGATGGCGGTGATGTAGAGTGAGCATGCTGGCACGAGAAAGCAGGATTATCTTGGCAAGGGCTGTAAGCTTATATGAATTCTAAGAAGAATTTAGCGGACTAACCGTAGAAGAAGCCATAGCCAATCACAGAAAAGCTTGTTAAAATGGGGAGTTGCAGGAGGAAAGTCAACTACCACTTCAGAAGGTGGATATTTGCAAGACAGCGTTATTGGGGTGAGCCTATCCCTGTGGTACATACAGAAGACGGCAGAGTGGTTCTTCTTCCTGAAAGCGAGCTTCACTTGTGCTTCCTGAGCTTGGGGACCTACAGGGAAAGAATGGCGAAAACACCTCTTGAAAATGCTACCGAGTGGAAAGAGAATGCGATTAAAAACGGCATTAAGGAGTAGCGTGAGGACCTCCACGATGCCTGGTGGTGCAGGAAGTTCCTGGTGTATATGCTTCTATAGACCCTAAGAACAATGACGAATTTGCCAATAAGAACTCCTTAAGCACTGGCTCCCTGTAGACCTTTATATATGTGGACCGCAGGCATGCGGTGGGACACCTTATGTATTCAAGGATTTGGAACCGTTTCCTCTACAACGAGGACTCTCTCTGTTAAAGAGCCATTCAGAAAGCTTGTTCACCAGGGAATGATACTTGGCTCAAACAGCTTTATCAAGATGGGTAAGCGTTTCCCTGAATTTGTAGTAAGCCAAGTGATATAGTGAGGGATTACGGAGCAGATACCTTAGAATATGAAATGTTTATGGGACCTCTTGAGGCCTCAAAGCCTTGGAGTAAGCAGAGGGTGTGGAAGGCTCAAGAAAATTCCCTTGGAAAGAGTATTCTTCTGCTTCTCAAATCCTGAGAGCCTGATGAAGGCGGTGAAGAGCGAACTGCAACGAACTACTGGAAGAGCATAAGCTCATCTACAATCGAGACTGTTAAAAGGTGACAGATGACTTTGAGACTCTTGAAAAGCTTCTGTATACAGCTATAAAGCCAGATGATGATATTACATGAATGTCTGTAACCAAGGGTAAATGCCCTATGGAATACCAGAAGAGCTTTGTAAAGCTGATATCCTGTGTCTGTCCTCATCTTGAGAGGAACTCTGGGAGATGTTTGTTCGAGGACACAAGAGAATTGCCATAGCATGAAACCCTGGCCTACCTATGATGAGGCAGCTCTTGTAGTGAATACCTGTAAGATAGGCGTACAGGTAAACGGAAAGGTAGAGAGTACTGATGAAATCGGTGCGAGGGCGGAGGAAGAAAAGGGAAGCTATGAAAAGAGAGCGCTTGAGATTGCATCAGTGAGATAAAGCAATAGATGGAAACCTATAAGGAAGGTCATTTATGTAAAGGGTAAGATACTTAATATAGTGGCGAAGTAGTGGAATGCTGATATAGTATAATAAAATGAGTGTGGAGTGTCAAAGTATTTGACACCGGTGATCTAGAGATGCTTTCAGCGCAGCTTTCCGCAATCCTTACCGCTCGCAGGAACTTAATAATCTCTGGCTTTTTCTGTGTACCTTATGTAAATGGTTTATCGTATAATGGATATCTGTATAGATGTAAAGGTATAACTTTTATAAGGAATTATGATGTGAGGAATATACATTAAAAGCAGTAATGATGCTATGATTTGATATTAGTATACAGTAGTAATAATGGGAGGTATGCTAAAAATCGAACTATGCGTTCTTACATCAGTGTTTTTATGAATAATATGCCGACTGCGATGGGAAGCGAATATCCATGTAGGAGGCCGATATCAAAACCATGGGCAGATAAGGAAACTTTCTGTGATGGTGATGTGCTTCTGCTCCATATGTCAGTGCAGAGATATGGCGTCAGAAAATATATAAGCCCTTCATAAATGAAAGCAACTCCGCTTGGGCATCAGGGAAAGCAATGGCAACGGATGAAATGCAAAAAGAATGCAATATAAGTGACAACAAATTTTGTGCTGCTGTAATCGCCATCACAGAGATAAACGCATTGCAAGAATCCTGCTCCAAGAACAATGTGGGTATGCTGTCAGGAATACCAAGAATTTTCCCAGTAGCTTTGACATGTATAACTACCAGCCATATAATAATACATAACAGAAGATACCAAAGAGGTGGCAGCCACTTATCCTTGAATAATTTAGGAGATGTCACAGATAAAATAGAGGTTCAATTACTTCCCAGATGTTCCATCCTCCACTGAGCTGCATACATGTCCTATTAACGGCGCAAGGAAAAGAAACTTAGGAAAATGGGTGCTGGCGTCCACCAAATCACCCCAGAGTGAAAATGAAGAACACCTTGATTCTGTGTAAAATTAATTATTTCCAGGTGTATGGCGGATATCACAGGATCAGAATAAAAGGAGTCGTACAGGATTACGCTTTTAGCAGTGGTTCCGCAGGAATACCGCTGTGTAGAGAGTGCGTTGCCCTGCACGGCCGCTGCTCGAGGTGCTTCTCGGGGCTCTGTTGTAGAAAAGGTACAGGCCAATCAAAATGTACAAAGAAAGATAAAGCCAGTGCAGCAACAATACGTATGGTTGCGGGCGTTGAGAGGCCATTCATAGTGCGGAGTTGAATACTCATAACGTCCCATACTTACACAGCTAAAATTAGGGCTGACCAGGGTCCATCTGCTATCTTGCTTATAAAGTGCAAGGAATAAACCTGCGAGGGTGCCGCCAAAGCCTATGGAGAGTGCCGCAAACTGGCTTGGAGACAAAGAGAGAAAATCAGACACTGCACCTGAAACTTAAAATCATACCACCTTATAACTTCTGCAGGTAATCATAATGACCGAAATTAGGTACGTTCCGTGAAAACCAGGTGCCTGCCTGAACCTACACAACTCATCTGTATGAGTGCTAAATAATACAATGTGAATAAGTCCATACCAGATTTTTGAGACAGAAATATATTGCGTTTGCTGCACAAAGGTAGAAATAAGATTCCACATGGTACCTTTGTTCTCTATATCGACAGTCTGACTGGCAATAAAATTGCCATATAAACTGAAAAGTAAAATGCTGTTAACTAAAGATTCCATAAATACGTTCAACCATTGCTGTGCCATCATTTTTATACCCTTGATATGAAGAAAGTAATTTAATACTAACATTGCAATAAGCAGTGAAAATGATGTTTTATGACGGGATTTCATAAATTCAGCCATGAGCTAATTTTGGAAGTTCAACTATATGTGCTCATGAGCTCGCTTTCCGCCTGTAAACGCAAGGAGAGCATCTTCCAGAAACTCACCTTTGTTTCTAATTCTGCAAAGAGTTCCCTGATAGAGCATTTTTCCATCGATTAATAATGCCAACATAGTCAGCCATCTGTTCGACTTCACTAGGAAAGGTGGCTGGAAATAATCACCGTGATACCCCTTTCTTTTGGCAGTGAACTAATCAGTTCACGGATTTCCTCAACATTCCTGCAGGATCAAAGGCCGTTGGTAGAAGCTCATCTAATATTAAGAGCTTGGGATCTCAGCAAAGCAGTGCCATAGCAATTCCCAGTCTTTGTTTCGTACCACAGTGAATAGTAGCTTTTATCACGTTGCTCAAAGAGTCTGACTGTGTCTTGAAGAGCGTTCGATTTCATCTCTCTGACTCCTTTAAGTTTTTGTATGTTGCATATTCTCAAGACCTGTAAGTGCCCGTATCCGCCGGGTTCTCCTATAAGACTTCCGGTTTGACCCAGGGATAGAAAGCTTGTTTGAGTTTAGTTTTGATTAAGACCTTGATTTCGCCTGAGTCAGGATGAGATGAGCCCCTAGTATCATCTTAAGGTAGTACTCTTTCCTGCGCCATTAGGGCCAGAAAAACCATACACAGAGCCTACGGGTACTTTCATCGATAGCTCTTTTACACGGTATGAGTTTCCGTGCTTAGATTGATTGTTTCAAGAATATAGTCATAGCCCTACACTCATTTAAGATGTATTATGTTTTACGAGTGATAGGATACATTAAAGAAGATTATGTAAAACATTGCGTTAACATTAAGCTTACATTAAGAAAATGCAGGATTCGTGAGTATTGATATAAAATGCTGTATAGTAAATGTAGTTAATGTAATGCGGTGGCAAATATGGATAAGACAGCTTGTAAAATATTGTTAGTAGATGATGAGCTTGCAGACTTGGTAGTAAAGTATGTAGAGAGAGGTTATTCTTCCATAGATGTAGCGAAGGACTGTAGAGGGCAAGAAGGAATAATATCACATTAAGGAACAGTTACCATTTAATTCTCTCTTAGTGTTATGCTTCCGGATGGAAATGGATTTGAACTATGTGAGAAACTATGCCAGTTACAGGTTCGTTATCAGAAATACCGGTTATATTTTATCTGCAAAGAATATGAAGATACAGCAAGGCTAAAGAGGACTGGGACTGGGTGCAGATGACTATATCACAAAGCCTTTTCTTACGAAAGAAATTGCTTCTTAGGATTGCTGCTGTCAGTAGAACATATAAACTAGAAGAGGAGACGGCTATACTTAGGTGTGGCCAGGAGGTGGTAGTGGACATAGATGCGGGAGTTGTAAAGCGTGAGGGCAAGGGTGTCACTTACATCTAAAGAACTTGCCTTACTAGTACGGGTACCTACCGCAACAGAGGAAGGGTGTAACTATGGATACGCTATGCAATGCTATGTGGCCTAGAAGGTAACTATATGGACTTGAAAGCTCATTGATTGTTCATATGCGCTAATCTAAGGGAAAAGATAGAAAAGGATCCATCAAAAGCCCGAATTTCTTACTACCGGTACGTGGACTTGGATATAAAGTGGAGAAAAACAGATGAGACAAAGAAAGAGAAAAATTTCCAGTTTTCGCGGGCATAATACTAATGGCATTTGTTAGCTTCTTATCTGGATACTTTAATATATGCAATTTGGTTTTAGATATACCGGATGCTCCTGGAATGAAAGCAATCTTATAGAACATGTATTAGTGTGGAAGGTGGGAATTACAGGTTAGATGATAGAGAAAAAGAAAGAATCATACAGAATAACCAATTTGCCATCTCTATTAAATGAGGGACGGTGAGGATTATTTGGAGTGAATCACTACCTAAAGATTGCATATAGTATTCAGGATGTGGTAAAAATTTGTAAGATACTACCTTGATGAATATCCGGTTCATGACTTATATAGTAAAGCGAGGGATTCTGGTGATTGGAGATAAAGAAAACAGGTATGGAAGTATATTTTAGAATATAATAAAAATGATATTAGAAATGTTATTCTTATGACACCTGTGATGACTAGCTTATCAATGCACTGGTTCTAATCATTGTTCCCGTATTGCAACAGAAAAATACCAAAAAGCGCAGGGAAGGGGAGCGGACAGAGTGGATTGCAGGTGTATCTCACGATATAGGACACCTCTTGCCATTATTCTAGGGAATACTGATATGATTATTGATTCAGAAGCAGGAACAGACATCTCTAAGAATGTTCAACAGATTAAGGTACAGGGACTCCGCATCCGCAGATTGGTTGAAAATATGAACCTTTCCAGTAAACTTGATTTTAGCTTTGGTAAGTTTGAAAAGGATAAAGTCATAATTAGCAAATTACTTAGAAAAACACTTACTGAATTTATAAATCAGATTGAGGATGAACATTTTTCAATTTGACATAGAAATAGATGAAAGCCTTGACAATCTTGAACTTTCGGTAAATGAAAATTTGATGGAAAGAGTTTTTGAATTAATCTGGTCCACAATTCGATTGCGCACAATGAAGATGGCTGCAATATCATAGTCAGAGCTGTATAAGGATAAAGAGGTCACATTTTACTGGAAGTAGGAGATGATGGGAAGGGGAGTGTCAGAAGAGGTTATAAACAAGCTCAAAACAGTAGAAACTATGCAAGAATGAACCTAGTAGCGGCAGCACATGGCTTGGGACTTAAAATAGTCATCGCAGTCTTACACAGATGGAAAGTACATTTTGAGAAAAGAGAAGGAGGGATTTATCTGCGTTATTAGGCTTGGGTTTGACAAAGCAGTATGATTATGATATGGTAATGAAAGATGAAAGGCTGATTGTAATAAGAATATTTACAAATGGATTTGTTAAATGCGACAGGGAGGCAGCAGTTATGACAATTGGAATTGGCTCTATAACCAGAGCATAAAGGTACATTTAGGTATTCTACACGGGAAAAATAAATACTGGAAGGCCAAGATATAAGGCATTGGAAAGAGATGGAATTATAGCAGGAATAATAGAGGGAAGAAATGTCTATGTCTACAGGAAGAACGCATAAAACATAGAAGTGCTTGGTGGCAGAGAATTACTAATAAGAAATCACATAGAGAAACTATGATTCGGAGGGAAATTCCTTAAATTGTTACGGTGTTGCAGGAATGGATGCTACAGGAAAGGGCGAATCTGAACATCAAATCATACCTATATCTGAAAGACATCTCAAAAAATGTTTTGACTCAACAAAGAGAGAGTTTATACGAGATAAAAGGTGTGGCTACAGCTAATACAAAGCGTGTACAGAGAGTTTTTACAGCCTTTCAGAAAAAGCATACCAATTAAGGACAGATTGAAGGGTGCTTGGACTCTTGGAAGATATGAGGCTGCGTACTGGGTGGCAATGGCAAGAGCTATGGAAAAGCATAGTCCAAATTGGAAAAAAATGGTAAGCCTGTGAGATGCCCGGGGTAGTTAAAGAATGTAACAAGGAGAATCTGTGAGAAAGAATTAATGCAGGAAGGCAACAGTTTTTCAGCTGGAAGGGAATTGATTTGCTGATATAGTTGAACCAGCATATATGATAGTGTTTTGGCAAGAGGTTGAAATTTATTTTTCAGCCTCTTTTTAACAAAAATTTAGTAGAAAACTAATAATGTACAAAAAGTTACAGTCAGTCAAAGCAGTGGTGAGACTCGGAATAAAATAATTATCTGGAGCCTATCAGATTTAAGACAAATGGTGTATAATTACTGTATAATTTTGGAAGAATAATTTAGACTTAGGTGTAATGCAATTAATAAAATTTTAGATATGTTGGTTTACGGAGGAAAAATGTCAGATAAACAATATGAATTTGCTACCCGCCTTGCAGACCTTGTGGCTCAGGCGCAGGTTAGCGGAAATAAGGTTCACGTAAGTGATATAAAAGAATTTTTTGAAGACTTAGAACTTGATGATGCTCAGTTTGACCATGTTTTTGCATACCTTACGGCATCACATATTACAATTAGAAGGCTACGAAACTAAAAAGAAGAAATCGAGGCCGAAGTTAAAAATATGAAAATGCTGAAAGGAACAGCTAGAAGAAGCAGCAAGAGAAGGCTACGAGAGCGGGATAAAAAAAGAAAACACAATAGGAAGGACCTTAAATTCCACTCTGAATTCTTAAATATGTATCTGGAAGAATTAAGAGACATAGAAAAAATGACAGCAAAAGAAGAAGAAAGGCTGATTAAACTAGTCCTTAGCGGGGATGAAAAGGCTGAAGCAGACTACATAGAAAGAAAACTACACAAAGTAGTGGAAATAGCGAGGGCTTTTGAACCTAACGGAAGATTGTTCTAAAGGAACTGATAGCAGAGGGAAATGTAGGCCTGCTATAGGGATTAGCTGAGCTAAAAGCTTTAGAAGATGAAAAAAGCCAATTGAATTTGTTGAAAGCAGAATAGAAATTAGCAATGCAGGACTTTATCAGAAGAGAGCCTTGAGATAGAAAGCGCAGCAAACGCTATGGCAGCTAAAAGGTAAACTTTGTCAGTGACATGCAGCAAAAAATGAAAGAAATAAACGGTTCATCACCTACACTTAAAAGAACTTGCAAGCTATACTAATTTGACCGAAGCTGAACTAACTGATATCATAGAACTGTCCGGGAGATGAATTAAAGAGTAACGAGTGATTTGATTATATTTGCTAATCACTGAGATAGTATAATTATATCTGAGTGAGCTTTTCAATCAAGAATACTAAAGCATCTTAAGCGAAATTATCCACGAAATATCAAGAAAGCATAATTAAGCCGCAGGCTTAGAGATTATAGCTTGCGCAGCTGATAGAAATCACAGTAGCCGAAAGGCTAAATGCGTGAATAGTGAGCAGTAATTTCTGAAAATCACGCTAGCAATTCCGTATCAAACGAAATATATGAGCCATAAATTAAGCGTGAATAATTGAGCGTAAAAATTACAAAAATTACGGTAGCAATTATAAGTTAGCAATTTTACACCATCTACATACAGGAGGATAATATGAGTACAGACCGTTATGACAGCCCCTTTCAGGGAGGTATGCAAGCAAGGAAATGCAGTACATATTTTTCACAGGATAAGAAATTCACCACCTGGCGAAGACTGTGGATTGCTCTTGCAGAAGCAGAAAGAGAACTCGGCCTTAATATCAGCGAAGAGCAGATAGCAGAGCTAAAAGGAGACATGTAAACGATATCAACTATGATGTAGCCATAGCCAGAGAAAAAGAGTCCGCCACGATGTTATGAGCCATGTTTACGCCTACGGTATGCAGTGCCCTAAGGCAAAGGGAATCATTCATCTTGGAGCAACCTCCTGCTATGACTAGGAGACAATGAGACATTATCATAATGACTGAAGGCCTAAAACTCGTTAGACTTGTTAATGTAATGAGCAAACTTGCTAATTTTGCTGATAAATATAAGGCTCTGCCAACTCTTGCCTTTACTCATTTTCAGCCTGCACAGCCTACAAACCTGTGGGAAAGAGGGCTGCACTTTGGCTTATGGAGCTTACGCTTGACTATGATGATATCTGCTACCTTATAGACAGCATAAATTGCTTGGCTCAAAAGGGAACTACAGGTACACAGGCAAGTTTCCTCGAGCTTTTGACGGAGACCACGAGAAGATAAAGCAAATAGATAAGTTAATCGCTAAGAAGATGGGATTTGCAGACTGCTACCCTGCATCAGGTCAGACCTATTCAAGAAAGGTGGACTCAAGTACTTAATGTACTTTGCGGGAATTGCATCGAAGTGCCCACAAATTCTCAAATGACATCAGACTGTTGCAGCTTATCTTAAAGAGGTGGAAGAGCCACTGAAAAAGAGGCCAGATAGGTTCATCTGCTAGACTTAACACAAGAGAAATCCTATGCGTAGTGAGGCATGTCCTATCCCTCTCAAGGTATGTGATGAGCGATTTGATGAACCCTTACATAACTGCGGCTACCCAGTGGTTTGAGAGAACTCTGGACGAGTTCTGCCAACAAGCGTCTGTCTGTACCGAGGCCTTCCTTGCTATAGACAGCATCCTTGATTTGTATATGAATGTAGCTGATGGTCTTGTAGTTTATGAGAAGGTGATTGAGAAGCATATAATGGCTGAGCTTCCATTTATGGCTACCGAGAATATAATGATGGACGCAGTGAAAAGAGGAGGAGACAGACAGGAGCTTCATAGGAAGATAAGAACCCTTGTCTATGGAGAGCAGGAAGGGAATGTAAAGGAAAGAGGACTTGACAACAATCTCCTTGAACTAATTGCAGCTGAACCATCCTTTAACATAACCTTAGAAGAACTTAAAAAGCAGATGGATCCGTCAAGTATACAGGCCGTTCCAAAGAGGCAGGTGAGGACTTCTTAAAGGAGGTTATAAAGGCCTATACTTGAGAAAACAAGGACTCTGCTGGGACTTGAGGCTGAGATAAATGTATAGATGAATATACAGATAGATTTTTAGGATGTAGTAAATAGTGGAGACTGGTTAAAATGGCTTAGGTACAGAATTGATAATTATAATAGATACATATACCGGCAGAGATAATAATTTCTTATCCTCTGCCGTTTTAAATCTGAGATATCAGATATGCGTTCTTACATTGGTGTTTTTATGAATAATTAGTTTCATAATTCCTAAGTATAAGTAATATTCCAAACTGTTATGTTTAATAAATGCTACACCCTTGAATTTAAAGGCGGTCATATTGTATTATTATGGGAAACATTTGTAAGCGGGAGGAAGAAGGTATATGGAAGCTAATATTACCCTTATAAAAGGTGATGGAATTGGTCCTGAAAATAGTAAATGAAGCTGTTAAAGTACTTGACATAAAATAGCCTCCGTATACGGTCATAAGTTTAACTATGATGAGATTCTTATGGGTGGCTGCTCAATAGATGAGTATGGCATCCACTCTTACAGATGAGGCTGTGAATACAGCAAAAGGCTGCTGATGCAGTACTTCTTGGAGCAGTGGGAGGCAATACCGATACTTCACCTTGGTACAAAGCTGCCGCCTGAAAAACGCCCCAGAGGCAGGACTTCTTAAGATAAGAAAAGAACTTGGGCTCTACGCCAATATAAGACCGGCGATTTTATTTGATGAACTAAGACATTCCTGTCCATTAAAGGAGTCTACAGGAGAAAAAGGCTTTGACTTCGTCATCTTCAGAGAACTGACCGGAGGACTCTATTTTGGAGAAAGAAGCACTACAGTAGTAGAAGGGAAAGCGAAAGGCAGTAGATACCCTGGTATATACCGAGGATGAGATAGAGAAGTAGCAAGGAGGGCCTTTGAGGCTGCGGCAGGCAGAAGAAAGGAAGTATGCAGTGTAGACAAAGCAAATGTGCTGATTCTTCAAGGCTTTGGAGACAGGTGGTAGCAGAGGTCATAAAGGACTTCCCGGAGTAAAGCTGACCAATATGCTGGTTGACAACTGTGCGCATCCAGCTCATAGCCAATCCTGCACAGTTTGATGTTATTCTTACTGAAAATATGTTTGGAGATATACTCTCAGACAGAAGCAAGTATGGTAACAGGTTCCTTAGGAATGCTCCTTCTGCAAGCCCTAGGAGAAGGAAGATTTGGCCTATATGAGCCAAGTCATGGTTCAGCTCCTGACATAGCAGGTAAAGACAAGGCAAATCCTATCGCAACCATAATGTCATCAACCACTGCTCCTTAGATATTCATTTGGCCTAAATAAAGAAGCCGAAATCATAGAAGGGCTGTAAAAATCAGTGCTTAAAGAGGGTTATAGGACAGGAGATATTTTCAGTGAGGGTAATACCTTAATCGGTTGTAAGGAAATGGGAGACAGGATAGCACAGGAGATATCAAAGTAAGGCGCTACTTTATATATATGTGAAAGATTTTGAGACTACACGACGAAAATTAAGCACTTAATGAAATATGAGCCATAAGACGAAATTACTACTGTTTTTGAAAAAAAGTTATTATAACATTGATTAGATACATAGAATAGTTGAGACGAAAGGAAGATATAATGAAAAGTGATAACGCTAGACCCGGTATGAAACAGGCGCCGGCAAGAGATGATTTAATGCACTCGGCTTTACTGCCGAGGAAGTGAGCCAATGGTAGGTATTGTAAGCTCATACAATGAGATAGTACCAGGGCATATAAATATTGATAAAATAGTAGATGCAGTTAGGCTTGGGTGGCTGAGAGCAGGCGAGTATGCCTGTGGTCTTCCCTGCTATTGCAGTCTGTGATGGAGTATAGCCATGGGACATGTGGGTATGAGATACTCCCTCGTTACAAGGTTTGATAGCTGACTCTACGAATGTATGGCACTTGCACACCAGTTTGATGCGTTGGTTATGATACCTAACTGCGATAAAAATGTACCCGAGTCTCCTTATGGCGGCTGCAAGGGTGAATGTACCTACAGTCTCTGTATCAGGCGGCCCTATGCTTGCAGGTAAGGTAAAGGGCTGTAAAAACCAGTCTTTCCTCCATGTTTGAGGGCAGTAGGAGCCTATGCAGCAGGGAACTTAAGCGAAGAAGATGTACTGGAATATGAAAATAAAAGCCTGTCCAACCTGTGGCTCCTGCTCAGGTATGTATGCAACAGAGTCAATGAACTGCCTTACAGAGGCACTTGGAATGGGACTTCGTAGCAGCACCATCCCTGCTGTATATTCAGAGAGATGTAAGCTTACCAAAAACACGCCGGAATGGCAGTTATGGAAATGTTTAGAAGAGACATAAAAACCTCGTGATATAATGACAAAGGAAGCAATAATCAACGCACTTACAGTAGATATGGCGCTGGCTGTTCTACCAATTCCATCTCCCACCTTCCTGCAATCGCTCACGAGATTGGCTTTGACTTTGATATAGCATTTGCAAAACCCAATTAGCGAAAACCCTAACCTCTCGCCACCTTTGCACCTGCGACAACACCTATATGGAAGAACCTAAATGAGGCAGGAGGCGTATATGCGGTAATGAAGGAACTGGCTGACATTGGTCTCATCAATACCGAATGTATGAGGCAGTTACAGGCAAGACCATAGGTGAGAACATCAAAAAAATGCTTACAATAGGGATGAGAAGTTATTAGGCCTGTGAGCAATCCATTTAGCAAGACAGAGGCCTTGCTGTGCCCTAAAAGGGAAATATAGCCCTGACGGAAGTGTAGTAAAGCGTTCTGCTGTTGTAGAGAAATGATGGTACACGAAAGGTCCTGCGAGGGTGTTTGAGTCAGAGGAGAGATAGTAGCTGCAATCAAAGGCAGCAGATAGTGCCTGGAGATGTAGTGGTTATCAGGGTATGAAGGGCCAAAGGGAGGCCCTAGCATGAGGGAGATCTACAAATCCTACCTCTGCAATTGCGGGTATGGGACTTGGCTCGACTGTAGCCCTTATAACTGATGGAAGATTCTCAGGTGCATCAGGAGGAGACATCCATAGGGACTATGTTTCACCTGAGGCAGCGGGTTTGGAGGACCTATTGCACTCATTGAAGAGGAGATATTATTTCAATTAACATCCCTGAAATGACACTAAATGTAAAAGCTTTCAGATGAAGAGTTTGAAAAATAGAAGAAAGAACTGGAAACCAAAGGAAATGGCTGAGGTTACAGGCTATCTAAAGAGATATCGAGCTATGGTTACATCAGGTAACAGAGGTGCCATACTTGAAGTGCCCTAAGATGCAGTAAGAGATTTTATTTTGATTGAAGAGAGATTTATAATATACTTAAGTCATTATCGTTCTTGTTAGGGACTTGTGCTCTAAAAATGATAAGTAAAAATATGTTAGTACAGTCCCCAGCAAATAACTAGGAAAAAGGAGAATTTATGGCAGAACTTAATGGATCACAGATACTTGTTGAATGTTTGAAGGAGCAGGGAGTAGATACTATTTTTGGATATCCTGGCAGGGAGCAGTATTAAAACCCTCTATGATGAGCTTTACCGCCATCAGGGATGAAATCAAGCACTCATCCTACTTCTCACGAGCAGGGAGCTGCACATGCGGCTGACGGATATGCAAGGGCAACAGGTAAGGTCGGAGTCTGCCTTGCGACAGAGTGGGCCGGGAGCAACCAATCTTGTAACCGGTATTGCCAATGCATATATGGATTCTGTTCCCTATGGTTGCAATTACAGGCAATGTAGGTACCAATCTTCTTGGAAAGGACTCTTTCAGGAGGTAGACATAGCTGGTGTAACCATGCCTATTACAAAAACATAACTTCATTGTAAAGGATGTAAAAGAAGCTTGCAAAAGACTATAAGAAGAGCATTTAAGATAGCTGCAAGCGGAAGAGCCAGTCCTGTGCTTGTGGATATAACAAAGGATGTAACAGCCAATAAATGCGAATACAAAAAGAGAGGATGTTAAGAAGGCGGATAAGGCTAAGAAAGAAAAAGCTTTACTGAAAAAGGAGCTTGATAAGGCAGCAGAAATGATAGCTAAGGCAAAACGTCCTGTCATTTTTCCTTGGTGGCAGTGCCATCATTTCAGAAGCACACAAAAGAAATAAAAGCCTTAGTTGACCTTATGGATGCCCCCTGTTTGTGATTCTCTTATGGGAAAGGGAGCATTTGACGGTACAGACAAGCGCTATATGGGAATGATTGGTATGCATGGCACTAAGACTGCCAACTTCCTCAGTTACTGAATGTGACCTCCTTGTGGTGCTTGGAGCGAGATTTTTCAGACCGAGTTACAGGCAATACCAAGAGCTTTGCAAAGAGAGCCAAGATACTTCATATAGACATCGATCCTGCTGAAATAAATAAGAACATTAAGGTTGACCTTACATCGAGGGAGATGTAAAGGATGTACTAAGGAGCTTAACAAGAAGCTTACTAAGCAATCCCATAGATGAATGGATGGAGCATATTGCAGAGATGCAGGCAAAGTATCACTCAGATATCACGAAATGAGCTTACAGGTCCATATTTCATAGAGGAGCTCTACAGACTTACAAAGGGTGACGCCATCATTTCTACAGAAGTAGGACAGCATCAGATGTGGGCTGCACAGTTCTACAAGTATAGTGAGCCTAGAACCCTTCTCACATCAGGTGGCCTTGGAACTATGGGCTACGGCCTGGTGCTTCCATCGAGCACAGATAGGCCTCCTAATAAGCAGGTTATCAACCTTGCGGGAGATGGATGCTTCCGTATGAATATGAATGAGCTTTGCAACTGCCGCACATTACAATGTGCCTATTATCGAAGTAGTATTTAACAACAATGTACTCGGTATGGTAAGACAGTGGCAGACTCTCTTCTACGGCAAGAGATACTCTCAGACTCTGCTTTCTCAGGATATTGACTATGTAAAAGCTTGCTGAGTCAATGAATATAAAGGCTTTTAGGGTAACAAAGAAAGAGAAGTTGACGAGGTTATTAAGAAGGCTCTTAAGGCTAAAGGTCCGGTATTCATAGAAGTTGCAATCGATAAGAATGAAAGCGTATGGCCTATGGTGCCAGCTGGCGCAACTCTAGAGGAGACTTTCTCTGAGGAGGGATGTAAAGGAAAAAGAGGCTAAAGGCTAAGAAATAAAGATTGACATTAAAGAAACAGACTTGCTAAAAGTAGGGCTGTTTCTTTAATATACTCTAATTGTCAGGTAGTTATATAAACTAACCTAAGTTGACGCTCGAATGATAACATTTCGCTCCGACATCCGCCGCTCCGCCTAATGCGCTCGCTTAGAATTTATCATTCGGAACTGATACCTTAAATTTATGCAACAATAACAGCTGAATACCAAATTAAAAGACAGCCCCCACCTGCCCCCTTAGTGACTAATGCGTTTGTTTGTCCCGACTTATCAATCAAACAGCCGGAACTAATAATGCCGCATAGTTCACCAATTGTTTACAGCTCTTATGTAAATAGGACTATTCACTTAGATTTCAGTTCAACAGCCGGAACTAATACATGCCTAAGCAGGCGCATTAGGTTTTTCGTCAATAGAACTATTCTAAACAGCTTCGTTCAGAAAAACCGGAGCGAGTCTGGACATTTATTAGTGAAGGCGTCACTTTATTGACTAATCGAAATATTATGCGCTTATATTTTAGCAAATTGCTTAGCTGGTTACTATCGAGAAGGTGTGACTTAGTAAGTCAAAAAAACATATCAGCCCTACAAATTAGAATTTAGTATGTGAAACATGAGGTTACACAAGACAAGCAATGATTGACTAATTAGGAAGAATAGCTAAAAAGCTATCTTGACTTTTAATGCACCAAAGTGATAAAAGTATAGGAATAAAAATTTGTGAATGTTTTTAACGATATGAGGAGGAAAAATTTATGGAAAGAGTATATAATTTTTTTCAGCAGGACCTGCAGTACTTCCTGAAGAAGTGCTTAAAGAGTGCCAGGAAGAAATGATGAATTATGGTGGAACAGGAATGTCTGTTATGGAGATGAGCCACCGCTCCAAAGCCTTTGAAAGCATTATAAATACTGCGGAAGCAGACCTTAGAGAGGCTTATGAATATACCTGATAACTATAAGGTACTGTTCTTGCAGGGTGGAGCCTCACTTCAGTTTGCCATGAGTTCCTATGAACCTTATGAAGAATAAGGTGGCTGACTACATTATCACAGGTCAGTGGGCAAAGAAGGCATTTGAAGAGGCTAAGATTTATGGTGATGCCGTAGCAGTGGCGTCCTCTGCCGATGAAACCTTTTCATACATTCCTGACTGCAGCGACCTTCCTATAAGGGACAATGCAGACTATGTATATATGCGAAAAATAATACAATATACGGAACCAAGTTCAAAAACATTTGACCCTAATACCAAGAGCAAGACTCTTGTAGCTGATGTATCCTCCTGCTTTTTAAGTGAGCCTGTGGATGTAAGCAAATACGGTATCATTTACGGAGGAGTCCAGAAGAACATTGGACCTGCAGGAACTGTAATTGTGATTATAAGAGAAGATTTGATTACAGAAGATGTACTCCCCGGCACACCAACCATGATGAAGTATAAGATTCATGCAGATAATAAGTCACTTTACAATACACCGCCTGCCTACGGTATCTATGTGTGCGGCGAAAGGTATTTCAAATAGACTGCAGGTACAGGAGCGGGCTTGGCGTGATGAAGGGAGAAAAATGAGAAAAAGCTGGTATTCTTTACGATTTTCTTGATAATAGCAAACTTTTTAAGGGCACAGTCAGAAAAGAAGACCGTTCTTTAATGAATGTACCTTTTGTAACAGAGGAACGAAGAGTTGGATGCAAGAATTCATTAAAGAGGCACAGGCGGCAGGGCTTTGTAAATCTTAAAGGACATAGAAGCGTTGGTGGCATGAGGAGCAAGCATCTACAATGCCATGCCGCTAGAGGGGTGGAAAACATTGTGAATTTATGAAGAAATTTGAAGGAATACTATGTATAGAATAAAAACATTAAATAAGATATCAGGCATAGGACTTAAAGAGTTAAATGAAAATTACAGCTTTACAGAAGAGTTAAGTGAGGCAGAGTCACGGTTCTTGTAAGAAGTGCAGATGTGAAATCTCTTGAACTTGGTGACAGTCTCCTTGCCATAGCCAGAGCAGGTGCCGGAGTTAACAATATCCCTCTGGATAAATGTGCTGAGCAGGGAATAGTTGTATTCAATACTCCGAGGGCCAATGCTAATGCAGTTAAGGAGCTTGTTATAGCAGGCCTTCTCCTTGCTGCCCGTGATATAATGGGTGGAATCAACTGGGTGCAGGCGAACAAGGATACAGAAAGGGATTTCTAAGCTTGTAGAAAAAGGAAAAGGAAACTTTGCAGGCAATGAGATGGGGGAAGAAAACTTGGAGTAATAGGCCTTGGAGCCATAGGAGTACTTGTTGCCAATGCCGCAAAGGGAGCTTGGAATGGAGGTTTACGGTTGTGACCCCTATATCTCTGTGAAACTATCTTGGAGCCTTTCAGGGATGTGATCCATCTTAAAGACTGTAGAAGATATATATAGAACCTGTGAGTCATATTACTGTGCATGTGCCTCTTATGGATACAACTAAGCACATGAGTAAATGTTTACAGCCTGGGTCTTATGAAAGACGGAGTAGTTATCTTAAACTTCTCAAAGAGATAGTCCTGGTAAATGATGAGGATATCGAAAAAGCGCTTGTCAGTGGCAAGGTGAAGAAGTATGTAACCGATTTTTCCAAATGAAAAACTGCCGAAATGAACGGTGTTATAGCTATTCCACACCTTGGGGCCTCTACGGGAGGAATCAGAGGATAACTGTGCAGTTATGGCGGTTAAGGAAGTTGTGGATTACCTTGAAAAGGGAGTATCAAAAACTCTGTCAACTACCCAAACTGCGAGGTAGCAAAGCATACAAGTGTTTCACGAATTACCATATTACATAAGAATATCCCCAAACATGATAACTAAATTTACAACTGTGCTTTCTTCTTACAATGTAAATATCGAGGAACTTGTAAACAAGAGCAGGGGAGACTATGCCTACTCTGTATTTGACATAGATACCATAGTTGCCGTTGATATGAATAAAGCTCTTGAGTGAGATAGAGGGTGCTTGGGTAAGAAGTATCTAAAAGTTACAACTATAAATCACACCTTAGAAGAGATAAAAGCTTTATAGCAGGTCTAAGGTGTGATTTTTATTGATCTCTACGATTGGCTTGTGGGTATATTATAAGATTACTAAATATGTGGCTATGTTAGACGATATTCATAAAATCGTAATCTGCTTTAGCATCTTCATTTTTTGACATTCTTTACGGTACTGGTTTATCCAGTTTGTAATGATTAGCGCGAAAATACTGTATTCGTCATCGAGACTTTTAAGTGTTCTTCCATCTTCAAGATGTAGGCGTACAATTCTATTCTTGAATTCTGGTTCATAATGTTTACTCATTTGCAACATACCTCTTTTCCTATTTAGATTATATCTTATTAGGTTGAGGTGTTACAACTATATTATATCATAACACATTACTTTTTCCAAATGGCTACGCACTGCGTAGCGAATTGAGTGGACACATTATCGTAGTTTAATGCGTGTTGAAAATGAAAGAGACAAGGAGTTTTTATTTAGAAGAAGCTATAAAATCTAATTGGAGTACAAGACAGCTTGATGAGACAGATAAATAGTTTTTATGAAAGATTGCTGTCAAGCAAGAATAAAGAAGAAGTGTCAAAAGAAATAACACAATTAGAAAAATAAAGCCCCAGAGGATATTATAAAGAGATCCGTATGTGCTGGAGTTTTTAGGTCTGGAAGCTAATGCGGATTTTTATGAAAGTGATTTGGAACAAGCCTTAATAACTCATTTGCAGAAATTTCTTTTTAGAATTGGGCAGAGGTTTTTCTTTTTGTAGCAAGACAGAAAAAGATTTACCTTTGATGGTAGACATTTCAGAATAGATTTAGTTTTTATAACTATATTTTGAAGATGCTTTGTTTTTGATTGATTTAAAAAGTGGTGATTTGACATATCAAGACTTAGGATAAATGCAAATGTATGTCCATTACTATGAAAGAGAAATGATGAATGAGAGAGATAATCCCCCAATAGGGATTGTACTTTGTACAGACAAAAAGCGATTCGATTGTTAAATATACTCTTCCTGAAGATGAAAAAAACAGATATTTGCGTCAAAATATAAGCTGTATTTTACCAAGTGAAGAAGAATTACTCAACGAATTAAATGAGAGTATATATCAATAGAAGATGACAAAAACGATTAAATAATCAACAATAATATTTAAAAATTTCAAGGTGGCAATTTGCGACCCTGAAAAAAAGAAACGACTGGAAATGGCAATCTGGTCTTTTTGTTAAATTAAAAGAAATGAAAATGGAGGATTTATATGCAAATTCTAAATATCAATGGAAATTTAATTAATGAGTAGAGATAAAAAAACAATACAAGGAAAAGATGGGGATCAGACAGTCCAGGAGCAAATGCTCATGTACAGTAAGGAAGCAAGCAACCGAAAAACAAGAGATGAGACCGCCAGCACTACACTATTCCGAACCAAAGACCAAAAGATAAGCATTGTGGGAAAATCTAAACTTTTGGATTTTCCTACAATGCCGACTACGGCGGAATCCCTCCCACTCCTTATATCTTTCTTTCCGTATACATTGAATTTGTATTTAGTAAATGCTATAATGTCCCTATTCAAATTATAAATGTGTTGAATTAGTTACATGTACATATTTTTTGTGCCGGAGGAAGTGAAATGAAACAAAAAATTTATCTCATTACAGGCTTAATGGCTTCTGGAAAATCTACAGTTTCCGATTTACTGGCAAAATCAATAGAAAAATGCGTCCATCTTCGTGGTGATGTGTTCCGAAAAATGATTATTTCAGGCAGAGAAAATATGTCAGCTACCCCATCAGCGGAAGCAGTCCGCCAGCTGTACCTTCGATACAAATTGACTGCTGATGCGGCAAGGTCATACTTTGACAACGGCTTTTCTGTAGTGATCCAAGATAACTACTACGGTGATGAATTAAACCGAATGATAAATTATCTGCATAAATACCCTGTTGAGGTTGTCGTTCTTTGTCCAGATGTGGAAACAATAAAAGAAAGGGAACGATACAGGGAGAAAACAGGCTATTCCGGCTTTACGGTTGAAACCTTACGATACATTTATGCAGACAACACCACGGATCGGCTTTTGGCTGGACAATTCCAATCAAACACCACAGCAGACAGCAGAAACCATTCTGAACACCAGGAAGCCGGTATGATTGTTACATATAAGGGGAAGAAAAATTTCTTTTAAGTACTTTCTTTCCTAAAACTGATGTGATATAATAGCTTCATTCAGAAAAGGAGTAAAAATATGCGGCAAGGTATTCTTAAATAAAACTATAATCAAATAGTGGGAACAAAGAATTATGATAGCTCCTTTTGTGGGGGCTTGGTTTTTTGTACCCAATTTAAGAATACTTTTGCCTTATCAATTTTGACATATTCAAAAAACAGCAATCACAAACAGGTGTATGCTGTATATGTGTATGTCCGCAAATTAGAATCCCCAGTGGTAAAAGTATTTTACTGCTGGGGATTTTTATGCCCTTTGGGGCTGTAAAGGGAGGACAATCACATGAAAATAATCAATATCGGCATTCTGGCCCATGTAGACGCAGGAAGACTACATTGACAGAAAGTCTGCTATACACCAGTGGAGCGATTGCGGAACAGGGAAACGTGGATAAAGGGACCACAAGAACAGACACTATGATTTTGGAACGGCAACGGGGAATTACCATTCAGACAGCGGTTACTTCTTTTTATTGGAATGATTATAAAATCAATATCGTGGACACTCCCGGTCATATGGATAACCGAAGCATACCGACTCTTTTATCTGTCCTTGACGGAGCTGTTTTAGTCATTTCAGCAAAAGACGGCGTACAGGCACAAACCCGTATATTATTCCATGCGCTTCAGAAAATGGACATTCCGACAATTATCTTTATAAATAAGATAGACCAAAAATGGGATCGACCTGCAAGTGTGTTTACCAAAGCATTAAAGATAAACTTACCAGTGATATGATTGTCATCACGGGAGGTTTCCCTGTCGCCAAAGATAACCATGATCGATATTTCTGATTTAGACAAATGGGATATGATTATTTCCGGAAGCGATGAGACTATTAGAACGATATGTTGCAGAGGATTCTTTGGATATACAGGAATTACAATATGAAAAGTGCAAAAAGAACCAGATAGCTGCTCTTTGTTTCCTGTTTATCATCGGGAGTGCAAAAAGACAATTTAGGAACAGAAAAACTGATTGAAGCGATTATGAAACTTTCATTACAGAAACGGACGATATTCAGTCTGAATTATGTGGATATGTTTTTAGGTTGAGTATACAGAGCGGAAAAAACGGCTTTCTTATTTACGCCTGTATCATGGGACGCTCCATTTACGGGATACCCTGCTGCTGTCAAAAAAGGAAAAAATAAAGATTACAGAAATGTGTATTCCGTCAAATGGTGAAATCGTCCCGGCTGACCATATCTGTCCGGGAGGAAATTGTTATTTTAGCTGATGATGCTTTGAAACTGAACGATATCCTGGAAAATGAAAAACTCCTGCCTCACAAAAACACGGATTGATAATCGATGCCATTACTTCGGACAACGGTAGAGCCGCAAAAGCCGGAGCAAAGGGAAGCCCTGTTAAATGCCCTCGCAGAAATTGCTGTCTAGACCCTCTTTTTGCATTTTGACATTGATACTGTTACCCATGAGATTATGTTATCTTTTTTGGGAAAAGTACAGTTAGAAGTTATTTGTTCGCTATTAGAAGAAAAATATCATGTGGGCGTGGCTATGAAAGAGCCTTCGGTTATTTATCTGGAAAGACCATCAAAAAAGCGAGCTGCACGATTCATATTGAAGTGCCGCCGAATCCGTTTTGGAGCATCTATTGGTTTGACTGTAACACCGCTTCCTGTTGAGCGGAACACAACATCAAAAGCGAGGTATCTCTCGGCTATTTAAACTCAAAGTTTTCAAAATGCCGTCATGGAGGGTGTGCGTTATGGAATGGAGCAGGGCTTATATGGCTGGGGAGTGACAGACTGCCAAATTTGTTTTGATTATGGAGTTTATTACAGCCCGGTCAGCACCCCCGCTGATTTTCGTTTTCTTGCGCCTGTCGTGTTGGAGCAGGCATTGAAAAAAGCAGGGACACAACTGTTGGAACCATACCTTTCCTTTACCCTTTTTGCACCGCAGGAATATCTTTCACGGGCTTATAATGATGCACCAAAGTATTGCGCAATCATTGAATCAACCAGACTTGAAAAAGATGAAGTTATTTTTAAGGGTGAAATCCCTGCCCGTTGTATCGGTGAATATAGGAATGATCTGAATTTTTATACAAATGGAAGAAGTGTCTGCATTACAGAATTAAAAGGGTATCAGGAAACTTCCGGCGAGCCTGTATTTCAGCCACGCCGCCCGAACAGCCGTTTAGACAAGATCCGGCATATGTTTCAGAAGATAATGTAACGTCTTGCGCAATGCAAGCGTTCATTGCTGGCTATTCCGAAATATCATTGATAAAATCAGCATCAGAGAGGAGGAACCATTTTGAACCAGAAACAGACGGATATTACAACAGGAAAGCAAATACGTCATCTGCGAACACAATCGGGAATGACACAGGAAGAACTGGCTGGGGAATTGGGATGTTACCCGGCAGGCGCTATCGAAATTGGAGAGAGATGTTAATGAACCCGATTTCATCGTTGATTTGTTTTTCTTTTTGGAGTCCCTATGGACGATTTTGCGAAAGGAGGTAATAACAAAAAGTAGAAACATGATGAGAGAGAAACGACAATTTAATAAGTATGATATGGCAATTGGACTTTTATGGTGTCGGGATATTTTCTTGGCATTGGTATTTTTCTTTGTTGGCGGTTTTATGACAATGTCGGGTGCAGGGTGGGGAGCATCACTAGTTGGCGGTGGCTGTTTTTCTCTTGTATTTGGCTTGATATGCCATGCAGTTATTACATTGAGAAGAAATGACAAATGATGACATATCCTGCTTTCTAGACTTTTTCGGTGCATATCGCGTAAAAAGCCGCTGCTTTTGGCTTTCAATAGCGGCGGCAAAGGAAATATCGCTGAATACCTTACAGAAGAAAAGTTTTGCAGCATTATAAAAATAAAAAGCCTATACCATTTGGAAAGAAAAAGATACATAATAGTCAAGACGGCAACAATCAGAAGTTATGGAGGGTAACAATGGAATATAGTAAGGAAGATTTAATGGAAGCAAAAAGGCAAATTTTGGGAGTGGGAGAGAACATGGGAACAGAGGAAAGCAAAAAGATCTGGGAGAAAAACGCTACAATTTTGGGATAATGCAATGGGTGACGAATCCAATGAATTTCACAGAGAGGTAGTACGTCCCAAAGTAGCGGAACTTCTCTCTCCTGATCCTTCGGATTACATTTTGGATATTCGCGTGCGGCAATGGAAATTATTCTTCGTATCTTGCACAGAGAGGCGCTTCGGTGCGTCGCTTTTGATTACAACATGATAGAATTGGCTAAAAGACGGCGATCACAATATGCAAACAAATTGAGTTTTGCGTAGCGGATGCGACCAATAGAGAAAGCTTATTAGGATTAAAAAGAAATCGAGCCTTTACGAAAGCAGTTTCTAATATGGCAATTATGGATATTACGGATATTGAACCGCTTTTTATGGCTGTTTATGAACTATTGGAGGAAAACGGGATTTTTGTCTTTGCAACGCAGCACCCTTGTTTTATCACATTGACTGAAAAATATATGACACCGCACAGTTACTATGATATAGCGATCGAAGGGCAGCCGGAGGAGCAGATTTATTATCATCGTTCCATACAAGATATTTTTAACCTTTGTTTCAGAGCTGGATTTGTCATTGATGGATTTTATGAAGAATGTTTCAAAAACAATAAAGAAATTCCTATGGTAATGATAGTAAGGCTTAAAAAGGTAAAACGTGATAGCTTAAAATAAATTCAAGTTTGCCGGATAAATAGCAAACCCGGCCGAGCCAGTCAACGGTCAAGATGAACGGGCTTCGCCCGCCGTTGACACCCGCCCGGTTTTGCAGTTAGGCAGTCAAGGAGCGACAGCCTAAAGTGCTGCCGCCCCTTACTATCATAAAAAGCAACTACTAACCAGCCACAGCCCTTTTGGGAGGAAAGGGGGATTTTCCATGACCTGTACAGAAGAATATCGGGAACATATCGAGTACACTTTCCATGCCTTTTGCAAAGTCGTTATCCGAAATGCAACGATCAACGCAGCGAGGACACGGAGCAGGAAGCACAAAAGAAATATCCTTGAATACCTCACAGACGAAAAAGCACTACCCTTTTAGGCACGACAGATGAATATTTCCAAGCCCCGGAGCCGGACGAGGGAATACATACTTACCCTTTGCGGCGATACGGTCATTTTCAGCAGCGGTTTACTTGCGGAAGCCCTGTCACGGCTGGACGAACGAGCGGAAATGATTTACCTGTCCTTTTTCAGGCGTATTCCACAGCACGAAATTGGCAGACAGTACGGGCGCAGCCGCAGCACAGCGGGCTACCATATCCGAAAAGTCCTACGGCAGCTCCAAGCGGAAATGGAGGGAATGGCATAGAGAAATAATAGGCTTCTCCCCTATGAAACAATGCGTCCAAGCCGCCAGCGGGGGGCCGGAAGCGGTGGGAACTGATGTGCGAGTATTACCGCCGCCGCATACAATGTGCCGCCCGTGTGAATGGACGGGTGAACCAAGATACAGAAGGACTACATCCGCAGACGCTTCTCACAGCTATTTTCAAGTTCCGCTTTTGGAGATAGCCTCACCGCCTACAACTGAATAACCGCGCTTCGCCGGCAACCAGAAAAAGCAGTAAATCTATTCAACAGATTTTGCTGCTCGTTCCTGTTTGGCATTTTTGATCCCAGTATGAAAAACAAAAAGGGAAAATAGCCGCCGCAGTTGGCAAAATCGCTTACTTATCCGTGGGGTATCAAAGATACTGCCATTGTCCGCCTATTCCGGCTTGCGTGGTGTTGTGAGGGAATAGAGGGAAATTCTAAAAATCTCCGTCCATTTTGCTTTGCGTGGTGTTGTAGGTAGTGAAAGGAAAATTTTCAAGATAAAGCGGAATAGCGGGTAGCAAAGCCCCTTTTGAAAGCGTTTTGTTAGCAGGAAAGGACGGGGAGCCGAGGGGAACGCTCGGAGTTTTTCAGAGCGAAAGATTCTACCGGGAGTGCCAAAATTCGCTCTCCGCTTAGTTTTTGCCCCTGCGAAATCTTGTTGAAGTGCCTTCCCCAAACCCTGCTATGCGCCCTGTCGGGCGAGAAAGGAGGTCACAGACTATCACGAAAAAGAAATACAATACGCCCCACCGCCGTCATCGTTGGTAAGAGACCCGCATGACCGATGAAGAATACGCCGACTTCACCGGGCGGCTGGCGGCTGTGAAATCAGCCAGTCCGGAGTTTATCCGGCAAGCCATACGGAAAGCGACCATACGCCCCATTGTCACCGTTTCCCCGGTCAATGACGGGCTGCTTGCCGCCCTCCAAGCTCACGGCAGAGTACGGGAAAAATCGGCGGCAACCGCCAGGTGCCCGGAGCCTGAACGAATACGGAAGCCCTACCGGGGGCTGGAAAAGGAAGTGCAGGGGCCGCCGCCGACCTTGCCGCCTGTGAAGTTTGAAGTCTTGCAGAAAGTAGGGTGAAGCCGTTGGCGATACTCAAACATATCAGCTCTAAAAGAAAATGCCAACTACGGGGACGCTGAAAAATACCTCACATTCGAGCATGACGGGTTTACCATGAAAGCCCACCCTTGACGCAGACGGGCGGCTCACTACCGAGGTAGACTACCGCATATCCTCTGAATTGTGGCGGGGAGGATTTTGCCGTTGCCTGTATGCGCTCAACTCCGCTACGGCAGAACCAGAAACGGGAGGGACGTGAGAGCCACCACTCATCATCAGCTTTTGACCCACGGGACGGCCCGGACAACAGCGACCGTTGATCAGGGCGCAGGAGCTGAGCGAGAAGTTCTGCGCCGAGCATTTCCCCGGACACCAGGCCCTTGTCTGCACCACCCGGACGGACACAGCCACACCGAAAATATCCATGTGCATATCGTCATTAACAGTCTGCGGATTGCGGAGGTTCCCTATCTTGCCCCCATGGACAGGCCAGCGGACGGGAAAGCAGGCTGCAAGCACCGCTGTACGGACGCAGCTATGAACTATCTGAAAGCCGAAGTCATGGAGATGTGCCACAGCGAGGGGCTTTACCAGATAGACCTTTTGAACGGCAGCAAAGAACGCATTACCGAGCGTGAGTATTGGGCGCAGAAGAAAGGACAGGCTGCCCTTGACAGAGCCAACGCCCCTATTGCTGCGGACGGTATCGCGCCCCGGCAGACCAAGTTTGAAACGGATGAGGCGAAGCTGCGCCGGACTATCCGGGAAGCCCTTAGCCGCTGCTTCCGGCTTTGATGAGTTTGCCGCCCCTGCGCTTCTCCGGCATGGTGTGACCGTCAAGGAGGCCGGGGGCGGCTAAGTTACCTCACGCCGGACAGGACGAAGCCAATTACCGCCCGGAGGCTGGGGACGATTTTGACCGAGCTGCCGTCCTCTCCGTTTTGGAGCAGAACGCCGCCAGAGCCGCCGAAAAACCCGCAGCCATAGCGGAATACCCCGGCAGTATCAAAGACCGCTTACGGACGAAAAAAGAAGCGAAAAACGCCCCGAACAATGACGCTGTACAGCGCATGAGTGAGCATAGCCGCCAAGCGAGCCGAGGGGGAAGGACAGGGGCTATGAGAAGTGGGCGACCATGCACAACCTCAAACAGATGTCGGCTACCCTCATGCTCTACCAGCAGTATGGCTTTTCTTCCCCGGACGAGCTGGACGCTGCCATTTCCCGCAGCCAACACCGCCACGCAGGAGAGCCTCTGCCGGACTGAAAGGGCTGGAAGCCAGCTATCCGGGAGAAAAAGGATGCAGCGCAACCTTTGGGCTATATCGGCACGAAAGCCCGCCCGTGACGGTCTGAAAGCGCAGAAATCGGAGAAAGCCCGGAGAGCCTACCGGGAACAGCACGAAAGCGATTTTATCATAGCGGACACAGCCGCCCGTTATTTCCGGGAGCATGGAATAACCAAGCTGCCAGCCAGCAAAGCCCTGCAAAGGGAGATTGAGCAGCTTACCGTCCAGAAGAACGCCGGATATAACGACTACCGGGAGAAACGCCAGCGGGCGCAGGAGCTTCAGACAGTCAGACGCAATATCGACCAGATTTTAAGGGGCGCACCGAGCCAGCAGAAAAAGCGTGAACAGGAGCGTTAAAGACCGCCCCGAAATGATACCGAAACCCTACAAAAATACAGGTATGATATGAACCCTTACCGCAATACTCCCCGACTTCCAAACGGGGCTTACAGGGCAGAAAAAGCCCGAAAATGATACCGAGAACATACAGAAAATGCCCCCTATCCCGCTACACCGATAGGAACGGCAGAAAGGAGCTTACCATTGCCGAGAATGAGCAAGAAGCGGCGGCTGGAATGGTCTTTCTTCCTCAACCACCGCAACCGTATCACTTACAACGACCTATGCCGGGGCTGCACCCGTGACTGCAAACAGAGCTTCCGGGCGGTTATCATACTATGCCCTCGCTATTATTCCAAACGCTGGAAAAAGGAGGACGCAGCCTATGGCAGATAACCGCAAATATTACTACCTCAAGCTGAAAGAGAGCTATTTTGACGATGATGCAATCGTTCTGCTGGAAAGTATGCAGGACGGCGTTATCTATTCCAACATTCTCTTGAAGCTGTACTTGAAAATCGCTGAAAAACGGCGGAAAATTGCAGCTGACGAGAATATCCCCTACACCGCCCAGATGATTGCGACCATTACCCGCCAGCAGGTAGGTACCGTAGAGAGAGCTTTGAAAATCTTTATGAAGCTGGGGCTTGTGGAGCCTTTGCCAAAGCGAGCGCACTCTACATGAGGCAACATTGAGCTTTTTAATCGGCGAGTCCTCTACCGAGGGGGAGCGCAAGCGCAGGGGCGCGGCTGGCTTTGCAGGAACAAAAGCCCTGCCGCAGACAGGGGCGGACAAATGTCCACCATATCGAGCGGACATTTGTCCAGCAGAAACTAGAGATAGAGAAAGAGATAGATATGAAATAGAAAAAGAGAGAGAGTTAGAAACGGGACACCCCGGCCCCGCCGCCTATGGCAGATACCACAATGTCATTCTTTCCGATACGGAGCTTGACGGGCTGAAAACAGAGCTTCCCGGCAAGTGGGAGTATTACATTGACCGCCTATCCTGCCATATCGCTTCCAGCGGGAGGAAATACAAAACCATACAGCCACGATTTTCAAGTGGGCGCAGGAGGACGCAAGCAGAAAGCGAAAAGGGCATAGCCCGATTATACCTGTAAGGAGGGCGAGAGCTTATGACGAATGGATTTGATGAAATGATTTTGAATATGACCGACACCACGCCGGAGCCGGAGGACTACACCGGCGAGGACGAACTTTTATACTGCGGGAAGTGCCACAAGCCCAAAGAGGGCTATTTCCCCAAAGAAACCGCCGCATGGCTGGGGCGTGACCGCCACCCGGCAGAATGTGACTGCCAGCGGGCAGAGCGTGAGGAACGGGAAGCCGCAGAGAAACAGCGCAGTCACGTCAGAAACTGTCGAGGCGGTTGAAGCGGCGGGGCTTACAGACCCGGCTATGCAGGGCTGGAGCGTTTGAGAACGACAACGGCAAGTGCCCGCAAATGGAACACGCCCTATTTCTATGTGGAGAACTGGGAAACCATGAAGAAGCGCAACATTGGCTATCTGCTATGGGGCGGCGTTGGCACAGGCAGAAACTATTTGCGGGCTGTATCGCAAATGCCTTATGGAGCGTGAAATCCCGTGTGCATAACCAAACTTTGCATTGATATTGGGTGACCTTGCCGCCAGCTTTGAGGGCAGGAATGAATATATCTCCCGACTTTGCAGCTTCCGCTGCTTATCATGACGATTTTGGAATGGAACGGGGAACGGAATACGGCAGAGCAGGGTCTACAGCGTGATTGACAGCCGTTACCGCAGCAACGAGCCGCTGATCGTCCGACTAATCTCACGCTGGAGGACTTGCAGCACCCGGAGGACACCACACGCCCGCATTTATGACCGTCTGATTGAAATGTGTTCTCCTGTCCGCTTTACCGGGAGCAACTTCGAAAAAGCCACGGCGCAGGAGAAAAATGGGACAACTGAAAAAGCTGATGAACAGAAGGAGAGCCGCCTATGACTAACACCCCAAAGAATGACCGCAGCACCGCCACCGCGGATTGCGTGACGGAAATCCACCTCAGAGTAATTCTGTCCTTGTCGTTTCCGGCTATTTCAAGCAGGGGACACCACCGCCACCGCCGCCGATAAAATGCTGAAAGTGCTGGAAGCGGAAGCTGCTACACAAAAATCGGCAATTTGACGGGACGTAAAGAAGCAGAAAAAGGACTGTACAGCCAGCCCGGCGTGTGGTATGATAGTCATACGGAATAGTGGGGCTGGCTGTCGGAAATGGAGGACACTATGTTAAGACAGACCACCCGAAACCTTTATTACCGCCCTTTATCCGAGATTATCCCACGAGGACGAGCTGCAAGGTGAGAACAATTCTATTTCAAACCAGAAGCGTATTCTTGAAACCTATGCGAAAGCAGAACAGCTTTTCAATCTGCAATGGTACACAGATGACAGTTATTCTGGGGCGAACTTCCAAAGACCCGGTTTTTCAGAAAGCCATCTTGCGGACATTGAAGCCGGAAGAAGTCGGCACCGTTATCGTCAAGGATATGTCACGGTTAGGGCGAAACTATCTGCAAGGTAGGGAATGTATACGGAAATGATTTTCCCACAGAAAGGCGTCCGCTTTATCGCTATCAATGACGGGTGGACAGCGCACAGGGCGACAATGATTTTTGCCCCTCTGCGGAACATTTTTAACGAATGGCTGGTGAGAGATACGAGCAAGAAAATCAAAGCGTGCTAAAAACGGTCTAAGGGTATGAGCGGGAAGCCCGTCACGAGCAAAACCCGTATACGGCTACTTTATGGACGAGGACGAAAAATTTTAGCTCATTGACGGGAAGCCGCCCCTGTTGTGCGGCAGTTACGAGCTGTGCCTTGCCGGGAACAGGGCCGACCAAGATAGCCCGTATGCTCACAGAGCAGGAGATCCCCACGCCGGGAACGCTGGAATACCGTCGGACGGGAAGCACCCGCCGCTACCACCCCGGCTATGAGTGCAAGTGGGCGACCAATACCGTGGTACATATCCTTGAAAACAGGAGTACACGGGCTGTCTGGTAAACTTCAAGACGGAGAAACCGTCCTACAAGACCAACGCACAGCGTAGAGAACCCCATTGAGAAACAGGCGATTTTCGAGAACCACCATAGGCCTATCATTGACACCCAGATGTGGGAGCGTGTGCGGAGTTACGCAAAGCAGCGCAAACGCCCGAACCGCTATGATGAAGTGGGCTTATTCTCCGGCATACTCTTTTGTGCCGACTGCGGCGGCGTCGCTTTACCAGCAGCGTTACCAGAACGCCACCCGCAAGCAGGATTGTTATATCTGCGGGAGCTACAAAACGCGTACCCGTGACTGTCACGGCGCACTATCCGCACCGACCTGTTGACCGCCGGAGTGACCGACAATCTGCGGAAAGTCACCAGCTATGCAGCGAAGCACGAAGCCCGGTTTATGAAGCTGCTGATCGAGCAGAACGAGGACGGGGGCAAGCGCAGGAACGCCGCAGGAAAAAGGAGCTGGAAGCCGCCGAGAAGCGTATCAGCGAGTTATCCGCTATCTTCAAGCGGCTGTATGAGGACAGCGTGACCGGGCGCATTTCAGACGAGCGTTTTCACGGAGCTGTCGGCAGACTGAAGCCGAGCAGAAAGAACTGAAAGAGAGAGCCGCCGCTATCCGGGCAGAGCTTTCAAAGCGCAGGGAAGCCACGGTAAACGCAGAAAAGGTTTATGAATGTTGTCCGCAAGTACACCAGCTTTGAAGAACTTACCCCTACCCTTTTGCGTGAGTTTGTGGAGAAAAATCGTTGTGCATAGGAGTGCAGCTATGACGAGAACGGCACACGCAGACAGGACATTGATATTTATTACTCTTTCGTTGTAGGGTAGACCTGCCCGAATGACCGCCGACCTATCCGGCGCAATGCGCAAACGCCGGATAGGAACGGCAAAAATTTTACACTTCTATTACTTCTTTATCGCACATCAGTAAAAATCTCAGGGGATTAAGCGGCTTATGGCAAAGTAAAGACGGAATGACACAACAAACTCTCTAAAACAAGATAAACACTCAAAATATAAATTGAATATAATCAATATTTATGGTATAATCTTCATAAATACTGCTAGCGAAAGAAAAGGGGATTATCATGGCATTAAATTACAAAAGCCGTTATGGATACAATTAGCAGGCTTGAAGAAAAATTGATGTAATAGCTATGCGCAAATCTTACCACCAACGTTATGGCACAGATGGGAAAGAATAAGCCTATAACACTAAAAACTTAGAAAGAATATGTAAGGCTTTAGATTGTACGCCTAATGATGTATTTTTCATTTGATGATGATTATGAGGAATAAATAAGGAGTGGGTTATGGATTTAATACAAGCATTTCTTGATGGAATTGCAATAGCAGCTATTTTTAATGGTACGGTGGCTTCTTTAGTACTTATTAATCCGAGATTCTTTTTGACTCTTATCCAAAGGCTATTCAAAAGCTGCACCTGTGCCAATGACAAAACAAGAGAAAAAGATAAATTCTATATTAACTATCATCATTGTTGGTATTTGTTTTGTTTATTCAGCAATAAGCCTTTTTACATTCAGGAGCCGTTGGTTTCTGGAACATATTTTTGGATGGGATATATTCAGTGGAGTATATTAAATGTAGGAGACTTTCTATTATTAGACTGTCTATTATTTCAGGGAAAAATATAAAGATAAGATAGTCATCCCCGGAACAGAGGGACACAAAGATTATGAATTTAATAATTGGATGAAACATTTGGCTCTTGCAGAACATTTTTATTAGTTCCGTTTTTACTTGTGCCGATTATAGCTGCAATACAGGCTTTGCTTCTTGTTTTTTAATAAGATAAATTTTTCTATTCAGATGAAAAAATTTGATAGGAAATAGTATAGAAACAGTAAATTAAAAATGTTACTGTCTTTGTGAAAAATTTTAATTGAGGAACTGAAATCCATGAAAGAAAAAGACAGGCTACATCAAAATTACCTGGAAGCGAAAAAGCAAGCGGAAAACAGAAAGAGTATGAAGATAAATATTAAGGAAAGAAGGAAGTAGACGAAACAGGAGTAAATAAAGGTTCTGAAAAGAGTTGGGATACTGGTAAAGAGTTGATGTGGTAATTTGTAAGATTAGTGATATATTGACTAAAAATATAAAAAGTGATAATATAATTATCAAAAGATAATATGATTATCAAAAAGAAAACTGAGAGGGGAAAGTGGGATGTCTTATTGCTCAGATATAACAAAAATAGAATTTTTAGAATGTGCTAAGGAGGTGTTTTTAAATAAAGGATTTTGAAAATGCCCAGGTAGCTGAAATTGCCAAATTAGCAAAAAGTAACTACAGGAGCGATTTATCGTCATTTCAAAAACAAGGAAGCATTATTTTTGCTCTAATTGAAGAGGAATATAATTACACAATGAATGTTGTTTCTGATGTTGAAAAACAGAAGTGAGAATAAAACGATTAAAGCTATCTTCTGAACTGGATGTCGAAGAAGCAATTATAGAAAAATTTATTTCTAGAAAACAATACTATTTGTTGATTATATGTATGCACATTTTTGATAACTTTAAGCTGATCTTTGCATCTTGACAAAGGGTCTAAAGTGGAAACCTTTAGTGAGGGATATTACTGAAGATACACAGCTAAAAAACATGAAGCTTATTCATTTTAATGCTAAACAAGAGCAAATCAACACAGAAATTAAAAGAGTTTGAAGTTCATCATTATTACAAAAGGATATATCATCCTTATGCGAGTGTGTTCTTCACGTTTGCATATCACATATAATGTTAGTGAATATATTAGAAGTATTGTTGTTTTTCAATATTATGGTTGGCAAGGCTTAATGAAGAAATACAATAAATAATTTTTACGCTTGAGGTTAGCAACACTAACTAAATACATGATTTGAAGGGAGGTATGGAAAGTAAAAGAAAAATGCAATTTCAGTATTGATGAAATATGCAGGTAATGAGACAGTTATATAAATCTATTTGGACAGCGATTATCGGTGAGTTGTTCGAGGATGATTCCTTTTTGGCAATCCTTGAGCTGATAGATATATATCAATCTGAGGGCAACTTTTAACACTGTACTGTATTTAACACTCATCGCTTTATGTGAGGCAGAATTTTAAAAGGAATTTTTACATTATATTCAACAATAACTTCACACAAAGCAACATTTCATATTTTGAAAAATATGCAAGCTTAGTGAGCTGATGTTAAGAGTACTATGGAGTGTCATGAGTAGATACTCCCATAAGCAAATTTAGAATTTAATTGTAGATATAGTATCGAAGTTAGAGGAGTTCTATGCTCGACTTTATGCCAGAAATAACATCAAGTTTGATATCTCCTGTTTTATTTTTAATTCTGATTTTTGCTTTAGATTATATAGAATGGGTTTGGCTTTCGCTACTTACTATTCCTTTAGGTATGCTTGGATATATAGGGATGATGAAAGATTATGAGTTTAGAAGCAAAACTTATACGACTGCTCAAAATAATATGAATAGCACATTGGTTGAGTACATTAACGGCATTGAGGTCATAAAAGCTTTTAATCATAGTACATCTTCATATGAAAAATTTACGAGTGCAATTCAATTTTTCCATCAGTAGTACTCCTTGCTTGGTGGAAACAAAGCTGGTTAGCGGTCAGCGTTTGTTCAAGCAGTTATGCCATCGACACTTTTTAGGTAGCTTTGCCAGTTGGATCATATTTATAGTATGAGTTCTCAAATATCTCTATCAGGATTTCATTGTGTGTATTATCTTACCTATCGGCTGTGCACACATTTAATGAAAATCGGAGAAAGTATTCGGAGCAATTCGAGTATGGTTAAGGCGAGTTTAGGCGTGATAGATGAATTTTTATCGAAAGATGAACTTAAAAAGACCAACAGAGAGTAGTTCTTGATAATACTCTGTATCGTTTTGAAAATGTTTCATTTGCATGTGATAAGGAACTGGTGTTAAAAATATCAACTTTGAACTAAAACCAAAACACAGTAACGGCACTGGTAGAGCTTCAGGTTCAGGTAAATCGACAATAGCAAAACTTATGGCAGGGTTTTTGGGATCCGCATAAGGGAGGTGTCTATTATGGTGGTAAAAATACCTGAAATTCCATTTGAACAGTTAACTAATGAGGATAAGCTATGTCGCTCAAGATAACTTCTTGTTTAATACAAGCATAAAAAGAAAATATAAAAATGGGAAACCCAACTGCAAGTGATAATGATGTTATTGAGGCAGCAAAGCTGCATCTTGCCATAACTTTATTATGGAACTTGAAAATGGATATGATACAAAAAGTTGGAGATGCAGGAGGTTCTTTTGTCTGGTGGAGAAAGGCAAAGAATTACGATTACAAGAGCCATGTTAAAACAAGCTAAAGTCATTATTTTAGATAGAAGCAACAGCTTTTGCAGACCCTGAGAATGAGTATTTGATTCAAAAAGTGCAATCAACAATCTTATTAAAGGAAGAACTCTTATCGTGGTTGCTCACAGACTATCTACTATTACAAATGCTGACACAATCCTTGTTATGAAAGATGGGGAAAATTGCAGAGAATGGAACTCATGATAATCTTGTAAAAAGATGGAGTATATGCTCCTTGTGGAAAAATTATGTGGGCGGATTAGATGATGAAAAGGAGGCGATTTTACATGATTACGATTGTAAAACGAATATTAAAAATATCAGAAATATCGAAAATGTAATAGCAGGTCTTATTTTTAGCGGACTTAAATCCTTCTTTGCTTCAATTATGTTGTTTGCAGTTCTACTAATAATGATAAACATTGAACACTTAAATATGACTATCATTGTACAAGCTACTATGATTATAGTCATTAGTATATTGGGTAGATTTATATTTCAGTATCTTTGCGATAGAAAACTTAGTGCTTCAGGCTACGAGATTTTTAAGGATAAAAAGAATTGAAATGAGGCGAAAAATTAGAAAGCACCGATGGGATATTTTTCAGACTTAGGGACAATTCAAGCTGTTTTAACGACAACTATTTCCGACTTAGAAGGTATGGCATGATGGGCGATGAACTTTATTGTTGGTGGATTTTTCCAAGCTCTAACTATGACAATCATGTTATTAATCTTTTGTTTTCCTGTAGGGATGGTGTCTTTTAATTGCGATAATCCTTGGAATAGTTGTTCAAATTAATCACAAAGAAAAACTGAAAAATATTCTCCTGATTATGCAAGATTCAGCAGGAAATATTAGTTGTACAAAGCAATTGAATATATCAGAGAATTTCAGTGCTTCGTTCGATTTAAGAAAGGAAGTGCCGGAAAAACAAGGTTGAAAAAGCATTTTCTAGAAATGCGAAGTTGATATAGAAGTCAATGAAGGTTCAACTTATTTAATGAAATTATATGAAAATGATTTTCAAGGTAGCAAGTTGTGCCTTAGTGTTTTGTTGCTACGGTTTTATATATGAATTCACAAATTCCACTTTCATATGCACTGATGTTTATAGTATCTGCCTTTCTGATGGAATTGGGTTGGTCAGCGATGGAGCTTTTTAAGCAGAATGCTCGCAACGCAGCTTAACCGATTGGAATATATTTCGGACATACCTTCACTTGATAATGGTGGCAAAGAGATTGATTTGAATTCCTTTGATATTGAATTGAAAGATGTTTGTTTCGGATATGGCGAAGAGAAATTCTAGAAGAACATAAACTTGCAGCTAAAGTCTAATAGCAGTTTGGCTATTGTAGGTGCTTCACTGAGTTCCGGGAAAAACAACGCTATGTAATCTGATAGCAAGATTTTGGGATGTAGGCGAAGTATCTATTGGAGGACATAATGTTAAGGAATTTACTTCTGAAAGCCTTTTAAAAACATCAGTATGGTATTTCAGAAAAGTGTATTTGTTTAATGATACGATTGAAAACAATATAAAATTCGGGAATCAAACGCAACACATGATGAGGTGGTAGAGGCTTGTAAGAAAGCATCTTTGTCATGAGTTTATAACAAGCCTTAGTGATGGATACGATACTGTTGTTGGTGAGGGCAGGTTCAACACTGTCAGGGAGGAGAAAAACAAAAAGAATTTCTGTGCAAGAGCGATTCTTAAAGATACTCCAATTATTATTTTGGATGAAAGCAACTTCAAGTGTGAGATCCTGAAAAATGAGCATATGCTCATCAGTGCAATTAAAGAATTAACAAAAGAATAAAACGCTTATTAGCATTGCACATAGACTATCTACAGTTAGAGAAGCAGATCAAATTATTGTCATTGATAAGGGAGAAATTGTGCAACGAGGAAATCATAAGGAACTAATTAGTCAAGATGGAGTATATAGACATTTCATCGAAATCAGATCTGATTGGTTGGCAAATATAGGTGATGAAATGGGAGATGTGGTTATTGATTTTTGATAAGGTGAGTTTCAGTTATGGAACTCAAACTAAAGGAGGACTTAGAAAATATAAACTTCAAAGTGAAAGAAGGAGGGATTTGTATGCTTACAGGGCAATCTCGGCTCAGGGAAGACTACTATTACAAGATTGATAAATGGTTTAATACCACATGAAGGTGTTTTAACTGGAACTGTGAAAGTTCTTGAAGTGATATAAAAGAAAACTGTTACGATAGGAGAAATGGGTAAAATATTGCTTCTATATTTCAAAAATACACAGTCAATTTTTCACAACAAATAGTACTAATGAAGCAGCATTTGCCCTTGAAAATTATGGAATTGAAAGAACAAAATGATAGATAGAGTAAACCTTGCATTTCACGATTTTGAAGCTGAAACTCTTATGGATAGAGATATGTTTTCTTTATCTAGTGGCGAAAAACAAAAGGTTGCAATTATAGCTGCGAAAGACAGATCCTAAGATTTATGTTTTCGATGAGCCATCTGCGAAATTTAGATATTCCTTCAATTCTTAAATTGAAGGAAATAATGGAAAACTTAAAGAAACAAGGACATACAGTGATTGTTTCAGAGCATAGAGTGTTCTACTTAAAAATTTGGTAGATAAATGCTTAATAATGAAAGATGGAGAAATTGATGAGAAATTAAAGGAAAATGATATTGAAAAGCTTGACTGATTCGGATCTTAGAGCGTATAAACTTAGAACATTTAATTTGAGCAATATCAAGTATGAAGCGAAGAACAATGCACCTAATGGTAAGCAACAATCAGGCTTTAAGGTGGAAAATTTATCTTTTTCTTATGATGCTAATCATCAAGTTTTAAGCAGTTGTGAGGTTGAAGGAATTTTGGTGAAACAGTACTATAGTTGGACACAATGGAATGGTGAAAATCGACATTAGGAAAAATAATGTCAGGTTTACTAGCAAAAAGTGGACAATTTTGTGATGGTGAAATTTGTAAAAGCAAAAAGATTATACAAAAAATGTATATTTTGTGATGCAGGATGGAGATTATCAACTTTACTCTGATTCTGTCGTTTCCAGACGATGTCTTTGAGTTCACTGCAAATGGAGTTGAGCAAAATGAGTGAAAGAATAGAAAATGCGATGAGTTTATTGAATATTCTCATCATTTAGAGATAAAGCATCCACAAGGGTTTATCAGGAGGGCAAAGCAGAGAGTTACTATTGCTACTGCAACAACTTCAAATAAAAAGAATTTTGATTTTTAGACGAACCAACCAGCGGGCAGTGATTATGAGAATATGAAAGGTGTATCTGATGCAATAAATAATCTTCGTGAAAAAGGAATACTGATTTTTGTTATTTCTCATGAGTTTGAGTTTTTAAGCAGAGTGGCAACTAAAGCAGTATTTATAGAAAACACTACTGTCAGCAAAAAGCATCTATTTAGAGAGGATAGTGATTTTGAGAAAATTAAAAATTTTTACTACGAAGTGAGGGATATGAAGAAGAGTAATCCTCTTAAACAAAATGGAATAAGGTATGATCCAAGAATTAAGTTATTGCAAGTTTTTAATGATTGGGATTTTAGTATTTACATTAACCGGCAAAAGTATGAAATTCTACTTTTCTCGGTTTTGCATATGGAATGATACAGTGGTATTTATAAAACTTGTTTTTAAGTTTTTAGCTGTATATATAGTGTTGTTTATGATAGCGGAAATAAGTCGCTTTATTTATTTCAACTACAATACATTATTTTATCCTTTGTTTTTGTAACATTGACACTCGCAGACTATCAATACGAGCAGAACAAGGAAATATCAGAAGTATTGGCTATCACTTGCAAAATATGAAAATTCCATATTATATAAACATTCCATTAGCTGTTATATTAAGATTTTTCCTACTTTGAAACAGGATTTTACTTGTATAAAGCAGGGGAATTAAAACAAGAGGGATTGATATTTCATTCTTTGGATTTTTAAAGACATCCATTTAAAAGTTTATGAAATGATGTTGATTCCGATGTTAATGCGAATGTTATGTACCCGCAACTGAGTTGTCACTATCTGTTGAAACACGAGGACTTGGGTTTCGTGTAAAAACGAGCTATACAGAGAGTAAAATTTCGTATGCTTGATGTGTTATTGTTAGTAACAATGGTGGTATTTTATCTAACTATCATCGTTATGAAAAATAAAAATATTTAAAAATAAGGAGATTGATTATGGAAGAAAAGAAATTTCAAATCAAAGATTTAATTATTACAGCACTTATGGTGTTATGCTCACAGGTTTTATATAGAGGTATTATCTTTTCTGTTTGTAACGCCATATACAATGTTATTGGCTGTTCCGATTTGGTCGATTATCGGAGCAATTGCCTATTTCTTGGTGCCAGGGAAAACAAAAAATCCATGGATGATTCTATTATTTTGCGTACTGACAAGCATTGTAAGTTTCTATCCGCCATATATGATAAGTTGCACAGTTGCCGGAATTATAGCTATGTTAATTGTAAAAACAAAAGGAGTTAGCAATTATAAAGGGCTTACGATTGGATATGTAATATTTTTGTGTTCTTGCTGGTTTTTGGTGGAATGTGTGTTCCATTTCTTTTTCTATGCTGATCAAACGATTAAATCTTATGCAAAAATGTTTGGCAGTGAATACATGGAAACTCTAACTAAACTTGTTTCTCCTATGACTACAGTAATATTTCTTGTTGTTATAGCGATTTGTGCGTTGATTGGAGCAATAATATCTAAGAAGCTATTGAAGAAAACATTTTTGAAAAAAGCGGGGATGATTTAGAATTTTGTACTGATGAAATTGGAGGGATAATAATGGAAATGATAAAATGTAATATTACAATCAATCAAATTATTTCACCTTTTCCAACATTTATAAGTACTTTTAAATAACAATATCTTGTTATTAAAAACAGTTAAATAGAAAACTATATAAAACATTAGTTTTTAAGCCAGAGAGGACATTTTACGCCAAAAGTGTAGAAGTCCTCCTTTTTATTCTCAAAAAGCAAAAACAGAGAACTTAAAAAGGAGGATAACACAATGGATAAGAAAGAATATTACCTTTATGTCAAAAGGCAAAAGCAGTACCTGTCAGTGAAGAAGTCTACAAAGCCTACTGGAAGATAACAGAGCATGAAAAAGTATCTCCAAAGAAAAGATTGGAAGCATCAGTGTTATACCATTTTCGGCACTGGATCATGATGGACACTTTCTAGATAACATCATAGATGAAAAAAATAGACTTAGAAAAATTCTCGAAGTAAAATGCAGAATTGAAGAACTTTCATAGAGCATTAAATACTCTACAAAAAGAAGAACGAGAGCTAATGGAAGCCATCTTCTACAAAGAAGAAAGTCTAAGGTCAATTAGTAGAGAGAGAAAGTTACACATCAAGCAATCAGTGGGAGGAGGGATAGAATTTTAGAAAAACTTAAAAACTTTTTAGAAGATAAAAATCTAAAAAAACTTGGAAAGATTAAGTATCAAAAAAAGGTGCTTAACCTTTCTTTATAAAAACACAAATAAATGCTAAAACGGTGGAATAAAAATAAAGAAAGAAAACATATAAAACTAAATAAAAACATACGGATAAAGCAGATAGGAAAAGATATAAAAAATAACCTGTCTGTTTTTCTTTACCTGAAAACAAACCAAAAATGAAAAAGGAGCTTAAAAAGTGGCAGAAACATTTCACTTTGATATTTCTATGATAAGTAGAGGCAAAAGTAAATCGGCAGTCGCAGGTGCAGCATATATCTCTTGTGAGAAAATCAAAAATGAATGGGACGGAGAAGTTTCATGACTATCATAATAAAAAGGACTTTTTACATTCAGAAATCTTCTTGCCGGAGAATATCCCCATAAAATTAAAAGATAGAATTCTTTAACCTCTATGGGTATATTTCTATCTATAACGAGATACAGGGAGAAAAACAAAAATTATCCTACTACGGACAGATAAAAAGGAAATGCAGACCTAAAGAGATTTTGTAAAAGCAATCTACTATTTGAAAGATAATAAACTTCAAACCATAGCAGACCTACAAGGAAGAAAGTCTTTGAACTGGCAAAAGCAAAGCAAAAGTAAAAATATAAGTGGTGATATTCAGAGTAAAACACAAAAGAATAAAAGACTTACATCAATGTGTAAGCTGCATAGACTCTATCAAAGAAAACAAAGAGGTCTATCAGGAATACAAAAATAAAACACTATTCAAAAGATAGCTTTTACAATTCTCATAAAAAGGAAATGACAGATACCTAAGAGCAAGAAAAGACCATGAGAAAAATCACTCGGGACATCAGCCATAAAATTAAGTGATTGGCAAAAGAGTATCAAGCCTTGAAAAAAGAGATACAAGACTTAACCGAAGATAAAAGCTAAAAGTACAAGATGAATTTAAGCAGATAGATCATATCAAATATGCAGTAAAGATTGTCAATGACGAGTATGGAATAGACCTAAGTATAGAGATAGACAAAAGCAATTAAGAGAGAGATAAAACCAAGTGTGATAGCATCAGATTAAAAATCCCAAGAGCAACAGGAAAAACAGACCAGTACAAACAAAAAGGCAAAGGAAAAATATTCCGGGCAAGAAAGATAATTGTGCAACGGGCGTTTTCACAATTTGTGAAAAGAAATAAAACATAAAAATTTTGAAGTGTGAAAAACAGGATAACCGATATATTTTTAATTTGCCAGACACTGTCTGTTGAATTGAAAAATGTGTTTGAATGTATTGCTAATCGCAATATATTATGGTATAATACAAGCGAAAGGAAGTGGTTAATATGGCAAGAACATCAAACATATATGTAAGAGTGGAACCAAATATCAAAGAACAGGCGGAAGTGGTACTGAAAACTTGGTATACCTATGTCTAATGCTGTTTCAATTTTTTTAAGACAGGGTGGTTATGCAAAACGGATTGCCATTTGATGTAAAAATACCAAGTAGAAAGCCTCTTATTTTGTCAGATTTAACTAGAAGAATTTTAATATGGAAAATGCTAAAAAGCTCATAATGACTTTGAAAATGGAAAAGTTTATAAGCATGGAAGTTGAAAATGATTTAAAGAGAAAGCTTGGAATATGAAATATAAAATAATATTTTCGGAGAATGCAAAAGAAGATTTACTTTGTATTGTAAAAATATATCAGAGATGAATTATGTATCCACAAACATTGCTGAAAAACAATCAAACCGAATATTATCAGCAATTAAAACTCTTGATGAAATGCAATGAGGTGTCGTTTATGTAGAGCATAATGATTGGAAATCATTAGGACTTAGATTTTTACCGGTAGATAATTATTTAGTGTTTTATATACCTGATGAAGAAAAAGAAACTTGTGAAAATATATCGTATTATATATGGTAAAAGAGATATTGAAAAATCAGTTAAAAAGAAAATATAACTTTTGAATAAGGATTTTAAAATTCCAGACGATGTTTGGAAAATTTAACCTGAATTATTCATGAGCATATAAAAATGCTCGATATTACAAATCCTTGAACCAGTTCCCATGAAAATCAATCGATTTATCCACAAAAATGGGTGAGACTATCCCTTGAAATCCGATTGAGTCATTTCTGAACTGTCAAAGATGCGTTAATAGTTGCTATTACAACTGTACAGTCAGCTGATGGATATTCTTCAGCGTCCTGTAGAACTCCTCTTTATAAGGACAGCTACTGCATGGTTTGAATGTTATATATCTTGCTGAACGGACTGCTCTTGCAGCAATCTTTATCAGCTTTAAAACAGATGGTATCCACCTGTTGTTTTCGCATATTTGCAGGGAGTACCAGTCGCCTAAACCAATTGAATAAGTTGTGAGGCAAGCATGTGAAGTCTCATGCGGTTTGGCATTTACTACTTTGGAATGACTGCTGACAGCAGCAAAGTCAAATCCACCTTTGCCCTCTTTTTATGAAATTCCTCCATCTTGCCACGCCCACGGTAAAACTGGATGACCTGATAAGGTTCCATATCCATGTTTGTAACAATAAAGGTGTACATATGCGTCAGCTGACCGTATGGTTTTTCAATCTTGAAAACCACGCGCCTTGGATAATCCCAGGAGCCGGCCTGATACAGAAATTCACCATAAGTTACAGCATAGCTAATCTGGTCCTCTTTGGTTGCTTTGTATAAATCTTCATCTTTATTCGAAGCAAGAGTTATGAGTGAAGAATTCTGTTTTTAAGCGGATGGCATAGAACAGCCATTCATCTCACAGGTTTTATAAAGTTTGAGAGATGAGAATCCACCGTCACCACGAAGGTATGTTTTGATGTCTCTTTCCAGATATTCCTGAAAAAGGGATTCCATAAATTTATCTGCATCATTGCTGCAGTGGAGTGTTCCATCACGAAGTTCAGCCTTCAGCAGATCCCTGGTCAGACCGTCATAGCAGAGCAAAGGATGGTATCCGTGTGCCTGATAATGGAAGTTGAAGCCTTCCCCTTCCTGATTGCCGTAGGGTGCCAAATAAAGTACTGCCCAGATCCAGAAGCATATGCTCCGGACACTTTATGGAATAGATGATATCCCTAAAGCTTTTATCAAGTGTCATCAAACTGCAAAGGGAGTGTATCTTCATCCATACGGTTGAAAAATCTTGATAGTGTTGGCTGTGAAGCCAGACTGTTCTTTTCAGAATGGCATTGAAAACAGGATCAATGGTCAGTTCATCCGCACAGTCATCTTCGAAATATGCAGAGATGATCTGATAAATCATCTGCATCAGGTTTTCATCGTCTTTTGTGAAACGGACTGATGTATCATTGGTTTTCGAAATTTCTTTTTGAGTCAGCTTGGTGAAGCTGATCTTTGCAGCAAAATTCTTTTTATCAGGAGAGTCCTGCATCGGAGGATAAATCGCATCCGTTAAAATTTATTTTTAATCTGTCTATTGCTTTTCAGTGTGATGGTGTTTTAAAATATCCATAGAGACCCTTTCTGCGGTATTTATTTGGATTCGACACCCTAAATTTTACCACATATTTGGTCTCTTTTTCTATTCACTGATTAGATGAAATGCAATAAGCGGCTTAAATACAGTAACTATGTGGCTTTCAGCCACTTTCACGGCACTGCTGTGAATAATTCAGGATTAATAATGTAAACATAAAAAGTATAATAAAGAATCTTTACAAAAAGGAATCGGTATTGCTTTTTCAAAGAAAATAATATTTTCGCGTTTACAATGAAAGAAAATATTGCTTTTTGAAGGAGAAGTTAACATAAATACTTTAGAAATTTTGAGAAAATTAGATATATCTCCAAATTCCAGTAGATTTATAAACGACATAGACACTGAATTATCTAAAGAATTTGATGATAATGGTACACAACTTTCTAAAGGGAAGAGCAGAAGATTTGTCTGACTAGAGCTATGAATAGGAGTACGAGGCTTATACATATTAGATGAACCGTCAAGTTCATTGGACCCAATATCTGAGTATAAAATGTATAATGCTTTTAGAAGAACTTGCGTAAAAGAAAAACAATATTATTTGTTTCACATCGCTTAGCAGCGTCAGCATTAGCGGATAGGGTTATATTACTGGAAAATGGCGAAATATTGGAATTTGAAGTCATGGTGATCTGATTACGCAGAAAGGCAGATATGCTGGATTATTTAATAAAGCAATCTGAATATTACGCTATTTGATGTAGTAGTTAATAATAGCTAATCTTCCTTGATATTAACGAGTTTTTAGTTATATTATATAAGTGGATAAGAAAAATATAAAGTTGGAATTATATCAGATTGGGTGATAGTGATACTGTTTGTTACTCTTTAATAGGCGATTATGAGTGTAACTACATAATTGCCTATTTTTTAGATAAAAGTCGCAAAGGGACAGGTAAACTATGGGAAAGTCGGAAAAAGGTATTATTACGCTGCAATAAAGTTTCGAAAATATACAAAAGTGGTATGCAGCGAACAAAAAGCACTGTCAGGGGTGAGTCTCAGTTTCAATGAAGCTTCGATTAATTTGATTTATGGGAAGAGTGGCAGTGGAAAATCTACGTTTATTAAATGTACTGGCAGGCATAGATGGTGCTTCTGATGGAGATATTTTCTTTCAAGGAAAAAACTATGCTATTATGACAGAAAGAGAGATGGCAAAACTTAGAGGGGATAACTATGGATTTATATTTCAGGCATATCATCTTATACCACATATTACCGCAAAAGAGAATATTATGTGCCCGTCTTATGTTAATGGGAAGCCCATTGATACCAAGTACTTTTAGCTTCTTGGTTCAGGAATTAGGTATCACTGACTTGGTGCTTAAATGTCCCTATGAATTATCAGGAGAGAGCAGCAAAGAGTAGCGATAGCAAGAGCAATGCTGTTAAAGCCTTCAATAGTGTTTGCTGATGAACCGACAGGGGAATTTGGATAGTGAAAATACAAAACTCATAACCAATTTATTCGATAACCTGAATAAAAAGTGATGGAACCACATTTATCATCGTTACACATGAAGAAAATCTCATGCAAAAATCCTGATCAGATTATAAGGATAAAGGATGGTGAGAGTTGCCGATGAATAGTAAAAAGAACAAGGTATTTTAAGTTAATTCATATACTATTTCAGAATAATAAAAGCTTTTATTTATAATATCTTTATTGACATCAGCAATTGGATTTTGCTTTATTTTTACATGTAACATCCACAACCAATATGCTCATACAAAACAACAGGGATAATCTTATTAATACATATGGCAAATTTCTCGCTGTTATATCTGGTGTTGATGAGAAAACTGAAGCGAATATAAAAATGAGTTAAATGATTTTTTGCATACAAAAGATTCGAAGTCGGAGGCAATGCAGTATATTCAGGTAAAAATTAACTTTTGGCTCGATGGAAAAGAGTATTGGGGATGTCTTGGCTTTCAGCCTTATTAAAGGAGAATGGCCGAAGAAAGAAAAACGAGATTGTAGTTGAAGAATACCTGACAGAATTATTTAAGATTAAAAACAACAACTTGCCATCGAAGATAAGTTTTTGAGAAAAAAATGGGATAAAGACAGATTTTATAATTACCGGCATAATTTCTAATTATTCAAGTAGACTGTCTGCGTCAACTTTTATAGAAAAAGGATATAAATGTATATCCCACAGTAATATTTGCAGATGGTATGCTAAAGATACAAAGCAGTCGTTGATTGTTTTGCAAAGAAACTTAGATTCAATTCTATTGAAAGAGATATAAACACGATATTGAATTGGGAAAGTAATTATGACATCAAACTTAGCCATGAAATATGAGTATTAATTCAAAAACTAGCCTCAAAAGGTTATAGTAGTGAAGACTCTGCAGTTTACCAGATTATTATATCTTGTACTTACCAATTTTTCTGCTGTTGCTCGGGGAAGTTATTATAATAAGAACGCTGCTTATATGGAATAGCAAGACAATGACTTTGTTTAAAGCACTTGGACTTCATTCTAAGCAGGAAAGAATATTGTGGTTTTACCCGAGTTGGATTACTTGCAGTAATAGGATTAAGCGTGGGATTTACTTCATCAGCTATATTGGAGTTTATATATAAAAAGGAATTTTGGGGGATATCAGTATTACATCAGAGAATTGCTCCATACTTTTTATTGGAAAGCAGCTTTATTAGCGTAATAATTGTACTGTTTTGTGCTGATTCAGCCAGAAAGAAATCGGTTCACTCATAAATGAAATGCTGATAGATCTGCGGTTTACAGTCAGAAAGTATAGATTTAGAAAAATGGATATATGCGTTGTTATAATGCAAATGATTTGTATGTTTTTATTATAGCCCTCATTTAGTTTTTCAAATAGATTTGAGATGGAAAAAGGGTGACATAAATTACGATTTATACAGCAAGGCAACAACCTACAAGCAACATGCTTAGAGGGTGTATAGCATAACTGAGAACAACGAAAGTTATTTTTGACTTTGATGTAGTAAATGACCTATATAAATATGGTGATATGATTAAGCTCAAATGGAAGCTGAAACTAATCAAAGCTCTATATTGATAGACAAGGACGATAAGACTTCCAGCTTTAATGAATATTTAGAGTATAGAAGCAGTGAATGGAAAGATAATGAGAATGAGGAAAGGTGGTATGAGGTATCAAAAAGAGCTGAGAGGTATAATGTTTTACCTAATAGGACAGTCAAGATTATTATACTAACTGAAAAAGAATTCGTATTATTGTTAGATAAACTGGGAATAGGTGAGAATGATGTTGGCTCAGACAAGGATAAGAATTGCTTAGCGTTTATACCTGAGCTTGGCTATAGCGTTTCAGGTAAGAATGAAATTATACAAGTGGGAGGAATTAGAAAAGAGCGAAAAAGGGTTACGGTTTTATAAAGAAAAATTTAAGGCTAATGCTTTGGAACGCTGAAAATGAAGAGGATAAGTAATACAGCTTGTAATGAAGGAGAGTACAGCGAGCAAACTGATTTTAGGATATGATAAAATCAGTATCAACTTCGAAAGCAGATGCACCATTATCAGTTAAACATGATGTGGATACAAGAGTTTCATTAATTATGTCATCAATACAGGGAGGTATGCTTGAATCATCAGTTCTAAGGAATAAAGAAAATAAATTGATGGGAGATTATACTGCTATGCTGTCAGGTTCTATGGTATACTTTTCTTTTGATAGTAGTATGCCTGTATATAGTTTTAAGTAGCTTTTATCGATTGGGAAAAACATAAAGCATAGTACGGCATATTGCAGAAGCTTTGGAATGAGCTATATCAGTTTATGGAGAAAGATATTTTTAGATATTTCAGCAGCATATTTATAGCCTGCATAGTTTTAGCGCCGTTGGTAAGAGGGGCTTTTGAGGTGGAGACACTAAGCAATGCTCAAATTTTGTTTTCAATTATGATAAACATAATTATTACCTTTTGTGTGGAAGCGTTGTATACTGGCGCTATAAGAGCAAATCCATAGTAAACATAGCTATAATTAAAGACACATCAATAGAAGCGGCAGTATATCAACCTATGCACATCAATTACATATTTCACACCTTATAGGGAGATAAACTTTTTATCCGTTCTGAGTGTGATTTTTACTTTTAGTCTTATGCTTGTAAAAGATATATGGTGTTTTATTTGATATACATCAAATAAAACACTGTAATATCTCTAAGAAAATAGAAGAGAATTATGTGGTTTTTGTAGGCAATGGGGCATTTTTCTCTTGACATCTCGTCAGAATACATAGATAATTATATAGTTATGAGACATCAGCAAAGAAAAGATAGAGGTTATTTACATGGGTAATTTATTTAATATGAACAACTTTTTCTTCCGCTTTATGGGAAGCTTTTGATCGCAGTAGCTCTTAGCATAGTGTATACTCTGGTGTGCCTTCCGATTGTGACCATAGGTCCCTACCACCTCCGCCCTCTATTATGCTGCAGTTAAATCAATAAGGAGATAGAGTTATCCTATAAAGGAGTTTTTAAGGCGTTTAAGAGGATTTTAAGCAGAGTTTCGTAGTAGGACTTATTCTTGTAGTGGTAGGAGTAATTCTTTATGTAGATGTTAAATTTTGCAATTAACTTCATAAATAACAGCCCTAACTATATGCGTATTTATACCTCATAATAGGTATAGTTGTGTCATTTATAGCAGTTTACATATTTCCGCTTATTTCAAGATTTTCATTAAAAGCTTTTCAGAACTATTTAAACTTTTCATTTTTATCTGGCTTTAAGGCATTTGCTTACAACGGTAGTTTCTGTTATTCTGCTTTTTGGGAGCTTTGTCTTGATCTATATTTCAGCTGGGCTTGCTATTATTTTTGTACCTGTGCTTGTAAATCTCCTAATTTCAATTACTGATGGAGAAGGTGCTTATTAAATGCATGGATATGGTACAAACAGATGGAAATAATGAAAATAAGGACGAGTGGTATTTAGAGTAATTGTTAAATAATATCGGGAAAGAGGAAGAGTATGTCAGAGGAAAAATTTTTCACTGCCAAGGGATTTTGCAAAAACAAATGTTTTAATGATGAGGTAATGAAGGACAGGCTTCCTAGTGATGTATACAAGGAGCTTAGAAAGACCATAGATAACGGAGAAGACCTAAATGAGAAGATAGCTGGAGCCGTAGCACACGCTATGAAGGCTTGGGCTATGGAAAGAGAGGCTACCCATTTCTCACATTGGTTCCAGCCTATGACGGGTGATTACAGCTGAGAAGCACGATTCCTTCTTAAAGCCTGAGGGCAAGGGGTGGGATAATAATGCGATTCTCAGGTAAGGAGCTTATTAAAGGGAGAGTCAGATACTTCGTCCTTTCCATCAGGCGGACTTAGGGCAACCTTTGAGGCGAGAGCTATACAGCCTGGGATTGCACCTTCCGGCTTTCTTAAAAGAAGATGCAGCAGGTGTAACCCTCTGCATACCTACCGCATTTTGTTCATATACAGGTGAAGCACTTGACGAGAAGACTCCACTGCTTCGCTCAATGGAGGCTATAAGCAAGCAGGCTACAAGGATTGCAAGACTTTTTGGAGATGCGGATGTTACAGAGAGTGAGCTGTTCAGTTGGCCCTGAGCAGGAATATTTTCTCATTGACAGAAAAGACTACTTAAAAAGAGAAGACCTCCTTTTTGCGGGGAGGACTCTTTTGGAGCTATGCCTCCTAAGACTCAGGAACTGGATGACCACTACTATGGCAATATTCCTGAGCGTATAGAACTTTTTATGAAGGAGCTTAATGAAGAGTGCTGGAAGTTGAGGCATCTACGCAAAGACACAGCATAATGAGGTAGCTCCGGCTCAGCATCAGAGATGGCTCCTGTATTTACTACTGCAAACATTGCACAGACCACAACCAGCTTGTTATGGAAACGATGAAGAAGGTGGCAAAAGCGCCACGGGCTTGAATGTCTGCTTCCACGAGAAGCCTTTTGCAGGTGTAAATGGCTCAGAAAACATAATAACTGGTCTATTGTGACAGATACAGGAAAAATATGTTGGATCCCGGCAAGACTCCGCACGAGAATGTGCAGTTTATGCTTGTACTGCCGCTATAATAAAGGCTGTGGATGAAAAATGCCGTACTCTTGGGCTTTCAAAGCATCAAATCCGGAAATGAGCATAGGCTTGGTGCAGATGAGGCGCCTCCTGCCATTATATCCATTTTTCCTTGGAGATCAGCTTGAAGGCCTGGTTGAGCAGATAATTGAGACAGGAGAAGCGACTTCAAGTAAGCAGGGAAGAAAGTTAGATATTGGAGTATACAGCCTGCCAAATCTCTTCTTAGATGCAACTGATAGAAACAGAACTTCTCCTTTTGCATTTACAGGCAATAAGTTTGAGTTTAGAATGGTGGCTTCCTCAATGTCGATTGCAGGGGTAAATACTGTACTCAACACTATAGTTACAAAATGTATTTAGGGATATGGCTGACAAGCTTGAAAAAGGCGAGAGGACTTCAATCAGGCTGTACACGACCTTATTATAGATACTCTCACTGAGCATAGGAGAATCATATTTAACGGAAACGGCTATTCTGAGGGAATGGGTGAAAGAGGGCCATAGGGCGTGGACTTCGACACAAAGTCAATGGTGGAGGCAATTCCGTCACTTATTGATGACCACACTATCGAAGTATTTGCAAAGGAAAAGGTGTTAAACGCACTGAACTTGAATCCAGAGCTGAGATTCAATGCGAGAAATACTAAAGACCATCAACATAGAGGCAAAGACTATAGATTGATATGGTAAGGAGGCTTTTCATTCCTGCCGTGATTAAGTACCAGACTATGCTGCAAAAAGCTATAAATGAGATGGAAAATGCAGGATTGGGACTTGAGTGCTGTATACAAAAGATTTGCTTAAGAAGATTTCGTCACTTCTTGAAGATGCGAATAGGGAAAGTGGATGAGATGGAAAATATGATAATAGATGCAAAAGAAGCTTCCTGAGGGAAAGAGACGCAGCTGAAGCATTTAACATTAAGGTGTGGCTCCTGCAATGACAGAGCTTCGTGAGAGTATCGACAGTCTTGAAGTTATTGTTGGCAGGGATTATTGGCCTCTACCGACATACAGTGATATATTGTTTGAAGTTTAAGATGAATAAATGCATAAAAATATCCGTATAGAAAAGATATTTATGCATTTTTATCTTCTAAGGGCAGGTGTCAAAGGATGATTAATATTTTGCAAGGTGATTGTATATATATTTATCCTTTATACTTGTGATGTGGGTGTTAAAAGTTAATAAATTCTCTTGTAGGCAAGCTTGCATCGAATTTCTATACTTTTGGCACTTGTATTAATATATAAGGGGTAGTTATGAATATTGTTGATATATTGGTTATTGGAGCAGGGCTTTCTATGGATGCTTTTGCAGTATCTGTCTGTAAGGGCTTGGCTATGAAGAAGATGGATATTAAGAAGGCTCTTGTCTGTTCGCTCTACTTTGGAGTATTTCAGGCATTAATGCCCCTTATCGGCTTTTTGCTTGGAAGCGGATTTAAGAATGTGGTTAGCTCCATCGACCACTGGATAGCCTTTGTGCTTCTTGGTATCATAGGCATAAATATGATAAAAAGAGGCAAAAATCCTGTGATGTTGTAAATGACTCTATGGATGTAAAGACTATGTTTACACTTGCGGGTTTGCAACCAGTATAGATGCTCTCGCCATAGGAGTTACCTTTTGCTTTTCTTAAGGTAAGTATAATTCTGCGGTATCCATCATCGGTCTTATTACCTTTGTCTGTTGCTTCATCGGAGTCAAGCTTGGAAGTGTATTTGGAGAAAAACTAAAATCCAAGGCAGAGATAATGGGTGGAGTCATGCTCATACTGATTGGCACTAAGATACTGATAGAACTATCTGTTCTTTTGGGGGTAATTAATATAAAAACAGAATAAAAATCACTCTAGACCTGACTATGGTTTGGAGTGATTTTTATTACTATATTCAATTTATTATATAATTAATATATTCTGATACAAGTGTCAAAAGTACAAAAATTCGATTTGGGCTTTGCTTGCAAAGAGAATTTATTATCTTTTTGACACAAAAATATGAGAGTAGCCATTTTGCATGAGCGGATTACAAATATTTTGCAAGGATTGCTAAAGCTGTACTGCTGTAGCAATCCTGTATCAATGGGTGTCAAAATACTTTTTGACACCCACATCATATTCTTTCAAAACCTAAATATCTGCTTCCCTGATGCTCAAGAATACCGCTGTCTCCTTCAATTAATGTACCATATTCATAATCGTTTACTTGGAATTCCTGTCTGCTGCCCGCTTCAAATTCAAATGTATTGAAATAATCTGTGGTTGTATGTCCACCATATGCATCCATGTACGCTTGTTCGTTTTGATATAATCTTAGCCTGTGATTTTAATCTTGAGCAGCATCATTTATTGCTTTTTGTTTCGAAGCGAGGTTACGGCAGAAGTTATTATTGCAAAAATAATTGTGCAAATACTATAATAAACATAAAAAGGCGGTATGCTGAAAAATAGTAAAACCATTATCCGAAACCAATCATCATTATTAAGCATAAATTCCCTCCTAAATTAGATTAGTACTGTTTAAATATAGTAATTATATGGTTATTTAAGACTGTGTCATAAATACTAATTTGCTAATGCTTAGCTGAACTCGTTTATACAAAGGGTGGATTGATATAGGAAAAATGTAGTTAATTATTTTATTTTTATCATTATACCACCAATATATTTTAGAAATCCTTAAGAAATTCTGAAAAATAACACAGCATAACTAGTAAAAAGATTAATGAATATTTATGCAAATTTATGCTTTAAAATATTCACTGACTTGTGATATAATCTGTTAATAACACAAAGCAAATGAAGAATATTTATTCACAGAGAGGAGATACATTATGAAAAATCAGTGAAACTTGTTGCAGCCTTAACCCTTACCTTAGCCACTATGCTTACTGCCTGTTCAGGAAGCTCTGCTAAGACAGACAGTACAAAGAGTGCTTCAAAGACAGGCTCGGTGGCTGCATCGACAGCCAAGACAAGCAGTGCCGCTGCTTCAGGAAGTACTACATCAGCTAATGATTCAGGAGCAGCGAAACTTGACCTTTCAAATATTACAGGTGATGGAGATAAACGATAAGATTCTTTTGGAGGCGGGAGTTATAACCTGTGCAACCAGCCCTGACTTTGCTCCAAATGAATTTTGTAGATTTAAGCAGCGGTGAGACCAAGTATGTGAGGCTGTGATATGGATCTTGCTCAGTACATAGCTGACAGCCCTCGGAGTAAAAGCTTGAGATTAAACCTATGAAATTTGATGCGATTAAGGCAGCAGTTACAACAGGACAGGTGGATATGGCTATTTCAGGCTTTGCCTACACGGAAGAACGTATGAAGAATATGCAGCTCAGATCTTTTTGGTAACACAGATGCGGATGAGGACAGGGAATTGTCATTCTTAAAGAAAATGCAGATAAGTTAAAAACAGGAGATGATTTTACAGGAAAGACAGTGCTTGCACAGAATGGCTCCGTTCAGATTGACTGCCACAACCAAGCAGCTTCCACAGGCTGAATGCAAGCCTATTACAGATGTAAAACAATGGTAGCATCGAGTACTTGCAGGCAAGGCTGATGGACTTACCCTTGATCTTGGTGTGGCTAAGATAGCTTCTTAGTGCTCACAAAGAACTTGCCATCAGTGATTTTAAGTTTGAGTACGAATCTAAGGGCAATGTAATTGCCTGCACAAAGGGGAGACCAAACTTGTAAATGCTATAAATCAAGTTATTAAAGAAGTAAATGATAAGGGGCTTTATAAACAGTGGAAGGATAAGGCTGTAGAGCTTGCAAAATCACTTGGAGTAGAGGTTAACGAATAATGGAGTTTATTGATAATATAATCATCTTGGTCAGCAAATATTGGAATTTATTCTTGATAGGTACGAGCTACACCTTATTGCTTGAGTATAATTACTGTGTTTTTGGCTCAATCTTAGGCTCTGTACTTGCCCTTTTAAAGAATAACAAATTTCTGCCGGTTAGATTTCTTGTCTCAGCCTATGTGAAATAGTTCGAGGAACACCTATACTTTTGCAGCTTTGTATATTTACATTTATAATTCCTTTAGCATTTCCGGTATTTAAGCCGTCTAACTTGTATGCATACTGATTGCTCTTATATTAAATTCTGCAGCCTATGTATCTGAGGTAATCCGTTCAGGAATAGAAGCTGTAGACAAAGGACAGACTGAGGCAGCAAGGTCGCTGAGGCTTAATAAAAACCAGACTTTGTTTAAAATAGTCCTTCGCAGGCAGTTAGATATATACTTCCTGCCCTTTGGAAATGAGTTCATTATGAGTGATTAAGGAGACATCTCTTGCATCCACTTTCTTTGTAGGAGACCTGATGACTCAGTATCAGACTGTGACAGGAGCAACTTTTCTTGTAATTGAACCGCTTACAATAATTGGAATCATATATTTTGTACTTACATTCAGCCTCTCCAAAGGAGTTGCTGTACTTGAAAGGAGGATGAAGGCAGGTGAGCGCTAATCATAATGAATATTTAATAGATGTTGTGGATTTACATAAAAGCTTTGGAGACCTTAAAAGGTGCTTAAAGGAGTGACTGGAGCATATCAAAAAGGGCGAGGTTGTATCAGTAATTGGTCCTTCAGGTGGTGGCAAGTCTACTTTCTTCGCTGCCTTAATCTCCTTGAAGTACCTGAAAAATGGTGAGATATATTTTGAGGGAACCAATATAACAGATAAATCAGTAAACATAGATATCCACCGTCAGAAGATGGGAATGGTTTTTCCAGCATTTCAATGTCTTCCCACATCTTTCAGTTGGTGAAAATATCACCTTGCTCCCACCTGTGCTTGCAAGAAAACCCTGGGAAGCTAAAAGAAAAGGCAAGGAGCTGCTTTGATAGAGTAGGGCTTCTTGAAAAATATGACGAGAAGCCAAACAAACCTCAGGTGGTCAGAAGCAAGGCTTGCAATTGTAAGAGCACTGGCAATGGAGCCTGATGTGACGCTCTTTTGATGAGCCAACCTCAGCCCTTGACCCTGAGATGGTAGGGAGAGGTGCTCTCTGTTAGTTAAAAGCTCTTGTAAGTGAAGGAATGACAACAGTAATAGTCACCCACGAGATGGGCTTTGCAAGAGGGTCTCCGACAGGGTTCTCTTTATGGATGGAGGCATCATAGCAGAAGAAGGAAGCCCTGAGGAAATATTCGGAGGCCCTGGAATGAAAGGAACTAAGGACTTTTTAAGTAAGAGTGCTTATGTAAATGACATTGTGATGAGAGGTTGAGGCTTTATGCTTGGCCTCTTATGTTGACTTTTAAAAGTGCCCCTGTCTGTGTTATAAAATTAACTCGAAATAAACCGAGGTCGGAGGTGACCGAATGAATTTTACAGGAAGAAAAACAGGAAAAGAAGCTTTATTGAATAGATGTTTAGCTCTGAATCTATGCAGACGGCTATGCTGTATGGAAGAAGGAGAGTTGGAAAAAGTGAGCTTATAAAAATGCTCTCAAGAATCAGGATATAAAGAGCATTTACTATGAATGCAAAGAAACGACTGAAATGAATAATGTGGATAGCTTGTCAGGGATAATTGCAGATATATTTGGCTTTCCAAAGCCGTCATTTAACAGTCTGGAAGAACTGATTAGATACATATTTCAGTATTCTGTAAAAGAGCCTGTCATCTTTGTTTTGGATGAGTATCCATATATAAAAATGCTGTGAAAGGACTAGATAGTATATTGCAGTCAATAATTGACGAATATAGAAATACAGCTAAGATAAAGTTTGTTGTTGCGGCTCTTATGTTGATATTATGAAATCGTTACTGGATTCTTCAAACCTCTATATGGACGCATTGACAGGACGATTAATCTAAAGGGCTATGGACTATAAAAGAGCTTCTGAATTTTTACAGGGGATTTTTCTTGTGAAGATAAGGTAAGAGCTTTACTCTGTATGGTGGAATCGTATTACAACAGGTTGATTGATTCATCCTCTATCGGTAAAGGAAAATATAATAGAGCCATTGTCATCGACTGGCGCCAGACTTGAAAATGAAGTCTCAATGCTTAAGTCTGAGGATTAATAAAAGTACTAATGCAAATGAGTAATAGAAGCTTTTGGCAAAGGGATATTCCAGATTTGGGAGATATCCTTCGCAGTCTCATCGTAAGCAGCAGCCCGACTTTAGTTGATGTACTGGATCAGTTGATAAAGATGGAAGTTGTAAGCAAAATATCTCCAATCAATGATGAAAATAATAAAAGGAAAACGGGATATTATATTAGTGATCAGCTTTCTGTTTTACTACACTACTGTTTCAGATATTCCTCCAAATGATGATTATGAATTCAGATGTGTTTTTATGATAGATTTATTAAAGAGGACTTTTGAAACCTGGTATGTGCCGCTGGAGTTTGAGAACTATTTGCAGACAGTATTTAATTGCAGAAAAATAGGAAGGAAAGCTTGAAGAGCCTTTTCTTTAAGATAGGAAATATTGGTATGATGATCCAGAAACAAGGACAAATGGTGAGTTTGACCTTGTAACGATGGACAAAAAGGCTATATATTTTTGATGAAGGAAAATTTAGAGGAGAGCCTGTTAGTGGAAAAATGATAGAAGGTGTAGATAAGCCAGGTTCAGAAAACAGAGCTTGTATGCTATAAATACGGCTTTATTTCGCGTTCCGGATTTAAGAATATAACTGTGGATAAAGAAAAGCTAGATTTTAATCAAACTAGAGGATTTGTTTGAATGATTTGGGAGGCTTTCAGATTTATTATTGAACTTCATTTATAGAATAGCATAATGTTGAATAGTAAAAATAGACCAGTATCGTGAAGCTTTTATCTTCACTAAAATTAAGGTTTGCAGATGTTTTAACAATAAAAATAGGTAGTTTTTGACACTTCCCTAATTAAAGGTGAGGGAGACCATCTATGAAAAAGTTTAACAGATAATTTTTGGCTATGCATTAAAGAATATAAGAGAGACTATGGGATATGAGTCAGGAAGAAGTATTCCATAGGCATAATCTCAAGAACGGCTTGGAATAAGTATGAAAATGGAGAGCTTACACCGGATATGCTTATGTTTCAGGTCACCGCTTGAAAGACTTGGTGTTTCTGATGAAAGGTTTGAGTATATAATACCAGATGCACTCCATAAGTTTTATGTGTGGTATCTTAATTGTTTTGCATATGCAGACAGAGATTGGGAGAAGCTGTTAATTGAAAGAGAAAAATTTGATTCTTTAACTAAGGTAAATGCCGGATATATTATCAATACAGAAATTTTATAGACTATATAATAAACAGACAGGTGAATAATAATTATGAAAAAGCATATTTTTATATATAAAAGCTATAGATTATACAATAAAAGATGTAGACCAAATAGTAAAACAAAGAAAACGACTTTCTGTATTCGAGTGGCATTTAATAACCAATTTATATGAGCGCCGAGTATGAGCTGTTTCCTGATAAAAAGAGATGATAACAGATAAATTATATGAGTTTTATAAATATGCAGACAGAAGCATAGAAGATGGACTTGTTAAGCATAAGATAGTTCCAAGATTGGGGCTTAGCTTATTAAGAAATGATAGAGAAAGCTTTGATATCGGTGAAAGGCTTGAACTTGAGGGAGATATTCTTAAAAATGCTTACAAAATTTTTCTGTATAAGGAGATTCCAGAGATATTAAAGCTTCTGATAGAAGACAGAGCTGACTTTTGGTAAAAAGAATATTTATAAAGAAGCAGAGAGAAGCAGTAGAGAGTGTATTCGCTATGGTAGGAGTTTCTGTCGGCTTTATTACATGAAATTCATATAACAAATGTATACATGGTTTTAAGTGATGTGCTTAGACTTAGAAGGGAAAGAGGCGGGTTTAAGTGTAGAATCTGTAATTGCAGATATTTGTGATGTAAAGACCTACAGTAGAGCAGAACTTGGTAAAAGTTACCCTAAAAAGACCATATTGAAAGAGTATAGTAAAAGATTAAATTTAAGATGGCTCTACTTTTAAAGGAGAGATAGAGTGCTAGGATGAGGAGGATTATGCTTATGAGTGAATGCAGGAGGCAGCTTCCTTAGGGAATATAAGAAACTTTATAAAGAGAAAGAAAAACTAAAGCAGAGGCTTGATATGAGAATTCTCTTAATATACAGGCGGTAGAAGGACTGGAGATTTATACAGAAGAGATTTTAGATGAAGAGAAGATAAAAAGATTGTGGGAGATATTTTTCGTATACAGGTGAAAATTCGGAGAATAGCATATACACAAGAGAAGAGATTGAGATTTTAAGCAATACAGCTAGGTTTATTGGGATAAAAGAGACTTATAAGGGGATAGAAATGCTGAAGACTTTTTGAAGATGTAAGCAACAAAAAGTGTATTTAATGTTCGGATGTCAATTATTTTCAAAAGATTTAGCATAGTTATATAAAAATGTAAAGAAACTTGAAAAAGTTATAATCTTGCTTTCGAAATGAGATAAAAGGCTATTATTATAGAAAATATTGCAGATTTTAATATTAAACCTTTTAGATTATATTTCTACGATAGAAGAAGAACTCGGCAATATAGAGGAGGCAAAAAGATTTGTAGAGATATGTTCTATATTGCCGAGTTATATGAAAATGTCATGAAGATGCAAATGATGATAAAAAGAGTATTCAGTGAAAAGCATTTGACAGTAATATAAAAGGTGGTATTGGCGTTTTCATATAAAAACCTATTATTTATAGATTTTATTCCTCTTGTAGTATAGCCTGTTTTGTCTGCACATATACTTTTATAGTTGCACTTGTATAACTGCTTTTTGATACTCTGAAATAGTGGTTATTGGAAAAATATAAGACAGACTATAATTGTAGTAAAGGCTAAAAGAACTTTTTCTTTGTTTTCATATGAATACCTCTTTCTTAATTTGATTTATTTTTGATACACTTACGCAGTAAACAACATAATATTAAATAATAGAACAGACCGGTTGGGTTTACATTTTTATTCATTTATGTGAAAACTCTAGTGGTATGTTAATGTGTAGGATATGTGATATGATGAGGGTGCTTAATTAAGTGAAAAATCTCGAGAGAATCTGATTGTTTTAATTTGAAAGGAGTTATATAATGAATAAAATAAGTAAATACTTTACATGTTATGTTAGCTATGGTGATTTTGACTTCAAATGTTTTCTCCAGTAGCGTTTATGCCAGCATTATGATTGGTATGAAAAAATAACAAATACAGAAAGTGTTGTATGTTGAAGCTGAAAAAGGAGTGAATTGTGCCGGTAGTTACTGAGACTATATATACTCGCGATAGAGGATTTAGCGGATTAAGGAGCATTACAAGATATTCAGAACTCACCCAAAATAGGTGAGTATCGTACTTATAAAATTAAAATTTCCAATGAGTCATGGGTTTACCTTTTGTATACAAGTGGAAGTTTATCCAGCATTAGCAAAGAAGAAGGCGGCTAAGGCAATTTCAGCAGCAATCACTAAAAAGGTTAGGGTGCTAATTTTATACACCGGATTAAATTTCGTTTCTTGGATTTTGAACACTGTTGCAATTGCTAATGCAGTCGCAGGAGATAAAGGATTAGAAGTATTCATTGATATGAAATATACGGAGATTAATGATGCATAAAGATGGCTATTCAGTGAGAGGATGGTCTGCTGTAGGGCTATCTATTGATACCTATTAAGATAGGAGATATAATAATGGGTAAAAATATTTATATGCAATAACTTTCCTTCAGTTGATTGGCGTCTGTTGCAGGAATTATACTTATAATAATGAATTTACTTGGAATCCGCAAGACGGATAATTTATTTCTATATTTTTGACAGTAGTAGCAATATCTCAGTGGTATAGACAGTATTACTAAAAATCAGAGATAAAAGTAATCACTGAGTATACCAGACAGATTTTTATAGTTTTTATTAATCAGAAATAGACCATTAGGATTTACAAAACTAAAAAGCGTAAAACCTAGTGGTCTGTTAATGTTGATGGGAAATGTGTTAAGATAGGGAGTATTCGCTTATAATCCAATCTTTGACAACTTATTATTAACTAATTACAATATTTTTCTATATATTTTTCTCAGTGTAGAAGCCCTTTTAATTAATATACTGTTGTATTTTTAGTAAGAATAATTATACATAGTCTACAACTTTTCCATTTTCCCCAAAGTTCATTACAGGATAAATCAATATCATCATTCCAAGAGATACCATATCCCCGGAGTCCACTTGTACCTGTTCAAACAAACCTTTGACATTTGAGAGAGTTTCGAAATGAGTTCAAACTTGTTAAAAAGAGAAGCAACATTATATTGTTTGCATTCGCCGTTGACAAAATTTATAAGAAGATTGTATTCCGGCAAAGGCTTAACATCTTTAATCTTATAAAACATCGTATCTCCTTTCTGCCGTCTGCAGACGCATTATAATGGTGGCAGCTGATAAACTCCTGCGTATCCCAAATTTTTGTAATTCCGTTTTATGCTTAACCGCCCATTCTTTCACAAGAGATTGTGCTTTAGCAGGTAAATCACCTTCAATCTATGGTGAGGGTATTAATATCAAAAGCGCCTATATATTCACCATATAAAAGCATGAAAGTGTGGAGGGTTATGTTCGCTTTGTTGAAAAATACATTTTTATTATAATACCATAAAATCGTGAAATTATGGGCATTCTTAAATCTCCATTTCTATCTGTTATAATTTGATTATATCAAGAAATTGTGTTATTATCAATACGCTTTTGCACTTGAGATTCTCTTTTGCATAACTTTTTGCATAACTAAAAATGTACTTGACCTTTTTGAATTTAAAATACTTTTAAGGTATGTTACAATTAACTCGGAATAAGTCGAGTCAGAGGTAAACTCGAATGAAATTTTATCGAACTTATTGCATCGCCCAGTGCCAGACTTGAGAATGAGGTCTTAATGCACTTTGCAAGTCTGAGATAAAGAAAAATTGCTAATGCAAACGAGGTAATTGAAGCATTGGCAAAAAGGGATATTTAAAATAGCTAGGAGCATACTATGAAAAGTTTAACAGATAATTTTGGCTATACATTAAAGAATATAGAGAGACTATGGGATATAGTCAGGAAGAAGTATTCCATGGCATAATCTCAAGAACGGCTTGAATAAGTATGAAATGGAGAGCTTACACCGGATATGCTTATATTTCAGGTACTGCTTGAAAGACTTGGTGTTTCTGATGAAAGGTTTGAGTATATAATACCAGATGCACTCCATAAGTTTTTATGTGGTATCTTAATTGTTTTGCATATGCAGAAAACAGAGATTGGGAGAAGCTGTTAATTGAAAGAGAAAAATTTGATTCTTTAACTAAGGTAAATGCCGGGATATATTATCAATCAGAAATTTTTATAGACTATATAATAAACAGACAGGTGAATAATAATTATGAAAAAGCATATTTTTATATAAAAAGCTATAGATTATACAATAAAAAGATGTAGACCAAAATAGTAAAAACAAAGAAAACGACTTTCTGTATTCGGAGTGGCATTTAATAACCAATTTATATGACGTCGAGTATGAGCTGTTCCTGATAAAAAGAGATGATAACAGATAAATTATATGAGTTTTATAAAATATGCAGACAGAAGCATAGAAGATGGACTTGTTAAGCATAAGATAGTTCCAAGATTGGGGCTCAGCTTATTAAGAAATGATAGAGAAAGCTTTGATATCGGCGAAAGCTTTGAACTTGAGGGAGATATTCTTAAAATGCTTACAAAAATTTTTCTGTATAAGGAGATTCCAGAGATATTGAAGCTTCATGATAGAAGACGAGCCGACTTTTGGTAAAAAGAATATTTATAAGAAGCAGGAGAGAAGCAGTAGAGAGTGTATTCACTATGGTAGGAGTTTCTGTCGGCTTTATTACTGAAATTCATATAACAAATGTAAAAAATACATGGTTTTTAAGTGATGTGCTTAGACTTAGAAGGAAAGAGGCAGGTTTAGTGTAGAATCTGTAATTGCAGATATTTGTGATGTAAAGACCTACAGTAGAGCAGAACTTGGTAAAAAGTTACCCTAAAAAGACCATATTGAAGAGTATAGCAAAAAGATTAAATTTAAGATGGCTCTACTTTTAAAGGAGAGATAGAGAGTGCTGAGTAGTGAGGATTTTATGCTTATGAGTGAATGCAGGGAGGCTTTGCTTCGCTTAGGGAATATAAGAAACTTTATAAAGAGAAAGAAAAACTAAAGCAGAGGCTTGATATGAGAATTCCTCTAATATACAGGCGGTAGAAGGACTGGAGATTTATACAGAAGAGATTTTTAGATGAAGAGAAGATAAAAAGATTGTGGGAGATATTTTCGTATACAGGTGAAAAATTCGGAGAATAGCCATACACAAGAGAAGAGATTGAGATTTTAAGTAATATAGCTAGGTTTATTGGGATAAAAGAGACTTATAAGGGATAGAAATGCTTGAAAGACTTTTTGAAGATGTAAGCAACAAAAAGTGTATTTAATGTTCGGATGTCAATTATTTCAAAAGATTTAGGATGGTTATATAAAAATGTAAAGAAACTTGAAAAAGTTATAATCTTGCTGAAAATGAGGATAAAGGCTATTATTATAGAAAATATTGCAGATTTAATATTAAACCTTTTAGATTATATTTCTATGATAGAAGAAGAACTCGGCAATATAGAGGAGGCAAAAAGATTTGTAGAGATATGTTCTATATTGCCGAGTTATATGAGAAGTATGAGGACTCAGTTATAGTAAAGGAATATTATGAGAGGGAGTTCAATGGTAATGTGAAATGGTATTAGTAGCTTTAAAAAGCTACTATCAGCTACTATCTAAACAGACCTTATACGCTTATCTACAGGAACGGTTTTGTCTGCACATATACTTTTTATAGAAGCACTTGTATAACTGCTTTTTGATGTTCCAAAATAGTAATTACTGAAAAAGGCAAGACAGACTACAATTGCTACAAAAAGTTGTAATAATCTTTTTCTTTGTTTTCATATGAATACCTCTTTCTTAATTTGATATATTTTTGATACGCTTAAACAGAATCATAATATTGAATAATAGAACAGACCAGTTGGGTTTACATAAATGGGGTAAAAATGTAAACTCTATTGGTCTGTTAAGGCTCTATCGGAAATTTGATATAGTAAAAATTGTCTCAGTCGAGCGAAGTTAGCAGAGCAAAAATATTTTAGTAAAGATAAGTACAGTAATATTATTTATCGTGAATTAGGTTACAAAGTCTATGTGAAACTAATGGTAAATTATTAGATGAAGATATTATAGAAAGAAAGCTCATAAGGCTAATATTAGTGCCTTTTTGCGTGTCAATTGAAAATCCTTATGACCAGTCTGAAAATGCTCCATCTACCGATGAAGTTTTAGAAAATAAGAAAATATAATAAGGCTAAAGTGCCTGTATTACCAGCAATAATGGTAGTAAAAATGAATATTTTGATAAGTTATTTGAAATTTGTAATTATGTGTATGAAAGGACTAAAATCCTCCCTTCATTTTCAGAACTTACTTATCATAAGTGTTCCAAATTCCTACTGAAGAAGATATAAGTGCCTTATATAGTAATATTTTGAAATAGCAAAAAATACTATAAAGTTACACCAATTAGAATGTTTCCATATTTATCACCTGAATTATATGCAATAATCATTATTTATCAGAATTGGATATTGAAAATTGCATAGGAATTACAAATGATAATATAGAGAGTGTAGCAAAAACATGTTTTTGAAAGCTTAATAGAAGTTATATAAAAATCCTTGTAGGATTCTGAATGTGAATGGTTTGAAGATTGTAAATTTATAAAATGGTTGTGGTTATATACTTATAAGATATATATCTGTAGAACAAAATTAGAATGCATTTTTGTAGAATGAGAAAAGCTTTTCGAAATAAAGGGATTGTTTGATGGGATTATGGCGAACAAAAGAGGAGAGAATCTTGCAGTTATTTAGAAAATAAAAATTTCAATTATTTTATAAGCTCGCAATGATTTCGGCTATTGGAGTATAGTAGATGATGTTGCTTTTATGTAGTTTACATATCCTGACAAATTCAACTGTTTTGTCAGGATATATATTTATTGTTAAGATAATAATAACTTTTTAGAATATTCATGTCAAGTCATAGCAGATAAATGGAATAAGAAAAATTATCAGCTCATTTAGCCAAGTATGGTATTAGCCATAATATATTTCACATATGTTAATAATAAATTGAACTTTATTGTTATTATTATAGCTATGATTTTACAGACTATTTTTATATACAATATCAGCACCGGCAAAATGCCTTGATTTTTGAAATATTATGTGATAATGAAAATTGTTGAAGCTCGTTCTTTTATCAATATTTTCACATAAATTTATAGAATTATTCAGCTATTTGATTTCAGGACAAATTATAGGTGTCATAGGAATTGGTGGAGCTTTATTAGTGACATTGTAACATTTATCATATCAGGAGTGCTTATCTGCAAAATATTTATTCCAGATAAAATAACACATAATGGAAATAAATCTGAATTTTTATTGAGGATACATATGATGGGCTTAAAATTGTTTTTAAGTCTAAAATTATTTTTATAATAATGAGCATTACTGTAGCGAATATGTTAGTTACACTAACAGAATCATTTATCATAGTATATATTTACAAAATAATAATGCAGGGTAATATTGGATACTCATTGTATATGTTTTCTATTTCTGTAGGTGGAATTATTGGCGGATTTGCTATTTTATATTTGAAAAGTATTTTAAAATAAATATTCTTATGATGATAGTGCGTAATATGGGGGTATGGGATTGATTTTTATTATCATTTGAGGAACAACAAAAATTATATACTGTTTTTGCAGCTTTAATAAAACGGTATATCTTTTAGTTTGATTTCTGTATCAATCATCTGTATTGCAACTAAACGCCCCTAGAGATGATTGGTCGAGTGTTTAGTTTGTTTAAAGTGTATCTCATTTGTTGTAGGTCCTTTAGGGATATGGATAGTAGGACAGTTTGGTGAAATTTATGTTTAAATAATATTTTTGGTATTATAGTCATCTTATTGATACTAGCACTTGCATCAAGATTTAGTATATAAAGAAGAAGTTATAGAGTTAAGTTTAGATAATATTTGTTGTATTCAAACATTTTTGAAATATCATTGCATACAGTTAATTACTAGACTCACACCAATACGGTGTGTTAAACCTTGAAAATTCAATATTTTAGCCAATAAAGAATGGCACAAACCTGCCCGGGTTTGATATAGTAGAATTGATTAAGAAACCATTGTATAAAGGAGATTTGTGCCATGACCAGTATGACTACAAAACCATTTCTGATGAGAATAACTTAATTGACTGTGTTTGGAGATCCAGACACTATGTTGGCAGGCTTCTTGCCAGATGTAATGGAATGAAAAGAAAAAGGTGTTTCATATTTTTGCTTCGTTACAAACTCAGCAACATTTTTGTCGGAAGAAGTATGTATATGCAGCAAAGCGTACATTCAGCTCCTTTAAGGAAGATTTTTCTAAAAGGGCACTTTTTATCGTTTCTAACTCGGTAAAACAAACTGATTGTTTTTACTTCTTCTTGCTGCTGACATCGTAAAATAATGATCTCAAAAAGCTAACAGATGATAAAAGGAAAAATGTTTTCATCATTGATGACAGTCTTTTCAATCGCACCACCTGCAAGAAAACAGAGATGGGGTCAAGGTTTTCGATCACACGGATATGCATTTCAAAAAGGATTTGCGTACTTACCTTAAGCTGAGCGATGGAGATACACTTATTCCGGTGAACAGCTGCCTGCCGCATCTGCAAAAAGATACAAATATCATCGGTCCTGTCAAAAACACTTTGATAACAGAACCCTTGCCAGTAAAGGCGCAAACTTGCTCAGACAAAAGCACAGCAATGAGTGACACTGTTGGATACTGCCCCTCAGCGCAGGGCTGAAAGCTGATTATGTCCTTTTGATTCCTGGTTTTCAAGCCCCTGCACAAATTACAGCTATCCATTCAAAAGGTAAGGACGTAATTGCTATGATTAGAAAAAGCAGTCGAAATCAAGTATTCACAAGATACGACCCCTTTCCAAAGAAGAGATTATCCGTATTTATGGAGAAAACGCTGGCAAATTGAGCCTTTTTCAAAACCTGCAAATCTACACTGGAATCTTATTGAGAATGCGAGAGCTTATCATACTGATGGGACTAACAGCCCATGTAGAGCAAATTGTGCTTACCAGATATATGTTAATTGCAATGGAACAATATCAAAAATGAAGATCAGAGAACCCTTTGGTGAGTTGTTCTTCTTCCTTGTCGATGAAAATGGCAGACATTACTTTCAGCAGATCGCTTGACATCCTGATGGGTGCCTTGATGGCAAGCATTCAGGTAATCTCAAAAGCTCAGTGATGAGCAATTGACTGTTTTTACTGCTGATTTTGAAGCAAGACTATCTGAATATCTGCATGTAACGCGCTCCATCCCAGAGGCTGTAGTGGCATAAATCGCTATTTTGGTAGCTGAAGTATTGAATTTTCAAAGGTATGGACCCCATTTTAGGTATGGAAAGTCTTGGTTATTTATATTTGCATTTTTGACAATTTTAGCGATTACTCAGTGTATAGACAATGTCGCTAAAATCAGAGATAAAAGTCATAACCAATGTTGGCTAGGAACAAACAAGGAAATGGACACTGTTTTTATGGGAGGTAGAGCTTTGATTATATAAATATATCTGATTATCAAAGAGTTAAATATAAAAGACATAATAAAAATCATATTTGAAACATGTTCAGTGTTTAAGATAATTGACGAATATGGAGATTTAGAGATTAAAAATTTGGAGATATCTCAGAGTTTAATAGATATACAACATACAAAAACTGGAATGGAGTAAAAAGAGAAGTGGAAGAAAGGTATATGTATATTCTTTTAAGCTCACTCGTGAAGTTAGGATTTTTGAAAAATATAATAGTTTTTCGAAAAAGAATAGTATCGAGAGTATAATTTTGCAATACAGCACTTGAGGGTCAATATGATTGTAGCTTTATGAGAGAAAGAAACCGGGAATTGTATATTATATATTATAAACCTAGTGAGGAGAAGTTTTTAAGAAAAGATATTTACAATAAGCATTCGGAGATCGAAAATAGCGTTTTGTGAATAAATTAAGAAGGGCGGTAATTTAATGGAATTTGGAAAATATTTTTCTTTTATAGTGAGCCTACTGGCAGAAGATGTAGAATTGTTGATAGAGAATATTTTAGATGATTTATATGCGTCATCATCTGAAGTAGATCAGTTAAACATTTTCTTTCACTTACAAAATGAATATCTGAAAAATACAGAGAAAGTGAGTGAAATGGCTTATTTTAGTGCTACATAATCTCGTATTATTTATTTACAGCTTTTGACACCGCCACATTCGGAAGAACTTGCATTAGAATACATCAAAGAGAAAGCTGTAAGTTTGGAACCAATTGAAAAATATAAAAATGGATGGAATTTGTGAAGAAGGGAATTAAAGGTTGTTTTTGATTCAAACAAGCATAAGGAGTTATTAATGCACTCAGATTATATAGCCTTATGCTTATTGAAGTATATTGATATTTTCATTACAAATGAATATAATAGTAATATAAAAATATGATAAATCAATTCAGGAATGTAAGGAGTGATTTTATGGCAGAACAGGTTTTAATACAATTCAGAGCTGATAAGAAGTTAAAGCTAGGAAGTTGCAGATATATACGAAGAATTAGAATAGATTTACTCTACAGCATTTCGAATGTTTATGAAACGAGTAAACAGGTAAGAGGTATTCCGTTTGATTTGACTTCTGCCTGAGCAGTCAGTTACTAGAGCAGATAGCTATGAAGCGTTTTATGAAGCTCAGAAAGCAAAGTGCTGATACTCCAGAGATGTCCTTTGGATGAAAATTAATCAAGAGATAAGTGCAGTTAGAACTCGAGGAAGAGGTGATTAACTTGATATATGTAGTAATTGATACAAATGTTTTTGTATCTGCACTTATAACAAAAAACAAGATTCAGCTACAGTAAAAGTATTAGAAGCTGTTTTGTGTGGAGAATGCTGTGCGTATATAATAAAAGAGATTCTCAATGAATACGAAGAAGTACTCAGTAGAAGCAAGTTTAAGCTCTCTACAAGAGTAATAAATGTCAATGCTTTTTAGCAATAGAAAAATATGGCATAGAAGTTTTTCCACAATCTACAGGTGAAATTTTTGGTGGATATGGATGATTTAGTGTTCTTTGAAGTCATTATGGAAAGAAAAGTGATGACGCATATTTAGTTACTGGTAATCAGAAACATTTTCCAATTAGAGATTTCATTGTCACACTGAGAGATGATGAAAATTATCAATAAACATAAGAAAGATTCACTTTAAATTGAGTTCTGTTATGTTCTCAAATACAAAATAGGAGTCCCTAAATGCTGACAATAACAACTACGCAAATCTTTCCAGGGAAAAATCCGTCCCGAAAAGATGTATCATTTACCGTAAATGCAGGTGAAATAGTCTGCCTTTTAGGGCAACAACGGAGCGGGAAGACAACCATAATAAAACTGTATATTAAAAATGATACACCAAGATTCAGGTGAGATAAGACTTGCTGAAAGGATATACAAAACATAAAAATGGTGAATATTTTAACAAAAGTAAGCCTTTGCTTGAGTCAAGTTCCAATGTATATGACTATCTTACAGGATGGCAGAATATTGAATATTTTGAGGACTATCTAAAATAGACTGTAAAACGCCTGATATAGCAAAGTACATAGATGATTTTGAACTAAGGAGGCAATCCATAAGCCTGTTGGCGAGTATTCCAGAGGAATGCAGCAAAACTGGCTCTAATTATATCCCTGATGTTCTCGCCAAAGCTTTTGCTTTTAGATGAACCAACCTTAGGGCTGGACATAAAGAGTAAAAACTCAGTTATAGACAACCTTAACCACTTGGTAAAGGAAAAAGGAATGGCAGTCATACTTACTACACATCAGATGGAAGTAGTACAGAAGCTAAAATCAGCAGAGTTCTAATACTAAAAAGACGGAGTAGTAAGGAATTTTTCTGAAAATGTCCAAGATACAGCCCTCTAAGTTATGTGGTTTCTATATGAAAGATGGGAATATAGTGGAGGAAGAGGTGGAAGGAGAGTTTTCAGAAGTTCATAACAGTTATTCCGATATAGGAAATTGTGAGATAGTGAGGAAAAAGAAAGTATGGAAGAAAAGGTAATGGAGGCATTGGATGAATCTGATTAGAGCAGAATTTAGAAAAAGTCTTTATAGAGGCACTTAGCTATTATCCCGACTACATAGTAGGACTTATTACAGATTTTCATTCTTTCATCGTCATAAATACTGACGGAAATAAGGCTTATAAGGTATTTGATATATTTTGTGGATGCTTGCAAGTGGAGTCATATCGGGAAGCCTCTATGTCATCTCGACTGAAAAGCAGCTTGAACTTTTTGCAGACATTATGATTAAGCCTTTATTCAATCGCTCAGATTGTAACAGTTAAGACCTTTGTGTGGTTTATATAAATGTTATAAAAGGCTGTTATAACTATCACATATAGCTATGTTATTCTTAGATGCAGAATATGTTCAGGTTGGAATACTTATATATCAGAGTCTTCGTATGTATAGGGATAAACGGCCTCCATGTGCTCGCCTCTATAACTTGATGTTTACGAAGGTTGCATCATTTCAGAGAGCATAATCAGCTATGGTTTTCTTTTCCTGTCGGGAAGTATAGTTAAAATTCGGATGCTTTGTATATACCAATCCAATATCTTATGGTGTAAAATACGCATCTTTGATATTTAGAAAAACGGGCTTAGATTTACAGATGCAATAATCTTCTTATCAATATGTGCAGGGTGGCTGGCTGGATATTTAGTTTTTCAAGTTTATTTTTAACAGGAGCAAACAGTTTAGATGGACTTACTAGTAAATAAAAGATTTGAAAGTAAAATTTTGAATGTCTATTTATCAAATAAATCAGAATGTGACCTGTTTCTGGATAAGCTGTTAGTATAAGTTCGGAATTATTTTATTGCATCTCATCAAATAATTCCTTAGCAGAATTATAATGTTTAGCAGGAAGCTTTCGACATTATCATTTTTGCTTCATTTACGTAGACTTAGTTTCAGAATTAAAAGCTCAGGCGTTGTTTCAGTTCAAAAGGAAGCCCACCTTCATTATTGATTTATTAAGAAAAATATTTATAGTATCTGCAATGCGATGCTGAAACTTGAAAAAGTTTTCTTGCAGTTTCCTGCCTTTGTCTCAGCGCCCAATGCGGATATTGATATTTGCAGTCTTTGCCATAGACTTTTACCTCCTTATTTTAGTCGATTATATCACATTGTATGCACAAAACGCAATACAAAATAAAAATCATCCTATATAGAAAGCTCCTACATATTTCCTAAGTGAGTCCCGTGAAAATTATTAGGGCGGCTATTATTTGAAGCTATATTTATCTAACAAAAGTATAACCCTAAGCAGTATGACTATCTCCATACAAACCAAATAAATAAATATCCTGCTACAACAGCGGCAATGGTGAAAGGAACACCTATTTTCATAAAGTCCTTAACAGTGAAACCTCATCAGCCTCCTTACGAAGAAGTCCTATACTGCGATATTGGCGGAAGCGCCGATAGGGGGTTATATTTCCGCCAAGGGTTGCACCTACAGGAGACCAAAAGAAAAGCAGATAAGGGCAACGCCAAGCTCACCCTGATACGCTTAGCTTGCAGGAAGCTGATGGTAGCCACATAAGGGATAGTATCTACAAAGGCAGATACAAGAACTCGAGCCCCGCACTAGTGATTGTAAAGAGAACGAAGATGTTTTCCTCCTCCAAGATGTACAATGATGTCAGCGAGGTCTGTGATGATGCCCCTGCCCTTTAATCACCCCCATTACAGTAAAAAGACCGGCTAGAAGTGCCATAGTAGCGTAATCCACTATTCTTTATATTCTCTATCATAGTTTCTTTGTCTTAGTTGCGATGTATTCCCACACCACACAGACAACTCCCCAGACCATACAGATGGACACCATTGGTTATCTCAGGTTTGTTAGGATGAAGGATGCAGCTATAAGGAAAACTATATGCTCGCCTCATTGACGATGGTGGGGTATCATATCTCTTAACCTGCTAGTGCGCATCTGAGAAGATACAGGCATTAGTGTCCTTACGGAAAAGCTAACATCATAATAGGTATGGTAAAGAGGGCTCCAAGCTCAATCTGCAAAGAAGATGCTGGGCCATACTCATGACATGAAGAAGTCCATAAAGTCCATCTTGGCAGCACCTGCCAGCATAATGGAAGCAGTATCGCCGACAAGAGTAGCCGCACCCTGAAGATGAGGATACTGCGATTGAGAGCTCATCATAGCAACAGGAGATATCTTTCTAGCTTTTTACATATCGCAAAGTGCCATAGGGCAAACCGCATGATACAGAAGCCACACTATCTATAAAGGCTGAGATAATGCCTGAAAAACAATGACATAAACTATCGTAGTCCACATTACATTTGGTGAAAGATTAAGGCGTGATCAGCAATCAGATTAGGCATTTTTGGACTGAATAAAATAATCCACTAGATTACCGATACCGCAGCTATCATAAGCAGGATATTCCAGTCTCAGGTATAGAAACAAGTCGCCTATGGGAGTACCCACGACCAGAAAATGGCGAGCAGTTCCGCAGGCAATAAAAGGCCTGCGTTTTGCAGGAAGGAACATCATAAGGGCACAAGCATTAGGACAAAGAGAGCAATTGCGATTGTTTTTAACATGAAAAAACTCCTTTTTATTAATGTGATATTTAAGTATCATACACTATGGGTGTATTGGTTGTCAAAGATATTTAAACGAAAAATTTTGCAATGATTGTTTACAAATTTCCTAAAAAGATATTATACTTGTATTGATCTATTTCTAAAATTGCAAAACAACAAAAGATGTTTTCTAGTGTAAAAGCGTTGCCTTATCCGGCATCAATGGAACTATTACAAATGTAGAAGCTGATATCAGGAAACGGACTCGTCATTTAATATGGTGGGATTTCTTTCTACGCAGGTAAGAGAATCCGGTGAAAGGGTAAGGGCGGTTGTTCTTAATTCTGATTTTTATATGGAACCCAAGAAAATCCTTGTTAATATTTCCTGCTCGATATAAAAAGATGGAACTTCATTTGATCTTGCAGTAGCAGTGTCTGTTTTGTCTGCACAGCTTGGTTTTGACAATGAATACCTAAGAGAGACAGCCTTTGTAGGTGAGTTAAGCCTCAATGGAGAGGCTAAGCCAGTAAATGGTGCTGCCAATGGTGTGTGCAGCAAAAGAGGCCGGAATTAAAAAGATTTGTACTTCCAGCAGCTAATTATAGAGAGGCAAGGCTGGTGGATGGAGTTGAAATAATGGGAGTACTGACTCTTGCTGAAGCCATAGAACTTGTACAAAAACAGAGTTACCAGAGGCAGAGAAATTGAAGCAGAACCTTCTGTGAGTGAGATGGAAAGCTTACCGGATTTTTCAGAAGTTCATGGACAGGAAGGGATAAAGAGGGCAATAGAAATAGCTGTAAGCGGTATGCATAACATACTTATGATAGGCCAGGCAGGCTCAGGGAAAAGATGCTCGCAAGCCGTATTCCTTCGATTATGCCGCCTATGTCTGTGGATGAAAGCTTAGAAATAACTAAAATATACAGCATATCAGGGCTTTTGGAGGAGGGAAGAGGGCTCATCGAAAACAAGGCCGTTTAGATCGCCGCATAATTCCATATCTTTGCAGGGCTCTTGCCGGTGGGGAAAGTCAAGGTTAGGGCAGGAGATAAGCCTTTGCACATAACGGAGTCTTATTTTTTTAGATGAGCTGCCTGAATTTAACAGACAAACCATAGAAGTACTGAGGCAGCCACTTGAAGAGAAAAATAACTATAGGAAGGGTGAATGGCACGGCAACCTATCCTGCGGATTTTTGCTTGCAGCGCTAGTGAATCCATGTAAATGTGGATTCTACCCGGATAGAAAGCTTTGCCATTGTAATGAAATTCAAATAAAATTATCTTTCAAGAGTCAGCAGGCCTTTAATAGACAGATTTGATATAGTTACAGAGGTTAAACGGATAAGCTTTGAAAGTATATTTAACAAGGAAGGGAAGGAGGCAGAAAGTTCTGCAGCAATAAGAAAACGAGTCTGTGCTGCCAGAGATATACAAGAGGAAAGATTTAAAATGAAAAGGATTCATTTTAACTCTCAGATGGATTCTAAAATGACTGATGAATTTTTGCAAAAATAGATAGTAAGACCAAGAGCCTCTGGAAGATGCATATAAAAATCAATCTAAGCCTTAGAGGGTATTACAGGGTGTTAAAGGTAGCCCGCACTATAGCTGATATAAGAGAGAAGAGTGAGGTTACAGAACTGGAAGCTACTGGAGGCTACTACATTATAGAGGGATGATTGAGAGGTTCTGGGGATGAGAGAAGAGTTATTCATATGTTCTGGCTTTCGTTGGAAGGCCATAGCAGAGATAAAAGTATGATATATTGGTGGCAAACTACGGTAGTTTATTAGAGGCATATGAAGCAATAAGTAAAGGAAAAATATCTTAAGATTAAAGGTGTAGGTGATAAGCAGCTGGAAAGGCTTAAAATCTCTCAGATAAAATCAGAATTAAAAGAAAAATATGAAAAATGAAGGAAGATGGAGTGAAATATGTCAATTATTTTGATAAAATCTACCCAGATAAGTTAAGAAATATTTGTTCAGCTCCAATAGGTTGTTTTATAAGGAAGCTTACCAAGCAATGAAGAAAAATAATAGTGTTGTAGGGTCACGAGATGCCACTGAAAAGGTTTGTACTATGCATATCTGAGGAACTTTCGGATAACGGAGTAAGTGTTGTAAGCGGTATGGCTCTTGGCATAGATTCAGCAGCACATTATGGTGCTATACAGGGAATAAGGGCAAGACTTATGCAGTACTGGGCTGTGGGGTAGATATTTGTTATCCATTGAATAATATAGAGTTATATTTGTCTATTATGAAGGAAGGAGGAATAATCTCTGAGGTTTCCTATGGAACTGAGCCTATGAAGGCAAATTTTCCTCAAAGAAACAGGATATATGCGGGCTTTCAGATGGGGGTTTTTGTGAGTTGAAGCCAGAGAGAAAGAGTGGAAGTTTAATCACGGCAGATATGGGTCTTGAGCAGGAAAATATTTATGCCCTTCCGGGCAGAAGTGAAGAGCCTTTAAGCCGCGGCACCAACAAAACTTATTCAGTATGGAGCTAAGCTTGTAAATGATGTAAATGATATACTTGAGGACTTTGATTTTCCTATTTTAAACATAAAACAAGAGTGCCTTCAAAATTTTACACTTGAAAGCAACGAAAAATAGTGTATTCTACCCTCTGTTTGATACCTAAACATATTTTCTGAAATTTCATCTGAAACAGGGACTGGAGGAAGGAGAGCTTTTGCTGTTCTTTTGGAAAGGCTTGAATTCAGAGGATATGTTAGGAGAACAAAGCTTTGAATATTATATTGCTGTACCATTGTATGTATAATGAAGAGAGGAAGAGAATATGTCTAAATATTTGGTAATAGTTGAATCACCTGCAAAAGCGAAGACAATCAAAAATATCTCGGTACAAACTATGAGTAATTGCTTCCATAGGTCATGTAAGAGACCTGCCAAAGAGTCAGATGGGAGTTGATATCGAGAATGACTATGAACCAAAAATATATAACGATAAAGGGGTAAGGAGAATTACTTGCAACGCTTAGAAAGGCGGTAAAGAAGTCAGACAAAGTCTATCTTGCAACTGACCCGGATCAGGGAAGGAGAGGCCATATCCTGGCATTTAGTAAATGCACTTAAACTGGAAGAGGGAAGTATAAGAGAATTACTTTTTAACGAAATTACCAAGACTGCTGTGAAGAATGCTATAAAAACTCCAAGAGATATAGATATGGATCTGGTGGATGCTGACAGCAGGCAAGAAGAGTGCTTGACAGAGATGGTTGGTTACAGTATCAGCCCTCTTCTTTGGAAGAAGGTAAAACAGGGGCTTTCGGCAGGAAGGGTACAGTCTGCTGCCTTGAAACTTAATAGCGATAGGAAGATAGAGATAAATGATTTCATCCTGAAGAATACTGGACCTTAGATGCACATTTAACGGCAAAGGGAGTTAAAAAGCCTGTAATAGCTAAATTTTTATGGTGATGACACAGGAAAGCTTTCATTAGTTCAAAAACTGAGATGGACAAGATAATGAAGGAACTTAAGAAGGCAGATTATAAAAATTATTGAGATTAAAAATTCGGGAGAGGATGAGAAAGGCTCCACTTCCGTTTACGACCAGTACATTACAGCAGGAAGCTTTTGAAAAGCCTTTAATTTTTCAACACAGAAGACAATAGAGAGTGCACAGCAGTCTATGAAGGTGTGGAAATTAAGGGGCAGACTATTGGTCTTATTTCATATCTGCGTACAGATTCGACAAGAATCTCGAGAGGCTGACAGGGCTGTAAGAGATACATAAATAAGTCATATGGTGAAAAATATGTGGCAGAAACCACAGGTATCAAAGGATAGGGTAAGAAAATTCAGGATGCACTATGAGCTATAAGGCCTACGCATACTGAATTATCCCCTGTAGTTGTGAAAGAATCCCTGTCAAGAGACCAGTTCAGACTGTATGCACTGATATGGAAACGCTTTACAGCAAGTAGAATGAAGCCGGCGGTTTATGATATAAAGTCGGTAAAGATATCAGCTGGTAAATACATATTTACTGCCTCAGCTTCAAAACTTAAATTTGATGGGTTTATGTCTGTGTATGTGGAAGCTGATTTTGAAAAAGAAAGGATAGTATTTCTGATAATATGGATGGGAAGACTGAACTCAAATTTGAAAAAATTTGAAGAAATGCAGCATTTTACGCAGCCGCCTGCACATTTTACCGAAGCCTCTCTGTAAAAACGCTTGAAGAATTGGGGATAGGCTGTCCGAGTACCTATGCTCCTACTATCACAACTATCCTTGCTCAGAAGATATGTGGCAAAAGAAAATAAGGCAATTTTTGTTACGGAAATAGGAACAATAGTGAATAAGATTATGAATGCAGCCTTTCCTGAAATTGTAGATACGAATTTTACAGCTGCCATGGAGGGATTGCTTGATAAAGTAGAGATGGGTGAGATAGCTTGGAAAGAAATTGTGAGAATTTCTACCCTGATCTTGCAGAAGAGGTTAGAAAGAAGAAGAAAACCTTGAAAAATAGAAATTCAAGATGAGGTTACGGAAGAAATCTGTCCAAACTGTGGAAGAAACCTTGTAATTAAATATGGACCCACATGGAAAATTTCTTGCCTGCCCTGGATTTTCCTGATTGCAGATTTACAAAACCTTATTTGGAAAAGGTGGGGGCAGACTGCCTCTATATGTGGTTCGGAAGTGGTTATAAGAAAGACGAAGAAGGGCAGGTCATTTTATTCCTGTGAGAGAGTCCGGAGTGTGAGTTTATAAGCTGGCAGAAACCTTCAGCTGTTAAATGCCCTGACTGCGGTTCATATACGGTTGAAAAAGGGAGAAAGCTTGTATGCTCAAATAAGGAGTGCCAAAAAGTAGTTGTAAATGTGCCGGCAGGAAAATAATCCTCTTGTTTATCCAACTGTTTACATCTTGAAAATTATTAATAAAGACCTGATTAGAATTAATTTGTGTGAATAATTTATTTCTAAATTAATATTTTTGAGCAATTAATTAATTTGTCTTGATTATTACTACAATTGTGTGGGTACAATTTCATGTATACAAAGATATTCATTCTTCATTTTACTTTATACTATGAGTGATCAAAAAGATTGAATTATGCATATTGAATTATCCTAATGCAAGCTGCGGCCTTTTGAAATATGGTTATTAGTATTTTGAAATGGATATTAAACTTAAAAATTATCTCTTTTATTAGAGAACATCAGGAGGGCTGGAAATGAGTGTTCAGTTATTGGATAAAAACAAGAAAAATCAACAAGTTACTGCACAACAACGATTCTCATATGGTGGTCTTTAACGATATCTGTGGAGTGCTGAGCGATCATACTTGACTCAACATTATAGTGCTTAGCAGGAAGGGAAAAGTTTTAGGGATAAAAACAGGAGGATATACCTGCCATAAGGGGAGCTGATTAAAGATAATGTTGGCTCGTATATAGACAGTAATCTCAATGAAAGACTGCTTTAGTATCCTGTCTACCAAAGAAAATGTTAATCTTACCACTTTAGGATTTGAATTTGAAGAAAGTGAAAACGAATATCAGGCTATTATTATACCGATGAGACAGCCAGTGACAGATTTGGCACTCTGTTTATTTACAAGAAGAACGAGCCATATAACATTGATGATATAATATTATCAGAATATGGAACTACCAGTAGGGCTTGAGATAATGAGGATCGGTGAACGAAGAAAATGCCGAAGAGAGTAGAAAAATTCAAATTGTTAAATCAGCTGTAAATACTTTGTCTTTCTCAGAACTTGAGGCTATTACCCATATTTTTGGGTGAATTAAATGGCAGCGAGGGAGTGTTGGTTGCGAGCAAGGTTGCCGACAGAGTTGGTATTACTAGGTCTGTTATCGTAAAATGCATTGAGAAAGTTTGAAAGTGCAGGGAGTTATTGAATCAAGATCCTCAGGAATGAAGGGTACTTATATCAAAGTACTTAATGATGTAGTATTTGATGAGCTGACTAAAAGTAAACAACAAATGATGGAGCATTTGTATGTACAAAGGATTTGGTTTTAAGACTAAGTCCCTTTGTATGTTTTCAAACTAATTTAGGAATTAGGTTGTAATTTGGTGTAAAAATATTTATAATAGATATGTTAGGTATAATTATTATAACTGTATAATTTTAATTAAACGGCGTAATATGTTTATGAGCCGGTATGAATGACAAATAGGAGTAAACTATGATTGCATCAGATGCATATAATTTTATCAATGTCCTAAGCAAGGCTGCGGATGCAAGCTGGCTGAGAAATAATCTTATTTTCAAATAATATTGCCAACAATGATACTCCGGGATATAAGCTGAAAGGATGTGCAGTTTGAGTCTTATCTTGCGATGGAGTTAATCAGGAGGAAGCCAAAGCATAGGGTTGCCAATACTGATTTGAGCAGGCTTGACGGCACAGCTTATACAGACTATGCGAGCCTTAGTTGACAGGGCGGATGGCAACAATGTAGATATACATACAGAAAATACCTATCTTGCTGAAAACCAGATAAGGTATTATATACTGTTAGATTCAATGACGCAGGAGTTTTCAAGGCTTAAACTTGCACTTACATCAACAAATCAATAAGATAATAAAAGTATTGAATATAAATATAACAGGAAGAGGTAAGAATAATGTCGGTTTTTGGAGCAGATGGATATAAGTGCTACAGGCATGACAGCACAGCAGCTTAGAACGGATGTAATTGCACAGAAACATAGCGAATATAAAATACTACCAGAGATGAGAATGGGCAGGTATACAGACGAAAAATGTTGTATTTACAGAAAAGGATGTAACAGGATTTTCTCAGATTCTATTAAGAACAGCAGGGACGGGTAGGTAACGGAGTGAAGGTTACAAGCATTTACTCAGACACCCAAAAAGCCCGGTGAGGCTTGTGTATGATCCTTCACATCCTGATGCAAATGAGGATGGGTATGTTGAGTATCCTAATGTAAAATACAGTTCAGGAAATGACAGATATGATTGATGCTACAAGGTCATACAGAAGCAAAATGTGACTGCTTTTAATGCGACTAAAAATATGATTATGAAAGCTCTTGAAAATGGGTGGAAAGCCAATAATTTACAGGGTTTTATTACTCAAAAATTATGTGGAGATGAGAATAATGGATATTGCTGCAATAGGTAGTTTAGTTCCACTAAAAATATTAACGGTATCAATACAAAGAATTCACAGGCAGGGTGTAGTCCAGGGAAGCAGTAGTGAGGGATTTGAAAGTATATTTAAATCTGCACTGGATATGGTGAAAGCAGACCAATGACCTCACTAATGCAGCAGAGCAGGAAGAGATGAAATTTGCACTTGGAAACTCTGATAATATAGCGGATCTTATGGTGGCACAGAGAAAAGCAAACCTATCCCTTCAGTATACGGTTGCGATAAGAGATGCAGTAATGAGTGCCTATAAAGAGATAATGAATCTAGTTCTAATTATATTTTTAATACTGCTGAGGAGAAAATTGTAGATGAATACGCTTTTTAGAGCAAGCTAAGAAAATTCCCAGCCAGGTTTTTGGAATTTTGGAATAAATATTCGCCAATGCAGAGGATACTTATGATTGCAGTTGGAGTAGGGGTTTTTCTTGCAATCATTTTGGTGTCCTATTTTGTCCACAAAGCCGGTTATGACTATCATTGGTTAAGTCTGAAAAACTGCAGATACAGCTAAAAATAAAAGATTTATTAGATGAAAATGGAATTTCTTATAAAATATCATCTGATGCTACTCACTATTTCGGTAGATCAGAAAGATTATTCTAATGCTTTATTAGTGCTGCTAAGAATGATATTCCTTCGATTGGAATGTCAGCTGATCAGCTTTTGATAATGGATTTTCTACGACGAGAAAGTGAGAAAAAGCTAAAGCAAATATATATATAGCAGGACTGGTTGAGACAGGTACTGATTAATATGGACAATATTGATGATACAATGGTGTCTCATAACTTCTCCAACCACAGGAAATACTCTTTGCAGAAACAAAGGACACATCAGTTAGTGTAATTTTAACTGTAACTGATAATTTAAACAAGACAATGCTCAAGACTATAGCCAATATACTTGCAGGTGCTGTCGGAAATGACAGTACTAAGGCAGTTACTATAGTAGATCAAAACGAAACCTGTTGTTTAATGGAGCTGATAATGATGTATTTAGCGAGGTATCAATTCCATTAGTGATTATGAAAAAAGAATGTAACGGGGGTCAAGAAAGAGGAAATTTATAAAAGATTCTTGTAGGACTTCGAGCTTATGATGATGCAAAAAGTTGCAGCTAATTTTATTTTGATATGAATAAAATCAGCTCAGTGTACACTGAGCACACTCGCCTGATGGAGCAGAACAGGGGTTAAAGTCGCATGATTATACATATGATGCCCAGAACTCCAATGGAAATGGAGGCACTCGGGAACAGATGCCAACAGTGAAACGGATTATATGGTTCAGAACAGGGCAAATGCCCAGGGCAATGTATCTATAAAAGAAATGATTGCTTTACCCAATAAGAAGGCAGCTAATACAGAAGCTGCTATGGGAGCAATCAAACCTAATGAGTCATCGATAGCTAGTAACTCTTGCTTTCTTATATTAACTATAATGAAAAGGAAATGAAGAAAATGGCAAAACTTGAAGGAACAACATTTGATGAGTTTATGTTTTGCAAAATCAGGAAGCGACAGAACTTACTGTACCTTCAAATGTGATAACTCTTTGTTTCGAGGGCAACGGGAGTGCCTGAGGTCAATATACAGATATTAGCCTGGCAGGTACCTATATTCCAGCCGGATGAAGGCGGCGGTTTCTTCACGCTCACCAATATCCTTATGATTATGCTTTGCAATCCTTTATAGCTGCACTTCTAATCTTTGTAGTGTAGGAGGCCTGCACCTGTTGAGGTTGTTGAGCTTGAGCCTGAACTTTTCGGTTGAGCAGCTTCTTGCTACAACTAAGGAGAACCAGTCACTTGATGATATCGAATTTCAGATAAGTCTGAGACCAGAAAGATGATAGAGAAATTTGTTGATGAGAATCCGAAGCTACAGCTCAGCTCCTTCGTAATTGGCTGAGTGATGAATGGGGTAAATAATGGCTGCTAAGACTTATTCTGAATATACTGGAATTGAAAAAGGTGCCATTCTTATGATTGCACTTGGTCCGGAAAAATCTTCATCAGTATTTAAGCATCTTAAAGATGAAGAGATAGAGGAACTTACGCTTGAGATTGCCAATACCAGGGTGTTTCTCCGGAAATAAAAGGATACTGTTTTTTGGATGAGATTTTATGAGATTTGTCTGGCACAGCAGTATATTTCGAGGGTGGCATTGAGTTACGCAAGGATCTTCTTGAAAAAGCACTGGTGCAGATAAGGCTCCAGACAGTAACAGGAAAACTTACGGCAAGCTTACAGGTTAGGCCCTTCGAGGTTTGTGCGTAAAGCAGATGCATCACGACTTCTGTTTCACATGCAAGACGAGCATCCGCAGACTTCTTTGCACTTATACTTCGTATCTGCCAACATCTCCAGGCTGCTGTAGCATCTTCTGCCACCTGAAAAACAGCCTGATGTTGCAAGGCGTAATAGACACACTATGGATAGGACTTCTCCTGATGTTATAAAGGAAGTGGAAGATGTGCTTGAGAAGAAACTTAATTCTCTGGTAAAATCAGGATTACACAATTGTTGGCGATGTAGACAGTATTGTTGGGAAATTTCTAATACAGTTGATCGTGGTACAGAGAAACATATTATGGAAACTCTTGAAATTGAAGAGACCTGAGCTTGCAGATCAGATTCGAAGAAAGATGTTTGTATTCGAAGATATACTGCTGTGATAATAAATCAATTCAGCGTGTGCTTCGTGATGTTGACAACAATGATCTTCTATTTCTTAAAGGAATGTCAGCGAAGAGGTTCAGAATGCTATATTTTACAAACCTTTCAAAACGCTTTAGTTTCTATGATAAAAGAAGAGATGGAATTTAGGGTCCTGTCATCGTGTTAAGGATAGTCGAAGAAGCACAGCAGAAAAATTGTTATATATCATACGAAAACTGGAGGATTCAGGAGAAATCATGATCTCGAGAGGTGGAGGAGACGAGATAATTGTTCCAATGTATAAAGTATTCAAGGGCAAGAGATGAAGATACCGGTTTTATAATAGATTCTGAGTGCTAGAGCGGATTCTACTTTTCTGCGCTTGTAAGACAGAGCATGATGAGAAAAATTAGAGGGAAAAACAAGAAAATGAACAAGAAAATATGGCACCTTTTGGGAGGAACAACTCCTGAGTGCCATAGAAGAACCATTACAGCTGACTCCTCAAGAGATAGAAGAAGAAGCAAAGAAGCGTGCCGCAGAAATTCTATCTGAAGCTGAAGAAATGAAAAAACAAATAATGAACCAGGCAATTAAAGAGGCAAAAATAAAGGAGAAAAGTCTTAGTGAGGCGGCTGCTGGGGCGGGCTATAAGGAAGGCTGTGAAAGGCACAGGCTGAGTTTGAAGTTAAATTAAAAGAACTTGAAGAAGAAAGAGAGGCTTAGACAAGAGTATAGACTTGAAACAGAAAGGCTTGAACCCCTTTTTGCCAGTTTGGTAATTGACTATGTAGAGAGGCTTACGGGAATTGTTGCAAGAGAATATGAAACTGTAATATATAATATGCTGTTATCGGCTATCAAATGTAATGCAGAAAGCAGTAAGAGTTATATCATTCATGTGTGCCTAAAGAACAGTTTGAGTATGTTAATCTAGAGGAGATTATATTAGGGATATTGTAGGAAATCATGAATGTTGAGATAATTGCAGACCGTAGTAGCTTCCAGCTTAATCGCTGTAAAAGATAGAGACTGAGTTCCTCGTGTTATTGATACAGGGTTGGATACAAGGCTTACTACACTTACCAATTCTATAAGGCTTCTTGTAGGAAATAAGAAATAGTAACGATAAAATGATGGGAGGGTAATAGTATTGATTGATATAAATAAGTATTATTCCCTTTTGGAACAGTCTCAGAAAAGATGTATGGCAAGGTGACCAAGTTTGTGGACTACAATTGAATCGCTCGGGCCAAGTGCCAATATAAATGATTTATGTATAATTTATTCAAACAACAATAGGTAATATGAACCCAAGAGGTCGTTGGTTTTAGGGACACTGCATTCTGCTGATGCCTTATGGTGATGTAGAGGTGTTGGAATCAGGGAGCCTTGTTAAAAGTACAGGGCTCCTTTTCTATGTTGATGCTAGGATATGGAATGCTTGGGATGGCAGTAGATGGATTAGGAAGGCCGATAGATGTGACTAAGACCTTTGATAAGGAGGACAGCTACTCTGTAGAGGCAACTCCTCCTGATCCATTGATCCAGAAAGATGATAGAAGACATTCTTCCGCTTGGAGTTAAAGCGGTGGATACGCTTTAACTATAGGCAAGGGACAGAGGGTTGGTATATTTGCGGGTTCCGGTGTGGGTAAGAGTACCTTGATGGGTATGTTCGCAAGAAATACAAAGGCAGATATAAATGTAATAGCTCTAATTGGAGAACGAGGCAGGGAGGTAAGAGATTTATAGAGAGCGTGATTTAGGAGAAGAGGGTATGAAGCGTTCTGTAGTGGTGAGTTGCAACCTCATGCCAACCTGCTCTTATGAGGAAAAAGGCTGCTAAGACAGCCACAGCAATAGCTGAATTTTTAGGGATAAGGGCGAGGATGTGCTGCTTATGATGGATTCGTTAACCCGTTTTTCAATGGCTCAGCGTGAAATAGGACTGGCCAGTGGAGAACCACCTGTGACAAGGGATATCCAATCAAGTGTTTATTCGAAAATGCCTAAACTTTTGGAAAGAGCCGGAAATGCGAGCAGAGATCAATAACAGGACTGTATACTGTACTTGTGAGACGGTGATGATAGAATGAACAATAGCGGATGCAGCAGGGGTATACTGGATGGACATTTCATTCTTTCAAGAGCTTTGGCACAAAAAGAATCATTATCCTGCCATAGATGTACTTCAAAGCATATCGGATGCATGTCTGCGATAGTAACTGCTGAACATAGACTTTGGGTAATATGAAAAATGTACTGCTACTTACGCAGTGCTGAGGATCTTATTATAGGAGCATATAAGCCGGGGTCAAATCCGGATATTGATTTTTGCTATAAGTAAGATTAAAGAGGTAAATGCATTTTTAATGCAGAAAACAGATGAAAAATTTTTACTGGGAGATGAACTTGAAGAACTAAGAAGTATATTGCAGAAACAGAATAAATTTATTTAAGATAAGGTGGGAAATGGCAAAATTTAAGCAGTGGAATGCAAAATATTCTTGATTTAAAGGTAAAGATTAGAGGATCAACAGAGGATGGCTTTTAGCTGCTGCCAGACAAATCTTAATAGTAGAAGAAGACAAGTTAGAAACTCTTTATACAAGAAAAATAATTATGAAGAGGCATTAAGAACTGCCTGTAAGAATAAACTAAATCTTAGTACCATAAAAATTGGTGCTGCAACCTTTTGAAAGTATGGATTACTTCATAGGGCTGCAAAAGGTAGAAGGTAGGCTGAAGGAAAAACTTAAAAATTGAGCAGGACAAGATGGTCGAGGCAATGAAGGAAAGAAAAATTCAAGAAAAACTTAGAGAAAAAGCCTTTGATAGATTTTTGAAGGAAATAGCTGATGAGGAATCAAAAATGGTAGATGAGCTGGTAGCTTATAAATATAACTCTAATAGAAATGAAGAGGAGCAGGAATAAATGGCTGATATGGATAGAAATGGATGATTTAGATAATCTTGAGGAAACAGCAGAAGATAGTCAGCCAAAAAGGTAAAAGCATAAAAGGGCGGAGAAAAGAGTGAAGAGAGAAGGAATATTAAGCCGTATACTCACCATAATTATCGTTCTTTTTATTATTGCTATATAGCTTTGCAATATTTGCATTCCTTATCAAATATGATGTAGGAGGCTTTGGTCTCTACCGTACTTAGGCCTGTGCTCAAGGATATCCCAGTGTAGATGCACACTTCGGATATACCTGATGAGCAGGCGGCAGAAGAGAATAACTATCCTTACAAGAAGTCTTCCTGAGGCAATGGATAGGATAAGGGAGCTTTGAAGCTGAACTTGCTGCTGCGAATGGCAACAGTAAAGGAAATGCTAATTATTTGGCACAGCTTGAGGCTGAGGTAGCAAGGCTTAAAACATTTGAAGAAAATCAACTGCAGTTCCAGACTGAAAAGGATAAGTTTGACAAAGAAGTTGTATTTAATGATAAGGCTCTGATATAGAGAGTATAAAAATACTATGAATCAATTTGCCTGATAATGCTGCAGAAATATATAGGCAGGTTGTGGAACGCAGGAAAAAGAGAGAAAATTAGTGGAACAGGCAGAAATGTATAAGAGTATGAAGCCTGAAGAGGCTATAAAATTTTTAATGGAATGGGCGGAGATCTGGATTTGGTTTCAAATATTTTTGCTGCATATAGAAGACAAAGGAGGCAGGAGAGATTCTTGCTAAGATGGATGCTAATATGGCAGCCAAGGTTACGAAAAATTTCAATAATGCAGAGTAAATAAACTTAAGTTTTTCTCCCTTTTATCCGATATATGTAATAGGGTATGTTATACTCACATTAGTGATAGGAGGGAGAGTTTTACTGTCAACAGCACAGGTTAAAACTGAATGCTGTCTCATCGTCAGTCACCGTTAAGGCTAAGGCACAGATAGGAAAGTCAGATACATCATTTTCTGATGTACTAAATAAGGAAAAATACTGTGGCTGCAGCTCAAGACAAACCAAGAGAGTTAAAAGCAAAATACAGTTTATGGCAAAAACTCTAAGGAAGGTGATAATGCTTCCAGGTGTAAACACTGATAATCAACCTACAGAGAAGATAGAGAGAAATTATCTTCTAAGTAAAATGAAACAGTGTACAAGGCAAAAAGCAGTGCATATCAGACAGATAAAGATACTGTTAAAACAAATTTTACGGAAATGCCTGAGAATGATGGTGGAGGGCAGGATGAAAAGTAAAAGATTTAATGGCGGTACTGCAAGCCTAGTCGCTAATATCTCACATAAAACAGATACAGACGAGATAACGTTAAAGATTTTATAATCGAAAAATAGTTTAACATCTGAAAATTTGCTGGACATTGATAGTTGGAAAAGCTTTTGTTACCGAGATTAACGCTTTGATGATATTTCAGCTATACTCGACAAATGATGAAGCATTTAAGAATTTAGGAGATATCCCGAAATCATAACCTCACATAGATGAGATGGGGCAATGGGACTGCCGGAATGACAGAAGGCGTCACGAGATGAAAACACAGGTGATAAAAAGACTTACCTGCAAAATGAACAGAAGGAAATAGTAAGCTTAGCGAAATACTTGCGAAAATGTTTAACAAGCCTCAAAAGAAGAGTTTGCTGTGACAAGCAAAGCGGCAGAGACTGAAGAGCCTGTAAAAGAGGATGGAGGCAGAGAGGGTTGTAATGCACACCTTTAGCAGTGAACACAACCGGTAAGAAACGGCAGACACTAGTCAGGTTTTGAACAGAACAGCCGGACTTCACGAGGAAAAATAAACAGGTAAAGCCCACAGAAGCTTTGGGAGTTTCCACGCAAAAATTTATTTGATAACATAGCAGCCAACCTTCAGAAACTTGAGGGAACAGCTTCACTGCCGGAGGGAAACCACTGCAAAGGCTATACTTGAGCAGGTGGCTAATCAGATACAAAATCTCATGCACCTGACAGAACAAGCCTTGAGTTCACGCTCACACCTGAGACTCTTGGTAAGGTGGCTATAAATGTATCTTCTAAGATGGAGTATTACAGGCTGAATTTAGAGTCGAAAATGCTGATGCTAAGGCTGCACTTGAGAGCCAGATAGCTGAATTAAAACTCACTTGAAAATCAGGGACTGAAGTGTAGCAAAATGTATCTATAATGATAGTCGGAAAAATGGTATAGGCAGAGATGATGGCGGCAGGAATACAGGTGAAGAAAAACAAGAAGAATAATAATAAGAGAAATAGAAACTTCACCTTGATGGAGAAGATGGCATTGAATCTATATCCCTGTCACTGGAAGAGGCAAATTAAGCGCTTTATACAGACAACGGAACAGGAAGTAATATAAACCTGTGCATAAAATATATTTTGGTTTAAATCTAAGAAAGGTAATATATGTCAGATTTCAGTACAAACTATAGTTCAACCAGAACAGATAAAGGCCTGGAGGCACAGGTTAGGGATGGTATTATGGCCAGACTAAAAATATAGAAAAATTAAAGACTGTGGATGAACTTAATAAGTTTGGGAAGGATTCTTTCTTAAAACTGCTTTGTGCTCAGATGGAGAACCAGGATCCAATGCAGCCGCAGAGTAATACCGAGTGGGTATCATAGTTAGCCACTTTATTCTACACTTGAGCAAATGCAGAATTTAAATGCAACTATATCAAATTCTACAGGCCTATGGTCTTATCGACAGGAAGTTGTATTGGCGGCTAAAGATGCAAGCGGTAAGGAGACTACAGTTAGCGGTGAAGGTTGATTTTGTATCTGTAAAAAGGTAATCAAATCTCACCTGTCAATCGAAGGTAATTTATCCAGCGTCAGATTTACAGTCTGTGATTAATCAGGAACATCTAGCGGAGCCACACTCGCCTAGGGTTGAAGACAAACAGCGTAAACTTAATAAGCTCATCCAGTGATGCAGTTTAAGGTTCATATGGGTGAGGGAATAGGAAATGCAACAGCGCTTCTTGGTCTCTAAGTATCAAGCCGGTAGGATGATACCGCCAAGCACTCGATGTTGACAGAAGATGGAACTGTAAACAGCATATCCTGATAGTATTTAAGGATCTTAAACCAGTGCACACAAGGCATAGATGCTGTTTAAGAATGATTTTACACACACACAATAACAAATCTTCACTGGACAATTGCTGAAGGTGTTGGAACCGAAGATAGCTGAGGGGCAACACCTGGAAGAAGTGCAGCCAAGCCTGAGGGATCAAATCAAACCTGAAGAGTAAGCAAGCTGTTTGGAAGAACCAAAGAAACCTGGAAACACCATAACCTTTTATGTTTGATAATGCGGGTGATGGAAAAGATGGTTCTTGCCCCAAATTGTCGGGTCATTAAATTATATAAGGGAGGTGATGATGGAATGTAA